>Ga0222419_100009_pt1 | contig 731341 bp, 703 predicted proteins | sample 1B20Ametagenome_FD_182474 | JGI IMG/M metagenome (GOLD analysis project Ga0222419, IMG submission 182474) | Enriched microbial communities from leaf-cutter ant dump, University of Wisconsin, Madison, United States - 1B20A (version 2) | ecosystem: Environmental > Terrestrial > Nest > Insects... | reverse complement strand
TGGTCGCGGCAACGATGGTGGTCATCGTCAACACGCTGGCGCTGATCGCCGCCGCGGCGATCATCGTCATGAGCCTCGTCAACCTCGCCTTCCCGGCGATCGAGGTCGATCCGCTGCTGGCCAAGAACCTTATCTATTTCTTCGGCCACACCTTCATCAACGCCACCATCTACATGGCGGTGGTCGCGGTCTACGAGCTTCTGCCGCGCATCACGCAGCGGCCGTGGAAGACCTCCAAGCCGTTCCTCGCCGCCTGGACGCTGTCCACGGTGATGGTGCTCATCATCTTCCCGCACCACCTGATGATGGACTTCGCCATGCCGCGCTGGACCATGGTCGTCGGGCAGGTGTTCTCCTACATCAACTCCTTCCCGGTGCTGATCGTCACCGGTCTCGGCGCGCTCGCCATCCTGCATCGCTCCGGCATCCGCTGGAACCTCGTCTCCACCCTGCTGCTGATCTCGATGTTCGGCTGGATGGCCGGCGTCATCCCGGCGGTCGTCGATGCCACCATCGCGGTGAACTCGGTGATGCACAACACCATGTGGGTGCCGGGGCATTTCCATTTCTACCTGCTGCTCGGCCTCCTGCCGATGATCTTCGCCTTCATGATCCACATGGCGCGCGGCGAGGACGTCAACGCCGGCGGCGGCGATCTCACCGCCATCCTCTACCTGCTGTTCGGCCTCGGCTTCGTCGCCATGTTCCTCGTCGGCGGCTGGGCCAGCGTGCCGCGCCGCTGGGCCGAGCATCTCGAGCAATGGATGGTGTGGGACCAGATCGCCTCGCTCATGGCCATCGGCGTGATCGCCCTGACCATCGTCTTCGTCGGCATCTTCATGACGCGCGTGCCGCGCATGCTGCATCCGCGGTGAGGCCATGCGCGCCGCCGTCGCCGCCATCACCGTCGCCGCCCTGGGGGCCGGCACGCTGTGGTGGGGCACCGACGGCCTGCGGGCACTGACCTCCGAGACGGTGCGGCGGCTCGACATCGCCGCCGCACCGCGCCTGCTTCCCGACGCCGCGCTCTACGACCAGACCGGCGCCCGACTGCATCTCGCCGATTATCGCGGGGCGCCCGTCGTCCTCGAGTTCGTCTATACGACCTGCCCTGATATCTGCCTGAGCCTCGGCACCGCCTTCGAGCAGCTCGACGAGGCGCTGCCGGACGCCGCGCGCCTGCTCTCCATCAGCTTCGATCCGGCCGACGACACCGAGCGTCTCGGCTGGTTTGCCGAACGCTACGACGCCGAGGCGCCGCGCTGGCGCGTCGCCGGCGTTGCCGACACCGACACGCGCACGGCGCTGCTGGCGCGCGCCGGCGTCGTCGTCATCCCGGACGGCTATGGCGGCTTCGTCCACAATGCCGGGCTCTATCTCGTCGATGCCAAGGGGCGGCTGACGGCCGTATTCGATCTCAAGGACGTCACGGCGGTAGCGGCCGCGCTGGGCGATCATGCGGATTGAGGCGCGCCTCGTGATGGCCGGCGCGCTGATCGTCCTCGCGCTCGCGCCACCTGTGTCGGCCTGGCTGACGGCACGGCTGGTGACGCACATTCTCGGCCAATATCTGCCGCTGGTGGTCGCGGGTGCCCTCATCGGCAGCGTGCTTGGAGGGCGGGTACGCGCCGCCTGGACGGCCGCGCCATCTTTCCTCATGGCGCTGTTCGCGCTCGGCTTCTGGCTGCTGCCGCGCTGGATCGACGCCGCACTGGTCGATCCCGTCGCCGCCACGGCCAAGGCGACAACGCTGGTCCTTTTGGCCGGCATGCCGCTCGGCTGGGGCTGGGCGCAGGCCGGCCCCGTGCTGCGCGGCTTCGTCGTCGCCAATGCCGCTTCCATGCTGCTGATCATGGGCTGGCTGCAACAGGCCGTGCCGCAGCGCCTCTGCAACGCCTACCTCATCAGCGACCAGCGCGCGCTGGGCCTGGGCTTTCTGATCCTCGCCGCGGCGCTGGTCGCCGGTGCCTTCCTGCAAGCGCTGCTGGAGCCGTGCCACGCCGGCAGCGCCGCACCGGATCGGCCGGCACCGTCGCCCTAGCCCTTGCCGTCCAGGCAGGAATCTGCGACGGCCTCCGCCACACAAAAGGCGTCTCGCGCCATAAACTGTCCGCTTCCTCGGACCCAAGGTTATTCCCGGATGATGCCGCTTTCCGCCCTCGCCCGCAGCGCTGCCTTTGCCGCCCTCCTCGCCCTTGCCGGCTGCTCGAGCGGCGGCGCCCTGTCGCCGGGGCTCACGGCGCGCATGGATCAGGCCGGCGCCCAGCTCAATCGCGCCGAGGCGCTCGGCATCATCAACCATTACCGCGCCACGGTGGGCGCCGGCGCCCTTGTCGAAGACCCCGCGCTCAGCGTACAGGCGGCGAGCCTCGCCACGGCCTACGCCAAGACCGGCCGCCAGCCGGCCAAGCCGGATGGCGTCGTCGAGGTGCGCTATTCGGCGGGCTACGCCACCTTCGCCGATACCTTTTCGGGCTGGCGCAATTCCGGGCAGACCTCGTCGGTGATGTCGGACAAGGCGGTGACGCGCGCCGGCATCGCGGCCGTCTACGAGGAGAACTCGCCCTACGGCGTCTACTGGGTCGTCATCGTTGCCTGAAACGCTCGACTGCCGCGGGCTCAAATGCCCGCTGCCCGTACTGCACACCGAAAAGCGCCTCGCGCACCTGCCGCCGGGCGGCACGCTCAGCGTGCTCGCCACCGACCCGATGGCCCGGATCGACATTCCCCTCTATTGCACCCAGCACGGCTTCAGTTGCGAGACTGCGGCCGAAGGCGACGCGCTGCGCTTCACGATCGGCCGGCGCTGAGCCTCAGTTGAGCGCCAGTTGCCGCAGCATGTCGGGGCGCGGCCGCGGCAGCGGCACGCCGGTGACCAGCTTGCCCAGATCGGTCGCGACATAGGTCGGGCCGGCGATGCTGTCGGTCAGATAGCTCGGCTGGCCCTTGAGGCCCATCGGGAACGCCTGCTCGCGCTCCTTAACATAGGTCTTGGCGTCCTTGCCGCAGATCAGCGGGCGCATATCGACCGGCTCGCCCGGCACGTTGCGCAGATCGACCACCGTCTGCCCGGTCGCCGTCAGCGCCCCCGACAGCCCGCGCAGGAAGAGCTGCGCCGCCAGCTCGTTGCGCTCGCGCGCCGACGAGCCGCCCAGCACCACGGCGATCAGCGAGCGCCCCTCGCGCTCGACCGAGGCGACGATGTTGAGTCCCGAGGCGCAGATATAGCCGGTCTTCATGCCGGTCATACCGGCGAAATGCCCGAGCATCTCGTTCGAGGTCTTGAGCGTCGTCTTGCCGAGCTTCACCGCCTCGGTCTGGAACATGTCGGCATATTGCGGGAAATCGCGCTGCAGATAGAGCGCCAGCATGGCCATGTCGCGCGCCGAGCTGACCTGCCCCGCATTGTCGAGCCCGTTGGCGTTCTCGAAATGCGTGGCCGTCAAGTCCATCTGCGCCGCCATGAGGTTCATCTGCCTGACGAAGGTCTTCTCGTCGCCGCCGATGGTCTCGGCGACGGCCACCGCCATGTCGTTCGCCGACTTGACCAGCATGATGTAGAGCGCGTCCCTGAGGCTCACCGCCGCGCCCTTGTCGAGGCCCGACTTGGCCGGCGCCTGGTTCCAGGCGTGCTGCGACACGATCACCGGCGTGTCGAGCCCGACCCGGCCCTCCTTGATCGCCGCAAAGGCGAGATAGGCGGTCATCATCTTGGTGAGCGAGGCCGGATGCCAGGGCTGGCCGGCATCCTCGGCATAAAGCACCTGCAGCGAGCGCGCATCGACGAGCAGCATCGGCAGCGCCAGAGCCGGCGGGGCGAGGGTGAGGAGAAGCGCGAGGCCGAGGGCTACCCTGCGGGCGTGTCGCGCAATCTGCATCACATCGAGAATCCCGGCCGCAATCAACGGCCCCGCTTCTAGCGCCATCGCTTGGCTGCCTCAAGGCGAGGGCAAGGCGCTGACATGATTTTGAACCGCCCTGCTGCCCCATACATAGCTCTCAAATCGAGCCCTAGGCACAGACAGTAACCTGCACTATAGTCGTGCCCGCAACGACGACGGGGTCTGTCATGGCTTTTCGCGCAGACGGCGACCAGGTGCACATCTGCGGCGCCATGGGCGACATCCTCAACCGCATCGGCGACAAATGGAGCGTCATGGTGGTCGGGCATTTGACCCGCAAGACCATGCGCTTCAACGAATTGCGCCATTCCATCGGCGGCATCAGCCAGCGCATGCTGACGCTGACCCTGCGCAATCTCGAGCGCGACGGCCTCGTCACCCGCACGGTCTACCCCGAGATTCCGCCGCGCGTCGAATACCAGCTCACCGAGCTCGGGCGCACGCTCACCGCGCCGCTCGATGCCTTGTGGAACTGGGCAGCCGAACATATGGCTTCGGTCGCCGAAGCGCGCGCCAATTACGACCGTGCCCACGCCGCCCTCGAGGAACCCCGCCCCGAGCGCCGCTACGCCGGGGCCGCCAACTGACCGCCACGCGGCGCAGCCTCGCCGCCGACCTTGTCGCGTTGGGGCTCGCGCGCGGCGACAGCGTGCTGGTGCATGCCGGGCTGCGCGCCATCGGCCCCATCGTCGGCGGCGCCGACATGGTGCTGGCGGGGCTGTGCGACGTGCTTGGCCCCACCGGCACGATCCTCGCCTATACCGACTGGCAGAGCGAGGACGAGATCCTCGCCGCACCGGACCGGCGCGACGATATTCCGCCCTTCGATCCGCTACGTTCGCGCGCCACCCGCGACAACGGCTTCTGGCCCGAATTGCTGCGCACCACGCCCGGCGCGCTGCGCTCGGCCAATCCGGGCGCCTCGATGGCGGCGCTCGGCGGGCGCGCCGCCTGGTTCACCGCCGACCACGCGCTCGACTACGGCTACGGCCCCGCCTCGCCGCTCGGCAAGCTGGTCGAGGCCGACGGCAAGACGCTGCTCATCGGCTGCCCGTGGGACAGGATGACCCTGCTGCATCATGCCGAGCACCTGGCGGACTATGCCCCCAAGCGCCTCCGCCGCTACGAGAGCCCGCTGCTGGTCGAGGGCCGCACGATGTGGCGCTGGTTCGAGGAATTCGACACCAGCCACGCGCCCGAAGGCCTGCCGGAGGACTATTTCGTCGATGTGGTGGCGGACTTCCTCGCCACCGGCAAGGGCCGGCGCGGCACCGTCGGCGCCGCCCCCGCCATTCTCGTTCGGGCGCAGCAGATCGTCCCATTCGCCGTGCGCTGGCTCGAAACGCGGCTGCCTAGACCAGCTTCTTGATCGGCTTGTGCCGCCAGAAGAACCAGTAATAGCCACCCTGCAGCACCAGCATGGTGCTGAAGCTGATGGCATAGGCGGTCCAGATGCCGTTGAGCCCGAGCGACGTCGTGGACAGATAGAGCGCCAGCGGCGTTTCCACCACGATGATGGTGCCGAGGCTCAGCAGCATCGGCACGAACACGTCGCCCGAAGCGCGCATGACGCCCGACAGCACGGCGCTGAAGCCGAACAGCAACAGGCTCCACAGCACGATATGGAGCAGCGTTTCGGTCACCAGCACCACCTCGTCAGACGTGATGAACAGCCTGACGATGCTCTCGGAGAAGACATAGGCGAGCACGATGAGGATGCCGGTGATGATGAAGTTCATCATCATCGCCGTGCGGGTGATGCGGCGGAGCTGGTCGGCCTGCCCCGCCCCGATGGCCTGCGCGCCGAAGATCGAGGCGGCGATGGCGATCGACATGGCGGGGAACTGCACATAGCTCATCACCTGCCCCACCGCGCCATAGGCGGCGGTGGCGTTGGAGCCGAAGCGGTTGACGATGCCGACCACCACCACGGCCGCGACCGAGGCGACGATCATCTGCACGCCGGCCGGCACGCCGATACGCAGGATGGTGCCGAGCAGCCGGAAATTGATGCCCAGATGCTTGAAGAAGGCCGCGTCCGGCGCCAGCGGGTGCTTGCGCAGCCTGAGGTAGAAGAAAAGGTAGATCAGCACGGCCACGAAGCCGATGATGAACGCCCAGGCGGCGCTCAGGAGGCCGAGCCGCGGCAGCCCCCACCAGCCCTGGATCAGCGCCGGCGTCACCACCAGCCCGATGAGGATGGACAGCACCAGCGCGGTGAGCGGCGTCACCGTGTCGCCAACGCCGCGGATCACCGAGGTGATGATGAGATAGACGAAAAACCCCGGCATGCCGATGAGCAGCACGCGGCCATAGGCGGTGGATTCGGCGAGGATGTCGGGCGGCGCGCCCAGAATGCTCATGATCTGGCCGGTGAACAGCAGCCCGATCGTGGCCACCACGAGCCCGAGCACGAACGTCGCCGTCAGCGTCGTGCCGGTGACTTCCAGCACCTTGTTGCGGTCGCCGGCGCCCCAGGCCTGCCCGATGAGCACCGTCGAGCCCGAGGCGAGCCCGATGACGAAGCTCATCAGCAGGAACATCACCGGGAAGAAGGCCGAGGCCGCGGCCAGCGCCTGCACCCCGATCATCTGGCCAAGGAAGATGTTGTTGATGGTCCCCGACAGCGACTGCAGGATGTTGCTCAGCATGAGCGGCAGCAGAAAAATCAGAAAGCGCTGCCAAAGCGGCTTTTGGGCAGGCGTCATGCGTGCATACTCCGCGCCTCGAAGGCGAATGATCGTGCGCATTCCGAAAGCGTCGCCGGATTGAAATCGACCGGACTTGCAGGCCACTTCACGCTGCCCGAAGGGACGGCAACGCCGGCGGGTCGGAGCACGGCTGGAAACACGCGGGGGCGGTTCCTATCCCGCCGCGGCGGGCGCGTCAATGCGCGAGGCCCTGCCGGTGGACAGGCGGCCGGCGCGGCATCGCGGCGGTGGCATTGCACGCCGCGGCATGAAATAGAGAGCGCCGATGTCCGCCTCCCCGCCCTCCCCCTGGCCGCAGTTCCTGCTCGGTGCCCGCCTGTTCCTGCCGGTCGCGGTCTCCATCGCGGCCTATGGGCTCGTCTGGGGCGTGCTGGCCGGACAGGCGGGGCTCGGCGTCCTTGAGGTGCTGCTGATGAGCGGCCTCGTCTATGCCGGCGCCAGCCAGTTCGTGGCGCTCGAGCTGTGGACGCCCGGCGCCCTGCCCATCGGCACCATCGTCATCGCCGTGGGCATCGTCAATCTGCGCATGCTGCTGATGTCGGCGACGCTGAGGCCGCTGTTTGCCGGCGTGCCGCGCCGGCGCGCCATCGCCATGATGTTTCTCGTCACCGACGAGCAATGGGCGCTGACCATCGCCGAGATGCGGCGCGGCCGCGGCTCGGTGGCGTTCATGGCCGGCGTCGGTGTCCTCGCCTGGCTCGCCTGGGTGGCCTCGACCCTTATCGGGCGGCTGCTCGGCGCCGCCATCGCCGACCCCGCGACCTATGGGCTCGACTTCGCCTTCATCGCCACCTTCATCGCCCTGGTGCTGGGCATGTGGCGGGGACGCGGCGACCTGCTGCCCTGGCTCGTCGCGGCGCTGCTCGCCATCGTCACCGCCCGTTACGTTCCCGGCCAGTGGTACGTCATCGCCGGCGGGCTGGGTGGCAGCCTGGCCGGGGCGCTCGCCGAACACCGCAAAGGTGCCGCCCATGCCGCTTGACGCGTTCCTCACCATCCTCGGCATGGCGCTCGTCACCTTCGCCATCCGCGCCGGCGGCTTCCTCGTCGCCGGCCGGCTGCCCGAAACCGGCTTCGTCGCCGCCTGGCTGCGCCATATTCCCGGCGCCGTGCTGATCGCGCTCATCGCCCCTGCCATTGCCAATGGCGGGCCACCCGAATGGCTGGCCGCCGCCGTGGCGGTGCTCGCCTATGTGCTGAGCCGCAACGTCTTTATCACCATCCTCATGGGCGTGGTCGCCGTCGTCGTCGCCCGGCATTTGCTCGGCGCCTGACGCGCGGGGCGGAACGCCAGCCCCTGCCCGCGAGTTTGCCCTTCGACACCACACCCGGAGGGATGCGATGCGCACCATCACCACGCTTTTCGACACCTACGACCACGCGGCCTCGGCCGTGCGCGCACTCAAGGATGCCGGCATTTCGAGCGCCGACATCTCGATCGTCGCCAACAATGCGGCCGGCACCATCGCCTATGACGATATGGATGCCGAGGAGGGCGCCGCGGCGGGCGCCGGAGTCGGCGCCGTTGCCGGCGGCGGCGCGGGCCTGCTCGCCGGCCTCGGCGCCATCGCCCTGCCGGGCATCGGTCCGGTGATCGCCGGCGGCTGGCTGCTGGCCACCGCCATCGGCGCCCTGGCCGGCGCGGCGCTCGGCGGCGCCGCCGGCGGCCTGCTCGGCGCCCTGGCCAATGCCGGCGTGCCCGAAGCCGAGGCCCATGTCTACGCCGAGGGCGTGCGCCGCGGCGGCACGCTGGTCAGCGTCCGGGCCGAGGATTCGCGCGCCGATGCCGTTGCCGCCATCCTGCGCAACGCCGCCGGCGTCGATATCGACCAGCGCCGCACCGACTATCTGGCCGAAGGCTGGCAGGGTTTCGACGAAGCCGCCCCGGCCTATTCCGAGGACCAGATCCGCGACTATCGCACCACTTACGGTGCGCCGCCGCCGCTCTGAGTCCGTCCCGATACGTGGCGCCCCGGCCGGCCGGGGCGCCACACCCTGCCCTACCGTCCCCGATCGCGCACCGGCACGACGCCCGGCGCCGGCGGCAGCAGGTTCCGTGGGTCGGCGAAGGGGAAGACCGGCTCGAAGCGGAAGACCTCGGCGTAGCCGGCATTGGCATTGCACTGCGCCGAACGATAGCGCCCGCCGAGATCCGCCATTTCGACGAAGCGCTCGGGAGACTGCGACCGATGCTGGCGGATCGCCTCGCGCTTCAGCTCCATGTAGGGCGTGATATCGACATAGTGGGTCGGCGCGAAGCCGACGCCCATGATCGTCTCCATCCACAGCACCGGCGCGACCATGTTGGTGGCGATGCGCACGGCATCGCTGAGCGCCCGGTGGTCGCCGTGATAGTCGTTGGGCGCATGCGTGACGACGAGTTGCGGGCGCTCGGCCCCGATGAGGCCGGCCAGCCGGTCGATAAGCGGCGCCTCGGCGCGCAGGGCCCCGTCGGGAAAGCCGAGCAGGACTGGCGTCAGCCCGAAGACCCTTGCGGCGGCCCGCGCCTCCTGCTGCCGCAGGCGGGCGAGCTCGACCGGATCGATCGTGCCGCCCTTGGCGCCGTCGGTCGCGATGACCGGGATCACCTCGTCGCCCTGCGCCCGGAAGGCGGCGACGGTGCCGCCCATCAGGATTTCGATGTCGTCGGGATGTGCGCCGATGGCGAGGAGCTTCATGCCGCCTCCAGGAACTCGATCACCATCGCCGCGGTCCAGGTGAAGCGCCCGCCGCCGCAGGGCTCGCCCGTCTGAGGATCGTAATATTCGGCAAAGCCGGAGCGGGTGATCAGCTCGAGGCTGGAGCGCACGATGCGGTCGGCCACTGCCGTCTCGCCCATGGCGCGCAGCCCGTCCTGGATCATGTAGTTCATCACCAGCCAGGCGGGGCCGCGCCAGTAGCGCCTGGCCTCGAAGCGCGGATCGGCAGGATCGTGCGACGGCACGAGATAGCGCACCGCGCCCGCCCAGCGCTCGATCGTCCGAGCGATGCCGCCGGCGCGCGCCCTGGGCACGGCGGCAAAGGCCGGCAGGAGGCCACCGATCGACGCGGATTCGATGAGCCGGCCCGTCACCCGGTCACGGCAGAGATACTGCCCATGGGTCTCGCTCCACAGGCTCTCGAGCGCCGCAAGGCCCTTGGCCGCGCGCGCGCGATTGGCCGCCGCGATGCCGGGCTCGCCCAACGCCTCGGCGAGATCGGCGAGGTCGGTCATCGAGCGGATCAGGATGGCATTGAAGCCGGGGTCCACCACCTTGAACGGCGATGCCTCGTGCAGCCGGGAATTGTCCCAGCCCAGCGCGCGGAACAGTTGCACGAGATAGAGATAGCGGTCGTATTGCGCCTTGGTCGGGCGGTGGGCCGGATCGGCGTGCTGGATGTCGCGCCGCACATAGTCGCCCACCCCGTCGGCCGGCACGCGCTCGAACGCCTCGTCCCAGTCGATGGAGTTGTCGCGCCCCGACTCCCAGGGGTGGAGGATGGCGACCAGACCTTCGCCGCGCGGGTCGCGCATCGCGTAGAACCAGCGGTGCCACGCATCGATCTTCGGCAGCAGGGCCCTGGCGCGCGCCGCGGCGCCGGCCTTGTCGGCGGCGCGTTCGTAGAGCCGCCTGATGGCGAAACCGGCCACCGGCGGTTGGGTGATGCCCGAGGTCGCCACCGGCCGTCCGGTGTCCCAGACGTCCGGGCCGGGGAAATAGCCGTCCGAATGGACATGGAAGACGATGTGCGGCACCATGCCGTCCGGCCACTGGTTGGCGAGCAGCGTCTCGATCTCGGTCCAGGCGCGCGCCTCGTCGTAATGGAACTGCCCGAGCGCGGTGAGGCAGGAATCCCAGTTCCACTGGAAGGGGTAGAGCCCCTTGGTCGGCACGGTGTAGCTCCCCCGGTCGTTCTCCTTCAGCACCTCGAGGGCATGGTCGTAGATCGTCGCGGTTTCGAGGGTCATGGTGTCCTCAGGTGTGGAATCGGAGCGGCTGGCGCGCGACTGGTAATTTCGGGGCTCGGCTGCCCCGTGACGGCGTTCAATCGACGGCACCACCCGTCTCGGGGTCGAACCAGCGCACCCTGTCCGGCTTGGGCACGAGGCTCAGCTCGTCGCCCGGCGCCACCCTGATGTCGCTGTCGAGCACGACGCGGAACAACGCGCCATCGACCTCGGAGGTCACCAGCGTGTGGGCGCCCAGCGGCTCGATCACCCGCGCCGTCGCCTTGAGTCCGCCCGGCGCGATGGTCACATCCTCCGGCCGTATGGCGAATTCGAGCTTGGCGCCGCCCGTGCTCGGCCCGCCCAGCGCCAGGCCGGCCACGTGGTAGCGCCCGTCGCCGTTCCTTTGCGCCGGCAGGAAGTTCATCGGCGGGTTGCCGATGAAACCACCGACGAAGCGCGCCGCCGGGTTGCGGTAGACCTCGACCGGCGATGCTGCCTGCACGATACGCCCGCCATTCATCACCGAGATGCGGTCGGCCAGCGACATCGCCTCCACCTGGTCATGCGTCACATAGATCGTCGTGGTTTTCGAACTGGCCAGCACGCCCTTGAGCTCGGCCCGCATTTCGAGGCGCAGCAGCGCATCGAGGTTCGACAGCGGCTCGTCCATCAGGATCACGTCGGGCTCCATCGCCAGCGCCCGCGCCACCGCCACGCGCTGGCGCTGCCCGCCCGAAAGCTGCCCCGAATAGCGCTTCAGCAACTGCTCGATATGCATGAGCTCGGCGGTGCGCTTGACCCGCCTGTCGATCTCCGCTGGCGCCACCTTCTTCATGCGCAGCCCGAAGGCGATGTTCTCGTAGACGGTGAGATGCGGGAACACGGCATAGTTCTGGAACACCATGGCGATGCCGCGCTCGCGCGGCGGCAATTGATCGACGCGCCGGCCGCCGATCCACACCTCGCCCTGCGTCGGGCTTTCGAGCCCGGCGATGATGCGCAGCAGCGTGGTCTTGCCGCAGCCCGAGGCGCCGAGCAGCACCATGAATTCCTGATCGGCGATGATGAGGTCGATCGCATGCAGGGCCGTGAACGACCCGAAGCTCTTGGCGACGCCCTTGATCTGGATTTCAGCCATGGCCGGCTCCCTAGCGGTTGGCGATGCCCCACATCGCGAACATGTATTTGCGGACGGCAAAGATGAAGATCAGTGCCGGAATGACAAGCGCCGCGCCGCCGGCAAAGCGCAGATGCAGCGGTGAGACGGAGAGGCTCTGCAGCAGGAAGGCGGTGAGCGTGCGGTTCTGCACGGTGAGCACGGCGGCGGCGAACACCTCGTTCCAGCTTATGGTGAAGGCGAAGATCGCCGAGGCGGTGATGCCCGGCAGCACCAGCGGCAGCACGACCTTCTGGAACGCCTGCAGCCGGTTGCAACCGAGCGTCCAGGCGGCCTCCTCGAGCTCGAGCGGAATGCCGGAAAAGATCGAGAAGGTGATCAGCACCGAGAATGGAATGGCGAGCGTGGTGTGCACCAGCGCCAGCCCGATCGGCGTGTCGTCGAGCCCGATGCGGATGAACATCACCGCGATGGGCAAGGCCAGCAGCGGCAGCGGAAAGGCGCGCGTCATCAGCACCAGCAGCCGGAAGGCCGACTTGCCGGGAAACTCGAAGCGGGACAGCGCATAGCCAGCCGGCGCGCCGAGGGCGATCGACAGCACCATCGTCAGCACCGCCACCAGCAGCGAGTTCCACAGCGCCTGCAGCACCCCCTGGAACGACAGGAAGAACTGGATCGAGCCCATGTCGAAGCTCGGTATCCCGGTCTTGGGGAAGGCGGTTACCTCGGCCGGCGCGGAGAGCGTGTTGACCGCCAGCAGGTAGATCGGCACCAGCACCCAGGCGCACAGCAGCACGACGCTGGTCCAGAACAGGAATTTCCCGGCCACCCCGACATCGGAGACGGCACGGGGCTTGTCGTCGGCGGTGGCGACGGCGGCGCTCATACCGTGGCTCCTTTCGGCGTCCGCAGCAGGCGCAGGAAGACCAGCGTCGCGGCGATCGAGATGACGAGGATGGCGAGCGCATAGGCCGCGGCGACGTTGCGGTCCTGCAGCGCGAATTGCCAGTTGAACGTCTCGCCTACCAGCACGGGCAGCGTGGTGCCGCCCAGCGCGATCACCACGGCGAACACCTCGAAGGCGGCGATGGTCCTGAGGATCAGCGCCGTCTGGATGGACGGCCTCAGCATGGGCAGCGTCACCTTGACGAAGCGCTGCCACGGGCCGGCGCCGAACACTTCGGCCGCCTCGTAATATTCCTTCGGGATCAGGCCCATGCCGGAGACGAGGATGACCATGACGATGGCCGTGGCGCGCCACAGCTCGGCCAGGATCACGGCAATGAAGATGATCCACAAATTCTGGTAGCCGAGGAACAGGATCGGCTTATCGACGATTCCCAGTCCGACCAGCATGGAATTGAGAAAGCCCGACTGCTCGAAAATGGCGAGCCAGATGATCCCCGCCGCGAGATCCGACAGGCCGAGCGGGATGGTGAAGATGTAAAGGACGGTGTTGCGGGCGGTCTGCAGCCGGGCGACGATCTGCGCCATGCCCAGCGCCATCACCAGTTGCAGCGGCACGACGATGGCGGCGAGGATGATGGTGTTCCACAGGGTCGGCCAGAACTTCCAGTTGCCGGACATGGTCTGGAAGTGCTGCAGGGTGAACCCGCCATCCTTGCTGAAGGCGAGCCAGGCGATCTGGACGAACGGCCACACGAAGAAGACGGCAAGAAACACCATTGCCGGCGCGAGCAGCAGATAGGGCAATGTCTTGCTGGTCAACTCCGCCTCCATCGCGGGGCATAAGCCGCCCGGAGCCATGCGCGGCCCCGGACGGCATGCGCGCGAGACCTACTCGACCGGGCAGGCGCCTTCGGACACGGCATCGGGAACCCAGCACGGCGCGCCGGTGTCGTTCATGATGCCGCGCAGCACCTCGGCCTCCTGGTCGAGCACCTGCCGCACGTCCTGGTTGCCGAGCACGATGCGCTCGAAGGTATCGATGTAGACCTGGTTGAACTGCCCGCCCTTGTCGCCGAGACCGACCGGCAGCAGCGCCGGCAGGGCGTCGGCGGAGCCCGCCATAGTGGTGATGGCCGGGCCAAGGGCGCGGGCCGCCGGCGGCAGCTCCGCGGGCAGCGGCGCATCGGTCACCGGGAAGAAGGTCGTGGCGAGCAGCGTCGCGACCTGCTGCTCAGGCTGCATCATGTATTGGACCAGCGCCTTGGCACTGGCGATGTCGGGCGACCATGACGGGATGGCGAGGCCCGCCAGCACCGGCATGAAGGCCCGCCCCTCGGGACCGGCCGGCGCCGGGAAGGCGACGAAGTCGTCAGGCTTCTGGTTGAAGGCCTCGCCGAGCCGGGCGATGTGGTCGAACGCCACCCACACGTCGCCGGTCAGCAGCGGCTCCTGCATGAAATCGTAATTGGTCGAAGCCGGATTGGTGTACTGCCAGAGCTCCTTGAACGTGTTCCAGGCGCCCTCGGCTTCCGCCGAACGGAATTTCGTCACCTCGGAACCGGTGAAGGCGGGCAGCAGGAAGCCCTGGAAGAAGCGATGCTTCAGCCCCTTGGGGCCGGCCGGGAAGCCGAATTTCGGCGACCCCGTCGCCTCGGCGATGGCCTTGCTCCAGGCGATCAGGTCGTCATAGCTCAAGGCGTTGAGGTCGGCGCCGTCCGGCAGGTATTGCAGCGCCTGCTTGTTGGCCGCCATGACGTAGTTGGCCTGCATCCAGGGCAGGTATTTCTGCTCATTCGTACCGAGCTTGCCCAGCTCCAGGAAAGCCGGGCTGACGGTGATGCCCGAAAGATCGATATCGGACAGGTCGATCCAGCTGTCGGTATAGGTGGCAAGCTCGCCATGCAGGGCGCCGACCACGCCGATCGTGCCGCTGCCGGCCGTCCTTTCGGCCTCGATGCGCGTGATGAACGGCCCCGGATCCTGCGGCTGGAAATCGGCGCCGCCCGCGAAATTCTTCAGCACCTGCTCGCGCATCTTCTGCGTCTCTTCCACCGGCACCGCCTGGTTGGACCAGAACAGCACCTGCGCATCGGCAAGGCCCACCGTCAGGCCGAGCGCCATGGTGGCGCCGGCGAGGCTCTTCAGACTTCGTAGCATCGTATTTCCCTCCCTTTGGGTTTTTCAGAGCTTGCGGATGAGTTCGGGAACCGGCCCATGGCTGGCGCGCAGCACCAGCTTGGGCGCGATCAGCCTGGTGAGGGCCGCGGCCGGCTTCTTCTCGATGATGTGCACCAGCATGCCGGCGATCTCGCGCGCCGAGTCGCGCGTGCGCGCCTCGAACGTGGTGAGCCCCGGCGGCGCGTAGGCCGCCGCCGTGATGTTGTCGAAGCCGACGACCGACAGGTCGCGCGGAACGGACAGCCCGGCGCGCGACGCCTCTTCGAGCACGGTGAGCGCCAACTCGTCGAACAGCCCGATGATCGCCGTCGGCCGCCGCTCGGCATGGATCAGCGAGTTGACCGCCGCCACTGTGGCGCCGCGGTCGAAGCGCGGCGCGCTGGCGACGTCGAGGATCACCGTCGGGTCGCCACGCCGTGCGATCGCGTCGCGCAGCCCCCGCTCGCGCAGGTGCCTGAAGGTCATCGCGTCGGAAATGCTGACGAGGCCGAAATGCCGGTGCCCCAGCTCGTAGAGCAGGTCGAACGCCTCACCGAAGGCCAGGACGCTGTCGGCATCAAGCCAGTTGAACTGCGCCGACGAGTCGAGCAGCCGGCCATGCGCGACGAAGGGGAACTTGCGGGCCATCAGATAGGCGAGCCGCTCGTCCGCCTCGCCGATGCGCGGCACCACGACGCCGTCGGCCCGCCCCGACTCCACCACATGGTGCAGCACCGAAAGCTCGGAGCGACCGGCCGGCACGGTGGCGATGAACAGGTCCATGCCATGCTCGACCAGCCCCTCGCCCAGCCCGGTCAGGAACTCGCCAAGATAGGAATCGATGAAATTGGGCCCGCGCACCGGCATGACGAAGCCGACGAAGCCCGAACGCCCCGAGACAAGCTGGCGCGCCGCCACATTGGGCACGTAGCCGAACTGCTTGGCCGCCTCAGCCACCCGCTCGCGCGTCTTCAGCGCGATAGCCGGATCGCCCGACAGGGCGCGCGACACCGTGCCGACGGAAACGTCGAGCCGGGCCGCCAATTCGCGCAACGTCAGTCCAGCCAAAAGCTCCTCCCAAAGCCGATCTCGACTTTTAAACGTTTGCATAGAGATTGCAAACGCTTTAAATTCCTGAATGACCGAATGGCTGGTGCCGGCACGTTCGTCGTCTTCCGCGGCGCCACGGCGGGTCTCGAGGCCATCTACATGGCAACCGCGGGGTGCCTCGGGCGTCCTGATCGCCAACATCGTTGTTCGTGTCGGCGTAGCCATCTGAATCGGCACTGTTCCGCCCACGCGCGGCCAAGCGGAAATCGCGTTCTATTGCTGCGCGCCCAGCAGCAGCGCGTCCGTAGCACGGGCGAAAGACTGGATGGTGGTGGTGCGGGCGGTCGGACTCGAACCGACATATCCTTTCGGACGGCGGATTTTGAGTCCGCTGCGTCTACCAATTCCGCCACGCCCGCGCGCTGCCTCGATGGCGGCGCGAGATAAGGCGAAACCGGTGGGGGCGTCAACCGGAACCGCGACGCCGCTCCGGCGATTGAACCGGCATGGCACATGAGGGCGACATCAGGATCGGCGTTTCGGGCTGGACCTACGGGCCGTGGCGCGGCAACTTTTATCCCAAGGGCCTGCCGCGCAAGGACGAACTGGCCTTCGCCACGCGCCAGTTCAATGCACTCGAGATCAACGGCACCTTCTACGGCATGCAGGTGCCGAAAAGCTTCCGCGCCTGGGCCGACGCCGCACCAGCCGATTTCCGTTACGCCGTCAAGGGCCCGCGCTACCTCACCCATATGCTCAAGCTTGCCCGTTTCGAGGCGCCGCTCGCCAATTTCTTCGCCTCGGGCGTGCTGGCGCTGGGGGAAAGGCTCGGCCCGATCCTCTGGCAATTCCCGCCCTCCTTTGCCTTCGATCCCGAGCGGCTCGAACCGTTCCTCGCCGCGCTGCCCCATACCACACACGCCGCCGCCCGCCTCGGCGCCAAGCATGACCAGCGGCTTCGGGCCCGCGCCTGGTTGCACGTGGCGCATAACCACCCCGTCCGCCACGCCGTCGAAATCCGCCACGACAGCTTTCGCGACCCACTCTTTGTCACCCTGCTCCGCCGCTACGACGTGGCGCTGGTCTGTGCCGATACGCTGGACTGGCCGCTGCTCATGGATCTGAGCGCCGATTTCGTCTATTGCCGCCTGCACGGCAATGCTGAGCTCTACAAATCGCGCTACGCTGACAGCGAGCTCGACCGCTGGGCCGCCCGGACCCGCGCCTGGGCTCAGGGCAAGCCGATGCGCGACGGCAATTTCGTGACCCCGCCGCGCGCCGACGGCCGCCAGCGCGACGTGTTCATCTTCTTCGACAACACCGATAAGCTCGCGGCGCCCGGCAACGCCCGCGGCCTGATGCACAGGCTCGGCGTGGAGCCGGCCGGCACCACCTGCCGCGCGGCGGCATGACGAAGGGGAATGGCATGGCAGGCACGATCAGGACCGGCATGGCGGGCTGGGTGTTCCCCGAGTGGCGGGGCGGACAGTTCTACCCCGAGGGGCTGAAGCAGAAGGACGAGCTCGGCTGGGCCAGCCGGCACGTCACCGCCATCGAGATCAACGCCACCTTCTATCGCAACCAGAAGCCGGAGAGCTTTGCCGCCTGGGCGGCGCAGACGCCGGCCGATTTCCGCTTCACGGTGAAGGGCAACCAGACCGTCACCCACATCAAGCGCCTCAAGGACGTGGAGGAACCGCTCACGCTGTTCTTTGCGTCCGTCACGGCGCTGGGCGAGCGGCTCGGCGCGGTGTGCTGGCAATTGCCCGGCAATCTCAAATTCGATGCCGAGCGCCTCGCCCGCTTTCTCGCGCTGCTGCCCACCGGCATCCGCCAGGCGATCGAGGTGCGCTCGCCCAGCTTCGCCACCCCGCAAGTCCTCGACATGCTGGCGGCGCGCAACGTCGCGCTCGTCATCGCCGACACGGCGGAATGGCCCTGGCTCGACCAGACCCCCGACTTCGCCTATTGCCGCCTGCAGGGCCCGCCGGGCGGTGACCATTATGGCGCCGCCGGCCTCGACCTGTGGGCCGAACGCTGCGCGGCCCTGGCGACCGGCAAGCCGCTTTCCGGCGAGCACATCGCGCCGGCCAAGGGCAAGCAGCCGGCGCGCGACGTCTTTGCCTATTTCGTTTCGACCGACAAGCCGAACGCGCCGCGCAACGCGCTGGGCCTGCAGCAGCGGCTCGACATAACACCCGCCGCCGAGTGATCATTTGCGCGCGAGCCCCCTTGCAATCGCCCAAGGAAAAGCCTCAATCCGCCGTCGAAACAGCATGGATCGCCTCATGACACGTCCCGCCGCCGGCTCGCTGCCCACCGACAAGATCCTCGCCGGCCTCGCCTTCCTTCTCGCCCTCGCCGCCATCGCCGGCGCCTGGGGCAGCCAGCTTTTCGGCGGACTCGTGCCCTGCGAGCTCTGCCTCGAGCAGCGCCTCGCTTATTACTGGGGCCTGCCGGTGCTCGCACTGGTGCTGGTACTGTGGAACCGCCTGCCGCTCGGGGTCTGGTACGCGGGCATGGCCATCACCGCCGCCGTCTTCATGTGGTCGGCCTATATGGGCGGCTTCCATGCCGGGGTCGAATGGGGCTTCTGGCCCGGCCCCACCGCCTGCACCGGCACCGGCGGCGGCCTCAGCTTCGACGACCTCTCCGCCGGCAGCATCGAGCGCATCGTGCCCTGCGACGCCGTGCAGTTCCGCTTCCTCGGCCTGTCGCTCGCCGGCTACAACGCGCTGGTCTCGCTCGCCGTCGTCGCCCTGCTCGTCGCCGCCATCGTCATCCAGTCCCGCCGCCGCACGGCTTAAGCCTCGGGGAACAGGATGCGCATATAGTCGCGCGCGCTGTGCACGATGTGCTCGATCTCTACGTCGGAGCCGAGGACCGCATAGAAGATCAGATACGACCCGAAGGGGCAGCGCCGTATCTCGCGCCCCTGTCGGACGGTCAGCACCGGATAACGCTTCGGCTGGACAGCGAGGCCGAGGCACCGTTCAACAATCTCCGCGACGAAGCTTTCGGCCCGCAACGGGCTACTCTCGGCAATGAAATTGCCGATCTGCTCGAGGTCGGCCTCGGCTAGCGCAGTAATTCGAACGCTCATCAGGCGCGCTTCTTGGCCATGGCGCGGTACTTGCCAATCAGACGCTCACCAACCTCTTCGATCGGACGCGTCTCTCCCGCTTCGGACGCGGCAATACTCGCATCAAGCACGGCATGCAGCCGCGCCAGCGCCGCCTCGCGCTCCTGCACCAGGCGCACGCCCTCGCGCAGCACTTCGCTTTTCGAGTTGTAGCGGCCGTTGGCGACGAGGTCGTTCACCACCGCTTCGAGCGTTTCGCCCAGATCCGCACTGATCGCCATGTCGCGCCTCCTTGCCAGCCAATAATAGTTATTGGCACGCTGTCCCGCAAGGCTCAGGGCTCGAGCTCGATGTCCCAGTAGAGATAGTCGAGCCAACTCTGGTGCAGGTGGTTGGGCGGGAAGGCGCGGCCATTATTGTGCAGATCGTGCACCGTCGGCTGATAGGGCGCCTGCTTCGGGAACATCCTGATTTCCCTGGGCAGCCGGTTGGCCTTGCGCAGATTGCACGGCGCGCAGGCCGCGACGACATTCTCCCAGGTGGTGCGCCCACCCTTCGAGCGCGGGATCACGTGGTCAAACGTCAAATCCTCGTGCGAGCCGCAATACTGGCACTGGAAACGGTCGCGCAGGAACACGTTGAAGCGCGTGAAGGCCGGATAGCGCGCCGGCTTCACATATTCCTTGAGCGACACCACGCTGGGCAGGAACATCTCGAAGCTGGGCGACTTGATGATGCGCTCGTAGCTCGAAACGATCTGCACCCGGTCGAGGCACACGGCCTTGATGGCGTCCTGCCAGGACCACAGCGACAAGGGATAATAACTGAGCGGCCTGTAGTCGGCGTTCAGCACCAGCGCGGGACACGACTCTGGCGACACGTGCACGGTCACCGGAGACTCCCGTCAAGGGAATCGGCAACACTCATAACGGCGCTATACTACAGGCAGTATGTCGGCAGTGTGAAGCACCCAGTTCAAGCGTTTTCCGGCAGATGCTCCACCAGGAAGGCCGTGGCGAAAGCCAGCCCGTCCGGCGCGATGCCGTGGCCGATCCCCGGCGACATGTGCAATGCCACCTCAAAGCCTTTGGCGCCAAGCACTTGCGCCGCCTCGCGGCCGAGGTCCGGGTCGACGACGGCGTCGGCGTCACCATGAACTACTGCCACGGGCGAGAGTGCGTAAGGGCCCTCGCCGAGAACCAGCCCGCCCGAAAAGGCGACGATGGCGGCGAGCGGCCGGTCGAGCCCGGTGCCGACATGGAGCGCCATCATGGCGCCCTGGCTGAACCCGACCAGCACCGTATCGGCCGGCCCGAGCCCGGTCTGCACCCACAGGTCCATGAGGAAATTGACCAGCACCGGCCGCGCCCCCTCGACCCCCGCGATCCGCCCGGCGATGCGGTCGGGGCCGAGCGGAAACCACTCATAGCCGCCGGGATTGGCGGCGCAGGCCTGGGGCGCGTTGGGCGCGACGAACAGCATGTCGGGCCACAGCTCGCGCCACTGATAGCCGAGCGACAACAGGTCTGCGCCGTCGGCGCCATAGCCATGCAGCAGCACCATCGCCTGCTTCGCCGCGCCGCCGGACTTCGGCGGCAGCATCGGCCCGGAGAGCGTCGCCGTCATAGCGCGATCCCTCCGGCCCGGCGCAGCACGGCGGCGTAGTATTTCCAGAACAGCAGCGCGGCGGCGTGCCGATGCGGTGCCCAGGGCGCGGCGATGGCGGCCAGCTCTCTGGCAGCGGGGGCGTGATCCATCGCCAAGGCATGGCCCACGGCCTTCTGCAAGGCAAGGTCGCCGGCGGGAAAAATGTCGGGATGGCCGGCGCAGAACATGAGATAGATCTCGGCCGTCCACGGTCCGATGCCCTTGTGCGCCGTGAGATAGGCCACCGCCTCGTCGGCGCCGAGCCGCTCCAGCACGGCGAAATCGAGCGCCCCGCCGACCACTGCCTCGGCGATGACGCGCAACGTGCGATGCTTACCGGCCGAAAAGCCGGTGGCGCGCACCGCCGCCTCGTCGAGGCCGAGATAGGCGGCCGGATCGAGCGCCCCCGGCAGCGCCGCGAAGCGTCCCCAGATCGCCCGCGCGCTGGCGACGGATAATTGCTGGCCGCACACCACCTGCGCGAGGCCGGCAAAGCCGCCCGGCGTCAGGCGGATCTCGAACGCGCCGGCCCGCCGCGCCACGGGGCGCAGCGCCGGATGGCGCCGGAGCAGCACCCGCACCTGGCGCGCCAGCACCTCGGGCGAGTCGAGACGTTCTGTGCTAGAGCGGGCCATGCCCTCGCCGATCCTCCGCTTCGCCCCGAGCCCCAACGGCTACCTGCATCTGGGCCACGCCTTTTCGGCGCTGTTCGCCGACCGCTGGGCGCGGCGGCTCGGCGGCACGCTGCTGCTGCGCCTCGAAGACATAGACACAGGCCGCTGTAAACCCGAATTCGCCGACGCCATCGTCGAGGATCTGCGCTGGCTCGGCCTGGACTGGCCCGAACCGGTGCTGGCGCAGTCGGCGCGCCTGCCGGCCTATGCGGCGGCAGCGCAGCGCCTCGCCGATATGGGCCTGCTCTATCCCTGCTTCTGCTCGCGCGCCGAGGTGGCGGCGCAGGCGGCCGGCACCGACCCGGACGGCGCGCCGCGCTATGGCGGCACCTGCCGGCATCTCTCCGCGAGCGAGGTGGAGGCGAGGCTGGCCCGTGGCGAGCGGGCACAATACCGCCTGCGCTGCGCCGAGGCGATGGAGTTGACCGGCCCCCTGAGCTTCACCACCGCCATGCCGACGCCGGCCGACCGCCCGCAGATCCGCTATGCCCGCCCGGACCTCTGGGGCGACGTGGTGCTGCAACGCCGCGACACCCCGACCAGCTATCATCTGAGCGTCGTGGTGGACGACGCCGACCAGCACATCACCCACGTCACCCGCGGCCGCGACATGGAGGCGGCGACCGACATCCACGTGCTGGTGCAGATGCTGCTCGGCCTCGGCCAGCCGCTCTACACCTTCCACCGGCTGATCCTCGGCACGGACGGCCGCAAGCTCAGCAAGTCGCGCGAGTCCAAGAGCCTGCGCGACCTGCGGCGCGCGGGCATGTCGCCGCAGGAAGTGCGCGCGATGGTCGGGTTCTAGAACGACATCCTGTAGGCAGCGCCGACCTGCGCGTGCGTGCCGATGCCAGTGCCGGTCGTGCCCTGCACAAAGGCGTCGATCCGGCTGTTGGGCGCCGGCTCCAGCCCGAGGCGAAGTCCATATTCAGCAAACAGCACGGTGCTCGCTTCACCAGTGACGGCTCCCACACCGAACACGGTGCCCGTGACACCCGAGCCGAACGTCGCGCCAACCGCGCCCGAGGCGGTGAGATCGACGCTGTCGGTGAGCTGGGCCGTCCAATCGACTCCGGTCTTGACCGTCGTGAAGCTCGACCCCGTACCCGACAGGTCGGCGGCGAAGAGGTTCGGATTGGCGAGCGGATCGTCTTCGGCATAATTGGTGATGCCGAGCACGCTCTGCTTGAGGGACGCCGAGACGACCACTTCATGATCGGGCATCGGCTCGACCACGATGCCACCCCTGACATAGACGGCACCGAGCAGGGCATCGCCGCTGCCGGTCGCATCGTAATCGGACGAGAAGGTCTGGCTGTCGTAGAAGGAGCGCGACAGGCTGACATTGAGCGCACCGACCTGCACCCCCGCCTCGCCGAAGAACCGCATGGCCGCATCCGAGGGCTCGACATAGCGCAGCGCCAGCGCGCCATTGACGCCCGACGCGCCGGCTCCGCCCGATTTGAAATCGACGAACGACACGCCGCCGAGCAGGCTGATGCCCTCGGCAATGTTGGCGCGAGCCGTGGCGCCGACCATATACGAGCCGATGCCGCCGAGAACACCGATCTCGTTATCGCCCTCGAGCGCGAGATTACCGCCGGTCAGCAAATTGGTCATGCCGTCGAGATGGGTCACGATGCCGGCCTGCCCCAGGGCGAGCTGGGTGAAGGAGTCCTTTTGCTCGGCCATCGTCGTCCACGCCATCGTGACGGTGATGTCGTCGATATAGAGCTCGCCATCGCCGGTCAGTGACGTGGCGTAGTCGCCGTTGAAGCCACCCGTATAGCCAAGGCCCGCCGCGTAGCGGTCGGTGATGACGAAGGTATCGAGTTCCGTCTCGCCCGCATGTGTCGTCGTCTTGGCGTCGCCGAAGGCATCGCGTGTGACGCTGACGCTGGAGCTGTCGTCATAGACATAGGCGGCGCCGCGGATATCGGTGGAGTAGACGACATATTTGTCGGCACCGCTCGAGGGTAGCGCGCCGCTGATGGAGCAGGAGGCGCTCATCGGGCCACCGGAATAGACGTCCATCGCGCCCGCGGGCGAAAAGGTCTGCGTGCTGCCGACAGGTGAAGATGTCGGATCACAATCCGACGGGGCAGCGAGAACGGGACCGGTCACGGCGATGGCGGCGCCGAGCGCCAGGGCAATTCGCTTCATCTGCGTACTCCAAAAACGCAGAAGGCGACCCGCAGGCCGCCTTCCGAACTCTGCCTCAGCCGCAGCTTAGCACTTCTTCCACTGCAAAGCGTAAACGATGGCGGCGTTCACGTCCTCGGAATCCACCGTCGCCAGCGCTTCCTTGTTCTGCCGCGTCTGCACACGGATGGACGAATTGGTGCGTAGGTTCACGTCGGCCCCGCACTTCGACCACACCAGCGCCGAAGCCTTGAGCTTGTTGGTGATGAGATAGTCGTCATCGACCGGGCCGTTGAAGTTCTTGGTGAAGGTCGGCCCGCGCGCCCCGGCGAAGAAATATTCGACATTGAACGTCGTCCGCGCGCCGCTCGGGATATTGTTGTAGCCGCGATAATCGATGGTGAGGATCGACACGCTCAGCCCCTGCGGCACATGCACCGGGATGGCGATATTGCAGCTCTTGCGGTCGAACGACTTGTTCGTCGTCCCGCCGGCCTCGACGTAATACTCGTCGAATAGGATCGACAGCGACTTCGCATCGGGGCTGAGGGTCACCGAAGCGGTGCCGTCGGGGCAGCCGGTGCCGCCATAGCCGGGCTCGCCGAGGGCGATGTCATCGGCCTGGGCGAGGCCGGCAAAGGAACTGCCGATCAACAGGGCGGCGATGGCCAGGATTTTCTTCATAGTTGCTGTCCCTTGGGTTGTGAGGGGGAACGCATCAGGAGCGACCGTTCGTGTCAGCACCATGGCTGGCCGCACATTAAGACGGCGTGAGAGACGTGTTCAGCCGCCGTTCAGTTTCGCCCGCCGGCGGCGCGACGCCCGAAAAGGCGGCGACCGTCGCCGCGATCGCGGCCGGGAACGGCGTAGCGAAATCGGCGCCCAGCAGCGCCGAGAAGCGCGGGTCGCGCAGCTCCAGCGGCACGCGCCACAGATAGTCCATGCGCGCCACGCCGCGCGTCGCCGCATCGAACAGGCCGGCCAGATGCAGCAAAGCCAGTGGAAAGCGTGTGAGCCGCGCCTCGGGGAGCACCGCCTGCAGCGCCTGTCCCAGCACCTCGGGCGTGACGAAATGACCGGCAAAGTGGAAGCTCTCGCAGGGCCCGAGCGTGCGCCGCAGCGCCGCCAGCCTTTCGAAGCCGCGCGCCAGATCGGGCAGATAGGCCCAGGCATGGCCGACGCCCGGCGTGCCGATGAGGCTGATTCGGCCGCGGCCAATGCTGCGCAGGATCACCTGGTCGAACCAGTCGCCCCTCGAGCCGGGCCCGTAGAAATCGCCGGCGCGCAGTATGAGGGCCTGGATATCGCCACGCGCCGCCGCGTCGTGCAGCAGCGCCTCGACCCGCAGGCGGATGGCACCGCGCGGCGTCTGCGGCACCTGCGGGGTGTCGGGCGTGAGGACCCCGGCACCGGCCGCGTAGCTGTAGATATTACCGGGAAACAGCAGCGTGCGCCCCTCGCGCCCCACCGCCGCGAGGACGTTTTCCGTCTGCCGTTCGAGCCGGCCGCCCGTCCATTTGTCGTAAGGCAGGTTCAGCGCGTGCAGCACCACCGAGGCGTCGCCGATGGCGCGGCGCAAATCCTCTATCGAGCCCGCATCGCCGGCAACGAAGCGCAGCCCCGCCAGCGCCCGCGTCTGCCGCCGCGCCACGCCGGTGACCCGCCAGCCCGCCGCAACGAAGCCAGCGGCGGCGGCCGCGCCCAGATGCCCGTTGACCCCCAGAATGACGATGTCGTTTGCCATCTCGCGCTCCTTTTGCCGGTGACGGCACCCAGATGCGCTATTCACGTTTGCAATGAAATCTGCGAAGACTGCACATTAGATATTCAAATTCGCATGGCAGCGATGACCGAGCCGGACTGGGCCTTGTGGCGAAGCTTCGCCGCCGTGGTGGCGGAGGGCTCGCTGTCGGCCGGCGCCCGCAAGATCGGCTACAGCCAGCCGACGCTCGGCCGGCATATCGAAACGCTGGAGCAGCAGCTCGGCGTCGTGCTGTTCGACCGCACGCTGCAGGGGCTGAAGCCGACGCCGACGGCGCTCAGGCTCTACGAGCCCGTCGCCGCCGCCGAGCTGGCGCTGGCCGAGGCGGCGCTGATGGCCGAGGGCTCGACGGCGACGCTCGAGGGTACGGTGCGCCTCACCGCCAGCACCGTGGTCAGCCACTACGTGCTGCCGCCGCTGCTGCGCCGCCTGCGGCAGGCCTACCCCGCCATCGCCATCGAGCTCGTCCCCACCGATTCGGCCGAGAACCTGCTGCTGCGCGAGGCCGACATCGCCGTGCGCATGTTCCGGCCCACCCAGCTCGAGCTCATCGCGCGCCGGCTCGGCACGCTCAGCGTCGTCGGCTGCGCCCACCAGAGCTATCTGGGCGCCCGCGGCACGCCTCAGACGCCCGCGGACCTGCGCCAGCACGACCTCATCGGCTTCGACCGCTCGCAGGTGCTGATCGATACCGCGCGGGACATGGGCTACGACCTCGCCCGCGCCGATTTCGCGCTGCGCACCGACAGCCAGAGCGCCGGCTGGGAGCTGCTGCGGGCGGGGCTGGGCATCGGCTTCGCCCTGCGCGGGCTGGTGCGCGACACGCCCGGCATGCGCGAGGTGCTGCCCATGCTCACCGTGCCGGCGCTCGACGTCTGGCTCGCCACGCACCGCGAGCTGTTCCTCAGCCCGCGGATTCGTGCCATCTATGACGGGCTTGCCCAGGCGCTCGCCGGCTACATTGCCCGTGCCGAGGCGCGGCCGGGCCCTATGGACGCTCCATGAACCAGACTATCCTCAATCTCATCGTCATCGTTGCGGTCGGCACCGTCGCCATCATCCTGTTCATGGGCCTGTGGAACATGTTCCGCGGCCAGGACGAGAACCGCAGCCAGCTTCTGATGCGCGCCCGCGTCATCGCGCAGGCCGTGGCCCTCGTCATCCTGCTCGGCGCGCTGTTCATCTTCGGGCGGGGCGGCTGACATGGTGCGCATCAACAAGATTTACACCAAGACCGGCGACGACGGCACGACCGGGCTGGTGCGCGGCCCGCGCCGGCTCAAATACGACCTGCGGGTGAATTGCTACGGCACGGTGGACGAGGCCAATTCCGCCGTCGGCGTGGCGCGGCTGTCGACCGCCTCCATGCCCAAGGTCGATGCCGTGCTGGCGCGCATCCAGAACGATCTGTTCGATCTGGGCTCAGATCTCGCGACGCCCGGCACCGACCCCGAGAACGCCCCGCCCTCGCTGCGCACCACGCCCCAGCAGATCGCCTGGCTCGAAGCCCAGATCGACGCCTTCAACGAGGGGCTGGCGCCGCTGCGCAGCTTCGTTCTGCCCGGCGGCACGCCGCTCGCCGCGCATCTGCACGTGGCGCGCACCATCGTCAGGCGCGCCGAGCGGCTGGTGGTCGAGCTGGTGCTCAGCGAGCCGGGCGGCAGCACCCAGCCGATGATCTACCTCAACCGCCTGTCGGACCTGCTGTTCGTGCTCGCCCGCGTCGCCAACGCCAACGGCAAGATCGACGTGCTGTGGACCCCCGGCCGCTTCGGCCACGACAACAAGGCGAGCGACGAAGCTTAAGCTTTGTTTACCGGGCCGGCGCTAGCATGGAGGGATGGACATGGTGGACGTCACCTCGCAGCTCATCGCCCTGCGCATGGCCGGCACGCAGCAGGCCGCGCAGATGGCGATCATGAAGAAGAACCACGAGATGGAGATGTCGCTGATCTCCATGCTGGCCGAGGTCGCCAAGGCCGCACCCCCGCCCTCCGGCCAAGGGCTCGTCATCGACAAGCGCGCCTGATGGCCCCGGCAGCGCGCCTCACCGCCATCGCCTATGCCGAAGCGCCGACGCTGACGACGGCGCTGGCCCTCATCGCCAAGCGCCGCAACGATCTCGACGCGGCCCTGCGCGCCGGCGAGCTCGCCCCCATGCCGGTCGCGACCAAAGGCGCCGCCACCGAGCGGGCGCTGCGCGTGCTCGACAGGACCGCCTAGAACAGCGGCGGCACCATGCCGACCGGCACCAGCCCGGCGAACGCCACGCCGGCCCTGAGCGTCAGCGTCTGGCTGTAGGAGCCGTCGGCGGCCGGCGCGCCGGTCACCATGCCCCTGACATCGGCGGGCAGCAGCGGGCCGAGCCGCTCGACCACACCCTTGGAATGAAGTTTTAGCTGCCCCTCGGCGCGCCCCGAGCTGTCGAGCCCCAGCGTGCCGCTGACCTCGAAGGCGAGGTCGGCGGCGTCGCCCTTGAGGCTGGTGAGGACGAGCCGGCCGCCCGCCTCCTGCCAGCGGCGCAGCAGCTCGGCATCGCTATAGGCGCGCACGTCGTCGCCGAGATTGCCGAGCTCGGCCTCGAGCGTCGCTTCGCCGCCGGCGAGCCCGGCGCCGGGCGCGCTGAGACCGGTGGTCTTGCTGTAGATGGCAAGGCTCGCGAGGCCCGCCGCCGCGTCGTGCCGGTCGGGCATGTCGAGCAGATGCGCCTCGAAGCCGTCGGCCTGCGCCAGCAGCCGATCGCCCAGTACCGTATCGGTCCACACCGGCGCCTCGACCACCAGCGAGACGCGCCCGATGCGCCAGCCGTCGAGCCGCGCGCTCGCTTCGGCCGAGGCGAAATCCACCCGGCTCTGGCTGCCGGTGAAGGCATCGGCGACCGTGACCGGCCCCTGCGCGAAGATCAGCACATGGGTGGGCCGATAGACCTCGACCGACGCCTTGAGCCCGCTCAGTTCCACGCTGATGTCGCCCAACTGCACGCTGGCATCGGTGCAGGTGGCGTCGAACCCGAAGGGAAAGCCGCCGATGGAGAAGCTGCCGCAGACGAGGCGCGGCACCTCGACGCCATCCGCCGTCTCCAGTTGCTTCACGTAGTCCTTCGCCTGCCCGGCCGCCCAGAACCAGGCGGCGCTGTAGCCGACGGCGACGAGGACGACGATGATGGCGAGCGCGATGAGCTTTTTCATGACTGACTTCTCTAGCGGCAGGAGCGGACGCCGTCATCGCCGGGGCTTGCGGCACAATCGCGGCGCGCTTACCAAAAGCCGATGACGAACGCCAACCCTTACGTCTTCGGCTATGGGTCGCTGCTCTGGAATCCGGGCTTTCCGTTCCTGTGTTCGCACAAGGCCGTGCTGCACGGGGCGCACCGGGCGCTGGCGATCTACTCGCACCGCCATCGCGGCACGCCCGAGCGGCCCGGCCTCGTCTTCGGGCTGCGCCGCGGCGGCTCCTGCCACGGCCTTGCCTTCGAGGTGGCGGCAGAGGACTGGCCCGAGGTCTTCGCCTACCTGCAGGCGCGCGAGCAGGACCGCGGCGTCTATCGCGAAGCCTGGCGCGCCGTGACGCTGGCGGGCGGCGCGCCGGTCAGCGCCCTCGCTTTTCTCGTCGATGAACGCCACCCGCAATATGCCGGCCGCCTGCCGCTGGCCGAGCAGGTACGGATCATCGCCGCCGGCGAAGGCGAATCCGGGCGCAACAGCGACTATGTGCGCAACACCGCGCAACACCTTGCGGCGCTGGGCATCCGGGACAGAATGCTGGGCACGCTGGTCGCCGCGCTCGAGGCTGCGGAAGAGAAAAGTCTCAGGCGGCGCTGAGGCCGCTGACCGGCTCGGCGCCTTCGAGGTCCCACACGATCGTCGCCTGCGACAGCGCGTCGGCGCTGCCTTCGACCGCAAAAGCCCGGTCGGCGGCGGCGAGCGCGAGGCGGAAACGGGCGCGGCTCTGGGCGTCGTGGATGACGTCATGGGCGGAGCCGACCCACATCGGCACGGTGCCGCGGGCCAGCATGTGCAGGCCCTCGGTGCCGAGCGAGAAGCTGTCGAGCCGCTCGGGCGCCAGCGCGTAGAAGCGCCCCGAGCGGCCGCGCCAGTTCACCCGCTGGGCCATCGCACCGCCGAACCGCCGCTCCGTGAAAGGCACCATCAGTCCCATTCCCCGAACTCCCGAAAGAGAACAAAACTAGAACAAATTAACGCAGAAAGTCAAGCAAAATACGACCTTCTGGCTAGATGTATGGGCTGCTTCGCCGGTATCGTCAATATCTAGTAGGTTGCACCTCAGCGACCCCCAGCCGCTTGCGTCGCCGCCGCCAGCCGCGCGTGGAACTCGGGGCCGAGCGGCCGGGCGACGCCGTCCGCCACCGCCTCGGCGACGAGCCGCACCGTCTCGGTCTCGATGGCGGTCTTGAGCCGAGCGGCGAAGCTTGCGCCGTCGAGCCCCGGCGCGATGGCAGGGAGGAGCCGCGCCCGCGCCGTGCCCGGCCACATGACGAGGCTGTTGCGCCCCCAGTAGAGGCCGGAATTGAGCGCCACCGGCACCACCGGCACGCCGAGCGCCTCGTAGAGCCGCACGACCCCCTGCCGGTAGTCGGGCTCGGCCAACGGCGCCTTGCGGGTGCCCTCGGGGTAGATGACGATGCGGCAGCCGCGCGCCACCGCCGCTCGCGCATCGTCCAGCATGCGCGGAATCGCCTCGGCGCCGAGGCTGCGGTCGATGGAGATGGTGTCGATCGAGCGCGCCGCCCAGCCGAAGAACGGAATGTCCATGAGCTCGCGCTTGGCGATGAAGGCCGGCTTGTCGTCGGTATAGGGCAGCAGCGCGAAGATGTCCCAGTCGCTCTGATGCTTGGCGGCGATGATGCAGGGGCCGGCCGGCAGGTTCTCGGCGCCGCTGACGGAGGTGCGGATGCCGACGACGACGCGCAGCAGCACCAGCGTCGAGGCGCGCCAGTAGCGCGCCAGCGCCCAGCTCACCGCCGTGCGCCGCCGCCACAGGATGGCGATGGTGCCGACGATGATGGCCAGCACCACCGTCTGGCCGAGGAACAGCAGATAGAAGAGGGCCGTGCGCACGGCCTGCACAGCGGCCATTCGGGCGCCCCTCAGGAGGTCTGGGTGAGAAAGCGCCTGACCGTCAGCCGCGAGGTGATGGCGGTGAGCGCCGCGATCACCGGCACCAGCGCCGCGATGCCCAGCATGCCGTCGCCGCCCAGCGAGAAGCGGCCGAACAGGAAGCCGAGCTGGCTCGACGCCTCGTCGGGCACGATCGAGCCGGCCGCGCCGGCGACGATGAAGAAGAAGGCGACCGCCGCCACGGCGCCGATCAGCCCGCCGCGGAAACCCAGCGACAGGAAGCGCCCCTGGAACTCGCCGGCGATGAAGCTGTTGGCGGCGCCGGTGAAATGCAGCACATCGACGATCTCGCGGTTCGAGGCCATGGTGCCGCGCGTCGCGAACACCACCGCCAGCACGGTGGCGACGACGATGAGCGCGAGCACCAGCAGGCCCGAAAAGACGATGGTGCCGGCCATGGTGTTGAGCTGCTGCCGCCACGCCGCATGGGTATCGAGGCTGGCGCCGCGAATGGCGGTGATGTCGCGCGCCAGCAGTGTGAGATCGACGTCGCGCGTGTCGGACAGCTCGACCACGACGAGCCGCGGAATGTCGATGGCGCTGAGGTCGAGCCCGGCGCCGAGCCACGGCTCGAGCAGCTTCTGGCTGTCCTCGAGGCTGATGGCATAGGCGCGCGCCACGCCCGGCGTCGCCTCGGCCAGCGCGATGGCGGTGCGCAGATTGCTCTCCATCACCTCGCCCTCGACCGGGCGGATCTGGATGGTGACCTCGCGCCCGACATCGGACGACCAGGCGACCGCCGATTTCTGCACCAGCACCACCCCGCCCAGCGTCACCCCGGAGAGGAACGTCATGATGGCGATGAGCAGCACCAGCGTGCGCCCGGCCACCGAACGCTCGGGCACGATGGGCGCCATGCGCCGCGCCGCGGGCGCGCGCCCGGCCTCGGGAGCCGGTTCGGCAAGGCTCGCGTCAGCCATTGAGCACCACCCGCCCGTCATGGAGCTGCATGCGGGGAAAGTCGAAGGTGTCGAGCAGCGGCAATTCGTGCGTCGCGAGGATGATGGTGGTGCCGAGCTTGTTGAGCTCGGCGAAGAGCCGCACCAGCCTCAGCGACAGCTCGGGATCGACATTGCCGGTCGGCTCGTCGGCGAGCAGGATGTCGGGGCGGCCGATGACGGCACGGGCGATGGCGGCGCGCTGCTTCTCGCCGCCCGACAGGAGCGGTGGCAGCGCCTCCATGCGCTCGCCCAGCCCCACCCATTCGAGCAGCTCGGTGACGTTCTCGCGATAGGCGCTTTCGGGCTGGCCGCGCACCCTGAGCGGCAGCGCCACGTTCTCGTAGGTGGTGAGGTGGTCGAGCAGGCGGAACTCCTGAAAGACGATGCCGATATGCCGGCGCATGTCGAGCAGCGAATCCTGGTCGAGCTGGCCGACATCGCGCCCGAACATGGTCACCGTGCCGCGGCTCGGCTTCAGCGACAGCAGCAGCAGGCGCAACAGGCTGGTCTTGCCCGAGCCCGACGGGCCGGTGAGGAAATGGAACGAGCCGGGCTCGATGCGGAAACTGAGGTCGCGGAGGATTTCCGGGCCGTGGCCGTAGCGCAAGCCGACATTGGTGAACTCGATCACTCGGGCGTGTGCCTCCGAATCAGCCGGCCGAATGATACAGCCGAACCCCGCAAATCCTGTTTAGTCCGTAACATGGGCGAGTTTGAGGAAACTTAACCGGCCGGCGCCTAGGGTCGGCCATGAGCTCGCCGGACCTCCAGACGGTCGTTATCGCCTGCCCCAATTGCGGCACGCGCTACCAGGTGCCCTACGCCACCATCGGCGCGGCGGGGCGCGAGGTGCAATGCGCGCAATGCTCGGCCCCCTGGCACGCCACCGCGGAGGCGCCGCGGGCGCCCATGCCGGCCGACGACGACCTGCTCTTTTCCCCCGACGAAAACGCCCTCGATGCCGCCTTCGAGGCCGAGGCGCTGGCGGCGCTGCCGCCCCCCGCGCCCGTCGAGGACGGGGCCGCGGCCAGCGCCCGCCGGCTGGCCGAGCTCAAGGCGACGCTCGCCCCCAGGCCCGAGCCGGACGGCACCACCGACGCGGCCCAGCAGCGCCGCCGGCGGCGGGCCTTCGACCATCGCCAGCGCCGGCTCAGCCGGCACCTGCCGCGCGCCCGCGTGCGCCGCACGGCGCGCTTCGCCGCGCTGGCACTGCTCGTCGCCCTGCTCGTGGCGCTGGTGGCGCTGCGCACCGAGCTGGTGCGCGCCTTCCCCGCGCTCGCCGCCCCCTATGCGGCCATCGGCCTGCCGGTCAATGTCGTCGGGCTGACCTTCGAGACGCCGAAGCTGCTGACCAGCTATCGCGACGGCAAGCCGCTGCTGATGATCAGCGCGCGCATCCGCTCGGTCGCCAGCCGCACCGTGCCGGTGCCGCCGGTGCAGGTGAGCCTCGTCGCCGCCGGGGGCGCCACCATCTACGAATGGATCGTCACCCCGCGCGCCGGCGAGATGGAGCCGGGCGAGGTCATGGATTTCGCGACCGAGGTCAGCGCGCCGCCCAGCGGCGCCGCGACCGTGCGGCTGAGCTTCACCACCCCCCGCGGCGCCGCTGCCGCGACACTGGCAGGAACACTCTAGATGGCGCGCATTCTGGTTGCCGACGACGATGACAATGTGCGGGCCTTCGTCGCCCGCGCCCTGGCGCTGGGCGGCCACGAGGTGGTCGAGGCGGCCGATGGCGGGCTCGCCGCCGAGCTGTGCGCCGAGGCCGACGGCGCCTTCGACCTCCTGCTCTCCGACATCAAGATGCCGGTGATGGACGGCATCGCGCTGGCGCTGAGCGTCGCCGCCGCCTATCCCGACCTCACCATCCTGTTGATGACTGGCTTCGCCGACCAGCGCGAGCGCGCTCACGGGCTCGACGCGCTGATCTACGACGTGGTGCCCAAGCCCTTCTCGCTGCAGGTGCTGCTGGAAAAGGTCGACGACGCCCTGCGCGGCCGGCCGGTGGAGACGCCGTCGCTGGCCAGGATGGCGGGGTAGCCCATCCCAAATTATGTGGACATTGGCCGCGTCGGCGCCGATGGCCCGCCCCTCATCCGCCCTTTCGGGCACCTTCTCCCGCAAGGGGAGAAGGCCGCTCGTCTCGACGCTGGCAGTCGGGACCCTTCTCCCCTTGCGGGAGAAGGTGGCGGCAGCCGGATGAGGGGGACGCCGACGCGGGAATGACACCGGCGGCGGGCCGCCTCAGAGCCAGTCGGGGACGCTGTCGAGGGCGATGAGGTCGGCGATGCTGCGGCGCGGGCGGATGACGTGCCAGCGGCTGCCATCGACCAGCACCTCGGGCACCAGCGGCCGCGAATTGTAGGTCGAGGCCATGACGGCGCCATAGGCGCCCGCCGACATCACCGCCAGCAGGTCGCCCTCGGCCACGCCCGGCAGGCGCCGGCCGAGCGCCAGATAGTCGCCGGTCTCGCATACCGGGCCGACCACGTCGGCGGTGATCGGCGGCAGGTTGGAGTGATTGACCGGCTGGATGTCGTGATGCGCCTCGTAGAGCGTGGGGCGGATGAGATCGTTCATCGCCGCATCGACGATGACGAAGGTCTTGTCGCCCGTCTTCACATATTCGACCCTGGTGACGAGGATGCCGGCATTGCCGACGATCAGCCGGCCGGGCTCGAGCACCAGCTCGACGCCGAGGTTTCCGAGATGGCGGCGCACGATCTGCGCATATGCGACCGGCAGCGGCGGCGCCTCGGCGTCGGCGTGATAGGGAATGCCGAGCCCGCCGCCGATATCGACGTGGCGGATGGCGTGGCCCGCCTCGCGCAGCGTCCCGACCAGCCCGGCGAGCAGCCGGTAGGCATCGTCGAAGGGCGCCATGTTGGTGATCTGGCTGCCGATATGCATGTCGACGCCGACCGCCTCGACGCCCGGCAGCTCGGCGATGCGGCGATAGACCTCGGGCGCCCGCCCATAGGGGATGCCGAACTTGTTCTCCTTCCTGCCGGTCGAGATCTTGGCGTGCCCGCCGGCCCCGACATCGGGATTGATGCGCACCGAGACCGGCGCCAGCTTGCCCAGCGAGGACGCGATCGCGGACAGCCGCTCCAGCTCGGGCTCGCTTTCGAGGTTGAAGCACTTGATGCCGAGCGCGAGGCCGCGCCGCATCTCGGCTACCGTCTTGCCGACGCCGGAGAAGACGATCTTTTCCGGCGGGATGCCGGCGGCGATGGCGCGCTCCAGCTCGCCCCCCGACACCACGTCGGCACCCGCCCCCTCGCGCGCCAAAAGCGTCAGCACGGCCTGGTTGGAATTGGCCTTCATGGCATAGGCGACGAGCGTGGGCAGCCCCGCGAACGCCTCGGCCATTACCCTGATATGGCGCCTGAGCGTCGCCGCCGAATACACGTAGAACGGCGTTCCGACGACCTCAGTCAGCGCCGTCAAATCGACGTCCTCGGCGAACAGCGCGCCGTCGCGATAGGCGAAGTGATGCACCATCAGCTATTGCCGCCGGTCAGCAACGCCTGCCAGCGCGCCGCCTGCTTCGCCACATTCGCGGGCGCCGTGCCGCCATAGGAGCGGCGCGCCCGCACCGAGCTTTCGACGCTCAGCACCTTGTGGATGCGGCTGTCGATGCGGCTGTCGATCCGCTTGAAATCCTCGATGGTCAGCGCGTCGAGCGGAATGGCCTTCTCCTCGGCCAGCTTGACGATGTGCCCGGTGATCTCGTGCGCCTCGCGGAACGGGATGTCGGCCTCGCGCACCAGCCAGTCGGCGACATCGGTGGCGGTCGCAAAGCCCATGGCGGCGGCCTGCTGCATGCGCTCGCGATTGACGCTCAGGTCCTCGACCATGCCGGTCATCGCCGCCAGCGACAGGCTCAGCGCGTCGAGCGCGTCGAAGGCGACTTCCTTGTCTTCCTGCATGTCCTTGGAATAGGCGAGCGGCAGCCCTTTCATGACGACGAGCAGCGCGCTCAGGGCGCCGATGACGCGCCCCACCTTGGCGCGTATCAGCTCGGCCGCGTCGGGGTTGCGCTTTTGCGGCATGATCGACGAGCCGGTGGTGAACTTGTCGGAGAGGCGCACGAAATTGAACTGCGCCGAGCTCCAGATCACCAGCTCCTCGGCGAAGCGGGAAAGATGCATGGCCATGATGGCGCCGGTGGCGAGCGTTTCGAGGATGAAATCGCGGTCGGAGACGGCATCGAGCGAATTGGCCGTCGGCCGGTCGAAGCCGAGCGCCTTCGCCGTCATCTCGCGGTCGATCGGATAGGGCGTGCCGGCGAGCGCCGCCGAGCCCAGCGGGCTCTCGTTGAGCCGCCGGCGCGCGTCGGCGAGCCGCCCGCTGTCGCGGCCGAGCATTTCGACATAGGCGAGCAGATGGTGCCCGAACGTCACCGGCTGCGCCGATTGCAGATGCGTGAAGCCGGGCATGATGGTCTCGGCCTCGGCCTCGGCGCGCCGTGCCAGCGCCAGTTGCAGGGTCCTGACCTGGGCGAGGAGCGTATCGATGGCGTCGCGCACATAGAGGCGGAAATCGGTCGCCACCTGGTCGTTGCGGCTGCGCGCCGTGTGCAGCCGCCCCGCCGCGTCGCCGATCAGCTCGCGCAGCCGCGCCTCCACATTCATGTGGATGTCCTCGAGCGCGCGCGAAAACGTGAACGTGCCGCCCTCGATCTCGGCCAGCACGGCGTTGAGGCCCGAAACGATGGCGTCGCGGTCCTCATGCGTCAGAATGCCCGCCTCGGCGAGCATTGTGGCGTGGGCGATTGACCCGGCAATATCCTGCTTATAGAGCCGTTGGTCGAAGCCGATCGAGGCGTTGATCTCTTCCATGATGGCATCGGGGCCGGAGGAGAACCGGCCGCCCCACATGCGATTGCTCATCGCCAGATCTCCTGGAGTTGCGAGTGTCCGAGCCCGTTGCCAAGCGCCCCTCACCGACCCGCCGCCGCGTCGCGATCGCGGCCCTGATGGGCGCGGCGGCAGCTATAGCCGTTACGGTTTGGGTGGGCAATGCCGGCTTCGTGCAGCAGGCGGCGCCCTGCGCCCCGCAGCCGGCGGCGGCCGCAACGATCGACGCCGCCGCCATCGGCCAGCTCGCCGCCCTCAACGGCACCGGCACCGGGCGCGGCTATGCCGACATGAGCTTCACCGACGCGGCCGGCAAGTCCGTGACCCTCAAGGATTTCGCCGGCAAGGCGCTGCTGGTCAATTTCTGGGCGAGCTGGTGCATCCCCTGCCGCGCCGAGATGCCGGCGCTCGACCGGCTCGCCGCCGCCGAGAACGACGACGGCTTCATGGTGCTGCCGATCAACCTCGACCTCGGCGCCGGCGGGCTCGACAAGGCCAGGGCGTTCCTCGCCGAGGGCCAGTGGGCGCATCTGCCGCTCTATGCGGATTCGACCTTCGAGGCGTTCAAGCATCTGCAGACCACCGCCGTCGCCATCGGCCTGCCCTCGACGCTGCTGCTCGACGCCAAGGGGTGCGAGCTGGGCGTGCTGCAAGGCCCCGCCGAGTGGGATTCGCCCGACGGCCGCGCCGTCATCGCCGCGCTGAAGGCGGTATGACCGGCACCATCCTGACCGTCGGCGCCCTCGGGCTCGACACGATTTTCCGCCTCGACGCGCTGCCGCTGGCGCCGGGCAAGCACCTGCCCATCGAGGCCGTGCAGGTGGCGCAGGGCATGGCCACCGCGCAGGCCGCGACCATCGTGCGCCTCGGCGGCAGGGCGCGCCTATGGGCCTCGATCGGCGACGACGCCACGGGCGAGCGCATCGCCGCCGAGCTCGCGGCCGCCGGCATCGACCTCAGCGCCCTGCGCCGCCTGCCGGGCGCGCGCTCGGGCTTTTCGTCGATCCTCGTCGACGCCGCCGGCGAGCGCGTGATCGTGCCGCAATACGACGCCGCGCTGCGCGCCCCGCCCACCAGCCTGCCCCGGCTCGACGACGTGGCCGTGGTCAGCGTCGATGTGCGCTGGCCCACCGCCGCGGAACTGGCGCTGCGCGCCGCGCGCGAACGTGGCCTACCCGCCGTGCTCGATGTCGAGGCGGCGCCGCGCGATGTGCTCGACCCGCTGCTGGCGCTCGCCACCCATATCGTCGCCTCCGAGGGCGGCGCGCTGGCGCTGACCGGGGCGCCGCCCAAGGAGGCGGCGGCCCTGCTCGCCCGGCAATGGCCGGCCGAGGTGATCGTCACCGCTGGCCCGCGCGGCGCCTTCTGGCGCGGCGGCCACGTCCCCGCCCCACCCGTCGCGTCAGTCGATACGCTGGCCGCCGGCGACGTGTTCCACGGCGCCTTCGCGCTGCTCCTCGCCGAGGGCCGGCCGCTGCCGGAAATCCTGCGCTTCGCCGCCACCGCGGCGGCGCTCAAATGCAGCCGCTTCGGCGGCCGGCTCGGCGCGCCGACCCGCGCGGAAGTCGAAGCCCTGCTCTGATCAGGCGTCGTCGCCGCCGCCATGCTCGCGCACGGGCTGGCTCACCTCGACATTGACATCGAGCAGCGGCGCCGGGGCGCCGGTGAGCTCGACCGTACCGGACGGCCCGGTGACGGTCGCGGCGCCGCCATGCGGTCGGCCGAAATCGGGCGCCGCCGTTTCCTGCCCGGCGGTGATGATCGAGCGGCGGATGGCGCGGGTGCGGGTGAACAGCTCCTCGAGCCCGGCCCCGTCGCCGACGCGCACCATGCGTTGCAGCTTGCTCAGATCCTCGAGGAAACGGCCGAGCATTTCGAGCACGGCGTCGCGATTGGTGAGGAACACGTCGCGCCACATCACCGGATCGGAAGCGGCGATGCGCGTGAAATCGCGAAAGCCTGAGGCCGAGAACTTGATGACCTCGGACTGCGTGTCGGCCTCGAGGTCGGCCACCGTGCCGACGATGTTGTAGGCGACGAGGTGCGGGATATGGCTGGTGATGGCCAGCACCATGTCGTGGTGCTGGGGGTCCATGATCTCGACATTGGAGCCGAGCGCCGTCCAGAAGGCCGAGAGCGTGCTGATTGCGCCCGGCTCGACGTCGGGACCGGGCGTCAAGACGCACCAGCGATTGATGAAGAGCTCGGGAAAGCCCGCCGACGGCCCCGAATGCTCGGTGCCGGCGATGGGGTGGCCGGGGATGAGATGGACGCCCGCCGGCACCAGCGGCGCCATGACCCGCGCCACATGCTGCTTGACCGAGCCGACATCGGTGAGGATGGCGCCGGGCTCGAGATGCGGGGCGATGGCCGCCATCACCTCGCCATAGGACTTGACCGGGATGCTGAGGATCACGAGGTCGGCGCCGCGCACCGCCTCGGCGGCGTCGAGCGTATAGAGGTCGCCGAGGCCGAGGCCCTTCGCCTCGTCCAGCGTCTCCTGCCGGCGCGTCGCGATGGCGATGGTCCCGGCAAGGCCCTTGAGGCGCACGCCGCGCGCGATGGACGAGCCGATGAGGCCGATGCCGATGAGCGCCAGTTTCTGGAACATCGCCCTAATCCTTCGCTCCCGGCGCGCCGAAGGCGCGCAGCACCTCGACCAGCCGCCGCATCGCCGCCTCGGGGCCGATGGAGATCCTGAGGCCGTTGTCGATGCCGTAGACGCCGATCTCGCGCACGATGAGGCCCTCGTCGAACAGCGCCTGGAAGGCGGCGCGGCTCTGCGCCGGCGTCTCGAACAGCGCCAGGACGAAATTGCCCTGGCTCGGCACGACACGGATGGCATTGCCGTCGAGGGCCCGCGTCAGCCAGTCGCGCCAGCGCGCATTATAGGCATTGAGGCGCGCCGTGAAGGCCACGTCGCGCGCCGCCGCGGCGCCGGCGGCCTGCGCCGCGCGGTTGACGTTGAACGGCCCGCGGATGCGGTTGACCACATCGACGACATGCGCCGGCCCGTACAGCCAGCCGATGCGCGCGCCGGCCAGCCCCATCTTCGAGAAGGTGCGCACCATGACGGTGTTCTCGGAGCGCTCGACCAGCGCGATGCCGACATCGTAGTCCGCGGCCGTGACATATTCGGCATAGGCGCTGTCGAGGACGAAGAGGATGTCGGGCCTGAGCCCCGCATGCAGCCGCTCCAGCTCGGCGGCGCCCAGATAGGTGCCGGTCGGGTTGTTGGGATTGGCGAGGAACAGGATCTTGGTCGCCGGCGTCACCGCCGCGAGCAGCGCCTCGACATCGGCGCGATAGTCGCGCTCGGGCACCATGACGATCTCGGCCGAGGCGCCCTTGGTGATGATGGGATAGACGTTGAAGCCGTGCCGGCTCATCACCGCATTGTCGCCGGCCCCCAGATAGCACTGGGCCAGAAGGTGCAACAGGTCGTCCGAGCCGTTGCCGCACACGATCCGCCCGGCGTCGAGCCCGTGCACCTCGGCCAGCGCCTCGCGCAAGAGGCGCGAGCTGCCCTCGGGGTAGATCTCGGGGCTCTTGTCCGCCTCGGCCAGCGCCGCGAGGGCGGCCGGCGAGGCGCCGAGCGGCGATTCGTTGGCGCTGAGCTTGACGGGCACGACGCCCGGCGCCGCCTGCGAGCGGCCGGGCACGTAGGGCGCGATATCGAGGAGTCCGGGCTGGGGGATGGGGCGGTCGGGCATGGGTGCTGGCGGGGGGTAAAAACCGCCGGGACCATAGAGAAGCAGCCTCAGGAACGCAAAGCCTTCCCGTCATTGGCCGTCATCGCCGTCTGCGGCGCGAGGCCGGGCACGCGCACATAATGCTCGAGCCGGCGCCGCCGCGGCACGGCGGGGAACAGCTCCTTGCGCGCCGCCACGACGAAAACCCCCGAAAAGACGAGCCCGAACAGCCGCCCGAAGCGCTCGAACAGGCGCGCGAGCTTCAGCATCAGCCGGTTGTTGGCGGGCGGCAGGTGCAGCGCCGCCCGCCACGCCTCGGGCACGAAGCTGTGGTCGCGCAGCAGCTTTTCGAGCTGCGGGCGCGAATAGGGATTGCCGTCGCCGAAGGGGGTGTTGTCGGCCGCCGCCCACATGCCGCGCCGCCGCGGCACGACGACGATGAGCCGGGCATTGGGCGCGGCGACGCGCCACAATTCGCGCATCAGCTCCTCGGCGTCGGCGACGTGCTCGACGGCATGGACGGCGATGATGAGGTCGACGGCGGCATCGGTCAGCGGCATTTCGAGCGGATCGCACAGCACGGTGTGCGAGGCGCCCTCGCGCGGCCACGCCGAGGCGCCCTGCCGGGCCGGCATGAAGGCCAGCACCCGCTCGGCGCCGGCGAGGGTGAAGCGCAGATAGGGCGTGGCGAAGCCGAGGCCCAGCACGCGCCGCCCCTCGAGCGGGCCGGCGAGCCGCACCACCTCCTCGCGCACCAGCGCCCGCGCGATCTTGCCGAGCGGGGATTTGTAGAAGCCGATCAGGCGCTTGACGTCAGGGTTCATCGCTTCGTCGCCGTGGCGTTGCCGCCACTTCCGGGATAAGACAGTGCATCCGATAACCCACGCCGGAGCAAGGGCATCGTGCCGGTCCTCATCGACGTCTTCATGTGTCGCACCGACAATTACGGCTATCTCGTGCACGACGTCGAGACGCGCAAGACCGCCGCCATCGACGCGCCCGACGCCGGCGCCGTCAAGGCCGCGCTCAACAGCCGCGGCTGGCGGCTGACCGACATCTTCATCACCCACCACCACCGCGACCATGTCGAGGGCGTGCCGGTGCTGAAGGCCGACTTCAAGGCCAGGGTCACCGGCCCCCGCCTCGAGGCCGAAAAGATCCTCGGGCTCGACGCCACCATCAGCCCCGGCGACACGCTGACGCTGGGCGCCACGGAATTCGCCGTCATCGGCACCCCCGGCCACACGCTGGGCCATGTCGCGCTGCACAACGGCGTGGCCGGCCACCTGTTCACCGGCGACGCGCTGTTCTCGCTGGGCTGCGGGCGCATGTTCGAGGGCAAGCCCGCCGCCATGTGGGAGGGGCTCAAGGCGCTGCGCGCCCTGCCCGACGAGACGCTGGTCTATTGCGGCCACGAATACACCGCCGACAATGCCCGCTTCGCGCTCACCATCGAGCCGCGCAATGCCGCGCTCGCCATCCGCGCCGCCGAGGTGACGCGCATGCGCGCCGAAAACCGCTTCACCGTGCCGGTGAGCCTCGGGCTCGAAAAGGCGGCGAACCCGTTCCTGCGCGCCGACCGGCCGGAGCTGGCCAAGGCCATGGGCCTCGCCCCGGACACCGACCCGGCCGTGGTCTTCGCCGCGCTGCGCCTCGCCAAGGACCGGTTTACGTAAGGGGAAATGGAGCCTTTCGGCCCCGCTACGCATTAACCCTTGCCGCACAAAGCCCGCGCCAGGCTTAACAAATCCTTGCCGCCGCGCGGGCGGCCTGCGACGCTCGGGACCTCAGCGGAGCGAGGGCCATGCCTCAGATCGGCAGCATCGGCAGCAATCTGCCCGTCCCTCTCGGGACCGGCCGGCGCTTCGCGCCCGCCGCGACGCCGCGCTCGGTCTTCGTCGGCCAGCTCATGGGCCGCCGCCAGCGGCCCGCCGGCACCCTGCTCGCGGCGCTGCGCACCTATGACGAAGGCGGGCGGCTGAAGCTGCGCCGCCTGCCGCCGGGCTACACCCTCGACATCGAAATCTAGCCCATCGTCACGTCGCGGCCGGCGCCGGTGATGGAGATGGTGAAGCCGGCGATCACATCGACCAGCGCCATCGCCATGAGGATGAAGAAGGTCGAGCTGGCGCAGGCGCCGACGAGCAGGAACTCGACGAGGAAGACCACGAATAGCGCCGTCGAGAGCATGTGCTCGATCACCGAGGAGCGGCCGGTATTGGTCGATTTGATGACCTCGAAGAACAGGCACACGAGCCCGATGACGAGCAGCAGGTCGCTCGCCGTCAGCACCCAGTTCTGCCCCGAGACCATGGGGATAGTGAGGATCCCCGACGCCCGCCAGCCTTCGGGATTACCGCCGAACAGCGTGAACGCCACGACGTTGTAGATGAGGAACGGGATGATCAGGAGCGGCGGAATGAGCGGCCCGCGGGGGGCGCGCCCGCCGGTGGGCGGCAGGATAACGGTCTCGGTCATCGGCGACTCCTGATCTGGGACGCCGACAATGGCAAACCCCGCCGCGCGCCGCCAGCCCCCGCGAGGCCCCCTCATCCGGCCTTCGGCCACCTTCTCCCCCGAGGGGAGAAGGGTGCGGGGGGGCGCCTAGGGATTACACCTTGAGCGGGCCGACCATGTTTTCGGGCTTCACCTCGGCGTCGAATTCCTCGGCGGTGAGCAGGCCGAGCTCGACGGCGCTTTGCTTGAGCGTCGTACCCTTTTTATGGGCGTTCTTGGCGATCTTCGCCGCGTTGTCGTAGCCGATCTTGCGGTTGAGCGCGGTGACCAGCATCAGCGACTGCTCGACGAGCTGCTTGATGCGGGCGCGGTCGGGCGCGATGCCGACGGCGCAATGATCGTTGAAGCTCCTGGCCGCGTCGGCCAGCAGCCGCACCGATTGCAGGAAATTATAGGCGATGACGGGCTTGAAGACGTTGAGCTCGAAATTGCCCTGGCTCGCGGCGAAGCCGATGGCGGCGTCGTTCCCCATCACCTGCACGGCGACCATGGTCATGGCCTCGGACTGGGTGGGGTTGACCTTGCCCGGCATGATCGAGGAGCCCGGCTCGTTCTCGGGGATGGTGATCTCGCCGAGGCCGGAGCGCGGCCCCGAGGCGAGCCAGCGCACGTCGTTGGCGATCTTCATCAGCGCCGCCGCGAGCTGCTTCAAGGCCCCGTGCGTCCCCACGAACGCGTCGTGCCCCGCCATCACGGCGTATTTGTTGGGCGCCGTTACGAAGGGATAGCCGGTGAGCGCGGCGATCTCGGCGGCGACGGTCTCGCCATATTTGGGATGCGTGTTGAGCCCGGTGCCCACGGCGGTGCCGCCCAGCGCCAGTTCGTAAAGCTGCGGCAGCGTGGCGCGGATGGCCTTGAGGGCGAGGTCGAGCTGCGCCACCCAGCCGCTCATCTCCTGCCCCAAGGTCAGGGGCGTCGCGTCCTGCAGATGCGTGCGGCCGATCTTGACCACGTCCATATAGGCGGCCGACTTGGCCGCCAGCGTGTCGCGCAGCAGCGTCACGCGCGCGAACAGATAGCCTTCGAGCGCCTCGACCGCCGCGATGTGCATGGCGGTGGGGAAGGTGTCGTTGGACGACTGGCTCATATTGACGTGGTCGTTGGGGTGCACCGGCTTTTTCGAGCCCATGGTGCCGCCGGCCATCTCGATGGCGCGGTTCGAGATCACCTCGTTGACGTTCATGTTGGACTGCGTGCCCGAGCCGGTCTGCCATACGACCAGCGGGAAATGGTCGGCGAGCTTGCCGGCGATCACCTCGTCGGCCGCCCTAACGATGAGGTCGCGCGTCGCCTCGTCCATCAGCCCGAGCTTGAAATTGGCCAGCGCCGCCGCCTTCTTGAGGATGCCGAAGGCATTTATGATGCCGGCCGGCATCGTCTCGCCGCCGATCTCGAAATTGGCCAGCGAGCGCGCAGTCTGCGCCCCGTAGTAGCGGGAGGCGGGCACCTCGATGCTGCCCATTGAATCGGATTCGACACGGATCGACGGCAAGGCGGGAGTCCCCTGAAATGCAAACGGCCAGCCCTTTTGGGGCTGGCCGCGACAAACTGCAAGTCTACCTTGGACCGATGGGCCGGGGCTCAGTTGGCCTTGGGCTCGAGGATCTGGCGACCGCGATACATGCCGGTCTTGAGATCGACATGGTGCGGACGGCGCAGCTCGCCCGAATCCTTGTCCTCGACATAGGCGGGGGCGGCCAGCGCATCGGCAGAGCGGCGGAATCCGCGCTTCTGCGGCGAGGTCTTGCGTTTCGGAACGGCCATCTTTGTCTCCGTAATGCGGGCGTTCGCCGACGCCTGTCGGCGGCGACAGATCGGGGTCTGCCGGGAAGTTGGCGGCTCTATAGAGAAGAAAACCGCCTTTGGCTAGTGGTCCGCGCGCGTTTGCGCTAAGGCCGGTGTATGAGCGCCCTTGCCGAACACCTGGCCCGCAACGCTGCCGAAATCGAGCGCGGGCTCGACGCCCTGTTGCAGGCCGACCGCCTGTCGGGCCCTGGCGAGGTGCCCGAGCGGCTGCGCGCCGCCATGCGCCACGGCACGCTGGCGGGCGGCAAGAGGCTGCGCCCGTTCCTTTTGCGCGAGAGCGCGGCGCTGTTCGGCGCGGCGCCGGAAAAGAGCCTCGCCGCGGCCGTCGCGGTGGAGCTGGTCCATTGCTACTCGCTGATCCATGACGATCTGCCGGCCATGGACGACGACGCGCTGCGCCGCGGCCGGCCGACAGTGCACAAGGCCTTCGATGAGGCGACGGCGATCCTCGCCGGCGATGCTCTGCTGACGCTGGCCTTCGGGCATCTGAGCGAGCATGGCGCCCCCGACGCGCCGGCGCTGGCGCTGCGCCTCGTCGTGGAGCTGGCGGCCGGCGCCGGCACCGGCGGCATGGTGGGCGGGCAGATGCGCGACATCGCCGGCGAGACGGCGGGACTTGACGAAGCCGGCATCGCGGCGATGCAGGCGATGAAGACCGGCGCGCTGATCCGCGCCGCCATCCGCATGGGCGCCCTCGTCGGCGGCGCCGACACCAAGGCGCTCGGCCGGCTCACCGCCTATGCCGAGGCCGTGGGCCGCGCCTTCCAGCTCGCCGACGATCTACTCGACGTGACCGCCTCGCCCGACGCCATGGGCAAGGCTACCGGCAAGGACGCCGGCGCCGGCAAGCAGACTCTCGTCGCTCGGCTGGGCGTCGCGGCGGCGCAGGCGCATCTGGAGAGGATCGTCGCGGCGGCCGTGGCGGCGCTCGCCCCTTACGGGGCCGAGGCCGACGGGCTGCGCGCCGCCGCCCATTACGTCGCGAGCCGCCAGAGCTAGAGGATCACCGGATAGACAAATGACGCTTCAGACTGTGCAGGCGGACCTCGCGGCCCGCGCCCCCGACCTTGCGGTGATGGTGACCGACGCCAGCACCGCCACCGTGCAGCTTGCCGCCGAGGTGCATGGCTGCGCGCCCGGCCAGATTGCCAAGACCCTCGCCATCCGCGTCGGCGCGCGCGAGTTCCTGCTGGTGACGCGCGGCGACGCGCGGCTTTCCAACCAGAAGGCCAAGGCGGCCTTCGGCGGGCGCCCGCGCATGCTCGGCCCCGAGGACGTGCTGCGCCTCACCAGCCACGCGGTCGGCGGCGTCTGCCCCTTCGGCCTGCCGGCACCGCTCGACATCTATTGCGACGTGTCACTGAAAATCTACGACGAGGTGATCCCGGCGGGCGGCTCGACCCACGCCTCGGTGCGCCTGCCGCTGGCCCGGCTGCTGGACTTGTGCGGCGGCAACTGGGCCGACGCCTGCGACGTACCCGACTAGCAGCCACCTTGCCGGGACGGCCGGGCTGCCCTATATCGCCGGGGCGAGGACGACCTCCCCCATTCCGGGCCTTTACGCGGGACGACCCGACAGCTTCCGGGGTTTCCCATGCGCAAGCCGGCCGACCGCATCCGCCACGCCATCCTGTTCGAGCTGATCGGCATCCTCATCGCCACGCCGCTCGCCGCCTTCGCCTTCGGGCTCGAGGTGGGCGACAGCGCCGTCATCATCGTCGGCAGCGCCACCGTCGCGATGGCTTGGAACTACATCTACAATCTCGGCTTCGACCATCTCATGGCCCGCTGGCGCGGCACGACGCTGAAGACGCCCGCCCTCCGCGTGGCGCACGCCGTGCTGTTCGAGCTTGGCCTCCTGGTCATGCTGATGCCGCTCATCGCCTGGTATCTGGGCGTGTCGCTGTGGCAGGCGCTGGTCATGGACCTCGCCTTCGCGCTCTTTTACATGGGCTACGCGCTGGTCTTCAACTGGGCCTATGACCGGCTCTTCCCGCTGCCCGAATGGCAGGAGCAGCGGGGCTAGCGCAGGTAGCCGCCGAGGGCGAGAAAGGCCAGCACGCCCACCAGCACGCCGACCCACAGCCAGCGCCGCGGCGACGAGGCAAAGGGAGTGAACAGGCGCCGCCAGAAATCGCTCATTCAGCGGCCGTCTTCTGGTCGATGCCGAAACGGCGTTCTATGTAGTCGGCGACCATGACCTTGAACTGCGCGGCGACATCGGCGCCGCGGAGCGTTGCGACCTTCTTACCCTCGATGAAGACCGGCGCGGCAGGCGTCTCGCCGGTGCCCGGCAGCGAGATGCCGATATCGGCATGCTTGCTCTCGCCCGGCCCGTTGACGATGCAGCCCATGACCGCGACCGACAGCGCCTCGACGCCCGGATAGCGCTCGCGCCACTCGGGCATGGAGGCGTTGAGGTGGTCCTGGATCTCCTTGGCCAGCACCTGGAAGGTCTGGCTGGTGGTGCGCCCGCAGCCGGGGCAGGCCGCGACCACCGGCAGGAACTGCCGAAAGCCCATCGTTTGCAGCAATTCCTGGGCGACGCGCACCTCCTGCGTGCGGTCGCCGCCGGGCTCGGGCGTGAGCGAGATGCGGATAGTGTCGCCGATGCCCTGCTGGAGCAGGACGCCCATCGCCGCCGACGAGGCGACGATGCCCTTGCTGCCCATGCCCGCCTCGGTGAGCCCCAGATGCAGCGCATAGTCGCAGCGCGCGGCGAGCTCCCGGTAGACGGCGATGAGGTTCTGCACGTCGCTGACTTTGGTCGAAAGGATGATGCGGTCGCGCCCGAGCCCGATCTCCTCGGCGCGCGCAGCGCTCAAGAGCGCCGACTGGATGATCGCCTCGCGCTGCACCGCCGCCGCCGAGACCGGATTGGGCGCCGCCGCGTTCTCGTCCATGAGCCTTGTCAGCAGTTCCTCGTCGAGCGAGCCCCAGTTGACGCCGATGCGCACCGGCTTGTTGTAGCGCAGCGCCAGCTCGATCAGCGTCGCGAACTGCGTGTCGCGCTTGGCCTTGAAGCCGACATTGCCAGGGTTGATGCGGTATTTGGCCAGCGCCTCGGCGCAGGCCGGATGCTCGGTCAGAAGCTTGTGGCCGATATAGTGGAAATCGCCGATGAGCGGCACGGCAATGCCGCGCTTGTCGAGCGCCTCGCGGATATGCGGCACCGCCGCCGCGCTCTCGTCGCGATCGACGGTGATGCGCACCAGCTCCGAGCCGGCGCGCCAGAGCTGGCCGACCTGCCGGACGGTCGCCTCGATGTCGGCCGTGTCGGTATTGGTCATCGACTGTACGACGATGGGCGCGCCGCCGCCGACGATGACGCCGCCGACATCGACCCCGACAGTTTGCCTGCGCTCGGATATGCTCATGGCGCCATGAGATAAGCCCTTGCGCGTGACCGCGCAATGACGGCGGCTCTTGACGGGCGCCGGCACGCTTCCCATCTGCGGAAAAACGCTCGCAGATGGAAGGATCGCCGATGGGCCGTTTGCTGCAATTCCGCCGGGAGCTGGCGATGCTGTGGCGCGCTTTTCTCGCGCCCACGACGCCGGTCTGGCTCAAGGGGTTGATGCTGCTCGTGCCGCTCTACCTGCTGAGCCCGCTCGATTTCATCCCCGACGCCATTCCGCTGCTCGGCTGGCTCGATGACCTGGTCGTCATCCCGCTGCTGGTGAGCTGGATCGTGAGCCTTTTGCCGCAGCCGGCCCGCTCCCGCCCGCGCGGCGACGGACCCGTTATCGACGGCACCTCCCGCCGGCTCTAAGAAAAAGGCCCGGAGCACACGCTCCGGGCCTTCTGCATTCCGGTAAGGCTCAGGCTCAGCTAAGCGGGCCGACGGCGACGAAGGCGTCGTTCTCGACCTTCATCTCGACCACGGAGCCGGCAATGTCGCCATTGGCGTCGAACTCCACCGGGCCCGAAGCGCCCTGGTAGTCGATGTCGGTGCCGGCCTTGATGAGCTCGACGGCCTTGCTCCACTCGCCCGGCAGGATGACCTCGCCCGGCGCGTTGGCGACATCGCGCAGCGCCGCCGACAGGCCGTCCTTGGCGCCGTTGTTCTTCTCGAGCGCCAGCGCGATGAGGAACAGCGCGTCATAGCTTTGCTGCTGGAAGGTGGAGCCCGATTCGACCCCCGCGGCCGCCGCGGCGGCGGTGAAGGCATCCGGGCCAGCGCCGGTCGGCTCGGCCGGACGCATGGCGATCATGCCGTCCAGCGCACCCTTCGGGAAGCCGTCGAACAGGACGTTGTCCACCATGCCGTCGGCGCCGAAATAGGCGGTAAAGTCGCCGCCCTCGACGGCCTGCTGCAGCACGGTCTTGCCCGAGCCGTTGGCATAGGCGAGGACCATGAGGTTCTGCGTGCCGCTGGCCGCGATCTGGCCGAGCTCGGCGCGGTATTCGGCCTTGCCCTCTTCATGCGCGACATTGGCGGTGATGGTGCCGCCCGCCGCGGTGAAGGCGGCATTGAAATTGTCGGCGAGGCCCTTGCCGTAGTCGTTGTTGACATAGGTGACGCCGAGCTCGGTGATGCCCTTGGCGACCAGCGCCTTGGCGAACACTTCCGAGTTGTAGGCGTCGGACGGCGTGGTGCGGAACACCAGGTCGTTGTCGGCCAGCGTCGAGATCGTCGCGGCGGTGCCCGACGGCGAGATCATCAGCGTGTTGTTGGGCACCGCGACGTTGTTGGCCACGGCGATGGTGACGCCCGAGCACATGGCGCCAACAATGCCGACCACGCCGTCATTGACGAGCTGCGTGCCCGCCGCAACCGCCATGTCGGCGGTGGCGCAGGTGTCGTCGGCCGTCTGCACGACGACATTGCCACCGAGCAGGCCGCCCTGGTCGTTGATGTTCTTGGCGGCGAGCTCGGCCGCGGCCGCCATCGGCGGCGCCAGCGTATCGAGCGGGCCCGTGAAGCCGAGCAGAACGCCGATCTTGGTGTCGGCGCCCTGGGCGGCGGTCGCGAGCAGCGCCGCGGCGGCGGTAAGGCCCACAATCCTGGTCAGTTTCGTCATGATGTCCCTCTGCAAAATTGCCCGCCGCCGGGGCCCTTGAGAGCCTCTTCGAGACGGACAACCAATTGGCGGGAGCGCCGGCAGGCCCTCCACTGCCCGCGATATTGCACAATTGGCGGCGGCGAGTCACCCCGATTTGATCGCATGGTCAATGGCCGGGCGCCGTTGCCGCACCCGCCGCGAATCCCGTAGGCTCGGGCCCCATGAACTGGCTCCGCCTCGTCCTCGCGCTCGGCGTCGGCGCCCTCGCCACGGCGGGGCTGGCGCAGGACTCGATTGTCTCGCTCGAGCCGCCGCCCCCGCCGCCGGCCCCCTGCGGCGGCGAAACCATCACCATCGCCCGCATGCAATGGCCCTCGGCCGAGCTGCTGGCGGCCATCCACAAGCGGCTCATCGAACGCAGCTTCGGGTGCGCCGTGGAGGTGGTGCCCGGCGACCTCGCCGCCACCGCCTCGGCGATGGGCGCCAGCGGCCAGCCGGCGGTCGCCCCCGAATTGTGGATCACCCGCGTCGCCGACATCTGGAACGGCGCCCTCAAGGGCCAGCTGGTGCGCCAGGCCGGGCCGAGCTACGCCGAGCCGGTGTTCGAGGGCTGGTTCGTGCCCGACTACGAGGCCGCGGCCCACCCCGAGGTGCTGACCATCGACGGGCTCAAGGCCCGCGCCGCCGATTTCGCGACGGGCGGCGGCGGCGGCCGGCCGCGCTTCATCTCCTGCCCGCCCGACTGGGGCTGCGCCGTGGTCAACCGCAACCTCATGCGCGCCAACGGCCTCGCCGCGCTCTACGATATCGTCGAGCCGGCCAACCGCTTCGAGCTCGATACGCTGATCGCCGAGGCGGTGAGCCGCCAGGAGCCGGTGCTGTTCTATTACTGGCAGCCCAATGCGGTGCTCGCCCAGTTCGCCTTCGACGCGGTGGATCTCGGCCCCTACGACAAGGACAAATTCCTCTGCCTCGGCCGGCTCGCCTGCGCCGACCCGCAGCCCTCGGGCTTCGCTCCCGACCCGGTGATCGTGGCGCTGGCGCAATGGGTCTATCTCGAAGCGCCCGAGGTCGCCGCCTATCTGCAGCGCGCCCACATGCCCTTCGCTGAAATGAACGCGCTGCTGCAGAACCTCAACCAGCCCGGCGCCACGGTGGACGCCGTCGCCGACGCCTTCGTCATGGCGCGCGGCGTCGTCTGGCAGCCCTGGGTGGGCACCGCCGCCGACTGAGCCCAGGAGCCGGCCAAGTGCTCGGCGGGCGTTTTTTCTTGGGGCCGGCGGCGCAAGTCTTGTCAATTTAAGTTATCGGCAAGGCGAACACTTCGTGTTCGAAATGCGGCGTCGCCAGTCAAGAAAACGGCAGCATGAGTATTTTATAAGCAAATCCATATGTCTATCCACATAGTATTGGAGATTATGTTACTTGGTTTGGGCGGTTTCGGTTTGACTCGTGGGATATGACTCCTATGTTCCCCGAGTTACTGGAAACCAGGAGACCCAAAGAACGATGGATATTCGCTGGAAAGGCGCGCTGGCCGCGGTTGCCCTCTTTTCTGCCGCGGCAAGCCTACCCGTCCAAGCTCAGGACAATGCCTGCGGCACCGACCGCAAGATCGACATCGCCGAGATGACCTGGGCGTCCGCCGCCGCCCTCGCCCACATCCACGCCCTGATTCTCGAGAACGGCTTCGGCTGCGACGTCGAGGTGGTGGCCGGCGATACCGTGCCGACCTCGGCCTCGATGCTGGCCCGCGGCACGCCGGCCGTGGCGCCGGAGCTGTGGACCAGCTCCATCCAGGAGCAGTGGCAGAAGGGCATGGCCGACGGCCAGGTGATCGAGCTCGGCGACGCCTTCGAGGGTGGCGGCGTCGAAGGCTGGTTCATCCCCGACTATTTCCACGAGACGCATCCCGAGCTGGTGAGCGCCGACGACGTGCTGGCCCATCCCGAGCTGTTCCCCGACCCCGAGGACACCAGCAAGGGCCGGCTCTATTCCTGCCCGCCGGGTTGGGCGTGCGAGCTGGCCAACTCCGCCATGTACGAGGCCTATGACATGAAGGAGAAGGGCTGGACGCTGTTCTCGCCGGGCTCGGGCGGCAATCTCGACGCCTCCATCGCCCGCGCCTTCGCCCGCGAAGAGCCGATCTTCTTCTACTACTGGGGCCCGACCGCGATCCTGGGCAAATACCCCTCCTACGCGCTGGCGCTGCCGCCGGTCGATGAAGCCGGCTACGAGTGCAACACCAACCCCGATTGCGACGCCCCACCGGTGAAGACCGCCTGGCCGGCGAGCCCGATCAAGATCGCCGTGGCGAGCTGGCTCAAGGACGAGGCGCCCACCGTGGTGGACTACCTCGCCGGCACCACCATGAGCCGCGACACGGTGAGCGCGCTGGTCGCCTGGGGCGACGACAACAAGGCCGATGCCGAGGCGACGGCCCGCCACTTCCTCGCGACGGAAGAGGCCGTGTGGACGAGCTGGGTGGCGCCCGAGATCGCCGCGAAGGTGAAAGCCGCCCTGGGGTGAGCCGCGCCCTCACCGTGCGCTCCCCGACCGCGGCCGGACCTCTGGTCCGGCCGCGCCTTCCTTTTTTCCTGCGAGAGACCCGATGTTTCCCGACCTCATCGACACAGTCCCGCTGCGGCGCGCCATCGACGACGGCCTGACCTGGGTCGTGCGTCACTGGGGCGGCGCGCTCGAGGCCGCCGCCTCGCCGCTGCTCATGCTGCTCAACGCCATCCAGCGCGGCCTCGTCGCCACCCCCTGGTGGGTGATGATCCTTGGCGCCATGGCCATCGCCTGGCTGGCGACGCGCAACTGGAAGCTGCCGGCGCTGGTGGCCGGCGCCCTGCTGTTCCTCGGCCTGTTCGACCTGTGGGAGGACGCCATGGCGACGACGGCGCTGATGATCGCCGCGACGCTCACCGCCATCGTCCTCGCCATCCCCACCGGCATCGTCATGTCGCGCTCGGCGCGCGTGCGCGGCGTCATCTCGCCCGTGCTCGACCTCATGCAGACGCTGCCGAGCTTCGTCTACCTCATCCCCACGGTGATGGTGTTCGGCCCCGGCAAGGTGCCGGCGCTGCTCGCCACCATCGTCTACGCCGCCCCGCCCCTCGTCCGCCTCACCGATCTCGGCCTGCGCCAGACCGACCCGGCGGTGATGGAGGCGGCGCGCGCCTTCGGCACCAGCCCCGGCCAGCGCCTCGTCGGCGTGCAGATGCCGCTGGCGCTGCCCACCATCCTCGCCGGCATCAACCAGACGACGATGATGGCGCTCGCCATGGTGGTCATCGCCTCGATGATCGGCGCCGGCGGCCTCGGCTACCAGGTGCTGCAGGGCATCGGCCGGCTGGAGGTGAGCCGCGGCCTGTTCGCCGGCCTCGGCATCGTTGCCCTCGCCATCGTCTTCGACCGGGTGACGCAGGCCTATGGCCGCCGCCTGCAACGGCGCATCGGCGTCACGGAGGCCGCGGCATGAACGAGATGAGCCCCCTCACGGCCGCCCCCGCGGCGGCGACCGCGCCGGACACCGCCATCGCCATCGAGGCGGTGACCAAGATCTTCGGCCCGCGCCCCGAGACGGCGCTGGAGCTGCTGCGGCAAGGGCGCAGCAAGGCCGAAGTGCAGGCCGAGACCGGCCACGTCATCGGCCTTGACAACGTGTCGCTCAGCATCGCCCGCGGCCAGATCTACGTGGTGATGGGCCTGTCCGGCTCGGGCAAATCGACGCTCATCCGCCACGTCAACCGGCTGATCGAGCCGACCGCCGGCCGCATCAGCGTCGATGGCACCGACGTGCTGGCCATGAGCCAGGCCGAGCTGCGCCAGTTCCGGCGCACCAAGGTGGCGATGGTGTTCCAGAAATTCGCGCTGCTGCCGCACCGCTCGGTGCTCGACAACGTCGCCTACGGCCTCGAGGTCTCGGGCGTGGCGAAGCCCGAGCGGCGCGCGCGCGCCATGCAGTGGATCGAGACGGTGGGGCTCAAGGGCTACGAGGCCTCGCGGCCGCGCCAGCTCTCGGGCGGCCAGCAGCAGCGCGTCGGCCTCGCCCGCGCGCTGGCGCTCGACACCGACATCCTGCTCATGGACGAGGCCTTCTCGGCGCTCGACCCGCTGATCCGCTCGGGCATGCAGGACCAGTTGCTGGAACTCCAGCAGCGGCTCAGAAAGACCATCCTGTTCATCACCCACGATTTCGACGAGGCGCTGAAGATCGGCAACCGCATCGCCGTGCTGAAGGACGGCGCCGTGGTGCAGGAGGGCGCCCCCGAAACCATCGTGCTCAACCCCGCCAACGCCCATGTCGAGGAATTCGTGCGCGACGTGAACAAGGCCCGCGCCATCCATGTGCGCGCCATCATGGAGCCGGCGCCGGGCGTCGAATGCGCCCACGCCGTGCCGGCCGAGGCGCGCTGCGAGGACGTGCTGCCGCTGTTCGCCGAGCACGAATGGGTGGGCGTGACCGGCCCGGACGGCAGGATGATCGGCCGGATCAGCGCCAAGCAAGTGATCCGGGCGCTGGCCCGCTATGCGGCCTGACGCAGTTGCACGAGGCGCGACGGCGCGTCTATAACCCCGGCGGACCTTTTCCGGCGGGTGGAGCGACGTGGTGGACCTCAGGCGGATCAACGACGACATCAGCGTTTCCCCGCAGATCGCGCCGGCCGACCTGCCCGGCCTGCGCGCCGCCGGCTTCACCACCATCATCAACAACCGCCCCGACGGCGAGGCGCCCGACCAGCCCGACTCCGCCGCCATGGCGGCGGCGGCCGCGGCGGCGGGCCTCGCCTATCATTACATCCCGCTCGGCCGCGACGGCGTGACCGAGCAGATGATCGCGGCGACGGCCGAGGCCATCGCCGCCAGCGCCGGCCCGGTGCTCGCCTTCTGCCGCTCGGGCACGCGCTCGACGACGCTGTGGGCGCTGAGCCAGGCCGGCCGCCTGCCGGCCGACGAGATCGTCGCCCAGGCGGCGGGCGCCGGCTACGACGTCTCGCACCTGCTGGGCCACCTGACCCGAAAATAGCGGGGAGCCACGGGCTCCCCTTTTCGTTTCGCCCTTCCCCTCCCTCCCCTGGGCCGACGCCATGCCGATCACCAAGCTACTTGTCGCCAACCGCAGCGAAATCGCCATCCGCGTGTTCCGCGCGGCCAACGAGCTCAACATCAAGACGGTCGCCTGCTACGCCGAGGAGGACAAGCTCGCCCTACACCGCTTCAAGGCCGACGAGGCCTATCTCATCGGCAAGGGGCTGGGGCCGGTCGAAGCCTATCTGCAGATCGACGAATATATCCGCATCGCCCGCGCCGCCGGCGCCGACGCCATCCACCCCGGCTATGGGCTCCTGTCGGAATCGCCCGAATTCGCCGAGGCCTGCGAGGATGCCGGGCTGATCTTCATCGGCCCGCGCCCCGAGACCATGCGAGCGCTGGGCAACAAGGTCGCCGCCCGCGCCATGGCCATCGCCTCGGGCGTGCCGGTGATCCCGGCGACCGACGCGCTGCCCGACGACGACGCGGCGGTGGTGAAGATGGCCGCCGAGATCGGCTATCCGCTGATGCTCAAGGCGAGCTGGGGCGGCGGCGGCCGCGGCATGCGCCGCATCGCCGGCGAGGCCGAGCTCTTGGCCGAGGTGGCCGAAGGGCGCCGCGAGGCCAAGGCCGCCTTCGGCAAGGACGAGATGTATCTCGAAAAGCTGATCGAGCGCGCCCGCCATGTCGAGGTGCAGCTCATCGGCGACGACCACGGCAACCTCGTCCATCTGTTCGAGCGCGACTGCTCGGTGCAGCGGCGCAACCAGAAGGTGGTCGAGCGCGCCCCCGCTCCCTATCTCGGCGACGCTGTGCGGCAGGCGCTGACCGAGGCGGCGCTGACGCTGGGCCGCGCCGCCAATTATCGCGGCGCCGGCACGGTCGAGTTCCTGCTCGATGCCGATACCGACAGGTTCTACTTCATCGAGGTCAACCCGCGTATCCAGGTCGAGCACACGGTGACCGAGGTCGTCACCGGCATCGACATCGTCAAGGCGCAGATCAGGCTACTCGAGGGCGCCGTGCTCGGCACCCCGGAGTCGGGCGTGCCGCCGCAGGACAAGATCTGGCTCAACGGCCACGCCATCCAGTGCCGCATTACGACCGAGGACCCCGAGGAAAACTTCATCCCCGATTATGGCCGCATCACCGCCTATCGCGAGGCCACCGGCTTCGGCGTCCGGCTCGACGGCGGCACCGCCTATGCCGGCGCGGTCATCACCCGCTTCTACGACCCGCTGCTCGAAAAGGTCACCTGCTGGGCGCCGACCGCCGAGGAGGCGATCGCGCGCATGCACCGGGCGCTGCGCGAGTTCCGCATAAGAGGCGTGTCAACCAATCTCGCCTTCCTCGAAAACATCATCACCCACCCCGACTTCGTCGCCAACCGCTACACCACGCGCTTCATCGACACGACGCCGGCGCTGTTCGATTTTCGCCGCCGCAAGGACCGCGCCACAAAGCTTTTGACCTATATCGCCGACGTCACCATCAACGGCCATCCCGAGGTGCGCGACCGGCCGCGTCCGCCCGCCAACGCCATCGAGCCGGTGGTGCCGGCCTATGAGCCGCTGGCGGTGATCGAGGGCTCGCGCCAGATCCTCGAGCGGCAGGGGCCGAAGGGCCTCGCCGACTGGATGAAGGCGCAGCAGGCGGTGCTGTTCACCGATACGACCATGCGCGACGCGCATCAGAGCCTGCTCGCCACGCGCATGCGCAGCTACGACATCACGCGCGTCGCCGAGGCCTATGCGCGCGGCCTGCCCAACCTCTTCTCGCTCGAATGCTGGGGCGGGGCGACCTTCGACGTGACCATGCGCTTTCTCAACGAGGACCCCTGGGAGCGGCTCGCCGCAGTGCGCGAGGGCGCCCCCAACATCCTCATGCAGATGCTGCTGCGCGGCTCCAACGGCGTCGGCTACACCAACTACCCCGACAATGTCGTGCAGTTCTTCGTCAAGCAGGCGGCCGCGGGCGGCGTCGATCTCTTCCGTATCTTCGACTGCCTCAACTGGGTCGAGAACATGCGCGTCTCGATCGATGCCGTGCTCGAAAGCGGCAGGGTGGCCGAGGCGGCGATCTGCTACACCGGCGATCTGTTCGACCCCGACCGTGCCAAATACGACCTCAAATATTATGTCGGGCTGGCGAAGGAGCTGGAAGCCGCCGGCGCCCATGTGCTGGGGTTGAAGGACATGGCCGGCCTGCTGAAGCCCGCCGCCGCCAAAAAGCTCGTCGCGACGCTGAAGGCGGAGATCGGGCTGCCCATTCACCTCCACACCCACGACACCTCCGGCGCCGCCGCGGCGACGGTGATCGCCGCCGTCGAGGCCGGCGTCGATGCGGTGGACGCGGCGATGGACGCCTTCTCGGGCACCACCAGCCAGCCGACCTTCGGCTCGCTGGCGGCGGCACTGGCGGACACCGACCGCGATCCCGGCTTCGATGCCAGGGTGATCCGAGAAATCTCGTTCTACTGGGAGGCCGTGCGCACCCGCTACCGCGCCTTCGAGAGCGATCTGAAGGGCGGTGCCTCGGAGGTCTATCTGCACGAGATGCCGGGCGGCCAGTTCACCAACCTCAAGGAGCAGGCGCGCTCGCTCGGGCTCGACGCGCGCTGGCACGAAGTGGCGCGCGCCTATGCCGACGTCAACCGCATGTTCGGCGACATCGTCAAGGTGACGCCGAGCTCGAAGGTGGTGGGCGACATGGCGCTGGCCATGGTGTCGTCGGGGCTGACGCCGGCCGAGGTCGAGGACCCGGCGCGCGAGATCGCCTTCCCCGACTCCGTCGTCGGTTTCTTCATGGGCGATCTCGGTCAGCCGCCGGGGGGCTTTCCCACAGGCCTGCAAAAGAAGGTGCTGAAGGGCAAGGAACCGCTGACGCGGCGGCCCGGCTCCTATCTCGCGCCGGTGGACATCGAGGCCGAGCGGCAAAGGCTGGAAGCGGAGACCGGCGAGACGATCGACGATTTCCGCCTCGCCTCGCATCTCATGTACCCCAAGGTCTTCGCCGACTTCCTCAAGACGCAGGACCGCTACGGGCCGACCGCCGTGCTGCCGACGCCGGTCTATTTCTACGGGCTGACGCAGGGCGAGGAGATCTTCGCCGAGATCGAGCGCGGCAAGACCATGGTCATCACCTATCACGGCCGCGCCGAGACCAACGAATTGGGCCAGGTGCGCGTCTTCTTCGACCTCAACGGCCAGCCGCGCGCCGTGACGGTGCCCGACCGGCTCAAGGTCGGCGAGGTCAAGCTGCGCGCCAAGGCGGCGCTCGGCGATGCGCGCCAGGTCGGCGCGCCGATGCCGGGCGTCGTCTCCTCGCTGCTGGTCAAGGTCGGCGACGAGGTGCAGGCCGGCGACGTCTTGGTCTCCATCGAGGCGATGAAGATGGAAACCGCCATCCACGCCGAGGCCGGCGGCGTCGTCGCCGAGGTCACGGTGAAGCCCGGCGACCAGATCGACGCCAAGGATCTGCTGGTGCGCTTCGAGTAGCCCTTGCCTCTCCCCTCCGGGGAGAGGTCGGCGCGTCGCGCCGGGTGAGGGGGGCCTTCCCTCAGACGTGCCGCTTGATGACCTCGGGCAGCAGGCCCTTGGGGGCGAATCTGAGCGACAGCCAGATGACGAAGCCGAGGAAGAAGACGCGCATCTGCGCCGCCCGCGCGTCGATGTCGGGGATGGCGCCGAGCCCCATCCAGCTCGTCAGGTTGCTGACCTGCGCGAAGATCACCGCGCTCACCGGCTCGGACATGGCCCACAGCATGTAAACGAGGAAACCGCCCAGCACGGCGCCGTAGGAATTGCCCATGCCGCCGACGATCACCATCACCCAGATGAGGAAGGTGTGGTTGATCGGCTGGTAGCCGCCGGGATCGAAGAGCTGGTTGAACGAGCTCAGAAGTGCGCCGCCGATGCCCATCAGCACCGAGCCGAAGACGAAGATCTCGACCTGCCGGGCTTTCACGTCCTTGCCCATCGAGGCGGCGGCGATGTGGTTGTCGCGCACGGCGCGCATCATGCGGCCCCACGGCCCGCCATAGGCGCGCTCGACGAGGAATACCGAGACGATGAGGATGGCGAGCGTCACGACGAGGAAGGCGCCCTGCCCATAGACGAAGGAGGTGCCGATATCGACGCCCTGCTCCTGATAGGCGCCCGGCAGTGGCACCGGCCAGGGGATGGGCGTCACCGTCAGCGTGCCGCGCGTCAGCCAGTCCATGTTCTTGACGAAGGCGCGGATGATCTCGGACATGCCGATGGTGGCGATGGCGAGATAGTCCGAGCGCAGGCCCAGCGAGATCTTGCCGATGATGTAGGCGGCGAGTCCCGCCAGCACGCCGCCGGCGGCATAGCCGACCCACACCGGCAGGCCGAGCCCGCCGACCCAGCCCGAGGTCTTCTCGATGTAGTCGGCGGCCGGATCGATCTGCGTGCGATAGAAGATGTAGCCGACGAGCCACGCCGCCACCTTGAGCCAGACGACGAGCGGGCGCGGCACGCCCAGCCGCCACGACTGATGGGCGAGGATGACGAGGCCGGTGCCGGCCAGCGCCGCCCCGATGGCGCGCCCGAGCAGCATCGGCCCGTCCGAGGCCCAGAAGGCGGCGTTGATCGGCATGGAGATGTTGGAGACGGCCATGCCGCCGATCATCATCAGCCCCATGATGGCGAGGTTGAACAGCCCCCCATAGCCGAACTGGATGTTGAGCCCGAGCGCCACCAGCGCATAGATCGACGAGATGGCGGCGAGCAGCATGGCGGTGGAGACGCCCCGCGTCATGGCGATGACGACGACGAGGACAGCCAGCCCCAGATAGGCGAGTGCGACGCGCCGGCTCATGTCGAAAGCCCCTTGAAGATGCCCGTCGGCCGCGCCAGGAGGACGATCACCAGGATCACGAAGGCGACGGTGAGCTTGTATTCGGTCGGCACGAGGCTGAGGCCCTGCGCCGTCGCCAGCCACTCGGGCAGGTGCTCGCGGAACGGCCGCAGGAACACCGCCCAGTCGAACACAGCGAGCGTTTCGGCGAAGCCGACGAGAAAGCCCCCGGCGATGGCGCCGTAGGTCTGGCCAAGCCCGCCCACCACCGCGGCGGCGAACACCGGCAGGATGATGTTGAAGGCGAGGTCGGGCTTCAGCGACACGTCGAGCGCCAGCATGGTGCCGGCCATGCAGGCGAGCGCCCCGGCGATGGTCCAGGTGACGCGCACCACCAGCGCCGTGTTGATGCCCGAGACCTGCGCCAGATCGGCATTGTCGCTCATGGCGCGCATGCCCTTGCCCAGCCGCGAGCGGGTGAGGAACAGGTGCAGCGCCAGCACGGTGACGACGACCAGCGCCACCATCCACAATTGCGGGCCGGTGACGGTGATCGGCCGGCTGCCGCCGATCCAGCTCATGTCGAAGCGGAAGATGTCCTTGGTCTCGAACTCGAAGAAGGTCCGCGTGCTGGTGCCGAAGAAGAGGCGCACCAGGCCCTGCAGCATCAGCGTCACGCCGATGGAGGCGATGAGCAGCGTGATCGGCTGCGCGCCCATGCGCCTCAGCGGCGCGTAGAAGCCGCGATCGAGCCCGAGCGCCGCCACCGCCGTCAGCGCCATGGCGAAGGGCAGCACCGCCACCCCGAGCGGGATCGGCAATTGGAGGCCCATCGCCGCGAGGGCGCCGACCAGCACATAGGCGATGAAGGCGCCGAGCGTCATCATGTCGCCATGCGCGAAATGCGCGAAGCGCAGGATGCCGAAGATCAGCGTGATGCCGACGGCGCCGAGCGCGTAGATCGAGCCGAGGACGGTCCCCGCCACGATCACCTTGTTGATGAAGAAGATCAGCTCGTCCATCGCTCAGCCCCCGAGGAAGCTCTTGGCGACTTCGGGGTCGGCGATGAGCTCCGGCCCCGTGCCGGTGTAGCGGTTCTGGCCCTGCGCCAGAACGAACCCGCGCGAGGCGAAGGCGAGGGCCTGCCGGGCGTTCTGCTCGACCATCAGGATGCCCACCCCGGCCTTGTTGACGGTGACGATGTGCTCGAAGATCTCGAGCACGTAGCGTGGGCTGAGCCCCGCCGACGGCTCGTCGAGCATGAGCAGGCGCGGCTTGCTCATCAGCGCCCGCCCCATCGCCACCATCTGGCGCTGGCCGCCCGACAACTCGCCGGCCGGCTGGCGCCGCTTCTCGGCCAGCACGGGGAACATGGCGTAGATTTCGGCGAGCGTGCCGGAAATGTCGTCGCGCCGGATGAAGGCGCCCATTTCGAGGTTTTCCTCGACGCTGAGGCTGGTGAAGACGTTCTTTTCCTGCGGCACGAAGCTGAGGCCGCGCGGCACCAGCTTGTCGGGCAGCGAATTGGTGATGTCGTCGCCCTCGAACAGCACCTCGCCCGAGCTGACCTTGAGCAGCCCGAAAATGGCCTTGAGGGTCGTCGATTTGCCGGCCCCGTTGGGCCCGACGATGACGCCGATGTCGGACTGCTCGATGGCGATGTTGACGCCGTTGAGGATGGGCGCTCCACCATAGCCGGCGACGACGTTCCTGACTTCGATCAGCGCCATCGCTCAGGCCGCCTTCACGGGAGCGCCGAAATAGGCCTCGATGATCGCCGGGTTGGCCCGGATCTCCGCCATCGGCCCCTCGGCGATCTTCTCGCCCGCCGCCATAACGATCACCGGATCGCACAGCCGCCCGATCAAATCCATGTCATGCTCGATGACGAAGAAGGTATAGCCCAATTCCTGGTTCATGCGCTCGATATTGGCCGCGAGGTCCTGGAGCAGCGTGCGGTTGACACCGGCCGCCACCTCGTCGAGCAGCACCACCTTGGCATCGACCATCATGGTGCGGCCGAGCTCCAAGAGCTTCTTCTGGCCGCCCGACAGGTTCCCCGCCAGCTCGTTCTTCACATGCGCGAGCTTGAGGAAATCGATGACGTCGAGCGCCTTCTGGCGCACCTCGTGCTCGCGCACGCGCACCGCGCCGGGCGTGAACCAGATGCGCGCCAGATTCTCGCCGGGCTGGCCCGGCGGCACCATCATCAGGTTCTCGAGCGCCGTCATGTTGGAGAATTCGTGCGCGATCTGGAAGGTGCGCAGCATCCCGAGCCCGAACAGCTCGTAGGGCGGCAGGCCGGTGATGTCGCGGCCATCGAAGATGATGCGCCCGCCATCGGGCGCGATATTGCCGGCCACGAGGTTGAACAGCGTGGACTTGCCCGCGCCGTTCGGCCCGATCAACCCCGTGATCGACCCCCGTTTGACCTGCAGCGAGCAGTGGCGCACGGCATGCAGGCCGCCAAAGCTCTTGGAGACGTCCTGGACGTCGATGACTGCGTCGGACACCCTTCCCCCGTTCGACTATCCGGCTCTAGGCGGCCGTTGGCGGCACAAATGCGCATAAGTTGACCGCATGGTCAAACGCTAGAGCGCCGCAAGCACGGCATCGGCCGTAGCCCGGTTGACCGCGAAGGGAATGTTGTAGAGCGTCGCGAGCCGCGTCAACGCCTTGACGTCCACGTCATGGGGCAGCGCCGTCAGCGGGTCCTGGAAGAAAATCAGCGCGTCGAGCCGGCCTTCGGCGATCATCGCCCCGAGCTGGGCATCGCCGCCCAGGGGACCGCTGAGCAGCCGCGTGATCGCGAGGCCGGTGCTCTCGATGAGCCGTCCGCCGGTCGTGCCGGTCCCCCAGAGCTCATGCCCGCCGAGCGCGGCGCGATGCGCCAGCGCCCAGGCGGCGAGGTCGTCTTTCTTGTCGTCATGGGCGACGAGGCCGATGCGGGCCATGCGCGTCCTCCCCCCGCAAAGGCCTCAGGAGAGCGCGCCGATGACGGCCTCGATGCGCTTTTTCATGGTGCCGGCGTCGAACGGCTTGATGATGTAGTTGTTGACGCCGAACGAGATGGCTTCCTTGACCTGCTCCTTGTCGGAGCGGCCGGTGGCCATGATGAACGGCATGCTGGCGGTCTTGGGATGCTTGCGGATGACCCGCAACAGCGTCAGCCCGTCGATATCCTCCATGTTCCAGTCGGAGATGATGAGCTGGACATTGGCTTTTTCGAGCTTGCCGAGCGCGTCGCGGCCGCTGCGCGCCTCGATGATGTCCTTGAAGCCGAGCTGGGTGAGGATATACTTGCAGATCCCGCGCATCGACTGCTGGTCATCGACGATCAGGACGCTGACATCGCTGGCTTTGGGCATGAGGCGTAACCTTTATCGCCCCGCCGAGATGGCGCGGGGCGCTTGCCGGACGCTAGGCATAAAGCGTTACCATTCCCTCAATCCGCAGGTGCACACTATGCCGCGGACTTGAGCCGGGAGAGGGCCGCGGCGAGGCGCGCCGCCACCGTCTCGAGGGGCGCCTGCTCGACCACGGCGCCCTCCTCGAAGGCGACGCGCGGCATGCCGTAGACCAGCGCCGAGGCGGCCGACTGGCCGAGCGTATAGGCCCCCGCCTCGCGCATCTGGCGCAGCCCCTGCGCGCCGTCGCGCCCCATGCCGGTGAGGATGGCGCCCACCGCCAGCGGCCCCACCACCCGCGCCACCGACTGGAACAGCACATCGACGCTGGGCCGGTGCCCCGACACCGGCTCGTCCTGCGCCAGCCGGCACTTGAGCTGGCCCGAGCTGCGCTCGACGCGCAGGTGCCAGTCGCCGCGCGCCACATAGGCGTGGCCGGGTTGCAGCGCCATGCGGTCCTCGGCCTCGACCACGCGGATGGCGCTCAACTCGTCGAGCCGGGCGGCAAAGCGCGTGGTGAAGCCGGCCGGCATGTGCTGGGCGATGACGATGGGCGGGCAGTCGCGCGGCATGTCGGCGAGCACCAGTCGGATCGCCTCGACGCCGCCGGTCGAGGCGCCGATGGCGATGAGCGCGCCGGCCGGCGCCGCCGCCGTCCTGAGCTTGGTGGCCGGCACGGCCGGCACGCTGCGGCCGCGCACCTCGGCGGCCGCCGCGGCGCGCACCTTGTCGCGCAGATTGGCGCCGAACGCCTCGAGCCCGCCGGCGAGGTCGTGCGACGGCTTGGCGACGAAATCGACGGCCCCCAGCTCGAGCGCCAGCAGCGTCTCGCTCGCCCCGCGCCTGGTCAGCGTCGAGACCATCACCACCGGGATGGGGTGCAGCCGCATCAGCTTGTCGAGGAAGGCGAGGCCGTTCATGTTCGGCATCTCGATATCGAGCGTCACCACGTCGGGCGTCAGCGCCTTGATCTTGTCGCGCGCATCGATCGGATCGACCGCCGTGCCGACGACGCGGATGTCGCCGTCGCGCGCCAGGGTGCGCGCCAGGACCTCGCGGATCACCGCAGAATCGTCCACCACCAGCACGCTGATGCTCATGCCGCGTCCCTCGCGCGCCCGGCCGCCGCCCGCGCCTGATAGATGGTCTTGCCCACGAGCCGGAAGCCGGCGGCGCCCGTGCCGAGATTCTCGGAATGGCCGATATAGAGAAAGCCGCCCGGCGCCAGCATGCCGCCGAGCCGCGCGAACACCTCGCCCTGCGTCGGCTTGTCGAAATAGATGGTGACGTTGCGGCAGAAGATGGCTTCGAACGGCCCGCGCATCGGCCACGCCGCCATGAGGTTGAGCGGCTTGAACGAGACGATCGACGCGGCCGCCGGCGGCACCCGCACGCGCCCGCCGGCCAGCCGCTCGAACAGCCGCGCCCGCTCCGGCGCAAGGCCCGCGACCTCGCTTTCGGGATAGATGCCGGTGGCCGCCCGCGCCAAGACGGCGGTGTCGATGTCGGTGGCGAGGATCTTGAAGTCCCAGCGCCTGAGCTCGGGCCAGGCCTCGAGCAGGCTGAGCGCAATCGTATAGGCCTCCTGCCCGGTCGAGCAGCCCGCCGACCAGATGCGCAGCCGCCTTTGCGCGACGCCGGCGCGCGTGCGCATCAGCTCGCCGACATGGGTGACGAGATGGGTGAAGTGATGGTCCTCGCGCCAGAAGCGCGTGAGATTGGTGGTCAGCGCGTTGACGAAATCCTGCGCGTCTTCGGGGCCGGCGTCCCGATCGAGGAAATCCAGATAGGCGTCGAAGCCGGAGAGCTTCAGGCGCCGCAGGATCTTGGAGAGGCGCGCGATGACGAGGGTGCGCTTGGCGTCGGACAGCGAGATGCCCGCGGCGGCATAGACCCGCTGGCGGATGCGCTCGAACTCGCGCTCGGAGAGCGTGAACTCGTTGGGCTCCATCATCTGCCGCCTGCCACCTTCTGCTGCCGGCGCGCCGGCAGGGCCAATGCCTGCGACGCCGTTTCGCCCAGCGTCGTCACGGCCCCGGCGAGCCGCCCGATCGCCCCGCCCCCCTCGGTGAGGGCGCCGGCAATGCTATCGGCCTCAGTGCTGAGATTCTCTAAATGGCCGCCGAGCCGCGCCAGCGTCTCGCGCAGCGCGCCGGCCTCGCCGGCCCCGGCATCGGCCTGGCTGCGCGACGCCCCGACCAGCCCGCGAATGTCGCGCGAGGTCTTCTGCGTCACCTGCGCCAGCATGCGTACCTCGTCGGCGACGACGGCGAAGCCCGCGCCCTTCTCGCCGGCCCGCGCCGCCTCGACCGCGGCGTTGAGCGCCAAGAGGTTGGTGCGAAAGCTCACATCCTCGATGGCGGCGACGAGCTTGTCGATCTCGACCGCGGCGGCCGCGACCCCGCTTGCCGCCTCGTCGGCGCGGCCGGCCGCCAGCGCCGCCTTGTCGAGCACCGTCCGCGCCTCACGCGCCAGCCGCCCCGCCGCCTCGCCGCGCTCGCGCCCGCGGCCGACCGCCGTGCCCGCCGCCTCCATGCCGGTGCGCGCCGCCTCGGCGCATTCGGCAATGGTGGTGATAGAGACGCGGTAGGTGTCGATGGCGGCCAGCACCGCCTCGCATTTGCGCTCCAGCGCCGTGCGCGCCTCGGCCGATTCGCGGCGCTCGTCGTCGAGCACGGCGATGAAATCGGCGAGGGCGCGTACCTTGGGCGCGATGCCGGCATTGCCCTCGCAGAGCGCCGCGCCCGGCGCCTCGCCGGCGGCCAGCCGGTCGAGCGCCGCAACGCCCGGATCGAGCGCTTCGAGCCCAGCCTCGAGCGCCCGGAGCGCCGGCGAGGCGGCGCGCGCCTGCGCCTCGAAGCGAAAGCCCGTCTGCCCGCCGGCCAGCGCCGTGGCGAAGGCGTCGAGATCGTCGTCGGCGATATAGGCGCCGGCCGGCACGAACTCGATCAGTTGCCGGCCATTGCCCACCATATGCGGGCGCGCCATGTAGCGCGCCGCGCCCAGCCCGATCAGCTCGTCGGCGCGCAGGCCGCCCGCCGCATAGGACTCGCCGAGCAGCAGCGCCACGTCGGCGCCCTCGAGGGCGTCGGGCCGCAGATCGCCGAGCCCGCGCGTCGCGCCGAGGATCTCGCCGCCCGCCGCGACCACCACCGCCGGCCGTTCGAGCGCCGCGAACGCCGCCTTGAAGGGATGCGCCCGCTCCAGCCGACCGGCGAGATTGGCGATGATCGCCTCGACGCTCACCGCCTCGGGCGCGCCACTGCCGCCGCCGGCCCCGACCGCCCGGCCGAGCGCCGCGAGCTTCACCTGCACCTCGCGCTCGATGGCGCGGGCAATGACGAGGCTGAGAACGAAAGCGGCAGCGAGCGCGAGGCCGGCAATGGCGAGCCCCGGCCCGCTCGCGCCGAACAGCCACAGCCCCGCCCCCGCGAGAACGGTGCCCGCGAGCCAGACGAGATCGACGATCAGCGCAACTCGGGTGCGGCGCATCCGGGACCGGAAGTGAAATGAGAGCCCGCCCGCACCCTAGGGCCGGAATGGTTAATCAAACCTAACTGCCGGGCCGGCCGGGTAAGGTTCCGGTTACCCTGATCAGGACGCCGAAAGGCGCGGCCAGAACAGCTCGATATCGGGGGCGCCGCCGAGCCGCCGCCGGCTGACGATGGACAGCTCCTCGCGCGCCACGCTGGCGATGGCGGCCCCGTCGAGGCGCCTGACGAAGGCCCGCCCCGACCACGGCTTGAACATCACCCGCCGCGCCACCGTGCCGCCGACATCCTCGCCGGCCAGCGCATAGCCTTCATTGTCGAGGAATTCGTGCACGAACTCGATGTTCTTGGCGCCGATATCGGTGAGCGCCGCATTGATGAGCCCGCCGCCGAACACCTTGATCTCGAGATTGGCCTTCCTGCCGGTGCCGCGCGTCAACACCTTGTTGATGAGCTGCTCCATCGCGAAGGCGCCGTAGCGTGCCGAGGCGCCATAGCGGTCGCGCGCCGCGCCCGGCGGCTCGGCGAGCAGGAAATGGTTCATGCCGCCCACCTTCGCCACCACGTCGCGGACGCAGGCGGAGACGCACGAGCCGAGCACGGTGGAATAGGTGAGGTCCTCCTCGCCGCCGACGAGACAGTCGCCCTGATGGATAGTGGTCACGACGCCCCGCTCGAAAGGCGGCTCGCCGGTGCCTGGCTGCATCTGTCGTCGCCCCCTGACAAGGTTGTCATTACCCTAGAACGCAATTGCTTAGGGAACTTCTAACCAGTTTCGCCAAGCATGGTCGGCGCCCGCCCGTAAGAAGCAATTCAGACTTCTCGGCTAGGATGGCGCATCTTCGGGGAGCAGGCTGTTCATGTCGTTGCAGAAGCTGGCACGTGAACTCGACGAAACCGCGCGACAGACCGCGGCGCTGGTCGAGGGCGTCACCGACGCGCTCAGCGTGCTCGGCGACACCCGGCTCGATATCGAGCAGCGCCAGCAGCGCGCCATCGCCATGATCGTCAACGCGCTGCAGGGCCAGGACCGCATCGAGCAGCGCTGCCAGGGCATGGCGCTCGCCGTGCGCCAGTTCGCGCTGCTGCCGCCCACCGCGCCCGACTCCGACTATGACGAGATCTGGGCCAATCTGGTGCTCGACGAATTGCGCGTGCCGGCCCTGTCGGGCGTCGCCGCGACCCCCTCGACCGGCGACGTCGATCTGTTCTAGCTGCAGCATGGGGGCGCCGGAGCGCCCCCGAGAAACGCCCTAGCTTTCCGCCCGTGCGCCCGACACCACCGCCAGCAGGTCGATGAGCCCGACCATGCGGCCGTCATGGGTGACGATGCCGTTGAGCAGCTCGGTATCCATCGAATTGCCCTCGGGCACGTTGTGGATGTCGTCCTTGCTGACGGTGAGGATGTCGCTCACCGCATCGACGAGGATGCCCACCCATTTGTCGCCCACCGACATGACGACGACGACGTGGTTCTTGGTGGGCGAGGTCTGCCCCTCGCCGAAGCGGGCGCGCAGATCGAAGATCGGCACGATGGTGCCGCGCAGGTTGATGACGCCGCGCACATAGTCGCGCGTGTTGGGCAGCGGCGTCGCGCCGTTCCAGGCGCGGATCTCGCGCACCGTGGTGATCTCGACGCCATAGGTCTGCTCGCCGATGGAGAAGGCGATGAGCTGCAGCGAATTCTGCACATTGGCCGGCACGCCGGCCAGCTCGTCCTTATAGGCAAGACTATCCATTCAAATATCCCTTCCGCCCGTTCTAGGCAGCGTTCCGGTGAAGTGCCGGGGCGCGCAGCCCCTGCACATCGACGATGAGGGCCACATTGCCGTCGCCCAGTATGGTGCCGCCGGCAATGCCCTCGATGGACTCGAAGTTCTCTTCGAGACTCTTGATGACGACCTGCTGCTGGCCAATGATGTCATCGACGACGAGCGCCAGCTTGGTCGCCCCCTCGGCTTCGCACAGCACGACGAAGCGGTTCGCCGGCTCGGCCTCGGCGTGCTGCTGGAAGCGCTCGGCGAGATCGACGACCTGCACATATTCGCCGCGCACGCGCAGCACCTTCGCGCCCGACGGCGCCCGCCCGAAATCGGCGCGCGCGCACTGGATGGTCTCGACGATGGAGCTCAGCGGCACGACATAGGGCGAACCGCCGACGCGCACCAGCATGACATCGAGCACGGCCAGCGTCAGCGGCAGCTTCAGCGTCATGCGCGTGCCCTGGCCGGTGCGCGAGCGCACATGCACCGAGCCGCCGATCTTCTTGATGTTGGAGAGCACCACGTCCATGCCGACGCCGCGCCCGGAAATGTCGCTGACCGCCGCCGCCGTGGTGAAGCCCGGCGCGAAGATGAGCTGGTCGATCTGCTCGTCGGTGGGCATCACGTCGGCGCCCACGATGCCCTTGTCGCGCGCCACGGCCAGCACGCGCTCGCGGTCGATGCCGCCGCCATCGTCCTCGACGGAAATGAGGATGCTGCCGCCCGCCTGCTCGGCCGCGAGCCGGATGGTGCCGGTCTCGGGCTTGCCGGCGGCGCGCCGCCGCTCGGGCGCCTCGATGCCGTGATCGGCGGAATTGCGGATCATGTGCGTCAACGGATCGGAGAGCTGCTCGATGACGGTCTTGTCGATCTCCGTCGCCTCGCCGACCATTTCGAGCCTGAGCTTCTTGTCGGTGCGCGCCGCGAGCTCGCGCACGAGGCGCGGCATGCGCGAGAACACCGATTTGACCGGCTGCGCGCGGATGGCCATCACCGCGTCCTGCAGGCCCCGCGTCGTCTGCGCCAGTACCTCGAGGCCGCGCACCAGCTCCTGGTAGCGGGCGCGCAGCGTATCGTCCATCTGCTGGGTCAGCATGGATTGCGTGATGACCAGCTCGCCCACCATGTTGACGACGCGATCGACCTTGTCGAGATCGACGCGGATCGACTGCACGCCGGCATTGCGCCGATCCTCGGGCCCGGTGCGCCGGTCCTCCGGCTCGTCGGCGGGAGCCGGCGGCGGCACCTCGACGAGGCGCGGCGCCGGGGCGGGGCGCAGCGGCATCTCGCGCTTCACCTCGTCGGCGAGGGCGGCGAAGCTGAGCGCCGGCTCGGCCTCGGGCGGCGGCGGCTCGACGGGCGCGCCGGCGGGCGGGCTCTTGGCGAGCTGCACGATCGACAGCTCGCAATTGCCCTCGACGAACTCGAACACCTCCGAGATCTGCTCGATACTGGCGCTGGCCGAGACCAGCGTCAGCTCCCAACTGCAATAGACCCCGAACGGCTCGAAATCGGCGAGCGGCGGCACCTCGGCGAGGCGCGCGACGACGCTGAGCTCGCCCAGATTGCCGAGCTCGCGGAACAGGAGCAGCGGATCGTTGGCGCGCGCATAAAGCTCGCTATGCGGCGCGAAGCGAATTTCCCACTGGGTCTTTTCGACCGCCAGCGGCACCTCGGCGAAACGGTCGTCCTCGGCGGCGGCCGGCGGGCCGGCGAGCGCCGTGAGATCGACGCGCACCGGCACGAAATCGATGTCGAACTCGTCGAGCGGCGTGTCGTCGGCCGGCTGCTCGGCGGCGCTGCCCGAAGTCAGCGCGTCGAACTGCGCCCGCTCGTCGGCGCCGTAATCCGCCCCGAGGCTGGTGCCGGCCCGCGCCGCGGCGACGAAGTCGGCAACGATGTCGTTGGCCCGCACGCACAGCAGCACCACCGGCTCGGCGAGCGCGATGCGGCCGTCGCGCACATGGTCGAGCAGCGTCTCATAGGCATGCGCGAAGCCGACCAGCTCGATGAAGCCGAAGGCCCCGCCGCCGCCCTTGATCGAATGGATGGCGCGAAACACCGCGTTCAGCCGGTCGGCGCTGCGATCGCCCGCCGCAATGGCGGCGAACTGCTCCTCGAGGTCGAGCAGCAGCTCGGAGCACTCGTCGAAATAGGTCGCTTTGAAATCGTCGAGATCGCTCAAGATGGCCGGCCTATTGCACCACGCGGTGGATCACCGAGATCAGCTTTTCGGGGTCGAAGGGCTTGACGATCCAGCCGGTACCGCCGGCGGCGCGCCCCTGGTCGCGCTTGTCCTGGCTGGTTTCGGTGGTGAGGATGAGGATGGGCAGCGAATTGTGCGAGCCGGTGGCGCGCACCTGCTTGATGAACTCGATGCCGTCCATCACCGGCATGTTGATATCGGTGATGACCACGTCCACGTTCTCGCGCGCCAGCACGTCGAGGCCCTGCTGGCCGTCCTCGGCCTGCAGCACCTCGAACCCCGCATTCGACAGGGTGTGATGCAGCATGGCGAGAATGGTGCGGGAATCATCGACCGTCAGAACACGCATGCACCCCTAGCCTTTCATCATGTCCGCGAAGGCGGCCCGCAGCCCGAGCCGGTCGATGGCCGCCTGCATCGGCGCGCTGGCCGCCGCGATGGCGAAGCCGAGCCCGGTGCGCCGCGCCGTCTCGCCGGCGCTGACCAGCATCAGCAGCGCATTGGTGGCCAGCCGCTCGACGCGCGACGCATCGACGGTGACGGCACCGGCCTCCAGCGCCTCGATCAGCCCGTCGCGCACCATGTCGAGCGCGTCGAGATCGACGACCGCCGGCAGCGCCACGACCCTGCTCTCGGCTGTTTCGGCCATGAAAAGCCCGTCCCCCACGGGGTGGTAAACCCGGCAAGCAGTCTCCACGCGAACGGTTTAAGAACTCCTAATCGGCGCCCGAGCCGACGACGCAAAGGGGCGCGATCTCAGGGGTTTTGGAGCGCCGAAGCCTCGGGGGAGGTAGCGAGCGCAGCGAGGCTCGGCGGCGCCCAGACGGGGGCGTTGTCCTTGTCCACCAGCACGGCGCGCACCCCCTCGGCGAAATCGGGCCGGCGCACCATTAGGCCGGCGAGCCGCAGGTCGCGCGCCAGCACCGCCTCGACATCCATCAGCCGGCGCGCCGCCTGCTGCGCGAAGAAGGTGGCGCACAGCGAGCCCGGCGCGCGCGTGGCGAGGAGCGCGGCGATCTCGGCCAGCTCCGGCACGCGCGCGACGGCCGCGAGGAACGCCGCCGGCGAGGCGGGCACATCGGGCGGCAGCAGGTCGGCCAGGGCGCAGAACGGCGCGTCGCCCGCCTCGATGCTTTCGGCCTGCATCAGCCGCACGATGGCCTCGGCCGGATGCGGCGCCGCGGCGGCGCCGGCGAGGTCGGCGCGCAGCGCCTCGACCCGCTCGGGCCGCACCAGCGCATCGGCGAGGCCAAGCGCCAGCGCATCGGCCGCCCCGACGCTGACGCCCGACAGGAGGAACAGCAGCGCGCGGTTGAGCGGCGCCTTGGCGAGGATGGCGTTGACCCCGACATCGGCGAAAAAGCCGATGGCCGATTCCGGCATGGCATAGCGGACGCCCGGCAGGGTGAGCCGGAACCCGCAATGGCCGGCGATGCCGATGCCGCCACCCATGACGACGCCGTGGGTGAGCGCGATCAGCGGCTTGTCGTAGCCCGCGATGAGCGCGTTCATCTCGTATTCCGCGGCGAAATAGGCGTCGGCCAGCTCCGGCCGGCCGTCGAGGACATGGGTGCGGGCGGCGCGCACGTCGCCGCCGGCGCAGAACCCCTTGTCGCCGCGCCCCTCGATCAGCACGGCGCCGATGCCGGGGTCGGCGCGCCAGCGCCCGAGCGCCGCGCTGATGCCCTCGATCATGCCGAGGCTGAGCGCGTTGATGGCCTTCGGCCGGTCGAGTGCGATGCGGCCCAGCCTGCCGTCGGTCGTGATGTCGAGCGCCTCGTCCACTCCGGTCCTCCCTGCCGCAATGGCAATTCCCTTAGCAGGCGGCGGGTGCTACAGCCACCGTCGATGCCCAGCTACGCCCCCCTCGCCAATGTCCACCTGACGGGCCTCGCCCGCGATCTCGCCCGCCGCGCCGAGGACAACCGCCCCATCCGCATCGGCGTCATCGGCTCGGGCGAGATGGGCACCGACCTCGTGACGCAGGGCATGCTGATGCCGGGCATCGAGATGTGCGCCATCGCCACGCGCCGCCCGCATACCGCCCGCGCCGCCATGACCATCGCCTATGGCGACGACGGCCACGCGGTCGAGGCGGAGACGGAAGCGCAGGTCTCTGCCGCCATCGGCGCGCAAAAGATCGCCGTGACCTCGGCCGAAACGTTGGTGCGCACGCCCGAGATCGACGTGGTGATCGACGCCACCGGCAAGCCGGGCGTCGCCGCCGACCACGACTTGACCGCGATGGAGCACGGCAAGCATCTGGTGATGATGAATGTCGAGGCCGACGTCACCATCGGCCCGTACCTCAAGCACGAGGCCGACCGGCTCGGCGTCGTCTATTCGGTGGGCGCCGGCGACGAGCCGAGCTCGTGCATGGAGCTGATCGAGTTCGCCAGCGCGCTCGGCTACCGCATCGTCGCCGCCGGCAAGGGCAAGAACAACGCCTTCAACCGCGACGCCGTGCCCGACGACTATCGCGCGGAAGCCGAACGGCGGAACATGAACCCGCGCATGCTGGTCGAGTTCGTCGATGGCTCGAAGACCATGGTCGAGATGGCCTGCATCGCCAACGCCACCGGGCTCGTGCCCGACGTGCCGGGCATGCACGGGCCGGCCGCCGACCGCGACCAGATGGCCAGGGTGCTGATCCCGCGCGAGGACGGCGGCATCCTCAATCGCAAGGGCGTCGTCGATTTCACCGTCGGCAAGGGCGTGGCGCCGGGCGTCTTCGTCATCATCGAGGCCGAGCACCCGCGCATCATCGAGCGCATGGATGACCTCCATATCGGCAAGGGGCCGTATTACGCGTTCTTCCGCCCCTACCATCTGACCTCGCTCGAAGTGCCGCTGACGGCGGCGCGCATCATGCTCTACGGCAAGCCCGACATGGTGCCGCTGCCCACCCCGGTGGCCGAAGTCTGCGCCGTGGCGAAGCGCGACCTCACGGTGGGCGAGACGTTCGATGCCATCGGCGAGACCTGCTACAGGAGCTTCGTGCTCGCCGCCGCCGAGGCGCGCGACAAGCGCGCCGTGCCGGTCGGCCTGCTCGAAGGCGGCAAGGTGGTGGCGCCGGTAAGGAAGGGCGAGCTCTTGACCCTCGCCAACGCCGCCCCCGACCCCACCACGCGCCTCTACGAGCTGCGCCAGCGGCAGGACAAGATGCTGGGCTACGCCGCCGCCGGCGCGATGGCGTAGACTTGGCGCGTGCCGGCATCGCGCACGAAATCGACGCGCGCGCCGTTCCAGTGATAGTCGAGATGGCGCGCCTGCACGACGTTGCGGGCGCGGTCGGGATAGAACAGCCCGGCGCAGTCGCCGCCCGTGTGGCGCACGCTCGGATAGACGACGCCCTCGCTTCCCGCCGCCCTAAGCGCCGCGCCGAGCCGCTGGCCGGCGCCATAGTCGTCGGGCGCGAGCGCCGGCGAGGCTGTGCCGCGCAGATCGTGCAACGGCGCCGCGACATCGAGCACCAGCTCGCGGAACTGCGAGGTCCAGCCCGCCGGCTCGCGCGTGCGCGCCATGAAGGCCTGATGATGGTGGATGGTCTCGAACAGCGCCGTGTCGAAATCGCGCGCCACATAAAGCACCCCGAAGCGCCCGTCGGAGAAGCGGCTCGGCCGGTCGGGCGTGGCGTGCACGAAGGGCGCCATGAGATAGCTGGCGCCGGGGCCGGAGACGCGGCGGGCCGGCGGCACCAGGTCGAGCTGGCCGATGCTCGCGACGAGCCGCGGATTGGTCTTCTGCTCGGCCGCGATCAAGAGCGGCCAGTCGGCGGGATCGGCGATGTCCTCGAACAGGTCGATGGGCGGATAGAGGCTGCGGATGATGCGCACCGCGCCGGGCCAGTCCACCGGCGTGACCGGCGGCAAGCTCACCAGCTCCGCTCGGCGTCGAGATAGCGGCGCACGCGCATGAGGTCGGTCAATTCGCCGCCCAGCATGACCTCGAGCGCGCTCCGGCCGTCAAAGGCGTCGTTGGCCTGGCGGATCCACGCATAGCCGCGCTGCTTTTCGTTGAAGATGAGCCGCAGCGCCTTGTGGATGCCCATGAGGTTGGAGAGCCGCGCCCGCCCGTCGCGCCCGATGCGGCCGGCATTTTCGGCCTTCCAGCGCCGATAGGTGCGCAAGGGCAGGTCGAGCAGCGTTGCCGCCTGCTCGTCGCTCAGCCCCCATAGCCGGAACAGGTTGAGCGCGGCACGGAACATCGCCGCGCCTTCGGCCACGCTGATCGGCGCCCGCACGAATTCCGGCACGTCCTGGGTTACGGGCATGAGTTGCGGTTTCATATGGCAGCATATAGTTTAATTGCTGCCATATGGCAAGATCAGTCCAGCGTCTGCCGATAGCGCAGCATGGCGATGATCGAGATGACGACGAGGATCGCGGCCAGCGCCCAGCACGGGCCGGCGACATCGGCCACGTCGCCGCCCTTCAGCATCACGGCGCGAATGACGCGCAGGAAATGCGTCGCCGGCACGCCCTCGCCGATGGCCTGCGCCCAGCCCGGCATGCCGGCGAAGGGGAACATGAAGCCCGACAGCAGCACCGAGGGCAGGATGGTGAAGAAGCTCAGTTGCATCGCCTGCATCTGGTTGCGCGCCGCCGTGGAGATGAGAAAGCCGAGCGCCAGATTGACCACGATGAACAGGTTGAAGCCGATGAAGAAGGCGCTCCACGTGCCCTCGAACGGCACGCGGAACACCGCATAGGCCGAAACGAGGAACACCGCCGTCTGCACATAGCCGACCATGACATAGGGCAGGATCTTGCCGAGCATCACCTCGAAGGGCCGCACCGGGGTGGCGATCAGCATCTCCATCGTGCCGCGCTCGGTCTCCTTGACGATGGCGACGGCGGTGATCATCACCATGGTCATGGAGAGGATGATGGCGAGCAGGCCCGGCACGATATTGGTCGCCGTGCGCCCCCCGGGATTGTATTCGCGGTGCACCACCACCGAGAAGGCCGGCGGCACCGCCTCGCGCGCCAGCGGGCCGACCAGCGTCTCGCGCAGCGCCACATCGACGATGCCGCTGAGCGCCGCCGCCGCGCCGCCCACCGCCGACGGATCGGCCGCATCGGCGGCGACGAGGATTTCGGGGCTCAGCCCGCGCACCACGTCGCGCTCGAAGCCGGGCGGGAAGACGACGACGAAATTGGCATCGCCGCGCCTGAGCGCCTCCTCGCCCGCCGCCGTGCCGGCCACCTGGCCGCGAAAGTCGAAATACTCCGACTGCTGCATGGCGGCGATGACGGCACGGGTGAGCGGCCCGTTGTCGCCAAGCTCGACCAGCGTCGGCAGATGCCGCGGATCGGCGTTGATGGCGAAGCCGAACAGGAAAAGCTGGATCAGCGGCAGCCCGATCATCATGGCGAAGGTGACGCGGTCGCGCCGCATCTGGATGAATTCCTTGTAGAGCACCGCTCCAAAGCGCCGCAGCGAGAAGCCGCTCATGCCGCGATCTCCGGCGGCGTCTCGGCGGCGAAATTGTCGCGCGCCCCGCTCATCAGGTAGATGAACGCCTCTTCGAGGCCCGCCGCCTGCCGGCTCCAGCGCTGCGGCCCCTCGGCCTCGAACTGGCGCACCGTCGCGCCGAGCGCCGCCCTGTCGGTGCCCGACACATGCAGCGCCGCGCCGAACCGCGCCACCTGCGCGACGCCGGGTGCCGTCTTGAGCCGCGCTTCGAGGCCGGCGAGATCGGGCCCCTCGACGCGCCACGTCTCGAGCCCCACCATTTCGGGAATCTGCGCCGAGGGTCCGTCGATCAGCTTCTTACCATAGGCGATGTAGGTAATGAAATCGCACTGCACCGCCTCGTCCATGTAGTGGGTCGAGACCAGCACCGTGACGCCCGTGGCGCTGAGCCGGCGGATCTCGTCCCAGAAGTCGCGCCGCGCCTTGGGATCGACGCCCGCCGTCGGCTCGTCGAGCAGCAGCAATTGCGGCTCGTGCAAGAGGCAGGCGGCGAGCGCCAGCCGCTGCTTCCAGCCGCCCGAGAGCGAGCCGGCGAGCTGGTGCGCGCGGTCGGCGAGGCCGAGATCGGCAAGCGCCTGTTCGACCCGTGCCTTGCGCCGGTCCAGCCGGTACATGCGCGCCACGAAATCGAGATTCTCGCGGATCGTCAGATCCTCGTAATAGGAGAATTTCTGCGTCATGTAGCCGACCGCTTCCTTGATGCGCGCCGCCTCGCGCCGCACGTCGAGCCCGAGGCAGGTGCCCTCGCCGGCATCGGGGGTCAGCAGGCCGCACAGCATGCGGATGGTCGTCGTCTTGCCCGAGCCGTTCGGCCCCAGAAAGCCGTAGATGGCGCCCCTGGGCACGGCGATGTCGAAATGATCGACGACAGTGCGCATACCGAAGCGCTTGGTGAGGCCGCGCACGTCGATGACCGGCGCCTCAGCCATCGGGACGCCCGATGCTGACCGGCTGGCCCGGCAGAACGCCGTTCGCCTCGTCCAGCACCGCCTCGGTGAGGAACACCAGCCGCCCCCGCTCGTCGCGCGAATAGATGATGGGCGGGGTGAACTGCGGCATGGGCGAGAAGAAGTTGATCGTTGCCGTCAGCCCGTCCGGGCAGCCGTCGCAGCTCACGCTGACGCGTTCGCCCAGCGCCAGCGTCGGGCGCTCGGCCTCGCCGACATAGAACTTGACCTTGAGCCCCCTCGCCGGAAACAGCGACAGCACCGGCGTGCCCGCCGCCGCCACCTCGCCGGCCTTGAAGAACAGCCTGCCGACGCGCCCCGCCTCGGTGGCGACGACCGTGCGCGCGTCGAGCGCCGCCTTCGCCGTCGCCGCATCGGCGCGGGCCGCCGCGAGGCTCGCCTCGGCGGCGATCTGCTGGGCGTCGCGGGCCGGCAGCTCGGCGACCTTGAGCTGCGCCTCGAGCTGGGCCACCGCCGCTTCCGCCGCCGCCAGCGTCGCCCGTGCCTGGTCGAGCTGCGCCGCCGGGATCAGCCCCTGGCCGAACATCTCCTCGGAGCGCGCGAAATTCTGCCGCGCGAGGTTGAGATCGGCCGTCGCCTTGGCCAGCGAGGCGCGGATGACGTCCACCTCCTCGGCCCGGCTGCCGGTGCGCAGATTGTCGAGGCTCGCCTCGGCCGCTTCGGCGCGCGCCTCGGCCGCCTCGTATTGCGCCTGCTGCTGGCTGGCATCGAGCACGAACAGCGTCTCGCCGGCGCGCACCAGCTCGTTCTCGGCGACGGCGAGCCGCGCGATGGTGCCGCCGCCCGGCGCCGCGGCGTAGAAATAATCGGCCTCGACATAGCCCGACCAGCCGGCCGGCGGCGCCGCGCCGAGCCCCGGAATGAGCGCCACCAGACCGGTCAACCAGGCAAGCACACCGTCCATTTCGCCCTCACGTCGCCATGAACCGCTTGTCGCTCGCCGGCGCGCTGAGCCCGTCGAACAGGATGACCAGATGATTGTCGATGAGCCGGTCGATGCCCGCCCCGTCCGCCGGCACGATGCCGAAGATGTCGGCCATGAGGATGTGCACGATGACCGGCCCGATGATGGAGCGGATGGTGAGGTTGGGATCGACCGGGCGGAAATAGCCGCCCTCGACGCCCTGCGCGACGAGCTGCTCGACCGCCGGGATGACCCGGTCCAGCACCTCGCGCCGGTAGAGCGCGGCGAATTCGGGAAAGTGGATCATCTCGCGGATGAGCAGCCGCGCGATGGCCCGCGTCTCGGGCTCGCCCAGCCGCCCGGCGAGCATCTTGAGCACGGCGTGGATGACCGGCCGCGGATCGCCGACGAAATTGCTGAGGAAGCCGAGCGCGCTGGTCGCTATGGGCAGCACGGCGCGCCGCACCAGCCCTTCGAGGATGGCCTCCTTGGAGGGGAAATAGAGGTAGACGGCGCCCTTGCTGAGCCCGGCGCGCGCCGCGATGTCCTCGACCCGCGTACGCGCGAAGCCGTTCTCGACGAACAATGCCAGCGCCGCATCCAGCACCTCGTCCGGCCGCTTCGCCGCCCGCCGCCGAAATTTCGGTCCCCGCGTCTCGTCGCCCATCGCACGCCTCCTTGCCGCATATTACTAACTGACTGGTCAGTTAGATGCAAGGGGGCGTGAAGAAGAAGGGGGCGTGGGGGCTCAGGAGCGGAGGGCGGCCGGGCGCATGGGAGCGGAAAACGGCCGGACCAGTGAGTATGGCAAGCGAGGGCTGGGTATCGAACCAAGGACTCGCGCCGGAAACCGCCGGCCAAACGCCAAAACCTCTCCGTCTGTCCTTCCCGCGCAGGCGGGAATCCAGGCCGAGTCAGAAGACGTCCGCAACGCCGTCTGGATTCCCGCCTGCGCGGGAATGACACTGGTGGATGGGGCAGGCACCACCGCAACCCCTCATCCGGCTGCCGCCACCTTCTCCCCCGAGGGGAGAAGGGCCCCGACTTTGAGCGTCGAGACGAGCGGCCTTCTCCCCTCGGGGGAGAAGGTGCCCGAAGGGCGGATGAGGGGGGCCTTCGCCCCGCTCAGGCCCTGCCGCCGCGGGGGCGGCGCAGTTGCAGGATCGTGGCGAGGAGCACGCCGGTGGCGACGAAGCCGATGATGATGGTCGCGAGCGCGTTGACGTCGGGCGACACGCCCAGCCGGATCTTGGAGAAGATCACCATCGGCAGGGTCGATGAGCCTGGCCCCGACACGAAGCTCGCGATGACGAGGTCGTCGAGCGACAGCGTGAACGACAACAGCCACCCCGAGACCAGCGCCGGCGCGATGATCGGCAGCGTGATGTCGAAGAACACCCGCACCGGGCTCGCGCCGAGATCCATCGCCGCCTCCTCGAGGCTCAGGTCGAAATCGGCGAGGCGGCTTTGCACCACCACCGTCACATAGGCCGTGCAGAAGGTGGCGTGGGCGATGATGATGGTCAGCATGCCGCGCCCCGACGGCCAGCCGACCAGCGCCTCCATGGCGACGAAGGTCAGGAGCAGCGCGAGGCCGGTGATGACGTCAGGCATCACCAGCGGCGCCGAGACGGTGGCCTGCAGCACGGTGCGGCCGCGAAAGCGCCGGAAGCGCACCAGCGCCACCGCGCACAGCGTGCCGAGCACCAGCGCGATGCTGGCGCTGATGGCCGCGATCTGCAGGCTCAGCCACGCCGCGCCCAGCATCTGTGAATCGGCGAACAGGGCGGCGTAGGAGTTGAGCGAGAAGCCCGCCCACACCGTCACCAGCCGGTTCGAGTTGAACGAGAAGACGACGAGCGAGATGATCGGCGCATAGAGGAACGCGAAGCCGAGAACGGCGATGGTCGGTACGAGCCAGCCCCGGCGCATCAGCGGCGGCCCTCCACCACGGCGCTCTGGGCGCGCTGCATGAGGACGATCGGCAGCACCACGATGACCAGCATGGTGATGGCGAGCGCCGCGGCGCGCGGCCAGTTGGTCTTCGAGAAGAACTCGTCCCACAGGATGCGGCCGATCATCTGCGTGCCCGGCCCGCCCAGCAGCGAGGGAATGACGAATTCGCCGATGGCCGGGATGAAGACCAGCATGGCACCGGCGACGACGCCCGGCATGGACAGCGGCAGCGTCACGGAGAGGAAGGTGCGGAACGGCCGCGCCCCCAGATCGGCCGACGCTTCGAGCAGCGCCGGGTCGAGCTTCACCAGCGTCGTATAGAGCGGCAGGATGAAGAACGGCAGGTAGGAATAGACGATGCCGACATAGACGGCGAAATCGGTCTGCATCATCACCAGCGGCCCGATGCCGAACAGGCCGAGGAAATTGTTGATGACGCCCTCGCCGCGCAGGAACCCGCTGAGCGCATAGACACGGAGCAGGAACGAGGTCCAGAACGGCAGGATGACGAGCATCAACAGGATATTGCGCCAGCGCTCGGGCGCCCGCGCGATGGCATAGGCCATCGGATAGCCGATCAGCACGGCGAAGACCGTGGCCACGGCGGCGATGCGGATCGAGCTGATGAAGGCGTTGAAGTAGATGCCGCCGGGATCGGCCAGCACCCGCATGTAGTTGGTGAGGTGGAGCGTGAGCTGCACCGTGCCGTCCGCGCTGTCGATGAGCCGCGAGAAGGGCGGCTGGCCGAACTGCTTGGTGGCGAGCGAGATGCCGAACACCACCGCCAGCGGCAAGAGGAAGAACAGCGTCATCCAGACCACCGGCGCGGCAAGCACCAGCGCCCGGCCGGAAAGGCCCACCCGCGCCAGCAGGTCGCCGACGCGGCTCGAAAAGCGCCGCGCGCGCAGGGGCGCCGGCGCGCTCAACTGGTCAGCACCGAGCCGGAGGCGCCCGCCCAGCTCGCCCACACGCTCTCGTCCCACGAGATGGCGTCGGGATCGCCGCGCAGCGCGTTGGCCTTGGTGACGCGCATGTAGCGGCCATTGTCGAGCCGCACCTGATAGACCGTCATGTCGCCGAGATAGGCGATGTCCTCGACGAAGCCCTTGACCATGTTGGCGTCGGCCGGGATGCCCGCTTCCGGGGCCGGCCGCTCGCGCGTCAGCCGGATCTTTTCGGGCCGGATCGCCCACCACAGGATCTGGTCGGGCGCGCAATCGACGCCGTGATCGACATAGATGTCGGCGCCCAGCTCCGCCGAGCGGATGCGCACATGGTCGGGCTCGTCCTCGACCACCACGCCCTCGACCATGTTGGCCGAGCCGATGAAGGTGGCGACGAACCGCGAATTGGGAAATTCGTAGATGTCGGTGGGCTCGCCCACCATGGCGATCTCGCCCTGGTTCATCACCCCGATGCGGGTGGCGAGGCTCATCGCCTCCTCCTGGTCGTGGGTGACGACGATGAAGGTGACGCCCAGCGTCTCCTGGATCTTGACCAGCTCGAACTGCGTCTCCTCGCGCAGCTTCTTGTCGAGCGCCCCCAGCGGCTCGTCGAGCAGCAGCAGCTTCGGCCGCTTGGCGAGGGCGCGGGCCAGCGCCACGCGCTGGCGCTGGCCGCCCGAGAGCTGGTGCGGCTTGCGCTGCTCGTAGCCGGTGAGCTTGACGAGCTGCAACAGCTCGGCGACCCGCGCCGCAATCTCGGCGCGCGGCAGCCCGTCGCGTTTGAGCCCATAGGCGATGTTCTGCGTGACGGTCATGTGCGGGAACAGCGCATAGGACTGGAACATCATGTTGACCGGCCGCTGATAGGGCGGCACGCCCGACATGTCCTGCCCGTCGATCTCGATCTTGCCGGCGCTCGGCTCCTCGAAGCCGGCGAGCATCCTCAAGAGCGTCGATTTGCCGGAGCCCGACCCGCCGAGCAGGCAGAACAGCTCACCCTGGTAGATGTCGAGCGACACGTCGGCGACGGCCGCCACGTCGCCGAACTTCTTGGTGACGTGGCGGATGCGCACGAAGGGCTTGGCATTGGGATCGCGCCACGGTCTCGTATCGGCGGCGAGCTGCGGCTTCTTGGCCATGGAGCAACCCGGAAATGCGGGGCGGCGCCCGAAGGCTCCGCCCCCGTGGACCTCAGGAGCCGGCCTTGATCCGCTGCCACGTCTCCGTCAGCAGCTCGTCGAAGTCGGGCGTGTGCGCCTTGAGCGGGAACAGCTTGGCGGCGACCTCGGGCGTCGGATAGATCGCCGGGTCGTTCTTCACCTCGTCGTCGATGAATTCGAGCGCCGCCTTGTTGCCGGAGGCGTAGAATACGTAGTTCGAGTTCGCCGCCGCGATCTCGGGCCGCATCATGAAGTCGATGAACAGATGCGCATTGTCCGGGTGCGGCGCATCGGCCGGGATGGCGAACAGGTCGAACCACTGCAGCGCGCCCTGCGTCGGGATCATATATTCGACCTCGACGCCGGCGCCCGCCTCGATGGCGGCGTCGCGGGCGATGAACACGTCGCCCGAATAGCCGTTCGAGATGCACACCTCGCCATTGCCCAGATCATCGATGTACTGGCTCGAATTGAAGTAGCGCACGTAGGGCCGGATCGACATCAGCAGGTCCTCGACCTTCTTGAGGTCGTCCGGGCTCTCCGAATTGGGGTCGAGCCCCAGATAGTTGAGCGCATTGGCCACCACCTCGGAGGGCGCGTCGAGCAGCGTCACCCCGCAATCGGCGAGCTTGGCGACGGTCGCCGGATCGAACAGCAGGTCCCAGCTATCGAGCGGCACGTCGCCCAGCCGCTCCTTGACCTTGGCAACGTTGTAGCCGATCGCCGTGGTGCCCCACATGTAATCGATCGAATGGGCGTTGTCGGGGTCGTGCAGCGCCGTGCGCTGCATGATGTCGGGGTCCATGTTGGCGAGGTTGGTCAGCTTCGACTTGTCGAGCTCGCGATAGACGCCGGCCGGCACCTGCCGCTCGAGGAAGAAGCCCGAGGGCACCACTACGTCGTAGCCCGACTTGCCGGCGAGCAGCTTGGCCTCCAGCATCTCGTTGGAATCATAGACGTCGTAATTGACCTTGATGCCGGTCTCGGCCTCGAACTGGGGAATGGTGTCGTCGGCGATATAGTCCGACCAGTTGTAGACGTTGAGCACCTTCTCCTCCTGCGCCAGCGCGGTGGTGCTCATGAGGAGCAGCGCCCCGAGCGAGAGGGCGAGCGGCTTATGCATGGTGCGTCTCCTTGCCATCGAATGCGGCCCCGCTTGCGCTGCGGGGATCGTTGAAAAGCTTTGCCGCCACGGAGATCATCCTGCGGCGGCTTGCGGTGGATCGGGGTATGGGGCCGTCTCGGCCACGCGGCGCTGGAGGTCGCCGGGAAAAACAGGGGCAGCGATCGGGGCGCCTCGCGGCGCGTCGGGGTCCGGCGGGCGGTCCGAACCAAACACAATGGTGCGCAGCGAAGTGTCCCCGCGAACGAGCGTTTCGATCGGCCGGACCCTAGAGCCAAAACCCCGGCGCGACAAGAGACTGGACGCACCGTGCCGCACCCCCACTTGACGCTTGCCGGGCGCCGCCCTCTAAGGAGCGGGACCGGCCTCCGGCCGCCCCTTTGACGGAGCCAGCACGTGCCCCAGTTCCCGTTCCTTCGCACCAGCCCCGAGATCGTCGCGGCGCTGGCCGACGGCCAGCCCGTGGTGGCGCTCGAATCGACCATCATCACCCACGGCATGCCGTTTCCGCAGAACCTCGGCATGGCGCGCCGCGTCGAGGCCATCGTGCGCGAGGCGGGCGCCCTGCCCGCCACCGTCGCCATCATGGACGGCGCCTTCCGCGTCGGCCTCGCCGACGCCGAGCTCGAAAAGCTGGCCGAGACCGGCGGCCGCGCCGCCAAGGCCTCGCGCCGCGACGTCGCCGCCCTCATCGAGGCCGGCGCCATCGCCGGCACCACCGTCGCCACCACCATGCAGGCGGCCGAGATGGCCGGCATCAGCCTGTTCGCGACCGGCGGCATCGGCGGCGTGCATCGCGGTGCCGAGCTGAGCTTCGATGTATCGGCGGACCTGCAGGAGCTGTCGCGCACGCCGGTGGCGGTGGTGTGCGCCGGGGCCAAGGCCATCCTCGACCTGCCCAAGACGCTCGAAGTGCTCGAAACGCTGGGCGTGCCGGTGATCGGCTACGGCACCGACGATTTCCCCGCCTTCTGGACGCGCTCGTCCGGCCTCAAGGCGAGCCAGCGGCTCGATACGCCCGAAGCGGTGGCGGCGCTCCTCGACACGCAGTTCCGCCTCGGCCTCGGCGGCGTGCTGATCGGCAACCCGATCCCCGCCGCCGACGCGCTCGACGCCGGCTTCATCGCCGCCAATATCGAGCAGGCATTGGCCGACGCCGCCGCGGCCGGCATCTCCGGCAAGGCGACGACGCCGTACCTGCTGCAGCGCATCTTCGAATTGACTGGCGGCAGGAGCCTCACCTCTAATATCGCGCTGGTCGAGAACAACGCCCGCGTCGCCGCCGCCATCGCCGTGGCGCTCGCCGACCGGCAGCGATGAGCGCCGGCGCCGCCGTCCTCGTTGTCGGCGATGTCATCACCGACATCATCGTCAGGCCCGACGGCCCGCTCCGCCGCGGCTCCGACCAGCGGGCGACGATCCGCACCCGTCCGGGCGGCAGCGCCGCCAACCAGGCGGCCTGGCTCGCGGCCTGCGGCGCAAGGGTGAAATTCGCCGCCCGCGTCGGCGCCGCCGACCTCGCCGCGCACGCCGCGCACCTGCGCGCACTGGGCGTCGAGCCCTGTCTCGCGGCCGACCCGGAGGCGCCCTCGGGTGTCCTCGTCTCCATCATCGACGCCAATGGCGAGCGCAGCTTCCTCACCGACCGCGGCGCCAACCTGAACCTCGGCCCCGCCGACCTGCCGCCCGCCCTGCTTGACGGCGTCGGCCTCGTCAGCGTCTCGGGCTACAGCCTCTTCGCCCCCGGCCCGCGCGCCGCCGTGCTCGGCCTCCTGGCGACGGCGCGCGAGCGTCGCCTCCCGACCGCGCTCGATGCGGCATCGGTCGGCTTCCTCGCCGAGGTGGGCGCCGACGCCTTCCTCGGCTGGGCGGCCGGCACGGACGTGCTGTTCGCCAATGCCGACGAGGCGGCGGCGCTGACCGGCAGCGGCGATCTCGACGCGCAGATGCGAAAGCTCGGCGCCATCGCCACGCACATCATCGTCAAGCGCGGCGCCGACGGTGCCGCCAGCGGCGGCCGCGACGGCCTGCGCCTCTCCTTGCCGGCGCCCGGCGTCGAGGTGCTCGACACCACCGGCGCCGGCGACGCCTTCGCCGCCGCCTTCCTCGCCGCCCGCCTGCGCGGCGAGCCGGAAGCGGCCTGCCTCACCGCCGCCATCGCCACCGGCACCGCCGCCACCACCTACCTCGGCGGCCAGCCGCCAAGGCACGCCTAGGCCCGACGCAGGACGGCACGCCGCCTGCCTACTCGACGACGATGCGATGCCCGAAGGTGATGAACGAGCCCCATTGCGCCGGATCGGGCCATTTCCGCCGCGTCTCGAGCTGCGCCCGGCGCAGGGCCTCCGCCGGATCGTTGGGGCCGAGCAGGTCGGCGAAGACGGTCATCATGTGCGCCGTCGCCTCGTCATCGACATTCCACAGGCTGGCGACGACGGCGCTACTGCCCGCGATCAGGAAGGCCCGCGCCAGCCCGATGATGCCGGCCTCATGGATGCCGCCCAGCCCCGTCTGGCAGGCGCTCAGCACGGCGATGGCATAGGGCGCGACCGGCACGTCCTGAATCTGCCGCGCCGTCAGCCGCCCGCCGGTGAAGGCGAGGAAGCTGCCGTCGAGCGGCGCCAGCGCGTCGCTGAAGCCGTGGGCGGCGATGTGGATGTATTCGGCCTCGCGCATGACGGCGAGCGCCTGCGCCACCGTGGCGTCGGAGCCGAGGACCGGCAGCGTGCCGAACCGGTGCGCGACGGCTTCGGCCTCGCGCCGGGCGGCCGGCAGGCGCGGAAAATCCCAGTCGGGATCGGCCGTGGCATCGGGATCGCCGACCACCGAGACCCGCCCGGTGATGGCGCCCATCACCAGCACGGACGCGGCCGCGACATCGTTGAGCGAGGGCGCGATGGTGATCGACATGGCGTCGAGCAGCGGCACGCCGTCCTCGTCGGGGTCGAGCAGCGCGAACGGCACGGTACCGATATTGACGGCCGGCACGACATAGAGCGCCGAGGCCTCGGCGAGCCGGGCGACGATCTCCGGCGGGAAGAGCTGGCGCGCCACGGCGCGACGGGCCACCTCGAGCGGCGGCGTCACCTCGCCGCCCGCCGGCGTCGGCCCGCGCGACTGCCCTGCCCTCAACGTCGGGAGCGTGCCCGAGCGGCCGGCGAACGGCCGCTGCACGGCGCCCAGCAGCCTGTCGATGTCACCCATGAGCGTGGGCACGGGCTCGGGCAGCAGATAGCCGGCAAGCTCGTCCCGGTCCCGGCTCGATCTGGGGAGGACGCAGGCCACGTCGCCCGCCGTGACATAGATCAGCAGCAGCCGCGCGCCATCGTCATCGGGGCGCTGCCGATAGGAAAGATAGTCGTCGATCCCGTCGCGGGCATTGCTCATATAGTCGGTGGCCGGCGCACCACGGCTTTCCATCAGGCGCCGGTACTGGCCGTCGAGGGCGACCTCGACCTCGTCCACGCTCAGCGGACACGGCGCGCTCGCCGCGCGCGCCCCAGCCACGCCCATGGACATAAAGATCAGCGCGGCCGCCAGGCCGCCCCACCCCGACAAGCGCATCACCCTCCCCCGCGCCGCACCATCACGCCTATGGCCGGCAGCCGGCAGCAGCGTCAAGGCCCAAGGCGCGCTTCAGCCGAATCCTAGAGGAGGTTCCAAGGCGGGGGCCACCCGCTCGGTGCCGGCTCACAATTCGACGACGACGAGCTGCCAAGTTCCCAGTCCTGGCAGGACCGCCGCGACGTGATCGCCCTCTACATGCGTCGCAACCGCCTCCAGCCGTCCTGCGCCGTCGGGATCTGCCGCGGAGATTCGAACCTGTCGGCCATAGAGCGGCCTGACCCGCAGGGTGGCTTCGCCAGGGGAGACGGCGGGCTGGCGCGGCGCGTCCCAGAGGACATCCGTTTGCCCGCAAAGATTGATGAGGTGGACGATCAGCCGGTCGCCGTCGCGAACGATGCGGCGCCAGACCTTGCCGGCTTCTGCCGTGACGCAGACTTCGGCATTGGCGAACGTCACGTCGAGGTCGCCATTGTAGGTGCCTGCGTAGGCGTGCGTAACCTCGTGGAGGTGCGCCGGCATCAACAGCTCGTCATGCGCGACAAGGAAGTCGTACCAGCGCTTGAGCAGCGCCTTGGTGCTCTCTTCCATCACATGGTTGCGCACGTAGTAGGGATCGCAAAGCAGCCGGTCGGCTTCGCCCGCGAGCAGTTGCGTTGCGCCGTGCGAGAAGAGCGTCGCCATGGTCAGCGCGGTGGCGTGGTCGGACTCGGCAGCGGGCGCCTTGTCGTAGACATGCTGATAGGCCGCGAGGACGACAGGCTTTCCCTGCCCCGCCGCACGGGCTCGGGTCACGGTGTCGGCGAGCGACTGCAGCGTCAGCTGCGGCGCCCAGGGCTCGATATAGACGGCATCCTGCTCGGTGCGTGCCGTGAGCCCGGTCGGAAAGTCGTTGACGTTGTTGAAGACGAGATGCGCATCGGGCAGCGCCGCTCGCACGCTCTCGATCAAGGTCACGAACGAGGCGGCGACATCGACGTCCACGCCGTCCGCACGGATCGCGCGCTTGGGAAAGCCGTACTGGTCGAGATGATAGCCGTCGAAGCCGAGAGCTTCGGATGCTCTACGGAGCTCCGTCGTAAAATGCGCCAGCCAATCCGCCGCAGCCGGATCGACGATGAACAGGAAATCCCCGAGCGCATAAGGCTCGCCGCTGGCCTTGAGCAGCGCGTCGTGCTTCCAGCCGTCCCACTCCTTCGAGCCGACCGCATAGACCGCAGCGTATCCGAGAGCGCGCGAACCGACGGCCTGCACGGTGCGGACCAGAGCGCGGACCGTCGACAGCGCGATCGGCTGGTCGAGGGCATCGCGATAGTCATCGCCCCCACCCATCAGATCGGCATGCCGATATGCCCAGTCGTAGAACTGAACCCCATTGAGATGGAGCCGACGGACCATATCGCCGAGCCCGCCGATGTCCTTGTCCGGCGCATAGCTGGCGACAAATCCATAGCGCAGCCGCTTGCGCGAATTGGCCGCAACGTCCACGGCGGTCCGCAGCGCGCCCAGCTCCACCGAGTACCCACCCGGCGGCAGCGCCCGAAGCGCTATCGCGCCGCCGGTATAGGCCTGCTCCGCGACCAGTTCGCCGAGGTGCCACACGCGCACGGCCCCCTCGTTCACGACACCGCGCACTTCGATCGTGATCGCCTCGTTCGGTCGAAACGAGGCCTTGGCCGGCAACAGCTCGCTCATGGCTATCCTTTAAGAGCGCCGGCCGTGAGGCCCTGCACGAAGTGACGCTGGAAGATGAGGAACACCGCGATCACCGGCAGGATGGCGATGATCGATGCGGCAAAAACGAGGCCCCACTGCGTGCCCTTCGGCCCCTGCAGCAGCGCGATGGCGATGGGCAGCGTCTTGTTCTCGGGGCTGGCGATGGCGGTGAGCGCCCAGGCGTACTCGTCCCACGTCGCAAGGAAGGTGAAGATCGTCGCCGTGGCGAGCGCCGGCCGCGCAAGCGGCAGCGCGAGGCCGATGAAGCGTCGCCAGTCGCTGGCGCCGTCGATACGCATGGCGTCGTCGAGCTCCTGCGGCAGCGCCTCGAAAAAGCCCCTGAGCAGGAACGTGTTGAGCGCGAGGTTGCCCGCCACATAGAAGACGATGAGCCCCCACAACGTGTCGATGAGGCCGAGCCATTTGGCGAGCACGAATTGCGGCACGATCAGCATCAGGGCCGGGATCATCAGCCCCAGCAGCAGGATGCGGAACAGCCATTCGCGGCCGCGGAAGCGATAGCGCGCGAAGCCATAGGCCATCATGGCGCTGAGCAGCACAGAGAGCGCCGTCGCCACCACGGCGACGACCGCCGAGTTGAGGAAGTAGTGGACGAAGTCACCCTTGATCAGCACGCGCTCGTAATTCGACAGCGTCGCCGGATCCGGGATGAACTGCGGCGGCAGCTTGAGGACGTATTGCTGCGCCTTGAAGCTGGTCGACACCATGTAGAGGAAGGGCGTGACCATCACCACGGCGCCGACCGCGAGCGTCGTGAGGCGCAGGGCCTCGGCGGGGGAGAAGCGCCGGCTCATGCCGTCGCCTCGTTGCGGAAAAAGCGCAACTGGACGGCCGAGAGCGCGAAGACCAGCACCGTCAGCAGCACGGCGATGGTCGAGCCGTAGCCGAAATCGAGATAGCTGAACGTCTGCCGGTACATATAGGTGAGGACCACGTCGGTCGAGCCGCCCGGCGCACCGTCGGTCATCGCCTGCACCGAGACGAAGACATTGAGTCCGCCGATGACCAGCATGATGGTGACGAAGCCGACGGTCGGCCGGATCGCCGGAATAGTGACGCTCCAGAAGCGCTGCCACGGACCGGCCCCGTCGATCTTGGCAGCCTCGATCAGCGCGTTCGGCACGCCCTGCAGCGCCGCGATGAAGATCATCATCGACCAGCCGACTCCCTTCCACACGCCGAGCGCGCAGATGGCGACGAGCGCCGTCCAGCGGTCCGAGAACCAGGACACCTGCGTGCCGAGCAGGAAATTGATGAGGCCGCGATCGGCGAACAGATAGCGGAACAGCAGCGTGACCACGACCCAGCTCGTGACGACCGGCAGATAATAGAGCACGCGAAAGAGCGGCTGCGTCGGGCTCGCCTTCTGCAGGAGCAGGGCCACGCCGAGGCCGAGCGCGATCTGCGGCGGTACCGTGAAGAGCATGTAGATGCCGCTGTTGGACAGCCCGAGCCAGAGGTGGTCGTCGTGCAAGGCCCGGATGTAGTTGGTGGCGCCGATGAAGGTGCTCACGGCGCCGGCGACGACCTTGTAGTCATAGACGCTCATCAGTACGGCCTGCGCCATCGGGTAGAGGATGAACGCCGCGTAGATCAAAAAGCCCGGCGCCACGAAGAGCGCCGGAATCATGTAGGCCCGCCAGTCCCGCATCCCCGTCCTCGCCTCGCGCGACGCCCCCGAGACGGGGCGCCGCGCGAGTGTGGAGGAGGATCGCTCGCGGACCAAGTCCGTCATGAGTTCTCGTCGGCCAGCAGGGTGTCGATCTGCCCCGCCGCCCTGGTGAGGGCGTCCTGCACCGAGGCCTCGCCCTTGAAGGCGGCGGTGAGCTCGGTGTTGAGGATGCCGTCGACCTTGCTCGCCGACGAGATGGCGAGGCGGTTCTTGGCCGTCTTGAGCTGCTCGGCGAAGGTCGCATAGAACGGCGCGATGGCGTTCTGCTGCTCGGCGAAGGCCGGGATCACGGTCATCTGGCCGGTCTTGACCATCTCGATCTGAAACTGCGCGGACTGCGTGAAGCGCACGAATTCAAGCGCCGCCTCCTGGTTGGGCGACGATGCCGTCACGACGATGTCCTCGCCGCCCACCACGCTCACCGAGCCGCCGGGGCCGGCCGGGATCGGTGCGTAGATCGGCGTGAAGTCCGGATACTGGTCCTTCCAGATGCCGGCCATCCACGGGCCGTCGAAGATGTTGGCGTATTCCTCGGACGGCAGGCCGTCCGACGTGCCGGTGGCACCGGAATTGCCGATGATGAGGTTAGGGATCTGGCCCGCATTGTAGAGATCGACCAGCATCTGGACGGTGGCGACGTTCTGCGCCGAGTCGAGATAGCCGGTGGATTTGGTAAGCTCGGGATTGGTGATGTCGCCGCCGCCCGACCAGATCCAGGGCATGATGTTCCAGGCGCCGAGCCCGCCATCGGCGAACACCGAGAAGCCGGCGTCCTTGAGCTTGCCGGCGGACACCTTGAGCTCGTCGAATGTCGCGGGGGCCGCGCTGAGACCGGCCGCGTCGATCGCCGCCTGGCTGGTGACCAGCACGCGGGTATTGGTGTCGAGCGGCAGGCCGTAATATTTGCCCTTGTAGAGATTGGTCGCGAGCACGCCGGGATAGGTGGCGGCCGCGAGGTCGTCGAAGTCGGCCATCGCCTCCGAGAGCGGCACCAGCACGCCCAGCTTGGCGAACTGCGGCACCCAGCCGAGGTCGGCGCGCACCAGATCCGGCAGTTCGCCGCCGGCGGCGGAGGTGGTCAGCTTCTGTAGCAGCGAGTCGTAGGGCACATCGACATACTGCACCTTGACGCCGGGGTGAGCGGCCTCGAAGGCGGGAATCAGCGTGTTGTTGAGCGCATCCTGCTGGGTGGAGTTGCCGCCATTGCCGTACGAGCCCCAGAACGTGATGGTGACGTCCTGTGCGAGGGCAGGGAAAGCGAGCATGACGGCCGCGCCAGCAGCCATCGACAGCAACGCGCTGCGGCGCGTCATGGGAAATTTCATTGAGGTGTCCTCCAGAGCCGGACCTCTCTTGGGTCCGCCTCAATTGTTTTAAGACGGAAGTAATTAGGGTGTCAATCGGCGAAAACGAGCGAAAATAAGCCGCATTAAGTTTCTTGGCAAAAGAAATCCGATGCGCTACAGCGCTGCAACGGGAGGCGTAACGGCCGCATGAGAATCACGACGCCACGCTGGACACCAGGCAACGGAGCAGACCGTGCGGTTGCGCTCGAGGTGCTCATTCATGGCCCGCTGTCACGCAGCGAGGTGGCCCGGCGGCTCGATCTGTCCTCCGCCTCCCTTACGCGTCTGGCCAATCCGCTGCTCGACAGCGGCCTCCTCGTCGAAGCCGGGGAACAGGCCGATGGCCGCGTCGGCCGGCCGCAGCAGCTCCTCGACATCGTACCGGACTCGCGCCGCTTCATCGGCATGAAGCTGATGGCCGACGAGGTGCAGGGCGTCACGACCGACCTCCGCGCCAATGTGGGAGCAAGGCAGACGCGCCGCCTCTCGGCCATCGACCCCGACGCCGTCGTCGCCACCATCGCCGAACTGGCAAAATCCCTGATGCGCGGCAAGCCGGAGGTCACGGCGATGGGCATCGGCGTTGGCGGCCTGATCGATGCGTACGGGGTCGTCCGCAGCGCGCCGTTCCTCAAATGGAGCGACGTTCCGTTAGGGCAGATGGTCGAGGCTGCCACAGGTATCCCGACGATCATCGAAAACGATCTGGTCGCGTTCACGGAGTATGAGCACTGGTTCGGCGCCGGCCGGGGTCTCGACCGCTTCGCCGTGGTGACGCTCGGCGCCGGCATCGGCTACGGCCTCGTCATTCACGACGAGATCGTCCGCAACGACGATTTCGGCATCGGCCTCATCGGGCACTGGCCACTCGATCCGTTCGGGCCCGTCTGCTCGGAGGGCCACCGAGGGTGCGCCAAGGCTGTTCTTACCGATGCCGCGATCGCACGATCGGTATCGCAGGCATCGGGCAGACAGCTCACCTACGGCGCCGCGCTCGACCTCGCAGCCTCGCGCGAGCCGGCGGCACGCCGCATCGTCGACGACGCCGGCCGTAGCCTCGGACGCCTGCTCGCCGCCATCGCCAACCTGACCATGCCCGAGACCATCGTGATCGGCGGCGAAGGCGTCGGGCTTGCATCGGTCGCGGCGGAAGCCGTGGAGGCGGGGCTTCGCGCCGATCGCGATCCGCGCACCGCACCCCTGCCCCTGACCATTCGCTCCGGCGACAACGTCGAATGGTGCCGCGGCGCAGCCGTCGTCGCTATCCAGACCTTTGTGCTCGGACACCGCAGCGACGAGCCCTGACGCGAGACCCCGATGACCGAACAGAGGCGCCACTGGTGGCAGAACGCCACCGTGTACCAGATCTATCCGCGCAGCTTTGCCGACAGCAATGGCGACGGCATCGGCGATATTCCCGGCATAATCGGCAAGCTCGACTACCTGCGCGACCTTGGCATCGGCGTGATCTGGCTCTCGCCGATCTGCGCGTCGCCGATGCGCGACAACGGCTACGACATTTCCGACTACCAGGCCATCGCCCCGATCTTTGGCACCCTGGACGATTTCGACCGCATGGTGGCCGAGGCGAAGGCGCGCGGCATCGGCATCCTGCTCGACCTCGTCGTCAACCATACATCCGACCAGCACCGATGGTTCCTCGACGCGCGCTCGTCGCGCACGAGCCGCTATCGCGACTACTACATCTGGCGTGACCCGACGCCCGATGGAGGCGTGCCGAACGACCTGCAGTCAACCTTCGGCGGCCCCGCCTGGACCCTCGATCCTATGACCGGCCAATACTGGTTCCACCAGTTCGCGCCCGAGCAGCCCGACCTCAACTGGGAGAACCCGCAGGTCCGTGCGGAAATCTACCGCATGATGAACTGGTGGCTCGACCGCGGCATCGCCGGCTTCCGCCTGGACGTGATCAACCTCATCGCCAAGGAGCCCGATCGCGGCATCACCGCCGACGGTCCCAGGCTGCACGACTACCTGCGCGAGATGAATGCCGAGACGCTCGCCGGGCGCGACCTGCTGACCGTGGGCGAATCCTGGAGCGCCACGCCAGAGACCGCGCTCCTCTATTCGGGCCGTGACCGTCGGGAACTCTCGATGGTGTTCCAATTCGAACACATCATCCAGCAATGGCACGAGAAATGGGGCAAGTGGCAGCCCAGGCCGTTTGATCTCGTCGCCTTCAAACGCATCATCACGCGCTGGCAGGTTGCGCTCGCCGACGATGGCTGGAACTCCCTGTTCTGGGGCAACCACGATCTGCCGCGCGCCGTGTCCAAGTATGGCGACGACAGCGGCTATCGCGTCCAATCCGCCAAGATGCTGGCTACGGTGCTGCACTTCCTCAAGGGCACGCCATACGTCTACCAGGGCGAGGAAATCGGCATGACCAACGTGCCGTTCAGCGCCATTACGCAATATCGTGACATCGAAACGCTCAACATGCACCGCCTGCATCTGGAAGCGGGACTGCCCGAAGCCGACTTCATCTCGGGTGCCAACGCCAACGGACGCGACAACTCACGCACTCCCATGCAATGGACCGGCGGCCGACATGCCGGCTTCACGGCGGGCACGCCCTGGATCGAGATCAACCCCAACCACGACCGCATCAATGTCGAGGCGGCACAGAACGACCCGAACTCCATCCTCGCGCACTATCGCCGCTTGATCGCCCTCCGCAAGGAGCTGCCGATTATCGTCGAGGGTCGCTACACGTCATGGCTGGACGATCATCCCGCGGTCATGGCCTACACGCGAACCTTGCGGTCTCAATCTTTGTTGGTGATCGCAAACTTTACCGCCCGCGAGGTCGCGCTGGACCTGCCGCCGCAACTGCAGGGCAATGGGACCCTGCTGGTCGGAAATCCCGGCCGGAGCCCTGGGGTCCCGGCTCGCCTGCACCTCGAGCCGTTCGAGGCGAACGCCTGGATGCTGGAACGCGCAGTAGGCCGGACTGGACCGAAGCGGGAACAAGCTGCTGGCTAGCCTGCCGAAGCAGGCTATTTAACATTAATGAAATCAAATGCTTAGGCGCCGGCTGGTGGAGCTGAGGGGAATCGAACCCCTGACCTTATCATTGCGAACGATACGCTCTCCCAACTGAGCTACAGCCCCGTTCGCCGGCGGGTGCTTCATAGCCAATCGCGCGGCGTTGGCCTAGTCCTTTTTTGGCCCCGCGAGCCCCATAGCGATGAGGCTGTGCGCCGCCGCCACGATCGCCTCGTCGGCGCCGATCAACGGACGGCCGAGCAGGGCCTCGACGGCGCTCGCATCGATGTGCTTGGGCAGGCCGAGTTCGGCCAGATTGCCGCGGATGTCGCGGTCGAAGAGGCTCGCGGCGCGCACCAGCCAGTCGGGTACCTCGAAGCGCGGCAGCTTGCCGGCGCGCTCGGGGAAGGCCGCCCTGAGAACCCCGGCGATCTCCAGCAGCGAGCACGTGCCGGCCCCCATCGGCAGGCGCTGGCCGCGCGCCGCCGGCGCCACCATGGCCGCCGCGTGGGCCGCGGCCACGTCGCGCACATCGACGAGGATGAGGCTGATGCGCGCCGCCGCCGGCAGGCTGCCGTCGAACATACGCGCCAGAAGCCCGATCGAGGTGCCCGGATCGTCGTCGAGCAGCGGCCCGAACACGACGCCCGGATTGATCGTCGCGAGAGCCTCGTGCCGCCCGGCCCGCTCGACCAGCGCCCATGCCTCGCGCTCGGCCCGTGTTTTCGATTCGGTGTAGGCGCTGATGCCGCGCCCCCTGAGGTTCGTCCAGTCGGCGGCGGTGAAGGGCGTCGCGCGCACCCGCCCGTGGCCATAGACGATGGCCGCGATGGACGATGTCACCACCAGCCGCTCCACCCCTGCTGCGAGCGCCGCCGAGACGGCGCGCCGCGTGCCCTCGACGGCGGGGCGGACGAGCACCATGGGGTCGGCCGGCATGGCGGTGACGAAGGGCGAAGCGGTGTGCTGCAGATAGCGCACGCCCTCCATCGCCGCGTCCCAGCCCGCATCGGCGAGCAGGTCGAGCGCCACGAATTCGAGCCGGCCGATATCGGCGCCGGCCCGCGCCAGCGTTTCGCGCACCCGCTCGGCCTTGCCTAGGTCGCGCACGCTGCCGCGCACGATATAGCCCTGCCGCAGCAGCTCGAGCGCCACATGCCCGCCGATGAACCCCGAAACGCCGGTGACGAGAACGCGGTCGGCCATGCCCTGCTCCGTAGAATTTAAACGAAGTTTATGCTAAACGTTCACTTCGTTCAATGAGCGGCACATGGCGACACGAGAGGCAAGGCGCAAAGCGATCCTCGATGCAGCGGAGGCGTTGCTGCTGGCGCACGGTCCCCGCGCCGCCAGCATGGCGGCGATCGCCGTGCGCGCCGGCATCGCCAAGCCCACGCTCTATGCCTATTTCGCCGACAAGCCGGCGCTGATCGCGGCGCTGCGCGAGCGCTTCGCCGCCGACGCCCGCGCCGCCGTCGCGGCCGGCCTCGCCGGCGGGGAGGCCCTGCCCCGGCGCCTCGGCGCCGCGCTGGCCGGCGCCCACAAGGCGATGTGGCGCCGGCGCGCCCGCTCGCCCCATGCCGACGCGCTCTTCGCGGTGCCGGCGGAAAGTGCCGCAACGGAGATCGCCGCCGCCGTCACGGCCGAGCTGGTCGACGCCGGAATCGCCCGCCCCCGCCCGCTCGCCCGCCTGCTGCTCGCCGCAACGGCGGGGATCGCCGCCGAAGCCGCGACGGCGGCCGAGCTCGGCCCGGCCATTCGCCTCTTGGCCGAGCGCCTGCTGGCGCCCGATCTGCCCCCAGAGGGGCATTGATCGGCAGCGCCCCAAGCGCTATGTCTTCATCGTCGCTCGACGATGGAGCGGCGAACGTTCTCAGGGCGGGGCGAAACTCCCCACCGGCGGTAATGGGCCAAAAACCCTAGCCCGCGAGCGGCCTTCCGCACCGGAAGGTGTCAGCAGATTCGGGTGCGATCCCCGAGCCGACGGTCACAGTCCGGATGAAAGAGAACGGGTTTGCGCCGGCCTCTGCCGCCCTCACGGGCGACCGGGCGGCGTCGATCCCGTCTGCAACCCTGGGGAAACTGGTTGCGAAAGGATCGACATGAGCCAGCTTTCCTCGCCTTCCCTGCCGCGCAGCGCCACGCTGCAGGCGACGCTTTTCATGCTGAGCGCCCAGCTCATCTTCGCTGTCGTCAACTTCACCTACGACATCCTCACCAATCCGTGGAACCCGCTGCTCGCCGGGGACAAGATGTCCTCCTCGGGCGCCGTGTTCTGGCAATATCTGATCGCCACCGCCTTCGCGCTGCCCCTGGTGCTCAGGATCGGCCTCGCCAAGCTCAAGACCCGCCACCCCATGCTGCACGAGATGCGGGCGCTGGTCTCGGCGCTCGGCGCGCAGGTCTTCGCCTTCGGCTTCGCCTCCGGCGTGCCGGTGTGGCAGATGGTGGGCCTGCTGATGACCAGCCCCTTCTTCGTCATCGCCGGCTCGGTGCTGTTCCTCGGCGAGCGGCCGAGCATGCGGCGCATCGGCGCCTCGGTGGTGGCCTTCATCGGCGCCTTCCTCATCATCGGCTTCGGCACCGAGGCGTTCAGTTGGGCGACCGCCCTGCCGGTGCTCGCCTCGGCGCTGTGGGCCGCCACCACCATCATCACCAAATATCTGTCGCGCGAGGAGGAGGCGGAATCGCTGACCCTCTATCTGGTGCTGCTCATCAGCCTCAACCACGCCATCATCGGCATCGTGCTCGGCCTCCTGGTGGTGCTGCTGCCGGCCGGCGCCCTGCCCGCCAGCCTCGCGGCCGGCTTCGATTTCGGCCTGCCCAGCGGCCCGGCGCTCTGGGTGATCGTCTTTCTCGGCCTCGTCACCGCCGCCTCGCAATATCTGATGTGGATGGCCTATAAGCGCGCCGACGCCACTTATCTGCAGCCCTTCGACGACCTGAAGCTGCCGCTCAACACGCTGCTCGGCTGGCTGGTGCTGAGCCAGGTGCCGTCGGCCCTGTTCTGGCCGGGCGCCGTGCTGATCGTCGGCGCCTCGCTCTATATCCTCAATGCCGAAGGGCGCGGCAGCGGCCGGCTGGCGCCGGCCTGACGCTTCGGGGGGCCGCGGCGCTTGCGCGGCCCCTCGCTCCAGCCTAGGAACAGGTCATGGCCATGAAATCGAGCGACGCCGAATTCTTCCGACCGCTGTGGCGGCGCGTGCTCATCACCGCCTTCGTCGTCGCCTGGTTCGGCTACGAGATTTTGTTCTCGCACGACACCCTGTGGATCGCCATCACCGCCGTGGCGCTGGGCTATTGCGTGTGGAACTTCTTTCTACGCTTCCCCGACGAACCGCCGGCGCCACCCCCCGCCGCGCCGCCGCCAGCCGCTTAAGCCTGTGGCAACGAGCCGCTTGACCCCCGGCCGGCCTGCCGCGATAGAAGCGCCGCCCCTTCGGAGCCTGTCATGCCTGCCAATTTCGTCCTCACCCTGAGCTGCGCCGACCGGCCCGGCATCGTCGCCGCCGTGACCACCGAGCTGGCCGCGCGCAACGCCAATATCGCCGAGAGCAACCAGTTCTGGGACCGCGAGACCGGCACCTTCTTCATGCGCCTCGCCTTCACCGCTCCCGACGGCGTGGACCGCGACACGCTGGAGCTGGCGCTGAAGCCGGCCATCGACCGCTTCGGCATGCGTACGACGCTGGTCGATGCGCGCCGGCCCAAGAAGCTGCTGGTGATGGTGTCGAAATTCGACCACGCCATGCTGCACCTGCTCTACCAGATCCGCGTCGGCTGGCTCGATGCCGAGGTGGCGGCGATCGTCTCCAACCACGAGGACTCGCGCGCCACCGCCGATTACGAGGCCATCCCCTACCACTACCTGCCGGTCGATAGGACCAACAAGCTCGCCCAGGAGCAGGAGGTGCTGCGCCTCGTCCAGGAGAGCGGCGCCGAGCTGGTGGTGCTGGCCCGCTACATGCAGGTGTTGTCCGATACCTTCGCGACGCGCCTGTTCGGCCAGATCATCAACATCCACCACTCGTTCCTGCCCAGCTTCAAGGGCGCCCGGCCCTACCACCAGGCGCATGAGCGCGGCGTCAAGATCATCGGCGCCACCGCCCATTACGTGACGCCCGACCTCGACGAGGGCCCGATCATCGAGCAGGAGACGGCGCGCGTCACCCATGCGATGAGCCCCGACGACCTGATCGCCGCCGGCCGCGACATCGAGAGCCGCGTGCTCGCCCGCGCCGTCAAGCTCCACCTCGAGCATCGCGTCATGCTCAACGGCCGCAAGACCGTCGTGTTCGGCTGAATTGGGCTCGTCCGCGCTCTTTGCCGACCGGCGCGCCGTCGCGGCGCTGGCCACCCTATGCTGCGTGCTGTGGGGCAGCGCCGTGCCGGCCGTGAAGGTCGGCTACGAGCTGTTCGCCATCGCCGCCACCGATCTCGGCTCGCTGCTCCTGTTCGCCGGGGTGCGGTTTTCGCTCGCCGGGCTGATGCTGCTGGTCTTCGCCATCGCCAGCCGGCGCCCCATCGGGCTCGGCGCCCGCGGCTTCGCGCAGGTAGCGCTGCTCGGGCTGGTGCAGACGGCGATCCAGTACTGGCTGTTTTATGTGGGCGTCGCCAACACCACGGCGGTCAACGTCGCCATCACCACCTCGACCTCGAGCTTTTTCGGCGTGCTGCTGGCGCATTTCCTCTATGCCGACGACAAGCTGACCTGGCGCCGCACGCTGGGCTGCGCCGCCGGCTTCCTCGGCGTCATCGCCGTCAATCTGAGCGCCGGCGGGCTCGCCCTCGAATTTTCCATTCTGGGCGAGGGCGCCATCATGCTCGCCGCCTTCATCATCTCGGGCGCCACCATCTACGGCAAGCGGCTGAGCCGCGGCATGGACGCCACCGTCATGACCGGCTGGCAATTGCTGATCGGCGGATTGCTTCTGGCCGGCGCCGGCCTCATTGGCGGCGGCCGGCTCGCCGGTGCCGGGTTCGGCGCCGGGGAGATCGCGCTCGTCGCCTATCTCGCGGCGCTGTCGGCCGTCGCCTTCTCGGTATGGAGCGTGCTGTTCAAGTACAATCCGGTGAGCGCCGTCGCACCCTATCAGTTCCTCATCCCGGTATTCGGCGTGCTGCTGGCCGGGCTCATCCTGGGCGAGAACATCTTCGCCTGGAAGAACCTCGCGGCGCTCCTGCTCGTCAGCCTCGGCATCTGGCTGGTGACCACCCGCGGCCGCCCGCCGGTCGTTACGCCGGCATAGGAAAGAGCCGCCAGCGCGTCGGCCGGAACGCGATTCTGCTGCCCGCCGGCGCCGCCTGGTCGAGCGGCAGGTCGATCTCGACGCGCCCCGGTGCGCCGGCCACGTCGAGCTCCACCCGGCGCGTGCCGCCGACCCGGCGCGATGCCGCGACGCTGCCCGTCAGCGCCGCGCCGTCGCCGACGAGCTCGATGTCGTGCGGCCGGAAATAGAGCTGCGCCGGCCCCGGTGCCGCCGTGCCCGCGCCAAGCCCGATCTCGGCGCCGCCGGCACGCACGGCGCCTGCCGCCACCTCGACCGGCAGCGCCGAGGATTCGCCGATGAAGCCGAAGACGAACGGGTTCTGCGGGCTGTCATAGACCTCGTCGGGCGTGCCCACCTGCTCGATGCGGCCCTGGCTCATCACCACCAGCCGGTCGGCCAGCTCCAGCGCCTCCTCCTGATCGTGCGTCACGAACACCGTCGTGTGCCCGGTGCGGTCGTGAATCTCGCGCAGCCATTTGCGCAATTCCTTGCGCACCTGCGCGTCGAGCGCCCCGAACGGCTCATCGAGCAGCAGCACGCGCGGCTCGATGGCGAGCGCCCGCGCCAGCGCCACGCGCTGGCGCTGCCCGCCCGACAATTGCTGCGGATAGCGCTTTTCGAGCCCGCCCAACTGCACGAGCTCGAGCAATTCGAGCGCCCGCCGCCTGATCTCGGCGCGCGGCGGGCGCGTGGCGCGCGGCCGGACGCGCAGGCCGAAGGCGACGTTGTCGAGCACGCTCATATTGCGGAACAGTGCATAGGCCTGGAAGACGAAGCCGACATTGCGCTGCTGCACGCTCATCGCCGAGGCGTCCTCGTCGCCGAAGAAGATCTGCCCCGCCGTCGGCGTTTCGAGCCCGGCGACGAGCCGCAGGAGCGTCGTCTTGCCCGATCCCGACGGGCCGAGCAGCGCCACCAGCTCGCCCGAGCCGATATCGAGCGACACGTCGTCGAGCGCCGGATAGCGCGAGAACTGCTTGAGGACGTTTTTGACGCGAATATCCAACGGCGCTCCCCTCAGTGTCGGCGATTGCCCGCGAGCTCGTCGCCGAAGCGGAACTCGAGGATGGTCTTGACCACCAACGTCACCAGCGCCAGCAACGCCAAGAGCGAGGCCACGGCGAAGGCGGCGGTGAAGTTATATTCATTGTAGAGGATTTCGATGTCGAGCGGCATGGTGTTGGTCTTGCCCCTTATATGGCCCGAGACCACCGACACGGCGCCGAACTCGCCCATCGCCCGCGCATTGCACAGCAGCACGCCATAGAGCAGGCCCCATTTGATATTGGGCAAGGTGACGCGGAAGAACGTCTGCCAGCCCGTGGCACCCAGCGACAGCGCCGCTTCCTCGTCGCCATTGCCCTGGTCCTGCATCAAGGGGATCAGCTCGCGCGCGACGAACGGGAAGGTGACGAAGATCGTCGCCAGCACGATGCCGGGCACGGCGAAGACGATCTCGATATTGTTGGCCCTGAGCCATGGCGACAGCACGCTCTGCGCCCCGAACAGCAGCACATAGACCATGCCGGAGACCACCGGCGACACTGAGAAGGGCAGATCGATCAGCGTCGTGAGGAAGGCCTTGCCGGGGAACTCGAACTTGGCGATGGCCCACGCCGCGGCGACGCCGAAGACGAGGTTGCACGGCACGGCGATGACCGCGACGATGAGCGTCAGCCGGATGGCCGCCTGCGACTGCCGATCGGCGAAGGCGGCGAAATAGGCGTCGAGCCCGTGCCGCAGCGCCTCGGCGAAGACCAGCGCCAGCGGCAGCACCAGCATGGCCAGCATGAACAGCACGGCGAGCCCGATCAGCGTCCGGCGCACCAGTGGCCGCTCCTGGGTCGGCGGCGTGTGCTCGTGCGGCGGGCGCGGCCGCCGGCTGTCATAGACGAGGACGTCCTCCTCATACATCGCCGAACCTCCGTCGCGCCCACACCTGGATGAGGTTGATGACGAGCAGCATGAGGAAGGCGACGACGAGCATCACCGCCGCGATCACCGCCGCGCCCGGCTGGTCGAACTCCTCGAGCTTGATGACGATCAGCACCGGCGCGATCTCGGAGATGTTGGGCAGATTGCCGGCGATGAAGATGACCGAGCCATATTCGCCCACCGCCCGCGCGAAGGCGAGGGCGAAGCCGGTGAGGATGGCCGGCACGAGCCGCGGCAGCACCACGCGCACCACCGTTTGCAGCCGCGAGGCGCCGAGCGTCGCCGCCGCTTCCTCCAGCTCCTGCTCGAACTCCTCGAGCACCGGCTGCACCGTGCGCACGACGAAGGGCAGGCCGATGAAGATGAGCGCCACGACGATGCCGGCCGGCGTATAGGCGATCTTCCAGTTGAGCCCCAGCGGCCCGTTGGGCCCGACCAGCCAGCCCACCCAGCCCTTGGGCGCATAGAGGCTGGAGAGCGCGATGCCGGCCACTGCCGTGGGCAGCGCGAAAGGCAGATCGACGATGGCGTCGAGCACCCGCCGGCCGATGAATTTGTAGCGCACCAGCACCCAAGCGACGAGCACACCGAACACGACATTGACCAGCGCCGCGATGAGCGAGGCGCCGAAGCTGAGCTTCAGCGCGTTGAGCGTGCGCGGCGCCGTGGCCAGCCGCCACATCTCCTCGGGCGGGATCGCCGCCGCCTTGAGGAACAGCCCGGCGATGGGAATGAGCACGATGAGGCTGAGATAGGTCAGCGTGAAGCCGAAGGTCAGCCCGAAGCCGGGGATGACCCCCGGCTTCACGAAGTGCCGCCCCGCGCGAGCGGGGCGGCTTGCCGGCAGGGCACGGGCGACCATTATCAGCCCTGCGGACTATAGATCTTGTCGAAGATGCCGCCCTCGCCGAAATGCTTGGGCTGGGCCGTCTTCCAGCCGCCGAACAGCGGATCGTCGATGGAGATCAACTGGATGGCGGGGAAGGCGTCGAGCAGCGCCTTGTCGGTGACGAGCTCTGGCTTGCTCGGCCGGTAGTGATGGGCCGCCGCGATGGTCTGGCCCTCGGCCGAATAGAGATAGCTCAGATACTCGGTGGCGAGCGCCGTGGTGCCATGCGCCTCGGCGTTCTTGTCGACGATGGCGACGGGCGGCTCGGCAAGGATCGAGCTCGGCGGATAGACGATGTCGAAATTGTCGGCGCCGAATTCGTCGAGCACCAGATAGGCCTCGTTCTCCCAGGCGAGCAGCACGTCGCCCAGCTCCTTCTGCGCGAAGGTCACCGTCGAGCCGCGCGCGCCCGTGTCGAGCACCGGCACATGGCCGTAGAGCTGCCCGATGAAGTCGATGTTCTTCTGCTCGTCGCCGCCGAACGCCGTGTTGGCCCAGGCCCAGGCGGCGAGATAGTTCCAGCGCGCCCCGCCCGAGGTCTTGGGATTGGGCGTGATGACCTCGACGCCGTCCTTCACGAGGTCCCCCCAGTCGGCGATGGCCTTGGGGTTGCCCTTGCGCACGAGGAACACGATGGTCGAGGTGTAGGGCGTCGAATTGTTCTCGAACTCGCTGCGCCAGTCGGTGTTGAACAGGCCGGCCTTGTCCGCGATGGCATCGATGTCGCCCTCGAGCGCCAGTGTCACCACGTCGGCCTGCAGCCCGTCGATCACCGCCTGCGCCTGCTTGCCCGAGCCGCCATGGCTCTGCTCGATGGTGACGGTGTTGCCGGTGGTCTCCTGCCAATGCCTGGCGAAGGCCTCGTTATAGGCCTCGTAGAGCTCGCGCGTCGGATCGTAGCTCACATTGAGCAGGGTCTGCTCCGCGCCCCGCGCCGTGACCGCGCCGCCGAGGCCGAGCGCCGCGACGAGCCCGCCATAGGCTAATAGTCGTGCAGTTGTCTTCATCTGGAATCTCCATTGAAGTCGCCAGCATAACTCTACCTAACTGGTCGCCATTCACAAGACCGCCGCAATCACCAAAACCGCGCCGCGGAGAAAATCTTGCCCGCCTGCAACGCGGCGCGGCACGTTCCGTTCAATCAATTCCTGAAATGCGCCCTGCGGTGGAACGAATTTGCGCTGTAACGCGAAGGGCTTAACGCCCGCGCGGAGCCTACAGCACGCCTTCCGGCAGGCGCCGCTGCGTCAGCGCCTCGGCAAACGTCGTGTGATCCAGCACCTCGCGCTGCGCCGCGACGACATGCGCGAAGACGTGCCGGATCTCGCAGCTCGCCTCGTCCTGGCAGTCGGCGCAGCGCCGATAGGCGGTCTTGCTGAGGCAGGGGAGCGGCGCGATGGGCCCGTCGATGAGCCGCAGCACCTCCCCGAAGGTCAGCGCCTCGGCCGGCTTCAGCAGCACATAGCCGCCCAGCCGCCCGCGCTTGCTGCGCACGATGCCGGCGCGCTTCAACTCGAGCAGGATCTGCTCGAGGAACTTCTTGGGGATGGCCTGGGTGCGCGAGATTTCGGCGATCATCAACGAGGTCTCGGGCGGCGCCTTGCACAGCACCAGCAGCGCCCGCAGCGCATATTTCGCCCTCTGAGAGATCATGAACTGCCGAAATCCTCTCCCGGCTTATAGAGGATTCCCCCGGCGCCGCGCTACCCGGCCACTTGGTAGGGCGTGCCGGGCACCGTCGCCGGCCCTGCCGGCCGCGCCGGCGCGGCTTCAGGCTCGGCATGCACCGGCGCCGGCGGCGGCGCCTCGACCGGCGGCGCGATCTCCACAGCCACCGTCTCGGGCGCCGCGGCGACCAGCGCCGGCTCCACCCGGTTGGGCAGCACCACGCCCGTGACGGGCCGCGGCCGCAACCCGTCGGCAAGCCTCAGCAGCACCGGATTGACGACCAGCGACACGGCCATGCCGGCAATGACGAGATGGCCCGCCAGCACCGGCAGCAGCCCCAGGGCGACGCCCGTCACGGCAAGAAGGAAGGCGAATTCGCCGATATGCGCCAGACGGGCCGCGACCGGCGCCAGCGCCCCGGCGGACTGGCGCGTCAACGCCCCGGCGAGCAGCGTCAGCACCGGCCGGCCGACAAGGATCACGAGCAGCGTGCCGATGAGCGGCAGCGGCGCCTCGACGAGAAGCCGCGGCTCGACCAGCAGGCCGACGCCGACGAAGAACGGCACGGCGAAGGCCTCGCGCAGCGGCAGCGCGGCACGGGCCGCCGCGGCGCTGCGCGCGTCCTCCCTGAGGATCATACCGGCCAGGAAGGCGCCGAGCGCCAGGCTCGCACCGAACAGATACGCCGACCCTGCGGCAAGGACGAGCGCCAGCACCACGACGGCAAGGCGCGACAGCTCGCGGCTGCCGATGGCGGCGACGCGCCTCAGCCCCCACGGTGCGACGCGCCGCCCGATAACGGCCATGAAGCCGATGAAGGCGGCGAGCTTCACCACGACGATGGCGGTGAGCACCCAGCCATTGGCGCCGAGCCCTGTGAAGCGTTCGAAGACGCCGACGAACGGGTCGCGCGGCACCGCCTGCGTGGCGCCCATCACGCCCGCCAGTGCCGGCAGCACCAGGAGCGCCAGCACCATGACGAGGCTCGTGACGATCGCCCAGCCGGCCGCCGCCGATCCGTCCGCCTCGTCGCTGCCGCCCAGCACCGCCGCGAGCGAGGGCGCCGCGAGCGCCAGCCCGAAGAGCAGCCCGGCGCCCGCCGGCCAGCCCATCAGCATGGCGAAGACGAGGCCGAGCGCCACCGTGCCGATGCCGACCAGCAGCGCCGCCGGCACGATGCTGAGCCGCACCGCACGCATCTGCCTGAGCGAGACCTTGAGCCCCAGCCCGAACAGCGCCAGCACGAGGCCGGCCGTGGCCAACCCGCCTGCCGCCCGGTCGCCGGCATCGGGCACCAGCGCCCCGGCCACGATGCCCGCGACGAGATAGCCGACCAGCGCCGGCAGCCGCAGCCGGTGGGCGATGAGGCCGAAACCGAGGGCGAGGACGAGCCCCACGGCGATCGGCAACGTCAGGGCGGTATCGAGCGGCATGCGGGGCGCCTCCGGCAGGTCGGGTCAGTCCGCGGCGAGGCAGCGCGCCACCTCTCCACAAGCCTTGAGGGACTCGACAATCGCGGCGAAATGATGAGGCGCGGGCGGGCCGGCATGGGGCCGGCCCGCCGCGCTGCGACCTACTCGGTGGTCGTCACCGGCACGAGCGTCGCGGTGACGCGCCCGGCTGCGCCGGACAGCACGCCCTCGCGCAGCGCCGACAGATATTGCCGGCTGGTCTCGACATCGGCGCGAGCGCTGGCGAACAGCGGCCGCTCGGAGGCGACGACCAGGAGCATCTCGTCGCCGACCGGCGGCGCGATGGTGAGCGAGGCCTGCCCGGCATCGGGATCGCCGAAGCGCACGATGGTATGCGCCGCCTTGGGCCTCAGATCCGCCGAGCTCGGCTGGCTGAGGCTCAGCACATTGCCGTCGGCCGCGAAATAGGCGGCATAGAGATAGCTCGCAAAGCCCGGCGTCTCGATGCCGACATTGAGCGCCTCGCCGACGCGCGGCGCTTCGGGCGCGACGGCGACCTGCGGCACGTCGGTCTCCGCCAGCGGCGCGGCCAGCGTCAACTGCACCTCGCAGGCCGGCCACGGCGCCATGCTGACATCGACGAGATCGACCTTGCCCATCAGCGCGTTCTGCACCCGCGCCATGTCCTCCTCGCTGGCGACGAACCCGCTGGCGACGGAATTGCCCTCGGCATCGGTACCGATATCGACGCGCCCGCAGGCCAGCGGCCCGATATCGATGTCAGTGTCGAGCGCAGCGATGTCGCGCGCCACCTCGTCGCCCGAGGGCGTGACGATCAGCGGCGGCTTGAAGGGCGGCGGCGCCGGCGGCGTGGTGTCCACCACGTCGGGCACGAAATCGGCATCCGCCAGCGTGATTTCGGGATCGCCCGGCAGATGCATGATGTAGCCTTCATAGACGCGCGCCGCGAAGGTGTCGTAGGCAATGCGCCCGAAGCCGGCGTCACCCCATTTCGCCGACCACGAATTGATGAACTTGAAGGCGCCCACGGCGTCGTCATAGCCGACCAGCGTGATGGCGTGGCCGCCCTCGCTCTTGGCGCTGGCGCCGGCCCGCCACACCGACTGGCGCGGATTGAGGTCGAAGAAGCTCGCATCGAGGTCGGCGATGATCACCACCGGGTGACCCTTGGCGAGCGCCCCCTTCACCTTGTCGAAATCGGGATTCTGGATGTCCCACACCAGCTCGTAGCTGTCGATGCGGAAATCCTTGGCGCCGAGCCGCGCCGGCGGCAGCGGCGTCGGGCACTTGCTGTCGTCATAGGGATAGTCGGCGAGCGAGCGGGCGCCCTGGCGCAGCACTTCCATCGCGTCGGGAATATAGGCGCCCTGGTTGCAGTCCTTGCCCAGGTGGATGATGTTGAACAGCCAGGCCGGGCTCGGGATATTGGCCGGGCTCGCGGTGTCGCGGTGCTCGACCTGATAGGCGTAGTAGGCGCGCGCCGCATAGGCGGTGGCCCAGCCCACGCACGAGCCCTGGTTCATCTGGTCGCCCACCGCCGGGAAATAGTTCGACAGATCGACCGCCTGCGGCAGGAAATCGCGATAGACCGGCGCTTCCGGGATCGACTGCAATATTTCGGGCGGTGTCGGCGACGCGCCGGTGGCGTAGATGCGGCCCTGCGCCAGAGCGCCGGTCGCGCTCATGCCCACGATCAGGGCGAGCGCGGCCAGCCCGGTGACACTGAATTTCATGGCATTCCCCCCAAATGGTCTGACCCCAATGGTCGCGCGCGGACGCTACCATGCCGACAAGGGCAGGAGAAAGGCCGCCCCGTGGCAAGCCGCAAGCACCCCCGCGACCGTCCCGCCGCCGGCCCGCCACACCCACGCCCCATGCGGAGGGAATGGCGACCGCCGTTCCACACGGCGCCGGAAGGACAGGCTGAACGGCGATGCACAAGGCGGGCATCCCCTCTTGCGTCGAGTCGTTATAACGTCATAACTTACCTCGTCCCGCCGGCATGGTGCGGCGGACGCGCAAGGGAGACATTCGACATGCATCTGTTTGGGGCCCTCGCCCGTGCCGCCGGCACGGCAGCGATCCTTTTGAGCAGTACCGCGCTGGTCCAGGCCGCGGATGTATCGTTCCTCACCCACTGGTCGCCGGAAACGACGGCCAAGCTGGAAGCCGCCGCCGCCGTCTACACCGCGAACCATCCCGATACGACCATCACGGTGCGCGCGGTGCCCTTCGGCGACCTGCTGACGACGCTGCGCTCGTCGGGCGGCGGCGCTGACGGGGCGACCATCGCCGGCATCTACGACGCCTGGCTGCCCGACCTCGTCAAGGACGGCCTCGCCGCCCCGGTGCCGACGGCGACCGCCGCCGAGACCACCGCCAACTGGCCGGCCGGCATCATCGGCGCCGCCTCGGTGGGCGGCACGCTCTACGGCATTCCCAACGAGATCGACGTCTACGCGCTCAACTACAACAAACGCCTGTTCGCCGAGGCCGGCATCGCCGACGCGCCCAGGACCTGGGACGAGTTCCTCGCCGCCGCCGAAAAGCTCACCGACAAGGCCAAGGGCCAGCAGGGCTTCGGGCTCATCAACTCCTGGGCCGCGGGCGTGCTGCACCCCTTCTCGTCGCTGCTCGTCTCAAACGGCGGCGACCTCGTGGTCGATGGCAAGCCGACCCTCGACAGCCCTGAGGCCAAGGAAACCTTCGAGCTCTACGAAAAGCTCATCAGCTCGGGCTGGTCCGACCCGGCGATGGCCACCGCCGACGCCAACACCACCGGCCCCTTCCTCGACAATTTCGTGTCGGGCAAGACCGGCATGATCATCATGGCGAACTGGTGGGAATCGGCGCTCAAGGCCGGCATGGGCGACGCCTTCGCCGATATTGCCACGACGCCGATCCCGGTCGGCCCGTCCGGCGACACCGCCCGCTCCATCTCCTATTCGTGGATGACGGTGGTCAACGCCAAGGCCTCGGCCGACGAGCAGGCCGCCGCCTGGGATTTCCTCGCCTGGCTCAACGGCCCCGACTCGACGCCCGAGGGCGCCCCGGCTGGCGCCTCGGCGATGGGCGACATCCTGATGTCGATGGGCATCCTGCCCTCGCGCACCTCGGACGGCGCGGCCTTCGCCGAACGGCTGGCGAGCGACCCGTTCCTCGTCGGCTACACCTCGACCTTGGGCGACGCCAAGCCCTTCCCGGTGGTGCTGGGCGGCCAGGAATTCTCCGAATCGCTGCAAAAGACCCTCGAAGCCATGCAGTTCGGCCAGCTCTCGGCGGCCGACGCACAGGCGACGGCACAGGCCGACGCGGTCGAGATCCTCGAGCGCAACGCCCAGTAACGCTGCACCTCCCGCAGCCGGTCCGGGCGGGGCATAGTCCCCGCCCGAACCATAACCCCACGACGCGCTCCCTCATGCACACCACGCAGCACCGCTCGGCAATCGTCATGCTGGCCCCGGCAACCGTGCTGCTGGGCGTCTTCATCCTCGTGCCGATGGCGCTGACCATCGCGCTGTCCTTCACTCAATGGTCGACCCAGACCGGCTTCGACACCGCGCGCTTCGTCGGCCTGCAGAACTTCTTCGACATCTTCGCCAACACCTCGGTGGGGCGCGACTTCAAGGCGGCGCTCGTCAATACGGCGCTCTACACCCTCGCCTCGGTGGTGGTGCTGCTGCCCCTGTCGGTGGGGCTGGGCCTGCTGGTCCACCAGACGCTGGCGCCCGGCGGCGTCATGCTGCGCACCGTGCTGTTCTCCACCTACATGGTGCCGATGATCGCCATCGCGCTGGTCTTTTCGAAGCTCTATTCGCCCACCGAAGGCCCGCTCAACCAGATCCTCGGCTGGGTCGGCATCCCGCCCCAGACCTGGTTGTCGGCGCCGCAGACGGCGCTCGGCTCCATCGTCGTGCTCAATGTCTGGCAGCAGATGGGCTATTTCACCGTGCTCGCCGTCGCCGGCCTCACCCAGATCCCGGCGAGCCTCTACGAAGCGGCGCGCATCGACGGCGCCGGCGCCGTGCAGCGCTTCGTGTGGATCACCCTGCCGCTGCTCTCCAGCACGCTGCTGTTCTCGGCGGTGATCGCCATCATCAATGCCGTGCAGATCTTCGAGCCGGTGGCGCTCATCACCCAGGGCGGCCCGGTGAACGCCACCAATGTGCTCACCTACCACATCCGCCGCGTCGGCATCGAACGCGCCCAGGGCGGGCTCGGCTCGGCCATGGCGGTGACCATGATGCTCGGCCTCGTCGTCGCCATCGCCGCGCTCTTCGCCTTCGCGCGGTCGCGGGAGAAGCCGCTGTGAGCGCCGCCCTCGCCGACCGTCGCCTCCTGGAGACGCCGCGCCGCGCCCTCACCCCCGGCCGCGCGCTGCTGACGCTCGTCATCATCGCCGTCGCCGTAATCGCCGCCTTCCCGCTGGCCTGGATGGTGCTGACCAGCCTCAAGACGCCGCAGGAGACGATGCAGGTGCCGCCCGTCTGGCTGCCGGCGAGCCCCAATCTCGACGCCTATGCGCAGGTGGCCGGCGTCATCGATCTCGGCCGCTCCTTCCTCAACTCGTCGGTCATCGCGCTCGTCACCACGGCGGCCATCCTCGTCACCAGCCTGATGGCCGGCTACGCCTTCGCCAAATACCACTTCCGCTATCGCGAGGCGCTGTTCGCGCTGCTCATCGCCAGCATGTTCCTGCCGCCCATCGTGACGCTCATCCCGCTCTACCGGCTCACCGGCTATCTCGGGCTCAACGGCACGCTGGCCGGCGTGCTCGTCCCCAACCTCGCCAACGCCTTCGGCATCTTCCTCATGCGCCAGTTCATCAAGGACGTGCCCGACGAATTGCTCGAGGCGGCGCGCGTCGATGGCGCCTCGGAGCTGCGCATCCTCTTCACCATCGTCGCGCCCGCCGTGCTGCCTGCCCTCGCGGCGCTGACGCTGTTCGCCTTCGTCTATCACTGGAACAGCTATCTGTGGCCGCTGACCGTGCTGCAGGGTAACGCCGACGCCTACCCCATCGTCATCTCGCTCTCACGGCTGTTGAGCTACAACCGCGGCGCCATGAACACCGGCCTCGTCATGGCCGGCGCCACCCTCGCCGTGCTGCCGCCGGTGCTGCTCTTCGTCCTGCTGCAACGCTTCTTCGTCGATTCCATCGTCGCCTCGGGGGTGAAGGGATGAGCGACATTATCCTCGCCATCGACCTTGGCGGCACGCGCTGCCGCGCCGGCCGCGCCACCGCGGACGCCCCCGCCGCGGTGGAACCGCTCGCCGAAATGGCCGCCCCCGCGAGCCGCGACGATTTCCTGTCGCTGCTGCATGGCCAGCTCGCACGCCTCGGCGCCACGCGCCTCGGCATCGGCGTACCCGGCCTCACCACCGGCACGCGCTGCGACTGGGTGCCGAACCTCTCATGGCTCGACGGCCTCGACCTTGCCGCGGCCTTGCCCGGCATCAGCGTCGGGCTCGGCAACGACGCCCAGCTCGGCCTCCTTGCCGAAGCCGAAGCCGGCGCCGCCCGTGACCTTTCCGACGCCATCCTGCTCGCCATCGGCACCGGCATCGGCTCGGCCGTGCTCGCCGGCGACCGCATCGTCGCCGGCCGCCACGGCGGCGCCTGTTCCTTCGGCTGGGCCGCCGCCGACCTCGCCGATCCGGGCGAGGACCGCAGCGGCTGGCTCGAACGCCACGCCTCGGGCCGCGCCCTCGATGCCGCCGCCCGTGGCCTCGGTCTCACCGACGGCTTCGCCCTCGTCGCCGACGCCCGTGTCGGCGATGCCAAGGCTATCGCCGCCCTCACGCCGCCGATGACGGCGCTCGGCACCGCCCTCGCTGGCGCCGTCGCCCTGCTCGACCCCGAGGCGATCATCCTCGCCGGCGGTGTCGCCGCCGCGCTCGACGTGCTCGCCCCGCTGATCCGGCAGGCGCTCGACCGGCACCTGCCGCCGCATCTGCGCGGCATCGGCCTGCGCGCCGGCCACTTCGGGCCGCGCGCCGGCCTCGTCGGCGCCGCCCTCGCCGGCGCCTATGGTCCCGCCTGGAGAGAGCACAATGGCTGATCCTATCGCCCTTTTGCGCCCTGACCGCAGCCGCCCGGAGCCTCTGTGGCACCAGGCCGAGACGGCGCTGCGCGCCCGCATCGCGGCCGGCGAATGGGCCGCCGGCGCCCAGATCCCCAACGAGGACCGCCTGTGCGAGATGCTCGGCATCTCGCGCATTACCGTGCGCCACGCCCTGCGCAACCTCGAGGAGGCCGGTCTCCTCCGCCGCGAGCACGGCCGCGGCACCTTCGTGCGCGCCGCCGCCATGCTCGCCGGCGCCCGCGGCCTCAACAGCTTCACCGACGAGATGAAGACGCTGGCACTGGCCCCCGGCACCACCCTCATCGCCGCCGACCGCATCGCCGCCGATGCCGGCATCGCCGACGCGCTCGACATCGCGCCCGGCGCCGCCATCGTGCGGCTGAAGCGCCTGCGGCTGGGCAACGCCATGCCGATCGGCATCCAGACCAGCCATTTGCCCGAGGCGCGGGTGCCCGGCCTGCTGGCCGCCGCCGCCGAGGTGCAGTCGCTCTACGACTGGCTGCGGGCCCATTGCGACATCGCCCCGGTCCGGGCCCGAGAGGTCTACCGTGTCGGCAGCGTCGCCGCCGCCGATGCCGGCCTCATCGCGCTGCCTGCCGGCACCCCCGCCTTCGAGGTCGAGCGCATCGCCTATGACGCGCGCGGCCCCTTCGAGTTCACCCTCTCCACCATGCGGGCCGATCGCTACGAGATCCGCTCGACCCTCTATATCTAGAGTAACGTTCCGAAAGGCCTCCCACCATGTCTACCCTTTACATCAGCCGCCTGCTCAAGCTCGCCGAAGCGGCCGGCGACGCCAACCAGGAGGCTTTCGGCAAGGCCTCGGACGCCATCGCCGAAACCCTCGCCAACAAGGGCCTCGTGCACCTTTACGGCTCGGGCCACTCGGTGCTGCCGGTGCAGGAGACCTTCCCGCGCTACGGTTCCTATGTCGGCTTCAACCCGCTGACCGACCCGCGCGTCATGTGGCACAACGTGCTCGGCGCCGGCGGCGTGCGCGAACTGCTCTGGCTCGAGCGTACCGAGCACTACGCCGAGAAATTCCTCGACCACCAGCCGATCAACGCCGGCGACACGGTCGTCATCTTCGGCCATTCCGGCCGCAACGCCTCGGGCATCGACACGGCGCTCTATTGCAAGGCGCGCGGCCTCACCGTCATCGCCATCACCGCCAAGGCCAATCTCGACAAGCCCGCCACCCATTCCTCGGGCAAGCGCCTCGCCGACGCCGCCGACATCGTCATCGACACCGGCGCGCCCATCGAGGACGCTATCGTGCCGATCGAGGGCTGGAGCCGGCCGGTCTCGGGCGCCTCGACAGTGCTCGCCATGATCATGATGCACGAGCTGATCTCGCAGAGCGCGCAAAAGCTCGCCAAGCGCGGCATCGAGCTACCGGTCTTCGCCTCGCCCACCATCGCCGGCGTCACCCTGCACGATACCGACATCATCTACGGCATCTATCGCGAGCGTATGATCGAAGCGCAGCAGAAGCACCTGCCGCAGTTCAAGAAGACGATGGAGGGCTAAGCCTCCGGCGCCGCGGCCGGGTAGACGATACCCTCGTCGCCCGGCCGCGCCCCCGGCGTCAGCGTCGCCGGCTTGATGCTGTCGGGGCCGAGAATGTGGAACACCGTTTCGCCGGCAACCAGAAGATAGTCGGCGATGATGCGCCGGTGGCAGCGCCACCACACCGCCTCGGCGCACATGATGGCCGTGCGCTGCTGCGCCCCGATCTCGCGCAGCTCCGCCAGCCCGGCGCGAAACGGCGCCGTCAGCGCGTAGTCGGCATAATTGCGAAAGCTCTGGTTCTCCCAGAAGCCGTTGGGCGAGGGCCCGATCGCCTTCTGCCGCCCCCTGAGCCCACCCAGCGCCGCGCTGTGCCGGTAGCCGATCTGGTAGGCGCCGAGCGCCTCCCCCAGCCCGTCGCGGTTGAATTGCGGATTGGTGCGCGAGCGCGGCACGGTGCGCACATCGACCAGCATTTTCACCTCGGCCAGTTGCAGCAGGCCCGCGAACTCCGCGAGCGTTCGCGTCGAATGGCCGATGGTGAAGAACGGCAGACCCATGCCCTACCCCACGCCTCGGGCGCCCATCTGTCAACGATGCCCTGCACGCGGTTGCAGATTCCGCTGGACGCCTGCCGCGCGGCGCGGCTTGATTTTCACCCGGCAGACGGATAGCCGTTGCCCCCTGCACAGCCGTGCAACCTGCCCTATCGGACCGGACCGTCATGGACACGAAGGAACGCTCATTCGTCAGCGCCGACGAGGTCGCCCGGCTCGCCGGCGTGTCCCGCTCCGCCGTGTCACGCACCTTCACCAACGGCGCCAGCGTGTCCGCCGCGACGCGCCAGAAGGTGCTGCGCGCCGCCGAAACGCTGGGCTACCACGTCAATCATCTGGCGCGCGGCCTGTCGCACGAGCGCAGCGGCATCGTCTGCCTCGTCGTCGCCGACCTGCCGACGCCGCATCAGGCGCGCATGGTCGATGTGGTGACGCGCCAGTTGCAGGCCATCGGCAAGATCGGCATGCTCATCAACACCACCGGCGAGCCCGATGCCGTGGCCGCCGCCATGCGCAAGACCGTCAACTACCGCGCCGAGGCGGTGATCGTCGTGTCGGGGGCGCCGGCGCCCAGCCTCATCGCCACCTGCCTCGCCAATGGCCAGCGCGTCATCCTCATCAACCGCGACGACCACCTCGACGGCCCCACCAATATCGTCGTCGCCAACGCAGCGGCGGCGCGCGAAGCATGCTTCCTGCTGCAACGCGCCGGCTGCCAGCGGCTCGGCCTCGTCAGCTCCACCGCCGGCACCCCCAGCCTCACCACGCGCGAGGCCGGCTTTCTTGCCGCCGCGCGTGACAGCGGCCTCGTGGCGCGGGCCGTCCGAGCCGGCCCCACCGGCTACGCTGCCGGCGCCGAGGCGGCACGCCGCTTCTTCTCGCAGTCCGACCCGCCCGACGGCGTGTTCTGCGTCACGGACCTGCTGGCGCTCGGCTTCATGGATGCGGCACGGCATGAATTCGCCATCGCCGTGCCGGAGGATCTGTGCATCATCGGCTTCGACGATATCGAGCAGGCCGGCTGGGCCGCCTACGACCTCACCACCTTCCGCCAGCCGCTCGACCAGATCGCCGCGCATATCGTGACGCTGCTCGAGGCCGAGGGGCCGCCCACCGACGCCCCCGTCACCTTCGAGCTGCTGCCGGTCTGGCGCCGCTCGGTGCGGCCGCGCCCGCGCCGCACATAGCCCCGCGCGAAACGGGCATTTCGCCCGGCGATCCTATAGAACGCCCTTTCTGCTTGACAGGCGCCCCGCGCGCCCGCCGAATGCCGCCGCACCAAGAGGCGAGCCCATGCCAGCCAGCGACGACACCGATCTGCCGCCCCGCGATTTCGACGCGCTGCGCCTCGCCATCCTCAAGCGCAAGGCAACGCTGCCCAAGCGCCTGACCCAGGTCGCCGCCTTCGCCCTCGACAACCCCGACGAGATGGCCTTTGCGACCGCCGCGCGCATCGCCGCCGCCGCCGCGGTGCAGCCCTCGACGCTGGTGCGCTTCGCCCGCCACTTCGGCCTCGACGGCTTTTCGAGCCTGCAGGCGCTGTTCCGCGAGCGCCTGCGCGCGCGCAATTCCTCCTATGAGGAGCGCCTGCGCCGCATCCGCGCCGACGACGCCGCCCCGCCCGAGGGGCTGGGCATCCTCACCGGCTTCGCCGCCGCCGGCCACCGCTCGCTCGACATCCTTGCCGCCGCCATCGACCCGGCCGGCTTCGAGGCCGCCACCGACCTGCTGGCCGGTGCCGACACCATCTATCTCCTCGCCCGCCGCCGCGCCTACCCCATCGCCAGCTACATCGCCTACGCCTTCGGCAAGCTCAGGGTGAAATGCGTCGCCGTCGGCACCGCCGCCGGCATCGACGAGGACGTACTGGCCCAGGCCGCCCCGCGCGACGCCGCCTTCGCCGTGAGCTTTTCGCCCTATGCCTCGGAAACGGCGGCGCAGGCCCGCGCCCTCGCGGCGCGCGGTGTGCCGGTGGTGGCCCTCACCGATTCGGCCTTCTCGCCGCTCGCCGACTGCGCCCGCGTCTGGTTCGCCCTGGCCGAGGCCGACCATGCCGGCTTCCGCTCGCTCTCGGCCAGCATGGCCTTCGCCATGGCCCTCACCGTCGCGGTCGCCGAGCGGCGGCAGACCTGAACGGAATATATGTTCCATGTTGACGCATCACAGGAATACGTATTTCACTTCGGCCGGAACCCGCTAGCGTGAGGGAGGCTCCAGTGCTCGACGTCGTCACCATCGGCCGCGCCTCGGTCGATCTTTACGGCCAGCAGATCGGCACGCGGCTCGAGGATGTCGGCAGCTTCGCCAAGTCGGTCGGCGGGTGCCCGTGCAACATCGCTATCGGCACCGCCCGGCTCGGCCTCAGATCGGCCCTCGTCACCCGCGTCGGCAACGAGCAGATGGGCCGCTTCATCCGCGAGCAGCTCACCCGCGAGGGCGTCGAGACGCGCGGCGTCGTCACCGACCCCGACCGCCTCACCGCGCTGGTGCTGCTCTCGGTCGAGGGCCAGGGCGTCTCGCCCATGATCTTTTATCGCTCCGATTGCGCCGACATGGCGCTGAGCGAAGCCGACATCGACGAGAGCCTCATCGCCTCGGCCCGCGCCATCGTCGTCACCGGCACGCATTTTTCGACGCCCAATGCCGAGGCCGCGCAGAAAAAGGCCATCCGCATCGCCCGTGCCAACGGCGTGCGCGTCGTCTTCGACATCGACTACCGCCCCAACCTATGGGGCCTCGCCGGCCATGAGGCGGGTTTTTCGCGCTATGTGAAGTCGTCGCGCGTCACCACCGTCTACCAGCAGGTGCTGCCCCATACCGACCTCGTCGTCGGCACCGAGGAGGAGGTGCTGATCGCCGCCGGCGCCGACACCCTGTCCGAGGCGCTGCGCGCCATCCGCGCCGTGACCGCCGCCACCATCGTCTTGAAGCGCGGCGCCATGGGCTGCATCGTCTATGACGGCGCCATCCCCGACGACCTCGAACAGGGTATCGTCGGCGAGGGCTTTCCCATCGAGGTCTACAACGTGCTCGGCGCCGGCGATGCCTTCATGTCCGGCTTCCTGCGCGGCTGGCTGCGCGACGAGACGCTCGCCACCGCCGCCACCTGGGCCAATGCCTGCGGCGCCTTCGCCGTGTCGCGCCTGCTCTGCGCCCCCGAATATCCCAGTTGGGAGGAGCTCGGCCACTTCCTCGCCCATGGCAGCCCCGAGCATGCGCTGCGCAAGGATTTGGCGCTCAACCATCTCCACTGGGCCACCACGCGGCGCACCGACTGGCCCGAGCTCATGGCCTTCGCCATCGATCACCGCGCCCAGCTCGAGGCGCTGCCCGGCGCAACGCCCGAGCGCCTCATCGCCTTCAAGCGGCTGGCCGTGCAGGCGGCCCTCGAGGTGGCCGACGGCCGGCCCGGCTTCGGCATGCTGCTCGACGACAAGTTCGGCCGCGACGCCCTGTTCGACGTGGCCACAACGAAGCTGTGGATCGGCCGCCCCGTCGAGGACCCCGGCAGCCGCCCGCTGCACTTCGAATTCTCGCAGGACCTCGGCAGCCGCATCATCGACTGGCCGGTCGATCACTGCCTCAAGGTGCTGTGCTTTTATCACCCCGACGACGATGCGGCGCTGAAAGCCACCCAGATCGACAAGCTCCGCGCCGCCTATGACGCCGCCCGCAAGGTCGGTCGCGAGATCCTGATCGAGATCATCGCCTCGAAGCATGGCGCCCTCGCCGACGACACGCTCGCCCGCGCCCTCGGCGAACTTTACGCAGCCGGCCTCAAGCCCGACTGGTGGAAGCTCGAGCCGCAGGCCAGCGCCGCCGCCTGGGCCGAGATCGACGCCGTCATCGCCGGCGCCGACCCCTATTGCCGCGGCGTCGTGCTGCTCGGCCTCGATGCCAGCCCCGAAGTGCTGGCCGAAGGCTTCGCCGCCGCCCGCACCGCACGCAGCGTCAAGGGTTTCGCGGTCGGCCGCACAATCTTTTTCGCCGCCGCGCGCGCCTGGCTCGCCGGTACGATGGATGACGCGACGGCCGTCACCGACATGGCCGGCCGCTTCGCCGCGCTGGTGGACATCTGGCAGCGCGCCGGCGCCGCCGCGGAGGAACGCACATGACACGGATCAGGCTGACCACGGCGCAGGCCCTGGCGCGCTTTCTCACCCGCCAGAAGACCGAGATCGACGGCCGGCTGGTGCCCATCTTCGGCGGCGTCTTCGCCATTTTCGGGCATGGCAACGTCGCCGGTTTCGGCGAGGCGCTCTATCAGGTACGCGACGAGCTGCCGACCTATCGCGGCCAGAACGAGCAAGGCATGGCGCACGCCGCCATCGGCTTCGCCAAGGCGAGCTTCCGCCGCCGCATGATGGCCGTCACCTCCTCCATCGGCCCCGGCGCCACCAACATGGTCACCGCCGCCGCGCTCGCCCACGTCAACCGCCTGCCGCTGCTGCTCCTGCCCGGCGACGTCTTCGCCAATCGCCGCCCCGACCCCGTGCTCCAGCAGGTCGAGGACTGGGGCGATGGCACGGTGAGCGCCAATGACGTGTTCCGCCCGGTGAGCCGCTATTTCGATCGCATCGCCCGGCCCGAGCAGCTCATCCCCGCTTTGCGCCGCACCATGCAGGTCCTGACCGATCCGGCCGAATGCGGCCCCGTGACCCTCGCCCTCTGCCAGGACACGCAGGCCGAGGCTTACGACTATCCCGCCGAAATGTTCGCCGAGACCGTGTGGATGCCGCGCCGGCCCGGCCCCGACGCCCGCGAACTGGCGGCGGCCGTCGCCGCCCTCAGGGCGGCGCAAAAACCCGTGATCATCGCCGGCGGCGGCGTGCTCTATTCCGAAGCCGCCGCGGATTTGCGCGCCTTCGCCGAAGCGCATGCCATCCCGGTGATGGAGACCAATGCCGGCAAATCCTCGCTGCCGCACGACCACCGGCTCAACATGGGCGCGGTCGGCGTCACCGGCTCGTCGGCCAGCAACCGCCTCGCCGCCGAGGCCGATCTCGTCCTCGCCATCGGCACCCGGCTGCAGGATTTCACCACCGGTAGCTGGGCCCTGTTCAAGGCCGGCGATATGCGGCTCGTCGGTCTCAACGTCCAGCCTTTCGATGCCGGCAAGCACCGCGCCCTGCCGCTGGTGACGGATGCCAGGGTCGGCCTCGCCGCGCTGACGGCCGAGCTCGGCGCCTGGCGCAGCCCGGCAAGCTGGCCCGAAACCGCTGCCGCCGCGAAAGCCCACTGGCTCGAGGAAGCCGCCGCCGTCCTCGCCCCCACCAACGCGCTGCCCTCCGACGCGCAGGTGATCGGCGCCGTGCACCGCGCCCGCGGCTCGGACGTGACTTTGGTCTGCGCCGCCGGCGGCCTGCCCGGCGAGTTGCACAAGCTCTGGCCGGCCGGCGCGCCGGGCAGCTACCACCTCGAATATGGCTATTCGACCATGGGCTACGAGATCGCCGGCGGCCTCGGCGTCAAGCTGGCGAAACCCCAGAGCGACGTCATCGTCATGGTCGGCGACGGCAGCTACATGATGCTCAATTCCGAGCTGTCGAGCGCCGTCATGCTGGGCGCCAAGCTCACCGTCATCGTCCTCGACAATCGCGGCTTCGGCTGCATCAACCGCTTGCAGATGGCGACCGGCGGCGCCAATTTCAACAACCTGTTCGCTGACACGCGCCACGAGGCGATGCCCGAGATCGACTTCGTCAAGCACGCCGAATCCATGGGCGCCGTGGCGCGCAAGGCCAGCTCCATCGCCGAGCTCGAAGCCCTGCTGCACGAGGCCGAGGCCGACACGCGCCCCTCGGTCATCGTCATCGACACCGATCCCCTGCTGTCCACCGAGGCCGGTGGCCACTGGTGGGACGTGGCGGTGCCGGAGGTCTCCGCGCGGCCCGAGGTCAACGCTGCCCGCCGCGCCTATGAAGACGCCGTCAAGGCGCAGAAATTCTAGGGAGAACCCCGATGCTGGCCAAACTGGGCATGTCGCCCATCGCCTGGTGGAACGACGATCTGGCCGAGCTCAGCGACGACGTGTCGCTCGAGGAGTGCCTCCGCCAGTCGCGCTCGGCCGGCTTCACCGGCATGGAGATGGGCCGCCGCTTCCCGCGCGATCCGGCGGTGATGCTGCCGATCCTGCGCGCCGCCGACGTGACTTTGTGCGGCGGCTGGTTCTCGGGCACGCTGGTCGATGAGGAGCTGACGGCCAACAAGGACCGCATCCAGCCCATGATCGAGCTGTTCAAGGCGGTCGGCGCCCCCTGCATCGTCTATGGCGAGGTCGGCCGCTCCATCCAGGGCGACCGCACCAGGCCGCTCGCCACCAAGCCCAGGCTGGCCGACGACGAGATGGAAGCCTATGCGAGAAAGGTCACCGCCTTCGGCGAATGGTGCGCCGACGAAGGCATGCCGCTCGCCTATCACCACCACATGGCCGCCGTGATCGAGACCGAGCCCGAGCTCGACGCCTTCATGCGCGCCTCGGGCGACGGCATCCCGCTGCTGCTCGACGCCGGCCACCTCGCCTTCGCCGGCGGCGACGTATTGCGCGCCATCGACAAGCACCACGCGCGCATCCGGCATGTCCATGTGAAGGATATCCGCCGCCCCGTCATCGACGCGCTCGACCGCAGCCGCCAGAGCTTTCTCGACGCCGTGGCGCTCGGCGCCTTCACCGTGCCCGGCGACGGCGCGCTCGATTTCGGTGCCATCGTGCAGCGCCTCGCCGATCATGGCTATGAAGGCTGGTTCGTGGTCGAGGCCGAGCAGGACCCGCGCCTTAACCCCCCGCTCAAGATGGCGCAGATCGGCTATGCCGAGCTCATGCGCGTCATGACCGCCGCCGGCTACACCGTCGCCACCGAAGGATTTCCCAAATGAGTGAGCTGCGCCTGAAGCGCCCCACCGACGGGCACATCGCCGTGACGCCGCACAGCGCCGGCTGGACCTATGTCGGCTTCGAGATCGCTACGCTCGAGCCCGGCCGCACCGCGCACGACAATACCGGAGACAGCGAGCTTTGCCTCGTCTTCGTCGCCGGCCAGGGCCGCGTCACCGTCGGCGGCAAGCAGTTCGGCGAGTTGGGCGGGCGGACGAGCCCGTTCGACGGCCCGCCCGCCGCCGTCTATGTCCCCGCCCATGCCGACTGGCGGGTCGAGGCGACATCGCGGCTCGAGCTTGCCCTCTGCACCGCGCCGGGCGGCGGCGACTATCCGGCGCGCATCCTCGACATCCCCGCCCGGATCACCCGCGGCACGGGCTCGAACACCCGCTACGTCACCAACATCCTGCCCGAGACCGAGCCGGCCCATTCCCTGCTCGTCGTCGAGGTCATCACGCCGGGCGGCAACACCTCGTCCTATCCGCCGCACAAGCACGACACCGACAACCTGCCGCACGAATCGCAGCTCGAGGAGACCTATTATCACCGTTTCAATCCGCCGCAGGGCTTCGCCATGCAGCGTGTCTATACCGACGACCGCAGCCTCGACGAGGCGCTGGTCATCGAGGACGGCGACGTGACGCTGGTGCCGCGCGGCTACCACCCGGTGGCGGCCGTGCATGGCTACGACCTCTATTATCTCAACGTCATGGCCGGCCCGCGCCGCACGTGGAAATTCCACAACGCCGCCGAGCACGAGTGGCTGCTCAGCCCGTGATCTCGGACACCTTGACGGCGCGCCCCTCGCGCACCGAGCGCAGCGCCGCCTCGGCCAAGACCAGCGCCGCAAGCCCGTCGGCGCCGCCCGGCGCCGCCTCCGCCTTGCCGCTTATGGCGTCGATGAAGGCCGCCATCTCGTTGGCATAGGCCTCGATATAGCGCGTCATGAAGAAGTCGAGCAGCGGCGGGCGCGTATAGCCGGCGGCGGTCGCCACCTCGATGGAAACGGCGCGCTGGTTCTCGGCCGCCACGGCGCCCTTCGAACCATGCACCTCGATGCGCTGGTCATAGCCATAGAGCGCGCGCCGCGAATTGGAGATGGTCGCGTGCTTGCCGCTCGCCGTCGCCAGCATGATGCTGGCGCTGTCATAATCGCCCGCCTTGCCGATGGCCGGATCGACCAGCACCGAGGCCTGCGCCATGACCGTCTCGATCTCCTCACCGATGAGGAACCGCGCCATGTCGAAATCGTGAATGGTCATGTCGCGGAAAATGCCGCCCGAGCGCCCGATATAATCGAGCGGCGGCGGACCCGGATCGCGCGACACGATGGTCACCATCTCCACCGCGCCGATGTCGCCGCGCGCGACGGCCTCATGCACGGCGCGGAAATGCGGGTCGAACCGGCGGTTGAACCCCACCATCAGCTTCACGCCGCTCGCCGCCACCACATCGAGGCACCGCCTGACGCGCCCGACATCGAGGTCGATCGGCTTCTCGCAGAAAATCGGCTTTTTCGCCCGCGCGAACATCTCGATGAGGTCGGCATGAGTGTCGGTCGGCGTGCAGATCACCACCGCGTCGATATCGGCCGCGTCGCGGATCGCTTCGATGCTGCGCACCTCGGCGCCATACTGCGCCGCCAGTGCCGCGGCCGCCGCGGGCACCGCGTCGGCTACCGCCACCAGCTTCGCCGCGGCATTGGACGTGATCGCCCGCGCATGCACCTTGCCGATGCGCCCGGCGCCCAGCAACGCGAAATTGAGTGCCATCTGTCCTGCCTCCCTGCCTTACGACACGGGGCTCACAGGGATCATGCGTTCCGCCGAAAGTCAATTCGGAACATATGTTCCAATAGGCTTACGCCCGGCCGAGGGCCCGCTCGCTCGCGGCATCGAACAGATAGAGCGCGCCGGGCGCGGCGCTCGCCGTGATCGTGCTGCCGACGGCGGGGATGGTCTTGCCCGACGCCGTGGCGATGAACGGCGTCCCCTCGGCGTCGAGATGCACCAGCGTCTCCGCTCCCAGCGGCTCGACGGCGTTCACCATGCCGCGCAGCGTGAGCCCACCCTCCGCCGCCGCGCCCACCACGAGGTCGTTCGGCCGCACCCCGACCAGCACGTTCTGACCTGCCGCGGCCGGCAGGCGCAGCGGCGCTGCGGCGCCCGGCACGCGCGCCCCGTCGGCGCCGATCGTCGCCGCCGACAGGTTCATCGACGGGCTGCCGATGAAGCGCGCCGTGAACACGTCCGCCGGCGCCTCGTAGAGCTCAATGGGCGTGCCCACCTGCAGGATCACGCCGTCGCGCATCACCACGATGCGGTCGGCCATCGTCATCGCCTCGATCTGGTCGTGCGTCACATAGACGGTGGTCGTGCCCAGCCGCTGGTGCAGCCGCTTGATCTCGATGCGCATCTGTGCGCGCAATTGCGCGTCGAGATTGCTGAGCGGCTCGTCGAAGAGGAACGCCACCGGGTCGCGCACCATCGCCCGGCCGATGGCGACGCGCTGGCGCTGGCCGCCGCTGAGCTCGGCCGGGCGGCGGCTCAGCAGCTCCTCGAGCCCCAGCGTCTGCGCCACGGCGGCGATGCGCGCCCGCCGCTCGGCCTGCGGCAGCTTCGAGGTGTAGAGCCCGAAGCCGATATTCTGGCCCACCGTCAGATGCGGATAGATGGCGTAGTTCTGGAACACCATCGCAATGTTGCGCTGCTTGGGGTCGAGCTGGTTGACCACCGTGCCGCCGATGGTCACCGTGCCGCCCGAAATATCCTCGAGCCCGGCGATCATCCTGAGCGTCGTCGATTTGCCGCAGCCCGATGGCCCCACCAGAACGATGAACTCGCCATCGGCAATCGCCAGGTCAATGCCGCGCACCGCCGTCACCTTGCCATAGCGCTTGGTCAGCTTGTCGAGGGTGATCGCGGCCATCACGCAGCTCCCATCACATCGTTGAAACGGCGCTCCAGCAGGGCGCTTGCCGCAGCCTCGGCGTCCGCCTGCCGTCGGCGGCGCGCGATGAAGTCGGCCGCTGCGGCGCGATAGGTCGCGAGCGCCGCCGCCATCGCCGCCGGCGCCGGCCCGCCCAGCCGGTCGCGCACCGCGACGAAATAGGCTGGCGAGACGATTTCGGCGAAGCGCGCCGCATCCATCTCCGGCGCCCGCCCGGTCGCCGCCGCGAACGCCTCGCGGAACGGCGCGAAGCCGTCCGTGCCGAGATCGCCGCCCCTGGCGACGACGGCACGCGCCACCTGCGCGGCGATCTCGTGCGCCTGCCGGAACGACAATCCCGCCGCGCGCACCAGCGTGTCGGCCAGTTCGGTCACGGTGATGCACGAGCGCCTGATGTTGTCGGCAACGCGCGCGCCGTCGATCTCGATGGCGCCATAGAGTGCCGCCATAAGGTCGAGCACGCGCCCGCCGCTGGCGAAGGCCTCGTAGCCGAAGGCCTGCGTCTCGCCCTCGCTGTCGTTCATGTCGGTGAAGGGCGTGTTGTGCATGATGTCGAGCACGGCGCGCGCCCGCCCCAATGTCTGGCTCGCCAGATGCCGCATATGCTCGATCGGCACGGGGTTGTGCTTTTGCGGCATGATCGAGGAGATCTGCACGAACGCGTTCGGCACATAGATCTGGCCGACCTCAAAGCTGGTCCAGAATTGCAGGTCCTGGATCGGCCGCCCGAGGTGCAGGAACAGCAGCTCCAGCGCCCCATAGGTCGCGGCGATGTAGTCCACCGCCGCGATGCAGCTATAGGAATTCTGCAGCGGCGCGGCAAAGCCGAGCAGTTCCGCCATGCGCGCCCGGTCGATGGGAAAGCCCGTTGTGGTGATCGCCGCCGCACCCATCGGCGAGCGATCGACGATGGCACGCGCCGCCTCGAGCCGCTCCATGTCGCGGATCAGGACCTCGATCATCGCCCCGAGATAATGCGCGAACGTCGTCGGCTGCGCCGGCTGGCCATGCGTATAGGCGACGATCAGCGTTTCCGTCTCGCGGCCCGCCTTGGCGATCAGCGCCGCGAGCAGCGTGTCGAGCCGCACCGACAAGGCATCGATCTCGGCCTTGAGCCTGAGCTTGAACAGCGTGTGGTCGATGTCGTTGCGCGAGCGCGCCGTGTGCAGCCGCCCGCCGAGGTCGGGCCCGAGCCGCCCCTTCAGCTCCTTCTCGATGAGGAAGAAATAATCCTCGACCTCGCCCGTATAGGTGAGTGCCGCGATGTCGATCTCGGCGTCGATGGCGGCGAGCGCCCGTGCGATGGCGGCCGCCTGGTCGGCCGGCAGGATGCCGGTCTCGGCGAGCATCACCAGATGCGCCCGGTCGATGCGGCGAAAGCCCGCGACATGATGCGCCTTGGCGCCCTCGAACAGTGGCGCCAGCACCGTTTGCGCATAGGTCGCGTCGGGGAAGCGGCTGGTGTCGCTGGCAGCCGGCATGTCCATCAGCCCTTGAGCCCCGCCAGCATGACGCCGCGCACGATGAACCGTTGCAGCAGCAGGAAGACGAGCAGCGTCGGGATGGTGCCGATCGCCGCGCCCGTCATGATCATCTCCCACTTGGTATCCTGCGCGTCCGAAAAGCTCGAAATGCCCACTGGCAACGTATAGAGCTCATTGCTGGTGGTGACGATCAGCGGCCAGAAGAACGCCGTCCAGTTGCCGAGGAAAGTGAAGATGGCGAGCGCCGACACCGCCGGCGTCACCAGCGGCATCGCCACCTTCCACCAGATGGTGAACTCGTTGAGCCCGTCCACCCGCGCCGCCTCGAGGAAATCGTCGGGCACGCCCTCGAAGAACTGCTTCATGAGGAAGGTGCCGAAGGCCGTCATCATGCCGGGGAACATGATGCCCCAATAGCTGTCCAGCCAGCCGAGCTGGCTCGACATCAGGTACCACGGGATCACCAGCATCTCGGTGGGGATCATCAGCGTCGACAGGATCGCAAGGAAAATGAAATAGCGCCCGCGGAACTGGAACTTGGCCAGCGTATAGCCCACGAGGCTGTCGAAGAAGACGTTGGAGAGCGTCACTGCCGTCGCGACGAACAGCGAGTTGAAGAACCAGCGCAGGAACGTGCCGTCGCTCAACACCTTGATATAGTTGTCGAAGGTCGGCGCCACCGGGATGAGGCGCAGATCGTAGACCTGTCCCGCCGTCTTGAGCGAGGTCGAGAACATGTAGAGCAGCGGCGTCACCATCAGCACGCCGCCGATGAACAGCAGCGTCCACGTGATGACGCGGCCGGGCCGGACAGCGCGCCGGTTCGCCGGCAATTCGCGCTCGCCGAGGGCCGCGACGCTCATTTCGTCCTCATCAGGTAAAGCTGCAGCAGCGACACCACCAGCAGCACGAGGAACAGTACCACGGTCTGCGCCGCCGCATAGCCCATGTCGAACGAGCGGAACGCCGTCTGGTAGATCATCAGCACCAGCGGCTTGGTCGAATTGAGCGGCCCGCCCGGATCATTGGTGGTCATGTTGTAGACCTGATCGAAGATCCTTAGGAACCCGATCGAGGAGAACACCACGAGAAAGATCGTCGTCGGCTTGAGCAGCGGCAAGGTGATCTTCCTGAGGATCGCCCATTCGCCCAGCCCGTCGATGCGCGCCGCCTCGTAATAGGTCTGCGGGATGGCACGCAGGCCGGCGAGGAAGATGATGATCTGGAAGCCCAGCCCGGCCCAGATGCCGGTGACCAGGATCGAGCCCAGCGCCTGCTGCGGCGTGCGCAGGAAGGGCTGCGCCGGCAGACCGATCTGGCTCAGGAAGCCGTTGATCACCCCCACCGGGATCGGCTGGTAGAACCAGCGCCACACCCACGCCACCGCCGCCGCCGTGGTGAGGAAGGGGATGAAGTAGAGCGCCCTGATGAACCCGTGCATGAAGCGCACGCGGTCGAGATAGAAGGCGATGACGAAGGAGACGACGAGGCTCACCGGCGTGCCGACGATGAGATAGGTGAAGGTGTTGCGGAACACCTTCCAGAACACCGGATCGGCGAACAGCTTGGCGTAATTGTCGAAGCCGACGAAATTGGCGCTGTTGAGCAGGTCCCAGTCGGTGAACGACATCCAGAACGCCTGCAGCGTCGGATAGAACCGGATCCAGCAGTAAAAGACGATGGGCAGCGCGAGGAAGCCCCACGCCCAGGCGACCTTGCGGCCCTGCAGCGTCAAGCCCCATCCGGGGCGGCCGTGCGGCGCGCCGGACGGGGCGGTTTCGGTCGTGGTGGCCAAGCCTTACTTCTTCTTGGCGGCGTCGATGATGGCCTGCTCGGCGGCCGCGGCTTCCGCCAGCGAATCCTTGGGTGCCTGGTCCTCGAGCAGCACGCGGTTGACCATGTCGATGGCCGTCTGCCGCTCGCCCGCCTCATCGACGAACAGCGTCGTGTGCGCATAGTCGAGCGCCTTGAGGAACGGCCCGTAGATCGGGTCGGCCAGGTTGGCGTCGGTCAGCGCCGCCGACTTGCGCGCCGGCAGCTCGCCCACGGTCTTGAGCCAGATCTGCATGGCCTCGTCGGAGGTGATGTATTGCAGGAACTTCTCGGCCGCCGCCTTTTCCTCGCCCTGCGCCCCCGAGCCGATGCCGTTGGCGAAGTAGCTCGCATAGTTCGAGCGCAGCCCGTCGGCATTGGCCGGCAGCTCCACCACGCCCCAGTCGAAATCGGTGATGGCGCCGAACGAGCCGAGCCGGAAGGTGCCGTCGATGGTGAGCGCCGCGAGGCCCGCCTTGAACGCCGCCTGGCCCTCGTCCATGAAGCCCGACATGCCGACCTTCTCGTTGGTCTGCAGGCCCGTGTAGAACTCCAGCGCCTTGAGGCCGGCGTCGGAATTGTAGGCGACGTTGCCGTCGGCGTCATAGGGCTCGCCGCCGAACTGACGCACCAGCACCTCGCGCCACCACTGGTGGTCCTGGCCGGCGAAGTCGAGCGTGATGCCTTCCTGCGTGATGTTGCCGCCGCCATCGGTCTTGGTCGTCGCCTTGGCCACCGACACCAGCTCGTCCAGCGTCTGCGGCGGCGCCACACCCGCCTCGTCGAGCAGCTTCTTGTTGTAGAACAGCGCCAGCGAGCGCACCGCCGTGGGCAGGCCGTAATAGGCATCGCCGCGCTTCACCGCCGTGATGATCGGGAAGAACTCCGATTCGATCTCGGCCGTCGGGAACACCGCCGGATCGAGCGGCTGCAGCACGCCGCCCTTCTGGAACTGGTCGAGCCAGCCATAGAAGAACTGCAAGACGTCCGGCCCGTTGCCCGCCGCCTGCGCGGCGATCACCTTGGTCTGGTAGTCGGCATAGGGGAAGGTCGTCTGCTTGACGGTGATGTCGGGGTTGGCGGCCTCGAAATTCTTGATGAGCTCGTCCATCGCCGTGACGCGCGTCTCGAACACATATTGCCAGTAGTCGATCTCCACGGCCTGCGCCGCACCCATCACGACGAACAGGCTCGCCCCGGCGGCCAGGCCGGCAAGTGTCAACCGATTGCGCATATCGTTTTCTCCGTTCGCCCGCTCATGCCATGACGGCACGGCCGGCTTGCCTACTCCTGCGGGCGGCCAGCGCCGCTCCATCGCCCAGCGTCTTCTCTGGCCGCAAACCTGTCAACTGGTCTTCACGGGTTGAACGGCGCCGCGCCGCCGCCTAGCCTTCGCCCACCTCAAGGGAGTCCCCCATGCTGACCGGCCGCGAGCGTCTGAACCGTCACAGGGCGCGCCCTCTCCTCGTCGAGCTTCACCGCGCGCTGTCGCGCCTCGGCTCGGTGCTGACGGTGATGAACACCGGCGCCCATCCCGACGACGAGCAGAGCGGCCTTCTGGCGCTGTTGCGTTTCGAGCGCGGCCTGCGCGTCGTCATCGCCTGCTCGACGCGCGGCGAGGGCGGCCAGAACGGCATCGGTCCCGAGCGCGGCACCCGGCTCGGCGCCCTGCGCAGCCGCGAGATGGAGGCGGCCGCCCAGGCGCTCGACGCCGACATCGCCTGGCTCGGCTTCGGCCCCGACGATCCGGTCCACGATTTCGGCTTCTCCAAGGACGGCGCCGACACGCTCCGCCGCTGGGGCCGCGAGCGCCTGCTGGAGCGGCTGGTGCGCGCCTATCGCCGCGACAGGCCCGACATCGTCGTCCCGACCTTCCTCGACGTGCCCGGCCAGCACGGCCACCACCGCGCCATGACCGAGGCGGCACACACCGCCATCGCGCTGGCCGCCGACCCCGCCGCCTTCCCCGAGCATTTGATCGAGGGCCTCACACCCTGGCAGGTGGCGAAATTCTACCTGCCGGCCTGGTCGGGCGGCGGCGGCACCTATGACGACGAGGTGCCGCCGCCCAACGCCAGCCTCGTGGTGGCCGCGACGGGCCCCGACCCCGCCACCGGCCTCGCCTATGACGAGCTCGGCGAAGTCTCGCGCGCCTTTCATGCGACGCAGGGCATGGGCCACTGGTCGCCGACGCCCAGGCAGAGCTGGCCGCTGCATCTGGCGCTCGGCCCCGACGGTGCCGAGACCGACATCGCCGACCACCTCCCCGCCGATCTCGGCGCGCTTGGCGCCGCGCTGGGCGGGCCGACCGGCACGGCGCTGGCCGCGGCGCAGCAGGCCATCGCCACCGCCACCGCCGCCTTCCCCGACCGCGCCGCCATCGCCACGGCGCTCGCCGCTGCCGCCGCGCAGATCGACATGGCGGCGGCGCACCTCACCGTCGACGCCACCGCCCGCCACGGCCACCGCCTCGCCCGCAAGCGCGTCGAGATCGACGCCGCCCTCGCCCTCGCCGGCGGCCTCGCTGCCGGCGCCTGGCTCGAGCCGGCGGCGCTCGTCCCCGGCGGCACGGCGACGCTCGTCGTCCACGCCACCGTGCCCGACGCCGCCGACCTCGCCATCACCCCGCGCCTGCCGGCCGGCGTGACGGCCGGCCCCGCGACGACCGCCGACGGCCTCACCCGCTTGCCGCTCGCCATCGCCGCCGACGCGCCGCTGACGACGCCCTTTGCCGAGACGTTCTCCAGCCTCGGCGCCGCGACCGGCGTAACGCTCGAAGCCACCGTCGCCGGCCGTCGCCTCCGCCTCGACATCCCCTTCGAGGAGCCGCTGGAGATCGTGCCGGTGCAGACGTTGGCGCTCGATCCCGACGCCCTCGTCGTGCCGCTCGGCCGCCTGCCGCACAACGCCGATATCGCGCTGCGCCGCGACGGCCCGCCGGCGCCCGTGACGCTCGCGCCGCTCACCGGCGTCACCGCGGCCGAAACGCCCGCTGGCCTGCATCTGCATCTCGACCGCAACCTCGCCGCCGGCCGCCACCAGCTCGGCCTCGCGCTCGGCGGCGCCCCGGCCCATAGCATCGCGACCCTCGCCTATCCGCATATCGCGCCCGTCCATGTCGCCCTGCCGCAAACCCTCGGCCTCCTCGCGCTCGACCTCAGCCTGCCCGCCGGCGCGCGCCTCGGCTATGTCGGCGGCGGCAGCGACCGCGTCGGCCTCTGGCTGCGCCGCATGGGGCTGAGCGTCACCGACCTCGATGCCGAGGCGCTGGCCGGCGACCTCGCCGCCTACACCACCATCGTTATCGGCATCTTAGCGTTTGGCCGGCGCCCCGACCTCGCCGCCGCGACCGAGCGCCTCCACCGCTGGGTCGAGGCGGGCGGGCATCTGCTGACGCTCTACCACCGGCCCTCCGACGGCTGGGACCCCGACCACACGCCGCCGCGCCGCCTCGTCATCGGCTCCCCCTCGCTGCGCTGGCGCGTCACCGACCCCGCCGCGCCGGTCGAGGTGCTGGCGCCCGACCACGCGCTGCTCGCCGGCCCCAACCGCATCGGCCCGGACGACTGGGCCGGCTGGGACAAGGAACGCGGCCTCTACTTCGCCGCGCAGTGGGACGATGCCTATGTGCCGCTGCTCGCCATGCACGATGCCGGCGAGGCGCCGCTCCTCGGCAGCCTCCTGTCGGCGCCCGTCGGGCGCGGCCGGCACACCCATACGAGCCTCGTCCTCCACCACCAGCTCGACCGGTTGGTGCCCGGCGCCTTCCGGCTCATGGCCAACCTCGTGCAGCCCGCCTAGCGCGTCGTGAACGGGGCGAGCAGCGGCCCCGCCAGCCGATGATGCCTCACCTCGTTCGTGCCCGAGCGCAGCCGCGTCTTCCATGCATGGTCGCCGATCATGAAATCGACGCGCTGCAGCCCCTCCGCCATCAGCTCCATGATCAGCCGCAGCCGCACATAGGTGCCGGGCGAATACTGCCCGAAGGCGGGATCGTAGGCGCTCTTCGACAGATAGATCGTGCCGCCGGCGCAGAACACCAGCTCCGCCGCCACCAGCCGCCCGCCGATGTCGAGCGCAAAGAGCGCCGCGCTGCCGTCGGCGAGCCCGTCGCGCAGCGCCGCGGAGAACAGCGTTCGCGTCTGCGGCGCGGCAAACCACGCCCCGAGCTTCCCCCGCGCCGCAAGCTGCGCGCTCTTGGTCGCAAAGATCCAGTCGAGCACCGGCTGCGCCGACTCTGGTGTCGTGAGGCGCCGGAACTGCCCGCCCTCGCGCGCCAGCAGGCGCGCGCACGCCTTGACGTCGCGCTGAAAGCTCTTCGACTGCGCCCTGAGAAACGCCTCCGGGCTCGCAAATCCCGTAAGGTCGAGCTGGCCAACGCGGAGCCGGCCGCGTTCGTACCACCGTCCCGTGCCGCGCAGCAGCCCGAGCGCCGCGCCGTCCGGTACATAGTTGAAGCGCGCCTTGAGCAGGCACCGATCGGCCGCGAGCCACGCACCTGCCACCGCTGCCGCCGCCCGCCCATCCTCGGAATCCTCGACGAGGATATCACTATAGAACGGCGTCCCCGAATCGATCGACGCCAGCGTGTAAAAGCCGAAGGGCAGGCGGCGCGCCCGCAGCGGCAGGGCCAGCACCAGCCGCCCCGCATGGGTGGCGGTGACGATGTGGAGCCGCCAGTCATGCCGCTCCTCATGGCGCACCCAGCACGCCCTCAGCCAGTCATGGCGCGTATAGGGCGCCTGCCCGATGGAGCGCGCCTGCAGCGCGTCCCAGTCCGGCGCCAGCGCCTCGAACGCGGCAGGCTGGTCATGGATCGCAATATGCTTAGGCAGGGCTGGCAAGGCGGCGTCCGACAGCCGGCTCCGGCGCCAGCGCCAGCGCCGCGAGGAAATCGAGGGGGCGTCGCCGCGCCATCTCGCGCGGCGTGAAGCGCAGCAGCGTGCGGCGGATGTGAAACGCCGTCGCATGGCGCTCCGGCGCGGCCAGCACTTCGGGCGGCAGGCCCGGCCACGGCGCGACGACAGCGCCCGCCTGCCGCAATTCGGCGAGCGCCACGGCGACCGACGCCGCATCGCGCCCGCGCATGGCGAAGAAATAGGGTGTTGCCCCGTCGGCCATGGCCAGCACCTCGAGCCCGCGCCAGCCGCCGAGCGCCCCGGCGATCTGCGCGACGACCGCCTGCTGGCGGCGCTCCTCGGCCATGAGCTGCCCGCTCGCCGCCAGCGCCGCGAGCCGCGCCCGCGTGTACCGGCTCATCCACAGCGCCGGTTGCGGCGGCGGCTGCGGCGCCTGATGCTCGATGCCGATCGGTGGCGCCGGTCCGCGCCGCGGCGCGCGCGGCAGCAATGTCCTGAGCCGCCACGGCCACGCACCGGCCGTCGCCGGCGACAGCCGCGCCGCCGCCATCCGCGCCGCGGCGCCCAGTTCGGCGCCCCGCACCACCAGCACGCCGCCATCGGGCAGCGCGAAGAACTTGCGCGGGCTGTAGCAGACGAAATCGCCTGCCGTGCCGATGCCGCCGACCGGGCGCAGCACATGCACGGCGTCCTCGAGGAGCCGCGCCCCCGCCGCATCGCAGAAGGCCCGCGCCCCCGCGAGGTCGTTCACCGTGCCGAAATAATGGACGAGGAGGAAAAGGTTCGGCGCACCTGCCGTCAGCAGTGCCGCACAGGCCTGCCAGTCGGGCCTGAGCGCCGCGTCCACCGGGTAGAACACCAGCCGCGCCCCGCCGGCCCGCAGATGATAGAGCGCCCCCTCGCAGTAATAGTCCGGCACCCACACGCAAAGCGGCCCGGCCGCCTCGCGCCGCAGCACCTCGTGCACGATGGCCAGCGCCTGCGTTGCCTGCGACAGGCCGAACACCGCGCCCTCGCCGGCCTGCCACAGCCGCGCCAGCGCCGGCTCCACCATGCCGGCCGCGCTCAAAAGCGCTGCGGCGCGTAGTTGCGCCAGAAGCGCAGCCGGAACGCCGTGAGCTCGCCGGTCCTCAGCGTCGGTGCGCTGCCGCGGCCGCTCGAATCCACCTCGTGCAGCGCGGCAAAGAAGCGCTTGTCGCTATCGTCCCACAAGCCGCTCAGGATCTTGTTCCTTTCAGGGTTTTCGCGCTGACTGCGCACATCGGGATTGAAATTGATCTCGAAGATCTGCGGCCGCCCGCCGACGACGCCGATATCGGCCCGCCCATACTCAATGCCGGCGATGGCGAAGACCCGGCGCGCCACCTCGGCAAACGGATTGGTCCGCAGCACCTCGGCGTCATAGGCCGTGACAGCGTCGTCCACCGCGAGCGAGGTGGACCGTTTTACATACCAGTCGCCCGCATAGATCGACGGCGACGGGATGAAGTGCTCGCCGATGCGGTATTCCGCCTGCTTGCAATAGAGCCCGCTCTCGGTGGGCTCGGCGCAATATTCGATGATGACGAGGTCTTCGGGAACCTCGCCGGCCGCCACCAGCCGGTCGATTTCGACATCGAGCGCGGCGCGGCTCTCGAGCAGTCCGGTGAGCGGCGGCGTGCTCGTCGCATTGCGCCGGACAAGGACCGGATAGCGCTCGGGCCGCGCGCTTTCGGCGACCAGATAGGCGTTGAAATCATTGATGCCCGCCTCGTGCAGTTGCCGCAGCAGGCGGTAGCGCCCCATGGCGATGGCGGGGTCGTTGAGGGCCCGCCAGCCCGCACCCAACCCGTTGATATGCCTATAGAACTGCGCGGCCAGCCGGCGCTCGGGCGCATCCATCCGGTCGATGCCGACGAAGATGTAGGTGGCGGCCGGCAGCCGCGCGGTGCGGAACAGCCAGGCATAGGTGCGCGCCGTCCAGGCCGGCATATGCGCCTCGCGCCGCATGTGGCGCAGCATATGCGTCTGCCGGCGCGAGCCGATATAGATGATCATGGGCGCCCCCGGCCTCGTCCAGGGGCCGGACCTTACGGGCCCGCGGCGCCCGCCGCAACGGTCAGCACGAAGCGAAAACGCACATCGCCCTGCCACCACATGGGGAAGTTGGTGCCCCATTTGTTGTTGTAGAGATTGACCCTGAGCCCGCCGGAAAAGTCAGGGATTTGAGGCTGATAGGGGAGGAACGGGGCGTCGGCCGGGCCGACCAGCGCGGCATCGAGGAGGTCCAGCGTCAGCCACCCGGCGCGCACCGCCGCGACCGCCTGCAACTGCCCGCCGCCGCGCCGCACGATGGCGCGGGTGTCGTGCCAGAGGCCCAACTTGCCGAGGCGCCAGTCCGCGTCCCCGGCCGGCGCGAAGCGGAAGAACCCGGCTTCCGGCATGCGATTGGCCGGCTTGCCGCGCAGGACGAGCGCGATCTCGATTTGCGCAATGGATCGCGAACATATGGCTATTTCGAGGGTCTTTGGAGCACCCAGCAGGGCGTGCGCCTCGGCCGGCATCTCCGCCACCCCGATCCGCCCCTCGGCGACGCCCAGATGCAGCGGCCGGAAGGCGGCGGTGCGTGCCGTCTTCGCCTCGGCCAGCCCCGGCTTGTCGTGATCGAGGATGGCCCACGCCTCGCGATGCTGCAGATAGCTGTCGAGATGGGTCTCGAGCGCCGCGGCATCGTAGCTCTCATGCGCAAAGCCGAACAGCGACCCGTCGCGGCCGGCGATCATCATGCCTGCGGGTGTCGTCAGCGACACGATGTCGCCGGTTGCGGGCGACAGGGTCGCGACCCAGCCGCCATCCTGTAACCGCGTTCCAGCGACCGGCGCCGCCGGGGCCGGCAGCGGGGTCGCCGCGGCGGCCGCCCGGTCGTCCGCGTCGAGCAGGGCGACGGCCGCGTCGAGATAGGCGCGCTGCTCGGCCCAGGATTGCTCCGTATAGGCGAAACGATAATCACTCGCACGCAAGGCGTCGAACGCGGCGCGGTCCCACGCCGTCTCGTCGCGCAGATAGGATTTGATATCGACGCCCCAGGTGTGCTCGGGCACCAGCGTCAGCCCGCGCCCGAAGGCGCGGCGCGCCGGCGTGAGCGCCCCCTCCCAATCGTCGTAGAGCCGTTGCAGCGCCCGGAAGCGCGCCAGCTTTTGCGGGTCGCTCGCCGCCCCGTGAATCCAGCTATCGCCGATCTCGTCGGTGACGACGGGAAACTGCTCGCGCCGCGCCCACATCGCCGCCCCGAAGGCATCGAGGGTCGAGGCGACGATCTCGGCGCCCGGCTGCGCCTGGCGCAGCCGGCGCAGCACCTCGACGGTCTGCGGCACGCTTTGCGGGCCCAGATTGTCGCTGGTATGGGCGAAGCTCAGCCCCACATCGGGGCCGGCGGGAAAATCGGTCTCGCCATAGGAGCCCTGATAGAGCACCACCACCTCGCTGCCGTCGGGCGCGCGCCAGCGAAAGATCGGCGGCACCTTCGGCACCGGGCTCGCCGTGTTGACGCCGAGGTGCAGGAACCGCACGCCGGCTTCGGCGAGCAGCGGCACCATGCCCAGCGTATGGCCCGGCACGTCGGTCATCTTGGCGGCAGACGTGGTGCGACCGAAACGCCGATCCAGTTCTTGTGAAAAGCTCAGCCCGGCGCGAAACAGCGCCGGCGACATGAGCTCGGTATGGGTGGTGAAGGGCAGCGCATGCCAGACGATGAGGCCGCGCGCGATCGCCTCCTCCAGCCGCCGCACCGCCGCGCGGTCCTGCGTTTCGAGATGGTCCCAGATGAGCCACGCCCCGGTGGTCCACACGAAGGCCGGACGCGCCGGGTCCTCGGCGTAAAAATGCGCGCCCGTGGCGATGGCCTGCGGGATGAACTGGCGGTGATATTGCGCCCGCACCTTGGCCGCATGGTCGGTGAAGCCGATATCGAGATGCGTCTTGTAGACGAGATGGATAAGGGGCGCGGCCATGCGCGCTAACCCACCGTGCCGCGCACGACGAGGCGCGTATCCAGCGTTTCCTCGAGCCCCGGCGCGTCGGGGGCGGCGAGGCGCCTCAGGATCAGCCGCACGATGGCGCGCACCCGCTCGTCGAGATCGAACTTCACCGTGGTGAGGTTGTAGCTCTTCCAGTGCGACTGCGTGATGTCGTCGAAGCCGACCACCCGCACATCCTCGGGCACCCGCAGGCCAAGCTCGTGGCGCAGCGCGTCGATGGCGCCGAAGGCGCCGAAATCATTGGCGGCGAAGATCGCCTCGACGCCCTGGCCGACGCGGAACAGGTCGATGGTCGCCTGATAGGCGGTGTCGTAGCTGAAATCGCCCGGCGCGATGAGGGGATCGGGCAGGCCCCGCGCCGCCAGCACCTGGCGCAGCGTGCGCTCGCGCGACGTGTTGGCGCGCGATTTCGGCGAGCCCGAAAGATAGGCGATGCGCGTCACGCCATAACCCGCGAGCAGCGCCACCGCCTGGTCGATGCCGGTATATTGCAGCACGTTGAGCCGGTCGTGCAGCGGATCGCCATGCGCCGCCCCCGCCTCGCCCGGCAGCGGATAGTCGATATAGATCGGCACCGCCCGGTCGAGCACGCGCGCCAGCGTCTTGGGGCGGACATTCTCGACGAAGGCGATGACCGAATCGGGGTTGAAGCCGCGCATATAGGCGAGCAATTGCTCGTCCATGCTGTAGTCGGTGCGCGTCTTGAACAGCAGCGTCGCGAAGCCCTCGGCCTGCAGCGCCGAGGTCAGCGCGTCGATCTCCTGGCTTTCCCAGTTGGAGCACACGTCGGGCACGATCATGCCGACGAGGTGGGTGCGCCCGCTGACCAGCGCCCGCGCCGCCCGGTCGGGCGTGTAGTTGAGCTCGCGCGCGATGGCGAGGATGCGCTCGCGCTTTTCCGGCTTGAGCGAGGTGTGCGGGTTGAAGGCGCGCGACACCGCGACGCGCGAGACCTTGGCCCGCTCGGCCACCAGCGCCGCCGTCGCGCGCCCCTGCGGGTGCTGCCGCGCCTCGCTCACCCCCTGCCTCCCGTCCCGCATGTCGATGAAATCGTGTTCAGTTTTTGCGGCCTCGGCCCGTCCCTGTCAAGGCGATGTCCACAGGCATTCCCACCACGCCTTCATCGAATTGTCGTGAGAATCTGCGCAGTTGCGCCCGTGCCCGACAAGGCACCCGTCTCGCTCGCGAATTCTCCGCGTTGACGAAAAGTGAAAACGTGTTCAATCTAGCCTGGCCTGCGACGGCGGGACGCTGTTCCCCCGTTCGGCCAATCCGGCCACCGGAGAATTCGGGGCCACCATCCTGGGAGGTTTTGCGATGAGCATTCGTCTGCGCAGTCTAGCACTCGGCCTTGTTGGCGCCACGGCTCTCGCCGCGCCGGCATTCGCCGTGGATCTCGACGTCACCTGCCGGTGCGTCATCGGCGGCGTCAACAGCGCCACGGCCGAGTGGCTCGAACAGAGCGTCATCCCCGCCTTCGAGGCGGCCAACCCCGACATCAAGGTCAAGCTCAACCAGTTCGGCGGCGAGGACGCCCAGCTCACCCAGCAACTGGCGCTCGACTTCTCCACCGGCGCCGGCCCCGACATCGCCGGCTTCGACGGCTTCCTCATCCCCTCCTTCGCCGAGGGCGGCCTGCTGCGCTCGCTCGACGATCTGATCGGCGAGCCGGCGCTGAGCTGGGAGGGCTGGAACCATATCTCCGACGGCATCCGCTCGATCATGTCCTACAAGGGCGAGACCTACGGCATCGGGCTCGGCACCGACGTGCGCATGATCTTCGCCCGCGCCGACCTGCTCGACGCCGCCGGCATCGACGCCAAGAGCTGGCAGCCCACCTCGTGGGACGATTTGCTCGACGCCGCCCGCAAGCTCAAGGAATCCGGCGTCGAGGCGCCGCTCCAGCTCAATGCCGGCGTGGCCATGGGCGAGGCCACCACCATGCAGGGCTACTGGATGGCGCTGCTCGGCACCGGCGAGGCCGTGACCGACGCCGACGGCAAGTACATCGTCTCGAGCCAGGGCATCCTCGACACCCTCAACCTCTATAAGACCATCTATGTCGATGAGGCGCTGGGCGACCAGCGCGCCCAGCTTCTGGCCGACGGCCGCAACCGCTCCTTCGCCAATTTCCGCGACGGCAAGACCGGGCTGCTGGTCGAGGGCGACTGGTTCTACCGCTCGGTGACGGCGCCGGGCTCGGAGTTCGAGGTCAAGGACCGCGACACCACGATGACCTGGGCCAAGATGCCCGCCGAACAGCCCGGCGAGGGCATTCGTGGCCAGGACTTCGTCTCCATCTCGGGCGGCACGGGCTACGTCATCAACCCGCACACCGACGCCCCGCAGGAGGCCTGGAAGCTGCTCTCCTTCATGATGAGCCAGGAGCAGATGTCGGCCTTCCAGAACTACCAGCCGGGCATCCGCTCGCGCTCCGACGTCGCCATCCCGGATTCGCCCTTCCTCACCGCGACCAGCCAGACGCTGCTGCCGCTGACCACGGCCCGGCCGAACGACTCCAACTACAACGCCGTGTCGCAGGAGATCCAGCGCATGACCGAAGCGGTGGTGTCGGGCGAGCTGTCGCCGGAAGAGGCGATGGCCCGCTACAAGACCGCCGTCATCGGCATCGTCGGCGAAGCCGACACGGTGAGCCTGCTCTAGGCTCCCCGCCAGTCCCTCGCATCCGGCGCGCCCCTCTCGCGCCGGATGCCCCAGGGGACATCATGGTGAGCCTGCCGGCGGCCCGTGCGCGGCCCCGTCGGCCGCCCTCCTCCCGAGCCGTCTGCAGGCTCACCATGATGCCTTTCGCTGCCACCGCGAGCCGCCGGGACCTGCCATGACCGCCGAATCCCCCGCCGCCACGCCGCTCCGGCGCCGCAACTTCGCGCTGCTGTCGGCCCGCGCCGGCGCCGCCTTCCTGACCCCGGCGGGCCTCTTGGTCGCGGTCTTCGTCATCGTGCCCTTCTTCTGGGTGATCTTCGTTTCCTTCACCAACCGCACGCTGCTCGGGCGCACCGCGCTCAACCCCGAATTCGTCGGCCTCGCCAACTACCTGACGCTGTTCGACCCGGCGACCTTCTTCCAGCGCGGCCAGTTCGGCTTCTCGCTCATCCTCACCACGCAGTTCGTCGTCGCCTCGGCGCTGATCGGCCAGGCGCTGCTCGGCCTCCTGCTCGCCTGGCTGCTGCAATCGGTGCCGGGCTGGCTCAAGGCCATCACCGAGACCTTCGTCATCGCCGCCTGGATCCTGCCCGAGGTGGTGATCGGCTTCGCCTGGTTCGCCTTCCTCGACCGCGACGCCGGCACGCTCAACATGCTGCTCACCGGGCTCGGCCTGCCACAAGGCGATTTCCTCTTGCAGCAGCCCTTCTGGGTGATCGTCGTCTTCAACACCTGGCGCGGCGCCGCCTTCTCGATGATGCTGTTCAACTCGGCCTTCTCGTCCATCCCGCCGAGCTATTTCCAGGCGGCGGACGTCGCCGGCGCCTCCTCGTGGCAGAAGTTCAAGGATATCGGCCTGCCGCTGATCCGCGGCCACATCGTCACCGACCTGATCCTCATCACCATGTGGACCTTCAACACCTTCACGCCGTTCCTTTTGACCAATGGCGGGCCGAGCTACCGCACGGAGCTGGTGTCGATCTACAATTACCGCGTGGCGTTCCAGGACTTCCAGTTCGGCAAGGGCGCCGCCGTCGGCGTCATCATGATGCTCATCAACCTCGCCTTCGCGCTGGTCTATCTGAGCATCGGCCGCAGGCAGCGGGGGCGCTGACACGATGCGGCTCACCCTTCCCGCCTTCGCCGGCCGCCTCGCCTTCTCGGCGCTCGCCGCGCTGCTCGGCGCCGCCTTCGCGCTGCCGCTGATCTGGTTCCTGTTCGCGCCCTTCAATGCCCGCGCCGAGCTCGGCCTCGCCATCCCCGAGCCGTGGACGCTGCAGAACTTCGTGACGGTGTTCGGCAATTCCTATGCCGTGCAGGCGCTCGGCAACAGCCTCATCCAGGCCGTCGGCGGCGTCGTCCTCGTCGGCGCCGCGGCGACGCTCGCCGCCTATGCGCTGAGCCGCTCGTCGATCCCCGGCAAGGGCGCCGTGACCTATGTGCTGCTGCTCTTTTCCTCGGTGGTGTCGGGCTCGGCGGCGATGGTGCCGATCTTCCTCATCGTCTCGGCGGCCGGGCTGATGGACACCCACCTCGCGGTCATCCTGACCTTCGCCGGCGGGCTGTTGCCCACCGCCATGTTCATCCTGCGCGACTTCATCGACTCGATCCCCAAATCCTACGAGGAGAGCGCCATGGTGGCCGGCGCCAGCCCGGTGCAGGCCTTCTTCGACGTGGCGCTGCCGGTGATCCGGCCGGGCATCGTCGTCGTCGTGGTCTGGGGCTTCGTCAATATCTGGGGGAGCTTCCTCATCCCCTTCATCCTCCTGCGCTCGGACAAGTACATGCCGGCCTCGGTCGCCATCTACTCGTTCTACTCCGAGGCGGGCACCCCCATCGTCACGCTGCTGGCGGCCTATTCGCTGATCTACTCGCTGCCGGTCATCGTGCTCTATCTTTTCGTGAGCTGGAAGTTCGGCTTCCGCTTCTTCGGCGGCATCAAGGCATAGGCGCCATGGCATCGGTCGAATTCTCCAACGTCACCAAGCGCTTCGGCGACTTCACAGCGGTCGCCGAGGTGAGCTTCGCCATCGGCGACGGCGAGTTCGTGTGCCTGCTCGGCCCCTCGGGCTGCGGCAAGACAACGTCGCTGCGCATGATCGCCGGCCTCGAGACGCCGACCGCCGGCCACATAATGATCGGCGGCGAGGAGGTCACGCACCTGCACCCCAAGGACCGAAACATTGCGATGGTGTTCCAGGACTACGCGCTCTACCCGCACATGAATCTCGCCGACAACATCGCCTATCCGCTCAAGGTGCGCGGCGAGGCGGTGCAAAAGCGCCACGGCCGCGCCAAGGAGGTGGCCGACGTGCTCAAGATCGGCCATCTGCTCGACCGCCTGCCCAGCCAGATTTCCGGCGGCCAGCAGCAGCGTACCTCGCTCGCCCGCGCGCTGGTCTATCCGGCGCGGGTCTACCTGTTCGACGAGCCGCTCTCCAACCTCGACGCCAAGCTCAGGCTCGAGGCGCGCGGCTTCCTCAACCATCTGCAGCGCGACATGGGCATGACCGCCGTCTATGTGACGCACGACCAGGCCGAGGCCATGGCGCTGGCGACGCGCATCGCCGTGATGGACCAGGGCCGCATCGTGCAATATGCCTCGCCCATCGAGATCTACCGCCGCCCGGCGACGACCTTCGTCGCCAATTTCGTCGGCAACCCGCCGATGAACCTCATCGAGGTCGAGGGCACGCAGGCGGACGGCAGGCTGGCGCTCCGTGCCGACGGCCTCGTCATCGCCGCCCTGCCCATGACCGATGCCATCGGCGCGGCGCTCGGAGCCGGCCCCAAGCTGACGCTGGGCGTCCGCCCCGAGCATCTCGCCATCGCCGCCCCCGGCGCGCCGAACACCATCACCGCGCCGCTCTTCGCCAACGAGAACATGGGCCCCGAAAGCCTCGTCACCATCGACCGCGGCGAGGCGGCGCGCGTCACCGCCCGCATCTTCATCGACGACCATCTGGCGCTGGGCGAGATGGTGACGCTGAGCTTTGCGCCCGAGCATGTGCACCTGTTCGACGGCACCGGCGCCCGCATCCCGGCACCGGGCGAGACCGCCTGACATGCTGACCCGCACCGCGCACGTCACCCGCGCCGACCAGGCGAAATCGCCCTATTTCTACATCCCCTTCGAAGTGCCGGCGGGGACGACCCGCATCGACGTGACGCTGGGCTACGCCAAGGCGGCGGACTGCATCATCGACCTCGGCGCCTTCGATCCGCGCGATACGGGCTACCCGACCGCCGAGGGCTTTCGCGGCTGGAGCGGCGGCGCCCGCGACTCCTATTTCATCGCCACCGACAACGCGACGCCCGGCTATATCCACGGCGCCATTCCGCCCGGCACCTGGAACGTCATTCTCGGCCTCTACAAGGTGCCCGAGGCCGGCACCGACGTGACAGTCACCATCGCGCTCGACAGCGCGCCGCGTGCCCTCGCCCCGCAGCCGGCGCGCACCTTTCCGGTGCGTCAAGGCGCCGGCTGGTATAAGGGCGACCTCCATTCGCACACCTACCACTCCGACGCGCGCGGCGCGCCCGAGCTGCTGCACGCGGCGGCACGCCAGGCCGGCCTCGATTTCCTCGCCGTCGCCGACCACAACACCATAACGCAGCGCCGCTATTTCCACCCGCAGTCGCGCCCCGAATTGGTCTTCGTGCGCGCCATGGAGGTGACGACCGCTATCGGCCACGCCAATGTCTTCGGCGTCGATGACTGGATCGACTTCCGCATGACGCGGCCGGACGACGCCCACACGCTGGCCCGCCTGGTGCACGAGCGGGGCGGCCTGCTCTCCATCAACCACGACAAGCCGACCATCCCCTGGGACTACGAATTTCCGGCCGCCGACTGCCAGGAGGTGTGGCAATCGACCTGGCTCGCCTGGAACTGGGTGTCGCTCGACCGCTGGCAGGCGCGCCTCGCCGCGGGAATGCGCCTTTCAGCCATCGGCGGCTCGGATTTCCACCAGCCCGACCGGCTGCTGCCCGAAGGCCCGCTGGTGCTGGCGCGCCCGACAACCGTGCTCTGGCTGCCCGAATTGAGCGAAGCCGCCATCCTCGCCGCGATGCAGGCCGGAAACGGCTACGTCACCGAAAGCCCGGCCGGCCCGCATCTCGACATCGCCATCGCCGGCACGCCGATGGGTGGCACAGTGCCTGCCGCCGCCGCGCTGGACGTCACCGTGCGCGGCGCGCCCGGCGACGTGCTGACGCTGCTCGACGCCACCGGCCCCATCGCCTCGCACACCATCGCGGACGACGACTGGCAGGCGACGCTGCCGCTCGCGGCGCCACGCGGCTTCGTGCGCGCCGAGATCGTCGCGGCGGCGAGCCGCGCGGCGCTCGTTGCAAGCTTCACCGCAGCCCTGGACGGGCGCGGCCTGCCATGGGATCTGACACCCGACATGCTGGCCGCCCAGCCTATCCGCCGCGCCCTCTCCAACCCGATCTATATCGAGTCCTGACCATGCTTATCGGCAACGCGCCCTGCTCCTGGGGCATCAACTATCCCACCGGCAACGCCTACACCTGGCAGGCCTATCTCGACGAGGTGGCGGAAGCCGGCTATCGCGGCACCGAGCTCGGCCCCTTCGGCTTCCTGCCCAAGGATGCGGCGCTCCTCAAGGCGGAGCTGGCGCGGCGCGACCTGACGCTGCTCGGCGCGACGCACGTCCACACCTTCGGCGACGCCGCGAGCAAGCCGGCCTTCCTCGCGACCTTGCGCGAGCTGGCTGAGCTGCTGGTCTCGCTCGGCGCAAAGCACCTCGTCATCATGGACGAGAGCAATTTCTATCCGCCAGAGGCGCAGGGCGTGCTCGACGAGGCCGGCTGGCAGGGCCTCACCGACATGGTGCGCGCCGCGCTGGCGCTGGTCGAGGACGAGTACGGGCTGAAGCTCAGCTTTCACCCGCATGTCGGCACCGCCGTCGAAAAGGAGCCGCAGATCGACCGGCTGCTGGCGGAAACCGACATCGACCTCTGCTTCGACACCGGGCACCACGCCTATTGGGGCCAGGACGTGCTGGCCTATATGGAGCGGGTCTTCCCGCGCATTGCCTATATGCATCTGAAGAACGTCGATCCAAAGGTGCGCGCCCGCGTGCTCGACGGCAGCCTCGACATGGATGCGGCGTTCCGCGCCGGCGTGATGTGCCCCCTGCCCGACGGCGCCGTCGATATCCGCGCCGTGATGCGCCTGCTCGCCGCGCGCGGCTTCGCCGGCCCCATCGTGGTCGAGCAGGACATCGCCGAGACCGCCACCGAAACGCCGCTCCAGCTCGCGGCGCGCAATCTGACCTATATGGATGGGATCGCCGCATGAGCACGCCCCTGAAGGTCGGCCTCATCGGGCTGGGCGAGGTCGCCCAGCTCATGCACCTGCCGCTGCTCGCCGACGATGCGCGCTTCGCCATCGCCGCCATAACGGACGTGTCGCCCAGCCTCGTCGCCCATGTCGCGACGCGCTACGGCGTTGCAACGCGTCACCCCGACGCCGCCTCGCTCATCGCCGATCCGGCGCTCGACGCGGTGTTCATCCTCACTCCCGACCACCTCCATGCCGAGCTGCTGGAGGCCGCCATCCGCTCGGGCAAGCACGTCTTCATCGAAAAGCCGGCCTGCCTTACAGCGGCGCAGCTCGCGCCGCTGCTCGGCCTGCCGCGCCGTGCCGGCCAGGTGGTGTTCGTGGGCTATATGCGGCGCTTCTCGCGCCCCTTCCTCGAATTGAAGAAACGCCTGCCGCCGCTCGCTGCGATCCGCCATGTGCGGGTGCGCGACATCATCCGCGAGGCGCCCTTCTTCGTCGCCCAGACGCGCCATATCTTCCGGCCCGACGACGTGCCGGCGACGCTGATCGCCGAGGGCCGGGCGCGCACCGAGACCATGCTGCGCGCAGTGATGGGCGCGGACTGCCCGCCCGACGCGCTGCGCGCCTACCAGGTGCTGACCGGACTGAGCTCGCACAGCTTTTCGGCCATGCGCGACCTGCTCGGCCCGCCGCGCGGCGTGCGCTACGCCACCCAGCACAAGGGCGAGACGGTGCTCGCGCTGTTCGATTACGGGCACTTCACGGCGCTCTACGAAGCGGTGATCGACGACGTGTCGCGCTTCGATGCCGGCATCGAGGTGCTGACCCAGAGCCAGCACTTCAAGATGAACTACGACACGCCCTATATCCGCAATCTGCCGACGCGGCTCGAGATCACCACGTCGAGCGATACCGAGACCGGCACCGAGATCGTCGGCCCGATCTACGAGGACCCCTTCCGCATCGAACTCGAGGCCTTTTTCGACAGCGTGACGACGGGCGCGCCAAACAAGACCAGCCTCGAGGATTCGCTGCTGGACCTGAAGCTGTTCGCCGAGGTGGCGCGGTTCTTCAAGTAGAGCGGGATTTTTCCGGTGGCGGCGCCCCTCCACCATGCTGCGCACGGTCCCCCTCCCCCGTGAACGGGGGAGGAGCCCGACTGCCGGCGCCGTCACTCGCGGCCGAAATCCTTGCGCGGGGCGTCCTTGAGCTGGTCGATGAGATAGGCGTGCGTCGCCTTGTTGGCGACGATGACGCAGCCGGTCTTTTCGTAGAATTCCGGGCCGCGCCCCCACCAGTCGGTGACGACGCCGCCGGCCTCCTCGACCAGCAGCACGCCCACCGCCCAATCGACCAGTCCCGATTCCTCGAAATAGCCGGTGAGCCGGCCGCACGCGACATAGGCGCACGAATTGGCCGAGCTGCCGACGATGCGCACGGCGCCCACCGGATCGCGCAGCCTTTCGAGCCGCGCGTAAAAGCCGGGGAAGGTGAAGAGGCGGCTGGTCGGCAGGCCGGTGCCGATGGCCATGAGGCCGATATCGGTCTTGTCGCTCACCGCGAGGCGCACCCCGTTGAGGAAGGCGCCGGCGCCGCGCCGCGCGGTGAACATCTCGTCGGCCACCGGATTGTAGAGCGCGCCGCACACCGTTTCGTTGCCGCGCCTGAGCGCGATCGAGATGGTGTAGTGCTGGCCGTTGATGAAGTTGGTGGTGCCGTCGATGGGATCGACCAGCCAGCGATACTCGCGGTCGGCGCCGTCGACGGGCGGGAACTCCTCGCCGGTGAAGCTCCAGTCGGGATAGCGCGCGAACAGGAACTTGCGGATGAGCTGCTCCGATTCGCGATCGGCGTCGGAGACGAAATCGGCCGGCCCCTTGATGCCGATCTCGAGGTCGCGGAAGCGCGCGAAATGGGTGAGCGTCAGGGCGCCCGCCGCGCGGGCGACCGTCACCATATCGGCAAGCACGGCATCGAAATCGGGCGTCATCTGTGGGTCTCGAGCAAGGCGGCGAGCCCTTCGGCGTCGTCGGTGGTGATCTGGTCCACCCGGAGCGCCAAGAGGCGCTCCACGATGGCCAGCGCTTGGGCGTCGGCGCGCTGGATCGTATAGGCATCGACCCGCCGCCCGCCCTGGTGGAAACCCGCGACGAGGTCGAAGCCGGCAGCGTCGGCCATGAGGATGAGCGGGACGGCGAGATAGATCATCTCGGCCGTGGGCGCCTCGGCCAGCGCCGTCGTGACGAAGCCGGCGAAATCGCGCGACTGCGCCACCCGCTCCAGCGCCCCCTGGTGGCAGGGATCGTGCCCGACCCTGAGCCCCGGCGTCGCCGCCGCCAGCCGGCGGACCGCCGCCACCTCGCCCGACGAGAGGATCATGCTGGCGGCGACCGGCGCCACCGCCGCGGCGAAGGCGGCGACGGTGGCATCGTCGAGCGGCCCCTGATTCTCCTTGAAGTCGAGCTGCAGCAGCGCCGTCGGCGCCGGCGGGGTTTTGACGAGCAGCGCGCAGAGGTCCTCGAGCAGCATCACATGGTCGGCGATGGGGGCGCCGTCCTCGCCGCGCAGGTTGAGGGCGCGCAGGCTCGCCGCGTCGTGGCTGCGCGCCGGGCCGCTGCCGGTCGTCTCGCGGGAAATGTCCTCATGGTCGTGCAGCACGGCGCAGCCGCCCCCGCCATGGACGACCAGATCGACCTCGACGCTGGCCCCCAGCGCCAGCCCTTCGAGGATGCGCCGGCCGGTGAACACGGGGTCGCCGGCGCGGCGCCGCCCGCGGTGCCACTTGAAGAAGGTCCGGTGACCCGCGCGCGTCACCGCCACGGCATCGCTCATGGCGTCGCCTGCGACCTGTGGATGACGGCGTTGTCGCGATAGGCCGAGAACGCCCGCGGCTTGAGATCGACCCCCTGCCCCGCCGCCCAGGCCCGCGCCTCGGGCACCATGGCCTTGAAGCGGAAGCCGTCGGCGAGATCGACATCGACGATGCCGTGCGTGCCGAAATCGGTGACGCGGTGGATCGTCGCCATCGCGCCCGGCGCGAGGTCGAGCGCCTCGGGGCGCACGGCGAAGATCGCGGGCCCGTCGGCCACCGGCAGCGGCATGGCGAAGGGGCCGCGCCGGAACATGCCGCTTTCGACCGTGCCCTCGGCGAGGTTCATGGTGCCGATGAAGCCGGCGACGAACGGCGTCTCAGGCTCGCGATAGAGCACGTCGGGCGGCGCCACCTGCTCGGTGCGGCCGTCGCGCATGACGACGATGCGGTCGGCCATCGCCAGCGCCTCGTCCTGCCCGTGCGTCACGAACAGCGTGGTGATCCTGAGCCGCTGCTGGATGTCGCGCACCTCCTCGCGCAGCCGCTCGCGCAGGTGCTGGTCGAGGCTGGCGAAGGGCTCGTCGAGCAGGAGGATCTTGGGCTCGAGCACCAGCGAGCGAGCCAGCGCCACGCGCTGCTGCTGGCCGCCCGAGAGCTGATGCGTCATGCGGCTGCCATAGCCGGGCAGCCCGACCAGCTCGAGAATGGCCTCGACGCGCGTCTTGATCTCGGCCGCCGGCAGGCGCCGGAGCTTAAGCCCGAAGGCGAGGTTCTTGAAGACGTTCATGTGACTCCACAGCGCATGGCTCTGGAACACCATTCCCGTCGGGCGCTTCTCGGGCGGCGCCCTGGTCACGTCCTCGCCGTCGATGCGGATCGTCCCGCCGGTCGGCGTCTCGAAGCCGCCCGCCATGCGCAGCAGCGTCGATTTGCCCGACCCGGACGGCCCGAGCAGGCAGACGAGCTCGCCATCGCCGACCGCGAGCGAGAAATCGTCCACCGCCCGCACCGTGCCAAAGCTCTTGGTGACGTTCTGGATGTCGAGAACGGCCATCTAGCCTCCAAACCCACGCGCAAAGGACCCCGAATTGACCACCCGCCGGGCGAACACGATGGCAAAGATCGACGGCACCCACAAAAGCACCGACAGCACCGCGCCGTACTGGATCACCGGCTGGTTGTTGATGAACGAGATCATCAGCACCGGCATGGTGCGGATGGCCGGCGCGCCGATGAGCCACGCCCCCTCGGTCTCGTAGAAGGTGCCGACGAAGCTCAAGAGCACCGCCGCCGCGATGGTCGGGCCGGCCTGCGGCAGCGTGATCGACCAGAAGACGCGCAGCGGCGAGGCGCCGACATCGCGCGCCGCCTCCTCCATGCGCCGGTCCACCGACTGGAAGGCGGCCACCGGAATCCAGATCATGTAGAGCAGCGTGCCGACGAGCTGGATCAGCACCACGCCCCAGAAGGTGCCGATGAGATTGAGGTTGAGGAAGATGCCGGCAATGGCGACGAGCAGCCCGAACTTGGGGAAGGCCTGCCCGGCGAGGAAGGAGAAGAACAACAGGTTCCGTGCCGGAAAGCTCATGCGCGCGAAGGCATAGGCGGCCGGCAGGCAGATCACCACGCTGATCAGCGTCACCATAACGGAGAGGCTGATGCTCATGGTGATCGACGTCCACACATCGGCGCGCGCCAGCGTCGTGCCCCAGTAGCGTAGCCCCATCTCCTGCGGCACGATGGCCGGGTAGCGCCACACATTGGCGAAGGCCCACACCGCGACGACGATCAGCGGCACGATGATGGTGGCGGTGAGCAGCACGGCGAAGCCGAGGCCGATCCAGTCGATGCGCCGCTTTTCGACGAGGGCTGCCATCACGCTTTCCGGTTTTTCGCGACCGACCTGACATAGAACAGGCCGAAGATGATGCAGAAGCCGAACGACACCACCGCCTGCGTGATCGCATTGGTGGGATCGTAGAGCTCGCGGAAGGTGCGCTGCATGAACGGCCCCATCATCTCCGGCGCGGCCGGGCCGAGCACATAGGGGATGGTGAAGGCCGAAAAGATGCCGAGCACGGCAAAGGAGATGGCGACGAGAACGGAGTTGGAGATGCGCGGCAGGATGATGTGCCACAGGACCCTCAGCCGCCCCGCGCCCACGTCGCGCGCCGCCTCGATCGATTGCGTCGCGACATTGCCGAGCCCCGACAGGAGAATGAGCACGGTGAGCGGGATATGGTCCCAGACGAGCCCGATCACCGGCCCCCACGGGGTGAGATAGGGCGAGCGGATCTTGGGAAGGCCGACGGCGTTGAGCAGGATGTCGAGCATGCCGTTGGGCCCGAGCACGCGGATGAAGGCGTAGCTCAAAATGATCGCCGGCACGAACATCGGAAAGATGGCGAGCGCCTGCACATAGGCGGCGAGCCGCCCCTCGGCGAAGCGCAGATAAAGCGCGATGGGCAGGCACACGGCGAGCAGCAGCACGGCGCACACGAACGTCGTCCACAGCGTGATGGAGAGACTGCCGAGGCTATAGCCGTCGGAAAAGAAGAATTTATAGGTGTCGATGCTGAACTGGCTGCTGCCGTCCGGCGCCGTCGCCCACAGCGTCTGCACCACGGCGGCGATGATCGGATAGATGATCAGCCAGCACATGAGCAGCACGGGCGCCGCCACGAGGAGCAGGCCGATATACCACCTGTTCCTCGTGCCGACGATGTCGCCCGCAGGCGCAGCCGTCGCCAAGCCTGCGGGCGCGTCCGTCACGCGTTCGGGTCCTCGTTGGGCGCCACGACGCGGTACCAGTTCTCGTTGATCGCCTTTTCCCACGGCCCGCCGGGGAACACCGGGATCGAGGCGGGAACGACGTCCTTGTACTTCTCATAGAGCTCGGGGGACATGTTGTCCCACGACAGCGCCGGGAAGCCGCCGAGCTCGGACAGCACCGCCGCCTGCACCTCTTCGGAGAGGATGAAGTCGGCGAGCTTGAGCGCCGCGTCCTTGTTGGCACCGTTGGTGTTCACCGTGATGCGGGCGAAATTGCCGGGGAAGCCGAGATCCTGCAACTGCACGAGGCCGGTGGTCTCGGGCAGCGCCCCCTGGTTGATGGCCTGGATGGCCTGGTCCGACCAGGCCGGCACCATGGTGACGGCGCCCTGGCCGAGGAGCTGGATCGACTGCGTGTTGCCCGAGGTATAGGCGCCGCCATCCATCATCGAGGGCGCCAGATCCTGCAGGATCGCCCAGGCCGGATCGAGCAGCGCCTTGGCCTTCTCGTCGGTATAGCCGTCGATGGAGAACAGCGTCGGATCACTGCCGTTCGCCGCATAGATGGCGCGGCGCACGAAATTGCCGCCCGCGCCGCCCTTGTTGGGCCGGTTGTAGATGAACTCGCCGGGATTGGCCTTGATCCAGGTGACGAGGTCGTCCCAGGTCTTGGGCACGTCGGCGGCCGGCAGCTTGGTGGTGTCGTAGGCGAGCAGCACCTGCGAGCCGCGATAGGGCAGGTTCTCGCGCAGATTGTCGATCTCGAAGGCGAGCGGGTTGATCTTCGAATAGTTGGACAGGTTCTCCTTGGAGAAATCCACCCACAGCCCCTTCTCGCGCGCGCCCACCGGCAGCCGCGCATCGAAGCCTTCGAAGAAGTCGGCCTGCGGGTCGGCATCGGAGCCCAGCGCCGCCAGCGCGCGATCGGCCAGCGCCTGCAGGCCGGCGCTATCGCCGCCATCGACGAGGTTGAGCGTCAGGCCGGGATTGGCCGCCTCGAATTTTGGCTTCACCACATTGGTCCAGAAATCGAGAATGTTCTGGTCCGAGCTGGTGTACCAGTCGATCCGGCCCGGCTCGGCGAACGCCAGGCGCGAGCTGAGCGCGAGAGCGGTCGCCGCGGTGCCCGCGCCGATCATGAACTGACGACGTTTCATACTGTGTCTCCCTTGTGTGAAGTCTGATACCGCCCCCCGGCCGGAAACCGGCGCGCGAGCGGGCCGGCAACCGGCATACGATCCCGCCGGTGACAGGCGAATGACAGCGGCTGGCGGCGCCGTGCGGGTAGCCCGCAACCGGTGCCGGCCGGCCCAATTGCCGGCCACACCACGGACCTTCCACCCGTCAGGGCAGTCCCGTGCAGCATGCGCTCCTCTCCTCCGGCGGGCGGCTCTGCGGCGTTACGCGCCTGTTGTGTCCGACCAACCGTTGCACACCATTGCACTTCTCAACGGCGATTTCCAGCGCCGATGCACAATCATCCGCAAGCTCTAGTGGAAGCCGCGATGCACGCATGTGCAAGGCGCCGCGCAACACCTGCCTGGCGCCGGCCGCGCCGTGCCCTAGGAGGGGGCGAAGGACGGGGCGGTCGCGCCGCGCCCCGGCGCCAGGGGCGCCGCCTCGCCGTCGCTCTGGAAGGCGTTGAGCGAGGCATAGAGGCCGCCGCGCGCCACGAGCTCGCGATGCGTGCCTTCCTCGACCAGCCCGCCCTCGTCCACCACCACGATGCGGTCGGCATTGCGCACCGTGGCGAGCCGGTGCGCGATGACGAGACTCGTGCGGCCGCGCGACAATTCGCCGAGCGAGGCCTGGATCAGTTGCTCGGTGGCGGTGTCGAGCGCCGAGGTCGCCTCGTCGAGGATGAGGATGGGCGGGTTCTTGAGGAAGATGCGGGCGATGGCGAGGCGCTGCTTCTGGCCGCCGCTGAGCTTGACGCCGCGCTCGCCCACCTTGGTGTCGAGCCCCTCGGGCAGGTTGGCGATCATCTCGTCGAGCTGCGCCTTACGCACGGCGTCCATGATCTCGGCGTCGCTGGCGCCCAGCCGCCCATAGGCGATGTTCTCGCGGATGGTGCCGCCGAACAGGAACACGTCCTGCTGCACGATGCCGATCTGGGCGCGCAGCGAGGCCTGCGTCATGTCGCGGATATCGATGCCGTCGATGCTGATCCAGCCCGTGTCGGGCTCGTAAAAGCGCGGCAGCAGCGAGCAGATGGTCGTCTTGCCGGCGCCCGAGGGGCCGACCAGCGCCACCGTCTCGCCGGCCCTGACGACGAGGTTCAGCCCGGCGAGGACGCGCCGCCCGCCGCCATAGGAAAAGCTCACCTCGTGATAGGCGATCTCGCCGCGGAACGGCGGCGCGTCGATGGCGCCGGGGCGGTCGGCGATGTCGGGCGCCGTGTCGATCAGCGCCGTGAAGCGGCGGAAGCCGGCAAAGCCCTGCGGATAGCTTTCGAGCACCGAGGTGATCTTGTCGATGGGCCGCATGAACACGTCGATGAGCAGCAAAAAGCCGATGAAGCCGCCATAGGTCAGCGAGCCGCCGACCACGAACCAGGTGCCCGCCAGCATGACGACGAGCTGCAACAGCCGCGTCGACAGGTAGGTGATGGTGATCGAGGCGGTCATCAGCCGGTAGGCGTCGAGCTTGGTGCGCCGGTAGCCGTCATTGTCCCGTTCGAACAGCGCCCGCTCATGACCTTCGTTGCCGAACGCCTTGACCACGCGGATGCCGCCGACGCTCTCCTCGACGCGCACGTTGAAGCGCCCGACCTTGCCGTAGATCTCCTGCCAGTTGCGGGTGAGCCGCGCCCCGTAGACGGCGGCGAGCCACACCACCACCGGCACGATGGTGAGGGTCAAGAGCGCCAGTTGCCAATGGATGAACAGCATCAGCGCCAGCGCGCCGAAGAAGGTCATCACCGCGACGAGCAGGTCCTCGGGGCCGTGATGGGCGACCTCGCCGATCTGCTCGAGATCCTTGGTGACATGGGTGATGAGCTCGCCCGTCTGCCGCCCGTCGAAGAAGCGGAAGCTGAGCTTGGTGAGATGCGCGAAGGCGATGCGCCTGAGATCGGTCTCGATGCCGATGCCCAGCACATGGCCGAAATAGTTGACCACCCCGAGCAGCAGCGTGTTGACGGCGTAGACGGCGAGCAGCCCCGCCGCGGCGATGAGGATCACCGGCCAGTCGGCGGTCGGCAGCAGCCGGTCGATGAAGGCCTGCACGGCGGTGGGGAAGGCGAGCTCGAGCACGCCGAGGACGACGGCGGCGCCGAAATCGATGAGAAGCAGCCTGCGGTAGGGGCGGTAGTACTGGAAGAAGCGGCGGAGCATCGGGCCCTCTGATGAGGGCGCGACGCCCCCTTGCATTTACTTCGCGGCGTCGGCGAGGCCGGCGACGAACTGGTCGAGCATCCACGGAATGCTGAGCGGCGACGGCGCCGAGGTGGCCATCACATAGCTCTTGCCGTTGAGGCGCAGCATGCGGCCCTCGGCCACCGGCGCGAAACGCTGGATCAGCGGATTGTCGTAGAGCGCGTCGGCCTCCGGCCCGCCCTCGTCGAGCAGGATCAGCACATCGGCATCGACGCTGGCAAGGTTCTCGAGGCTGACGTTGAAGAAATAGCCCGGCTGCTTCGACAGCTCGACGACGCCCGGCGAGACGGCAAAGCCGAGCTGCTCGACCATCGGGATGCGCGGATCGGTGACCGCATAGACGTTCATGCCGTTGTCGCCCACCCACAGCGAGCCGAAGGTGAAGCTCTTGCCCTTGAACTCGGGATGCGCCGCCGCGGCGGCCGCGAACTGCGCATCGACGCCGGCGACCAGCGCCTCGGCCGCCGCCGACTTGCCCAGCGCCTTGCCGGCGATGCGCGTGATGTCCTGCCACGAGCCGGCCCACGGGTCCCTGGCATAGGCGACGGTGGGGGCGATGGCGGCGAGCCGCTCATACTGCTCCTTGGTCAGCCCGCTATAGGGCGCGAGGACCAGGTCGGGGTTGAGCGCCAGCAGCCGCTCATAGGGGATGTCGGTGTCGAAATTGATGATCTCCGGCATGGGCTGGCCGAGCGCCGTCACCGCGTCGCGCACCCAGGGGAGCACGCCCTCGGCGTCGCCGCCCCACATCTGCTCGGGGATGGCGACCGGCACCTCGCCCAGCGCCAGCACGGCGTCCTGCGTGGTCCAGCCGATGGTGACGATGCGCTCCGGCTTCTGCGCCACGACGGTCTCGCCGAAGGCATGGGTGAAGCGCACCGGATAGGCGTCCTGCGCGGCAGCGTGCGGCACAAGGGCGAGCGCGAGGCCGAGCGCGGCGGCGCCGAGGCCGAAGGAGCGGCGGGTCAGTATGGGCATGGTCAATCCTCTGATGAACGCTGGGAAGGGCTGAGGCCGCCGCTGCGCGGAATGACCAGCGGCGTGCCGGAAAGCGGGTCGTCGATGATGACGGAGGAGAGCCCGAAGACGCGCTCGACCAGCTTCGGCGTCACGATGTCGGCGGGCCGCCCCTCGGCCACCACCTTGCCGTCGCGCATGGCGATGAGGTGGGTGGCGTAGCGGCAGGCATGGTTGAGGTCGTGCAGCACGGCGACGACGGTCTGGCCGCCGCGCCGGTTGAGGTCGGCGAGCAGGTCGAGCAATTCGATCTGGTGGGCGATGTCGAGGAAGGTCGTCGGCTCGTCGAGCAGCAGGATCGGCGTTTTCTGCGCCAGCACCATCGCCACCCAGACGCGCTGGCGCTGGCCGCCCGACAATTCATCGACCAGCCGCCGCGACAGCCCCGTCACCCGCGTCGCCGTCATGGCATCGACCACCGCCGCCTCGTCGTCCTTCGACCACTGGCGCAACAGCTTCTGGTGCGGGTAGCGGCCGCGCGCCACGAGGTCGGCGACGGTGATGCCGTCGGGCGCGATCGAGGTCTGCGGCAACAGGCCCAGACGCTGCGCCACCTCGCGCGCCTTGTAGGTGTGGATCTGGCGGCCATCGAGCACCACGTCGCCGCTGCTCGGCTTCAAGAGCCGCGACAGCGCCCTGAGCAGCGTGGACTTGCCGCACGCATTGGGCCCGACGATGACGGTGAAGGAGCGGTCGGGGATGCCGACGCTGAGCTTTTCGGCGATGACGCGCTTGTCGTAGCCGATGGTGGCGGTGCGCGCCGCGAGACGTGGCGCCGCGGCGGCGACGATCGGGCTGTGCTGGTTCACTTCGGGCACTCCTAACGTTTCGCCTCGCGCATCAGCAGCCAGGCGAAATAGAGCCCGCCGATGCAGATGGTGACGACGCCGACCGGCAACTGGGTCGGCGCGAAGGCGCGTTGCGCCAGATAGTCGGCGCCCACGAGCAGCAGCGCCCCCATCGCCGCCGAGGGCAAGAGCGCCACGCCGGCGGCGCCGGTCAGCCGCCGCGCGATCTGCGGCGCCGACAGCGCGACGAAGGCGATCGGCCCCGCCGCCGCCGTCACCGTGGCGGTGAGCGCCACACCGATCACCGTCATGGCGAGCCGCGTACGCTCGGCATCGACGCCCAGCGCGCGCGCCGCGTCGTCGCCCATCTCGAGCTGGCGCATGGGCCGCGCCACGCCGAGCGCCATGACGAACAGCACGGCGAGGATGGCCCCGACCTGCACCAGCCGCTCGAGGCTCATGCCGTTGAGCGAGCCGACGCCCCAGATCGCCGCCATCATCGCCACCTGCAGGTCGGCGCGGATCAACAGGTAGGTGTTGAGCGAGGTCAGCATGGCGGAAACGCCGATGCCCACGATGATGAGCCGGAAGCCCTGCACGCCGCCGCGCCAGGCCAGCACATAGACGACGAGCGCGGTGAGGATACCGCCCATGAGCGCCCCGCCCGCCACCATGTAGAACGAGCCCTTGAGCAGGATGATGACCACCAGCGCCCCGGTATAGGCGCCCGAATCGAAGCCGATGACGTCGGGGCTGCCGAGCGGGTTGCGCGTCAGCGACTGGAAGATGGCGCCGCTCGTGCCGAGCGCCGCGCCCATGACGAGCGCGAGCAGCGTGCGCGGCAGCCGCCACTCGACCACCACCATATGCACCTTGGCGCCGGCCTGCCCGAACAGCGCCCAGACCACCTCGCCCAGCGGGATCTGGAACTCGCCGCTCGCCATCGTCACCAGCGCCACGGCGACGGCGATGAGGCCGAGTATGCCGCTGACCCCGAGCGTGCGCAGGTCGAAGCGCTGCGACAGGCGCTCCTCGAACAGGCGCAGCACCCGCATGGGGCGGCCGAAATCGACGCTGTCGCCGTCGAGCCGGCTCATAGCCCGCTCACCTTGCGCCGGCGCGCCAGAACGATCAGCACCGGCGCCCCGACGAAGGCGGTGACGATGCCGACCTGCAATTCGCCCGGCCGCATCACCAGCCGCCCGATGATGTCGGAGGCGAGCAGCAGGATCGGCGACAGCAGCACGGTGAAGGCGGCGATCCAGCGCTGGTCCGGCCCGATCAGCCAGCGCGCCACATGCGGGATCATCAGGCCGACGAAGACGATGGGCCCAGCCGCCGCGGTGGCGGCACCGGCGAGCAGCGTCACCGCGATGACGACGATGACGCGCGTGCGCATGATGTTGGCGCCGAGCGAGGCGGCGAGATCGTCGCCCAGCGCCACGGCGTTGAGCGGCCGCGTCGCCAGCGCCGCGAGCACGAGGCCCAAGGCGATGAAGGGCGCCACCGTGGCGATGGTCTCGTAGCCGGGCGCCGCCAGCGAGCCGGCGCCCCAGTAGCGCAGCTTGTCGAAGGTCGCCGGATCGAGCAGCGCCAGCCCCGACTGCACGCCGCCCAGCACGGCGGCAATGGCGACGCCCGCCAGCGTCAGCCGCACCGGCGTCGCCGCGCCGCGGCCGACCGAGCCGATGGCGTAGACGACGATCGTCGCCGTGACGGCGCCGGCGAAGGCGAACCAGATATAGGCGGCGATGCCGGTGAGCCCGAAGACGCCCACCGCCAGCGTCACCGCGAAGCTCGCCCCGGCATTGACGCCGAGGATGCCGGGATCGGCCAGCGGGTTGCGCGTCAGCGCCTGGATCAGCGCCCCCGCAACGCCGAGCGCCGCCCCGACCAGCAGCCCCAGCACGGTGCGCGGCACGCGCAGCGCCATGATGATGGCGTGGTCGTCGCTGTCGTCATAGTGGAGCAGCGCGTCGAGCACCGTGCCGAGCGCGATGTCCTTGGAGCCGATGGCGATGCTGGCGAGCACGACGAGCCCCAAAAGGCCCAGCGCCAGCATGAGCCAAAAGAAACGCTGCGCGTTGCTGGCGACCAGCCCGACGCGCGCCTCCGCCGCTGCCGACGCCGCGATGGACTCGGCCGCGACCGTCATGGCCGCCCGGCGCGGAGGGAAGAGTTCGGCGATGACATGGGCGGCACCTCCGGCACGACCGTTCAGAAGCCCGCTGGCGCTAACAATCATGACCGGGCAAGTCAAATTAAACAGACCCAGTTTGGAACGACTCCAGAGTCGGGCATGAAAACTTGACATCTAATATCATGTTTGTGCGTATGCCGGTCCGTCTGCCAACCCAGGAGCTTCGGAAACCGCCATGCGCCGCCTGCTTGCCCTTATCCTCGTCGCCTTCGCCCTGCCGGCTGCCGCCGCGCAGGCGCAGGATTTCCCCGTCACCATCACGCACAGCTTCGGCACGATCACCGTCGAGGCCCAGCCCCAACGCGTGGTCTCGGTCGGCTATGTCGAGCAGGATTTCCTCTATGCGCTGGGCATCGCGCCGGTCGGCGTCCACAACTGGTGGGGCGACTACGCCTACGCGACCTGGCCGTGGGCCGAGGCGGCTCGCGAGGCGCTCGGCGCCACGCCGGCAGTGCTCTCCGGCGACATCAATCTCGAATGGGTTCTCGCCCAGGACCCCGACCTGATCGTCGCGGTCTATCAGGACATCGATCAGGACATGTACGACGCGCTGAGCCGGATTGCGCCGGTCGTCGCCCTGCCCGAAGGCTACCCCACCTGGGGCGCGCCCTGGCAGGAAGAGCTGAGGATCATCGATCGCGCCACGTCCGGCACCACGGCCAAGGCGGAAGGGATCATCGCCGATCTCGAGGCCAAGTTCGCCAAGGTGAAGGCCGACAATCCGCAATTCGCGGGCCAGACGGCGACCAATGTCTATTTCAGCGAGGGCGGTTTCCACGCCTATGGCCCGGAGGACACGGCCAGCCGCTTCGTGATCGATCTCGGCTTCGCCTTCCCCGACACGCTGGGCGAGGGCGATGCCGGCTACAACCGCATCGACATCGCCGCCGAGAACATGCGCCTGCTCGACCTCGATGTCGTCATCTGGCCGATCGACGAAGGCGACACGGTCTCGCAAAAGACCGTGGAGGCGATGCCGCTCTACCAGAATCTGCGGCTCGCCAAGGAGGGCCGCTCGGTGTGGCTCGACAACGGCAAGGGCACCTTCTCGGGCGCCCTGTCGTTCCAGTCGCCGCTGTCGATCTCCTACCTGCTCGACACGCTGCCGCCGCTCCTCGCCGCCGCCGCCGACGGCGACCCGGCCACCCCGGTACCGTCGCTGCGCTGACGCGAACCCGTCGTGGCCTCCCGGCGGAGGCCACGACCCGGACCACCTCCGGGCGCCTCAGTCGCCGAGCGGCTCGAGCACGGTGCCCTTGCGGTGGCTCAGCACCGTGTACTTGATGCGCCGCAGCGTCTCGCGCGCCGCCCCGTCGAGCCGGTAGCCGACGGCCGTGGCGACGAGATCGATGATGGCGAGGAAGGCGTAGCGCGACGCCGTGGGCTTCAGCGGGTCGGGATATTCCGGGATGCTGACGGTGAGCTTCACGTCGGCCAGCCGGGCGAGGTCGGAATCCGGCGCGGTGAGGCAGATGGCCTTGGCGCGGTAGTGCCGCGCCAGCTCCACCACCTCGATCACCTCGCGCGTGCGCCCGGTGCCGGAGATGGCGATGATGACGTCGTTGGGCTTGAGCGTCGCCGCCGTCATCTTGAGCATGTACGGGTCGGCATGCGCCACCGCCGTGACGCCGTAGCGGAACAGGCGGTTCTGCGTTTCCTGGGCCAGCGCCGTCGAGCTGCCGCCGAGCCCGAACACCAGCACCTGGTGGGCGCCGGCGATGAGCCCCGCCGCCTTCAGCACGTCGGCCGGATCGATGCTGCGCTCGACCGCCGCCAGCGCGTTGTGCGCCTCGCCGAAAACCACGCTCCATAGCGGCGAGCGGTCGCCGGTGGGCAGCGGCTCGCCGGGCGCGAGATAGAGCCGCCCCACCACCACGCTCTGCGCCAGCTTGAGCTTGAAGTCGCGCACCCCGTCGCAGCCGATGGCGCGGCAGAAGCGCGTCACCGTCGGCTCGCTGACATCGGCCTTGCGCGCGATCTCGGCATTGGAGGCATCGACCGAAAAGGTCACGTCGGCCAGCACGACATCGGCGACGCGCCGCTCGGCCGGCCTGAGCTCGGCGTAGGAATCCTTGATGATCGACAGGATGTCGGGGATGCCGCCCAGATAGACTTCGCTGCCGGCCGTCCCCTGGGTCATGGCGTGCACGCGGCGTTCCTCCATCGTCAGTCCCCGCCCGCCTATAGCATATCGAGGCCGGTCCAGAACGGCCGGCGCGCGGCCGATCTCCCCTTTCCCCAAGCCATTGTGTAAGAAAGTTACCTGTCGGGTGCAAGCCTTTTCCACCCGGAAACAGGCGATCCTGTCGCGCGCTTGACTCTGTCTGTCGGATAGTTACAAACTCATCGGGTCAGCGCGACCAGCCGCAAAAGGCGGGGCGCCGGCCTGGGGAAGCACGAGACTCGCGAGGGACGATGTCGGCGGCTGCAAGTGGCACCACCAAGCTCTCCGTGCGGGGCGCCACGAAGACATACAGCACCAGATCGGGCGATCTCGTCGCCATCGAGGACTGCGCGCTCGACGTGCGCGAAGGCGAGATCCTGTCCATCGTCGGCCCCTCGGGCTGCGGCAAGACCACGCTGCTCTGGGCCATGTCGGGGCTGCACGGGCTGAGCGCCGGCGAGGTGCTGCTCGACGGCAAGCCGGTGACCGGGCCGAACCGGCAGATCGGCATGGTGTTCCAGCAGGCGAACCTCTTGCCCTGGCGCAATCTCGACGCCAACATCAACTTCCCCTTCGAGATCATGCACACGACGCCCGACCGGGCGTGGATCGCCGACCTGCTGGAGCGCGTCGATCTCGCCGGCTTCGGCGGCCGCTTTCCGGGCGAATTGTCGGGCGGCATGCAGCAGCGCGCCGCCTTGGTGCGCGCCCTCTCCTACAAGCCCTCGCTGCTCCTGATGGACGAGCCCTTCGGCGCCCTCGACGCCTTCACCCGCGAGGAGATGAATCGCCTCGTCGAGGAGATCTGGCTCACCACCCACACCACCATCGTGCTCATCACCCACTCCATCGAGGAGGCGGTGCTGCTCTCCGACCGCGTCATCGTGATGAGCCCGCGCCCCGGCCGCATCGCCAGCACCCACACCGTGCCCTTCGCGCGGCCGCGCTCGGAGGAAACGCTGGCCAGCCTCGAGGCCTTCGAGCTGATGAACACCATCAAGCGCGAGATCGTCGGCACCCAGCAGAGCCGCTATGCGCGCCCCGCCGCGCCGGCCGCCGCACAGTGAGGGGAAAATGAGCGACACCGACGCCATTCCCGAGTTCAAGCAGGCGTCCGCCGGCAGCGGCGAGGTGAGCCTCAGCGGCGGCATGTCGGCGCTGGCCGCCGGCCCCGGCGTGCGCTCGCTCGGCGAGGTGCTCGCCATCCTCGCCGTCGCCGTCATCATCATCGGCGGCACCGAGCTGCTGCTGACGCTCTTCGCCGTGCCGCAATATGTGCTGCCCAAGCCGAGCGAGATCTTCGTCGCCCTCGTCACCGATTTCCCGCTGATCGCGCCGCATCTCGGCCATACGCTGGTCGAATTGCTCGCCGGCTTCGGCATCGGCGCCAGTGTCGGGCTGATCCTCGCCGCGCTCATCACCCAGTTCCCCTTCGCCGAGAAGGTGATCACCCCCTATATCCTCTTGCTCGTCACCACGCCCATGCTGGCGCTGGTGCCGCTGCTCATTCTGCGCTTCGGCTTCGGCTACGAGCCGCGCATCATCGCCGTGGCGCTCGCCTCCGGGCCGATGGTGATGATCAACGCCGCCACCGGCTTCCGCCGCGTCGATCGCGGCAAGATCGCGCTGGCGCGCTCCTACGGCGCCTCGACGCTGCAGATCTTCTGGAAGATCCGCGCCCCCATGGCGCTGCCCATGATCTTCGTCGGCCTCATGGTCGGCTCGATCTTCGGGCTTCTGACCGCCGTCGGCGCCGAGATGGTGGGCGGCGGCTTCGGGCTGGGCAACCGGCTCACCTCCTACTCCTCCATGATCCAGATGCCGCAGTTCTTCGCTGTGGTGCTGATCCTGTCCATCCTGGGCATCCTCATCTACGTGCTCTTCTTTCTTCTGGGAAAGAAGTTCGCGAGCTGGGAGGCCTGAGGCTGAAACCGGCCGCACGCGCAGCGCCGGCCGGACCATGAACGTATAAGCAAGGGGAACAACAGCATGACCAGACTTCCTTTTCCCGGCGGCATGAGCCGTCGCACCTTCCTGCAGGTCTCGGCCGCCGGCGTCGTCACCGCGACGGCCCTGGGTGGCAGCCGGGCGCTCGCCGCGCCCTATTCCAAGTTCACCTGGATCTCGCCGCGCGGCACCCTCGAGGTGCTCGACGATTTCGGCTACTGGATGGGCAAGAAGCTCGGCTATTTCGACGATCTCGGCGTCGAGGTCGACATGCAGCCCGGCCCTTCGGACGGCACCGCCACGGTGAAGTTCGTCGATGTCGGCCAGGCCGACATGGGCTTCCCCTCGCCGGGCATCTTCTCGTTCGCGCTCGAGAACGGCATGAAGCTCAAATCGGCGTTCCACTGGGGCGCGCTCGACACCTTCTCCTTCGCCTTCCGCAAGGGCGAGGGCAGCAACGATTTGCGCCAGCTCGAGGGCAAGACCATCCTGCTCGGCTCCGCCGCCTGGCAGTCGATCACCGACCCCATGCTGGCCGTGCAGGGCGTCGATATCTCCAAGATCAAGTATGTCGAGGCCGGCTGGCCGACCTGGGGCACGGCGCTCGCCGCCGGCCAGGGCGACGCGGCGCTCTCGTGGGAAGGCCTGCGCGCCGAATGGGTCTCGACCGGGCTCGATTTCGAATACTGGCTGGGCGTGCAGCGCTCGCCGCTCGTCGCCAACACCTATGTGGTGCGCGCCGACGACCTCGAGGACCCCGACAAGAAGGCCTTCCTCGACAAATATCTGCGCGCCTGGTCGATGGGCCTCGAAGCCTCCTACCACAACCCGCTCGCCGCGGTGCACGCCGTGTTCGAGCAGTTCCCGGCGGTGGCGCAGGCCAACGGCCCGGCGCAGGGCGCCATGTCGATGCTGCAGAACCTCAACGTCGTGCGCGGCGACATGTCGAAGCGCGCCGGCTGGGGCGACCACGACATGGCCGCCTGGCAGACCTTCTTCGACAAGGTCCACGAGCTGGGCCAGGTCAAGAACCCGGTCAAGGCCGAGGACGTGTGCACCAATGCCTGCATCGCGGCGGCCAACGACTTCGACCACGACAAGGTCAAGGCCGATGCCCTCGCCGTCGAGCTGCCGGCCGACCTCGCCGCCATCGATATCGAGGACGTGCGCGCCCACCTGTTCGATCAGGCGATCCCCGAAGGCCGCTGAGGCGACTGAACGCGTGGGCGGCGCCGGCCGCCCACGCCTTTGTGGTTTACTGCATGGGAGGGCCGGATGGCCGACAAGGTGAAAGTTCTGGTCGTTGGGCTCGGCAATATGGGCAAGTCCCATGCGAGCGCCTATCACCGCAATCCGGGCTTCGAGATCGTCGGGCTGATGAGCCGCTCCATCAAGAGCAAGGAGATCCCCGACGAGCTCAAGGGCTATCCCCTGTTCGAGGATTTCGACGCGGCGCTGGCGGCGACCAAGCCCGATGCCGTCTCGATCAATTCGTGGCCCAACAGCCACGCCGACTACGCCATCAAGGCAATGAACGCCGGCGCCCATGTGTTCATGGAAAAGCCCATCGCCACCAACATCGAAGACGCCGAGAAGGTTGTCGCCACGGCGCGGGCGAAGAACCGCAAGCTGGTGCTCGGCTACATCCTGCGCGTCCACCCCTCATGGATGAAGTTCATCGAGCTTGGCCAGACGCTGGGCAAGCCCCTGGTCATGCGCCTCAACCTCAACCAGCAATCGGGCGGGCCGACCTATGACTGGCACAAGAACCTGATCGACTCGCTGATCCCCATCGTCGATTGCGGCGTGCATTACGTCGATGTCATGTGTCAGTTGACCGGCGCCAGGCCGGTGCGCGTCCACGGCATCGGCGCCAAGCTCTGGGCCGAGGCCGACAAGCCCAATTACGGCCATCTGCACGTCACCTTCGATGACGGCTCGGTCGGCTGGTACGAGGCCGGCTGGGGCCCGATGATGAGCGAGGTCGCCTATTTCGTGAAGGACGTGGTCGGCCCCAAGGGCGCCGTCTCCATCGTGCCCAACCCCAAGGCGCACAAGGAGGGCGTGTCGGACTCCTCCAACATCGACCAGCACACCAAGACCGACGCCATCCAGTACCATCATGCCGAGGTGGCGCCGGGCGACAAGGCCTTCGTCAGGAAGGACGACATCTTCACCATGGACGACGAGCCCGGCCACCAGGAATTGTGCGACCGCGAGCAGGCCTTCTTCCTCAAGGCCATCACCGAGGATCTCGACCTCACCGAATCGATGGACGCGGCGGTCAACAGCCTGCGCATCGTGCTGGCGGCCGAGCAGAGCATCAACGAAGAGCGGGTCGTCGAGCTCGCCTGACGAGCCTGTCGTCCATCACGCGCAGCAGGACGGGCGGCCGGGGCCGCCCGCGCCGGCGCCCAGCGGAGAGATATAAATGAGCCCTGCTCAGACCGGCCTCGACCTCGTCCTCAAGGGTGGACGGGTGCTCGACGCACGCAACCGGATCGACGGCAGGTTCGACATCGGCATCGCCCGCGGCCGCATCGCCGCGGTGGCGCCCGACCTCGCGCCCGGCAGCGCGCGCGTCCATGACGTGAGCGGCAGGATCGTCGCGCCCGGCCTCATCGACATCCACACCCATGTCTACCACAAGGCAACCTCGCTCAGCGTCGATCCCGGCTTCATCGCGCGGCGCTCGGCCTGCACCACGCTGGTCGATGCCGGCAGCGCCGGCGCCGGCAACTATGACGGCTTCCGCGACTATGTGATGGTGCATTCGCCCTATCGCATCTTCGCCTTCCTCAACATTTCCTTCCCCGGCATCTTCGGCTTCGACAAGGACGTGGCGGTGGGCGAGGCGACGACGCGCGCCATGCTGCCGGTGCATCGCTGCGTCGCCACGATCGAGGCGAACCGCGACCGCATCGTCGGCGTCAAGGTGCGCATCGGCGGCATCGTCACCGGCGATCTCGGGCTCGGCGCGCTGGAGCTGGCGCTCGAGGCGGCCGAAGCGGTCGGCCTGCCGCTGATGACCCATATCGGCCACCCGCCGCCGAGCTATGCCGACGTGGTGGACATGCTGCGCCCCGGCGACATCCTCACCCATTGCTACCGGCCCGAGCCCAATTCGGCCATCGGCCCCGACGGCAAGGTGCTCGACGCCGTGTGGCAGGCGCGCGAGCGCGGTGTGCTCTTCGACATCGCCCACGGCATGGGCGCCTTCGGCTACGATACCGCCGAGGCGGCGCTCAAGGACGGCTTCAAGCCCGACCTCATCTCCTCGGACGTGCACGTCATCGCCGTCGAGGGCCCCGGCTACGACCTGCTGCACACCATGAGCAAGCTGCGCAATTGCGGCCTGAGCCTTGCCGAGGTCATCGAGATGTCGGCGAGCCGCCCGGCCCTCGCCATCCGCCGCCCCGATCTCGGCCATCTCGGCGTCGGCGCCCCGGCCGACATCACCGTGCTCGACGAGGTCGAGAGCGACTACGTCTTCACCGACGTGGTCGGCACCCACCGGCAGGGCGCGACCCTCCTGCAGCCCGTCGCCGTCTATCTCGACGGGCGCGAGATGGAAGTCAGCCGCCGCCCCTTCGAGGAAGCCTTCCTCGTAAACGGCCATCACCACCACTGAGGACGCCCGTGAGCTACAAGGCCATCTACACCTACGCCTGGGACCTCGCCGAGACCGGCGTCGCCGCCGCCACCGCCGACTTCCGCCGCCTCGGCCTCGATACGGTGACGCTGGCCGGCAGCTATCATGCCGGCAAGTTCCTGCGCCCGCACGGCACGGCGGGCAAGGTCTATTTTCCCGAGGACGGCACCGTCTATTTCAACGCCGACCCCGCCCGCTACGGCGCCATCAAGCCGGCCGCCAATTCCATCCTCGCGGACCACGACGTGTTGCGCGAGCTGACCGCTGCCGGCACCATGGCAGTCAATGTCTGGCTGGTGCTGCTGCACAACAGCCGCCTCGGCTTCGCCCACCCCGACAGCGTGGTGCGCAACGCCTTCGGCGACCCCTACTACTATAACCTCTGCCCCTCGGCGCCGGCGGCGCGCGCCTATGCCATCGGCCTCGCCCGCGACGTGACCGAGAGCTACCCGGTAAGCGGCATCTCGATGGAGGCGCCCGGCTTCACGCCCTACAGCCACGGCTATCACCACGAGATCGGGCTGGTGCAGCTCAACCCCTGGCTCGAGAACCAGCTCGGCCTGTGCTTCTGCGACCATTGCGTCGCCGCCGCCGAGGCGGCCGGCATCGACGCGCGGCGCCTCAAGGCGCAGGTCGCCGCCGACATCACCGCCTATCTCGATTCCGACCTCGATTTCCCGCCCGACATGGCCGAGGCCTTCTGGCGCGCCGACCTCGCGGCCGATGGCGACCTGCGACGCTATCTCGATTTCCGTAGCGGCCAGGTGACCTCGCTCGTCGCCGAGATCCGCGCCGCCGTGCGCGCCGACGCGACGGTGGCGGTGATCCCCTCGGTCGCGCGCCCCACCGGCGGCGCCTGGTACGAGGGCAGCGACCTCGGCGCGCTCGGCCGCACCGCCGGGATCATCGAGGCGTGCTTTTACGAGCCGAGCGTCGCCCGCATCCGCGCCGACCTGTTCGACATCCGGCGCCGCCTCGCCGGCACCGACACGCGCCTGCGCGGCATCTTGCGCCCCGCTTTTCCCGACCTCACCAGCCGCGCGGCGGTGATCGAGGCGGTGGCGGCCCTTGCCGCTGGCGGCGTTACCGACATCGCCTTCTACAATTGGGGTCATCTGCGCCGCGCCAATCTCGACTGGCTCGGCGCCGCATTGGGAGCCGTCGCATGAGCGGAGCGTTTGCCGGAAAGACCATCGCCATCACCGGCGCGGCGGGCGGCATCGGCCAGTGGCTGTGCCGCTTCTTCGGCGCCGAGGGCGCGACCATCGCCGCCATCGACCGCTCCGAGGCCGTGCTGGACCTGCCGCACAAGCTCGCCGCCGACGGCATAAAGGTGACGCCTGCCATCGCCCATATCGAGGACGCCGCCGCCATCGCCGCCGCCTTCCAAGGCTTCGGCGACGTGCATGTGCTCATCAACAATGCCGGCATCTCGCGCCACCCGACGCTGGCCGCGACCGACCCCGCCGGCTGGGCCGAGGACATCGCCGCCAACCTCAACGGCGCGCAGGCCTGCGCCCATGCGGTGCTGCCGCAGATGGTCGCGCGCCGCGCCGGCAACATCGTCAATATCGGCTCGGTCAACGGCCTCGGCGCGCTGGGCGACCCCGCCTACAGCGCCGCCAAGGCCGGCATGATCTCGCTCACCCGCTCGATAGCGCAGGAATACGGCCGCTACGGCATCCGCTGTAACATCGTTCTGCCGGGCACCGTGCGCACCCCCATCTGGGGCGAGCGCAAGGCCAAGGACCCCGATGTGCTCAAGACCCTGGAGCGCTGGTATCCGCTCGGCCGCATCGTCGAGCCCGACGAGGTGGCGCGCGTCGTCGCCTTCCTCGCCTCCGACCTCGCCAGCGCCATCACCGGCGCCGCGATCCCGGTCGATTGCGGGCTGATGGCCGGCAACATCGTCATGGCACGCGAGCTGACGCTCGAAGATTTCTAGGAGGAGGACCAACATGGACCGTTTGCGTATCGGCATCATCGGGCTGGGCTGGTTCGGCGAAATCCACGCCGAGACCATTGCCGGCGTGCCCAATCTCGAGCTGGCAGCGCTGTGCACGCGCACGCCCGAGCGCCTCGCCGCGCTGGGCGAGAAGTTCGGCGTCAAAAAGCTCTATCGCGACTATAACGACATGCTCGCCGACCCTGACATCGACGCGGTGTCGATCTGCACCATGTGGGACCAGCATACCGCGCCGGCCATCGCCGCGCTCCGGGCCGGCAAGCACGTCTTTCTCGAAAAGCCCATCGCCTCGACGGTCGCGGACGCCGAAAAGATCACCGCCGCCTCGAAGGGCGCCAAGGGCATCCTGTTCATCGGCCACGTGGTGCGCTTCAACCCGCGCTACCGCATGGCCAAGCAGGCCATCGACGAGGGCCGCATCGGCAAGATCGTGGCGCTGTCGTCGCGCCGCAACATCCCCGCCGCCTGGACGCCGACCATCCTCAACAAGATCGGCCCCATCGTCGGCGACGCCATCCACGACACCGACATCATGTGCTGGCTGACCGGCGACACCGTGGCCTCGGCCTATGCGCAATGGGTCGATGTGCGCGGCTTGAAGCACCCCGACATCGGCCAGACCATGTACCGCTTCAAGGGCGGCGCCACGGCGACGCTCGAGACGGTGTGGTGCATGCCCGACAAGACGCCCTTCGACATCGACGAGCGCATGTCGGTGATCGGCACCGAGGGCATCATCCACATCCAGGACACCTTCCCCAACCTCGCCATCGTCGATGGCAACAAGCTGCATTCGCCCGACACCACCTACTGGCCGATGGTCAACGGCGTGCGCGGCGGCGCCCTGCGCGACGAGTTCGTCTACTTCGCCGCCACGGCGCTATCCGGCGGCACCGTCACCATCGGCACGCCCGAGGACGCGACCGCCGCGCTCGCCGCGACCCTCGCCGCCGAGGAGTCGGCGCGCAGCGGCACTGTGGTGCGGCTATGAGCGATTACGAATTCGATCACGTCGGCATCACCACGACCGAGGTGCAGCCTGAGGAGGACTGGGTCGAGGCCAGCAAGATCTGGGTCACCAATCCGCGCCACCACCCCGAGCATATCGAGTTTCTGCGCTATCGCGCCGACAGCACGGTGCCGGCCGCGGTGCGCGACAACCCGCACGTCGCCTATCGCGTCACGGACCTCGCCCCGCACCTCGCCGCCGAGGGCGTCGAGATCCTCATCCCGCCCTTCATCGTCGGCGACTTCCTCGAAGTGGTGTTCGTGCGCAAATACGGCATGATCTTCGAATATATGCGCTATCTGAAGGAGGGTTGGTTCGGAAACTGAGTCGCGGCATGGCCGACATCCTCTCCCCGGAACTCTTTCTCACCGACGCGCAGAAGGCGTGGTTCACCCACGACCGCTTCGGCATGTTCGTGCATTGGGGCCTCTATGCGCTGGGCGCCCGGCACGAATGGCTGCAGAACCGCGAGGAGATCGACGCGGCCGGCTATCGCCGCTATTTCGACGCCTTCGACCCCGACCTCTACGACCCGCGCGACTGGGCCCGCCGCGCCCGCGAAGCCGGCATGAAATATGTGGTGCTGACCGCCAAGCACCATGACGGCTTCTGCCTGTGGGACAGCCAAGTGACCGACTACAAGGCGCCCAACACGCCTTATGGTCGCGACCTCATCGCCCCCTTCGTCGAGGCCTTCCGCGCCGAGGGGCTCAGGATCGGCTTTTACTATTCGCTGCTCGACTGGCACCACCCCGACTTCACCATCGACATGTACCACCCGCTGCGCAACCGGCCCGACGCGGCGGCGCTCAACGAAGGCCGCGACATGGCGCGCTACGCCGCCTATATGCGCGCCCAGGTGACGGAGCTCTTGACCCTCTATGGCCGCATCGACGTCATCTGGTTCGATTTCTCCTATCCCGGCCGCACCTATCGCGATCTGCCGGGCAAGGGCCGCGACGACTGGCAGAGCCTCGAGCTCTTGCGCCTCGTGCGCCGGCTGCAGCCCGAGATCATCGTCAACAACCGGCTCGACCTCGACGAGCTGACCGACGCCCTGCCCGACGTCGTCACCCCCGAGCAATATACGCCGCGCACGCCGCCGCTGATCGGCGGGCGCGAGGTGACCTGGGAGATGTGCCAGACCTTTTCGGGCTCCTGGGGCTACTTCCGCGACGAGGAAAGCTGGAAGAGCCCCGAGCAATTGCTCCACATCCTCATCGACGGCGTGGCGCTGGGCGGCAACCTGCTGATAAATGTCGGCCCCACCGCGCGCGGCACCTTCGACCCTCGCGCCAGCGCGGCGCTCGACGCCTATGCAGGATGGATGGCGCTCCACTCCCGCGCCATCTACGGCGCCGGCCGCGCCGCCTTCACGGCGCCCGACGGCTGCCGCTACACGCAGCGCGGCGACCGGCTCTACCTTCACATCTATAGCTGGCCCAACCGGCACCTGCATCTCGACGGGCTCATGGGCAAGCTGCGCTACGCCCAGCTTCTCCACGACGCGAGCGAGGTGCGCTGGCTCGGTGCCGACGCCGACCCGCATTTCGTGCCGCCGGTCGGCCCCGGCACGCTGACGCTGGAGCTGCCGGTCAAGAAGCCGGACGTGGTGGTGCCGGTGGTGGAACTGTTCCTGCGGGAGTGACGGTAACGATGACGACCCATATTACGCGGCAGCGCCTGGCCCTGCCCATGGCGCGCCTCGGCGGCCCGAGCAAGCTGCCGCGCTTCGGCTGGCAGCAGCCCATGCCGAAAAAGCCGACGCCGCCCAATTTCGGCCTCAGCGCCGACGAGGCGGCGCATGGCTTCGAATGGGGCGAGGGCTCCATCCTGCCCTATGCGGTCTATGACGATTACGACCGCGCCCTCGCGCCGGGCGAGCTCGACGTGCTGGTCATCGACAATGGCCTGTTGCGCGCCACCATCGCCCCGACGCTGGGCGGGCGCCTGCTCGCATTGCAGGACCTGGCGACCGGCCGCGACCTCGTCTTCCGCAACCCGGTGTTCCAGCCCGCCAACCTCGCCGCGCTCAACGCCTGGTTCTCGGGCGGCATCGAGTGGAACGGGCTGATCCCCGGCCATTCGCCCTTCACCACGGCGCCGGTCTTCGCCGGCGTGCGCGACACGCCGCGCGGCCCCATCCTGCGCCTCTACGAATTCGACCGCAGCGTCGAGGCGACCTGGCAGATCGACCTGTTCCTGCCCGCCGACCGGGCAACGCTGTTTGCCCATGGCCGAATCGTCAACCCGTCGGACGCGCCGCGCCTCGCCTATTGGTGGACCAACATCGCCGCGCCGATGGACGACAGGACCCGCGTCCTGAGCCCCGCCGCCTATTCCATCGAGCATATCTGGCCGGGCAACAATCTGGGCCGCTGCGCCTTCCCGCACGACGGCTGGGACGCCTCCTATCCCGACAACTGGCAGAACGCGACCTCGGTCTTCTTCCGCGCCCCCGACGCGCCGCGCCGCTTCGTCCTCGCCGTGGACGGCGCCGGGCACGGCCTCGCCCAGACGGCGACGGCCGAAATGGTCGGCCGCAAATTCTTCTATTTCGGCGCCGCCACCGGCGGGCAGAACTGGATGGACTATCTCGCCCGGCCCGGCGAGGGCCGCTATCTCGAAATCCAGAGTGGCCTCACCCCCACCCAGAACCAGCATTTCGTGCTGGCCGCCGGCGAGGAACGGGAGTGGACCGAAGCCTTCGCGCCCATCAGCCTCGACCCCGCGCGCGCCCACGATCCCGACTACGCCGCCGCCACCGCCCACGCCGCTGCCGCGGTGGATGCCACAATGCCGGCCGCAGAGCTGGCCGCGATCGACGCCTTCCTGCGCGACGAAGCCCGCCAGCCTCTCGACACCAGATATTCCACGGGTGCGCCCTGGGGGCGGCGGCAGGAGCGCCTCATCGGCCGCCCGCTCGCCGCCGGGCTCGACTTCGCCACGGACACGCCGCCCGACTTCTGGGACGCGCTCGCCGCCGGCGGCCCCGTCGCCGAGGCCGAATTGCGCGCCCTGCCCGAGGGCGTCGCCGTCTCGCCGCTCTGGGCCGCCCGGCTCGAGGACAGCGCCAGGGCGCAGGGCATGAGCTGGCTCCATGCCCTGCTGCTCGCCACCGCCGCGCTCGACGCCGGCGATCGCGAGGTGGCCGGCGCCTACGCCGCCCAGTCGCTGGCGCTGCGGCCGAACTGGGCCGCCCACCGCCTCATGGCGCTGCTCGCCGCCGATGCTGATGCGGCCTCCGAGAGCTATAAGCGCGCCTGGGCCATGGGCGACGCCCCGCCCGAGCTGGCGGTCGAGATCGCCCAGCACTTCATGGTCCATCGCCGCTCGGCCGCGCTCAAGGCCTTCGTCGAGGCGCTGCCCGCCGACCTGCGCGAGCGCGAGCGCATCCTCCTCGCGCGCGCCGTGGTCGCCGCCGATGACGGCGATGCCGCGAGCCTCGAAGCGCTGCTCTTCGCCCGCCCCTTCGCCACCATCCGCGAGGGCGAGACGCTGCTCTCGGACCTGTGGGTGCGGCTGCGGCAGCTCCGGCTCGCGGCGGCGCTCGGCCGCGCCCCGACGCCGGACGAAGCGGCCGCCGACCTCGCAGCCCACCCGCTGCCGCGCGCGCTGGATCTGCGCATGCACGCGCTGGCGCGCGAGGCCTAGCCCCGCGCCGCGACCGACGCGGCGATGCGCGCCACCAGCGCCTCGTCCACGGGCCGGCCGATGGCGCGCATGGCCAGCACCACGGCGCCCACCGAGCCGTCGCCGGCCGCGCGGATGTCGGGCGCGTGCCCGGCGGCGCGCAGCCGTTCGGCAATGGCGGCGCCGAGCCCGGTGAGGTGCGGCGCGATGCCGCCGCCCACCGCCACCGGCCCCGGCATCTGCGGGTCGAAGACGCGCTCGAAATCGGCCACGAGGTAAGCCTCGGCCTGCGCCAGCAGCCGCGCCGCCACCTTGTCGTCGCGGGCCGCGATGACCAGCGGCGCGAAGCGCGCCAGCGTTATGGGTTTGCCGCCATAGACGGCATCGATCAGCGTGCGCAGCGCCATCGGCCGGCTGTCATAGGCGCGCGCGTCGCTCAGCTCCAGCCCGAGCGCGCCGAGCAGCGCCGGCGTCAGCGCCGTCGCCTCGCCGCGCCCGTCGAGATCGGCGGCAACGGCGATCGCCGCCTGGTGCCCGAGCCAGTAGCCCGAGCCGAGATCGCCGAGCAGCCAGCCCACCGCGTCGGCCACCCGCTCGATGGCGCCGGCGCGGATGCGCGCCGCGCCCGCCCCCGTGCCCGCGACGATGCAATAGCCGTTCTCGGCCGCCGTCACCGAGGCCAGCATGGCCTGCAGGTCGCCCGAGAACAGCAGCTTGCCGCTGAGCCCCAGCGCCCGGAACGCCGTTTCGAGCCGCGCCTCGGCGACATGCGCGCGCGGCCCGGCGAGCGCGATCAGCGCCACGGCGATGTCGAGCGGCCGCGCCGCCTCGGCCAGCGCCATCTCGACCGCCGAGATGATCGCTGCCGCCGCCCCGTCGGGCGTGTTCGAGGCCGGATTGCCGCCCGTATTGCGGCCGCGCCCGAGGCACAGGCCCGCCTCGCTAACGAGCAGCGCGCGCGAGGTCGAGCCACCCACGTCGATGGCCAGCAGCGCCGTGCTCATCGTGCCACGCCCGCTTGCCTTTGCCGGATTTGCCCGATAAGAATTGTTTTCACGATCTGCCGACCGTCTTGAGAGTGATTTTCAGGGATAGGCTCGTAGCATAGATGGCCGAACCGGCAAAGACGTTCAGCGTGCTGAACCGCATCATGACCTATCAGTCACAGATGCCGGCGACGATCGCCAAGATCGCCGCAGTGCTGATCGACGATCCCAAGGCGCCGCTCAACCTGTCCATCACCGAGCTGGCCGAGCGCGCCGGCACCTCGCCCGCCAGCGTTACCCGCTTCTGCCGGCTGATCGGCTATGCCGGCTTTTCCGAGCTGCGCGTCGGCATTGCCGAGGATGTCGGCCGCGGCGGCGCCGAGGCGGCCTGGATCGCCGATATCGGCCGCTCCTTCGGCCCCGACGATCCGCCCGAGGAAATCCGCAACACCCTGTTCAACACGCATGTGCAGTCGCTGCAGACGACCGCCGGGCTGGTCGATATCCCGACCGCCATGCGCGTCGCCAAGCGCATCGTCGCCGCCCGCCATCTCGACGTCTACGGCGTCGGCGGCAGCGCCCTCACCGCGCTCGAGACCGAGGCGCGGCTCTACCGCATCGGCATCAACGTGCATGCCTGGTCGGAAATCCACGACGGGCTGACCAGCGGCGCCATCCTCGACAAGCACTGTGTCGCCATCGCCATCTCCAATACCGGCCAGACCGAAGAGACCATCCAGATGCTGACGGTCGCCAAGGCTTCGGGCGCCTATGCCGTGGCCATCACCGCCAACCCGGAATCGCCGCTCGCCCGCATCGCCGACGACGTGCTCATCGCCGCCTCGCCGCATGGCTATCTGCAGCCGGCGGACCTGTCGGCCCGCTTCTGCCAGCTCTTCGTGGTCGATCTGCTCTACCTGCTCATCGCCCAGTCCGATTTCGACCGCACGACCCGCCTGCTCGCCGCCTCCGGGGCGGCCGTGGCGCCGCGCCGCCGGCCGATGCGCGGCGCCGTCTCGCACGCCGCCATGCGCCACACAGTGCCTCACCGAGCCAAGGAACCAAGCGAATTATGACCGACCTCGCCACGCAATACCTCAATGAAGTCACGACGCGCCTCGCGCGCCTCGCGGGCCCCAGCGCCCCGATCGATGACGCCATCGCGGTGATTGCTGACGCGCTCGAGGCGGGCGGCGTGGTGCAGGCCTTCGGCACCGGCCATTCGGAAGCCTTCGCCATGGAGATCGCCGGCCGCGCCGGCGGCCTCATCGCCACCAACCGCATTCCGCTGCGCACCCTGGTGCTGCGCGGCGGCCGCGACCTGTCGATCCTCGGCGGCGCCGAGCTCGAACGCGATCCCAACGTCGCCGAGGACCTGCTCGGCCTGTTCGACCTCAACCCGCGCGACGTCTTCATGATCGCCTCAAATTCCGGCGTCAACGGCTCGATCGTCGGCATGGCGCTGGCCGCCAAGGCGCGCGGCCACACGCTCATCGCCGTCACCAGCCTCGAGCACACCAGCCGCGTGACGCCCAAGCATCCGAGCGGCAAAAGGCTGAGCGAGGTGGCCGACATCGTCATCGACAATCTCGCCCCGTTCGGCGACAGCACCATGGAGCTCGAGGGCGGCATCGGCGTCGGCGCCGTGTCCTCGCTCACCGCCGCCTTTATTGCGCAACGCATCACCATCGGCGTGGCCGAGACGATGCGGCGGCGCGGTAAAACACCCCCCGTCTACATCTCGGCGAATATTCCAGGAGGCGACGAGCACAATCGTGCGCTCGAAGATCTCTACGGCGAGCGGATCCGCAGGGAAGCATAAAGCTTGCGGAACCTGTCGGCATGGGGTGAACTACTGTCAAATACGACAAGGGAAGGACTAGAAATGACCATCAAGAAGAGTTTCGACCGTCGCACGTTCCTCAAGGGGACGACGGCTCTCGCCGCGGCGGCGCCGTTCGCCGGCCTGCTCGGCTCCACCGGCCGCGCCTTCGCGCAGGACGCCGCCAACCCGTTCGCCATCGCCGACGGCTCGACCGTCGACGCGGTGATCTTCAACGGCGGCTACGGCATCGACTATGTCGAGTTCGCCGCCGACCTGATGCGCAAGAACCACCCGAGCCTCACGGTCAACGTGGCGCCCTCGACCCAGATCGCGACCGAATTGCAGCCGCGGTTCCTCGGCGGCAACCCGCCCGACCTGATCGACAACTCCGGCGCCGACTCCATCGGCTTCGCGGCGATCATCGACCAGCTCGACGACATGAACTCGGTGCTCGACGCGCCGAACCTCGAAGGCGTCAAGATCCGCGACACGCTGGTGGGCGGCGTCGAGGCGGCCGGCACCTTCGGCGACAAGTTCGTGGCCCTCAACTACGTCATGACCGTCTACGCCATGTGGTATTCGGCCCAGCTCTTCGAGGACAATGGCTGGACCCCGCCGACCACCTGGGCCGAGGCCATCGACCTGGGCAAGCAGGCCAAGGAGAAGGGCCTCTACCTGCTCGGCTGGGGCAAGGAAGCGGCGACCTACTACCGCACCACCGCCGTCGCCTCGGCGATCAAGGAAGGCGGCGACGAAGTGCGTCTCGCCGTCGACAACTTCAAGCCCGGCTTCTGGTCGCACCCCGCCTTCCAGGCGGTGTTCACCTCGCTCTACGAGATCATCCAGGGCGGCATGATGAAGCCCGGCGGCGCCGGCACGCAGTTCACCGCCGCGCAGGCCCAGTGGTCGAACGACCAGTCCTTCCTGCTCTACCCCTCGGGCTCGTGGATCGAGAACGAGATGAAGAACGCCACCAAGGACGGCTTCCGCATGACCGGCATGCCGGAGCTGTCGGTCTCCGACAACGGCGCCTTCCCCAAGACCGCGCTGCACGCGACGGCCGGCGAGCCGTTCATCATCCCGCTCGGCGGCCTCAACGTGGCCGGCGGCAAGGAACTGCTGCGCACCATGCTCTCGAAGGAGGCCGCGGCCAACTTCGCCAAGACCAAGCTCGCGCCGACCATCGTCAAGGACACCGTCCCGGCCGATGGCTACGGCTCGACCGCCCTGGTCTCGCAGAGCAAGCTGCTCGCCGATGCCGGCAGCGACGTGTTCACCTGGAACTCGTTCGACCTCTACGGCACCAACCGCGACGAGCTCGTGGTGTGGAACAGCTTCCTTGACGGTCAGCTCGACGTGGCGGCCTTCACCGCCGCGCTGACGCAGATCACCGACGCCGTCTACAACGATCCGTCGGTCACCAAGGTCGAAGTGAAGTGACGGCCGGCACGATGGCAGGAGCGTCCACCGTCAGACGACGGTGGGCGCTGCCGAACCTCGAGACCACCAGCTTCTTCGTGGTGTTCCTCGGGCTTCCGCTCGCGATCTATACGATCTTCGTGATCTTGCCATTCGTGCAAGCCTTCTACTACTCGCTCACCGACTGGACGGGCTTCTCGAAGACGATGAACTTCGTGGGGCTCGCCAACTACGTGGCGCTCACGCAGGACCCGGTCTTCATCAAGGCTGTCACCAACAGCATTGTGCTGGTCGTGGTCCTGCCGCCACTGGTCATCGTCCTGTCGCTGACGCTGGCCACGCTGGTGACGGTCGGCGGCACGAGCCGCGGCCAGGTCGCCGGGCTCAAGCATTCCGACCTCTACCGCGTCATCTCCTTCTTCCCCTACACGGTGCCGGCCATCATCATCGGCATCCTGTGGGCGCAGATGTACGATCCGTCCAACGGCCTCCTCAACGGCATCCTGACGGCGCTCGGCTTCGATTTCTTCAAGTCCTTCGCCTGGCTCGGCAACGAGCGCACGGCGATGGGCGCCTCGATCTTCGTCATCGCCTGGTCGATGGTCGGCTTCTACATGGTGCTGTTCATCGCCGCCATCAAAGGCATCCCCTCGGAGGTCTACGAGGCGGCGCGCGTCGATGGCGCCGGGCGCTTCCGCACCGCCATCAGCATCACCGTGCCGATGATCCGCGACACCATCCGCACCGCCTATATCTATCTGGGCATCCTCGCCCTCGACGCCTTCGTCTACATGCAGGCGATGAACCCCGTGGGCGGCCCCGCCAACTCCACCGTGGTGATCTCCCAGCACCTGCTCAACACCGCCTTCAAGAAGGGCAAGTTCGGCTACGCCACCTCGATGGGCGCCACGCTCGCCATCATCACCCTGCTGTTCGCCGCCACGGTGATCCTCGTCTTCTGGCTCACCGGCGAGAAAAAGCCCAAGCCGGTCAAGCAGGCCGCCGCCCCCGCGACGCCCCCGGCGACCGACGTGCGCGCCGCCGTCGAGGCCCTGCGCGCCGGCGCGCCGCTCGCCACCGACGCGGTCGGCACGGCGCGCCCGCCGCGCGTCGCGCGCGCCTCGCAGCCGGGCTTCTGGAGCGACAGGAAGGTGGCGACGCTGGCCCATGTCGCGCTCATCAGCTGGGTCGTCATCGTCTGCCTGCCGCTGCTGTGGGTGCTGATGTCGTCGTTCAAGACGACCTCGCAGATCTTCCAGTCGCCCTTCTCGCTGCCCACCAGCCTCAACTTCGACAACTACGTCTCGGCCTGGACGACGGCCAGCATCGGCACCTATTTCTTCAACACGGTGATCGTCGTCGGCGTCGCGCTGGTGATCGTCATGCTGCTCGGCGCCATGTGCGCCTATGTGCTGGCGCGCTACCAGTTCAAGGGCAGCCAGGTCATCTACTATCTGATGCTGGCCGGCCTCACCTTCCCGATCTTCCTCGCCGTGGTGCCGCTGTTCAACACCCTCAAGACCTTCGCGCTGCTCAACACCCTGCCGGGCCTCATCATCACCTATGTCGCCTTCGCGCTGCCCTTCACGGTGTTCTTCCTCTACGCCTTCTTCCGCACCCTGCCCCAGGAAGTGGCCGAGGCGGCGGCGCTCGACGGCTGCGGGCCGTGGCGCATCTTCTTCCAGATCATGCTGCCCATGGCCAAGCCCGGCATGGCGTCGGTGGCGATCTTCAACTTCCTCGGGCTGTGGAACCAGTTCCTCCTGCCCATCGCCCTCAACACCAACGCCAAGAACTACGTACTGTCGCAGGGCATGGCGTCCTTCGCCTCGCAGGCCGGCTACGCCGTCAATTTCGGCGCGCTGTTCGCCGCCGTGGTGATCACCGTGCTGCCGGTGCTCGTCACCTACATCATCTTCCAGCGCCAGTTGCAGGGCTCCGTCGCCCCCGGCCTGATGAAGTAGCGCAAGGGCCGGCCCGCGCGGCCGGCCCGCTTTCCTCTCAGAGGCGCTGTGCCGTCCAGGTCGCGCTGCCATACTGGGTGTAGCTCACCTCGCCGCGCGTCCCCGGCGTCGTGCTGCCGAGCAGGACGGTGCCCGACATGGCGTCCCCCGCGACCGTGCCGGCGAAGCGGAAGGTCATGATGGCGCCCTCATAGAGCGCCTCGATCACCAGCGTCACGGCGTCGCCGACGACGCGGCCGCTCACCGCGCCCGCCAGATCCGGCGCGCTGTGCGTGCCGCTCAGGACATCGCCGTCCTGCAGCAACTGGATCGTGTGCTGGCGCGGCTTCGGCAGCAGCGCCACGTCGAACGTCCAGGCGCCCGCGACCGCTGCCGGCGCCGGCTCCGGGGCGGCTGGCACCACCGGCGCCGAGCCCAGCGTGCGGGCCAGCGCCGTGCCGACGATTTCGGCCTCGCCCGGCTGCAGGCTGAACGGCTCGATCACCAGCCGGTCGGCGCCCGCCGACATGTCGTCGAGCATGATGCGGGGCGTGCCCGCGAGCAGCCGCCGGCGCAGCTCCATGCCGTCGATGCCCACCCGGTCGCGCGCCCAGCCGAGCTCGAGCTGCGGCTGCTCGTCGCCGGGCTCGGGCGGCAGCAGCCGGGCCGTGCAGCCCGGCACCGCCCGCACCTGGGCGGCGATGGTTTCGAGGTCGCGCGTCCAGTGCGCCAGCTCGCCGGCGCGGTCGCGCGCGAACCACGCCTCGAGCGCCGCGAGCAGCCCGATCACGTCCTCCTTGCCCACCTTCATCGGCCGGCAGAAGGCGCGATGCGGCGCGGCATTGGCCCACGCCACCTCGATGAGGTCGCGCCGCCCCAGCAGCAGCCCGCTGGTCTGCGGTCCGCGCAGGAACTTGCCGCCGCTGTAGACGACGAGGTCGGCGCCGCGCATGAGCCACGGATTGGGCCGGCTGAGATGCTCGGAGGCGGCATCGACCAGGACCGGCACGCCGTGCCGGTGCGCGACGCGCGCGAAATCCTCGACCCGCACCGCCGAGCCCGCGTCGCGCTGGCCCAGCACCGCGACCATCGCCACCTGGGAGAAGTTCATGGCGTCGAGCTCGGCGACGCTCCCGACCTCGACGATCTCGGCCCCCACCATGCGGATCGCCTGATCATAGGGAAAGCGCTGCGTGTCGAGCATCACCACCTGGTTGGCCATGCCCGCCGTCTGCGGCAGGCGCAGCATCTTCACCGGATCGTTGCCGGCGATCGCCGCTGCCGTCGCCGTGGCGATGGCCGCCGCGCTGCCGCAGGTGACGATCCCCCATTCGGCGCCGGTGAGCGCGGCGATGCGGGCGCTGGCGCCCGCCATCAGCTCGTTGAGGTTGACGAAATGGCCGGCGGCCGCCGCCATCGCCGCCTGCACCTCGGGCAGCATGAGGCTGCCACCATGCACGGTGCGCGTCGAGCAGCAATTGATGAACGGCCGGACGCCGAGGGCGAGATAGGGATTGGTCGCGGGCGGCATGGCGGGCGTCAGCGGCGCGTCACGACTTAGCCTGCTCGAGCCGCGCGATGAGGCTCGACGTGTCCCAGCGATTGCCGCCCATGGCCTGCACCTCGGCATAGAACTGATCGACCAGCGCGGTGAGCGGCAGGCGCGACTGGTTGAGCCGCGCCTCGTCGAGCACGATGCCGAGATCCTTGCGCATCCAGTCCACGGCGAAGCCATAGTCGAACTTGCCTTCGAGCATGGTCTTGGACCGGTTCTCCATCTGCCAGCTCTGCGCCGCGCCCTTGGAGATCACCGAGATGACCGCCTCGACGTCGAGCCCCGCCTGCTTGCCGAAATGGATGGCCTCGGACAGCCCCTGCACGGTGCCGGCGATGCAGATCTGGTTCATCATCTTGGCGAGCTGCCCGGCGCCCGACGGCCCGAGCAGCCGCGCCGCGCGCGCAAAGCTCATGATCACCGGCTCGGCCCGCGCGAACGCCGCCGCCGCGCCGCCGCACATGACGGTGAGCGCACCGTTCTCGGCGCCCGCCTGCCCGCCCGACACCGGCGCGTCGATGAAGCTGAAGCCGGCCTTGTCGGCCGCCGCCGAGAGCGCCCGCGCCGCCTTGGCCGAGGCCGTGGTGTTATCGACGAACACCGCGCCCTTCGCCATCGCCGCGAAGGCGCCGTCGGCGCCCGTCGTCACCTCGAACAGATCATTGTCGTTGCCCACGCAGCAGAAGACGAAATCCTGTCCTTCGGCGGCCGCGGCCGGCGTCGGCGCCGCCGCGCCGCCATTCTCGCCGACCCATTTTTCGGCCTTTGCCGCGGTGCGGTTGTAGACGGTCACCGCGTGGCCCTTGGCCTTGAGGTGCCGCGCCATCGGGTAGCCCATCACGCCGAGCCCGAGAAACGCTACTTTTGCCATTGCTGCTCTCCTTGCACGTCTGGAAACTGGATGAGGACGATCTCGTCGATCGCCAATTCGGGAATGTTAAAGACGATACGCCCGCCGGCGCGCTGCGGCGCAATGGGCCGGCCCGCGACGAGCAGCCGCGCCGTGGGCAGCGGCCGCGCCTCTGGCCAGCGCAGCGCCACCTGCTGCGCGCCGACCGGCAGCACCTCGCGCATCGGCCCCTTCATCGCCATCGGATTGGTGAGGTTGACGAGATGCACGGCGAGCCGCCCGCTGCCGGCACGCGTCGCGACATCGACGAGGCCGGGCCCCGTCACCTCGACGGCCGGCACCCTGCCGAGCGCCCAGCGCACGGCATTGCCGATGAGCCGCGCCTGGTCGGCCGCCAGCACCTCCCAGAACGTCTCCCCGATATTCTCGGCGATATAGACGACGCGCCCGCCGGCGCCCGTCTCGCGCACGACGACGCTCGGCGCCGTCGCCGGGGCGCGCTGATAGACCTCTTCCATCGGCAGGTCGGGGAATGGCGGCACGGCGAGGAGCGGCGCCGCGCTCCCGTCATGCAGCCGCACCGGCACATGCCGCGTGCCGGCGATGATGCGCCCGGCCCCGTCATAGCCGGCGCACAGCGGATGGCCGGCGTCGAGCTGCATGTAGCGGTTGTTGGTCGGCGGCAGCGTGTCGCCGGCAACGCTCGCGCCGAACACGTCGGCGAGGCCGAAATCGGCGCGCGCCCGCCCCGTCTCGTCGTAGCGCGAACTCTCGAAGGCCGCGACGATGCTGCCCCCGGCGGCGGCAAAGGCGCGGATGGCGGCGCATTGCGCGTCGCTGAGAAACGCCGCATTGGCGAGCACCAGCACCTTGAACGGCGCCAGCGCCCCGTCCTCGAGCACGAGGTCGGAGACCAGCTCGAAGGGCAGGCCGGCCTCGACCAGCGCATGGTAGAAGCCGCGCTCATGCGCCTCGACGCCGTCGCGGTCGTCGCGCGCCCAGGCGCGCAGCGTCGTGCTGGGATCGAGCAGCGCGATCTCGGCGATGGGCGCCAGCGGCGCCAGCTCCGCCTCGACCGCCGCATGGGCGACGAAGCTCTCGACGATGGGCGCCACCCAGCGCCTGTCGGGCACCGCGGCGTTGAACTTGGTGTACCAGGGCCTGAGCCCATGCGCCGCGCCGTCGGCGATCCATAGCCGCAATTCGGCAGCGGTCTGCACCGAATCCTTCCAGCGCGGCAGCTCCTCGAGCCCGACGCTCGTCACCATGCCGATGGGGCGGTCGCCCATGATGCCGCGCATGCGCTTGCCGTCGCGCCCCGCCGCCCAGATCGGCATCACGCCGAAGCGGCCCTGATTGTCGACGAACAGGATCGGGCAGTTGTCGCGGAAGGTCTTGAGGTCGTAGTCGAGCAGCGCGTCGCTGCCCATATTGGGGATGAAGCGCGCATGCGGCTTGTGCGACCTGACCGTGTCGTTCCAGTGGACGACCAGTGCCGTGAGCACGCCGCGCGACCACGCGACATAGGCCTGCCACGCCGGGTCATGCGGGTCGCGCGCCAGCGGGATGTCGTATCCCGAGGCCGCGTGGAACGCCGTTTTGCAATGCGCGCAATAGCACACGCCATGCCCGTCCCAGCGATTGGCGAAGACGGCATCGATATCGTAGCCGGCGGCGATCTCGGCGATCACCCCGGTCATGAAGTCGCGATTGTAGCCGCCCAGCGCGCAGGTGACCCACGCCTCGGGGAAAGCCCAGTGCCGGCGATAGCTGCCATCGGCGTTGCGGGCGATCCATTCGGGATGCGCGGCGCGCACATCGTCGTGCACCGCATGCGGATCGATACGGGCGGCGACATGCATGCCGAGCCCCCGCGCGCCCGCCACCATCTCGCCGAACGGGTCGCTGTCACCGAGCGCACGGCTCACATGATGGAGGGGAATGCGGCTCGGATAGTAGGCGACATAGCCACCGGCGCTGAGGCACACGGCGTTGGAGCGCGTCTTCTGGAACAGCTCGAGCCAGAACGCCGTGTCGAGCTGCGGCGGATCGGTCTCGACGAAGGTGAGCTGCGACCAGCGCGTGGCCGTGTCGTACCAGTCGGGCGTGCGAAGCTGCGGCATCGAAATCATGTCCGTCGGAACCGGGGCGCTCAGTAGCCGGCGCGCTTGTCGACCAGATTGGTCAGCGGCGCGCCGCGCACATAGCGCGCGAGATTATTGGCGAAGATCTCGAAGCCGCGTCGGCCGGTGGCCGGCGTGCTGGCGCCGTTATGCGGGGTGATGATGGTGTTGGGCAGGTCCCAGAACGGGCTGTCGGGCGGCAGCGGCTCCTCGCCATGCGCGTCGAGCCCGGCGCCGGCGATCCAGCCCTCGCGCACGGCCCTCAGCAGCGCCGCGTCATTGGCGACGCCGCCGCGCGAAAAGCAGATGTAATAGGCGCTCGGCTTCATGCGGCGGAACTCGGCCTCGCCCAGCATGTCCGCCGTCTCGGGCGTATGAGGCGCGCTCATCACCACGAAGTCGCTTTCGGCCAGGAGCTCGTCGAGCCCCTCGCGGCCATGGACGCGATCGAAATTCGGCGCCGGAGCCGGGCTGCGCCGCAGGCCCAGCACGCGCATGTGGAAGGCCTTGGCCTTGAGCGCCAGGTCGGCGCCCGAATTGCCCATGCCGATGATGCCGACGGTGAGCCCGGCGAGCTCGGGATGGAGGAAATGGTCCCACTGGCGCGCCCGCTGCGCGTCGATCCAGCGCATGGCGTTGCGGTTGAGCATCAGCATCAGCAGCATGGCGTGCTCGGCCAGCGGGATGGCGCCATTGCCCTTCGAGCAGGTGAAGGCCACCGGGCTGTCGACCAGCGCGTCGAAGAGCTGCGTATTGGGGCCGGCGAGCCAACTATGCAGCCAGCGCAGCCGCGTGGCCCGCAAGAACGCCTCGCGCGACAGGGGCCCGGCGACAATCTCCGCGTCGGCGATATCGCGCTCCATATCCGCCTGCGAGGCGAATCGGCGCAGTTGTGCACCGGGGGCGACTTGCCTCAGCTCCTCCAGTCTTGCATCGTCGACATTGGCACTGAGATAGATGGTGATGTTATTTGCTGGCACTGGGCCCATCCTCAACTGTGGGGCAGGAGCCGGGCCCGTGCCGAAGCGATGCGAAGACAACGAAAACCACGACAATCCGCCGCTCTGGCGATGATCCCGCTGGACACGGATCATCGATTATATGTAATTTTCATCCACAATACCGTACTTTGTGGGAAATGGAAGGCCGATTCGTCCATGTGCACCGCAGCGTGGCAAGGAGATTTGAGGTGACGTTCCCCTCCGAGCAGCCGGCCCCGATGGGCGCCAATTACCAGCGCGTGCGCGACGTGCTCAGGCGCGACATCCTGTCGGGCGTGTTCGAGCCGGGCGACCGGCTGAAGATCAACGCCCTGGTCGAGCGCTACGATGTCGGCGCCAATCCCATCCGCGAGGCCCTGCAGCAATTGCAGGGCGAGGGGCTGGTGGAGATGACGCCCAACAAGGGCGCCGCCGTGCGCTACCTCGACGAGGAGGTGACGCGCCAGATGCTGGAGCTGCGCCAGGCCATCGACGCCTTCGTCGCCCGCAAGTTCGCCGAGACCGGCTCCTACAAGCTGCTCGACGAGCTGAAGGGCATCCAGAAGCGCTTCGACGAGGCGGTGGCTGCCGGCCGCGAGGCCGAGTATCCGGCCTTCAACAACGCCTTTCACGAGATCATCATCGCCGCCGCCAACAATCGCGAGGCCGAGGCGTTCCTCGCCCGCTCCTCCATGCTGACGCGCACCATCCGCGGCCTCGTCGGCTATGGCGGCGCGCGCATCGAGGCCATCCTCGCCGAGCACCGCGCCCTCATCGACGCCTTCGAGCGCCGCGACGCCGACAAGGCCAGCGAGATCGCGCGGCTGCACGCCAAGCACGCCAGCGACGACCTGCTCGCCCAGTACCACAAGATGATGGCGGCGCGCGGCAATGGCGAGCGCCCGGCCGGCGGCCGCCGCGCCCGCGTCCCCAAGGGCTGGTCGCCCGATCTCGCCAGCAAGCGTTTCTGATTGAGGGAATCCCGACATGTCCAGCCCGAGCCTCATCGACCGCCTGCGCGGCGGCCAGCGCATCAACGCGCTCTGGCAGCAGGGAGCGAGCGAATTGATGACCGAGATGGCGGCGCGCGTCGGCTTCGACACGCTGGTCATCGACAATGAGCACGGGCCGGCCTCGATCGGCGAGACGCTGCGCCTCGTGCGCGCCGCGCAGGGCGCCGGCGCCCAGACCATCGTGCGCGCCGGCAGCCACGCCCGCGACGTGCTGAGCCGCACGCTCGACACCGGCACCGACGGCCTATTGGTGCCAATGGTCAACACCGCCGCCGAGGCGCGCGCCGTCGTCGATGTCTGCCGCTACGCGCCGCTCGGCAATCGCGGCGTCGCGGCCAACGTCGTACGCGCCTCCGGCTACGGCACCGAACCCGGCTATCTCGGCCGCGCCAACGTCCAGACGCTGCTCGCCGTCCAGATCGAGAGCGCCACCGCCATCGACAATCTCGACGCCATCCTCGCCGTGCCCGGCATCGACATGCTGTTCATCGGCCCCGGCGACCTGTCGGCGTCGATGGGCTTCATCGGCCAGCCCGCGACCCCCGCGGTCGTCGCCCGCATCGAGCAGGCGCGCCAGAAAATCCTTGCCGCCGGGCGGCTGCTGGGCTCGGTGCCGCGCCCCGACATCGACGCCAGGGGCCTCTTCGCGCTCGGCTGCAACCTCGTGGTCGATGGCTCCGACATCAGCCTGCTGCGCGGCGCGCTGCAGAAAAAGCTCGCCGAGTCGCGCGCCAGCCTCGCGGCCTGACGGCGGGCCGGCTAGCGCAGCCCGCCATCCACCACCAGCACCTGCTTGGTGATCATGCGGGCCTGGTCGGAGGCGAGGAACACCACGGCGTCGGCGATGTTCGCCTCGGTCACCGGCTCGTGCAGCGGCTGGCGGGCGATGAACTCCTGCTGCTTTTCCGGCGGCACCCATAGCCGCGCCTGCCGCGGCGTCACCACCGCGCCGGGGGCCACGGCGTTGCAGCGGATGCCGTCCGGCCCGTATTTGCGCGCCAGCGTGCGCGTCAGCGTGATGATGGCGCCCTTGGCCGCCGAATAGTCGGGCAGCGCCGGGCTGCCGTTGAGCGCCGTGATCGAGCTCATGTTGACGATGGCGCCGGCCTTCTTGGCCTGCATGCCGGGAATGACCGCCTGGGCCATGAAGAACACGTGCTTGAGGTTGATGGCGAGCGACCAGTCCCAGTCCGCCTCGCTCGCCTCGAGCACCTCGTGCCGCTGGTCGTTGGCGGCGTTGTTGACCAGCACGTCCGGCGCGCCATGCGCCGCGCCGATGCGCGCCACGAGCTCGGGGAACGCCGCGACCTCGAGCAGGTCGGCCGCGACGAACAGCGGCCTGTGCGCGGCCCCCGAAAGCTCGGCGCACAGCGCCGCGCCCGCCGCCGCGTCGATGTCGATGAAGGCGACCTTCGCCCCCTGGCGCGCGAAGCCGCGCACGATGTCGGCCCCGATCCCCGAGGCGCCGCCGGTGACGAGGACGCTCTTGTTCGAAAGGCTGGGATAGCTCGCATACTGGCCGGTCATGACGCTCTCGCTGGCAGATGAAGGAGGCCGGGCAAGGCTAGGAAAGCCGCGCCCCGCTCTGGATGTCGAAATACGAAACCTTGCGCATGTCCATCGCAAAACGCACGCTGCTGCCGATGGCCGGGGTAAGGTCGGGCGGCACGCGCGCCGCGCTCGGCGTCCCGCCGATATCGAGCAGCACGATGGTCTCGGCCCCGAGCGGCTCGGTCATCGTCACGACGCCGGCGAACTGGCCCAGCGCCGGGCCGGCCGGCGCCCCGTCCTGGACCAGCGCGATGTTCTCGGCGCGAAAGCCGAGCGTCAGCCGCGCGCCGTCGGCGAGCGCCGACAGCGCCCCGCCCTGCACCGGCAGGAGGCTGCCCTCACCCTCCGATGCCGGCAGGCGCACCGCGCTTTCGGCGCCGCGCCGTACCAGCGTCACCGGCACGAGGTTCATCGGCTGCGTGCCCATGAAGGTCGCGACAAAAATATTGGCCGGCGTCTCGTAGACCACCTGCGGCTCGGCATATTGCTGGATCAGCCCGCCATCCATCACCGCGATCCTGGTGGCGAGCGTCATCGCCTCCACCTGGTCGTGCGTCACATAGATGGTGGTGGTGCCCAGGCTCTGGTGCAACCGCTTGATCTCCATGCGCATCTCGGCGCGCAGCTTGGCGTCGAGATTGCTGAGCGGCTCGTCGAACAGGAACAGGTCCGGGTTGCGCACCAGCGCCCGCCCCATGGCAACGCGCTGGCGCTGGCCGCCCGACAGTTGCGACGGCTTGCGGTCGAGCAATTGCTCGATCTGCAGGAACTTCGCCACCCGATCGACGGCCGGCCCGTGCTCGGCCTTGGGCACGCGCCGCGCCTCGAGCCCGAAGGTCAGGTTCTCGCGCACGCTCATCGTCGGATAGAGCGCGTAGTTCTGGAACACCATCGCGATGTTGCGGTCCTTGGGGTGCACCTCGTTGACGACGCGGTTGCCGATGACGATGTCGCCGGTCGTCGTGCGTTCGAGCCCGGCGATGATCGACAGCAGCGTTGACTTGCCGCAGCCCGACGGGCCGACCAGCACCACGAAGTCGCCGTCGCCGACATCGAGGTCGATGCCCTTCAGCACCTCGACGCCACCGAAGCTCTTGTTGATCGCAATCGCGCGCAAAACCGACATGGCGTTATCCTTTCACGGCGCCCGCGGCCAATCCCCGCAGGAAATAGCGACCGCCGAACAGGTAGATGGCGAGGGTGGGCAGCGCCGCGATGATCACCGCGGCCGACTGGATGTTGTATTCGGGCGCCACCTGGTTGGTCCCCGAGATGGCGATCAGCGCCGCCGTGATCGGCCGGTTGTAGCCCGACGTGAAGGTCGAGGCGTAGAGGTACTCGTTCCACGCATGGGTGAATTCCCAGATGATGGTGACGATGATGATGGGCGGCGACAGCGGCAGGATGATGCGCCAGAAGATGCGCCAGAAGCCGGCCCCGTCGATGCGCGCGGCGCGGATGATCTCGTCGGGGATCTGCACGTAGAAATTGCGGAAGAACAGCGTCACGAAGCCGATGCCGAACACCACATGGACGACGACGAGCCCCATCCAGGAATTGGAGAGCTTGATCGTGCCGAGGATCATCGCCCACGGCAGCAGCATGAGCTGGCCCGGCACGAAGACGCCGAACAGCATGATGCCGAACACCCATTTGTGCCCCGGAAAGCGCCAGATGGAGAGCGCGTAGCCGTTGATCGCCCCGAGCGCCGTCGAGATCAGCGTCGCCGGCACCACCATCAGGAAGGAATTGATGAAATAGGGGCTGATGCCGCCGCCATTGCCGCCGATCTGCACCTCGCCCCAGGCCTTGCCCCAGGCATCGAGGCTGAACGATTGCGGCCAGCCGATCAGCGAGGTGCGGTTGATCTCCTGCAGGTCGCGGAAGCTGTTGAGGAAGACGATGAACAGCGGCAGCACGTAGAGCAGCGCCGTCAGCGTCAGCAGCGTGTAGACGATGATGCGGATGGTGCGCTGCCGGCGCTGGCTGCCCAGTTGCAGGGGGTGGTACTGGTAAGTGTCCGTCACGTTCAGCCCTCGTGCCGGCGGCGCAGCCGCTGGTAGATGTTGAAGGGGATCAGAAAGATCAGCAGCGCCACCATCATCATCACCGCGCCGGCCGCGCCCTGGCCGATCTGGCCGCGCGCATAGAACACGTCGAAGACGAACAGCGCCGGCACGGTGGTGGCCGTGCCCGGCCCGCCGCTGGTCAGCGCCGTGACCAGCTCGTAGGTCTTCACGGCGTGCTGCAGCAGGATGATGAAGCAGGACAGAAAGATCGGCCCGATCGCCGGGAAGATGATGCGCCGGTAGATCATGCTCATCGGCGCGCCGTCGATCTGCGCCGCCTTGACGATGTTGGCATCGACCGAGCGCAGCCCGGCGAGCAGCAGCACCATGATGAAGCCCGAGCCCTGCCAGATGGCGGTGAAGACGATGACGTAGATCGCCTTGTCCTTCTGCACGATCCAGTCGAAGTCGAAATTCGCCCAGCCCAGATTGCGCACAAAGGATTCGATGCCGGTGCCGGGGTTGAAGAGCCACCGCCACACGGTGCCCGTCACCACCAGCGAGATCGCCATCGGATAGAGCAGGATGGAGCGGTAGAGCGCCTCGCCGCGGATGTTCTGGTCCATCAGCACGGCGAGCCCGAGCCCGCAGGCGAGCGTCAGCGCGATATAGAGGACCGAGAAGATGAAGAGGTTGGTGTAGGCGAGAATCCAGCGCGGATTGGCCCACAGCTTCTCATAGGAGATGAGCCCCGCGAATTCGTAGGACGGCATCAGCGTCGCATTGGTGAAGCTCAGATAGACCGTCCACAGCACCGAGCCGACCATCAGCAGCAGCGCCGCGAGGAAGGCCGGCGTGATCGCCAGTTGCGGCATGATGCCGTCGAGGCGGTCGCGCCAGCGCGGGCGGGCCCGCTCCAGCGTCACGCGGCCGGCCGCGAGGTCGGCGCGGAAGGCGGCGTGGTCGTCTCCGAGCGATGGTTGCGTCATGACAATCCTCCGTCGTCCGGGCGGGTGAGGCAGGGCCGGGTGGGGGCCGGCCCTGCCTCGGCGCGGCTCAGGACTTGGCCGCGATGATCGCGTCGGCGAGGAGCTTCATGCCCTCTTCGGCGGTGGTCTCCGGGGTGGCGACGAACGTCGTCAGCACCTCTTCGGCGGCGCCCGAGATGGCGCCCGGCTGCGCCATGGACTGCGCGAAGCTCATCAGCAGGCTGTCGTCGTCGATAGCCGTCTGGATGTCCTTGGCCGACTGCTGCTGGCACTCCGAGAAGGCGCTGAGGTCGAGCCCCAGCCGTGCCGGCACCGAGCCCTTCTTGAGGTTGAACTCGATCTGCGTCTGCGGCTCGAACACCATGCGGGCGATGATCTTCTGGCCCTCGATGCGCTCCGGCTCGCTCTGCTTGAAGAAGCCGAAGGCGTCGGAGTTGATGGTGAACGGATGCCGGCCGTCATTCTGCGGCGCCGGGGCGCAGGCGAAATCGGTGCCGTACTTGTAGCCGTCGGAGATGAAGTTGGCGTTGGCCCAGTCGCCCATGATGGTGAACAGCGCCTGCTTCTGGCCGATGGCCTTGAGCGATTCCGAATAGTGGCGGCCGGGGAAGGCCTCGTCGAAGGTCGCGGTCAGCTTGCGGAAGACCTGGAACACTTCGAGCATGGTGTCGCCCTGCAGCGTCGCCTCGTCGAGGTCGTAGAACGCCTTCTTGTAGAAGTCGACGCCGCCGACGCCGAGCGCCACGCCCTCGAACAGGGTGAAGTCCTGCCACGGGCGCCCGCCATGGTGGAAGCCCTGATAGCCGGCCGCCTGCGCCGTCTCGACGGCCGCCAGCATCTCGTCCCAGTTCTTGGGATAGTCGAGCCCGAGCTCGGCCAGCAGCGTCGGGTTGTAGTAGACCCAGTTGATGCGGTGGATGTTGAGCGGCACCGCCACGTAATGGCCATCATAGACCATGACGCGCTTGAGGGCGTCGGGCATCACCGCATCCCAGCCATCGGCCTCGGCCACGTCGTCGAGGCTGGTGAGCGCGCCGGCGGCCGCCCATTCGGTGATGTTGAGGCCTTCGAGCTGCGAGGCCGTGGGCGCGTCGCCCGCGAGGACGCGCGCGCGCAGCGTCGCCATCTGCCCGGAGGTGGCGCCGGCCGCGGCGCTGTCCACCCACTCGCCGCCGGCGGCCACGAACCGCTCCTGCAGGCTGGCGAGGGCGGCGGCGGAATCGCCCGAGGTCCACATATGCATGAGCTCGACCTTGGGGGCGGCCAGAGCCGGCTGCACCAGTGCGGTCGATGCGACGGCGAGCGCCGCGAGCAATCCTGGAATGGTCTTCTTCATGGTCTCTCTCCTGGTTGTGCCATGCGAAGTCACGGCGTGAGTCCTCCGGTAGGCCCGGATTTGTTGTTGGTCTTGGCCGGCGCGGCGGACGCGCCGAGGCCGGCGAAAACGCTTTCGGCGACGCCGCTTACGCCCGGCCGCACGACGAAGATGGAGCCGGCGAGCGGCTGCGCCGCGAGCCCCGCGGCGTCGAGGGTCTGGCGGGCCGTGGTGATGAACAGCAGCTCGAGTCCGGGCCCGCCGAAGGCGCAGCTCGTGATCTGGCGCACCGGCAGCGTCACCAGCGTGTCGAGCCGCCCCTCGGGCGTGATCCGCGCCACCGCGCCGCCATTGTAGCGGGCGCTCCACACGCACCCCTCGGCATCCACCGTGGCGCCGTCCGGCTTGCCCGGCGCGATGTCGGGCGCCGCGAAATCGGCGCGCGGGCCGAGCCCGCCGCCGCTCTCATAGGCGAAGCGCCACAGCGTGCCGACCGCCGTATCGGCGGCGTAGAGCCAACGCCCGTCAGGGCTGAAGCAGATGGCGTTGGGCGTCCTGAGGCCGTCGATGAGCACGCGCGGCACCGCTCCGTCGAGCGTGAACACCGTGCCGCTCGGTCCGCGCGGCGACGCGAGTCCGATGGAGCTGGCGACGAGCCGCCCCTGCCGGTCGAGCTTGGCGTCGTTGTAGCGCTGGCCCGGCGGCAGCCCGACGGACGGATGAAGAAGCGCACACTCGCCGCCCGCGAGCCCGACCCGCACCAGCCCCGGCTCGGCCAGCGCCAGCACCTCGCCCGGCCCGGCCGGCACCACGGCGCCGACCCAGCGCCCGAGCGCGGTCTCGTGCGCCGCCAGCGGCGCGCCGGCGGGGAGCTGGTAGAGCCGGCCCGCGTCGATATCGACATAGACCAGCGCGCCGGTCTCGGCCGACCACAGCGCGCTCTCCGCCAGCGCGTGCGCGGCGGGAAAGAACGCCTCGGCGGTGAGCGTGCGAACGCCCATCATGGGACGCGGCGAGGCGCCGGCGTCATGGCCGCGCCTCCCCGCCTTCCGGCGCGGGATCGAAGGCGATCTCGCTCCATTTCGGCTCGAGGAATTCGTAGATGCCGAGAAGCCCGCCTTCGCGCCCGAAGCCCGAGTCCTTGGTGCCGCCGAACGGCGCCTCGCGCCGCCCCAGCGTCAGCGTGTTGACGCCGATCACGCCCAGCTCGAGGTCGCGCATCAGCCGCTGCGCCTGCCCCAGATCGGCGGTATAGACATAGCCCGCGAGCCCCACGGCGGAGGCGTTGGCGCGCGCCACCACTTCGGCCTCGGTGCGGAACGGGGTGAGCGGCGCCACCGGCCCGAACACCTCCTCGGCCATCACCCGCCAGTCGTCCTCGACCTCGCTGACCACCGTCGGCTCGAAGAAATAGCCGGTGTTGAGATGGCTCGGCCGGCTGCCGCCGGTGAGGACCCGGCCGCCCGCCGCCTTGGTGTCGGCCACCAGCGCCTCGATGGCGGCGAGCCGCTTTCGCGTCGCGAGCGGCCCCATCTGCGTCGCCGGGTCGAGCCCCGGCCCGAGCTTCAGTGCCTTCGCGACGCCGACAAAGGCGTCGGTGAAAGCCGCCATCGCGTCCTGCTGCACGAAAAACCGCGTCGGCGACACGCACACCTGTCCGGCATTGGAGAATTTGCGCTGCGCCGCGAGGGCGCCGATCTCGGCCGCCCGTGCCCTGTCGAAGACGATGACCGGCGCATGCCCGCCCAGTTCGAGCGACAGCTTCTTGAGCGTCGGCGCCGACGCCGCATAGAGCTTTTTGCCCACCGCCACCGAGCCGGTGAAGCTCAGCTTGCGCACCGCCCTGGAGGCGAGTAGCACGCTCGCCGCCGGCTCCGGCGCGCCGAGCAGCAGGTTGACCACCCCCTTGGGCAGCCCCGCCGCTTCGAGGCATTTGAAGACTACCGCCACGGCGCAGGGCGCCTCCTCGGCCGGCCGCGCGATGACGGTGCAGCCGGCGGCGAGCGCCGTCGCCAGCTTGCGCGCCAGCATCGACACCGGGAAGTTCCACGGCGTCAGCGCCGCGACGACGCCGACCGGCACATAGCTCACGAGGCTCGCGCCGCCATCGCCGCGCGGCGGCAGGATCTGGCCCACGGCACGGCTCGCTTCCTCGGCGAACCACTCGAACTGGCCGATGGACGAGTCCACCTCGCTCAGCGCCTGGGCGAAGGGCTTGCCCATCTCGAGCGTGATGAGCGTCGCGATCAGCGCCGCGCGGGCCCGCATCTCGGCCGCCGCCCGGCGCAGCAGCGCCGCCCGGCGCGCCGCCGGCTCGTGCCGCCAGCTCTGGAAGGCCCGCGTCGCCGCGGCGATCGCCGCTTCGGCGTCGGCGGCGCCGGCCTGCGGCGCGCGCCCGATCACTTCCTCGGTGGCCGGGTTCACCGTCTCATAGGTCCCGCCATCGGCAGCCGGGCCCCACGCCCCGTCGATGAACAGGCCGATCTCGTTATAGGCGGCGGCCACCGCCGCCATGTCCACGGGCCCGCTCATGCGCTCGCCCTCAGGCTGCTGGCATGACCCTTGAGGTAGTCGTGATTGATCTCGACCCCGAGCCCCGGCCCGTGCGGCAGCGCCATGTAGCCGCCGGCGACGCGCCGCTCATAGGCGTCGGTCACCACGTCCTGCCGGCCGTCGGCGAAATAGGGGAAGATCTCCTGGAACTGCAGGTTGGGGATCACCGCGTCGACCTGCAGGCAGGCCGCCGTCGAGACCGGGCCGCCGCAATTGTGCGGCTGCACCTTGACCTGATGCGCCTGCGCGCTGCCGGCGATGCGCATCAGCTCGGTGATGCCGCCGCACAGCCCCATATCGGGCTGGATCACTGCCAGCGCGCCGCTTTCGAGATAAGGCCGGAAGCCGGAATTGGTGTAGATGCGCTCGCCCGCCGCGAGCGGCGTCGCGACGCGCGCCGCGAAATCGGCGAGCACGCCGACATCGGAGCAGTCGATCGGCTCCTCGAAGAAGAACGGGCGGAACTCCGCCATGTCGCTGCACGCCCTCAGCGCATCGGTCGGCATCAGATTGCCGTGCAGCTCGATGAGGATATCGACATCGGGGCCGATGGCCTCGCGCACGGCGCGCACCCGCTCGACGCCGAGCCGGTGCAGCGCCGGCTCGATGGCGCCGACCAGCGCCGTCCGCTCGCCCGCCGCGTCGTATTTGAACGGGTCGAACTTGAGGGCGGTATAGCCCTTTTCGACTTCCTCGGCCGCCCGCTCCGCCAGCTCGTCGATGGTGCCGATGCTGCGCGACCAGCCATTGCAATAGAGCCTGATGCGCTCGCGCATGGCGCCGCCGAGCAACTCGTAGACCGGCGCGCCGAGCAGCTTGCCCTTGATGTCCCACAGCGCCTGGTCGAGGGCGCTGACGGCGCCGTGGATCACCGGCCCGCCGCCCTGCAGCCAGAAGCCGTTGCGATAGACGCGCTCGCCGAACCGCGCCACCTCGCGGGCATCCTGTCCGATGAGGTAGTTGCGCGCCATTTCGAGCACCACCTGCATCGCCCCTACAGCGCCGATGCCGTAGGCGAGGCCGACCTCGCCGGCGCCGACGACGCCGCTCTCGGTCTCGACCTCGACCAGCACCAGCCGATAGGCGGCGCGCTCGGCATTCGGGCTGAGATGCACGTGATGCACGATCACGTCGGTGACTTTGGTCATGATCCCCCCGGATGGCCGTCGGCGTGTCACTCAGGTACTACAGATAAAAGTATGGATTATAGATTATCTATGAAATCGTCAACGGTGTTGACGATGGCGGCGGGGCTTAGGCCACTTTGCCGCGGGCGGCGACGACCAGCGGCGCCTGCATTTGCCCCTGCCGATGCGGCACCACCATGTCCACCATGTTGGAGACGACGCAGGCATGGTTGGGGATGATGCTGAGCGGCTCGCCCACCTCCGGCCGCCGCCCCGCGAGGCGGTCGAGATCGAGATAGCCATGCTCCTCGTTGAGCGCGCGCAGCACGGCGCCCGGATATTCGGGGCAGTAGCCATAGCCGGTGAGCCCCAGCAGATCGCTGGTCAGGATCTTCGAGCCGGCGTCGATGATGGCGAGATCGGCGCTCGGCCGGCTCACCACGGTGGTCACCACCGCGAGCGCGCAATCGCCCCAGCCGGCAAGCCCTTTGGCGACCAGCGAGCGGTCGTTGTAGATATAGGTGCCGGCCCGGAATTCGGTGGCCGCGGGCACCGCACCGGCCTCGGCCAGCCCCGGCGTGCCGCCATTGGAGATGACGCGCGCCGGTAAGCCCACCTGCCGGCAGAGATCGCGCGCCGTAGAGAGCCAGGCCTCGACCTCCGCCGCCTTGGCGCGCGGCGGATAGGTCATCAGCCCGGCAAAACTCAGCCCGGCGCGGGCGGCGATGGCCTGCGCCAGTTCCACCGTCTGCTCGGGCGCGCGCACCCCGCAGCGATGCTGGCCGGTGTCGCATTCGACGAGCACGGCGAGCTTATGCGCCGGATCGTCGAACCAGCGCGACAGTCCGTCGAGGGTGGCGAGGCTGTCGGCCGACACGCTGAGCGTCACCCGCCGCGCCAGCGCGTGGAGGCGCCCGAGCTTGGTGTCGCCGAGGATGTTGTAGGGAATGAGGATGTCGGTGCAGCCGGCGTCGGCGAAGACCTCGGCCTCGGAGACCTTCTGGCAGGTGAGCCCGACGGCGCCGAGCGCCAGTTGGCGCTGCGCGAAGGCCGGGATCTTGTGGGTCTTGACGTGCGGCCGCGCCGCGAGCCCGGCCGCGGCGACGAGCGCCTGCCCGCGCGCCAGGTTGCGCTCCACCCGCTCCAGATCGACGAGCACGGCGGGCGTGTCGACCGCCCGCAGCACGCGCTCCGCCACCTCGCCCATCAGCCCCCTCGTTCAAAGAGTTTGTGGATTATAAGATCATATTATAGATGATCAGTGCAATGATTGATTTTATCGCTCGCCAACATATGGGGTTTTCGCGATGCCTTCCGCCACTTCCGCCCCCGCCCGCCGCGGCGCCCTCCGCCATGTCGATCGCGCCGCGACCCTGCGCGCCGTCGGCCTCGTCACGCGCGGCGAGGTCATCGCGCTCAACCTGCCGCTCGACGGGCCGACGCTGGGCCGCCCCGGCCTCACCCACACCGCGCGCATGCACAACCAGACGCGCCCGATCAGCGGCGGCCGCTTCAACGTCGTCAATGACGACGTCATCAGCATCGCCCTGCAATCGCACAGCCACTGGGACGCCCTGGCCCATTGGGGCGTGATCGAGCCCGATGGCACCGGCGCCGTCTATGTCGATGGCATCGGCCTCGCTGACACCTTCCCGGAGTTCGGCGCCAAGACGCTGGGCATCGACACGCTGGCGGGCGGCATCGTCACCCGCGCCGTGCTGCTCGACATGGTCGATCTGCTCGAGGGCCCCGACGCCGCCTTCCTCGCCGATGGCCGCAATTTCGGCCGTGCCGAGGTCGAGCGCGCGCTGGCCCGCCACAAGCTGGCGCTCCATCCCGGCGACGCCGTGCTCTTTTACACCGGCTTTCAGGCCCGCCTCGCCGCCAATCCCGACGCCTGGGTGTTCCAGGGCCCGCACTACAACCCCATCGCGCCCGGCCTGCTCGCCGATTCGCTGCCGCTATGGGGCGACGCGAAGACCTTCGCCCTGGTCTCCGACAACCCGGCGGTCGAGCCCATGCCGATGGGCGAAGGCCCGCTGCACGCCGGCGCGATGAAGGGCCTCGGCATCTATCTCGCCGAGCTGTGGGCGCTCGACGACCTCGTCGCCTTCTGCCGACGCGAGAACATCTGGGAGTTTGCGCTGGCCAGCGTTCCGCTTAACATCAAGGGCGCGTTCGGCTCGCCCGCCAACGCCGTCGCCATCCTCTAACGCCGGTCCCCGCCATGCTCCGCCTCGCCACCCCGCAGCTCGCCGTCGAGATCGCCGAACGCGGGGCCGAGCTGCGCTCGGTGCGCGACGCGAGCGGCGCCGAATGGCTCTGGCAGGGCGACCCCGCCTGGTGGGGCGGCCGCGCCCCGCTGCTCTTTCCGGTGGTGGGGCGCAGCCCCGACGACCGCGTGACCATCGGCGGCACCGCCTATCCGATGGGCTCGCACGGCTTCGCGCGCACCGCCGACTTCACCGTCGAAGCCGCCGACGCCACCACGGCGCGCCTCGCCCTCGCCGACGACGCGGCGACGCGCACCGCCTTTCCCTTCGCCTTCCGGCTCGAGCTCAGCTATCGCCTCGCCGGCGCGACCCTTCATACCAGCGCCACGGTCAGCAACCGCGATATAAGTGATATGCCGTTCCAATTCGGCTTTCACCCCGGCTTCGCCTGGCCGCTGCCGGGCAGCGCCGGCGAAACCCATCGCGTGACTCTCGCCAATGGCGGCGCGCCACCACTCTACCGGCTCGACGCCGACAAGCTGCTCGTGTCGCGCCCCCTGCCCTCGCCCTTCGTCGCCGGCGTGCTGACCCCTGCGGCGGCGATGTTCGAGGCCGATGCCATGCTGTTCCCGGAGGGGGCGGGCGACGCCATCGCCTTTGCCGCCGAGGGCGGCGCGCGGGTCGAGCTGCGCTGCGCCAACCTGCCGAACTTTGCCATCTGGCAGAAGCCCGGCGCGCCCTATCTCTGCCTCGAGCCGTGGCACGGCACGGCGCCCGTCGCGGACGGCGGCGACGCGCTCGAAACCCGGCACGGGCGGGCGCTGCTGGCGCCCGGCCAGTCCATGACCTTCGGCCTCGCGCTGACCTTCAGTCCCGCCGCCCCGCATTCGGGCGGGTGAGGATGAACAGGGCACAGGTGGCGAGGATGGCGGCGACGCCGAGGCGCGCCCAGAAGGGCGCCGGCGTGCCGACCAGAAACACCACATAGCCGGCCGCCATCGTCGCCAGCGCCAGCGCCTTGGCGCGCGGCGCGATGGCGCCCGACTGGCGCCACGCCGTGAGCGCCGGCCCGAGCTTCGGATGCGTCAGCAGCCAGCGCTCGAGCCGCGGCGAGGAGCGCGAGAAGCACGCCACCGCGACCAAGAGGAACGGCGTCGTCGGCAGCACCGGCAGCACCGCGCCGACGATGCCGAGCCCGAGCATGACGAAGCCGGCGACCAGCAGCAGCCGGCGCGTCGTGGTGGTCATGGGAAGGCTCATGCGCATGGGCCCTGCCTTACCACCACGGCGCGCCGGCGCCGATGCGGCAAACCGGCCTAGCCGCGCAGGGCGCGTGCCGTCGCGACGAGGTTGGTCAGCGCCGCCTCGACCTCCGGCCAGCCGCGCGTCTTGAGCCCGCAATCGGGGTTGACCCAGAGCTGCCCGGCCGGGATGCCCTCGGCCGCCTTGTCGAGCAGCGCCCGCATCTCGTCACTTCCCGGCACGCGCGGCGAATGGATGTCCCACACGCCCGGCCCGATCTCGTTGGGATAGTGGAAATCGCGGAACGCCCCGAGCAGCTCCATATGCGAGCGCGACGTCTCGATGGAGATGACGTCGGCATCCAGCTCGGCGATGGAGGCCATGATGTCGTTGAACTCGGCATAGCACATATGGGTGTGGATCTGCGTCGTGTCGGCCACCCCCGAGGCCGTGGCGCGGAAGCAGTCCACCGCCCAGCGCAGATAGGTGGCCCAGTCGCTGCGGCGTAGCGGCAGCCCCTCGCGCAGCGCCGGCTCGTCGATCTGGATGATGCCGATGCCGGCGGCCTCGAGGTCGAGCACCTCGTCGCGGATGGCGAGCGCGATCTGCCGGCAGGTGTCGGCGCGCGGCTGATCGACGCGCACGAAGCTCCATTGCAGGATGGTGACCGGCCCGGTGAGCATGCCCTTCATCGGCCGCTCGGTGAGCGAAGCCGCATAGGCCGACCAGCGCACCGTCATCGGCGCCGGCCGCGACACGTCGCCATAGATCACCGGCGGCTTGACGCAGCGCGAGCCATAGGACTGCACCCAGCCATTGCGCGTGAAGGCGAAGCCGTCGAGCTGCTCGCCGAAATATTCCACCATGTCGTTGCGCTCGAACTCGCCATGCACCAGCACGTCGAGCCCGAGCCGCTCCTGGAGGCGCACGGCGGCCTCGATCTCGGCCTTGAGGAACGCCTCGTAGGCGGCCGCCTCGCTGCGCCCATGCTTGAAGGCGGCGCGCTGCTCGCGCACCTGCCCGGTCTGCGGGAAGGAGCCGATGGTGGTGGTCGGAAAGGCCGGCAGCCCGAAGCGCGCACGCTGCGCCGCACGCCGCACCGAAAAGGGCGAGCGGCGCGCGAGCGCCAGCGGCGCGGCGGCGCGCGCCGCGACCGCGGGCCGGTGGATGCGCGCCGACTGCCGGTGCGCCGCGCGCGCGGCGGCACTGGCGGCGAACGCCTCGCGCGCCGCCGCCGGCCCGTGCTGCATGGCGCGCGTCAGCGCCGCCACCTCGCCCAGCTTCTGCGTGGCGAAGGCGAGCCATTGGCGCAGCTCGGCGTCGAGCTCGGTTTCGGCGTCGAGATCGACCGGCACGTGCAGCAGCGACGAGGCGGGCGCGATCTCCAGCCGGTCGGGCCCGACGCTGTCCCAGGCACGGCGCACGAGGGCGAAGGCGGCGTCGAGATCGGCGCGCCAGATATTGCGCCCGTCGATGACGCCGGCCGACAGCACCTTGTCGCCGGTGAGCGCCGCGAGCACCGCCTCGAGCTGGCCGGGCGCGCGCACGAGATCGATGTGAAGGCCCGCCACCGGCAGCGCCGCGGCGAGCGCGGTGTTGTCGAGCAGCGCCCCGAAATAGGTGGCGAGCATCAGCCGCGGCGCCACCGGCGCCAGCACCTCATAGGCGCGCCGCAGCGCCGCCCGCTGCGCCTCGGACAGATCGAGCGCGAGGATCGGCTCGTCGATCTGCACCCATTCGGCGCCTGTCGCCTTGAGCGTCGCCAGCAGCTCGGCATAGACCGGCAGCACCGCATCGAGCAGCGCCAGCGGCTCGAAGCCCTCGTCGGGGCTCTTGGCGAGGCTGAGCCAGGTCACCGGCCCGACCAGCACCGGCCGCGTCTCGATGCCGAGCGCCTTGGCCTCGAGATATTCGTTCACCGGCTTGAGCGAGGCGAGGCGGAACGCCTGCCCGCGCCCGAGCTCGGGCACGATATAGTGGTAGTTGGTGTCGAACCACTTGGTCATCTCCATCGCCGGCGCTGCGGCGGTGCCGCGCGCCATGGCGAAATAGAGCGACGTTTCATCGGCGCTGTCGGCAAAGCGCGGCGGCGCCGCGCCCAGCGTCGCCGTCATGTCCAGCATGTGATCGTAGAAGCTGAAATCGTTCGACGGGATGCTGTCGATGCCGGCGGCGCGCTGCAGCTGCCAGTGGCGGGCCCTGAGCTCCCGGCCGGTCTGCTGCAGGGCGGCGGCGTCGCTGCTGCCCTTCCAATAGGCCTCGAGCGCGCTCTTGAGCTCGCGATGAAGGCCGATGCGGGGAAAGCCGAGAGTGGCGGAACGGGTCATGATGATATCCGATGCGTGTGAACGCCCGCCGCCGACGGGCGCGGGCAAAAGGACTGATGACGGGCAGGCTGAAAGCCGGCTCTAGCGGCGCATTCGGAAAACGGGACGCAGGCGCGTCATGGTCGGCTCCTCTTACCGATCCGCCCGATCGGCACGATGTGGAACATCACTTCCAGGGTAGGTCTCCTGGCTCGCGGATCGACCCGGCCGCCCGCCTTCCCGGCTCGTTCAAAAGCCAGTGGCACTCTGGACAGCCGTCTCCGCCGACAGTTGCGGGGGCAGCGCCGGACTTGGCCCCCTCGCGGGGTCCGCACCGGCTTCCCTGTTATCCCCTCGCGGGGACCCTGGACGCCGGCACGATGCCGGAGCCCTCCCGGCCTGTCAATGCGACATATAAAGACATCTTTATATCCCTAGATGCATTCTGCCCATTGACGGGAATCAGCCATCGGCCCACTAGATGTTGTGTGTCGTGGTCGCCCGGTTCGCAAGGACGGGTGATAATAGGGAAGCCGGTGCGGGCCTTGGCCCCAGTCCGGCGCTGCCCCCGCAACTGTGACAGCCGGAGCGTTCCGGCCGAGCCAGATACCTGCCACGACAGGTTAGTTCGTCCACGGGCGGGGTGCACCGGTTGGCCGCGACAGCGTTCGGCCGCTCGCGCCGCAACGCCGCCTCGCGTCCCCCACGCCCCGCCGCCACGCACGGGGTTCCTGGGGTCCATGTCCGCAGCACAGCAGATCGTTCATTCCGATACCGGCGCGCCGGTCGTCATCACCGTCGCCGAGCCACGTGCGCCGCACGAGCCCGGCCTCTCGCTCATCAAACGCCATGGCGGCACGGTGCCGTTCGACCAGAGCAAGATCGCCGTGGCGCTGACCAGGGCGTTCCTCGCCGTCGAGGGCAACAAGGCCGCCGCCTCGCGCCGCGTGCACGAGATCGTCGAGGCGCTGACCGCCGAGGTGGTGGCGGCGCTGACCCGCCGCGCCAAGGGCGAGCGGGTCTTCCACATCGAGGACGTGCAGGACCAGGTGGAGCTGGCGCTGATGCGCGGCGAGCACCAGAAGGTGGCGCGCGCCTATGTGCTCTATCGCGAGGACCGGGCGCGGGCCCGCGCCGACCGGGCGGCGCCCGCCGCGACGGCGCCGGCCCTCGGCATGGCCGACGGCACGCCGCTCGATGAGGCGCGGCTCGCCGCCCTCGTCGCCGAGGCCTGCGGCGGCCTCGACGGCACCTCGCCCGAGGCCATCCTCGCCGAGACCCGCCGCAACCTCTATCACGGCATCACGCCGGACGAGCTGGCGCTCGCCCCCATCCTCGCCGCCCGCACGCTGGTCGAGACCGAGCCCAACTACGCCTTCGTCTCGGCGCGCCTGCTCAACGACAAGCTGCGCCGCGAGGCGCTGAGCTTTCTTGCCGGCCGCCCCGAGCAGGCGAGCGAAGCCGAGATGGCGACGCGCTATGCCGACTATTTCCCCGACTATCTGGCGCGCGGCATCGCGCTCGAATTGATCGACCCCGAGCTGGCCCGCTTCGACGTCGCCCGCCTCGCCGCGGCGCTCAAGCCCGAGCGCGACCGCAAATTCCAGTATCTGGGGCTGCAGACGCTCTACGACCGCTATTTCCTGCACGCGCATGGAACGGTGTTCGAACTGCCGCAGGCCTTCTTCATGCGCGTCGCCATGGGCCTCGCCTTGCGCGAGATCGACCGCGAGGCGCGCGCCATCGAATTCTACGAGCTCTTGTCGAGCTTCGACTTCATGGCCTCGACGCCGACCCTGTTCAACTCGGGCACGCTGCGCCCGCAGCTTTCGAGCTGCTTTCTCACCACCGTCGCCGACGATCTCGACGGCATCTTCAAGGCCGTCAGGGACAACGCGCTGCTCGCCAAATATTCGGGCGGGCTCGGCAATGACTGGACGCCGGTGCGCGGGCTCGGCGCCCACATCAAGGGCACCAATGGCGAGAGCCAGGGCGTCGTGCCCTTCCTCAAGGTCGCCAACGACACCGCCATCGCCGTCAACCAGGGCGGCAAGCGCAAGGGCGCCGTCTGCGCCTATCTCGAAACCTGGCACATCGACATCGAGGAATTCCTCGATCTGAAGAAGAACACCGGCGACGACCGCCGCCGCACCCACGACATGAACACCGCCAACTGGGTGCCGGATCTCTTCATGGAGCGTGTCGAGGCCGACGGGACCTGGACGCTGTTCTCGCCCGACGAGACGCCGGACCTGCACGACCTCTACGGCCCCGCCTTCAAGGCCGCCTACGAGGCCTATGAGGCGCAGGCCGCCGCCGGCCGCATCAAGGTGTTCAAGTCGGTGCGCGCCCTCGATCTGTGGCGCAGGATGCTGACGATGCTGTTCGAGACCGGCCACCCCTGGGTGACCTTCAAGGACCCGTGCAACATCCGCTCGCCGCAGCAGCATGTCGGCGTCGTCCACTCCTCGAACCTGTGCACCGAGATCACGCTCAATACGAGCAAGGACGAAGTGGCCGTGTGCAACCTCGGCTCGGTCAACCTCGTCGCCCACCTGGGCGCGGCCGGCCTCGACCTCGCCCATCTCGGCCGCACCGTCGCGACCGCCATGCGCATGCTCGACAATGTCGTGGACATCAATTTCTACACCATCCCCGAGGCGCGCCGCTCGAACCTGCGGCACCGCCCGGTGGGGCTCGGCCTCATGGGCTTTGCCGATGCCTTGCAGATGCAGGGCATCGCCTACGGCTCTGAGGCGGCGGTCGAATTCGCCGACACCTCGATGGAGGCGATCAGCTACTATGCCATCGCCGCCTCGGCCGACCTCGCCGAAGAGCGCGGCGCCTACGCCTCGTTCCAGGGCTCGCTGTGGAGCCAGGGGGTGCTGCCCATCGACAGCCTCGACATGCTCGCCGCGACACGCCGCGAGATCCACATCGACCGCACGCAGCGGCTCGACTGGGAGGCGCTGCGCCAGCGCGTCAAAGCCGTCGGCATGCGCAACTCCAACACCATGGCCATCGCCCCGACGGCGACCATCGCCAATATCTGCGGCGTCAGCCAGTCGATCGAGCCGGGCTACCAGAACCTCTTCGTCAAATCCAACATGAGCGGCGACTTCACCGTGGTCAACGCCCAGCTCGTGCGCGACCTCAAGGCGCGCGGCCTGTGGGACGAGGTGATGATCTCCGACCTCAAATATTTCGACGGCTCGGTGGGCCAGATCGACCGCGTGCCCGACGATTTGAAGGCCATCTACGCCACCGCCTTCGAGCTGGACCCGACCTGGCTGGTGGCCGCCGCCTCGCGCCGCCAGAAATGGCTCGACCAGGCGCAGTCGCTCAACCTCTACATCGCCAACCCCTCGGGCAAGGCGCTCGACGCGCTCTATCGCGCGGCGTGGCAGGCCGGGCTGAAGACCACCTACTATTTGCGCTCGCGCTCGGCGACGCATGTCGAAAAATCCACCCTCAAGGGCACCGACGGCAAGCTCAACGCCGTGGCCGTGACGCCGGTGCTCGCCGCGCCCGTCGCGGGCCCCGCCTGCCTGATCGACGACCCCGATTGCGAGGCCTGCCAGTAAGGCCGGTCCGTCCCCGCTCAAGGAGTAGAACAATGTCCCTCGACTGGTCCTCGGACCTCACCAAGCCCGTACCGCCGGCGCCCGCCGCCGAGACCCGCATCGACCGCGCCGGCGGCCGCGTCTCGGTCGACGACAAGGCGATGATCAACTGCCGCGCCGACGTCAACCAGCTCCTGCCGCTCAAATATCGCTGGGCCTGGGAGAAATATCTGAGCGGCTGCAACAATCACTGGATGCCCACCGAAGTGTCGATGCAGGCCGACATCGCGCTATGGAAGAGCAAGGACGGGCTGAGCGACGACGAGCGCCACACCATCAAGCGCAATCTCGGCTTCTTCGCCGCCTCGGAATCGCTCGTCGCCAACAATATCGTTCTGGCCATCTACCGCCACCTCACCAATCCCGAATGCCGGCAATACCTGCTGCGGCAGGCCTTCGAGGAGGCGGTGCACACCCACACCTTCCAGTACATCGTGGATTCGCTCGGCCTCGACGAGGGCGAGCTGTTCAACATGTATCGCGAGGTGCCCTCGATCACCGACAAGGCCGCCTGGGCGCTCGACTATACCCAGCACCTCGACGATCCCGATTTCACTACCGGCACGCCCGAGGCCGACCGCGCCTTCGTGCGCGACCTCGTCGCCTTCTACGTCATCTTCGAGGGCATGTGGTTCTATACCGGCTTCGCCCAGATCCTGTCGCTGGGCCGGCGCAACAAGATGGTCGGCATCGCCGAGCAGTACCAGTACATCCTGCGCGACGAGTCCATCCACCTCAATTTCGGCATCGACGTCATCAACCAGATCAAGGCCGAGAACCCGCATGTGTGGACGAAGGAGTTCCAGGCAGAAGTTCGGGACATGATCGCCGAGGCGGCCGAACTCGAGGCCGCCTATGGCCGCGAGACCATGCCGAGGGGCTTCCTCGGCCTCAACGCCGGCCTGTGCGAGCAATATATGCACTTCATCGCCAATCGCCGCTGCGCCCAGCTCGGCCTCGCCCCGGTCTTCGCCGAGACCGAGAACCCCTTCCCCTGGATGAGCGAGGCGATGGATCTGAAGAAGGAGAAGAACTTCTTCGAGACCCGCGTCATCGAATACCAGAATGGCGGCGCCCTGAGCTGGGAGTAGCCACGGAACGGGGAGGAGCCGGGCGGCGCCCGGCTCCACAATCCAGTGGCGCGGCCGGCCGCGATCGGGCTATGCTTTGTGACAGTTCGATGACAGTGCCCCACTGAAAGGAAATCCCATGCATCGCAGGTCACTCGTCGGCGCCGCAGCCCTTGGCCTCGCCGCCCTCGCGCTCTCGGCCAGCCCCGCCACGCTCGCCCAGGACGGCATTTCCGGCTCGACACTGGTCGTCTACACGCCCAACGAGCAGGGCATGCTCGACAACCTCATCCCCGCCTTCGAGGCCAAGACCGGCGTCACGGTGCAGCTCATCACCGCCGGCACCGGCGAGCTCTACCAGCGCATCCGCTCCGAGGCCGGCAACCCGCAGGGCGACGTGATGTTCGGCGGCGGCGCGGCGCAGGCCAACGCCAATATCGAGCTGTGGGGACCGTACACCTCGCCCGAGGACGCCAACATGGTCGAGGCCGGCAAGAACAAGACCGGCGCCTTCACCCCCTACCAGGCGGACGGCTCGAACCTTCTGGTCAACAAGGATGCGGCGGCCGCCGCCGGGCTGACCATCACGAGCTACGCCGATGTGCTCAACCCCGCCCTCAAGGGCAAGATCGCCTTCGGCGATCCGATGAACTCGTCCTCGGCCTTCGCCCAGCTCACCAACATGCTGAAGGCGGTGGGCGGCGACTACGAATCCGACAAGGGCTGGGACTATGTGCGCGACCTCGTCGTCCAGCTCGACGGCATCACCATCGGCTCGTCGAGCCAGATCGCCAAGGACGTGGCCAATGGCGAATACATCGTCGGGCTGACCTATGAGCCGCTCTCGCTCAACTTCGTCCTGAGCGGCGCGCCGGTCGAGATCGTCTATCCGGCCGAGGGCGCCGCCTTCCTGCCGGCCACCATCCAGCTCATCAAGGGCGGCCCCAACCCGGAAGCGGGCAAGGCCTTCATCGACTTCGTCATTTCCGAGGAAGGCCAGACGATCATCGCCGAAAAGACCGCCGGCCGGCCGCTGCGCGACGGCGTCACCAAGCCGGGTCTGCCGGCGCTCGCCGACATCCCGACGGTCGAGGAAGACGGCGCCTATGTGTCGGCGCATCGCGACGATATCCTCGCCAGGTACAAGGCGATCCTCGAGGCGGTGCTTTGACGGCAGCGATCGCCAACCGGGAGGCAGCGCGGTGACCGCCATCGCGCTGCGCTCCCTGCGCAAGGAATATGGCAGCCAGGTCGCGATCCCCGATCTCGACCTGGACATCCATGACGGCGAGTTCTTCACGTTGCTCGGCCCCTCGGGCTGCGGCAAGACCACGCTGCTGCGCATGATCGCCGGCTTCAACTCCATCGAATCCGGCACCATCGCCTTCGACGGCACGACCATCAACGAGCTGTCGCCGGCGGCGCGCAATATCGGCATGGTCTTCCAGAACTATGCCCTGTTCCCGCACATGACGGCCGGCAAGAACGTCGCCTTCGGCTTGCAGACGCGCAATGTCGGCCGCGCCGAGGCCGAGCGGCGCGTCGGCGCGGCGCTCGCCTCGGTCCATATGGGCCATCTCAAGGACCGGCTGCCCGGCGCCATGTCCGGCGGCCAGCAGCAGCGCATCGCGCTGGCCCGCGCGCTGGTCATCCAGCCCGCCGTGCTGCTGATGGACGAGCCGCTTTCCAACCTCGACGCCAAGCTGCGCGTCGAGATGCGCGACACCATCCGCGAGGCGCAGCGCGAGGCCGGCATCACCACCGTCTACGTCACCCACGACCAGGAGGAGGCGATGGCGGTGTCCGACCGCATCGCCGTGATGAATCTGGGCGTGGTGCAGCAGGTCGGCTCGCCCGAGGCCATCTACCGCACCCCCGCCAACCGCTTCGTCGCCGAGTTCATCGGCAAGACCAACCTCATCGAGCGCGAGCTGCTGGCGCGCGACGGCAAGACCCTCGTCGAGATCGGCGACGGAGTGACGCTCGACGTCACCGAACGCCTCGCCCCCGGCGCCAGCGGCCGCGTGCAGGTCTCGGTGCGCCCCGAGGCGGTAGAGGCGAGCCAGACCGGCCTCCTGGCCGAGATCGTCGAGGAAACCTTCCTCGGCTCGCATTCGCAGGTGCGCGCGCAGCTCGCCAGCGGCGAGACCGTCGAGTTCCTCGAATTCGCGCGCCGCGGCGCGCGCTGGGAGCGCGGCGAAAAGCTGGCGCTCAGGCTCGATACCGACATGCTGACCTTCTTCGACGCCCAAAGCGGCGCCTCGCTCATGCGCGGAGCGGCACCGTGAGGCTGCCGGGCGGCCGCTACGACGGCTGGACCGCCGTCGCGGTGACGCTGACCGGCGGCTATCTGCTGATGGTCGTCTGGCCGCTGGCGCTGGTGCTGCTGAGCAGCGTCAGCGGCGAGACCGGCTTCTCGCTCGCGGGCTTTGCGACCTTCTTTTCCTCGCGGCTCTATTACGGCACGCTGACCAACAGCCTCCTAGTCACCGTCTGCGTCACCGGGCTGGCGCTGCTCGTCGCCTTCCCGCTCGCCTATTTCATGACCATGTTCCGCATCGCCGGCAACCGCACGGCGCAGATCCTCATCCTCGCCTCGATGATGTCGCCGCCCTTCATCGGCGCCTATTCGTGGATCCTGCTATTGGGCAACAACGGCATGATCACGCGGCTGGTGCAGGACCTCATCGGCGTCAAGCCGCCCAGCATCTACGGCTTCGTCGGCATCGTGCTGGTGCTGACGCTGCAGCTCGTGCCGCTGATCTTCACCTATCTGATGGGCGCCTGGCGCACGCTGGACGTGTCGCTGCTCGAGGCCGCCGAGAGCATGGGGGTCACCGGCGTGCGCCGCGCCCTCAAGGTGATCGCGCCGCTGCTGTGGCCGACGGTGCTGGCGGGGAGCCTCCTGGTCTTCGTGCGCGCCTTCGCCGACTTCGGCACGCCCATGCTCATCGGCCAGGGCTTCCGCACCATTCCGGTGCTGATCTACAGCTCCTTCGTCGGCGAGGTGAGCATCGACAAGAGCTTCGCCGCGGCGGTGGCGGTGATCGTCATGGTGGTGACGCTCGCCGTCTTCCTCGTCCAGAAATACCTTGCCGGCCGGCAGAAATTCACCATGACGGCGATGCGCTTCATCGTGCCGCGCCGGCTCACCGGCTGGCGCAATTTCGGCGTGCACCTCTATGTCTACGGCTTTCTGACGCTGGCCCTCGCGCCGCTCGCCGTGGTCGTCGTCAGCTCGTTCCGCAACACGCTCTACGGCCAGTTCGTCGCCGGCTACTCGTTCGAGAACTACATCGACTCCCAGCGCGACATCATGCGCTATGTGAGCAACACCTTCGGCATCGGCATCACCGCGCTGGTCATCCTCGTCGTCATCGCCGTGCTCGTCGCCTATCTGACGGTGCGGCGGCCGGGCCCCTTGAGCAACGCGCTCGATACCATGACCATGGTGCCCTATGTCGTGCCCGGCCTCGTCATCGGCATCGCGCTCGTCACCGCCTTCAGCCAGCGCCCGCTGCTGCTCACCGGCACCTTCGCCATCATGGTGATCGCCCTCACCATCAGGCGCCTGCCCTATTCGGTGCGCTCGACCACCGCGCTCATGTACCAGCTCAGCCCCAGCGTCGAGGAGGCGGCGATCAGCCTCGGCGCCTCGAAGTTCCGCACCTTCACGCGGATCGTCGTGCCGGCGCTGGCGCCCGGCATCCTGTCGGGGGCGGTGCTGAGCTGGGTGACCATCATCACCGAGCTCAGCACCACGCTGTTCCTCTACAATACCTCGACGCAGACGCTGTCGCTGGGCATCTACGCCGAGGTCATCCGTGGCCAGATGGGCACCGCGGCGGCGCTCTCGACGCTGCTCCTGGTGCTGACCATGCTGTCGCTCGTGCTGCTCATGCGCCTGCCCGGCGGCGGCAAGGAACTGCGCGTCTGAGCCCCGTGCCGGACCGCGCCCTTCGTCCTAGTCGACAAACTGTACGCAAGATGCCAAGCTCTGTCGACACGCTGCCGACAGTGAGGACATCATGCACAAGCGCGATTTCCGCGGGGTTTTTCCCGCCATCACCACCAAGATGAGTGCCGACGAGGAGATCGACCTTGCCGCCCTGCGCGCCGATGTGCGCCTGCAGATCGACGCCGGGGTCGATGGCGTCATCGTCTGCGGCTCGCTGGGCGAGGCCAGCAGCCTGACGCGCGACGAAAAGCTCGCCATCGCCGAGGCCGCCATGGCCGAGGCCGCCGGCCAGCGCCCGATCCTGCTCACCATCGCCGAGGATTCGACGCGCGCCGGCGCCGCGCTTGCCGCCGAGGCGGAACGCCGCGGCATCGCCGGCCTCATGGTGCTGCCGGCCATGCGCTACCTCGCCGACGACCGCGAGGTGATCGCCCATTACCGCGCCGTGGCCGCCGCCTCGGGCCTGCCGATCATCGTCTACAACAACCCCATCGCCTACGGCATCGACATCAGCGTCGCGATGCTCGCCGAGCTGGCCGACGAGCCGAAATTCGTCGCCGTCAAGGAATCGACCGGCGACACCCGCCGCATCAACGAGACGCTCAGCGCGCTGGGCGACCGCTACCAGTTGTTGACCGGCGTGGACGACCTGGCGCTCGAAAGCCTGGTGCTGGGCTGCGAAGGCTGGATCGCCGGCCTCGTCGTCGCCTTCCCGCACGAGACGGTGGCCATCTACAAGCTGGTGCGCGCCGGCCGCATCGCCGAGGCGATGGAGATCTATCGCTGGTTCCTGCCGCTGCTGCACCTCGATATCGGGCCGAAATTCGTCCAGAAGATCAAGCTGTGCGAGGCCATCGTGCGCGGTACCTCGCCGGTGGTGCGCAAGCCGCGGCTCGAGCTCGTCGGCGCCGAGGCCGCGGCGGTCCGCGCCACCGTCGAAACCGCCCTCGCCAGCCGCCCCGACCTGCGCGCCTACGGGCTTTAGAACAAGGTTTCGTGCTGCCCTCATGGCCCGAAGCTGCTATGAGGGCAAAATGAGCGACACTCCCCCGACACGCGCCCCGGCGCCACGGCCCATAGCCGCCGAAACGAGCCGCACCGGCACGGTGCAGGCGGTGGACCGGGCGCTCTTGATCCTCGAGACGCTGGCCGAGGACGAGGAGGGCTATCGGCTGACCGACCTCGCCGCGCTCACCGGCCTCTCCACCTCGACGGTGCACCGGCTGCTGACCACGCTCGAGCGCCGCCGCTTCGTCCAGATCGACCAGTCCTCGGGGCTCTGGCATGTGGGCCGGCAGGCCTTCCAGGTGGGGGCGACCTTCGCGCGGCGGCGCAATTTCGTGCCCCCGGCCCTGCCGTTCCTGCGCCGGTTGCGCGACCAGACCCGCGAAACCGCCAATCTCGGCATCGTCGATGACGGCGAGATCGTGGTTTTGACCCAGGTCGAGAGCCGCGAGATCATGCGCGCCATCACCCGCATCGGCGGCCGCGTGCCGATCGCCACTTCGGGCATGGGCAAGGCGATCCTCGCGACCTACCCGCCGGCGGACGTGGCGACGCGGCTGGCCGGCCGGCGGCCGCGCGGCGGCGAGGCGCTGGCCGCCGAGCTCGAAGCGATAAGGCGGCAGGGCTATGCGGTGGATGACGAGGCACATGTTCCGGGCCTGCGCTGCGTCGCCGCCGTGGTCTATAACGACCGCGCCGAGCCGCTCTGCGCCATTTCCGTATCGGGCCTCGCCGGACGGCTGACGCCCGCGCGCCTCGACGGGCTCGGCCGGCTGGTGCGCGACACGGCAAAGGAGCTGACGCAGGTGCTGGGCGGCACCTGGCCCGCCCCGCCGGCCTGAGCCCGAGCTTTCCCGCCAGACGGAAAACTGGCGCTGAGGCGTTGCAGGCAAGGCGCCGGCGGCGGATCATGGGACGAGCCGACTGCCTTTGGGAGTGCCGCGCCGCCATGTCCAGGATCGCCTTCCCCACACCCGATGCCGCGATTCTCGCGCGCCGCGACGCGATCGTCGCCGGCCTCGCCCGCCTCGTCGATGCCGACAGCCTCGTGATCGACGAAGACGAGCGGCGCGCCTTCGAGACCGACGCGCTGACCTCCTACCGGCAATTGCCGCTGGCCGTGGTGCTGCCGCGCACGACGGAGGAGGTGAGCGCCGTGCTCGCCTTCCTCCATGCGCAAAAGGTGCCGGTGGTGGCACGCGGCGCCGGCACCTCGCTCGCCGGCGGCGCCATTCCGCAGCCAGACGCGGTGGTGGTGAGCGTCGCCCGCCTCAACCGCGTGCTGGCCGTCGATTATGCGGCGCGCACCATGCGCGTCGAGGCCGGCATCACCAACCTCGCCGTCACCGGCACGGTGAGCCCCGACGGGTTCTTTTACGCGCCCGACCCCTCCTCGCAGCTCGCCTGCACCATCGCCGGCAATGTGGCGATGAATTCGGGCGGCGCGCACTGCCTCAAATACGGCGTCACCGCCAACAACGTGCTGGGCGTGCGCCTGGTGCTGATCGACGGCACCGTGGTCGAGATCGGCGGCGAGGCGCTCGATGCGCCCGGCCTCGACCTGCTTGGCGTCATCGTCGGCTCCGAGGGCCAGCTCGGCATCGTCACCGAGGCGGTGCTGCGCCTCGTGCCGCTGCCCGAAGGTACGCGGCCCGTACTGTTCGGCTTTCCCACCGTCGAGGGCGCCGGCGCCGCGGTGGCCGACATCATCGGCGCCGGCATCATCCCCGCCGCCATCGAATTCATGGACAAGCCGGCCATCGCCATCACCGAGGCCTTCGCCCATGCCGGCTATCCGCTCGACGCCACCGCCATGCTGATCATCGAGGTCGAAGGGTCCGATGCGGAGATGGACGAGATGCTCGGGCGCATCATCGCCATCTGCAAGCAGCATGGTGTCGCCACGGTGCGCGAGTCGCAATCGGCGACCGACGCGGCGCTGATCTGGAAAGGCCGCAAATCCGCCTTCGGCGCCACCGGCCGCATCGCCGACTATATCTGCATGGACGGCACCATCCCCACCGGGCAATTGCCGCGCGTGCTCGCCCGCATGGACGAAATCGTCGCCGCCTACGGGCTGCGCGTCGCCAACGTGTTCCACGCCGGCGACGGCAATTTGCACCCGCTGATCCTGTTCGACATCAACGATCCGAGCCAGCAGGAAAAGGCCGAGGCGGCGGGCAACGACATATTGCTGCTGTGCGTCGAGGCCGGCGGGTGCCTCACCGGCGAGCACGGCGTCGGCATCGAAAAGCGCGAGCTGATGCCGGCCCAGTTCACGCCGGACGAGCTGGAGCAGCAGATGCGCGTGCGCGCCGTGTTCGACCCCGACTGGCTGCTCAATCCCGCGAAAGTCTTCCCGCTCGCCGGACGGTGGATGCCATGAGCGTGTTGCGCCCGACGACGGCCGACGAGGTGATGGAGGCGCTGGCCGAAGCCGGCCGCGACAACGCGCCGCTGACGATCGTCGGCGGCGGCACCCGCGCCGGCCTCGGCCGGCCGGTCGCGACGCCGACGACGCTCGCCCTCGATGGCCTATCTGGAATAACGCTCTATGAGCCGGCGGAGCTGGTGATGGGCGCCCGTGCCGGCACGCCGCTTGCGACCATCGAGGCGACCCTGGCCGAGCGCCGCCAGATCCTCGCCTTCGAGCCCATGCGCCACGGTGCGCTCTACGGGCTCGGCGGCGAGGGCAGCATCGGCGGCGTCTTCGCGGCCGGCGCGGCAGGACCGCGGCGGGTCGTCGCCGGCGCCGCGCGCGACCATCTGCTCGGCGTGACGCTGGTCACCGGCCGCGCCAGGACCGTGCGCAGCGGCGGGCGGGTGATGAAGAACGTCACCGGGCTCGACCTCGTGCGCCTCAACACCGGCGCCATGGGCACGCTGGGGGTGTTGACCGAGGTGATCTTCAAGGTGCTGCCGGCACCCGAGACGACGGCGACGCTGGTCTATCGCGGCCGCGACGCCGCTGCCGCCGTGGCGCTGATGAGCGCCGCCATGGGCTCGCCCTACGAGGTGTCGGGCGCCGCGCACCTGCCCGCCGCGGGCGGCGCGCCCTCCCGTACCCTGCTCAGGCTCGAAGGCTTCGAGACGGCGGTGCGCGGACGCACCGGCGCCCTGGCCGAACGGCTCGCCGCCGGCGCGCCGGAAACGCTCGCCGGCGCGGCGGCGGCAACGCTGTGGCAGGCGGTGCGCGACGTCGCCGCGCTCGGCGCCGCCCCGGACGACGAGATCTGGCGCGTCGGCCTGTCGCCGAGCCGCGCCCCCGAGCTTGTCGCCAGCCTCGCGGCAATCGAGGGCCTCAGCGTATTGCTCGACTGGGCCGGCGCGCTGGTCTGGCTCGCCGCGCCCGAACGCGCCGCGCTGGAGCGCCATCTGCGCCCGCGAGCGGCGGCGCTGGGCGGCCATACGACGCTGGTGCGCGCCAGCGTGGCGCGCCGCCGTGCTATCGCCGTCTACGAGCCGCTGGAGGCGCCGCTCGCGGCGCTGACCGCCGGCATCAAGCAGAGCTTCGACCCTGAGGGCCTGTGCAACCCCGGTCGCATGTATGAGGGGGTGTAGCCCATGCAGACCAATTTTTCGCCGGCGCAGCTCGCCGACCCGAAAATGGCCGCGTCCGAAAAGATCGTGCGCACCTGCGTGCATTGCGGCTTCTGCACCGCCACCTGCCCCACTTACCTTTTAGGTGGCGACGAGCTCGATTCGCCGCGCGGCCGCATCTACCTCATCAAGGACATGCTGGAGCAGCAAAAGCCCGCCACCGAGAAGGTGGTGAAGCATATCGACCGGTGCCTCTCGTGCCTCTCCTGCATGACCACCTGCCCCTCGGGCGTGCATTACATGCACCTCGTCGACCACGCCCGCGACTATATCGAGGAGACCTATCGACGGCCCTGGCCCGACCGGCTGCTGCGCGCCGTGCTGGCCGCCATCCTGCCCTATCCGCGCCGCTTCCGCGCGGCGCTCATGGCCGGCCGGCTGGCGCGGCCCTTTCGCGGCCTGCTCGCAAGGCTGCCGGCGGGAGCAAGCCTCAGCGCCATGCTCGAACTCGTGCCGGCAAGCGGCCTGCCGCGCGCCAGCCATACGCACCCGCAGATCGCCGCCGCCCCGACGCGCCGCCGTGTCGCCCTGCTCGAAGGCTGTGCCCAGCCGGTGCTGCGGCCCGGCATCAACGAGGCGACCGAGCGCGTCCTCGCCCGGCTCGGCGTCGAGGTGGTGCGGCCGCGCGGCGAGGGCTGCTGCGGCGCCATCGTCCACCATCTCGGCCGCACGGCGCAGAGCCACATATTGGCGCGCCAGAACATCGATGCGTGGATCGCCGAGATCGACGGCGCCGGGCTCGACGCCATCATCATCACCGCCTCGGGCTGCGGCACGACGATCAAGGATTACGGCTTCATGTTCCGCAACGACCCCGCCTATGCCGACAAGGCGCGGCGGGTCTCGGCGCTGGCCAGGGACATCACCGAATATCTCGTCGAGCTGCCCTTCGAGGGCACGCTCGCGGAGCGCAAGGTGGTGGCCTATCACTCGGCCTGCTCGATGCAGCACGGCCAGCAGATCCGCGAGCAGCCCAAGACGCTCCTGCGCCGCGCCGGCTTCAAGGTGGTGGACATTCCCGAGGGCCATATCTGCTGCGGCTCGGCCGGCACCTACAACATCACCCAGCCGAAGATCGCCGCGCAGTTGCGGGCCCGCAAGGTGGCCAATATCGCGCGGGTGAAGCCCGACCTCATCGCCACCGGCAATATCGGCTGCCTGACGCAGATCGCTCAGGGCACGGCGACCCCGATCGTCCACACCATCGAGCTCATCGACTGGGCCCTCGGCGGCCCCTCCCCGCTGCCGGCCGCGGATTAGGCGCCGGCGCGCACTTCGGCGTCGTCCTGCCGGATGCAGGCGACCACATGGTCGCCGCCGACATCGACGGGCGGCGGCACCAGCTCGGCGCAGGCGGGCAGCGCGAAGCGGCAGCGGGTGCGGAAGACGCAGCCGCTGGGCGGCGCCAGCGGGCTCGGAATATCGCCCTGCAGCACCAGCCGCCGGCGCGGCGCGGTCGGATCGGCGATGGGCACGCTCGCCAGTAGCGCCTGCGTATAGGGATGGCGCGGCGCGGCATAGACGGCGCGGCTCGGCCCACGCTCCATGATCCGCCCGAGATACATAACCACGACCTCGTCGCAGATATATTCGACCACCGCCAGATCGTGCGCGATGAACAGGATGGCGAGCGGCGAGCGCTGCTGCAGGTCGAGGATGAGATTGAGGATCTGCGCCTGCACGGAGACGTCGAGCGCCGAGACCGGCTCGTCGGCGACGATCAGGTCGGGCTCCACGGCGAGCGCCCGGGCGATGCCGATGCGCTGGCGCTGGCCGCCGGAGAATTCATGCGGGAAACGCGCCGCGTGCTCGGGGCGCAGGCCGACCTGCGCCAGCAGCTCCGCGACGCGCTCGCCGCGCTGGCGGGCCGGCACGATGCCATGCGTCGCGAGCCCTTCGCCGACGATATCGCCGATGCGCAGGCGCGGATTGAGGCTCGACATCGGGTCCTGGAAGACGATCTGCAGGCGGCGCCGATAGGCCTGCATCTGCCGCGGCGGCAGCCCAAACAGATCGACGCCGTCAAACACGGCGCGGCCACCCGTCGGCTCGGTGAGGCGCAGCAGGGTGCGTCCGACGGTGGTCTTGCCCGAGCCGGATTCCCCCACGAGCCCGACGATGCTGCCGCGCTTCACGGCAAAGCTCACCTCCTCGGCGGCGCGCACGGTGCCGCGCCGCGTGCGAAACAGCTTGCTCAGCCCCTCGACCGAAAGCAGCACGTCAGTCTTGGCGGTGCCGGCGCTCATAGCTCGTTGACCCTCCAGCAGCGAGCGAACTGCCGCGGTCCCACCTGCTCCAGCGGCGGTGCCTCGACAGCGCAGCGCGCCACCGCATGAGCGCAGCGCGGATGAAAAGCGCAGCCGGACGGCGGCGCGACCAGGTTGGGCACGTCGCCGGGGATCGGCGTCATGCGCCGGCGGCCACCATCACTGCCGCGATGGATGGCAGCATTCGGCACGCACGCCATGAGGCCGCGCGTGTAGGGGTGGCGCGGCCGGGCGAAGAGGTCGCGGACCGGCGCCTGCTCGACGATGCGCCCGGCATACATGACAGCCACGCTGTGCGCGATTTCGGCGACGACGCCCAGATTGTGCGTGACGAACAGCACGCTCATGCCGGCCGATTCCTGCAGGCGCCGCAACAGGTCGAGAATCTGCGCCTGGATGGTGACATCCAGGGCGGTGGTCGGCTCGTCGGCGATGAGCAGCGCCGGCTCGCAGGCGAGCGCCAGGGCAATCATGACGCGCTGGCGCATACCGCCCGACATCTCGTGCGGATAGGAATCGAGCCGCCGCGCCGCCGCCGGAATCTCGACACGTTCGAGCATCTCGCGAGCCCGCTCGCGCGCCTCATGCCGCGTCACCGAACTATGCAGTGCGATCATCTCGCCGATCTGGTCGCCGACGGTGAGCAGCGGATTGAGCGAGGTCATCGGCTCCTGGAAGATCATCGCGATCTCGCGTCCGCGGATGCGGCGCATCTCCGCCTCGGGTGCGCTGGCGAGATCGACGACCTCATCCGACGCCCGCCGGAAGCGGATGGCGCCGCCGACGATGCGGCCAGGCGGCGTAAGAAGGCGCATCACCGACAGGCTCGTCACCGACTTGCCGGAGCCGGACTCGCCCACCAGCGCCACAGTCTCGCCGCGGCGCACCTCGAGGCGAACACCGTCAACCGCCTTGGCGACGCTGCGCGTGCCGAAATGCGTCTGCAGATCGCCGATGGCGAGGATGAGGTCATCGTCCATCACAGGTCGCGCCCCAGCCGCGGATCGAGCAGGTCGCGCAGCCCGTCGCCGACCATCTGCAGCGACAATGCCGCGAGAATGATCGCCATGCCGGGAAAGACCGTCATCCAGTCGGCCTGGCCGGTGTAGTAACGGCCGCCGGCGATCATCGTGCCCCAGGTCGGAATCTCGGGGTTGACGCCAAGGCCGAGGAAGGACAGGCCGGCCTCGGCGAGAATGGCATAGGCGAAGATGAAGGTGCACTGGACGAGGATCGGCGAGGCGAGATTGCGCAGGACGTGCCGGCCGATGATGCGCCAGGTCGGCACCCCCAGCGCCCGTGCCGCCTCGACATAGGGCAGCTCGCGGATGATGAGGGTGGAGGCGCGCACAACGCGGGCGAGCCGGGGTGCATAGACCACGCCAAGCGCAACGAGCACGGTCAGCAGCGACGGGCCGAGTGCCGCGACCAGCGCCACGGCAAGCAGAATGTCTGGAAACGCCATGAGTGCATCGATAAGGCGCGCGACAATAGTATCGAGACGCGGAAAGAACCCCGCCAGCAGGCCGAGAACGATGCCGATGACGCCGGAGATGAAGACGACCCCTGCCCCCACCAGCAGCGACAGCCGCCCGGCGTAAAGGGTGCGACTGAAGATGTCGCGGCCGAACTCGTCGGTGCCGAACCACCACTCGGCGCTGGGCGGCTTCAGCCGGCTGCTGATGGCCAGAGCTCCCGGATCATGTGGGGCGACAAGCGGGGCGGCCACCGCGAAAAAGACGATGAGCAGCAGCACACCCACCCCGGCGAGGACCAGCGGGCGCAGGCGCAACGTTGCGGCAAGGATCTCGCGCATCAGTATTTCACCCGCGGATCGATGACGAGATAGAGCATGTCGATGAGAAAGTTCATGAGCACATAGATCAGCGACACGACGAGCAGCGTGCCCTGGATGACCGGATAGTCGCGGCGCAGCACCGAGCTGACGATGAGATTGCCGACGCCGGGCAGACCGAACACCATTTCAGTGATGACGGCCCCGGCGACGAGCAGCGCCATCGTCATGCCGACGATGGTGACGATCGGCACCAGCGCATTCTTGAGCGCGTGCTTCATGATCACGCGGAACTCGCCCATGCCCTTGGAGCGGGCGGTGCGCACATAGTCCTCGCCGAGCACATCGAGCATGCTGGCGCGCGTGAAGCGCAAAATCAGCGCCGACGAATAGATGCCCAGCGACACCGCCGGCAGGAACAGATGATAGAGGCGCGTGAGGAAATCGGCGCCCGGCCCGCCATAGCCGGAAACTGGAAACCAGCCCAACTGCAGCGACAATGTCTGGATGAGCAGCAGACCGAGCCAGAAGCTCGGCACGCTGGCCGCGAACATGGCGAGCGTCGTCGCCAGACGATCCCAGATGCTGTTGCGCCGATAGGCCGAATAGATGCCGAGCGGAATGGCGATGAGGCAGGCGATAACCGTCGAGAAGATGGTGAGAAAGAAGGTCGGCTCGGCGCGCCCGGCAAGCAGGCTCAGCACCGACTGGCCGAGGAAGATGGATTGGCCAAGATCGCCCTGCGCCAGTTGCCTGAGGAACAGCAGGTACTGGCCGAACAGCGGCTGGTCGAGCCCCCACGCCGCGCGCAGCGCCGCCACCTGCTCGGCGGTGGCGCCGGGGCCGAGCATGACCACGGCGGGGTCGCCCGGAGCGATATGGACGATGAGAAAGACGATGCTGACGACGAAGAACATGACGACCAGCATGCCGGCGATCCGCTGCAGCACATAGCTCATCGATATGGCCCTCCGCGGCAGGAGAGCGGCCGGCGCAAGGCCGGCCGCCCGTTCTTCTTATGGCTTCGAGACGTTCCACAGCGGCAGGAACGGCACCGGGCGCAGGCCCTCGACGCTGGCGGAGGCAGCGACCAGCTCGGCATAGGCGCCGAGCTGGATCCACGGCGCCTGCTCGAGCAGCAGGGTCTGGAGATTGTCCCACGCCGCGCTGCGCTCGGCCGGATCGATGGCCGAGGTGAAGGCGTCGAGCGCCGACGCCTTTTCGGGCGTATCCCACCAGCCATACCAGGTCGGGTTGAAGGTCGCGAGCAGCGACGGCTCGGGCACGAAGCCGAAGAAGCTGATGAAGGCCTCCCAGGTCGTTGCGTCGTTGCGCTGCTGCAGCATGCTGGCCCAGTCGAGATTGACGAGCTCGACATTGATGCCGGCCGCTCTGAGATTTTCGGACGCGACCACGGCGGCCTTGAACACGAAGTCGTATTGCTGGCTGGTCAGCAGCCGGAACGGCTCGCCATTGTAGCCGGATTCGGCCAGCAGCGCCTTGGCCTTGTCAAGGTCGTGCTGGTTGTAGTTGGCGGCTCCCGCAGCCGAATAGAAGCTCGTTCCTTCGGCGTAGAGGCTGGCGTTGACCGTGTAGAAGTCGGGCAGGCCGTAGGCAGCGAGCATGATGTCGTCATGGTTGAGCGCCGCCTGCACCGCCTGGCGGAACTTCTCGTTGGCGGTCGGGCCTTCCTTGGTATTCTCGACGAACAGCAGCCAGCCGCTCGGCCGGATGATATTGGCCGCAAGCTCGGAATTGCGCGACACCTGCGGATAGGTCTCGGGCGACAGGCCGAGCACGATATCGTACTGGCCCGACATCAACGCGCTGAGCCGGGTATTGGCGTCGGGCACCGGGAAGAAGCGGATCTCGTCCACTTCGGCGGCGCGGGCGCCGGCAAAGCCCGAGGGCTCGCCCTCGGGCGACTGGTAACCGTCGGACTTGACGAGGCGCACGAACTGGTCGGGCACGTGCTCGGCCAGCTTGAAGACGCCGGTGCCGACGATCTTGGTGTCGTCGGCAATGGGCGTATCGGGATTGCCGGCGATCACCTCTTCGGGGAAGACGACGGCGGCACCGGTGTTGAACGACAAGAGCGGCAACAGGGGCGCGAACGGTTTCGACAGCGTCAGCCGCACGGTGGCGTCATCGACGGCCTCGATCGCCGTCACCACCTTGCCGGCCACCTGGCCGCGCGGCGACAGCTTGAGCCAGCGCTCGAGCGAGGCGACCACGTCGGCCGAATCCATGGCGCTGCCATCATGGAAGCGGAGCCCGGTGCGCACTGGAATGGTGACGATTGTGCCGTCGCTGCTGATCTCGGGCAGCGCTGCCGCCAGCACGGGAGCCGGCTTCCATTCGGCGTCGAACGCATAGAGCGGCTCGAGCACGCTGCCGGTAATGAGCGCCACGAGATCGGTCGTGGACGACATGGAATCGAGCGTCTGCGGCTCGAACGGCACCGCCACCGTCAAGGTGCCGGAACTGGTCTGGGCCTGAACGCCCGTCGCTGCGGCGAGGCCTATCACGGCGGCCGCAAGCACTGCGATGGAACGGATCAACTGACTTCTCCCTCTCGGTTATGGGCAGGCGTAGTCATGGATGCCGGCACAGGCGCTTGTGGTGCACCCGCGCCGAATCCTTCGCCGAGGAACGCGCCCTGGGCGAGGAGCTGGCTTTGCAACCGGGCGATGTCGATGGCGCGCGGCAAGACGCTGGACGTCACCGCCTGCGCGGCGGCGACGCCGGCCGCCTCGCCGAGGGCGAAGCAGATGCCGGCAACCCGCATCGAAGCGTGGGCGTCGTGGCTCGCCGAAGCGCAGCGGCCAGCCACGAGCAGGCCGTCAACAGCTTCCGGCAGCAGCATGCGATAGGGCATCTGGTAGTAGGTGCCGGGCGGCAGGAAGACCCAGCGCGTGCCGCGGCCGCCGCCGTGGTCCTCGACGGGCCAGGCGCCGCAGGCCACCGCGTCGGCAAAGCGTGCGCCGCCAAGCACGTCGTCGAGCTCGAGGCGGTAGATCCCGATGAGCCGGCGGCTCTCACGCACGCCGATATGGCCGCCAATGGCTGCCACGTAGCTCTGTTCGAAGCCGGGCACGAAGCGGCGGAAGGCCTCGAGATAGAGCTGCACCTGCCGGCGCCCCTCCATCTCTATGGCGGTGAGCCCGGCCGTGTCGAGCGGGTCGAGCACGCCGCCGACCCCGTTGACGCGGGTGATGTTGATGTGCGCGAAGCCCGGATAGAGGCTGAACATGCCGCCGGCGGTACGCGGCAGCGCCAGCCCCGCGCTGACCGCTGCCTCAAGATAGCGATGCAGCTCTTCACGATCGATGCGCATGGCCCGTTCGGTATCGACGCCGCCGAACTGGAACATCGCAGTGGGTGCCTGGACCTCGCCCTCGCGATACTCGAACGCGGCGCCGCTCAGCGCCATGATGTCGCCGTCGCCGGTGCAGTCGATGACTACCGGCGCCAGCGCTGCCCAGCGCCCACCGGCACTCTCGAAGATCGCGCCGCGCAACCGGGCGCCGTCGCGTACCACCTGCACGGCGGTGGCATGCAGCACCACCTCGACGCCGGCCTCTCCGACCAGCTCGTCGGCCAAGAGGCGCAGCAGCACGGGATCGTAGAGCATCGAAGCGGTCTTCAGCCAGCGCTCCGGCCCGCGCGCACCGCCCAGCGCGGTGAGCCGCGCCAGGAGCTCGGCACCAATGCCGCCGATGATCGGCGTGACCTCGTCGTCGCTGACGGCATAGAGACCGCACACGCTTCCGACCGTCGTCATGGTCAGCGTGCCGCCCAGATAGCCGTTCTGCTCGACCAACAGCACGCTTGCGCCCTGTCTGCCCGCGGCAACGGCAGCGGCAAGGCCCGCCGATCCGCCGCCAACGACGAGCACATCGACCTCGTGGCGCACGGGAGTTGCGCGCGCCGGCTCGGCGATGACCTTGAGCTCAGTCATCGTCACTCACCTTGGCCGCAGCAGCGCCGCGACCTCGCGGACGTCATCGACCGTGTCGAGAGCGCGCAGCGCCGCCAGCGCCTCTTCGGTCTGGGCGGGCGACAGGATCCCCTCGGCTCCTTCGCGGAATTTTTCCGCGTGATCGAAGGGCCGGTCGCGCGCGCCGAGCAACTGGCGCCGCTCCTCCACATATTCGCGCCCGTCGTCCATGGTGAGAACGACGCGGGCACCGTACTGGTAGTCGGAGTAATACGCGCCGTGCATCTTCGCATCCGTGCGGAAGATGACGCGCTTGGCGAGCCGCTGAATCTCGGGCGCGAAAATGCGCTCGTTCTGATACTGCCGCCAGGTGAGCTCGCCATCGACGAGGCTCGCGACGGTCGCGAAGCCGGCATCGAAGCACAACGGCACATGCGAATAGAGCCCCTGGCGCACCACCTCGTAGAGTGACGGCTCCACCGCCTGGTAGCGTGCCGCGACATAGGCGGTGACGCCCGGCCCATGGACGACGATGCGCTCGACGCGCGCCGGATCGAAGCCGGGAATGCGCTCATGCAGCGCGATGGCGCATTCGATCGCCGGCAGATTATAGGCGCAGGAGGGATGGCGCTTGGTGTTGAGCGTGCGCGTATGCCAGTCGCTGCCGAGCCCGCTCACCAGCTCGTCGGCATCGACCTCCTCGGAGACCGTGCTCATGAAACCGGCCGGGTGCTCGATGATCTCCTGGTTGGCGCGCAGGCCCGCCTTGGCGAGGCTGGCCGAGACGATCCCCCACAACGCCGGCAGGCCGTTGACCAGCACCTTGCTGTCCGAGGTCCAGCCGATGGGGCAGTTCTCCATGGCGAGGAAGGCCGACAGCCCCACGGCACAGCGCGTCGCCGTCTCGTCGCAACCGAACAGCCTCGCCGCCATCAGCGCCGTCTCGATCTGGTGGTTGGGCATGGAATTGCCGACATAGGCGCCGCGCTGCATGGCGCGCGACGTACGCGCATTGACCTCGTCGCCGATGACGATGGCGGCCAGCAGCTCCTTGCCGGAAACGCGCGCCTGCTCGCCGGCGGCAAAAGCGGTAGGAATGACCGCACCGCCCGAATGACTGATAATGACCCAGTCATCCCACTCGATCACTTGCGCCGCGCCGGAATTGTAGAGCGCCGCGGTGGGCGCCGGCACGCGCTCGGCTCGCCCGAACACGGTCGCCACCTCGCCGCCGCCCAGAATCCCCATGCCGTCGGCCATGCTGTGCATCGCCGCCATGTGGTTGCCGGCGAGGCACGAGCCGATAGTGGCGACCGCCTGCTCGCGGGCGATGGCAACGACGTCGGCAGGAATATCGGAGAACACCAGAGAGGTCGCGAAGCGGGCCAGCTCGGCCGTCGCCGGCGGGACGCTATAGCGGGTCGGATCGGCAGCGCGCGGGGAACTGACAGTCATTTCGAGCTGGCCTCGGAGAGCAACAGGGTCTGCAGTACCAGCGAGAGCTGCATGAGGTAGCGGCGCTGGTGCTTGGGATAGGGCGCACGCCCGGCGAGGACGACGGCGACGATGCTCCACTCGCCGGAAAGGACACGTGCCCAATCGGCCGCCGACATCCTGATCTCGGCATGCGGTGCCCCATCGCCCGGCCCCTCGCCCCAGCGCGCGTGATCGCGCTCGAGCTGCAGGTGGAAGACGGGCCCGCCCAGTTCCTCGATGCGGAAATGCCGGCCCAGCGCCCCTTCGAGGCGACGGCTGACGAGACTGCCCCCACGTGCATTCCACAAGCCGACGAGGCGTTCGAGACCCGCCTCGAGCGGGCTTGCCGCAGTCATCGGACCACCCCCAGGACAGCGTCCATCGGGTCCGATGAAAGCGCGAAGGGAGCAAAGTGATTTTCTGCTTGCGTCACCGCCAAACCTGCCGTAGTCATTTCACTAGTTGAAATGGTGTTTTGATAGATGACTACACTTAACAGGTCGCTGTCGCGCGGTCTACAGATTCTTCGGCTGTTCAATGCCCAGCCCACACCGACTTTGGGCGAAATCGCCAGCGCCGTGGGCCTGCCCAAGCCCACAGTGTTCCGCTTCATGAAGACTCTCGCCGCCGAGGGCTACGTCACCGTCAGTTCCACATCGCGCCGCTATCATCTGACGCCGGCGGTGCTGGAACTGGGCTACGCAGCGCTGCGCAGCCTCGGCATCGGCGCCACGGTAACCCCGTTCCTCGAGCAACTCGCAGCCGAGACGGGCGGCGTCGCCAATCTGAGCGTGCTCGACGAGCGCGATATCCTTTATCTGGCGCGCGTCGCCCCACCGCCCGAAATCCGTCGCCTCGTGACCATGCGCATCAGCGTCGGCTCGCGCATTCCCGCCCATTGCACCGCAATGGGCCGCATGTTGCTGGCGCAATCGGCAGCCGCGCTGGAAGCGGTGCTGGCCGCCCCGCTCGCGCGGCTCACGCCCAAGACCGGCACGGAGCCGGCCGTGCTGCGGCGCGCCGTCGCCGAAGTGCAGCGCCTCGGCTACAGCATCGTCGAAGAAGAGTTGGCACTCGGCTTCAACGGGCTGGCAGTGCCGGTGGCGACGAGCGAGTTCGCCGGCCTCGCCCTCGGACTCACCGTGCAGACCACCGATTTCACCCGCGCCGAGATCGTGGCGGAGTTGATCCCCCGCCTGCACCAGACCGCCGCCCGCATTTCCGCCGCGCTGTCCATGCCGGCGTAAGCCTGCCCTTGCCGGCATGCGACATCGCCGGCCTTGTTGGCGGGGCGGTGGACGGTGTAGGGCTGGGCGCCGAGAGGGTGACATGCAGGCCGGCTCGAAACGCATAGCAAGGGACACGGGGACCGCCATGGCGGTGCTCGCCATGTACCTGTTGCTGCTGCTGGCGCCCTGGCACCAGGCCGCGGCGCTCCAGCACGAGCTGGCCGATCTCGGCTACGTGGCGACGGCGACCCTCGATCTGTGCGGCGGGGCCGCGACGGACCAGGACGGCAGCGCCGCCACCTTCAAATGCCACATGGCGGGCGCCGGCAAGTTCGAGCTCTCGGGCGTTGCGCCCGGCGCCGCCGCCCTCGACCTGCCGCGCCGCGCGCACGACGTGGCCTATGCGGCCGCACCCATGGCCGTGCCGCACCCCGTCCTTGCCGGCGCGCAGCAGCCCCGCGCCCCGCCAGCGACCGCCTGACCGCGCCCACCGTTCAGACCGTTCATCGCTGGAGATCATCATGATCCGCATTTTCGCGCGCGCGACCGTCGCCGTCGCCGCTCTCGTCCTCGCCGCCCCCGCCTTCGCGCATGTCACGCTCGAGGTGCCGCAGGCTGCCATCGGCGCGACCTACAAGGCCGTGCTGCGCGTGCCGCATGGCTGCGGCACGGCGGCCACCACCGCCATCCGCGTCCAGATCCCCGAGGGGTTCTACAATGTGAAGCCGATGCCCAAGCCCGGCTGGACGCTGGAGACCGTGACCGGCCCCTATGCGCAACCCTATGACAATCACGGCACCCAGCTCACCGAGGGCGTCACCGAGATCGCCTGGGCCGGCGGCAACCTGCCCGACGCCTGGTACGACGAGTTCGTCTTCCGCGGCAGCTTCGCGACGACGCTGGCGCCCGGCAGGGTCTACTTCCCCACCGTGCAGGAATGCGCCACGGGCGAGGAGGCCTGGATCGACGTGAGCGGCGACGCAGCAGCCGAGATGCCGGCGCCGAGCCTCGACCTGACCCCGGCCCCCTGAGGCGGGAATGACGCGCCTCGCCGCCCTGCTCGCCCCGCTGGTGCTGCTCGCCGCCATGGCGGCCGGGCCCGCCTGGGCCCACGCGCAACTGCTCGCCGCCAGCCCCGCCGACGGCGCGCTGCTGGCGGCCGCGCCGGCGCGCGTGGAGCTCGACTTCAACGAACCCGTGTCGCCGCTGGCGACACGGCTGGTCGCGCCGGATGGCACGGCCACCGACCTGCTGGCGCAGACCGCCGGCGGCGCCAGTGTCGGCGTCGCGCTGCCGGCCCTCGCGGCGGAGGGAACCTATGTCCTCAGCTATCGCGTGGTCTCGGCCGACGGCCACCCCATCGGCGGCGCGCTGGTGTTCTCGGTGGGCGCGGTGACCGGCGCCGCGCCCGTGCCCACCACCGACCCCGCGGCCATGGCGGCGCTCTGGCTGGGCAAGGCGCTGCTCTTTGCCTGCCTGTTCTTCGGCATCGGCGGCGCCGCGTTCCAGGCGCTGGCACCGCTGCCCGCGGCGGCCCGGCGCCCCGCCCTGGCGCTGACGCTCGCCGGCCTTGTCGTCGCGCCGGCGACGCTGGCGCTGCAGGGGCTCGACGCGCTGGCCCTGCCGCTAGCGGCGCTGCCGAGCCCCGCTGCGTGGGCCGCCGGCCTCGCCACCAGCTACGGCCTGACCGTGGGCGCCGCGACCCTCGGCTTTGTCGTCGCGACACTCGCCCTGCTGCTGTCGCGTGCCGGCCTCGGCCTCCTCGCCGCCGCCCTCGGCGCGCTGGCGCTGACCCTCAGCGGCCATGCCAGCGCCGCCGCGCCGCAAGGGCTGACGCGCCCGATGGTGTTTCTGCACATGGCCGGATTGCTGTTCTGGCTCGGCGCCCTGTGGCCGCTCTTCGTGCTGCTGCGCACACCGTCCGAGCCCGCGACGACGGCGCTGGCGCGCTTCTCGCGCGCCATCCCCTATGCCGTGGCGCCGCTCGTCGTCTCCGGCGTGACGCTGGCGATCATCCAGATGGGGGCGCCCGGCCCGGCCTGGCTCAGTCCCTATGGCGTCATTCTCGCCATAAAGCTCGGCCTGCTCGTCGGCCTGTTCGGGCTCGCCCTGTGGAACCGGGTCGGGCTGACCAGACCGGCGCTGGCCGGCGCGGCGCCCGCCCGCCGCCAGTTGCGCCGCGCTATCGGCGCGGAGCTGGCGCTGGCGCTTGTCATCCTCGCGCTGGTCGCCGGCTGGCGCTTCACCCCGCCGCCGCGCGCCCTCGCGGAAACTCCGTCGCCCGCCGTCGCCGCCGAGCCGCTACTGGTGCACATGATGGACGCCGACATGATGGTGATGGCGAGCCTTGCGCCCGGCCGCGCCGGCCCGGTCGAGATCGCCCTCGCCATCACCGATTTCGAGGGGCTGCCGAAGCTGGCGCAGGCCGTCGCCGTGACCGCCGCGGCGCCCAGCCTGGGCATCGAGCCGCTCCGGCGCGACGCGACGCCGACCGACGACGGCTGGCACGTCGCCGGCCTCACCCTGCCGGTCGCCGGCGCCTGGCGGATCGGCGTCGAGGTCCGCCTCGGCCGCTTCGAGCTGCGCAAATTCGAGGCCGAAGTGACGATTCCCTAGATTGACACGGCCAGCGCGCGGCGATTTCCTGTTCGGCCCGGAGGAAGAGGGCTGAGGCGACCGGCGATGGACCCCGTTCTCAACGAGCTGATCGGCGCCATCTATGATGCGACCATCGAGCCGAACCTCTGGCACGACGCGATCGAGCGCATCCGCCAGCGCTACCGCTTCCAGATCGCCATCCTCGCCGTCAACCGGCTGCCCGACATGAGCCCCGTGGTCCAGGTCGCCAGCAATGTGCCGGACTGGTTCGCCGCGCACGCCGCCGACTATGCGGACGCCATCCCGGAGCTGTGGGGTGGGCTCGCCACCATTGCGCGGCTGCCGCTCGAAGAGCCCATCGTGCAGTCGCGGGTCCACGACTTCCGCCAGCACCCCGACAATCGCTGGTACGCCGAATGGTCGCGCCCGCAGGGCCTTATCGATCAGGTGGTCATCGGCCTCGCCAACGATCCGTCGCTCGTTGCCTCGCTGGGCATGGGTGTGCATGAGAGCCGCCCGCCCATCACCACCGCCGAGCTCGACGAGTTGCGCGTGCTGGCGCCGCATCTGCGCCGCGCCGCGACGATCAGCAACCTCATCGGCGCGGCGCGCAGCGAAGCGGCGAGCTTTCGCGCCGCCTTCGACGTCATCGGCGCCGCGGCGCTGCTCGTCGATGCGGATCTCGCCATCCGCCATGCCAACCGCGCCGCCGAAGCCATGCTGGCGGGCGGCGATCCGATCCGCGTCACCGCCGGCCGGCTGGAGCTGGTGCACAGCCCCGTGCCGGGCCGCCTCGACGACGCCGTGCGCGCCGCCGCCACCCTGCCCGAGATCGAGCTCGGCCGGCGCGGCATGAGCATTCCGACGCGGCGGCGCGACGGCACGCCCGTGTCGGTGCATGTCATGCCGCTCGAGCGCCGCGCCGTGCCGACCGGCGCCGAGCCGGGCGCCGCCGCCGCGGTGTTCGTCGCCGATGGCGGCACGCCCTGGACCGCCGCCACCGACGCCGTCGCCATCCTGCACGAGCTGACCCCGGCCGAGGCGCGCGTCTTCGAGCTCGTGGTCGCCGGCCGCTCGAGCCAGGACATCGCGCGCGAGCTCGGCATCGCGACGAGCACGCTGCGCACGCATCTGCTGCGTGTCTTCGACAAGACGGGCCACCACAGCCGCACCGGGCTGGTGCGCCTTGCCGGCGAGATCAGGCTGCCGGTGTGAGGCGGGCGAGCAGGCGCCGGGCCTGCGCGCCGAGCCCGTGCGCGCCGATAAAATCGGAATAGTGCCGGTAGACCGGATCGGCGCCGAGATGCCGCTCCTCGGTCTTCGCCCGCATGTAGTAGATGAGGTTGACGGCACCGAGCATGGCGCAGGAGAGCGCCGCCACGCCCCAGCCGGCGGTGGCGACGAACGGCACCGAGATCAGCCACCAGCTCAGATTCTTGCTGAGGTAGGCCGGGTGCCGCGCCCAGCGATAGGGCCCGCTGGTGATGATGCCGCGATGCGTGAGGTTGGAAAAGCGCAGGCCGAAGGCGACGGTGGACCAGGCATAGATGAAGACCAAGACGAGGATGGCGCTGCCCCACAGCGCATAGAGCCACGGCCAGGGCGCGAACACGGCGCCCCAATAGACCTTGTCGAGCTCGTATTGGATGTAGGGCGCCTGCACGTCGACGATGGGCGGGTAGCAGATGAGGCAGACGACCCAGCCGCCGACGCTGGGCTCGACGCTGCGCGTGTGCGTGTCGATGAGCCGGAAGGTCAGCGCATAGGCGATGGCCGCGATGCCGACGTCGATGAAGTAGAACAGGTCGATGAGACGCGAGAAGACGTGCTGGAAATCGGGCGCCGGCAGCAGCGGCGCCGCCCACATGCTGGTGAGGTCGTTCGTCACATAGACGAACATCAGCGGCAGGAAGAAGCCCTTCACCAGCCAGCCGCGCGCCTGCAGGTGGAGCGGCGCCCAGTCGGCCGGCCGGCGGCCATGGAGCAGCAGCGCGCCGAGCTGCGCATAGGCGTCGTCCGGCGCGTGCTGGCGGCGATCGACATAGAAGACGTAGAAGGGCGAGGCGATGGCGAGCGGCGCCAGCACGATGAGCGCGGCGTCCTTGAACGGCTGGTAGAACGGCTTCCCATATTCCGGCAGCAGCAGATAGAGCACGGCGAGGACGCCGAGCATCGCCCAGAAGCCGGCGAGCTTGCGCAGCCCCCGGCGCAGGTCGAGCCGGCGCAGCGGCGCCAGCGCAAGCCCGGTGCTGGCATGGCGATCGACGCGATAGACGAGGAGATCGACCAGCAGCATGGCGAGCGCGGCAAGGCCGAGCACCGCGAGGGCTTTCATCGGGGCCGGCTGCGGCCAGCCGCGCAGGAGGAGCGGGCCGGCCAGCAGCGCCGCGACGCCGGCGAGGCCGGTGCCGACGCCAGTTGCCGACCGCGGCCGCGTCAGCCCCCCTGATGCTGCCTGCCCACCGCTCCCGCCGGCAGCCGCCGCCTCAGGCCCAGGCTGCGCGTCCGCCTCCATCACACGGGCGGCTCGCCACCATCGCCACCCTCACCGGAAGATTGGCCCGACGAGCCGCTGGTGCCTGAGGATTGGCCGGAAGAGCCACTCGTACCGCTGGTGCCACCCTCGCCGGTGCTGCCCGAGGATTGACCAGAGGACCCGCTGGTGCCGCCACCGTCGCCTTCGCCGCTGCTGCCCGAGGATTGGCCAGAGGACCCGCTCGTGCCGCCACCATCGCCTTCGCCGCTGCTGCCCGAGGATTGGCCGGAGGACCCGCTCGTGCCGCCACCGTCGCCTTCACCGCTGCTGCCCGAGGATTGGCCGGAGGACCCGCTCGTGCCGCCACCGTCGCACGATTGCCCGCTGCTGCCCGACGCGCCGCTCGAGCTGGTGCTCCCGTCGCAGTTGTCCGGCGGCACCTGGCCGCTGCTGCCCGAGCTCTGCCCGCTGGCGCCGGAGGACGACGCGCCCTCGCCGCTGCTGCCGGACGATTGTCCGCTGGACCCCGAGGTGCCGCCGTCGCAGCCGCTGAGATTGTCGCCACGGCCGCAGCCCGCACTGTTGCCGGACGAGCCGTCTTCGTTCCAGCCTGGCAGGCCGCTGCCGCAGGCGCCGGCGCCGTCCCGGTCGGGGTCGAGGCAGGTCCATTCGCAGGCTTGGCCGGCGGGGCAGCTCCACTGGTAATAATGGTCGTCGGTGCTGCCGATCGTGCCGGCCGGCGGCTGATCGCAATAGGTCGCCCCATGGCCGCCGGCGCTGCAGGTCCAGTGGCAGAAATCGCCATCGCACTGGAGCGTGTAGCCGTAATAGGCCCAGCCGGTGCCCGGCCCGTAGCCGCCATCGGTGGGGGCACCATTGCCCCAGGACGGCGGGCTCGTGCAGGTGTCGGGATGGCCCGACACGCTGCCGAGGCAGTCCCAATGGCAGCTCTGCCCGGCGGTGTCGCAGGTCCACTGATATTCGTGGTTGTTGTAGGCCTCGCCGCCGTGCACGATGGTGCCGGACGGTGGCGGCGGGCAATCGGCAGTCTCGCGGCCGGCGCTGCCGGTGCGGCAGGTGACGTGACAGTCCTGTCCCGCCGTGTCGCAGGCGATGTCGTAGCCGTAATAGAAGCCCGCCGGCCAGGACGGCCCCGACGACCCGCTGCTGCCGGAGCTCTGGCCGCCAATCTCCCGGCCGAAGATATCGGGCAGCAGCGAATGGCTGAGCGAGGCGATGCCGTTCTGACGCGCGCACAGCAGCTCGGCGAGCTCCGTGATGCGCACGCGCAGCTCGGCGCTGGTGGCGGCCGCGGCCAGCGCCCGCAAGGCATCCGCCGTGTCGGCGCAGGCCCGCGCGCTGATCGTGCGGTCGCGGCTCGAGGCGACGATGGCGTCGGCGACGCCGGAGATCTGCTTGTCGGACGGGTGCGCCTGCTTCAGCCAGAACTTGGCGACGATGGCGCAGTTCATCGTGCCTTGCGGCGGGCAGAAGTCCATCACCGTGCCCGAGCGCGCCTGGATCTGGCCGATGCCGCCCGCGACCAGCACCATGAGCCCGACCAGCGCCACAACGAAAGCCGCCGATTTCATCGCCGTGATCCCCCCGGCCCGTTCGCGAGGCCCCAAGCTTGCCGCAAACCCCCACCGCCCCGCGTCCACCATTTGGTGGAGGCGGCCGACAGGCGCGCGGGCGTCGGAAGATCGCGGCCGCCCGGCAAGACATCCTCGCGACGATCACCGGCGGGATGATGGTACCGGGCGGCCCACGAGCGCAGGCGCCGCCGGCGGAAACACGCCGGCGGCCGACACTGGAGCAACGGCAATCGGCCGTCGACCGACAGCAAGCTCCGTATTCACGATCCGCGCCTCGGCGCGAGAGGCAACGAACACCGCCGCGATAGCCAGCGCGTTGTCCTCGTTTCGACCCACGCCCCTACGCCAGAGGCGACGACCTGGCCCGGCTCGGCCATCGTCCACGACATGTTTCGATCCACGCCTCTGCGCGAGAGGCGACGACGCCTCTCCCTCCCGCGAGGAAGGATTGCGGGTTTCGACCCACACCTCTGCGCGAGAGGCGACCGTTTCGCGTAGCCTGGACCGAGCGCCGCTACGAGTTTCGATCCACGCCTCTGCGCGAGAGGCGACATGCTCAGCGAGGGAGACAACCCCGCGAGCAAAGGTTTCGATCCACGCCTCTGCGCGAGAGGCGACCAAGACGGGGTGCTGAGCGTCTTCGAGTACGCGTGGTTTCGATCCACGCCTCTGCGCGAGAGGCGACAGCTCGCGACGAAATTGGAGCTTTCGAGATCCATGTTTCGATCCACGCCTCTGCGCGAGAGGCGACGGTGGCGGTTCTCGGCCCGATCGGCGCCGGCGCGTTTCGATCCACGCCTCTGCGCGAGAGGCGACCAACTCTCTCTCAGCACCGCCGTGCTATGCACTGTTTCGATCTACGCCTCTGCGCGAGAGGCGACCGCGCACCAGGAGCTTGCCCTCCCACTCCGCCGTGTTTCGATCCATGCCTCTGCGCGAGAGGCGACCCCACCAGCTTCTCCACCCTCCGCCCCATGACACCGTTTCGATCCACGCCTCTGCGCGAGAGGCGACTCGTCGAAGTAGTCAGCCTCGAGCACCGCGATCTGGTTTCGATCCACGCCTCTGCGCGAGAGGCGACGAGGAGGAGTACGCGCGCCAGGGCAAGCTCTCCCTGTTTCGATCCACGCCTCTGCGCGAGAGGCGACCGGTCGAGATCGTCATCGGTCGCGCGGCTAGAGTTTCGATCCACGCCTCTGCGCGAGAGGCGACGCGGCAGGGAACTTTGTCATCGGTTCCCCACATGGTTTCGATCCACGCCTCTGCGCGAGAGGCGACACTTCAGCGGCTTTACGGTCACAATCTCTGTGCAGTTTCGATCCACGCCTCTGCGCGAGAGGCGACTCGGCTTACGTGATCATCACGCTGCGCTATGACGAGTTTCGATCCACGCCTCTGCGCGAGAGGCGACCGAGTGGATCGAGGCGCTCACCGTCGATGGCGGCGTTTCGATCCACGCCTCTGCGCGAGAGGCGACCCCACCTTGCATTGATGCTGCTGCCCGTTCGGTCGTTTCGATCCACGCCTCTGCGCGAGAGGCGACATACGAGCGGTCGAATTGGTCACGCGACCCTTCGTTTCGATCCACGCCTCTGCGCGAGAGGCAACGGTGTTCCGGGCCGGAGCGTTCGAGGTGTTCGGAGTTTCGATCCACGCCTCTGCGCGAGAGGCGACCTTACAGCTTGAGTGAGATCATCTCTCCGTATCGAGTTTCGATCCACGCCTCTGCGCGAGAGGCGACTGCGCGCCGGGCGAAGTTCCTTAGCGCATCAGCGTTTCGATCCACGCCTCTGCGCGAGAGGCGACCAACAAGACGCAGACCCGGCGCGTGTTGTTCAAGTTTCGATCCACGCCTCTGCGCGAGAGGCGACGACCCGCCCCCAGATGCCGTCGGCCCTGAGATCGTTTCGATCCACGCCTCTGCGCGAGAGGCGACATCGCCGCGCTCGGCATGCGAGCGGATTATCTGGTTTCGATCCACGCCTCTGCGTGAGAGGCGACGATCGCTGGGAGGCTGACGCCATCGTCGCCGAGACGTTTCGATCCACGCCTCTGCGTGAGAGGCGACGCGCTACATGGTGCTGGGCAATAGCTGGCCGGTGTTTCGATCCACGCCTCTGCGTGAGAGGCGACCCTCTCGCAGCTGCGAGGTCAGCCGCTACTTTGAGTTTCGATCCACGCCTCTGCGTGAGAGGCGACAGGCGGCGACCACCTTGTCGGCCTTGGCGTAGTCGTTTCGATCCACGCCTCTGCGTGAGAGGCGACGGTCGCGGCGCAGCGTCTCGGCCGCAACCTCGTAGTTTCGATCCACGCCTCTGCGTGAGAGGCGACCTGGTCGACGCCGTCGATGCGCCACTCGTTGGCGTTTCGATCCACGCCTCTGCGTGAGAGGCGACACGACGTCGCCGCGCGTGGCGGCCTGTTCGGTCGTTTCGATCCACGCCTCTGCGTGAGAGGCGACCGACGCGGACGATGACGATCCGCGCCGCGACCTGTTTCGATCCACGCCTCTGTGCGAGAGGCGACCAGGCACAGAGGGAGAGGTTCTAACCATCCTCCCGGTTTCGATCCACGCCTCTGTGCGAGAGGCGACCCTGCCGCCCGGCGCATCTTTTCTCTGGCTCATCGTTTCGATCCACGCCTCTGTGCGAGAGGCGACGGAGAGTTCCTCGGCCATCACCTATGGGGCGGAGTTTCGATCCACGCCTCTGTGCGAGAGGCGACTAGGGCTTGAGTGAGATCATCTCTCCGTATCGAGTTTCGATCCACGCCTCTGTGCGAGAGGCGACGCACCCGGTTTTCCACCCGCCACCTGACCGAAAGTTTCGATCCACGCCTCTGTGCGAGAGGCGACCAACTCTCTCTCAGCACCGCCATGCTATGCACTGTTTCGATCCACGCCTCTGTGCGAGAGGCGACGACCTACCGTTTGAGCGCCGCCCGCGCGCCAGTGTTTCGATCCACGCCTCTGTGCGAGAGGCGACCGAACGTCTTTGAGCCGACCTCGGAGTTCCAGATGTTTCGATCCACGCCTCTGTGCGAGAGGCGACTCGACGGTGCGGGCGTTCATGCACTCCAGCTTGGCGTTTCGATCCACGCCTCTGTGCGAGAGGCGACCTGTGGTGTTGTTCCACTGGACGACAGCGTCTAGTTTCGATCCACGCCTCTGTGCGAGAGGCGACCGGCAAGGTCATCCGCATCACATATGGTCACATCGTTTCGATCCACGCCTCTGTGCGAGAGGCGACCACCAAGCCCGACTGGCCGGTCGCCATCTGGACGTTTCGATCCACGCCTCTGTGCGAGAGGCGACGCTTCGATCAGCGGCACGCCGAACATCACGATCAAGTTTCGATCCACGCCTCTGTGCGAGAGGCGACTTGGGTCACTTGGCATCTCCGTCTGCATGCGCACGTTTCGATCCACGCCTCTGTGCGAGAGGCGACGGCAGCAGGATCAGCGCCAGTGCGAGCTCGTTGTTTCGATCCACGCCTCTGTGCGAGAGGCGACCCATGTATTCGCCGGCCTGCGTACCGAGATCGATGTTTCGATCCACGCCTCTGTGCGAGAGGCGACATCCGGCAAGGACATTCATGGCGAGCATGTCGATGTTTCGATCCACGCCTCTGTGCGAGAGGCGACTCTTATCGGACCGTATGCTGTCGCTGGCTTCGAGGTTTCGATCCACGCCTCTGTGCGAGAGGCGACGGTGTTCGTGTTCGCGCCTGATGCGCTGTGCTTCTCGTTTCGATCCACGCCTCTGTGCGAGAGGCGACGTTTCGCAAGGCAGGGGTCGATCCTATCCGTGTTTCGATCCACGCCTCTGTGCGAGAGGCGACATCTCGGGATCAGTCATCAGAGTTTCTATTCGTGGTTTCGATCCACGCCTCTGTGCGAGAGGCGACATCTCGGGATCAGTCATCAGAGTTTCTATTCGTGGTTTCGATCCACGCCTCTGTGCGAGAGGCGACATCTCGGGATCAGTCATCAGAGTTTCTATTCGTGGTTTCGATCCACGCCTCTGTGCGAGAGGCGACCAGATGGTCTCGGTGGGGCTGACGCCATCATCACGTTTCGATCCACGCCTCTGTGCGAGAGGCGACGCACAAATGGTCGAGCTGTTTCCGACCGGGGATGTTTCGATCCACGCCTCTGTGCGAGAGGCGACGTCTTCGACCCGGTCGCCAAGCGCCTCACCATCACGTTTCGATCCACGCCTCTGTGCGAGAGGCGACCGGTCGCCTTGCGGTCCCCGATCGTGCCGTAGCTGTTTCGATCCACGCCTCTGTGCGAGAGGCGACTGCTGATCGCGCTGAGGCCGGCATGACACGCATCGTTTCGATCCACGCCTCTGTGCGAGAGGCGACCGCAGCGCCAGCCGTCATTGCCGTGCTCGTCGATGTTTCGATCCACGCCTCTGTGCGAGAGGCGACCTCAGGAGAGAGGGTCATCGCATGCCTCGGCGCTGTTTCGATCCACGCCTCTGTGCGAGAGGCGACCTGACGAGCGCGACGATGTGGCGAGCTGGGTGCAGGCGTTTCGATCCACGCCTCTGTGCGAGAGGCGACAATACGCCTCGCGATAATCGTCACCCTCCGACTCGTTTCGATCCACGCCTCTGTGCGAGAGGCGACAACCGCATCATGACTAGCGCCCATGTTGGTCACGTTTCGATCCACGCCTCTGTGCGAGAGGCGACACTCGGTGTTGTGCCCCTCGACCCTGCCTTTGCGGTTTCGATCCACGCCTCTGTGCGAGAGGCGACTCGTCTACTTGCTCGATCCACACCATGGGCGAGGCGTTTCGATCCACGCCTCTGTGCGAGAGGCGACCGCAATGTCGACGGCACCGTCGACCTGATCTCATCGTTTCGATCCACGCCTCTGTGCGAGAGGCGACGCGGCGCTAGGCATGACAGCACAGCGGGTGGGGCGTTTCGATCCACGCCTCTGTGCGAGAGGCGACCGAGGCGCGCGGGCCGATGGGCGTGGTGGCGATGTTTCGATCCACGCCTCTGTGCGAGAGGCGACCCGCCGCCGGCGGCAGCACCCGCGTCGACGGAGGTCAGGGGTTTCGATCCACGCCTCTGTGCGAGAGGCGACACGATGGAGCGCGTGCGGCGGCCCAGCTTGCGGCCGTTTCGATCCACGCCTCTGTGCGAGAGGCGACCGCCGTCTCCAGCCGCATCACGCCCCAAGCCTTGTTTCGATCCACGCCTCTGTGCGAGAGGCGACTCTGGATTGAGACCATGCGACGGTCGTCATGGGTGTTTCGATCCACGCCTCTGTGCGAGAGGCGACGCCGTGCCGCCTCGAAGTCGATGCGCTGAGCGGGTTTCGATCCACGCCTCTGTGCGAGAGGCGACCGAGCGCGGATGCTGTCATTTGCTTTCAGCCGTGTTTCGATCCACGCCTCTGTGCGAGAGGCGACTCGCGCTGCGGCTCGAAGCAGACGCCGACTCGATGTTTCGATCCACGCCTCTGTGCGAGAGGCGACGGTCTTCGCCTCGCCGCGCGACTGGAAATGATCGTTTCGATCCACGCCTCTGTGCGAGAGGCGACCTCGCATCGCCTATGCCCGCCTATGGGACGCCATGTTTCGATCCACGCCTCTGTGCGAGAGGCGACCGGCACCACATGCTCAAAGCGCGAGTGCTGCCAGTTTCGATCCACGCCTCTGTGCGAGAGGCGACCGCGGCAAAGGCAAAGGCCGCTTCGGCCGTAGAGTTTCGATCCACGCCTCTGTGCGAGAGGCGACGCCTCGGCGACGCAACTCTGCAACGTCGTTCTACGTTTCGATCCACGCCTCTGTGCGAGAGGCGACTCTCGGTGGCGGGCGGCTCGAGCACGGTGACCGGTTTCGATCCACGCCTCTGTGCGAGAGGCGACCCTCGTTCTTGAGTGGTACGCTTTCGACATCAAGTTTCGATCCACGCCTCTGTGCGAGAGGCGACTCGAAATGCGGGTAGCAGGAAACTGGCAGATCACGGTTTCGATCCACGCCTCTGTGCGAGAGGCGACGCGCGGCCCGATAGGCCTCGACGACGCCATCGCGGTTTCGATCCACGCCTCTGTGCGAGAGGCGACAAGCGGCAGCATAGGAGCGAGCGCAGCTAGATCGTTTCGATCCACGCCTCTGTGCGAGAGGCGACAGCGCGGTGGCACCGACCGTGCCGAGCCGCTGCAGTTTCGATCCACGCCTCTGTGCGAGAGGCGACCCGGCGACGTACACGTTACCCGTGGCGGTACCTGTTTCGATCCACGCCTCTGTGCGAGAGGCGACAACGCGTTCCACTTCCAGTTCATCGGCGCGTAACCGTTTCGATCCACGCCTCTGTGCGAGAGGCGACTCGGCCAGCGATGAGCCGTCGGCGCCGAGCGCGAGTTTCGATCCACGCCTCTGTGCGAGAGGCGACAGCAGTCTTTCTATGACGCCTTCCACCAGCCATAAGTTTCGATCCACGCCTCTGTGCGAGAGGCGACGCAGGAGCTTGGTGGACTTCGCGAGTTCGCGCGCGTTTCGATCCACGCCTCTGTGCGAGAGGCGACACATTACCTTTCCGCTTTGCATTACTGAGTAGCTGTTTCGATCCACGCCTCTGTGCGAGAGGCGACCCGGCGATACGGGCACGTCCCCGCCAGCCTTGGCGTTTCGATCCACGCCTCTGTGCGAGAGGCGACCGATGCCCTCGGCTTTCGCGCCCATCAGATGGTTGTTTCGATCCACGCCTCTGTGCGAGAGGCGACAGGGGTAGCAAGCGAACGGGCCGACCCGCTTTAGGTTTCGATCCACGCCTCTGTGCGAGAGGCGACCCGTGAGTACGTCGCGGCCCATGATGCTCTCTGGTTTCGATCCACGCCTCTGTGCGAGAGGCGACGGTCCCGTTCGGCGGCGGCAAGGGTGCCAAGCAGTTTCGATCCACGCCTCTGTGCGAGAGGCGACGGTCGGCAAATACAACCGGCGAGCATTGTGGCGGTTTCGATCCACGCCTCTGTGCGAGAGGCGACGCATCGCGGTTCAAGCTCGCCGCCGCATTCAAGGTTTCGATCCACGCCTCTGTGCGAGAGGCGACGACCATCGATGAGGCTCAGGGGGTCTTGTTTTTGTTTCGATCCACGCCTCTGTGCGAGAGGCGACTCGGCATTTCGTGTTCTCCATGCTGCGGCTGCGGTTTCGATCCACGCCTCTGTGCGAGAGGCGACCTTAGAGCTTGAGTGAGATTATCTCTCCGTATCGAGTTTCGATCCACGCCTCTGTGCGAGAGGCGACTTGATCGTGCTACTGCATTGAAATGACGGTGAAAAGCGCTGTGGCGGCGCGAAAGTATGGTCTTTGGCGCGCCGAAACGGGCGAAAATCTCGTCATCGACCAGGTTTTGCGCGCGATTTCAGGCCCATGGCGCAAGCGCGAACCGGCCGGGAAACGCCGGCACGCTTGCGGTTCGCGATCAGATGAGGAGGGGGCCGTCGAGATCGGCAGCGGGCTTGGCGCCAATGTGCTCGACGCGCCGCCGGCCATCGGCGCCGAGATAATAGTAGCGCAGACTATCGACATCGGGCGCGATCACCCGCTCCAGCCGCGCCTTGAGCGTGGCCCACTGCGCCGGATCGACTTCGATCTCGAACACCGAATATTGCACGCGCTGGCCGAAATCGCGACAGGCTTTGGCGACGCGGCGCAGGCGACCGGCGCCGCCAGGCTCGGACGTGCGCACATCATAGGTCACGAGCACCAGCATCGGCTATTTCCAGAACCACGGCGGGTAGACGTCGAGATCGCCGCGCAGGTGCCGCGCCAGCATCTGCGCCTGCAGATAGGGCACCAGGCCGAGCGGCGCCTTCTCTGCAAGAAAGGGGTGGATGCGCTCCTCCTTCTTGCGCGCCTGCCAGGCGGTCAGCACCGTCTTGCGACCGGCCTCGGTCAGCACCACCGCGCCGCCTTCGCGCTGCTCGAAATCGCCTGCCTGCACCTGCCGGCGGTTGATCAGCGACAGGGCGAGGCGATCGACAAGCGCGGGGCGGAACTCCTCCATGAGGTCGAGCGCCAGACTCGGCCGGCCCGGCCGATCGCGGTGCAGGAAGCCAACCGCCGGATCGAGGCCCACGGCCTCGGCCGCGCTGCGGCAATCATGCGTCAGCAGCGTATAGAGAAAGGACAGCAGCGCATTGACCGGATCGAGCGGTGGCCGGCGCGACCGGCCGTGCCAGCCCAGTTGCGGCTCGGCCGACCTGATGAGGTGGCCGAATACCGCGAAATAGAGCCTGGCTGCCTCGCCCTCGGCGCCGCGCAGCGCGTCCAGCGGCTCATTGGAAAACTCGACCTGCCGCAGCAGCCTCGCCAGACGCGCGACGGCCATCGCGATGGCATCGCGGGCCCCGGCCGTATAATCGTCGCCATGGTCGCGCAGCGCGCGCATCAGCACGGAGCGCTGATTGCCGATCTTTCCGAGGACGATGGAGCGAACGACCGGCTCCGGCTGCTCGGCCGCGCGATACTGGGCGCGCCTGAGCAGCACATTGCCGGAAACCGGGCCTTCGATGCGAGCCAGAAAGCGCCCGACGCGATCGAGCAGCACGACGGAGATGCCGGCCGCGGCGCAGGCGCCGATTAGCGGCGGCGAGAGAAAGATTGACCCGAACGTCACCACCGAGGCCAGCATGTGCAGCGGCACGCGCGCCCGCTCCTCGCCATCGATCTCCGCCACGATGTTCTCGCCGTCCTTGCGCAGGCTGGCGCCTTCGGTGGTGACGTAGAGCGTATTGAGCAGGCGCTTCACGGCTGCGGCTCCGCCTCGGAGAGCAGGCGCTCGACCGCCCGGCGGCGCCAGACGGCAACCGGCCGCATCACGGCCTCGGGCCGGCAGAGCTCGCGCAGCGAACACGCCCGGCAGCGCGCCCTGTGCGGCGTCGGCGGGGGTGTCCGCTGCGTGCGGAAGACCTCTCGCAGCTCGCCGATCGTCGCCTCCGTCAACTGCCGCAGCTCGGTGTCGAAGGCCACTGGCAGGCGACGCTTCGTTTCCGCATAGAACAGCGCTCCATCGGGCACGGGGCAGCCGGTCATCTCCTCGAGGCAGAGCGCTTGGGCGCATAGCTGCACCTCGTCGGCGCGATGCAGCTTGGCCTTGCCGCGCTTGATCTCGATGGGGAACGGCACCTCGGCAGCGCCGACACGCTGGAACTCGACAAGGTCGGCGACACCGGCAATGCCCAGCCGGCGGCTGGCCAGCGGCAGGGCGTTGACCCGCCGGACGCCACGAACCTTGCGACGGCCGGGCGTGTCAGCGCTGATATGGAGAACCTGCCCCTCCGCCGTGAAGCGGTTGTCCGCCCACAGACGTTCAAGGTGGATCAGCGCAGCCTGGCGCAGACAATAGACCGCATGTTGCAGGGCGGAGAGCGGGATGGGCTCGGCCGCGAGCTCATCTGGCTGCTGCGTGATCTCCATCCGAGCCTAAAAGTACTCGATGATCTCGACGCCGTTTGGCAGGCCCGCCCGATCAATCGTGATTTCATAGTCCTCGCCAGATCGTGGAAGTTTCACCCCCTCTTTGAGTCTTATCTGTACGCGCTTGAAGAGACGGGAAGCTGCCTCATTTCCAAACTGGCTGTCATGCTTGAATGCAATTAGCTTGCACGCCGACATCTCGCCTCGCGCTGCGGATCGGTCGTGATCGAACATGAGCCTCAATGCCTCAACAAGCAGATTCATATCGTCTTCTGAAAAGCCGGTTCCCTTCGTTTCGTCTCCAGCGAGATTTGCCGAAATGAAGATATGAGAACGGTAAAGCGCATAGGGCACGATATACTTTCGCCCCATCGTTCTCTCTTTATCTGCATCCTTAATGTTCGTCACAGACGATCTTGTAATCGAAATTTCCTGCGGAACGATCGTGTCAACCGATTCGCCAAAAGTGAATTGAACGGGCCCTCGAACCTGACCGCTATTAACCTCAGTCGTCATGACAGCGCCAAATGCACGAATGTCGAAAAATTGATCACACATCCAACGGGTGAGCTTGCGAGCATCCGACGCATCTTTCGGGAGCTTCTTTTTCTCGGATTTTAGGCCGGTTGAATCATAGGCCTTCTGGTGTTGTGCGTTCAGCACAGCACCTTCCTGCATATAGATGGCATTTGGTGCCGCACCGCCGGTCTTGAGCGCAACGTAGTTTCGAACTTTTCTTTTCAGACTGACATCAGTCACAAGTCCTTTTTGAGATTCGACCTCGATACGAGGCATGTTGCCGTTATCTGGATCGCCGTTTGGATTGCCATTCTTGCAATCGAACACATAGACGAGATCATATCGGTTCTTGATCGCGGTCATTCAGGCGTCTCCTCGTTCGTCTCTGTAATATCAATATCGTCCGGCGGATCATCAGCGACGCCACCGCCCTTCGGACCGAACCTTTCTTGGTAATACCCAACAAGGAAAAACGCCTGCTCCTCACTGGAATGCTGACTTGGGAAGGTATCGTTGAATGATGCGAAAAGCGCTCCGATGTCACGCTGCAGGCTCGCCCCGACGCGGCGCGCATGAGCGGAGTCAGAAATCCACTTCGCGTCAGAGTGTCCGTTGCGGAGGCGCTTGATGTGATGCTGCTCTGCATTCAGCACAAGCTTGCTCATGATCCGGCTGGGTGTAGCAGCAGCAGTTCCGAGATACTTGTCCTTGACTGTCGTGTTGATTTCATCTCCCAGCGCGGCGAGTTGTGCCCTTTCAACTATGGCAAACAGCCGACCAAGCCGCCGTGCAGGGTTCGGATCATTCGGGTCTGAGCGCACCAGATAGTCCTCCTGTGCCTTGTTGTTTGCGTCCCTTGGCAGGCGATTTTCCAAACGCATCGTGCGAACCACGATCGCTTTGATAAGGGCAATACGCACGCTGTCGAGGATGCCATCCGTCCGGATACGCAAAAGCAGAAGTGAGAGCAGCCCCGCAGGGAACCGTCCTGCCGAGACAATTGCCCGAAATAGTTCGCCGGACAGCTGGGGAGATATTCTACCGCTGTCAAACTCTATCGGCTTGTTCTGGTATCGACGTGCGGGCGCGGTTCGTAGCACCAAGCGGCGCAGTCCAACTGCTCCACGGCGTTCCGGCCATGGCTCGAAGTTCATATCACTTAGGTAGAGCGCGTAGTTCTTAGCGAGTACGCCGAAGGTGTCGTCAAACCAGAAACGCACCGAGATTCGTGCGGCGTTTGGCGCCAACCCAAGAACATGGAACCTAACCCCTGGATGGAGGTCTGGGGCAAGTCCCTCGGGCGCCGCGCTCCAGATCAAACCCTCGCGAACTCTCGACAGGATAGCTTTGACTTTATCCGACTCCGCCTGTTCGTCGACGATGCAGCGGAAGATGCTTTCGACGATGTCGGCGATGCGAGCGTCAGACGTATCGACCCAGAACACTGTCGAAGCATCGCCGATTCGAAGATGGTTCGTCTTGCTCGCCAGGAACGTATTGAGCACCGTCGTGTACTTGAAGGCGGCCTCCTCGGACACTGGCGCATTGTCCCCTTGGTCATGACCATACGAGGCAAACGCATCTTCGTTATAGGAGACTATGAAGTTGCCCGACGATTGTGCATCGCGACGACGCAGCTTGATCGGAGGATGTGATCGCGCGATACGCGCGATTTCTGCCGTTACAAGGCAGCGCCCCAACGTTGCAGCTTCTGACCTTAGCAGTTGGTCCCAAGCGCTCTTGGCAAGCTCTCGGTCATGAATGTAGCGGAGCCGATACTCGGACTTAAGAGCGAAAACGATATTGGCGTCGATAACCTCATTCGGCCATCCAAGCTGAGCGAAATTGTCGGGGCACCAGCGCTGGAGAAAACGCAGAAGGGCTAATAGCCCTTCATCTTCAGTGTCTTGCAACCTCTCGTGATGGCTACGAACGAATGCTTCATGTTCGAGCTCCGCTCGTTTCGAGTCACTCGAAACTCCAAGCGAATAAGCCGTCTTGTCCCAAAGAAAGTTTGGCGCAATGCCTGACGTGCGTTGATTGAGGAAGGTCGGCACCAGGAGTCCGGTTCGTAGAACTGGCGGGTGCGCGGGGACCCCGTCCGCACGAAGAACAACGCAATATCCTTCCTCGATCCGCGAATAGCCGTATGGCGGTTTATCCGGCAGCCGGTCATAGGCTTTGGCGAGCGCGGCCAGGATGCTCACCTCAGCACCTCCGGCGCGCCGGGCGGCGGCACGGCCATGATGCCGTCCTCGAGCCTTGCCCGGAAGAACATCGACGGCTTGCCGGGCGTGGCATGGTCGATGTCCCAGAGCATGAAGCCGAGGTCGCGCGTTTCCGCAATCGCGGGCGGCAACGGCGCGCCGGGCGGCAGCAGATCGAAGGCCGCGGCGAACTCGCGCGTGCCGAGGCAGGGCTGGTGGAAGCACTGGCCACGCCCGGCACGGCGGTTGAAGATATCGAGATGCTTGCCCTCGCTCTCGCCGCGCCCGGCCAGGGACGTGAGCTCGAAATGCGCCTCGATCACATAGGCGGTGTCGACGAGCACCGTCGCCGCCCGCTGCTGGCGATCCGCCTCGACCGTCAGCGCCAGCCCGTCGAGATCGCCACGCTTCATGGCGCTCTTCACCTTGGCCGTGGAAATCTTGCTGCCGACTTCGTTGCGGCGGATCGACTGGAAGCGGATGGGCCGCAGCACATGGATGCGGTCCACGACCCAGCGAATGGCCGGCTTCCAGTGGATCGCCTCCAATATCCCGCGCGCGGCCGACGGCGTCATCACCTCGTAGCTGACGCGCTCGACCTTCATCTCCGGCCGGGTAAAACACGCGTAAGGGCCAGAAACCTGCAATCTGATGCCGTAGGACATAGGCAAAGTCCTCAAATATGAACAAACAAAGAACACGTCCCACATGGAAAGGCAAGACCGCCGGGGACGACTATCCCCTCAAATCAGCAACTGCTCGGCGGACAGATAATCGGCGTCCTCCCAAAGCAAACCGATGGCGCGCGTATAGAGGTGACTGTGTGCGTCGAGCACGGCGAATTGCTGCGCACGAAACCGCGGGGCGGCGAAACGGACATGGCCGGCGTCGATCAGCTTAGCGCGCGCCTTGGGCGGCACCTGCACGACATAGCTCTGCAGCGCGCGCGCCAGCGCCCCCGACGGGATCGACTCGACGTCAAGGCGCGCCACCGCGGCGCGGGCCCGCTCATCCGTCGGAACGATGACGGGCAGCATGCCGCTCTCGATCATGCGGAAATTGTCCGCCGCCGACCGGTAGGAAAAATCCGTGTGGCCGGCATTGAGGCGGAACTTGTCGCGGAGCGGCAGGCCATCGACCCGGCCGCGATCGAGCCCGTCGATCTGCACGCGCCAGTAGACCTCGCCAAAGAACGCGGCCATCGCCGCCGGGCTGAACAGATCGGCATAATCGCTCATCATCCGCCGCATGTCGCCGGCGAGGCCCGCGATCTCGGCGGGCGGCGGATTGTCAGGCGGATCGAAGACGACCACCAGGCTCTCGGCCACCGGCCGCTTGCCCTCGCGATTGACGCGGCCGGCGGCCTGCGCGATCTGGTCGAGCCCCGCCGCCGCGCGCCAGGCACGCGGAAAATCGAGATCGACGCCGGCCTCGACGAGGCTGGTGGCGATGAGCCGGCAGGGCGTCCCCTCCGCAAGCCGCTGTCGCACCTCGGCGAGAATGGCGCGCCGGTCGGTCGCGTGCTGGCGCGTGGACAGATGCAGGGCGCCGGCAAGACCCGCAGCCTCGGCGGCCCTGTAGAGCTGCAGGGCATGCTTGCGGCTGTTGACGATGACGAGCCCCTGCGGCGTCTCCGCCAGCTCGGCGAGCAACTGCTCGTCGGACATGGCGCCGGCATGGCGCAGGGTGACGCGCCGTAGCTGCCGCGCCAGAGCTTCGGGATCAGGCGCCAGTTCCTTGCCCTCGAGCGGCAGGCCGGCGGGATGGCCCGGCGGAAAATTCCGGCGGTCGAGGGCCGGCTGCGTCGCGGTGCACAGCACGATGGTGCAGCCATAGTCGCGCGCCAGGGCGTCGAGCATCCACACGATGGGCACCAGCAGCGGCCGCGGCAGCGTCTGGGCCTCGTCGAGGATGATGATGCTGTTGGCGATATTGTGCAGCTTGCGGGCCCGCGAGGTGCGCGCCGCGAACAGGCTCTCGAACAGTTGCACGCTGGTCGTGGCGACGATCGGCGCGGCCCAATCCTCCATTGCCAGCTGGAGCTTGCCGCGCCCGGCGCGAGCGGTGTCGTCGTCGATGGCAGAATGGTGTTCGAGAACGTATTCGTCGCCGAGCACCTCGCGAAGGATCGTCGCCGTCTGGTCGATGACGGAGGTGAACGGAATGGCATAGATGATCCGGCTATGGCCATGCGCCCGCGCGTGGTCGAGCGCGAAGCCCAGCGAGGCCAGCGTCTTGCCGCCACCGGTCGGCACCGTGAGGGTATAAAGGCCCGGCGCGTCACCGGCCCGCCCGCGCACATGCGCGAGAATCCTGGCGCGCAGCTCGTTGATCGTGCCGCTTCGCTCGTCGAAACGACGCATATGCGCGTCGTAGCGTGTGCATAGCTCAGGCAGGCTCTCTGCAAGGCTCGGCCATTGGCGATCGGGCGTCCACCCCTCGAGCTTGCTGTAGAACCGCTCCGTGTCCTTGAAATCCGCATCGACGAGGCACGAAAAGAGCATCCGCCCCAACAGCGCGAGCTGGAAGGCGGCGCGGGCCCGATCCGTCTGCTGCCAGCGGAATGGCGGTAAAAGCCCGGTGGCATCGACGGCGATCTCGTCGCGCCAGACCGCATCGAGCGAGGCGTCGGAAAAGCCCTTGAGGCGCTCCGCCAGCGTCGACAGCGCCGCGCCGCTCATGTCGGGCAACCCCGCATGGTGACCGGCAATCGCATAGGCGACGAGCTCGCCAACGAGCCGGTCGTCGCCGGCCGTGAGCCGCCCGACGATGGCGGCGCCGGCGGTCGAATGATCGACGGGCTCCATGCTGCCGTTCAGGCGCGCCAGAAATTCGGGATTGTACTTGCCCAGATCATGCAGCCGCCCCGCGAGCCGCGCCGCACGGGCGATGCCGAAACTGGCGCCGAACAGCGCCGCAAGCTCGCCCGTCGCCGACAGATGATCGGCAAGCTCCTGCCAGTCGTGCCTGTCGGCATGCGGCGTCGAATGTGCGTAATACATAGCCCGTCCCCCGTCGCGGAGCTTCGATCCGCAGACGGGTAGGGTCAAGCGCCGGCGCGCCGGCGTCAGGCCGTGACGATCTCGTAGAGGCGGGCGAGCAGGTGCCGGGAGCGGGCGTCGGTGGGGTCGGCGCGCATCTCGTTCATCGTGTAGGAAAAGCCGGTGCGCTCGGTCGGCCAGGCGCCGTGGATGGAGCCGCCGGCGCCGGAATGGCCGAAGGCGTCCGCGGCGGGGCCGAAGCGGGTCTGCGGCGTCTGCAGCGCCCACACGGTGCCGAAGGCCATCGCCTCGGCGATGTAGGGGTCCATGAAGCGCGACAGCTCGGCGCGGCCGAGCGCCACCGTCTCGGGCTCGAGCACCTTGACGCCGTCGAGCGTGCCGCCCAGCGCCATTGAGCCATAGTAGCGCGCCATCGAGCGCGCATCGGCGATGCCGCCGGCGCCGCCGATCTCGGCGGCGTGCAGCGCGCGGCTGTTCCACGCCATGTCGTCGTCGGGAAAGAGCGGCGGATTGCCCCACACCGAACGCAGAACGGGATCGGCCAGCTGTTCGGCGCTGAGCGGCCCCATGCCCTCGCCAAGTCGCATGCGGCCGACGCGCGTCTCCTCGGCCTCGGGCAGGCCGATCCAGGCGTCGAGCCCGAGCGGGCCGGCGATCTCCTCGGCGAAGAAGCGCCCCAGCGTGCGCCCGTCGATGCGCCGGATCAGCGCCCCGAGCAGCCAGCCGATGGTGAGCGCGTGATAGCAGTGGAAGGCGTCGGGATCGCTGGCGAGGGGCTGGTCGGCGAGCAGCGCCTCCATCTTCTCGTAATCGGCCCAGTCGGCCTCGCCGAGCGGCACCATGATGCCCGGCAGGCCGGTGCCGTGCGACACGACATGGCGCAGGCGCACCGTGTCCTTGCCGTGCCGGCCGAATTCGGGCCAGTAGCGCACCAGCCTGTCGTCGAGCGCCAGTTGGCCGCGCTCGATGAGCTTCAGCACGCAGGCCGCCATCAGCCCCTTGGTGCCCGAATAGATGATCTGCAGCGTGTCGCGCTGCCAGGGGCGCCCCGGCGCGGCGAGGCCGCCCCACAGATCGACGACGAGCCGGCCGTCGCGGACCGCGGCGAAGCCGGCGCCGACATCGGCGCGCTCGGTGAAATTGCGTTCGAATTCCTCGGCCACGGCCTCGTAGCCCGGCGCCACGAAGCCCTCAGCCGCGACCCGTGCCGATTTCCAGTTGCTGTGCATCGCTTCCCTCAGTCGCCGTGGCCCGCCGCCTCGAACTGCTCGCCGCCCGCCATCAGGTTCAGCACCTCCTCGCGGGTCTTCTCGCCGCGCAGGAAATTCGCCGCCACCTTGCCCTGGATCAGCACCGTGAAACGGTCGCCCACCGACAGCGCGTGCGTGGCGTTGTGAGTGATGAAGACCAGCGCCACCCCGGCGTCGCGCGCCGTCTTGATGAGGTCGATAACCACCCGGCTTTCCTTGACGCCGAGCGCCGCGGTGGGCTCGTCGAGAATGAGCAGCCGCGCTCCGAAATAGAGCGCCCGCGCGATGGCCAGCGCCTGCCGCTCGCCGCCCGACATGGTGCCGACGAGCTGGTCGGCGTCGGTGACGCGGCGAATGCCCATGGCGCGGATCTGCTCGAGCGCGATGCGGTTGGCCCTGGCATGGTCGAGCCGCCGCCACGGCCCCCAGCCGCGTGTCGGCTCGTTGCCGAGGAAGAAGTTGCGCGCCACCGAAATGAGCGGGATGGAGCCCACGTCCTGGTGCACGGTGCCGATGCCATAGGCCTGCGCGTCGCGCGGGCTGCGGAACGACACCGGTTCGCCGCCATAGGACACGCTGCCGAGGGTGGGCGTCAGCACCCCCGACATGATCTTGATGAGCGTCGATTTGCCGGCGCCGTTGTCGCCTAAAAGGCAATGCACCTCGCCGGCATAGACGTCGAGATCGACGCCGTTGAGCGCGAGATTGTTGCCGAAGGCGCGCGACACGCCTTCGAGGCGCATGAGGGGAGCGGCGGTCAATTGGCCTTCCTCCCGCGCCCCAGCGCGATGTTGCGGATGAGGTTGTTGGTGAGCACGGCGACGACCAGCAGCGCGCCGATGAAGGTCTGCAGCCAGTCGGTGGGCCAGCCCGTGTAGAAGAGGCCGAGGCTCACCATGCCGTAGATGATGCAGCCCAAGACGATGCCGATCACCGAGCCGAAGCCGCCCGACAGCAGTACGCCGCCGATGACCGCGGCGATGGCGGTCTGGAACACGTAGCCCTGGCCCTGCGCGGCATTGCCCTGATTGTACATCACCGCCGACATGATGCCGACGAAGGCGGCGCTGACCGCCGTCCAGATGAACAGGATGAGCTTCACCCGGCCCACCGGCACGCCGGCGCGGCGCGCCGCATCGGCATTGCCGCCGGTGGCGAGGATCCAGTTGCCGAAGCGCGTCTGGCGCAGCACCCAGGCGGCGAGCACCGCCGCGAACAGCCACCACAGCACCGAGACGTTGAAGAAGTTCCACTTGCTGGCGAGGATCGGCTCGGCCCAGCCGGCATCGCGATAGGAGACGTTCGACGAGCCCGAGATCAGCCGCGACAGGCCGAGCGAGGTGCCGGCGAGGATGAAATTGCTGGCCAGCGTGACGATGAAGCTGGGCAGCCGCGTGAAATTGACGAGGAAGGCGTTGAAGCAGCCGACCAGGACGCCGAGCGCCAGCGCCATGGTGATCGTGTATTCGACCGGCAGGCCGTAAAAGCCGCTGCCCAGCGCGACGATGATGGCGGCGGCGCCGACCACCGAGCCGGTGGACAGGTCGAACTCGCCGGCGATCAGCAACAGGCCGATGGGAATGGCGATGATGCCGAGCTCGGCGGCGGCGTTGAGCCAGCCCGCCGTGCCCGGCAGGCTGAGAAAGCCGGAGCTGCCGCCAACGATGCCGAAGAAGACGTAGATGGCGAGGGCGGCGATCGCCGGGCCGATCCACATGATGCGCAGGATGCGCTCGATGAGGTTGAGCCGGACCGGCGCCGGCTGCTCGATGCTCTGTTCCATGCTGGCCATTGAAGTCGTGAACCCACGCTCGGAAGGTGAAGCCAAAGCGGCCGGCGCCGCAAGTGCGGGGGTGAGGGCGCCGGCGCTCGAGGCCCCGGCGCCCGCTGCGTCAGTTGGCGCCGCGCGAGCCGGCATAGGTCTTGTTCACCGCCAGCACCTCGGCGGCATTGTCCGCGGTGACGATGAACGGGCCGACCCAGGTGATGCTCGAAGGCGCGAGCTTATAGGTGTTGTAGAGATAGGGGATCATCACGCCATAGTAGCCCTGGAGGAACGGCTGCTGGTCCATGGCGAAGCTCATCTCGCCCGCCGCGATGGCCTCGAGCACGGTGTTGCCGAGATCCATGGTGCCGAGATCGACGCTGCGGCCGGTGGCGCGCACCTGCTTGATGGATTCGAGCGCATCGACCGCCACGGCGACGCCCAGCGTGATGACGCCGTCGATCGACTGGTCCTGCATCAGCATGGCGCTGACGGCGGCCTGCACCTTCTGGCTGTTGCCGATGTCCTCGGAGGCGAGGGTGACCATCCTGGCCTGCCCGCCCGCCTCGGCGACGGCGTCGATATAGCCCTTGCAGCGCAGCTCCAGCACCGGGTTGGCGGCGATCTGGTTGATGCACAGCCCGTTCTTCACGCCCTTGGCGACGGCGATTTTGCCACCTTCCTTGCCCATCTGGTAGCTGTCTTCACCGATGAAGCCGATGGCGCCGAGCTCGCGGTACTGGTCGCCGCCCGAATTGATGATGACCACCGGGATGCCCTCGGCCACCGCCTGCCGGATCAGCGGCTCGGTGGGCTCGGGAAAGAAGTTGCCGACGGCGATGGCCACGGGATGGCGGGCGATCGCCGCCTCGAACAGCTTGGTGTAGATCGGCACGATGTCGTTGAAATCGGCCGGCGCGGTCCATTGGCCGGAGAGCCCGAGATCCTTGATCGCCGTGTCGAAGCCCTGCTGCACCGCGCCCCAGAAAGGATCGGAGCTCGGCCCGCCGAGCATGATGATGGTGTTGTCGTCCTGCGCCTGCACGGCCGTGAGCGGCGCCGCCGTCGCCAGCATCGCAGTAGCGAGCGCAAGCGCGCCCAGGTGTCGCAAGGTCATAGCTTCCTCCCGTATGGCGGCGCATCGGCGATGCGCCTCGTGCCCCCGGAGCGGGCTCGCTGACCGAGTCTGGCCGCCCCGATGGCTTAGGAGTATTAGATCATATGTATTATGTAAATAGGCTCACTTGGCATTTCGCATGGCGAGGATGGCGGCGGCCTCGCGCGCCAGCGCCTGGCCCAGCACCTCATGCGCCGGCTCGTCGAGATGGATGCCGTCGATGCCGGCGCGCACCACCTTGTTGGCGTCGAAATGGAAGCACCCGGTGCGGCTCGCCACCTGCTCGAGATAATAGGCGTGGTCGAGGCAGCGCCGGGGACCGTCGCCCCAGATGGCGGGCTCGGCCGCCTCGGTGATGGACGGCGGCGTCACCACCAGGATCTCCGGGCCGCGCTCGACCAGGGCGAAATGCCCCTTCACCATCTGGATGAGGGTGAGCATGCCGCGCGCCGAGTTGAAGGCGCTGACCGAGAACTGGTCCTTGAAGTCGTTGGTGCCCAGCATCATGATGAGCAGGTCCATCGGCGCATGGCTCTCGATCACCGGGATCAGCGTGCGCGCGCCGTTCTTGTGGATGCCCTCGATGGGATCGTCGAACACCGTCGTGCGGCCGCTGAGCCCCTCCTCGATGATGATGGCGGGCGCCGGCAGCTGGCCCGCCATCACCTGCGCCCAGCGCCGCTCGCGGGCGATCCTGTCGGGCGTCTGGGCGATATTGGCGTAAGGCGGACACCCCCAGGTGTTCGAATCGCCGAAACACACGATGGTGGCCATGCTCCCCCGGGTCCCCCTGTGGCCGGCCCGGCGGCAGTTGCAAATCGGGCCTGCGCTGCGATATACGTCCTACATATGATCTTTGACAACCTGCGCGACCGCTTCGCCAGGAGCGCCCCGTGACCGTTTATCGCCGCCCCGACCCGATTCCCCTGCACCGCAGCCGCCCGGCCGACGCGGCGCTCCACGCCGTGCGCGCGGAGCCCGAGGACCTGCACCGGCTGGTGTCGCGGCAGATTTTTTCGGCCATCTGGTCGGGGCGCTACCCCGAAGGCAGCATCCTGCCCAACGAGCAGGCGCTGAGCGAGGAACTGGGCGTCAGCCGCACCGCCCTGCGCGAGGCGGTGAAGGGCCTCGCCTCCAAGGGGCTGATCGAGACGCGGCGCCGGCGGGGCACGCAGGTGCGCGACCGCGGCCAGTGGAACATGCTGGACGCCGACGTCATCGAATGGCTGCGCCGCGAGGACAGCCGCGCTGTGTCGCAGCAATTGTGGGAAACGCTGGCGCCGCTGCTGCCCGCCCTCGCCCGCACCGCCGCGACGCGGGCGCCGCTGTCCGTCACCACGAGCGCGCCGCTGGCGAGGGGCCAGGACGACCTCGCGGCGCGTACGCAATTGCTCATCGACATCGCCGCCGCCGCCGGCAACAAGTTCGCGCTGTCGATCGTGACGCGCGGCCTGCACAGCCTGATGGCGGCCGACCGGCCCTTCCTCGACGCGGCGCTGCGCCAGCTCGACCCGGCCGCGGCCCGGCAACTGGCGACGCAGTTCGCGCGGCGGGACGGCGAGGCGGCGGCACAGACCCTGAGCGGCGCCCTGTTTCTGCCGCTGCCGACGTTCGCCGGCACGCCCTAGCTCAGGATCGCCTCGGGCCCGGCGCCGCACACGATGGCGCACACCTTGGCGCCCGCCGCCGGCACCACGCGCCGCTCGTGCAGCGCGGCGAGGGCCGCGGCCCCGGAAAGATCGGCGGCGACGCCCATCTCGAACCACAGCCACTTGGCCGCCGCGCGCATCTCCTCGTCATCGACGAGCACGATCTCGTCGACCGTGTCGCGCACCGTGGCGAAGATGCGCTCGTCGGTCCTCGCGCACGACATCGTCGCGACCGACGTCGTGACCGTGTCGAGCCCGACATTGTGCCCCGCTTCAAGCGAGCGCAGCAGCGAGGGCGAGCCCGCCGCCTCGATGCCGACGACGCGCACCGCCGGCCGCACCGCCTTGACCGCCGTCGCCAGCCCGCTGATCAGCCCGCCGCCGCCGATGGCGACGAGGATGGTGTCCACTTCGGGCAATTGCTCGAGGATCTCGAGCCCGAGCGTCCCCTGCCCCGCCACCACGTCCGGGTCGGCGAAGGGATGGAAATAGGTGGCGCCGGTCTCGCGCGCGAAGGCCAGCGCCGCCTCGTTGGATTCGTGCCAGGCATCGCCGACGATGCGGATCTCCGCCTGCCAGGCCTTGAGCTTGTCGAGCTTGGCCGGCGACACGTTGGCGGGCAGGAACACGGTGGTCGGCACGCCCGCCATGGCGCCGGCGCGCGCCACGGCGATGCCGTGATTGCCGCCCGAGGCGGTGACGATGCCGCGCGCCAGCGCCGTCCGCTCGAGCGCCAGCAGCCGGTTGGTCGCGCCGCGCGCCTTGAACGAGCCGGTGACCTGCAAGAGCTCGAGCTTCAGCGTCAGCGCGTAGTCGCCACCGCCCGGCAGGCCCGACTGCAGCCCGGTGGCGGCGATGGTCGGCGTGCGCCGCACCTGGCCGGCGATGCGCTGCGCCGCGGCGCGGACATCCTCGATGCCGACGATCACGCGACCTCTCCCTCATAGGGCGCGGCCACCGCGACGCAGCAATTGCCGACGACGACACGCCCCGGCTGGCGCCGCCCATAGACGATGCCGGAGGCGGCGTAGTGGAGCACCTCGGGGGCCCGCGCGGGATCGCCCAGCTTGTGGATGCACCCCGCCGGCTGGCCGGCGCTGACCGTCGTGCCGAGCGCCTGGAACGGCTCGAACACGCCGTCGGTGGTGGCGAGCACATAGCCGTCATGGCCGGGAATGCGCAGGATCGCGTCGGGCCGCGCCGCCGGCGCCGCGCCGCTGCCCGGCAGGATGCCCAGATGCGCCAGCACGTTGCGCACGCCCTTGCGGCAGATGGCGAGCGCCTCGAGCGACACGGTGCCGGCACCGGCCATCTCGGTGCCGACGGTGACGAGCCCATGGCGCACCGCCGTCGCCGTGGAGGTACGCGGCTCGCCCAGATTGTCGATGACCACGGTGAGCGGCGCGTCGAACGCCAGCACCGCCGCGATGGTCTTCTTGCGCAGGGCCGGGTCGGCGGCCGGCTCGATGATGGCGCTGGGCAGGATGTTGAGCGACGAGCCGCCCGAATGCAAATCCACATAGGCATCGGCCAGCGGCATCAGCACGTCGCTCACATAGGCCGAGATCTGCTGCGTGATGGTGCCGGCGGCGTCGCCCGGAAAGGTGCGGTTGAGGTTGAGCCCGTCGACCGGCGAGGTGCGCCGCCCGGCCAGCACTGCCGGCGCGTTGATGGCGGGCACGATGATCAGCCGCCCGCTCACCGTCGCCGGATCGAGGTCGCGGATCATCTCGCCCAGCGTGATCGGGCCCTCATATTCGTCGCCGTGATTGCCGGCCTGCAGCAGCGCCGTCGGCCCGCTGCCGTTCTTGATGACGGCGATCGGGATGCGCGTCGCGCCCCAGGCGTCCTCATGCGGCGAATGGGGGATATCGACAAAGCCGATCTGCTTGCCGGTGCGGTCGAAATCGATGGTCGTGCGCGCGGTGGACATGCGAGCCAGTCTCGGAACGAGTGAGGGGAAATGGGGCGGCAGGGAGCGCGGGGCTCCCTGCCGATAACACGCAATGGGCCGTCAGATCGGCGGCAGCATCGGCAGCGGCGTGCCGATCCACTTCTGCGACAGCTCCGACAGCTTGCCGTCGCGCATGCTGACATGGATGTAGGTGTTCAGCCATTGCAGCAGGTTGGGCGCGCTCTGCTGCACGCCCATATAGGTGGGCGAGTACTGCATGATGAACTTCGGCTTGAGCTCGACCGCCGGGTTGTTGTCCATGATGTCCTTGGCCACCACGTCGGCGGTGGCGAGCAGTTGCGCCTGCCCCGAGGTGAAGGCCGCCGCCGCCGTCGCGTCGTCGTCGTAACGCTGGATGTTGGCGTTGGGCGCCGCCGCGGTCAGCAGCAGGTCCTGCGTCGTGCCGCGCGCCACCGCGATGGTCTGGTCGGTGAGTTCCGCCGGGCTGGTGACGGCGATGCTGTCCGGCCCGAAGACGCCCACCGACAGCGCCGAATAGGGCGAGGTGAAGGCGATCTGCAAGGCCCGCTCGGGCGTCGCGCCCATCGCCGCGATCACCACGTCGAGCTTGTCGGTGACGAGGTACGGCACGCGGTTGGAGCTGGTGATCTGCTGCAGCTCGAGCTCGACGCCCAGCGCCTCGGCGACGGACCTGGCCATATCGACGTCGAGGCCCACCGGCTGGTTGCTGGCGTCGTTGGCGCCGAACGGCGGCACATCGACCGGTACGCCGATGCGGATCTTGCCCGCCGAGATGATGTCCTGCAGGTCGGCCGCCGCGGCCGGTGCCGCCGCCGCGGCGCCGGCGAGGATCGCGGCCGCGACGATCCGGGATAGATGCTTCAACATTTTGGTCCCTCCCTTGTGGGTCTTGAGTGTCGGCTAGTGCAACACCGCGCTCAGGAAGGCCCTGAGCTCCGCGGTACGGGGCTCGAGCAGGGTCTCGCGCGCCGGGCCATCCTCGTGGATGCGGCCCTGGTGCATGAAGATCACCCTGTCGGCAACGTTCTTGGCAAAGTTCATCTCGTGCGTGACGAGCATCATGGTCATGCCCTCGGCGGCGACGCTTTCGAGCACGCGCAGCACCTCGCCCACCAGCTCGGGGTCGAGCGCCGAGGTGATCTCGTCGAACAGCATCAGCGTCGGCTGCATGGCGAGCGAGCGCGCGATGGCGACGCGCTGCTGCTGGCCGCCCGACAGCTCGTCGGGATAGGCGTGGAGCTTGTCGCCGAGCCCGACCTTCTCGACCATCTGGCGCGCCAGCGCCACGGCGGCGCCGCGCTCCATCTTCTTCACCAGCGTCAGCGCCAGCGTGACGTTGCGCTCGACCGACAAATGCGGGAACAGATTGTAGCTCTGGAACACCATTCCGGCGCGCTGCCTCAGCCGGTTGAGGTTGGCGCCCGGCGCCGTCACCTCGATGCCATCGACGACGATGCGCCCCGACTGCACGTGCTCGAGCCCGTTGACGCAGCGCAGCATGGTGGATTTGCCCGAGCCCGAACGGCCGATCACGGCGACGATCTCGCCCTTGTCGAGCGACAGCGAGACGCCCTTCAGCACCTCGACGGCGCCGAAGCGCTTGTGGATGTCGGTGATCTCAACGAGCGGCATGGGTCCCCCTCTCGAGCCGCAGGCTCAGTCGCGACAGGCTGAAGCAGATGACGAAGTAGACGAGCGCCGCCGTGCCGTAGACCGGCAGCGGCGCGAAGGTGGCGGCGGAGATGATCTGGCTCGCCCGCGTCAGCTCGACGAAGCCGATAAGGGCGGTGAGCGAGGTGTCCTTGACCAGCTGCATCAGGAAGCCGACCGTCGGCGGGATGGCGATGCGGAAGGCCTGCGGCAGCACCACATGCGTCAGCCGGTGGCGATAGGGCAGGCCCAGCGCCGCCGCCGCCTCCCACTGGCGCTGCGACACCGATTGCAGGCTGCCGCGCCAGATTTCGCCGAAGAACGCCGCCGCATGCAGCGACAGCGCCAGCGCCGCCGCCAGCCACGGATCGACATTGATGCCGAACAGCGGCAGCCCGAAGAAGAAGACGAAGAGCTGGCCAAGCAGCGGCGTGCCCTGGATCAGGTTGACATAGCCGATGGCCAGCCAGTTGAGCGGCTTGAAATTGACGACGCGGAACACCGCGACGACGAGCCCGAGCACGCCGCCGCCGGCCATCGCCGCCAGCGCCAGCAGCACCGTCCAGCGCGCCGCGACGAGCAGATAGACGATATCGCCGCTGGAGAACTCGCGGATCATGCGGGCCTCCGCACGAAGACGGCCCAGTAGAGCCCGGCGAAGAACGCCCGGAACGCCAGCGTCATCACCAGATAGGCGCCGGTGATGAGCGTATAGGATTCGAACGAGCGATAGGTGCGCGACTCGATGAAGGCGGCCTGGTGGAACAGCTCCGTGGCGCCGATGGACGAGACCACCGAGGTGGCGAGCAGCAGCAGCACGAACTGGCTGGTCAGCGCCGGATAGATCGCCTTCACCGCCGGGAACAGCACCACGTGCCGGAAGGTCTGCCCCGCCGTCAGCCCCAGCGCCCGGCCGGCCTCGACCTGGCTGGTGCGGATGGATTCGAACCCGGCGCGGAAGATCTCGCCGCAATAGGCCCCGACATTGATCGACAGCGCGATCATCGCCGCCGTGTTGGCGTCGAGCCTGATGCCGAGGCTCGGCAGGCCGAAGAAGACGATGAAGAGCTGCACCAGCAGCGGCGTGTTGCGGATCGCCTCGACATAGGCGCGCACCGGCGCGCGCACCGCCTTCAGCGTGCTGGTGCTGCCCAGCGCCACGAACAGCCCGATGACGAGCCCGATCAGCATCGTCACCACGGTGAGCTGCAGGGTCAGCAGCACGCCCTCGACGATCTCGTCGGCATAGGGCCACAGCGCGTTAAATCTGAAATTATAGCTCATTAGCGGAGTACGCCCTCTTACTCCTGGCCCGAAACTGCGCTAGTTCTCCCCATCGCAGCTCGATCTCAGGCTAACTTCGCTTCATATACGGAGTCAAGCGTCATGGATAAAACGACAGGTGAGAAAGCCGGCTACAGCGCCCCGGCCCTCGAAAAGGGGCTCGACATCCTCGAGCTGCTCGCCCGCCTCGGCCGCCCGCTCGGCACCCGCCAGATCGCCGACGAGCTGGGGCGCTCCAAGAACGAGATCTTCCGCATGGTGCATGTGCTGCTCGAGCGCGGCTATCTGCAGCGCGAGGCCGCCACCGACAACCTCATGCTGTCCAACAAGCTGTTCGGGCTCGGCATGCAGACGACGCGCGCCCGCGACCTCGTCAGCGTCGCCGCGCCCATCGTCGAGCGCTTCGCCGCCGATGTGCATCAGGCCGCCCACCTCGTCGTCGCGCATCGCGGCGAGACGGTGATCATCGCCGCCACCTCGGGCGGCACCGACATGAACTTCGCGCTCAAGCTCGGCTATCGACGGCCGCTGGCCGATGCCCATTCGGGCCTCCTGCTCATGGCCTTCCAGCCGGCGGCGGTGCGCCGGCAGATGATCGCCGAATGCCTCGCGCTGATGCACGAGCCGCCCGACCCGACGACCCTCGAGGCCGAGCTCGACAGCGTGCGCCGGCGCGGCGCCATCATCCATGAGAGCCGCGACATCGTCGGGGTGACCGACGTCGCCTGCCCCATCGTGCTGGCCGACGGGCGGGCCGTGGCCTGCGTCATCGTCGCCGCCGTCAGCCGCCGCTCCAACCCGCCCAATTTCGAGGCCATGCTGGAGCGCCTGCGCCCCGCCTGCGCCGAGATCGCCCGTGAGCTGGGCGCCTATACGCCGCTGGTCATCGCCGACTAGCCGTCACGCGGCGACGATGAGGCCGCGCGCGTCGCGGGCCAGCAGCTCAGCGCCCGTCTCGGTGACGACGACATTGTCGATGAGCCGCGCCCCCAGCCCCGCCGCCGCGATGAACACCGGCGGCTCGACCGTCACCACCATGCCGGCCTCGAGAACATGCGGGCTGGCATCGAACAGCAAGAGCGGCTCGGCCCAGCTCGGCGCAAAGCTCGGGCCGATGCCGTAGCCAGAAAGGTGCACGCGATGCCGGTCGAGGCCGGCCGCCGCGATCACCGCGGTCGCCGCCTCGTGCACCGCGACCGCCGGCACGCCCGGCCGGATCGCGGCGAGCATGGCATCGGCGGCGCGCCGCACCACATCGTAAAGCTCCAAAACGCGCGGGCTCGGCGGCCCCAGCACGAAGTGTCGCCCGATGGTCGCCGTGTAGCGCGCCGCCGTGGCGCCGAACTCGATGGTGCCGGTGTCGCCCGGCGCCAGCCGCCGCCGCGTCGGCGCCCCGTGGCTGAACGCGGCGCGCGGCCCGGAGACGAGATTGATCGGGCTCGCGGCGATGCCGCTGCCCTGGGTGAGCAGCGCGCCGGTGACGTGCCCGGCCAGCTCCAACTCGCTGACGCCTGCCCTGAGCCGCCGGCGGAACTCGGCCATGCCGAGATCGGCCAGCGCCGCCGCCTCGCGGATGTAGCCAATCTCGGCCGGCGACTTCACCAGCCGCAGATCGCCGATGAGGCGCGTGGCGTCCACCATGCGCGCCGCGCCGAACAGCTCGAGCAGCGCGGCATGGTGATAGGGATGAAGGTAATAGGCCGGCACCTCGAGGCCGATGCGCCTTCCGACAAGGCCGTGCCGCCGGGCCAGCGCCGCCAGCGCCGCGATGGGGTCCTCGGCGACGCCGCCGCCCCAGCCCACCACCTCGGGCACGATAGAATCGGCTTCCAGCTCGGCCACCTCGCCGGCCCGCACCAGCGCGGCGACGGGGCCGGCCGTGGCGCTCACCAGGAGGCACTGGAACTCCTGGTAGCTCTTGGCCTCGCTGCCGGTGAGCCAGTGGATCGACGCCGGATGGATGACGATGAGCCCGTCGAGCCCGGCCGCCGCCAGCGCCGCCCGCAGGCGGGCCTGGCGGCCGGCGAATTCGGCGGCGGTGAAATCGGCCTTCGCCATCAGCCCGGCCGCACGCCGAACGCCTCGATCTCGATGAGCAGGTTCTCGAAGGCGAAGCCGGCGACGCGGATCGCCGTCACCGCCGGCCCCGCACCCGGATAGAATTCCTGCTGCACCCGCGCGATCACCGCCCGCGTCCGCGCGATCTCGGCCCAGTCGCCCTCGGCGTGGAAATAGATGTAGAGCTTGGCCACGTCCGCCTCGGTGAAGCCGCCCTCGGCCAGCGTGTTGCGGATGAAGCGGAAGACGTTGCGCGCCTGCGTCTCCATGTCGGCGCCCACCGCCTGCGCCTTGTCGTCGGCCGAGATCTGCCCGCCGATGAAGATCAGCTCGCCCTTGGCCCAGCCCTGCGTGAACTCGGTGCCGGGGATGCTCCAGTCCCAGTGATCGGCCGGCTGCAGCCGCTGCCGCTCGCAGCCCAGCACGCCGATGCCCTCGACCTGGATCAGCTCGTCGACATGGCCCATGCCGGCGACGCGCAGGCCGGCGCCGGCGGCCGACGGCACCGACATGTAGCGCCGGCGCACATTGGTCATCTTCTCCCAATAGGCGGTCACCTCGCGCCCCTCGCCGAAGAAGCGGAAATAGGTGTTCTGGCGCATGAGGTCGTTGCGGTCGCCGCCGCCGGCGCGCAGCATGGTGTCGAGATTGCGGAAGCTCTCGTCGGTCTGCACCTCGATGTCGCCGACGCCGAGCACCCTGCCCTCGGCGTCGAGCGCCCGCTGGCCGCCGATGAACAGCATGTCGTCCACCTTCCAGCCATGAACGAAAGGCAGGTCGCGCCCCCAGCGCCAGTGGCCCGGCGGCGCGATCACCTCGCGCCGGCCGCCCATCACCACCCACACGTCGAGCATGAGCAGCGCGCCCTCTGTGTCGAGCCCGCAGCGCACCTCGGTGGTGGTCGGCCCCGGCGCCGTGAACCAGCCCGCGCGCACCGGATCGAGCGCGGCAAAGACGGCGTCGATGGCCGCCTGCTCGGGCGCACAGGTGAAATAGATGCTGGTCTTCACCACGTCGCCCAGCGTGGCGCCGACGCCGGCCAGGGCATCGCGCAGCCGCGCGAAGACGAGTCGCGCCTGCCCGGCGACATTGGGCGCCTCGGTCGCAACGATCCCGCCGATGAACACGAACCTGCCCTTGCGGATGACGGTCGGCGCGGCGTCCATGAACTTCTCCCAGACTAGTGGTTGCTGACTTACCTGTAAGTAAGTCGCCGGTCAATCTGTCGCCCAGGGCAAATCTCGGCTACAGCGGCGGCATGGAGGCGATCGACAGCCGCACCGCGATCAAGGGGCTCGCGCTCGACCTGCTCGTGCGCGCGGGCTATCGCGGCATGAGCTTCGGCGCCATCGCCGGCGCGCTCGGCGTCACCCGCGCCAATATTCACTATCATTTCGGCAGCAAGGCCGGGCTCGTGGACGCGGTGCTGGCCGAGTATGTCGAGGTGACGCTCGCCCGCCTCGCCGCCATCTGGGACGACGAGCAGGCGAGCCTCGCCGACAAGCTCGACGCGACGCTCGCCCACAGCCGCGAGCGCTTCCGCCATTTCAACGACGGGGACGGCCCGCCGCGCCCCTGGAGCCTCATTTCGCGCCTGCGCCAGGACGAGGAGTTGCTGACGCCCGCCGGCCGCGCCCGGCTCCGCCACTTCACCGCCGAGCTGTCGCGCATCTTCGAGCGCGGCCTCGACCGCGCCGCCCGCCACGGCGAGCTGCGCCCGGACCTCGGCGTCACGCCCGCTGCTGCCGCGACGCTCTTCGTCGTCCTCGCCGACAACGCCGCGCCCATCACCATGGCCCGCAACGGCTTCGACGGCCTCGCCGCCGCCTACGCCACCCTCACCGCCTTGGTGACCGGACCCTAGGCCGCAACGCGCGGGGCGTGCCGAGCTCGCAGACCGTCCGCAATCTGTTCGAAACCGCCGGCATCCTGGCCTATGTGGTGGCGCTCGCCAACATGCCCATCGCCGACGCCAGCGCGTCAATCTTCTTCCGCGAGCAGATCGGCGCCGTCCGCATGGGGCTGATCGCCCTCGGCTTTCTCGGCGCGCTGATCGCCCAGCCCACGCTGGCGGGCATCTCCGTCTTCGCGCTGCTAGCGCTGGCCAACGCCGCCTTCAGCGCGGCGCGCGACCTGCACCATCTACGCTTCGGGATCGGCGGGGACGGCGCCAGTCACGAGGCCGACGAGCTCGTCGCCGGTGGTTTCCGACACGCGGCGCGAGGCGATGAAGCGACCGAGGCGCATCACCCACACGGCGTCGGCGACGCGCAGGACCTGATCGAAGCTATGGGTGATGATGAGCAGCGACCGCCCTTTCTGCCTGAGCGCCAGCACCAGATCCTCGACATCGGCACGCTCCCTGACGCCAAGCGCCGCTGTCGGCTCATCCATGAGCACGATAGCCGAGTTCCAGGCCACGGCGCGGGCGATGGCGAGGCTCTGCCGCTGTCCGCCCGACAGGTCGCGCACTGTGCGCCGCGCATCCGGCACGTTCTTGGTGAGCGCTGCGATGCGCGCATTGGACGCGGCGATCATGCTCCGCTTGTCGAGAAGGCGGAAGGGGAAGGGTCCGCGCTTGAGTTCGCGCCCTAGAAACATGTTCTGCCACAGCGTCAGGTCATCGACGAGGACGAGGTCCTGTAGCACGGCTTCGATGCCAAGCGCTGCCGCGTCGCGCGGGGAGGCCGGCGCCACCGTTTGCCCATCGACGAGGATGGCGCCGGAATCGGGGCGGTTGATGCCGAGCAGGCATTTCACGAAGGACGACTTGCCGGCGCCGTTGTCGCCGATGATCGCCGTTACCTCGCCGCGGCGCGCCCGCAGGGAGGCGCCGGCGAGCGCCACCACCGAGCCGAAGGTGAGCTTGAGATCGCGGGTTTCGATGGCAAAGGGCGTGTCGATGCTCATCGCGTGCCGAGCCTCCCGAGATAGGCGGCCGCGAGCACCACGAGGCCGACGGCGATGGGCTGATAGAAGACGGGCACGCCGGTGACCGTCAGCAGGTTGACGATACCGGTCAGAACGAAGGCGCCGCAGAGCGGCCCGATGATCGTGCTCCGCCCGCCGAACAGGCTGACGCCGCCCAGCACCGCCGCCGCGATGGAGGTCAACTGGTAGGCCGAGCCCGCCGTCGGCTCGGCGGCGCCGAGCCTCGCCACCATCAGGATGCCGGCAACGCCACCCAGGGCACCGGCAATGCCGTAGACGGCAATGCGCAGCCGCTGGGTATGCAGGCCGACGGCCTCGGCCGCCTTCCGGTTGCCGCCCAGCGCCAGCACATGGGTGCCGAAGGCGGTGTAGAAAAGCAGAATATGCGCCACGAGCGCAACACCCAGCGCGATGACGATCTGCCAGCTCACGCCGAACAGATTGCCCGTGGCGATGCGGATCAGCACCGGCGAGACGATGGCGATGGGCGTCGCGTTCGAAATCACCAGAGTGAGGCCGGTGAGCACGCTGAATGTTCCCAGCGTCACCACGAAATCGCTGACCTTGAGCCGGTTGACCAGAACGCCATTGACGGCGCCCGCAAGCGCGCCGACGGCGATCACGAGGAGCAGCGCCAGAGGCTCGCTGACCGCCAGGTATTTAAGGAGAATGGCAAGAACGATGCCGCTCAGTTGGACGATGGCGGCGATGGAGAGATCGATGCCGCCCGTCGAGATGACGAAGGTTTGCCCGATGGTGAGGACGACCAGGATGGACGCCACCACCGCGATCGACTGCAAATTGGCAATGGTCAGAAAGAACGGGCTGGTCAGCCCGCCGACGACCAGCAGCAGCACCAGCGCCAGCACAGGGGCGATCGTGCCGATGGTCAGCCATGCGGGGGTGCGCTTTGAGGTCATGGGGCGGGGCATCGAGCGGGGCATAGTGCGCAGGGCGCGGGATCCTCTCTGGAACAGCCACGTGGAGGGAGCTTGCAGCGCAAGCAATAGCCCCTCCACGTGGCGAACCACAGTGACTTCAGAACGGCGTGGGAATCGGCTCCAGCGGCTCGGGGAATGCCTTGAGCGCGGCTTCCGCATTGGCAGCGGTGATTACCGCGATCGGCGACTCGACGAAATCGGGCAGCTCGACACCACGGATCGCCGCTTCGCAGGCCTTGACGCCGAGCGTTCCGAACGCCCACGGATACTGCGAGACCGTCGCGGTGAGACCGCCGGCGGCCACCGACTTGATGGCGTCTTCGAGCCCGTCGATGCCGATGACCCGCACGTCCTTGCGTCCGGCATTCTCGATAGCCTGAAGGATGCCCAGCGCCATGGTATCGTTCGAGGCGAGGAAGCCGCCGAGGTCCGGATTGGCCTGCAGGATCGCCGTCGCCGCGGTGAGGGCTTTCTCGCGATCCCAGTCCGCCGCCACGGTCTGCACGATCTGCAGCGCGCCGGCGCCCGCTTCGAAGCCGCTGATGCGGTTGCGATTGGCGACGTCGCCCGGCAGCCCGCCGACGATGGCGATCTTGCCGGTGCCGCCCAGCAGCTTCGACATCTCTTCGGCGGCGAGCTGGCCGGCCTTGACGTTGTCGGAGTCGATGAACGTCGCAAAGTGGATGCCCGCGGCAGCGGCTGCCGCGTCGTCCACCTTGGCGGCAACGTTGACGATCGGCTTGCCGGCGGCGCTGATCGCGGCGAGCGGCTGCAACAGGTTGGTCTCGGTGATCGAGGAGACCACGTAGCAGTCGAAGCCCTGGGCGAACATCGTCTGGAGCAGGATGCTCTGCTCCTCCACGGCATTCTCGGCCGTGCTGGCCTGCACCTCGACGCGCGCGCCGATTTCCGTGCCGGCATATTCGGCACCGTTCTTCATGGTCACCCAGAACGGATTGCTGAGCGTCTTCTCCACCACGGCGATGGACATCTGGTCCGCGGCGGCGGCAAAGCCGGCGGACCCGAGCGTGGCCGTCACCGCCGCGGCGGCGAGCAAGCCAACTGGAACAGTTTTCGTCTTCATTATCAGCTACCTCCTTCAGCCGTCCGGATTTGTCTCACAGCCGCCCGGCCGGACCCTGGGCGACGACGCCGCAGCAGGCTGCGCGCGTCTAGGAATGGGATCGGGTGGCGCCCTCCTCGGCTTGCGCCCAGGCCTTGGCGATTTCGCCAGCGAGCCGGATATTGCCGCGGATCATCTCGCGGTTGACGTTGATGCTGTGCCCGTTCGTTGCCGCGACGACGCGATCCATGATGTACGGGGTGACATCCTTGCCGACGATGCCGCTCGCCGCGGCTGCGGCAACGGCGTCGGCAATGGCGCTGTCGTGCAGCATCGGGTCGAGCTGGCTTTCGGGCGGCACCGGATTGGCGACGAGGAGCCCGGCGCGCGACCCGAGCGCGCGTTGCGCCCGCATGATGGCAACGATCTCTGCGGCGGAATCGACCGACCAGTCGAGCACGAATTCGGATTCCGATACCCAGAAGCGCGGAAACCGCCTGGTGCGGTAGCCGACGACCGGCACGCTCAGCGTATCGAGGCGCTCGAGCGTCGCGCCGATGTCGAGCAACGACTTGACGCCCGAGCTCACCAGCGCGACCGGTGTCGTCGCCAGGGTCACGAGGTCGGCGGACTCGTCGGTATGGCCGGCCCCCGGATGCACGCCCCCGAGGCCCTCGGCGGCGAACACGGCGATACCGGCCCTGGCGGCAAGCCACGCCGTCGCCGCGATGGTCGTCGCCCCGGACAGGCCCTTGCCGATCAGAACCGGCAGGTCGCGGACACTCGCCTTGTGCACCGTCTCCTGCGAAACGCGGCGCAGCTCGTCGGCGGAAAGGCCGACCTTCGCCACGCCGTCGAGCACGGCGATCGTCGCAGGAACGACGCCCATCTCGCGCAGCAGATCCTCGAATTCCCGGCCCAGATCGAAGTTCATCGGGCGCGGAAAGCCGAAGGAAATCGCCACCGTCTCGAGCGCCACGACGGGGCGCCCGGCCGCAACCGCCGCTTCGACTTCCCGGGAAACCACGACGGGCAAATGCATGTTGCGCTCCAAGCCATCCTCCACCCCCTTCCCTTCGACGACAGGAAAGGGCTATACATTTAAAAGTATATACATTTGGGCGACACCGTATGTCAAGCACCCCTGCGGCGTCGCCCTCGGCCCACCCCGCATGCTAGGAGTTCGCGGATGCACATCTCTCAGTCCCGCCGCCCTGCGGTGCTCGGCATCGATATCGGCACCAGCTCGTGCCGGGCCGTCGTCATCGACCTCGCCGATGGCGACATTCTCGCTGAAGGCGTGAGCGGCTACCGCTCCGGCAGCGGCGGCGTGATCACCGCCCCCGCCATGCGCGGCCTCGCGCGGCAGGAGCCGCGCGACTACCGGACGGCATTGATCGCCGCGGTGCGGGCCTGCCGGCCGGGCGCGGCCGAAATCCTCGCCATCGGCGTGGACAGCACCGGCTCGAGCGTGCTGCCCGTCGATGCTCGCGGCCGCGCGCTGGTGGAGAGCGACCGCTTCGCGGCGAACCCCAACGCGCAGGTGTGGCTATGGAAGGATCACACCGCACAACATGAGGCCGCCCAGCTCACCGCGGCGGCGCAGCGCCTCGCTCCCCAGGTGCTGCGGGCCAATGGCGGCTCGCGCTACTCGCCCGAAAATATCTGGGCCAAGGTGCTGCATTGCGAGGCGGCCGACCCGGCCGTCGCCGACGCGGCCTCAAGCTGGCTTGAAGTGTGTGACTACGTCGTCGGCCATGTGCTCGTCGGCATCGACAATCTCGACGATATGCCGCGCGCCATGTCGGCCGCCGCCCATAAGGGCCTCTATGGCGGCCCGGCCTCGGTCGAGCCCGTCGGGACGGTGCTCGCCAGCCTGTCCGGGCGGGTGGCCGCGCAATGGCGCGCGGCCTATCGGGCGCCGCGCCAGCTCACCGATATTGCCGGCGGCCTGCATCCGGACATCGCCGCAGCGACCGGCCTCGATGCCGGGCTGCCGGTAGCCGTGGGTAATCTCGATGCCCATTCCGCGGCGCTGGGCGCCGGCATCGACATGCGGACGATGGCCAAGGTGATGGGGACCTCCGGCTCCGACCTCATCCTCCTGCCCTCGCACGACGGCGACGGCATCCCCAAAATTGCCGGCGCCTGTGGCGCAGGACGCGACAGCATCGTGCCCGGTGCCGTCGGCATCGAATTCGGTATGCCGGCGATCGGCGACGCCTTCGCCTGGGCCGCCGGCGTCTTTGCCGGCGCGGGGCCGGCCGACCTGTCGGCGCTTGCAGCGGCAGCCGAAGCCGTGCCTTCCGGCAGCCGCGGCGTCACGGCGCTCGACTGGCTCAACGGCAACCGCTCGACACTGCAGGCACCCGGCCTCTCCGGCGTCCTTGCCGGCATCACCCTGCAGACCACGCCCGCCGAGATCTTCCGCGCCCTCGTCGAGTCCATCGCCATGAGCTCGCGCCGCATCTGGGAGCATGCCCGCGCGGCCGCCCCCACGCTCGATGCCGTCGCCGTGACGGGCGGCATCCCGCATCGCGCGCCCTTCGTGGCGCAGATGCTGGCTGACGTGCTGCAGCGCGACGTGCAGGTTACCTCATCCGAGCACGGCTCGGCCGTGGGCGCCGCGATTGCCGCCGCCGTCGCAGCCGGATACTACTCCGACGTTGCCGAGGCGCAGGCGCGGCTGGTCCGTTTCAGACCCGTGCCGCATCGCCCGCGCGCCGAGCTTGGGAAGCGATACGATGATTTGTATGGGCTCTGGACAGAGCTGCACGACCTTATGAGCGCGCCCACCAATGGGCAACCGCCCGTGCTCGAACGTCTGCATCCCGCATCGGCCGGCACGTGACTCAGCAGAGGAGACGCCATTGACTGCGGCCCGGCCCGGCAGCGAACGAGCGGCCAGCACCCCGAGGAACGCGCGGCCGGCCCGCTACGAGGAGATTGCCGCGTGGCTGCGCGATTTCGTCAAGCGGGGCAAGGAAGGCGATTTGCTGCCCACCGAACTCGAGATCGCCGCCCGCTTCGGCGTAAGCCGCATGACCGCCCGCCATGCCGTGCAGGTCATCGCCAATGAGGGGCTCGTCAAGCGCACGCAAGGCTATGGCACCTTTATTGCGCCCTTGTCGCTTTACCGTCGCCGCGGACCAATCGAGAGTTTTCATGCCGACATCAGCGCCCGCGGCCTGAACCCGGCGACGCGCCTCCTCGATGCCGCGATGCGCCCCGCCTCGGCCGAGGAGCGCGATGTGCTGGGGGTTGCCGACGTCGTCGGCATACGCCGCCTCCGCCTCGTCAACGGCGTGCCGATCGCCATCGAAAGCGCCGCCCTCGTGCCCGCTTGCGCCCCGGTCCTCGACCTCGACCTAGAAAGCCGCTCGCTCTACGCATCGCTGCGCAAGCTGGGACACATCCCGACCACGGCGCAGGCGCGCATCAAGGCGCGGCTGCCGACCGCCGAGGAACAGACCCTGCTGCGCCAGCAGGAAGGCCATCCCGTGCTCGTCGAAGACCGCATCATCTTCGACCAGCACCAGCGCCCCCTCGACGCCACCACCGCCGTCTACGCCGCCGAACGGTTCACCATCGAAGCAGATTTCATTCTCGGCCCTACCCGCAATTTCAAGAGATAGGGCATATGCAGCCCATGCCTTCCGTGTAGCGACAAGGCCAGTACGAGCAACAAGTTCACCGAATCAAAGAACGCCAAGCCTTAAGAACAGGCATTCACGACGCCCATCAGCTCCTCCAGTCCTTTGTCGCTGCTGCGACAGAGTGAGAAGCGGACTCTGCCCAGCGACGGCGAGCGTGTGTGCATCCTCGAGCCGTGCCGTGACTGTAGCGAGCAGCCGCCTATCGGCTGTTGATCCCGCTGCCGTGGTATCATCGCCCCCGCGCCCCGACACCAACGCCGGCTTGCCCAGCGAAGTCAATGGTTATGATCATAGGTATACATTTCTGCAGAATATATATTCTAGAGCATTTCATGCTCTAATCAGAGCATGTATAGCAAAAATATTTTGTATTATCCGCAATATGAGAAATACGCCCTTGACGAAAACCTGATGCCTGCTGAAGGTCCGCGCTGCTCGCTTCTCCAACGCCAAAGGCAGCACGGATGGCCCTTTCCAGCAATTTTATCAGGGATGCCTTAGGGGAGACCATAGCGGCTGCACTGGCTCCCGTCATGGCCGCGCGCCAGCCGCTTCTAGACATGTCCCAAGCCAGTCTAGAGGCGGTGCTCATGCCGCACGAGCTGGGCGGCTTGAGCATCACGCTGCGCACCGCCATGGCCGCCCGTATCGCCCGCGCCAGCAATGACGCGCAACTGGCAGAGCTATTCGAGCACGCCGCCAACGTCCCTTTTGACGCAACGCTGAGCGAGATTGCCTCGGGCCGCGCTGTCGCCACCGATGATGCACGCCTCGCCGCCCTCATCAGGCATCTCGACCTCGTGACGTCAACGCCATGGATGGTTGAGCGCGAGACCATCGAAACGCTGCGCACCAAGGGTATCGATGAGGCCGATATCGTCCGCCTGGCGCAGTTGGCAAGCTGCATCAGTTACATCGTGCGCGTCATCGCCGGCCTCCGGGTGCTGGGAGAACTCAAGTGAGCAAGGTCATTCGCGACTTCATCGTCGGCAATCCCTATTGGAACCCGTTCGTCACGCCCGTCGACCTGGCCGAGGCCAGCGAAGAGCAGCGCGACGCGCTCAAGATCACGCCGTCGGGCGGCAAGGTCTCCGAATATGTGCTGGTCCTCGCGCATGACCCACAAATCCTCAATGAACGCTCGCCACTCTTCAACGCTGTCATGTATGGCACCGATGGACTAAGCCGCGCCGAGCGCGAATTGGCCGCGCTGGGCGCCTCCATCGCCAATCACTGCGTGTTCTGCGTGGCGCTTCATTCGGCCCGCTACATCGCGGCCAGCAAGCAGGAAGATGTTATCGAGGAAGTCTTCGCCACCCGCAGTGGCGATGCCCTGGAGGCACGCCCCGGTGCCATCTTCAATTTCGCTGCCGAGCTGACGCCGCACCCGCCGACGCCCACCGTGAAGACCGCCCGTACCTTGCGCGAGGCCGGTCTCAGCGACCTCGAAATCTTCGACCTCGTTCTTTGTGCGGCGATGTTCGGCTGGGCCAATCGTCTCATGGGCACGCTTGGCGAGCCGCTCGAATCGAAGCCCGCGGGACCCTCGATCTGAAGGAGACTGCCATGCATCGCATCGGCCTCATCGGCGGCATGAGCTGGGAAAGCACCGCCGTTTACTATCGCCGTATCAACGAACAGGTACGCACCCGTCTCGGCGGCCTACACTCGGCCGATATCGTCATGCGCTCGCTCGATTTTGATGGCATTGTGGCGCTGCAGAAGTCGGAAAAGTGGGAAGACGCGGCCCGCCAGCTTGCCGATGCTGGCCGCGAACTCGAGGCTGCCGGCGCTGGCATCCTGCTTATCTGCACCAACACGATGCACAAGGTCGTCCACGCCGTGCAGCAGGCGGTGTCGGTGCCAGTCCTCCACATCGCCGACGTCACCGGCGAAGCCATGCTGGCGACGACCTGCCGCCATCCCCTGCTGCTTGCCACCCGTTACACCATGGAGCAGCCTTTCTATCGCCAGCATCTCGCCGACCAGTTCGGCCTCGACGTGCTGGTGCCCGAGGCGGCCGATCGTTGCGCCGTGCACGACATCATCTTCGATGAACTGTGCCAGGGTATGATCCGCGCGGATTCGCGGAAAGTCTATCTCGACATCATCGCGCGCGGCGTAGAAAAGGGCGCTGACAGCGTTATCTTGGGCTGCACCGAAATCGGCTTGCTGATCGGGCCTGACGATCTCTCCCTGCCCTCATTCGACACCACTCTGCTGCACGCGGATTCGGCGGTCGATTTTGCTCTACGCGCGCGCCGGGCGGCCTGAGTCGGGATCTTTCTTTTATACCGCGACCTCTCTCAACTGTCCTCAACGCAAGGAACCGAGACCATGTCGAACCGCCTGACTTTCAACCGGCGCACGCTTCTTACCGGCGCCGTCGCGACCACCGGCACGATGCTGTTCGCGCCGGGCTATCTGCGCAAGGCCTACGCCGCCCGGACCCTCAATGTCGGCTACAATCCGGGCGCGCTCGACGCGGCCACCGTCAACTTCGCCACACCCTTCACCGAGGCGACAGGCATTCCAGTGCAGCTGGTAGCGCGCCGCGACAACCCGGCCACCGAAATCCAGGTGCAGGCCCAGTCGGGCTCCTACCAGTTCGACGTGACCGGCGCGATCACCGGCGACGTCTACTGGCAGGTGGCGCAATATTGCGAGCCGCTCGACCTCAGCGTGCCGGCCATCGCCGCGCTGCCCGACTATTCCAAGGAAACCGGCTGGGTCGGCTACGGCACCGTCGCCTACATGATGGCCTACCAGACCGAGATGTTCCCCGATCGCGCGCTGGTCTGGGAAGACCTGCTCGATACCGCCGGTACGCCCGGCAGCCGAGCCTTGCGCAAACGCGTCAACGAGAATGTCGAGCTCGCCGTGCGCCTGCTCGGGGTCGCGCCGGCCGACATCTACACCTTCCTGTCGACCGACGACGGCTGGAACCAGGTCTTCGCCAAGCTCGACGAGCTGAAGCCGGTCACCGACATCTGGTGGGATTCGGACTCGCAGGTGCTGCCGCTGCTCGCCAACGGCACGCTCGCCATCGCCCCCGAATACAATGTCGACATTGCCGAGGTCGTCGCCGATGGCGGCAAGATCTCGCTCAACTGGGACCGCGGCTTCTTCTTCGCCAACGGCTTCGTCGTCCCCAAGGGCACGCCCAACGCCGACATCGCGCAGCAGTTCATCGCCTTCGCGCTCGATCCGCAGCGCATGGCCGGGTTCTGCACCGCCACCGGCTATGGGCCCACCGTGCCGGGCTCCATCGACTTCGTCGACCCCAAAGTCGCCGAGGGCATGCCCACCGCGCCGGCCAACCTTGCCCAGATCGCGCCGGTCAGCGCCAAGTTCTGGTCCGAGAATGTCGAGCGGGCCGCGACCCGCTTCAACGAGTGGCTGCTGGCCTGAGGGCCGTCATTCTTTCGCCTGTCGGGGCCGGCATGACTGTGTGCCGGCTCACCATCTCACCGCAGCGCCACGGACCCTGATCGTGCAAAAACTGTCCCTGTCGGGGGTGTCGAAGACCTATGGTGACGTGACGGCGCTGCAGCCCATCTCGCTCGAGGTGGTGAGTGGCGAATTCCTGACCCTGCTCGGTCCGTCCGGCTCGGGCAAGACCACGCTCCTGCAGATCCTGGCCGGCCTGCTCGCCCCCGATACGGGCGACATCTGGATCGACGCTGTAGCGGCCACCACTCTGCCGCCGCACCAGCGCGACATTGGCCTCGTCTTCCAGAACTATGCGCTGTTCCCGCACCTTACCGTCGCCGAGAATATCGCCTTCCCCCTCAAGATGCGCAAGCGCGCGCCCGCCGAGATCGCCGAGCGCGTCACCCGCATCCTCGACATCGTGCGCCTGCCACAGGTCGCTGACCGCCTGCCCAAGGAACTCTCGGGTGGCCAGCAGCAGCGTATCGCGCTAGCGCGCTGCGCGGTGTACGAGCCTTCCGTCATCCTCATGGACGAGCCGCTCGGCGCGCTCGACAAGAAGCTGCGCGAGCAGATGCAGGCCGAAATCCGACGGCTGCATTCCGAGCTTGGCGCCACCATCATCTATGTGACGCACGACCAGGAGGAGGCGATGGCGATGTCCGATCGCATCTGCCTCATGCGCGCCGGCGCCATCGAGCAGTTGGGCACTCCGCACGATCTCTATTTCCGCCCCGCGAGTCTGTTCGCCGCGCAGTTCTTCGGCGCCCCCAACATGTTGAGCGGCACCGTGACGGCGCTGGCCGACGGCCATGCCGACATCGTGCTCGCGGACGGCACCGTGCGGGTGCCTGTCGAGGCTGCGGCCCCACGGATCGGCGCGCCGGCGACGCTCATGGTCCGCCCCGAGGCCCTGCGTATCCTCGGCGCCGGCGCCGCCGGCAACGCCATCGAGGCCGTGTGCGAGGAGTCGATCGTTACCGGCCCGCTGACGCAGACCTGGTTGCGCGGCCCCAGCGGCGAGCCCCTGCAGGTGCTCGAGCTGACCACCCGCGCCGCCACCGGCCATATGAAAGGCGCGCGCCTGCGCCTCGGCTGGGCCGAGGACGAGGGCTATCTCGTGCCCGCGGAAGCCGGCCATGCGCATTAACGACTGGCGGCTCTTCGCCGGCATCGTGCCAGCGCTCGTCTACCTCGCCATCTTTCTCGTTTATCCCGTCGCGCAGATGCTGGTGCTGGCCTTCCAGGACGCTGCCGGCAATTTCACCTTCGCCCAGTTCGGCCGGCTGCTGGAATCGTCGGTCTACATCCGCGTGCTGATGAACTCGGTGCAGGTCGCCGCCTACACCGCCATTTTCTGCATCGTCGTCGGCTATCCGGTTGCCTACCTGCTCTCGGTGGCGCGGGCGCGCACCCGTGCCGTGCTACTGATCTGGGTGCTGCTGCCGCTATGGACGTCCTTCCTCGTGCGCGCCGTGGCCTGGATCCTGCTGCTCGGCGACCAGGGCATCGTCAACACTACACTGCAGGGGCTCGGGCTCACCGGCGCCCCCATCAAGCTCATCGGCACCTTCGCCGGCGTCCTCATCGGCACCATTCACGCCATGGTGCCGGTTGCCGTAATGATGATGCTCTCGGTGATGTCCGGCATCGACCGGCGCCTCACCCTCGCTGCGGCGACGCTCGGGGCGCGTGGGCCGCAGAGCTTCTGGCGCATCTATTTCCCGCTCTCCATGCCCGGCGTCGTGGCGGCGGCACTGATCGTCTTCGTCAATGCGCTCGGCTTCTTCGTCGCCTCGCAGCTGCTCGGCGGCATCCGCGACATCATGATCTCGCAGCTTATCATCCAGCAGGTCGAGCAGGTCTTCGATCTCAATTTTGCCGGCGTGCTCAGCGTCGTGCTGCTCGCCGCGACGCTGCTGGTGATCTTCGTCTTCTCCAAGGTCCTCGGTCTGTCGGCGCTAACCGGAGAGTATCGCTCGCCCACCGGCAGGAGCCGCAGCGTCGCGGGCATGGCCCGCCACGCGGGCATCGCCATCACCGAGGTCCTCGGTTCGGCCTCCACCGCCATCGTCGCGCGTTTCGACGGCCTGCGCCGTCCGCGTATTGCGGGCGAGACCACTCCCATGTCGCTGCGCATCGCCGTCGGTGTCGTTCTCGTCTTCATCGCCACGCCGACGCTGGTGCTACTGCCTGCGTCCTTCTCCGAGAGCCAGTATCTCACCTGGCCGCCGCGCGGCTTTTCCACTCAATGGTACGCGGTGTTCCTCGCCACGCCGCTCTGGGCCCAGGCATTGCTGCGCTCGCTGGTCATCGGCGTTCTCGCGGCGAGCCTCGCCATGCTGCTCGGCATCCCGGCTGCCTACGTTCTGGGCAAGCGCCGCTTCGCCGGCAAGTCCTGGGTACTGACCGCCATCCTCATCCCGGTGGTGCTGCCCTCGATCATTATCGGCGTTGGCCTGTTCTATCTCTACAGCCGCATCGGCCTGCTGCAGACGACTCTCGGGCTGGTGCTCGGCCATACCGTGTTCGCGCTGCCCTATGTCGTCATCGCCATGCTGGCCGCTCTGCGCTCCTATGACGACCGGCTCGACCAAGCCGCCTGGACGCTTGGCGCCAGCAAGCTCACCGCCTTCCGCACCATCTCGCTGCCGCTGATGAAGGCCGGCATCGGCGCCGCCTTCCTCTTCGGCTTCGTGCAGTCCTTCGACGAATTATCGGTGGCGCTGTTCGTCGCCAGCCCCACCAACCCGACCCTGCCGCGCCAGCTATGGACCGAGGCGCTTTACAAGCTGTCGCCGACGCTCGCCGCCGCTTCTGTGGTGATGGTGCTCATCATCGCCATCCCGATCATCCTGAGCCAGATGCGGATCTGGCGCCGTTCCGGGCGCTGAGCCGTCTCGCGCCACAACCAATGGGGGTCGCCTTGAATCTTGACGCCTTCAGCCTGGTCGGCAGGACCATCGCCATTACCGGTGCCAATACCGGCATCGGCCAGGGCATCGCCGTCGCCGTCGCGCGGGCCGGGGGCAGGGTGGTCGGCATCGGCCGTTCGGCCATGGACGAAACCGCCGCCCTCTGCCGCGCGGCCGGTGCGGACTTCGTCGCCGTCACCGCCGATCTGCTCGGAACCGACGCCGCCGCGCTGCTTGACGGCGTGTGGAAAAAGCATGGCCCGCTCGACGGCCTCGTCAACAATGCCGGCATCATCCGCCGCGCCGACGCCGTCGACTTCACCGAGGCCGACTGGGACGACGTCATGGATGTCAACCTCAAGGCTGCGTTCCGGCTCTGCCAGGCCTATGCACGGCGCGTCATCGCCACCGGCGCGGGCCGCGGCAAGATCGTCAACATCGCCTCCATGCTGAGTTTCCAGGGGGGGATACGCGTTGCCTCCTATACCGCCTCGAAGAGCGGCCTTGCCGGGCTCACGCGCCTGCTCGCCTGCGAATGGGCGCCGCTCGGCATCACCGTTAACGCCATCGCCCCTGGCTACATCGAGACCAACAACACCGCCGCGCTGCGCCACGACCCCGAGCGCGCCGCCGCCATTCTCGCGCGCATCCCTGCCGGCCGCTGGGGCCGCCCCGACGATATCGGCGCCGCGGCCGTCTTCCTGCTTACTCCGGCCTCGGACTACATGAACGGCGCCATCGTTCCCGTCGATGGTGGCTGGCTCGCCCGCTAGCTGTCAGGTCCCGCTGTGTGGCGGGATCATTTTAGCTGACCCCTCTTGGAGGGATCGGCTGTGGGGCGGGTACTTCACGGTAGCGCCACGACGACGCGCGCCATCCGAGCTACGATACGGCGATCGGCGACTCCGCTCAAAGAGCTAGCAGCGCAATACGGTCTGAATCGGAAGACCGTCGCCGAATGGCGCAAGCGTGCTTTCCTGCACGATGCGCCGCTGTGGCCGAAGATAGTTCGCTCCACAGTGGTAACGGGCAAGGAGGAAGCCATGGGCGCCTCTGGTCGGCAGCCCGCCGCATGAGTATGCGGCCTACGCTAGTGCCGAGCCGCGCCGCGCCCGGTCAAGGCAGGCTGGCCGTGACTTCGATCTCGATGTCCCAATCGGCATTGGCGAGGCCCGAAACGACGACGGCGGTGGCGCAAGGATAAGGCTCAGCGAAGTGGCGCTTGCGCACCTCCATCACCTTGGCGAGATGCGCGCGATCGGTGAGGAAGATCAGCAGACGCGACACATCCGCAAGCGAGCCGCCGGCCGCCTCCACGATGGCACGAATATTTGCGATCACCTGCTCGGTCTGCGCTTCGATATCGCCCTCGCCGACATTGTTGCCCGCGGCATCGACGGGCACCTGTCCAGAGATTTGGAGGATGCGGCTGCCGGTACCGACAGTGCCATGCGAGAACGGCGCGGTGGGCGCTTTGAAAACGGTGGCGGGACGAATTTCTGTGATGGGCATGAAACGACCTTGTCGGAAGAAAGGGTGACCGGTCCTGCCCGGGAGGAAGGCAGAACCGGTGCACCCGGAAACGCCTCAGTCGAGGCGAGCAATGCGCGCGGGGTTGTGGTGGAACATCACGCGGATCTCATCGGCGGTCATGCCGCACTGGAGCAGCATGGCAACGTAGGAGCGCATGCCTTCGACCGGCAGCGGCGAGTAGATCTGGCCGAGGTCCGAGCTGATGAAGCAGTTCTCGGCGCCGAGCGCCTTCATCGACTTGACGAGGACGCGCGGATCGGTCGGCGTCTCGCCGTGCACGAAGTGCATGATGGGCATGATCAGGCTGGCTTCGAACTCCAGCAGGCAGCCCAGCTCGGCGAAATATTTGAGATCCTCGAAGGTCAGCCGCGTCATCGCCCAGTGCGAATGGCTGATGATGATCTTGTCGAGCCCCTGGGCCTTGGCCTCCTTGACCACGAGATGGCTCTCCTTGGCCGAGAGGTGGCAGGTGGCGAGAAAGGCGTCGTGCTCCTTCACCAGGGCCACGATCTCACGCACTTCGGGAATGAGGTTGCCGTCCTTGTCGAGAACGGTGATGGCCTCCTCCTCGGAGAGCGGCGGGTTGACGCCGGCATAGAATTTCTTGCGGTAGTCGAGATGATTGAGCGTGTCGCCGGTGGGGAAATGGACGACTCGGGCGCCATCGCCATGGGTCAGAGACATCCACACCGAGCGCGGGCTGATGCCGCCATTGGTGAGGTTCATCACATGTGCGCCGTATACCGGGACGCCGCCGCCCGTGCGGGTAACGACATAGGCGGAGCCTGTCGTGGGCACGCCTATGTCCTTAACCACAAGGGCGCGCATGCCCGCGGCCAGAGCCTGGCGCGACAGCTCGATGACATCGACGCCGTGAAGCTTGGCATGGGCGTGGGGATTGGTGTGGATGTGCACATCAATCGCTCCGTGGAGAAGTTCATCTGCGAGCGTAGGCATTGCGAAGGTCCTGTCGGTCTGGGGAGGGTGCCGGCGGCGCGGGGGGAGCGCCACCGGCTGACGGTGTGCAGCGCGGCGGAGACCGCCGCGGCCGCTTATTCGAACAGGCTCTTGGCCTCGTCGACGGCTTCGCCGACGGCGCTCTCGGTGGAGTAGCCACCCAGCACCATCTTCTGCATCATCTTGGAGAGCACATGGGCCTGCAGCACCTTGAACGAATCCGGCTGCACGACGCCGACCTCGGCGAGCTGCGGCACGCCATTGGGAAGCGCCTGCTCGATGATGGTCTTGGCCGCGGCCTGCGCGATCCCGGTCGAGATGGAGGGATCGTTGTTGTAGGCCTCGGACTCCGCCGTCGAGCGGCGCGGCGGCCAGAAGTGCACCGGCACCGAATGCAGCCAGCGTATCTCACGCTCGCCGGTCTCGAGGAAAACGAGGAAGTCCTTGGCGAGGTCCATGTTCCGTGCCCCGGCCGGAATGCCCCAGGCTTTGGTGAACAGTGTCGAGGCATAGCGCGCCTTGTCGCTCGTGCCCTTCGGCACGACCACGACGCCGACCTTGTCGCTCAGCTCGGGGTTGGTGCGCAGCACCTGGCCAACCATGCGCGCGGGGTAGATCGAATGGGCCACGCGGCCGGTCGCGAAGGCGTTGAGCACCTCGAGATTGCCATATTGCGCAGCGCCGGGCGGCGCGTACGCGAAGAGCTGCTTTTCGAACTCGTAGGCGGCGATGGCCTCGGGCGTATCCAGCGCGAGATTGCCTTCGGCGTCCATGATGCTGGCGCCGTTCGACCACATGAAGGCCTGAACGGTGTCACTGGCGTGGTTCTGCGTATTGAGCGCCAGCGCGATGCCATAGATGCGGCCGCCCGCGTCGGTGAGCCCGTCCAGCGTCTGCACATTGTGCAACAGCTCATCCCAGGTGGTCGGTGCTTCGAGACCCGCGGCCTCGTAGAGATCCTTGCGGTACCAAAGCAGGTTGAAGCCGTTGGCGAAGGGAACGCCCCACACCTTGCCGTCGAACGTCACGGCCTCAAGAGGTACGGGGAAGTAGTCATCGCGGCCGATGCGGTCGATGACGTCATCGAGCGGTTCGAGCAGGCCCTGCCCGGACAGCACCGAGGAGGCGAAGTCGTCGAGATGGACGATGTCGGGCGGGTTGCCGGCGGCCGAGGACGAGACGATCTTCTGGCCGATCTCGGTCCAGGTGATGGTCTGGTATTCGACAGTCACACCGGGATGATCTTTCTGGAACTCGGCGATGACGAAATCCATTGCCGCGACAGAAGCCGGATCGCCTTCGGCGCTCAGGATCTGCAGCGTTTGCGCCGCGGCAGGGGCGATCATGCCCAGCCCGGCCGCTGTTGCCAGCGCCGCGAGCGATAATCTCAGACCTTGCATGTTGTCCTCCGTTTTCAGCAAGTAGAGTGAGAGTCTATTTCACCGATCCAGCACCCAGACCCTGCACGAGGTATTTCTGAATGAACATGAACATGACGAGGATCGGAGCGGTGATGAGCACGCCCGACGACATCATCAGGCCAGGCTCGATCGAGGTGCTTTCGAGGAACATCGAGATGCCCAGGGACAGCGTCTTGCTCGATTCCGACTTGATGAGGATCAGGGCGTAGATGTAGTCGTTCCACGACAGGATGAAGGTAAAGATGCCGGCGGCGATCAGTCCCGGCCGCGCCATCGGCAGCACGATCGACCACAGGGCACGCAGGCGGCTGCAGCCGTCCACCATGGCCGAATCCTCGACATCACGCGGTACGGCGAGGAAGAAGTCGCGCAGCATCCAGATAACGAAGGGCAGCGCGAATGTGGTGTGCGCGAGCACCAGGCCGAACAGCGAGTTAGTCAGGCCCAGCCGCGCAAAGATGATGAACAGCGGCACGCCGAGCAGGATCGGCGGGAACATGTAGATGAAGAGCACGCTGGCCGAGAATACCGGCTTGGCGAGGAACGGAAAACGGGTCAGCGCGTAGGATGCCGGGCTGGCGATGGCCAGCGCTAGCACTACGGTGCAAACGGCGACGATCAGGCTGTTGAAGGTATAGGTGACGAAGTTGGTCGCATCGAACAGCTTCACGTAGCTGTCGAGCGTCGGCGCGATCGGCAACAGCGTCGGCGGGCTGGCGAACTGCTCAGCATCGCTCTTGAGCGACACCGACACCATCCAGAAGAGCGGAAACAGGATGACGAGCATGGCGATGCCGGTCAGAACATAGTCCCAGATGTGAGCGCGCGACTTCATGCCTGGCCCCGATTGGCGACGAGCGAGCGGTAGTAGATGGCAAAGACGAAGACGAGCACGATGCACAGCAGCATGCCGACCGCTGCGCCGCGGCCGACGTCGTAGAGATTGAATGCGTGGATGTAGGCGAGGATCGGCAGCGTCTGCGTGCTGCCGAAAGGCCCGCCCTGGGTGGTGAGCCAAACGGCGTCGAACTTGTTGAACATCCACAGCGTGCGCACCAGCAGCACCAGCGCCAGCGTGCCCGAAATCTGCGGCAGGGTGATGTGCCAGAAGCGTGCTAGCGGGCCGGCGCCGTCGATCAGCGCGGCCTCGTAGAGCTCGCCCGGAATGCTTTGCAACCGGGCAAGCACGGTCAGCATCACGAAGGGATAGAACATCCAGGTGTTGATCGCGATGAGCGTGGTCATTGCCATGAAGGCGTTGCCGAACCAGGCAATCGGCTCGGCGATCCAGCCCATGCCCATCAGGGCGGCATTGAGGATGCCGTAAAGGTCATTGAGGATCCAGCGGAACACCAGGATGGCGACCACCGTGGGCACGAGATAGGGGAACATCAGCGCGCCCCGCGCGATGCTTCGGCCGAAGAACGGCCGGTTGAGCAGAAGCGCGAAGGCGACGCCGATGATTGTCTGTAGCGCCAACGAGCCGCCGGCGAAGATCACGCCATTGAGCAAAGAGCGCCAAAACTCGTTGCTGCGCAGGAAGAAGGCGTAGTTCGCGAAGCCGATGAACCGACCCGTCTGCTCGAACAATTGCTGCTTATGAAGGCTCAGCCAGAAGGTATAGATTACCGGGTAGATGATCAGCACGGCGATCAGGATGACGGCCGGCGCTACGCAAGCGAGGGCGAACAGTCGATCCCGGCGCTCCAGCGAACCGAACCTGGGTGGTCGCTGCGCGCTCATCTGAACCGCGATCCGCTGGCGCGACCAAGCCCGCGCTCACTCCGTGACGACATGACTGCTCCCTCCCGGTGCACCGGCGGCCTTTTTGCGTTCAGTGGGGCGAGCCTATTTCCGTCTGCCTGCTTGTCAAGCTAATTGTCATCTTGTCCTACAATCTGATTTGGCCTAGTACGATTGCAGGTGGCAACAGCGCCCGCGAACGGGAGGTTCGCAGGAGGCACCGCCCTTGCACGTGGAGGGGGAACGAAAACGGTGAAGATGCGGATGACCGAGCCCATTGCGGCCCCGTCGGGCCGGCCCGCCTCATTTGCACCCCGGCACGTGTCGCAGGGAGGACGCGGCGGCAGAAAACCCTGCCGCTCAGACCTCGCCCTCTTCGATCATCTTGGTGGCGACCTCGACGGCAGCGTCGAGAAGCTCCTCGCAGATGACGGCGGCGCTCTTTGCATCCCGGCGCTTCAGCGCATCGACCAGGGCACGGAACTGACCGATACCGCCGGAGCTTTCGCCGGACACGAAGACCAAGCGGCGCACCAGATTGATGCGGGCATCGAGCGACCGCAGCAGGGTGGAGATCAGGGCATTGCCCGAGCCTTCATAGAAGGTCTGGAAGAAGGCGCTCTTGGCACGCACGGTGAGGTTGAGGTCGCCCGCGACGAAGGCGCGATCGATTTCCTCGACCCCCGCCTCGAGTCGGGCAATGTGTTCCTCGGTGGCGTTTTCGACGAAGAGCCTGACCGCCATGCTCTCCAGCGCGGAGCGCACCTGGCAGATGTCGAGGATGTCGCGCGGAGTGAGCTTGGCGACAATCGGGCCCTTGTTGGGCACGGTGTGAATGAGCTGCTCGGCCTCGAGCTGGCGCAGCGCCTCACGCACCGAGCCACGACTCACGCCGAGCGAATCGCACAGGTCCTTTTCGATCAGCCGCTGACCCGGCACGAGCTGCCCGGAGATGATCGCCTCGCGTACTATCGCGACGGTCTGCTCTCGCACCGGTGCCGCGATCGCTTCAATTCTTTTCATTCAGCATTCCTACCGATCGACCTCGCCAGATGCCCGCTATCTAGAACAGCGATACGGCAGAGCGGTCTTCCACAAATCAGTTTGATGCGAGGACCGTAGCACACGAAACGCCCCCTACTACACTAGAATTGTAAAACAACATTCAGAGCTTTGCAGCGCGTTGCTGTACAGGCGCACGATGTTTATTCCCCGCGTCCAACCACCGAGCATGCACCATGAAGATCATTGATTTTCGCTGCCGCCCCAATACGCCCGAGTATTTGCGCGTCATCGATGCCCCAACCTCCCGGCCCGTTATGACGCGGCTGGGCACCACCATGCCAGCGCCGGCAACGCTGGAGCAATGGGTCGATCACATCGGCGAAATCGGCATCGAGACGGCGGTGTTTACCGGCCGGCAATCGCTCAGCACCGCCGGCATCGACGTGGGCAACGACTATGTCGCCGATGCAGTGGCGCGGTTCCCCGGCAAGGTGGTCGGCATTGCCGGGATCGACCCGACCCGCGGTATGCAGTCGGTCCGCGACGTCGTTCATGCCGTGGAAACGCTCGGCCTCAAGGGCGTCACCGTGGATCCCTTCGGCGGCCAGATGGCCGCCAATGACCGCCGACTCTATCCCGTCTATGCCAAATGCGTGGAGCTCGACGTGCCGGTGGTCATCACCAGCGGCCCCCTGCCCTTCCCAGGCCCCCGCCTGGCGCATGGCGACGTCCGCGCCATCGATGATGTGGCATCCGACTTTCCCGAGCTGACGATCATCATCGATCATTCGGGCTGGCCCTGGGTGCAGGAGACCATCGCGATCGCCTTCCGGCACGAGCATGTCTTCATCGATACGTCGCTTTATTCGCACCTGCCCGGTGGCGAGCTGTTCGCCGAGGCAGCCAACACGATCATCCCCGAGAAGCTGCTGTTTGCAAGCTGCTACCCCGTGATCCCGCTCGAGGTCGCCATCGAGCGAGTGCGCTCGCTGCCCTTCACCCCCGAGGCGCTGGAGCGCGTGTTCTACAGCAACGCCGCGGCGCTGCTCGATCGCTTCGGCGCGCGCTGACCGGAGACCGCATATGCCACGCATCGACGGCTTCAAGATCCATCACCTCTCCTCGCCCATCGTGCCGCCACGGCGAACCGGCAACCACGTCTACGAAGCGCTGGAGAACGTCCTCATCGAGCTGTCCAGCGACGGCGTCGTCGGCCAGGGCTATGCATTCTCCTTCAATCGCCGGCAGGCGGCGGCCATCGCCATTCTCACCGAGGACCTGGCGGAGGCGGTCGTCGGCCGCGAGGTAGGTGAGTTCCGGCGAATCTGGCACGACCTCTGGCAGCGCATCAATTTTATCGGCCAGGCCGGCCCGCCGGTAAAGGCGCTGTCGATCGTCGATATGGCGCTGTGGGACCTGTTCGCCAGGCAGATGGGCAAGCCCGTCTGGCAGTTGATCGGGCCCCTGCGGGACACGATAGAGCTCTACCCCACCGGCGGTTTCCTCACCGATCCCATCGAGGAGGTGATCGCCGAGGTCACCGGCTTCCGCGATGCCGGCTACACAGCCTGCAAGATCAAGATCGGACGCCTCGACTGGGCCGTGGACGTGGCGCGCGTGGCTGCCCTGCGAGATGCTGTCGGGCCTGATTTCCGCATCATGGTGGACGTCAACCAGTCCTGGGACGTGGCGACCGCGATCACGGCGGGGCGCGAGCTTGCGACGCTCGGCGTCACCTGGTTCGAGGAACCGGTTTCCATCCATGATCTGGCCGGCATGGCGCGCGTTGCCCAGGCACTCGACATGCCCGTCGCCGCTGGCGAATCGAGCTTCGCGCAGCCCGGCCTGCTCCCCTATCTGCAGGCCGGCGCATGCAACAATCTGATGCTCAACATGATGCGCGTGGGCGGCCCGACGGAGTTCATGCGTGTCGCGGCCGCCGCCGATGCCTACGGCATTCCGGTGTCGTCGCACACCTTCACCGAGACCTCCGCGCAACTGCTGGCGGCGCTGCCCAACGGCACCATCGCCGAATATGTTCCGGGCTGGTGGGACCCGCTGTTCGAGGAGCCCCTGGATATCCGCGAGGGCGTGCTGCATCTGCACGGCCGGCCCGGTTTCGGCCGCAGCTTTTCGCCAGACCTCATCCGCAAATACGCCGTCTAGTCACCAGGAAAGCACATCCAGAAAATGCCAGCTATCGATCAACGCTTCTGGCGCGCCGTTGCGGAAAGCGCGAACAGCGACGCTACCTTCATCGAGCGCACGCGCCACCTGGAAGGCTGCGTGATCCGCCTCGGAATCGACGATGCGAGCACCTTCGTCGAGTTTCACCGTGGCCGCGCGAGCGTGCTCGGTGCCAGCTTCATGCGCGGCGCGCGCATCAGCATCAGCGGCCCTTCGGCCGAATGGGGGCGGCTCGTGAGTGGAACGATCCACTATATGCGCGCGATCAACCCGCTGCATGGGCACCTCAAGCTCGAAGGCGACGCGCTGATGGCCAATTGGGCGGCACGCGGCCTTTGCGCCTTCATCGCTCTCGCCGTCGCGGCACACAACTCAGCAAAGGACGCCGAGCATGCGTGAGATCAGCGGGCACTATGTCGAAGTCGACGGGATCAAGACCTATTACGAAAGCTGCGGCGACACCGGGCCGGTGGTCCTCATGCTGCACACCGCCGGGCGCGATTGCCGGCAATGGCACGGCGTGATGGAGGAACTGGGCGCGCGCTACCGCACCATCGCCTTCGATCTTCCCGGCCACGGCAAGAGCTGGCCGCTGCCCGACATTTATTGCCTCCAGGATATCGGCGAGATCGCGGGCTGGATCGACCGCTTCGCGACGGCCATCGGCGCCGCCAGCTTCGTAATGATGGGGTGCTCGCTGGGCGGCAATATCGCGCTGCTGCTTGCAGCGCGCAATCCGCGAGTGGTCGCGGCGCTGGCGCTCGAAGGGGTGGACTGGTCGCCCGTCCTGTCGGAGACCAGCCTCGATCTGCTGACGCACCCGCAGGTCAATCTGATGCACTCCAACATGGACTATTCGATGAGCCTGGTGGGGTCGGAGGCCACGCCCGAGGGTCGCGCCTTCTCGGAATGGGGCGTGCTGTCGCTGATCCCGCTGGCGCAACAGGGATGCCTGCGTGCCTACTCGCGGTGCGACTTCCGTGACGAGACCGGCAATATCCGCGTCCCGGTAATGCTGCTGCGCGGCACCGAGGACTGGGCGGTCTCGAAGGATCAGGTCGAAGCCACGGCGGGGCGGCTGACGAATGCGGCGCGGGTGACGGTGGAGGAGATCGAGGGGATCGGCCATTTCCCCCATCTCGAAGCCCCGGCGACGATCGCGGAACGCACGCTCGCGTTTCTCGACGATCTCGATCTGCGCGGCGCGTGAGGAGGAAGACCGCTCATGCGCCTCGTCAGCTTCCATGCAAGTTCCCGCGACTCATTTGGCGTCGTCAATGATGACGGAATCGTCGATCTCGCACCGCGGCTGCCCGAGTATGCCGACCTCGCGGCTGTGCTGGCCGCGGGTACACTCCATCGCGTGCCGTCGCTGGCGGACCGCGACGCCGACTTCGCGCTCGCGGACGTGCAGCTTCGGCCGGTCATTCCGGTGCCGGGCAAGATCATCTGCGTGGGCGGCAATTATGCCCAGCACCTCCGCGAATCCGGGCGCGACCTGCCCACCTATCCCATGCTCTTCGCACGCTTCGCGGAGAGCCTGATCGGCGCGGGGCAGCCCCTGCTGGTGCCGCCCGAATCCGAGCAGCTCGATTTCGAATGCGAGCTCGCGGTGATCATCGGCCGCGCCGGGCGCCGGATCGCGCGAGAGGACGCCCTTGCCCATGTCGCCGGCTATAGCTGCTTCAACGACGCCAGCGTGCGCGACTGGCAGCGCCACACCTCGCAGTTCCTGCCGGGCAAGAATTTCGCCGGCACCGGGGCGCTTGGCCCCTGGCTGGTGACCGCCGACGCCATGCCGGCGCTCGAGGACCAAACGATGGTCACGCGCCTCGACGGGATCGACGTGCAGCACGCGCGCTTCGACGACATGATCTTCGACGTGCCTTATCTCATAAACTATTGCTCTACGTTTATTCCCCTGCAGCCCGGCGACGTCATCGTGACCGGCACGCCGCACGGCGTCGGTGCCTTTCGCGAGCCGCCGCTGTGGATGCGTCCGGGCAGCATGGTCGAGGTGGAGATCTCGGGCATCGGCGTACTGTCGAACCCGATTGCCGCGGAAACGCCGATCTAACGCGAGGGCTAGCTGCGCCGGTCGCCGCCGTTGGCGCGCAATTGCGCAAGAACGTTGTTCTGTGCCGCGATAACGTGTTTCCGTGACGCCTCGCCGGCTCCGACGGGGTCACGGCTCTTTAGAAACTGCACAAGAACCCGCAGCTCATAGATGCTTTCGGGCAGGCGCTCGGCGGACGACAAGGACACCCTGCGCAGCAACGCCACACGGTCATTCATGCTGCGCAGGATAGCCGGGATCATCGCGTTGCCGGAGCCCGCGAACAAGACATCGTAGAACCGGGATTTCGCTTCCAGCCGCTTATCCAGATCCGGCCGGGAATAGGCCTCGGTAAGCGCGTCGAACGCCTCCTGCAGCGACGCTATGTCGGCATCGCTCGCAGCCTGGGCGAAGAGCCGGGCTGCTTCCGATTCGAGCGCCGCACGCACTTCATAGATGTCCCGTGCATCCTTCTCGCTCAACTGCGCAACGACGGGGCCGCGATTGGGGATGCTCTCGATCAGATGCTCCGATTCGAGCTGCCGCAAGGCCTCGCGAACCGAGCTGCGGCTGACGCCCATCAGGTCGCAAAGCTCTCTTTCCAAGAGCCTCTGGCCGGGCTCGAAACGCCCCGAAGTGATTGCCAGGCGCAAGGCAGAGACGACCTTCTCGCGAACGGGCGCCGCGGCTGTGTCAATGCGCATCGAGCCAATCATTTCTGAACTCACCTAAGGCCAGTCGAATGCAATAATCGGCGGAACGAGCGGCAGACCGAGTGTTTGGATGGGGTTCTATTAGCCAACTCTCGCACGCCGGGCAATGGCGGGGCCTCCCGTTCGAGGCAGGGAACGGGGAGCACGCCCGCCCCCTGGAACGCCGGTCATTGCTCTTCGGTGAACACCTTTTCGCGCTTGGCGCGGATCGTCGGCAGGACGGTCGCGACGAGAAGCATGACGGCGAGCACCAGCAGAACCGCGCTCAGCGGACGATCGATGAAGGTCATGAAACTTCCCCGCGAAAGCAGCAGCGCACGCCGCAGATATTCCTCCATCATTGGCCCGAGAATGAAGCCCAGGAGCAGCGGCGCCGGCTCGCAGCCGAGCTTGATGAACATATAGCCCAAAAGGCCGAAAAGCGCCGTCAGCAACACCTCGAAGCTGGAGTTGTTGACGCTGTAGACGCCGATGCAGCAGACCACGAGGATGATCGAGAACAGCAGGCGGTAAGGCACCCGCAGGAGCCACACCCAGATCCCGACGAGCGGCAGGTTGATGACGACGAGCATCAGGTTGCCGATCCACATCGACGCGACCAGCCCCCAGAACAGCACAGGCTGCTCGGTGATGATGTTGGGCCCCGGCTGAATGCCCTGGATCAGCAAGGCGCCCATCATCAGCGCCATGACGCTGTTGGACGGCAGCGCCATGGTAAGCAGCGGGACGAAAGCCATCTGCGCGCCGGCATTGTTGGCAGCCTCCGGCGCGGCAACACCCTCGATGGCGCCCTGCCCGAAGCGCTGCGGCTGCTTCGACAGCTTTTTTTCGAGCGAGTACGCGGCAAAGGAACTCAATGCCGCGCCACCGCCGGGCAGCATGCCGAGGATGGACCCCAGCGTCGTGCCCCGTACAATGGCCGGGAAGGACGCCTTCATGTCGGCTCGGGTCGGCATCAGACCGGTGATCTTGGCATTGAGCACGGAGCGCTTCTCCACCGCCTCGAGGCTGCGGAGCACCTCCGAAATGCCGAACAGACCCATGGCAAGCGGAATGAAATCGATGCCGTCATAGAGTTCCAGGATGCCGAAGGTATAGCGGCTCACACCGGTCGTCGCGTCGGCGCCGACGGTTCCGAGGAACAGCCCGAGGACGACCATCATCACGGCCTTGAAGACCGAGCCGCTCGCAAGCACCACGGCCGTGGCAAGGCCCAGCACCATCAGGCTGAAATATTCGGCCGCCCCGAAGCTCTGGACGACGCGCGAAATGGGTTGCGCCGCAACGCCCAATATGAAGGTGGCGACGGTCCCCGCAAAGAGCGACCCGATTGCGGCGATGGCGAGCGCCGGACCCGCCCGGCCCTGGCGCGCCATCGCATAGCCGTCGAGGCAGGTGATGACCGACGACGATTCTCCCGGCAGGTTGACGAGGATGGCGGTGGTCGAGCCGCCATACTGCGAGCCATAGTAGATGCCGGCCAGCATGATGAGCGCGCTCTCGGCCGGCAGCCCGTAGGTAACCGGCAGCAGCATCGCGAGGGTCGCCGTAGGCCCGAGGCCGGGCAGCACGCCGATCAGCGTTCCCACCAGGACGCCCACGAAGCAGTAGAAGATGTTCCACGGCTCGAAGGCCACCATGAAGCCGAAGCCGAGTTGAGCGAGCGTCTCCATCAGAACGGCCACACCGGAATGTGGAGGCCGAGCAGATAGACGAAGAGGACGATCGAAACCACGGCCGCCACAACCGCCAGGATCACGGTCTCATGCCATCGTCGATCGGCGGCGGCAAAGCTGGAGATCACGACGAGCAGCATCAAGGACAAAGCGAGCCCCAGGGGCTTCAGCGTCAGTGCGAAGGCAGCCATCGACCCAAAGATGATGGCGAGGTTCTTGAGTGCCCACGGTTCGACCGCAAGCCGTCTCGACCTGGCCAGCGACCACGCGAGCAGGATCAGCCCCATGGCGCACAGCGCGAGGCTCAGCGCGGTCGGGATGAAGCCCGGCCCCATGCGTGCCGGCGTGCCTCTTTCGAGATGCTGGGCACCAAAATAGCCGGCCCCGCCAAGCACGATCGAGAACACGGCAAAAGCGAAGTCCTGGCTTTTGGCCGCGGAGAGGGGGGCTTTCTGATCGGCTTCGGTACCATCCGGCATAGCGCGGCCTTCTGCGGGTTTGGATTGCGTGACGCCGGTGCCGGGTCACACCGTGGCGATCGGGTTGACCGGCGAGCCTACGGCGCCCGGCAGGGCAAGAGGCGCGGCCGTCAACAGGAAGCGCGTGCGCTGCCGGCTGTGCAGCCATTCGGCGAGATCGCTCAGATACCAGAGCTCGCCCAGAGGGATGCCGAGCTTGAACAGGCAGTGCTCATGCAGGGGATAGACCGCGGTGCCGGGCGTGAGGCGATCGGCGGGGCTCTTCTCGACGGCATAATTGTCGGCCGCGATCGCGACGATTCCCGCCTCGGTGATCCAGTTGAGCAGCCGCTGGTCGCGGCCATCGAGAGCGGCGCCGCGCTTCGACAGCGCGTCCTTGTCGGGCTTTCCCTGCATGTCGAGGATGGCGCGGGCATAGCCCGTATGCAGGCAGAGGATGTCGCCGCGCTCGATCGTGATCTTGTCCGCATCCAGTATTTGGCGGATGCCGTCGAAGTCGATCAACGCGCCGGCATCGCCATGATGCCGCGCGATGTCGAGCAACACACCGCGGCCCTGCACCGGGTGACGGGCCATGCTGTCGACGCCGAGCTTGCCGGCGAAAGAGCGGCGGTCGCCATTGACCTCGCGCGCGACGATATCGACGCCGCCGCGATAGCCGTTGTAGTAGACGGTCGCGTCGCTCGCCCCGACGCCGGTATCGAACTTGCCGCCCACATGGGCCAGCGCATCCCAATGCGTCGAGTATTGCGGGAAGAGCACGCACATGTCGTCATTCGTGACGTCGGGCGCGGCATCGAATTCCTGGCTCATGTCGTAGTTGAAATGGCCCTTGCCTCGCCGGATCGAGGGCGAAACCTGCGGCGGAAAGCGGCTCGCATTGAGCGCGTTGCCGCCCGGCAGGTCGAGCGGCAGGCTCAAGGAAAAGGTCCTACCTTCCCTGACCTCCGCAATGCCGCGGCGCACGGCGTCGGCATCGAGCCAGTTGATGCGGCCGAGCTGATCGTCGCGGCCGAAATCGCCCCAGTTGGAGCCGAGGGGGCGCTTCACCCAACGCGGTTCGGCAGAATTCATGGTGTCAGGTCCTTCGATTGCAGATCGCGCAAGAGGCCGAGCGAGACGCGGCTCGCTCGGCCCAGGGTCTCAGACGGCGGATCCTTACTGCTGCTCGATACCGGCCTCGCTGATGAGCGCCGCCCAGCGGTCGATGTTTGAAAGGACCGTCTCGTTGAACTCGGCCGGCGTATTGGGAGCCGTGGTCGCGCCGAGCGCACCCAGCTTCTCGAGCACCTCGGGGTCCGTGAGAATGCTGTTGAGCTCCGCATTCAGCTTCTCGACGATCGCAGCGTCAGTGCCGGCGGGAACGAAGATGCCCTGCCAGAGCGTCACGACATAGTCCTCGAGGCCCGATTCCCTTGCCGTGGGAACGTCTGGGAGCTGCGGTGCCCGCTCGACGGAGGTGACCGCGAGCGGCCTTATGGCGCCGCCCTGGATCTGCGCCATGGACGAGGTGATGTCGCTGAACGACACTTGCGCCTCGTTCGCGGCGACGGCAGCCAGCGCCGGCGCGCTACCGTTGTAGGGAATGAAGGTGAGCTCTTCGAGCTCGGCCTGCAGCTTGAAGAGCTCGGCGTTGATGCGGCCGGCGGTTCCCGACACGGCAACGTTGAACGTATCTGGGTTGGCGCGTGCGTACTCGACGAGGGCACCAAGATCGTTCGCCTCGATCGTCGGATTGACCGCAACGACGAACGGCATCGACACGAGCTGGATCACCGGCGTGAGATCCTTGCGCAGGTCGTAGGGGAAATCGCGCAGCAGGCTGAAATTCTGCGTGATGGCCGACGAATCGATCAGCAGCGTATAGCCGTCGGGCTCTGCACCGGCGACCGCGCGACCGGCGATGGTGCCACCCGCGCCCACCGTGTTGATGATCGTCACCGGCACGTTCCACGCTTCCGACAGTTTGGCGCCGACTGTGCGCGCAATAATGTCGGACGCACCGCCCGCGCCATAGGGAACGACCAGCTCTATGGCCCGATCAGGATATTGCTGCGCCCAGGCCTGTGATGCCGCCAACATGCCGCCGGCCGCCATTGCAATCAAAGCCACGCGAACCGCCACTGTCCTACGCATTCATCCCTCCATTTTTATGCGAACTCGGTGGTCCGCGCCAATCGTGTCAGACAATATGATCGGAAGATGAGAGAGTCAATTGCTTGTGGCGCGTCGCGACCGGCGGCTGATGGAATCAAAATATGAATGTCAAGATATTGTTATATATGCTCTTTCATGAACAGCCTGCCGTCGCGCAGGGGTACCTCCTCAAAGTCAATTCAGATTGACAGACTGTCCGATCAGAATACAAGAGATCCCATCGGCTTGAAGGCCGGGGCGCGCCGACAGCTCGCCGACACCCGTCAATGATCGAGTTGACACTCAGGACGGCTGACCGGCCGCGAGGAGAACAAGGAGCATGGAGACGTTGCGAGATGAATGACGAGATGTATGAAAAGGGACTGCGCATCCGTCGCGCGACGCTGGGAGATGCCTATGTCGACAAGGCATTGTCGCAAGCCGATGACTTCACGGACGACATGCAGAAGCTCGTCACCACCTATTGCTGGGGCGAGGTCTGGGGGCGCGAGGGACTGGATCGAAAAACACGCTCGACGATCAACCTGGCGATGCTCAGCGCCCTCAACCGACCACACGAACTCGCCACCCATGTGCGTGGCGCGCTGAAGAACGGGCTCACCGAAAACGAGATCAAGGAGATCTTCCTTCAGGTCGGCATCTATTGCGGCGTGCCCGCTATGATCGACAGCTTCCGCGTCGCGCGCCAGGTGATCGAGGACGTCAATGCCGGACGATAAGAGCGGCCGACATGTGGGGCTGGTGGGCCTCGGAGCCATGGGGGCGCCGATGGCGCGGCGGCTCGCCGCCGCCGGACATCGGCTCGCCCTCTATGACATCGACGCCGGAAAGGCAGCCGCCCTCGCCGAGGAGACCGGCGGCATTGCGGCGGGCAGCCTTCCCGAGCTCGCGGCGCAATGCGACCTCGTCATCACCATGCTGCCTAACTCGAGGATCGTGCGCGAGGCGCTGATCGGCAGCGAACAGGACCCCGGCGTGGGCGCGGGTCTCGCCAGGGGCGCGACCGTCGTCGACATGAGCTCCTCCTCCCCTATCGTGACGCGCGAGCTCGGCGCCGAGCTCGCCAGGCGCGGCGTGGCGCTGCTCGATGCCCCGGTGTCAGGCGGGGTGGGGAGAGCGAAATCGGGGACTCTCGCCATCATGCTGGGCGGCGACGATGACGGCGCCATGGACCGTGCCACGCCGGTGCTCGAGGCGCTGGGGACGCTCTATCGCGTAGGTGGCCTCGGCAACGGCCACGCGCTCAAGGCACTCAACAACTATGTCTCGGCCGCCGGCCTGGCGGCGGCGTGCGAAGCACTCATCGTCGGCGAGGCGTTCGGGCTCGACCCCGAGCGAATGGTCGACGTGTTGAACGTGTCGACCGGCCGCAACAACTCCACCGAAAACAAGCTCAAGCCCTTCGTAATCACGCGACAATTCCGTTCGGCGGGCTTCACGATGGAGCTGATGGCAAAGGACATCGGTCTCGCGGCGGATCTGGCCGAAGAACTGGGCCTGCACATGTCGGGACTGCAGGCAGCCCGCAGTTTATGGCAGGACGCATACGCCGCGCTCGGCAAGGGGACGGACCACACCGAAATCTTCCGCTACCTCGCCGGAGAGCGATAGCCACACCATTCACAGCAGCTTTTGCTGATCTACGGCCCGGGAGCAATGCTGGACCTGCCCGACCATGCCGTAGTCGTCGCCGGTTTGCAGGGCAGGCACCACCAAGGCTGCGGCCGACGATGAGACCTGCTCGCGGCGCCACCCATGGGCATAGCGGCGCACCGCGTCGAAACCGCCCTCGTAGCCGAGGCCCCGCAGCTCTGGGCGGGCCAGCGGGGCGTGGGAGCGACTCCGGGCCACGCCTACGGGCATCATCTTTCCTATCGCAGCCCGCCTGACTTTGCCTTCTAGCTGGCGTCGCTGCCGCTGCCACCCGGCTCCCACATCTCTCACTTGGGCCTGACGAAGTCGTCGTCGCCACCGCCGCAGGCGGAGCAGCCGCCATAGTCGAGCGGCAGGTCGTCCTTGGGCACCGGCACGAAGCTCTCCCAGGTGCCGGGTACGCGATAGAGCGCGCCATTGCCCATGTCGATCGGCGGAATCTGCGTCGGCCGGTAGCTGCCGTCGAACGACGCCCCGTCGGCGTGCATGGTGAAGGTGCCGATGCCGGCATAGCCCTGGCTGGAGAACCATTGCAGCGTCATGGTCCTGTCCGCAACGCTGGCGGTGAACTGCCCACCCCCCGCCATGTTGTCGCTGAACGTGCCGCCCGCCGCCTGCTCCTTTTGGGCGATGTGGAACTGGAAGACGAGGCCGGTGCTGGTGCGTACCCACCAGTCCCCGGCGAAATTGGCCGGCTGCGGCTTGACCTCCTCTGCCGGCGGTGGGGCCTGCTGCATGGGCGGGGGTGGCGCTTCGGCCTCAACCGGCGGCGGCACGGGTTTTGCCGGCTGCGGCATCTCGAAGTCGAGATAGCGGCGCGATACCGAGGCGCGCGGATCGTTGGCGGCGATCAGGCACCAGCTATCATTACAGGCGAGGCATTGCACCCGCGTGCCGCCGGCGACATTGCCGATGACGGCCCCGCCAGCGCCGTTGCGGATATTGAGCCCCTGCCGCACCATGGCGGTCGCTGCCGGGCACTGGCCCTGCGGCACCGGCCCCGCCGCCGGTGGCGCTGGCACCGCCGGCTGCACCGGCTCCGGCGCCGCCGGCGGCGGCACGGGTATGATCTGCGCCGGCGGTGGCGCGGCGGCTTGTGGCGGTGCGGTGAGCGTGGCGCTCCATGCATTGAGGCCGGCATAGCTCGAGTGCCAATAGCCCGAAAAGCCGCTGCCATCGGGATAGAGGAAGAAGGTGCCGCTGCCGCTCGTCGCTCCGTCCCTGATGCGGAGGGCAAGCTCGGTCGGGCGCCCCATCGCATGGGTCACGGTGCCGCTGAGCGTGCCGGTGTCGTAGCGCCCGGCCACGGCGTTCGCGTTGAGCCCCAGATCGAGCGCCAAGCTCAGGGGTTCGCTGCTGTCGGGCGCCTTGCTGAGCGCGAACGTGCCGAGGAACTCGCCCGTCTGGTTGGGCTTGGTGAAGACATTGCTCGAATAGCCGTCCCAGCTCCCTCTGGCGTTGCCCGCGGTGGGCTTGGTCGCGGGATCGCCCTGCGTCCACATGCCGGCGAAGGTGGTGCCATCGGGCGCGAGGTGGAACAGCAGCGTGCCGCTCGCCTTGCCCTGCGTCCATACCGCATAGAGGTCGCGTCCGACCACTCTGCCGTCGCTGATCTTGCCGAAGCCGTAATCGCCGCTGACCCGCCCCGTGACGTCCTGGGTCAGCGTCATGTTGTAGATGACGCCGTTCTGCACCCTGGTGACCCAACTGCCCGAAAAGCTCACGCCGGCCGCCGGCGACGGCGCCGTCGGCATGGGGTCCCTGGGTTTGCCCGTGGTGTGCACCGGCTTGTCCGCCACGGGGGCGGGCGCGGGCGGCTTGGCCCGGCCGGTCTTTTTTATCGGCTTGGGCTGCGGCACGATGGTGAGGTTGTCCCTGGTGCACACCACCATCTGACGATACGAGCTGCCGTTCGGCCGATAGTTCACGAAAGGCGCGAACCAGCTGCCAGGATGCTTGCCGTCCAGCGTGTAGAAACTGCCGTCCATCGCCGCATAAACGCCGCCGCTGTCGGGCGCAGGCAGGATCTCGCTGATCCCGCCGCCATAGATGTAGGGCGGGATGCTGCCGTCGCCCTTGCGCGTCTTCCACATATAGAGATTGAAACTGATGCGCCCCGACCGGACATTGAAATGGCCGTTCCCGATCTCGCCATGCAGTTGATCCTCGGGATTGCCCAGGGTCTGCTTGTACGAGATGGCCGTGCCGCCGAAAATGTTCGCGCCGTTACTGTCGATCAGGATGGAATTGTCGGCGCCGTTGCGGGCGATGCGGAACATCGGCATCAGGATGCGGTCGTCGCTGGTATGGAGATAGGCCGAGCTCAGCAGGCTCCACTCGCGGCAGACGGAAGGCGCGAAGGGCTGGCAGTCGCGCCCGATATTGGCGTTGGCCGGCCGCCGCCCCGCATACCAGTCCGACCAGTAGTCGAGACAATAGTCGCGCGTGATGAGGCTCTCGCCGCGCGCGCCGGTGAGCTGCGCCGGCGCCTGCCACGGTTCGTTGCCCTTCTTCCACGCCACCCAGATCGCGCCCTTGGCGTCCTGATAGAACACTTCGAGCTGCAACGGATCGGGCAGCACCACGGCGCTCAGCGCGTTTCCGGCCACCGCGGCGCCCGGCTTCGCCGCCGCCAGAACCGCGTTCCACCTGCCATTGTTCTCCTTCCACACGTCGTTGAGGCGCCCATCCTGGCCGATGCTGAAGGTCTCGAGGTGATTGGCCGCCGGCAGCATGGCGGCGCTGATCGGCGCGCCGGGCGGCGCATAGCCGGCATCGGTGATGCGATCGAGGCCCCAGCGATGGACGTCGAGATCGGTCTTGTAGGCCACCATCGCCGCGCCGGTCTTGTCGGTGAAGAACACCTCCACCTGCTCGTAGGACGCGGCGCGGCCCCCATATTCGCGATAGACCACGGCGTCGAGCGCCGCGCCAGCGGCGGCGACGCCCGGCCGGGTGATCGGGAACGGGCCGTCCCAATTGTTGTTGAAGGCCTTCCATAAAAGGTTCACCGAGCCGTCCGGCGCCGTGAAGAACACCTGGCTCTGCTGGCCGCTCGCCTGATAGACCGAGGTGAGCATGCTCCCCGGCACGGCGCTGCCGGACGCGCTCATGCGCACCGGCGGATTCCAGGCCTTGTTGTTGGCCTTGTAGACGGCGTTGAGTGCGCCGTCGGCGGTGATGCCGAAGACATGGAGCTGGTGATTGACCGGCTGCCAGAAGCCGGTGAGCGCCGAGCCGGGCACGGCAAAGCCCGGCCCGGTGAGCTTGGCCGGCGCGTGCCAGTCGCCATTGTGGTCCTTCATCACGACGCTGAGCGCGCCGGCGCCATCGACCCAGAACACCTCCATCTGGTCGTTCTGCACCTGCCACAGCGCCTTGATCTGCGCGCCCGGCATGCCCCAATCGTAGGGCGTGATCCGCTGCGGCTGGTGCCAGTAGTAATCGGCGCCCTTCCAGACGACGTTCACCGCGCCCCGTTCGTCGATCCAGAACACCTCCATCTGGTTGTAGCGGCCCGGCTCCCAGATGGCACTGATGCCGGCCCGGGGCGGCGTCGTGACCGCCGCCGAGCTTGCGGCCGTCGCCGCGGTCGACGCTAGGCACAGCGCCAAGAGGAGAAGGAAGTGGAGCAGGTTGCGCATCGGCGGCGACCTCACTTTGGCGCGACGAAGACGTCGTCGCCACCGCCGCAGGCGGAGCAGCCGCCATAGTCGATTGGCAGATCGTCCCTGGGCACCGGCACGAAGCTCTCCCAGGTGCCGGGTACGCGATAGAGCGCGCCATTGCCCATGTCGATCGGCGGAATCTGCGTCGGCCGGTAGCGGCCGTCGAACGAGGACCCGTCGGCGTGCATGGTGAAGGTGCCGATGCCGGAATAGCCCTGGCTGGAGAACCATTGCAGCGTCATGGTCCGGTCCGCGACGCTGGCGGTGAACTGGCCGCCCCCCGCCATATTGTCGCTGAACGTGCCGCCCGCCGCCTGCTCCTGCTGGGCGATGTGGAAATAGAGGACGAGGCCCGTGCTGGTGCGTACCCACCAGTCGCCGGCGAAATTGGCCGGCTGTGGCTTGACCTCCTCTGCCGGCGGTGGGGCCTGCTGCATGGGCGGGGGCGGCGCTTCGGCCTCAACTAGTGGTGGCGGCGGCACGGGTTTTGCCGGCTGCGGCATCTCGAAATCGAGATAGCGGCGCGACACCGAGGCGCGCGGATCGTTTGCCGCGATCAGGCACCAGCTATCATTACAGGCGAGGCACTGCACCCGCGTGCCTCCCGCGACAGTACCGATGACGGCCCCGCCGGCGCCATCGCGGATATTGAGCCCCTGCCGGACGATGGCGGTCGCCGCCGGGCACTGGCCCTGCGGCACCGGCTCCGCTGCTACGGGTGGCAGCGCCGGGGTCGCCTGCACCGGCTGGGACGGCGGCGGCACGGTCTGCGCCGGTGCTGCGGGCGTCGTCCGGTTGTGGCCGTTGGTCCAGTCCGTATTTGGGTTGCTGCGGGCCGTACCGGACGGGTCGCCGAGCCCGCGGCCGGTCACCACCCCGATCACCCGCTCGGCCGCCGTGCCGGCATAGGGGTCGTATGTCTTCACCGCGTCGCGGCCGAGTTCGACACAAGCCATAACGTCGCCATCGGCGCATCTGCTGACCTTGGTGGCGGTCTCGATGGCAGTTCCGAACGGCACGCCCGTCATCTTGCTGGCGAGGCCCGTGCAGGCGCTGACATTGCCCTCGGCGCAGGCGTGCAGATTGGCCGCGTCGCCGGTGGGCAGGCCCGCCGCATTGGCCGCCGCCAGCGCGATGTCGAGGCACGCCCCGATATTGTCGCCAAGGCATTGCCGGCCGTTCTGCGCGACCGCATCGGTCAGCTTTGCGGGCACGAGGCCGCGCGCCGCGGCGAGGCCGAGATCGGTGCAGGCGGTGCTGTCGCCCCGCGCACAGGCGGCACCCTTGCCGGCGGTATCGATGAGGCTGGTGTCGAAGCCCGTGGCCTTGGCCAGCGCCGTGCCGAGGCTGCGGCAGTCGGCGCTCGACTCCGCCCGGTCGGCATCGACCGCGATCAGGCATTTCTGCGCGCTGGCGAGCAGCGATGTCGCGTCCTGCACGGCGACGAGCGGCACGCCGGCCGTCTCCACCGCCTTCTGCCCGATCTGCATGCAGGCCCCGATGATGCCGTTGCGGCAGTCATTGACGGCCGTCACCAGCTCGGTAACGTCGGCGGTGGGAATATCGACGCCGGTGAGCTTTTCGACGCCGTCATGGCCGAGCGAGACGCAGGCGACATAGTCGCCCTCGGCGCAGGACAGCGCCCGCTTGGCGACCGGCAGCATGTCGGCGACCTCGTCCGGCAGCGGGTTGCCAGCCGCATTGTTGAGCCGGCCGGCGACGTCGAGCGCCAGCGCCGCGCAGGCAAAGACCACCCCGCTCGCGCAGCTTATCCCCTCCGTCACCGGCCCGAGATAGGGCGCGGCGGCGATCAGCGCGTCGGCCAGCCCCTGCTCGACGCCGCGCACGAGACGCTCGGCCTGCTCGCCGAGGCTGTCGGGGTGCGAGCGCGGCGCGCAGATCAGCCGGCTGCGCGTATCGTTGTCGTAGAGGTCGAAGGCGATGAACGAATCACGCGCCGCGCAATAGGCCTCGATGCCCATGAGCCGCGTGCATTCGTTCATCAGATAGGTGTCGGCGACGGTGCGGTGATTGCTCCAGCGGTTGAAGAACACCGAACACTCGCCGGCCTTGAGCAGCGTGTCGCCGCCGATATCGGTGAGCCGGAACGGTGTGTTCCACCCCCCGTCATTGCTCTTCCACGTGTCCCAGAGCTGCCCGACGGCGTCGAAATAGAAGATCTCGAGCTGGTTGCCCTCCGGCTGGAAGACGGCCCGCGGCACCGTCGTTTTCGGCACGGTGCCGTTGCCGACCAGCAGTTGCGGTTTCTTCCAGGCGCCATTGTCCTGCTTCCAAAGCAGGTTGACGCCGCCGCCGGGCGTGATGGCGGCCACTTCGAGATGCTGGTGCAGAGGCTGGTAGACCGCTGACAGCGCCGAGCCCGGCGTGCCGAAGCCGGCGCCGGTGAGCGTCTGCGTGTTCCAGTTGCCGTTTTGTGCGTTCCACACCACATGGGCAGCGCCATTCTTGCCGACCCAGAACACCTCGATCTGGTTCTGGAGCGGATACCAGGCGGCGGTGAGGTTGCCACCGGCCGGCACCGCGCCGGGCGACAGCAGCGATTTCGGCGCGATGAAGGTGGTGGGGCTCGACTGCGTGACGTAGTTGACGCGCCCGTCCTTGCCGACCGCGAAGGCCAGCACGCGGCTGCCATAGGGCTGGTAGACGGCCGCGACCGAGCCACCCGGCGCCCCGAAATTGTGGCCGCTGAGCCGCGCCGAGGACATCCAGCTATTGGTGAAGACCGCCGAGACGCGCGATTTGTGCAGCATCTTGAGCTCGCCATTGCGGTCGAGCCCGAAGACCATCATCTGCCCGTCGCCGGGTTGCCAGACCGCCGAAAGCTGGGCACCCGGCGCGAAATAGCCGGCCGGCCCGATCTTCACCGGCGCCGCCCATTGGTCGTGCTCCGATTCCAGCAGATTGGCCGTGCCGGCGCTGTCCACCCAGAACACCCGCAGCAGCTCGCCGGCATCCTGCCACGCCGCCGCCACCGGCGAATCGGGGATGCCCCAGCGCGGCGGCGTCAAATCGTAGGCCTGCCGCCAGCGGCCATTGCGCTCCTTGCGCACCGCGCGCACGGCGCCATTGGCCCCGATCCAGAAGGTCTGCAGCAGTGCGTAGGGGGTGGGCTGGTAGACCGTCGCAAGGCCGCGCGTCCGGCCGTCGGAAGGGGCCGAAGCCGCCGGCCCGCTCGGCAGATAGTCCAAAGCGGCAGCCGGACTGAGTATCGCCGCGACGATGATCGCGGCCAGCAAGCGGATAAGCGGCAATCGCATCCCCTCGTGCCTCACCTAGTCGCCCCGTCAGGCGGCATGTTGTTCAGGGGATTTTGGGGCTGTCGTCCACCATTTGGTGGATGACAGGCGCCGCCGCTTTGGCGACGACAGGCGAAATCATCCAGACGCCGAGGGAACGCCATGCCGATGCGTGGGCTCCAGCTTGTCCTTGCCCTACTGCCGCTGGCGCTGGCCGCGCCGGCCGTTCGGGCCGACGATGTGGCCGGCAGCGCCGACCATCCGCTGGTCGGCCGCTTCGCCGGTGCCACGATCATCGGCTACAAGGCCGCCGCGCTCGACCAGACGGCGCTGCTGCAAGCGCCGCACGACTACGGCGCCCTGCTCGACCGCGACGCCCTCGCCGACCGCTCCGGCCCCGAATGGCTGCCGCTCGAAGGCCGTGTGACGCGCATCCGCTACGAGATGCCACCCGGTCACGCGGCACTCGAAGTGGCGCGCAGCTACGAGGCGGCGCTGACGGCTCAGGGCTTCACCATCGTCTTCGAGTGCGCCGACGCCCAGTGCCTCACTGGCTCGCTCACCGACGACTATCTGCTCGGCCAGCAGCTCGACACCGACAATTACGACACCACCCGCTACGCCACGCACCTGCATTATTTCCTGGCCATGCAGGGAGGCGGCGAGGCGGGCGGCTACGATGACGGCTTCTACGAGTCCGAACCCGTCACCGACATGGGCGGCCCCGGTTCCGACATGGAGGGTCCGGGCTTGGAGATGGGTGGGCCTGGCTCCGAAGCCGACAGCCCCGGCTTCGAGACGGGCGGGCCAGGCTTCGATCAGGGCGGTACGCCCTTCGACACGCCCTTCGATATGGGCCCGGCCGCGACGCAGCCCATCTATGTGGCGATCCTCGTCGGCGAGGACCAGGCCCTCACCACCGCATTCGTCGAGGTGGTCGAGCCGCCCGCCGGCAGCATCGACGCAGCCGCCAATATTGGAGTGCTGGGCGCCCAGCAGATGGCGACGACGCTCGACGCCGGCCAGTCGGTGAACATCTATGGCCTGCATTTCGCCTATGACAGCGCCGCGCTGCAACCCGACTCGCGGCCGACGCTCGACCAGATCGCGCAATTGCTCGCCGCCCAGCCGCAGCTTCGCCTCGCCGTGATCGGCCACACCGACAATCAGGGCAGCGCCGGCTACAATCTCGAGCTGTCGCAGCGCCGCGCCCAGAGCGTCGTCGCCGCCCTCGTCGGCGAGTACGGCATCGCGCCCGACCGGCTGCTGGCCTCGGGACAGGGTTATAACCAGCCCGTCGCCTCGAACGACACCGAAGAGGGTCGCGCCCAGAACCGCCGCGTCGAGCTCGTCGCTCGGCCCTGAGATCTCGCACAGGACAAAGCGTTGGCTGATCCGGTTTCGCGCCTGGTCGGTCCCCTCCTGGGATCGACAGGCAACGCCCATCGGTGCGTAGCTAGGTCATGCCGGAAAGCCATCCTCGAGCAGCCAGGTTCGGTATCGTGATCGGGGTGCTGATGACCGGTGGAGCTCGCCATGAACGCGAGCCAATCTGGATCGTCTCATCGTGCCCAAGCTGTCTCCCTGGGCATGGGGCAAAAAAGCCGGAGGCCCGCCCAGGCGCGAGCCTCCCGTCACATTACGCTCAAAGATAGTTGAGTCCCTTTTCGGCGAGGCGCTGGCGCATCTTGTAGATGTCGAGGCCGAGTTCGCCAGCGGCAAGCCGCTGGCGCTTGTCCTCCTCGGCGGCGACGCGCGCCTCGGCCTTGCCGGCCACGGCGGCGGCCTCCTCCCGGCGCACCACGCACACCCCATCGTCATCGGCGACAATGACATCACCCGGATTAACCAGTGCACTGGCGCAGACGATCGGTACATTGACTGACCCCACCGTCTCCTTGACCGTGCCCTGGGCGAAGATGGCCTTGGACCACACCGGAAATTTCATCGTCGTCAGATCCGCCACGTCCCGCACACCGGCGTCGATGATCAACCCCCTGCCTCCGCGGGCTCGCGCCGAGGTGGCCAGCAAATCCCCGAAATAGCCGTCCTCGCAGGGACTCGTCGGCGCCAGCACCAGAATGTCGCCATCCGTGAGCTGCTCGATGGCCACGTGCAGCATCCAGTTGTCCCCAGGTGGGGCCGAGATGGTCACCGCGCTGGCCGCCAGTCGCGCCCCAGGATAGATCGGCCGCATATAGCTCGCCAACAGCCCCTTGCGCCCCTGCGCTTCATGCACACTGGCCACGCCACAGGCGGCAAGCCGCGCGATGACGGCCGGGTCGGCCCGCTCGATATGCTGAATCACCACGCCCATCAGAGTTCATCCACGGTGCGCGGATGGACCGACTGAAAGCCCTCGGCGTATTTGGCCGGACGCCCACCCGACTGTCCGCCCGAATTGCGAGTGAAATGATTGGCGCGGTTCTCGGCCACATTCTTGTAATAGTGCCAGAGGTGCTCTTGCCCCTCCATCGCCTGAATGGCCGCCCACTTCTTGTCCCACACCGCGGTGATGTCGAGAAAGACATCGGGTTTCCACTCCATCTGCTCGGTCTGGTGCGGCTCGAACAGATAGACCTGCGGAGCACCAAGAATCTTCTGCCCCGGATTGTGTCCCCAAGCCTGCGCGATGGCGCGGCACTCCAGCGTCCACTGCGACACATACATATGGTCGGTGTTGTAGGGGTCGTATCTGGAGTGGGTCATGATGAAGCTGGGCTGCACGGCCCGCATCACCTCGACCAGCCGGTCCTTGGCCACGCGGTCCATCTCCAGGGGATAATCGCCCAAATCGAAGAAGGTGATATCGTGCACATCAAGTGCCCTGGCGGCATTCTCGGCCTCGCGGCGGCGCTCGCTCTTGACCCTTTCGAGCGTCATGCCAGGCTGTTTCCATAGCTTGGCACTTTCCCCGCGCTCGCCGTAAGAGAGGCACACCACCGTCACCTCATAGCCCTTCGCCGCGTGCAGGGCGATCGCCCCACCGCAGCGCCATACAAAATCGGCCGAATGCGCGCTCACAACTAGCGCCGTCTTCTGAGTCATGTCGAATATCCCGGACAAGATAGGTTTGGGGTGTCTGGCCCGGAGCTTGGCCGGGCGAGGCGGCTGAAATGCTAGTCCTCGGCGAAGGCGGTCTGGCGCGTCTTGCGGAATTTCGGCAGCGCGGCGAATACCAGCATCGCCGCGGCGACCGCCAATAGCGTGGCCGAAATCGGCCGCGAGACGAAGACAGAGAAATCGCCGTGCGAGAGCACCAGGGCACGGCGGAAATATTCCTCCACCATCGGGCCCAGAACGAAGCCCAGCAAGAGCGGCGCGGGTTCGCAATCGAGCTTGGCGAGCACGTAGCCGGCCACCCCGAAGCCCGCGACCATATAGACGTCCAGCAGCGAATAGGAGCTGGCATAGACCCCGATGCAGCAGAACATGAGGATGGCCGGAAACAGCATCGCATAGGGGATGCGCAGCAGGCGCACCCACATGCCGATCAGCGGCAGGTTGAGCACCACCAGGAATAGATTGCCGATCCACATCGACACGATCAGGCCCCAGAACAGTTCGGGATTCTTGGTCATCACCGACGGACCGGGCTGGATGTTGTGGATCACCATGGCGCCGAGCATCAGCGCCATGGTGGCTGAGCCAGGAATGCCCAGCGTCAGGGTGGGAATGAATGAGGTCTGCGCCGCCGCGTTATTGGCCGATTCGGGGCCGGCCACGCCCTCGATGGCGCCCTGGCCGAACTCGTGCTTGTATTTCGAGCTTTTCTTTTCGAGGCTGTAGGCGAAGAACGACGCTAGGGACACGCCAGCGCCGGGCAGGATGCCGATGAAGGAGCCCAGCGCCGAGCCGCGCAGGATTGCCGGTGTCATGCGCCTTATGTCCTCGCGGGTCGGCATGATGGAAGCGATCGGGGCGACCTGGACCTCGCCGCTCCGCTGGCGTTCCAGTGTCGTGGCGATTTCCGCGAAGGCGAAGATGCCGATGGTGATGACGATGAAATCGACGCCGTCCCAGAGCGCGACGCTGCCGAAGGCGAACCGCACCACGCCCGAATTGACGTCCATGCCCACGAGGCCGATCAGCAGGCCTAGCACGACCATGCACAGGGATTTCAGCAGCGGCCCCGAGGTCAGCGACACCGCACCGATGAGCCCGAGGAACATCAGTGCGAAATACTCCGCCGGCCCAAAGCTGAATGCCACCTGCGCGATGGGGCCGGAGAACGCCGCCAGAACCAACACGCCCAGGCTGCCAGCTACGAACGAACCGATGGCGGCGGCGGCCAGGGCCGCGCCGGCCCGGCCCTGGCGAGCCATCTGGTAGCCGTCGATGGTGGTCACCACCGAGGAGGCTTCCCCGGGCAAGTTGACCAAGATCGCTGTGGTCGATCCGCCATAGGCGGCCCCGTAATAGATGCCGGCGAGCATGATCAGCGCACCGATCGGGCTCAGCCCGAAGGTGAAGGGCAAGAGCATCGAGATCGTCGTCAGGGGCCCCAGGCCGGGCAGCACGCCGATCAGCGTGCCCAGGAAACACCCTACCCCCGCGTAGATCAGGTTTTCGAGTGTCAGGGCTGTTTGCAGCCCCAGTGTGAGATTGGCGATGAGGTCCATGATCTGGCGATGCCCTAGGGGCCGAGAAAGGTCGGCAGCAGTGGAATCTGGAGCTTGAGCAGCAGGTGGAACAGTCCCAGGCCGATGACCAGCTGGACGCCGATATTGATGAGGATGATACCGGGGCGCATGCCCGGCGCGGCCAGGCTCGTGATGGCGGCACCGATGGCCAACGTCGCCAACAGCCCCAAAGGCTGAATCAGCAGCCCGAACACCACTGTCGCTAATACGATGATCGCCAGGCCGCGTAGATTGATCGCACCGATCCGGCCTCCCTCCTGCGGGGCGCCACGCAACGCCCCCAGGATCACCCCGCCGCCGAGCAGGCCGAGCAGCAGGCCCAGCATCAGCGGGAAGAAGCCCGGCCCCATGCGGTCAGGCGTGCCGAGGCGGTACTGCAACGAGGCCACGACGAAGAATAGCCCGATGGCTACGAAGATCGTGCCGGCAACGAGGTCTTTCTGGTTTTCGAAGGACACGTAACCTCCCGTGCGAACGGGGCGGGCCACCCCTCATGCGGCGGCCCGCTATTCCGGCAGTCTTATTCGGGGCGGATATTCTGCTCCTCGGCCACCCGGCGCCAAGTAGCATATTCGCTCTTGACCTGCTCGGTGAACTCCTCGGGCGTGCCCCAGAGCGGACGGCCACCGTCGCGCTCAAGGAACTCAGCCATTTCCGGCGTCTGCAGCACCGCGTTCAGGTCGGTATTGATCTGCGCGACGATGGCCGGGTCCATGCCCTTGGGCCCGAACAGGCCCCACCAGTTTTCGATGATGGCGCTGTCCAACCCCAACTCGCCCACGCTGGGCAGTTCGGGCAGGGTGTCCGAGCGCTCGGCGCTGGAGACCAGGATGCCGGTCATTAGCCCCTCACGGACATGCGGGATGACTTGGGTGATGCTGCCATAGAACAGGTCGGCATGGCCGCCGATCACATCGGTCATGGCGGGCGCGCCGCCATTATAATGCACCGGCGACAGCTTGAGGCCGGCGGCGCTGCGCAGGATTTCGGTCGCGAACTGGTTGAGCGAGCCGACACCGACGGTGGCGTAGTTCAACTCGCGCTCCTTGGCGAGGGCGGCGAATTCCTCATAGTTCGACACGCCTAGCGACGGGCTGGTGGCGAGCAGCAGCGGCGTTGCGCCGATGCGCCCGATATGAGTCAATTGTTCGGCCGGATCGACCAGCGGGGTTTCCTGGATGGCCGCGCTCATGGTCACCGTCGCCGAATTGATCAGCAGCGTATAGCCGTCGGGCTTCGCCGCGGCGACCTGGCCGGTGGCCAACAGCGTGCCGGCGCCGGGGATGTTCTCGACCACGATGGTCTGGCCCCAGGCGGCGCCCAGCTTGTCGGCGAGGAAACGCCCCACCAGATCCACGGCGCCACCGGGCGCGAAGGGCACCACCAGTGTCACCGGGCGGTCGGGATAGCTCTGTGCTGAAGCAGTGCCCGCGCCGGCGATGACGAGGATGGAAGTGGTGAGTAGGGCTTCGAGCAGTTTCATGATTCCTCCCTTGGGTAATCTCTTGGCTTTGGCTGCACCCGTTGCGTCAGACGAACAGGCTGTCGAGAATTGTTGAGGCCGGCAGGATGCCCTGCTGGACCGAGAAATCGATCAGCATCTGCATCGACTTTCGGTTGGCCTCCAGGCCGGATGCATAGAGCGTCAGCCCGGAGGGCAGGCCGTATAGGCTGCTGTCGAGGTCGCCGCGCTTCGCGGCCACCTCCCTTGCCTTGTCGAACAGCTCCGTTACGGCCCCGGCGAGCCACGGATTGGCGTCCAACACGTCGCGGCGCAGGCACAGCACATGGTTCACCGGGAAGATGCCGGTGCGCTGGTACCATTGCGCGCCTGCCTCCCTGGCGTTGGCGATCACCGGGCGCGTGCCCGCAGGAATACCGTGCAGGCCGGTGATGGCATCGACCTTGCCCGCCTTGAGCATGCTGAGCGGACTTTCCCCACTCTCTTCCAGTGTCACGAAACCGGGATCGGCGAAGGCAGGTACGTGCGGGCCTTCCTGGACGATCCAGTCGACCTCGTGCAGGCCGATGCCATATTCACTCGCGAGGATGCCGCGGATCCAGATGCCGCTGGTCTGCGGCCAGGAGCGGGCCAGAACGCGCCGGCCGATCAGGTCCCTGGGTCCCTCGATATCGGAATCGGCACGACACAGTATCGAGACGTGGTGCATGCGGCACGAGGTGGGGATCGGCAGGCCCACGATCGGCACGTCGGCCTGCATCGCCTGACCGAGCGTGGCGATCGGTATTTCAGAAAGGTCGAACTCCAGCGTCCGCACCATGCGGCGGAAGGCAAGATAGAAGGGCTCGACCGCGATGCATTCAAGCGCGAAGCCGTCGGATTGGACCGACCCCTCGCGGACCGGCCGTACCTGGGCCATGTCGCCAATGGCGCATTTGAGCTGCAAAACGGACTGCACTGCGTTCCTCTAATCGCTTCGGCCAAGGTCGAACCCTGTGCCTGGACGGGATATTTGAGCTTGCAGGCAATGAGATCAAATGCGATGTGGGCCTAACTCTATAATCAAATCACATAGAGATTATGGCTTGGCGCTTCAAACTTCGGCATATGGAAGTGTTCCGCGCGCTGATGCTCACCGGCAGCACCATCGAGGCCGGGCGCACGCTCAATATCAGCCAGCCGGCGGTCAGCCGCACCCTGTCGGAGTTGGAAGGGCAATTGGGCACGATGCTGTTTCTGCGCACCGGCGGGCGGCTTGTGCCAACGCCCAAGGCAGAGTGGCTGTTCGACGCTTCCCAGGAGACCCTGGCGCGCGTCGACTATCTTGACGCGGTGCTGCGTGACATTGACCGCATGCCCCAGCGCCCGATCCGGCTTTTCGCCAATTCGGCCATGGCGCACTCGATCCTGCCCGACGCGCTGGTACTGTTCCGGGATAGCCATCCCCAGATCACGGTCTCCATCGACGTGGTAGCCCGCCGCGACAACCGCCGCTGGCTCAACGATCAGGAGTTCGATCTGGCGGTGACCATGCTGCCGGTCGAATATCCCGCGGATCTGATCAAGACGCTGCCGGTGGGCGGCGGCGTCTGCATCCTGCCCCCCGGCCACCGCCTCGGCGGCGAGCCGGTGATCGATCTGGCCATGCTCGACAATGAGCCGCTGGTCGTGCTGCAAAGCCACAATCTGACGCGTTACAAGGTCGAGCAGGCATTTGAAAGCGCCGGGCTGCGCTGCCGGATCGCGACTGAAACCGCGACTGCCGCCTCACTGGTGATGTTCGTGACCGCCGGGCTGGGCGGCGGCGTCCTCGATCCGTTCACCGCCGTCAAACTCAAATCGCTGGGCTATACGCGAAAGCCCTTGCACCCCCGCATCGAGTTCTGGTTTGGGATTCTGCGGCCCATGCGCGTCCAATCGCGCCCGGAGATTTCAGCGCTCGCAGCCTGCATCGAAGCCGCCTATGCCAGCGTCATGGCCGAGGCTCAGACCTTCTGAGCAGCCGGCCCGCGATTTCCCACTTGCAAGCGGACCTCGGGGACCGCTTCGATCTCGAGGAACTACCCGCACATCAGCGGGCCTATGGCCGCGAGCCGCGCGCTTGCCTTTCCACCGTGGTCGCACATGGCGCAGTGTGCGTCGGCACACAACCCCTTGTGGCAGCGTGTCCCGCCGGCCCCGGCCACAGCCCGTCAACCCCACGATGCACTTTAGTGGATGGGTAAATTTCATATAGAACAAACTTCGCCCGGTGATCGCAACGTTCCGCGAGCTACTCGAAGGTCTTCGGTATCTGGACTGAGACTCATGGCCAGAGCGACGTCGGACGTTGCAGCCTTAGCTTCGAGCGTGACCACGATTTTTGCGGCAGCCAGCTTCACCGAGAACGGTCCTGGCCAGTGATCGGCCGGCCATCGACGCAGGCGCGGGGCAGGAAGGGCAGCAGCTCTTTTGTGTGATGCTGCTCAGATGGCGCGGGTAAGCTGCAGGGCGGCGGGCAAGCCGGCATAGGGACCCCAGCGGGCGTGCGGACCAGGCGACCAGTTGCCGAAGGTGACGTTCGCCCCATATTTCGATGAAACGCTGGGTAGTCCAGCCCTGCCGGTCGGCGAGGACAGCAAGCCGCTGCACGATAAAATCTGCTGTGAGCAGAATCCGGCGCTGCTCGACGATACAGTGCTTCCAGTCCTCATATGTTTCGAGCTTGATCATGCCGCCTCCCAACGCGGGAATGAATCGGGAAGCCTGACCCGGCGCTCGGACGTGAACGCTTTGGCCGGCACGAGGCAGGCATCGAGTCCGCCGCGGATGGTGGCCTTGTCCATTAGATCGGCGCCGACCACATAGCGGCGCTCCTGCTCGGCCCAGTCGAGCGGCAGTCTTATCATTGCTGGATCCGGCGAGGGGTTACGCGGGCCGGTAGTGAGCTTCACCTCGGCGAGTACCAATCGCCATTCTACCTCATCCGCAAATCCTCTGTCGAAGAGAGTCGTTGGTCCGCGCTTCCTTAATCCGCATCCCAAAAAGTCCTCACTTACGCCCTCAGCCGAGCACATAGCCTCGCCTAATTCGGTCGAGAACCGACGTCCCAGGCTGCCCCCTTAGTCGATCGCGAAGGTGAAGAGTTCCGCATTATCCAGCCGGAAGGCCAGCTTGCGAAAGCTGTGGAGGGCCGCATCGGGCAAAGCTGTGCCGTGCGTCCACGTTACGATATACTTCACGGTATCGCCGGTGAATGGGATACAATCGGCGAAGCCGTAGCCAGCCAGCTCGCTGCCCCCGCTGTCCAGCAGCGCCACGCGCAGCGCGCCGCCTGGTCTGACCCGGGCATTGATCGTCAGCGTCAAGCCACGAAACTCGAGCGGCCTCGTGACGATCTGACCCAGACGCGGCCCGCACGCTTCGAGCGAGACGACCCCTTCATAGCGGAGCGTGGCGACGCCCATACCGAAACGGACGGTCGCAGCCGGATCGCGCGCCTCGACATGGGGCAACCGCGACGGTCCCGCCCACCAATAGTCGTGATGCGATAGCGCCCCCCCATGGTAGAAGTACCAGCGGTCGCCAACGCGCACTGGCGGGCTCACAATGGCGACCATGTGCGCGTCCCAATGCCCACTCCCGCGTGGCGCGAGGAACGCTCTGGCGTTGTCGGTATCATGCCAGCCCATGCCGTCATGGCTGTAGATCAGCCGAACGTCCATTTCGTTATCGACATAGCGCAATATGCCGACCGTCCCGAAATGGGTTGGCCCGATGCGGAACTGTCCGCAGCCATAGTGCGCCTCGTCAAGATTGTCGCGCCCCTCGCGCGGCGCGTAGATGGGAACGAGATCCGACCAGCGCAGAAAGTCAGCGGAGACAGTCCGGAAGATGCGCCGCCGGTTGGCCAGATCGGAGCGGCCAGGGAAATGCGTCTGGAAGCGTGCGGTCGCTCCCTCCGCAAGCGGCAGCGCGCTGGCGGGAAGGCCAGCCCGGCTCTGCCCGCCATGCCGGGTGAACTGGACGAAGAGTCCGCTGGCCGGGTCGACAGTGATCGTCGAAACGTCGGAGATCCAGTCCCCCGAGTTGCCGAAGCTCGGCCGCACCTCGAGCGGAGCCCAACGCACGCCATCGGCCGAAGTGGCGCAGACAAGCGCCTCGCTGCCGTCGCCCCCGCGCCGCGAGAATAGCATGCGATAGCGCGCCTGCGCCTCGCCTGTGGGGTCGATGACGATGGCAGCCGAATGCACGCCCACATCGGCCCAAGGATTGCTCGCGCTCGGCTCCGCCCCCGCCACATAACCGCAGAAGATATTGGTATCCTGCCCCTCGACGCGCACGATCCCCAGCTCAGGTTTGTCGAAGACAAGGCCATCGCGACTCGTGGCCAGGAGCATGCGCGTCTGCCATGGATGCGGCTGATACGGGCGCATCGGCCCAAGGTCTTCGTACCAGCATTTGACGAGACCGTCGGTTGGATCGCGCAGCACGTTGAAATTGCTGTAGGTGAAATAGGGCGTATGCTCCCACGGTCGATCCGCAGCCAGCACCGGACCATCGCCCACACGTTCAGGCTTGTGCCAGCGCCGGGTGACGCCGTCCGTCTGCTCGAGCAGAGCGGCATCGACAAAGGCCTGCGCACCATGTCCAATTTGTAGGCGCGTTGCATCGAACATCACGCAGTCCTCCATCAGTACAGCCGAACCAAGAAGCTTAGGCGCTATTTCTCGGCGCCGCTCGCAAGGCCGGACACGAGATATTCCTGCGCAAAAAGGTAGGCTATGACGACCGGGACAGTGGACATCACCGAAGCTGCGAAGGCGTAGTGGTACTCCGTCGTCTCGATACCGAAATAGCTGTAGAGACCGACGCTCATCACCGCGACATGGCGGGAATTGGCGAGAACGAGGGGGATCAAGAACTCCGACCACGAGCTCAGGAAAACCAGGAATCCGGCCGCCGACAAGCCGGGAAGGCTAAGCGGCAGAATGATGCTCCAGAAGACTCTGAATGGCGAGCACCCGTCGATAACGGCCGCTTCGTCCATGCTTCTCGGCAACGAGTCGAAATAGCCTTTGAGAACCCAGATCGCAAAGGGCACATTGCCGGCCGTGTAAACGATGATGAGGCCAAGATGCGTGTTCAGCAGCTTGAGCGAATTGATCATCAGATAGTAGGGCACGATGTTGATCGTACTGGGGATGAGCTGCAGGATAAGCAGAAACACAAGAACGGCGCTCTTGTGGCGAAAATCCCAGCGCGAGAAGCCGTATGCGGCAATGGTTGCAATGGCCAGCGTGAAAACGAGCGTGAAGCCGGTGACGATCAGCGTATTGAGCAGATAGACCGGCAGCGCCGTCCGACCGATGACATCTGCATAGTTGGTGAGCGTGAACTCGCGTGGAAAGAAGGTCGTCGGCACGGAGAAGATCTCGCCGGGATTCTTGAACGACCCCAGCAACACCCATGACAGCGGGAACAGCACAACGGCAACGAGAGCAGCGCACAGCACATAGGCCACGCGCAGCTCCGACCGGCGGCGGCCGCGCGAGCGTGGACGACGAAGCAGGGGCAGAGCAGCCTCAGCCGGCAATCTCATCGCGCTTCCTCAACAGATGTAGATAGGTGATCATCAGGATGAAATTGATGGCGAGGATGACGGTGGCGATAGTGGAGGCGTAGGCGGCATCAAGCGACTGGAAACCCTGTTTGTAGAGGCTCAGCGCCAGCACCTCCGTTGCCCGGCCCGGCCCGCCTCCGGTCAGCGCCAGGGGAATATCGACATGGTTGAGCGAACCCGACGTGGCGAGAATGACGTTGATGAGCAGGATCGGTTTCAGCGACGGCAGCGTGATGTAGCGAAGCTGCTGCCAGCGCGACGCGCCATCTATGCTGGCCGCCTCATACAGCTCCTTATTGATGGTCTGCAGGCCGCCAAGCTGCAGGATGATCGAGAGCGGCACGCCGCGCCAGACGAGCGAGCTGATCATCACCAGCATAGCCTCGGTCGGATTGCTCAGCCAGTTGCGCGGCGGCAAGCCGAACCACCCGATCACCGTGTTCATGATTCCGAGGCTGCTGCCGCTGAACATCTGCTGGAACATCATTCCCGTAACGACGGCGGGAATGACCCAGGGAAGAATGGATATCGAGCGGAACAGGCGCCTGCCATACATGGCCTGGTTCAGCAACAGGGCGATGGCCAGGCCCAGGGTAAGCTGCAAGGCGACTACCGAGCCGACGAATACCGCGGTGTTGAGCAATACCTGCGGCAGCGCCGGCCAGGCGAACAGCCGCACATAATTGTCGAACCCGACGAGGCGCCAGTCGACATAGGCAAGATGAATATTGGTGAAGCTGATGAAGACGCCATAGAAGGACGGGTAGGCCGTGAAGGCGACAACAACCAAAACTGCAGGCGCGATGAACCAGAGAAACGTGTAGCGGCCGAGCGCACTGTAACGGGAGTAACTCATGCATCCTGACCTGGATAGGCGGCGGGCTCACGGGGTTGGGCCGGACGGACAGGAGCCGTCCAGCCCGCGTGCTTGTGGCAATGTCTGCTAGCGCGAGCTCATGCGATCATATTCAAGCATGGTCGCGTCGCGCGCGTTATCGACAGCCTGCGCTGGCGTGATCTTGCCCGACAGTACATCCGCCATCTGTTCCGCCCAGGCCAGGGACAGGGCCGGATAAATCGGCACCGCCGGCCGCTCCCGCATGCCGCCGACTTCGAAGATGGTCCGGAACTGTTGCATGAGGGGATTGTCGCGATAGGCGCCCTGGTCCCAGATCGCGGGCATGGTCGGCAGCAGGCCGGCAACACCATTAAGCGCCCCGATGTTCTCGGGCCGCAACACGAAGTCGATAAATTTCCAAGCCGCAGCCTTGCGCTCTGGATCGTCGGTAAAGATGCCATAGGTCCAGCCGACCATGACGGGCACGGCGGCGTCACCCGAGGGCAGCGGGATGCCGAACGCGGCGAGATCACCCTTGAGCGCCGGCACATCAGCGTAGAGCTGCGCTGCGGACGATGAGCTCTGCGCCATCGCAAAGGTCTCGTTGGCATAGAAATACGGGCGCAGGTCGGTCTCGCTCATGGTGGCAACGTCAGCAGGCATGAAGCCGCCGACCACGAGATCGCGATAGATCTGGTAGGTCTGTTCGAGCTTGGCGCGGTTCTCGCCTTCGAAGAACACCGGACGCCCCGTTTCGTCGACGAGTTCACCACCAAGGCCCCAGAAGATCGGCAGCATATGTAGCGTGGTGGAGTCGGCCGGCATGGCTGGCAGCATCACCCCGTTCATGCCGGCCGCCTTGGCCGCGGCAAGCACGGCCTGGAAGTCTTCCCAGGTCGTTGGCGCCTTGTCGAAACCCAGCGCCTTAAGCTGGCTGGTCTTGTAGAATAGCCCGCGCCAAGCATTGTGGAACCATGCCGCATAGATCTTGCCATCGAAGGTCAGCGCCTCGATAGCCTGCGGATAGAAGGCCGCGCGGCTTTCCTCGCTCCACAGATCGTTGAGCGGCTGCAACTTGCCGGTCTCGGCGACGCGCGCGATCCAGAAGCTGTCGAGGACGGAAAAATCCGGCAGCGTGCCGGCCGTCGCAGCCGTCAGGACCTGCTGGAGCGCCTCGGAGCCGCCCGGCAGAACCTCCCACTCTATGGTGATATCGGGATTCTCGGCCGAGAAACGGGCCAGCAGATCCGCATATCCCTCGGCAGCCGCCGGCAGGCCAGCCGCCGGCGTGAAATTGGATGGCGCCCACATCTTGAGCTCGACGGCCGTCGCCGATGACGCCAGGGCGGCGCAGGCGGCGGCCAAAACCAATCGCTTCATATCTCTCTCCCATTGTCGCGAGGGCAACGCCCTCCCTCTAGACGGAAGCGATCACTTGCGCAAGAAGATTATCATCATTTGCGCGCATATATGTTCGTTTACGATCCATAGTGCGAGATAACCTCAACAAAACTCAACGACATAAGCGTATTATCGAACATCGGCACGCGCAGAGGTCCAGGCGCGCGCAAGCGCGCTCACCACGCTGGGGATCGAAGTGAGTTTGGAGGCGTTAGGTTTCGTTGCCGACGAGATGTATGGTCGGGCCGAGCGTTTCAAAATGCTCGCGCCAGTCGCGATCAGGCAAGGCGTCGGCAAATAGCGCGGTGACCTGAGAGATGTGGCCGACACGGGCCATGGCCTGGCGACCAAACTTGCTGCGGTCGGCGAGCACGAAAACATTACGGCCACAAGCAATGATCGCCTGGGTCAACGGCCCCTCATCGACAGAGAAATCGAGAATGGAGCCGTCGCGCGCAATGGAAACGACGCCAAGCATCGCATAGTCGACTTGAAACCGGCTAAGGAACTCGGTCGTCGCCTGGCCTGCAACAGCGAGATCGCGCCCGCGTACGGTACCACCGCAGATCACCAGTTCAAAATCTTCCTTTGTTCGCAACATATTGATAACATTTATATTATTTGTAACAATTGTCAGACCGGATTTCTCCATGAGCTGATCGGCAAAAGCCTCGGCGGTCGTCCCGATATCTATGAAGATAGAGGAATGATCAGGAATTGCGGCAACAGCGGCGGCGGCAATACGCGCCTTCTCGCCAGCCATGGTGTCACGCCGCGTCTCATAGGGCATGTTGGCAACGCTCGAGCGAAACGCCGCCCCACCATGAAATCGCGACAACACCCCCATATCGCAAAGCGTATTGATATCGCGGCGCACGGTCTGCGGAGTGACGTCGAGGCGCTCGACCAACTCGTCGACAGTGACATACCCCTTTTCCCGGGCGATTTTGACAAGTTGCTGATGGCGCGGGTTGAACGACATAGCGCACTCCTTTCCAGACGAGGTGCACCTGCCGGGTTCTAGCAATCGAGGAGTCGCGAGTCGAGCCGACTGAAGCGCGTATCCGCGCCCCATGATTGTGCTACAGTCAGAGATTATGATCGTAATCGCGCCTAAAAGATCATAAACGCAGATAATACGCTTGCAGGCCGCGCAATAGCGGTGATAGAGGCGACGAGGCGGGAGGTTTGCCCATGCCAGTTGCCGAACAGACGCGAAACAGCCCGATCATCGCATTGGGGCACGAGTTCAAGCAGGCCGCTTGCGCCGGCCGGCGGCTCGGCGGCGCGTGGCTGAGCCTCGGCTCCTCGGTGGCCTCCGAGATTGCCGTCAATGCCGGCTATGACTGGCTGCTGATTGATCTTGAGCATGGCAATTCGGACTATGGCGACCTGCTGCACCAGCTGCAGGCCGCCTCGATCGCAACGCTCGTGCGCGTGCCTGCCATCGACAGGGCGGTATTCAAGCGGGTGCTGGATCTCGGCGCCCATGGCCTGATGATCCCTCAGCTCAACAACGCCGAAGATGCGCGCCGCTGCGTGAGCTACGCTCGTATCCCCCCGCTCGGCGTGCGCGGTGCCGCTAAGACCACACGCGCCTCCGGCTATGGCCGCCACTACGAGCACTATCTCGGGATGGCCAACGATGCGCTGGTCATCATGGCGCAAATCGAGTCGCGCGCCGGCATCATAAACGTCGAGGAGATTGCAGCCGTTGACGGCGTTGATATCCTGTTCGTCGGCCCGACTGATCTCGAGGTTGACCTGAACACCGCTGGCGGCCTGCAGGATCCTGATTTTCGCGCTGCCGTGACCTCGGTCGCCGAGGCAGCCCTGCGTCACGGCAAAGCTGCAGGCGTGCTCGCACGCACCCCCGAGCAGGCACGCGCCTACAGCGCCCTCGGGTTCACCTGCATCGCCCTGGGCTCGGACCGCGGCGCCATCGCACAGGGGCTGAATCGCAGCGCGGCAGCCCTTGCGGAACTGCCGCCCCGGAGGCGCGACAATCTGGGATGACGGCCGCGCGCACTGTTCTCGCCATAGATCTCGGAACGCAGAGCCTGCGTTTGACGCTGATGTCAGCTACGGGCGACAGCCTGTGGAGCTATATACGCCCGATCGCCAGCCGTGTCGGCGCCGGGATACAGGAGCAGGACGCTGCCGAGTGGCGTGAGTACGTCATCGCCGGCCTGGACTCCGCATCGAAACATAACATCGTTCCAGATGCTATCGTTGCCTGTGGCCCGCTCGCCGGCTTCGTGCCGCTCGGCCTTGAGGGTGAGATTCTTGGCGCCGCCGTGCTCTACAATGACGTGCGCAGCGAACGCTTCCTCGGAATTGTCGGCGACGGAGTTGACCGCGAGGCGCCGCGCAACACCATCGCGGACCCGCTGCCACATGCCCTGCGTTTGCGGAGCGACGAGCGCACGACCTTTGCGGCCATGCGGCATTTTCTCGATGCAACCGGGTTTCTCAATTTCGTGCTGTGCGGCGAGGCAACGTTGAACGCCTACACGGCGTTGCGCCTCGATCCGGCGCGACGTGCGCAACTCGGGCTCGATGCCGTGCCATTCGGCCGACGCGTCGAGACGGGGCAAATCATCGGCACCTTGCGGGCGGAGCTTGCGGCCTCGCTGGGCTGGCCCGCACTGCCGATTGTCGCGGCGCCTTTCGACAGCAAATGCGCCTATTTGGGAAGCGGCATTTCAAGGCCGGGCGACGCGCTGGACATATCGGGGACAGTGACCTCCTTCGGCGTCGTTGCCGAGCGACGGATCGCCGATGCCGGGCAGCGCATCTACAGCGTGCCATTCGGCTCGTCCTGGCTCGTGCGCGGTTCCACAGCCGCCTCCGGCAGCGTCATCGAATGGGCCCGCTCCCTGCTCGGCATCGACGTCGAGACCTTCGACGCGCTGGCTGTCGGTGAAATCGGCGGAAACGATGCGCTTGTCGTTCCCTTTCATGCCGGCGCGCGGGCGCCTCTGTGGCAGCCGCACGCACGGGGCCTTGCCGTCGGCATCGACCTCGCGACCGACCGCTCCGCACTGGCGCGCGGCACCTATCTGGGACTTGCCCTGTCGCTGCGCCATATCGTTGAGACCATTGAATCCAACGGGGCCGCGATACGCACGCTTTTCCTCGCTGGCGGCCTCGCGAAATCGCCGGTGCTCTCGCAATTTAAGGCGGATATGCTGGGGCGCCCCGTGATCGCCCTGAGTCAAACGGAACTCACCACGGCTGGCCTCGCTGCCATAGGTGCCACCGCGCTGGGTCTTTATCCCAGTCTATCCGACGCTGCCGTCGCATTCGCGAAGGGCGGCGTACCGTACATGCCCCGCCTCGCGCCCGACGCGGCCGACCAACTCTACCGACGCTACCTCGACGCCGCGGCTTTTGCGGCGTCCAGCCAGCATCGAGAGCCGTCCGCCTGCCAGCAATCCGCCTGCGAGCCGATCAAATGCTAGAGACGTCACGCTTTGCCGCGGCCGCTGCCGATCTGCTCCGGCCACCGCCGCTCACGACCACGCCCGGTTCCGTCTATTTTGATCGCAATCGAAACTACAACATGGTGATCGGCGGCGCCGCGACGCCCGGTGGCCGCATCTGGGCCGCCTGGGTATCTGGCGGCGACGATGCCAACGCCTATTTCGTATTGGCCAGCAGCGACGATGACGGCCGGTCATGGTCAGCCCCGCGGCTCGTGATCGACCCGCCCGACCATCCGATTGGCTTGCGGGTCAGCGTGATCGTCGGCAATCTGTGGTCCGGTCCAACGGGTCGCTTGTGGCTTTTCTTCGATTGCAGCTTCGAGCAGTTCGACGGTCGCGCGGGAACATGGTGCATCCATTGTGACAACCCCGACGACGACATGCCGGGCTGGAGCGTGCCCCGCTATGTCGGTTTTGGCATGGCGCTGAACAAGCCGATCGTTCTTGCGTCCGGCACCTGGCTGCTGCCGGTGTCCTTGTGGGACCGACGCTGGATCGCCCCGCGCGTGCTCGATCTCGAGCCACGCGCCTTCGCCGAGCTCGACCGCTTTCGCATGTCCAATGTCTTCGCCTCTGACGACCAGGGCCGCACCTGGTCACGGCGCGGCGGCGTGCAGATTCCGCGGCCACAGTTCGATGAAGCCGAACTGGTGGCGCGGGCCGGCGGCGAGCTGTGGATGACCTGCCGCAGCGAGACCGGCATATGGGAAAGCCTCTCCACCGACGACGGCGCCACTTGGACGACGCCCCGCCCCTCGTCCATCGGCCACATCAATGCCCGCCATTGTCTGTTCCGCCTACGCTCGGGCCGCCTGCTCCTCGTCAAACACGGCCAGGATGCTGCCGTCGCCACGGCGGCACGCCACGATCTCACCGCGTTCGTCTCGGAGGATGACGGGCGCACATGGCTGGGCGGCCTGCTGCTCGAGCGGCGCCGTGCGCATCATTGCTCCTACCCCGACGGATTCCAGCTTGCCGATGAACGTATCTGCGTGATGTACGACTATGGCCGCGACACACCGAGCGAGATTCTATTGACGCAATTTACGGAAGAAGACGTTCTCGCCGGCCGCCTGATCACGCCCGGAAGCCGCCTCGCCATGCTCGTCAGCCGCGCATCCGGGGCGCGGTGAGCAGCAGAGACGAGGCGTGGAAGCCGGGTCGACGACGTTTCCGATGTCGTACCTGACGACCTGCCCCATTAGATGGCTCGCCGCCTTGCGGTCGAGCCCGCACTGTTCCTCGAGCCCTCGGTCCACGGACGAGTCTTCCTCGCGACGTACTAGCGACGCAGCACAAGCGGTTTTGACAACCTCGTTGACACGATCGCCACCACAGCACCGGGCGCTGGAGCCAATCGGCATTCAGGGATTCCGCTGGTGGGCGATGCGTGATTCATAGGTTTCCGCGATTTGCGAAGATTGATAAGTGACAGCCACACGGTAGAGCTGAGCGATGCACAAGGGCGACGGATAGAACCTTTGCTGGCTGGCAAAGCCGGCGATCCGAGCCGTAGCGGGATGGACAAAAGGCTGTTCGTGATGTGGAGCTATGGGTGCTGGGCTCAGGCGCCCACTGGCACGATCTGGGCAGGTCCGACAGAGTGTCGATGACGTCGATCTAGCTGAGCTTCTGGACCGGCAAATCTGCCGCCAAGAAACCGGCCACACTCTCTCCCGAAAGAGCCCGATTCCGGACTCCAGAGGACATGTCCACGCACGAAAGCCCGCCGTTCCGCGGGGCGCTTAACGACAAGGTACGGAGCAATATCAGGTACTTAGACTAGGTGGCGGTGCGTGCAGTCGCCCGCAAACCCATCTCTGGTTGAGATTTCCCTGCCTTCTGGCAAATCTGCAGGGAATTGCGCGATTTTTGCCCGTTGGGGCTATCCATGCGTGGTTGATTGCTGGGACATTTCAAAGCTCTGCGGACGAATACCCTAAATCGGAAAGCAGGGAATTTGCTCGGGCCGGTGTGGCGCAGAGCCGAGAAACCTCTTGGCCAATTCGAGCGTAGCGTATGAGCTTCGACCGCGCGCAAGCACTGCACCACCTTCCAATTGCCTTGAGATCCGATCCCGCCACGTCGAACTTCTGCGAGAATTCGAAGACGCATCTCGACCGAGAAGGTAGTGGTGGCAGACTACACAGCGCGAGACGCTTCCTATCCTTCAGTCAAGAAGCGCATGGTTGGGTATCGAGAACCCGACATCCGCTATGCGCCAGAAGCAGACACTGGAGAAGTCACGCTAGAGGGAGTTTTCGCAAGGCAAAACTGGCGCCTCCTGAACGTTGCCGTTGCCAATTGCTCCTTTTTCTGGCGTTTTAGTGGGGAGAATTTTGCAGCATCTCCATTGCACCGGGGTGACTAGAGGCTTTGCAGGTAAGTCGTCGAGGGGGGCTCGATGAACAAAATTGCGTTTTTGAACCATACTCGCCTTGTTCTTGCTGAAGCCCGCGCGGCGTCACGAATGCTGCGCAAAGGGTCGCTTGTCCGCAAGGAAATGCTGGCCCTGTGCCGATCCCTCTTGGGCTCCACCCCACCAGGCAACGCCTTGGATGCGCTGTGGGGGCTCATATCGCCGCTACCGGCCGATCAACGTTACTATTGGACTGGCACTCTCTACACGCTGCTCCTGCCACCCGCAGAGCGAAAAGCCCAAGCCGCCTATTTCACACCACCGAATCTCGCGCGTGGCCTCATGGACATGCTCCAGGCCGAGGGCTTCGACCCAAAGGTCCACACCGCGATCGATCCTGCGGCGGGTGGAGCATCGTTCCTCTCGACGATCGCCGGCGTGATGCTCGATGCGGGCTTGGATGCCAAGACGGCTTTGGACCGCTTATCGGGATTTGAGATAGACCCGGCCCTGGCCCATTTATCGGAACTCTTGGTTGGCGACCGCTTGGGTCAGAAGGTTAGCAAAGGCACACTTGTCCAAGTGAAGAATAGCCTGCGGGCGAGGCCGCGTACCAAGTACGACTTGGTCATCGCGAATCCACCCTACGGTCGGCTGTCGACGTCTGACCTGCCCGACGAGCGGTGGCGTGAGGTCTGCCAGCCCGGGCACATCAATAAGTACGCCCTCTTTACGGAGCTCTGTTTCCGCTTGGCGAAACCCGACGGGCTCATTGCGCTTGTGCTGCCGTCAAGCTTCGTTGCGGGTCCCTTCTACGGCCGCCTGCGTGCCTTCATCCGCAGCAGAGGCGCACTCATCTCATTGAGCCAGGTCGCCATGCGCGACGATGTCTTTATCGACGTCGCGCAGGATGTTTCCGTCATGGTGATCAGAGCGGGACAGGCGCACGCCGCAACCCGTCTCGTTGCCTTTGGCTCCTACACCACTGGCTTTACCAAGATCGCGTCGTTGCTCTTACCGCCGGCCGTCGAGGACCCATGGATCTCCAACGCTACCGCATCTCCTCTTGAGCAGGGCGGCGCCACCCTTACTGACTATGGAGCGACGCTGAAGGCCGGATATTTCGTCTGGAACCGCGAGAAAAAGCGGATGCACAATCGCACCTACGGCAAGTTCGACGTTCCCCTCATCTGGGCCAAGAATATCCAGGCGGGACAGCTCTGCGTGCCCGCGGCGCGCAAGCGCAATGGCATCGACTTCGTTCGCTTTCGTGCCGACTCCGCAGCGATCATTCGCAGTGAGGCCTTGGTCATGCAGCGTACGACCAACAGTGCGCAGACCCGCCGGCTGATCGCTGCGCGCGTGGGACCTTCTGTTGTCGCGACGTGGCGCGGCTTCGTTTCCGAAAACCACACGATTACGATTACGGGCGTGAGCGGCGAGTTGCTCGCCCCTCTGACGCTGCTGTTAAACTCGGCGGCGGTCGATGCGCGCTATCGCCAGCTTTCGGGCACCGCGAGCGTCTCGGTCACGCTTTTGCGCAAACTTGATCTTCCAAAGCCTGCAAGCCTCATCGCCGCGATCAAGACGCACGGACCTTGCGAGGCGGCCGTCGAAGAGGCCTACCGCTTGTCGATACCGCCGACGAAGGTAGCATCGCAATGAACTGGCGTCCCTCCGACCCGCGCCAGTCCAACAAGCGCGGCGCACCAAATGACCGGCTCGATCAGGCGCGCAAAGCGAAGGCAGGACTACTGGCCGCCCCCTTGCGGACGGTTAGCCGCCGCGAAGTCACGCCGGAAGCACCGCCTCCGTCCGCCCCTACCGCGCCCTTGCGCGACCATGAAGCACAACTCAAGGCGCTTTCAACGATACCGTTATGGCGGTTGGGCGATGCGCAAGCTCTTCGCGTCAGCGGGCCTTATTTGGAGCTGGCCAAGGTCACCTTGTTGGCCATGGAGACCAAGGAGCGCGAGGCCGTTCTGTGCTGGCCGGATTGTACCCCGTCCGCATCGGCGGTGAGCGTCCTACTCGCACTCGCCGATTGCGCAGCAGCGGCGCCGCTCCGCATCGGCGAGTTGGATGCGCGTGCGGCGCCGGTGGGCCTGCGCGCTTTGATCTATCCCTACGCCAGCACCGCGCATCGCGCCTTGCGCCAAGTCTATGTCGATAAATCGCACGTCGGTGGCATCAACCTGAAGCACCAGATCCGCACGATGCAGCCGGGTGAAATCGAAGCGTTGGCCGACTTTCACAAGGCGCTCGCGCGCAGCAACACGCTGACGGGCCGCGCAATCGACGGCAAGACATACGACGAATTTCGTCATCCTTGCCTCGATGAGCTTTTGCCGTTCGGCTCCTGCATGGGCAGCGACGGACGGCGCGAGCTCCTATGGCGCGTAAGGACCAAAACCGACCTCAAACTCATCAGTCGCTCGGGAGAAGCTGACGACCCCGCAACGGCGCGATTCTTCCTCTTTGGTCTGCGCGCCAACGACTCCGTCGTTCCCAACTTGAAGGCGCTCAAGAAGCGTCTTGACGTCATTTTTTTCGATCTCTCCGCAACCGGGCGTTCCCGTCTCGGCCGCGATTGGCTGTCTCGCATCCGGCAGTTTCTCGAGCAGGCTGATGATCGCCTCGGCCACGTCGCAACAATCGCATTGACCGATGATCCTTGGACCTTCGATGCGCTTCGCTTCGATTGTCTGCCGCGAGGCTCCGCGCGAAAGACGCACGCCCCGGCCTACTCCCGCGTCGTCTTTGCCACGCAGCCAGACATCGCAGCGGACGCCGAAGCGCCGGCGACGACCTATTCGGCCATCAAGAAGCACGAAGTCAGCGGCTTTTCCGGAGAGGTCGAGGGTGTGCTGCAGGCGCTTCGGGCAAGCGCGCGCGCCGCCGACGAGGTTCATGACCGCGATGCGACCGAGCTTTTGCGTCAGCTGATCGGGGTCATCCGCCGCTGTTCCTGCCTGCCAGCATCGCGAGACACATGGTCGTCCTATCTCGAGGACGCCGTCGGCGGTCAGACCGCCGCCGACCTGCAAACCGGATATCGCGTTGCCTCCCAGACCAATGAATTGCGGCGTTCCGTCGGTCCCTGGGCTCAGCTTCACGGCGGCGACCGGGATGCTCTGTTGCGACGGGTCGAGAGTGTGTGGGCCAACACCGCCGAACTGACACCGATGGCGCCGATGCTTCGCGACACAGTAGAGGCGTTCCTCAACAAGAGCTCCTCGACGGCCATCTTGTTTCAAAAGGACATGCTCGCCGATTTCGCCGCCCATGCGCTCACGCACGACCAGGAGATCGGCGACGATCTGCGCTCGCGCATCGAGAAGGACATGATCCTCTTCCTCGACAAGAATGGGCTGGACGACATCTCGCGTTTGCCCGGGCCGCGCCGCAACTACATCAAGACCCTGATCGTCGTCGCTCCTACCCGAGCCCAATTGCTACGCCTGCTTGCTAGGGAGTGGCTTCCCGACAACCTGATTGTACTTGGCGACAGCGATACCCTTGAGCGTTGTGCGGCAGATGCACGTCGGCTGGCCGGCTATCGCGAGCTTGGTCCGATCGCCGATCGCTTCATGAGGTTTGCCGCGAAGGCCGATGCGCTCCCGCATCGTCACACCGGAGCCGCCAATGCCCATGACCCGGCAGATGAAGTCGAGTTCCCGACGAGCTCAATCGTCAACCTTGCAGGCAGGGTTCGGCCCGACCAGCCGACCATCCGCTTCAAACTTTCTGGTGATCAGGTACTCCTCGCGCGCCCAGGCACGAAGCTCATCGTCCAAGATGCCGCGCGGACGGTCCCGGTCTTCCTCGAAACCGAAGCCAAGGATGTTGAAGAGAACGACCGCCTCTGCCTGATCAGCGACGCCTTCCTGGAAATGGCCCGCCCCATCCTCAACATCGCGGTGCGCGCCGCTGAGGAAATCCGCGATTATCATGAGCTCGTTCTGCAGCGCTTTGCCGACCTGCCAGGCGATAGCCAAAGTGCCAAGCTCGCCCACGTCGTCGCGACGATGGCCATGCCTGACGTCAGCGTTCAACGCGCCCACTACTGGATTGATCTCGAGGCTCAACGCGACGTCGAGCTTCACGAAGTGGTCCCGCACGCTCCCCGCGATCGCGCGACCTACGACGCCTTCACGAAGGCGCTTTCGATCACCGATGTGAAATCAAAGCACTATTGGATTTGGGCGGTCATCGCTCAGCGCTCGAGCCGGCTTCGGGCTGCCATTAGCTTCCACGAAGCGTACCGCAGCATTCTTGTCGACAACTATGCGGCCCAAGGCGGCGATCCAAAACGCGCCGCCGAAATCCGTCGCCTCAAAGCCGCCGCCCAGGATTTTGTAAGCCAGGTCGTCGAAAAGACCCTGCTGAAAGGCGATCATGCCGCAACTTAGCGCAAGCCAACTCGCAGCGATTCCGCAGGAGCTAAAAGAGGCCGTCTGTAACGCCGTCGTCGAGATGACGGTTGCGCGCGTCACCGGTCGTGGCGTGGAGGGCAAAATCCTCTACGGCTCCTCGCCGAGGCGCTCCATCGTCTCGGGCCAATTGCTTCCGCGATTCGACCAAACCAATGAGGACGAAACCTCCGACGTACGCATCGCCGCTATCGGCGTGGACTTTCAAGTAGATGCCAACACCCAGACCGAGGCCTCGGTGATGCCGCGGTTCTGCGTCTACGTGCGCGTCCTCCCCACTTGGGCAGAGCTCAACGACAGCGCCCTGGACCTCTTCCCCGAATTCAAGCTGCGCCGGCAGACTCAAGACGTCATCGATCTGCGCATCAGGCAGCTGCGCAACGAGCGTTATGCCGCCGAGGGCGTTGCGACCCCAAACTGGCAAAGTCTCAACCCTACGCAGCGCCAGCAGGTCCGCGAAAAGCGCACCGGGATTGAGGCGGAGGTCCGGCGCCTAGCCTACGCCGAACAGGGCATCAAACTGCAAAAGGGCGACGATCAACTGCTGGAGACGACCCCTCCCGACACGGGCTCCGAGGACCAACAACCCACGCCGCCACCAACCTCAGATGGCAATGCCGCGCGGGACGATACGACGACGCGCCTGCGCATTGGGACCATGCTGCAGCGTGGCCGCAGTGTTCCGGTCGGGCTTCTCGAGACCGCACCAATCCCGCCCAAATGGTTGCGCATCGATTTGACTCTTCCTGCTTTCACTTGGAGCCTGAACGCGGGACCATCGGCGTTGCAGCCGGAACTCGACGGTTACAACGCCGCTCTACGCAATGCTACTGCAGTCCAGATCAGGACTTGGCTGCAATCGGCTGATGGTGTGCAAACCGCTTGGCGCGAGCGTCGCGTCTCCCCGGCTGACGTCGCCTCGGAAGCCGCGTGGAATACCTTCTGCGCTCAAGCTGCCGCAACGCCGCCTTCCGAGCCGGATTTGATGCCGAGCCTCTCGGGCATCACCGTCGAGATAGAGCGCACAGTCGATTTCCTCAACCCAGACCGGGCCTCCATCCGCGTGGTCCTCGACAATGCCAATTCCGAGCTCGGGCGTCGCGATCTCGTGCACAAGCTGGATACGATCTTCGATACCGGCTTGGAAGTCACGCTGCCGGCTGCGGTGCATCGATCGCTGCAACTCGATCGGGTCGAGCCGTCCTATCGGTTCCGCCATTTCCTTGACTATCCCGCTATCGGCCTCAACTGCGGCGTTGCCTCGGAGCGAGCCGACGCTTGGTTGATCCTGCGCACGACCTGGTCGCCGCGGTTCGTACAGCCGCGCATCACTGCGCGCGAGCTTGATGGTCTTCCAGTTTCTTTCAAGGTCCTCGCCGACGAGACGTTCGACGTCGCAAAGCTCTTAGAGATTCCACGGGCCTACACGGCCTGGATTAATGCCGAAGAGCAACGGCTCAAGGACGCCGTGCGGGATGGCCTCGCGCCGGAGGATGCCGACCGTGAAAGCCGGCGACTGGAGGCCGACATCAATGCGCAGCGTGGCGAAGCCGAATACATCAGGAAGGGCATCCAACTTTTAGGCGAAGCACAGTCGGCCTTCCGGCAATCCGCTACGGAGACAGATACGGCGGGCAAGGCAGCGCTGCTCTTGCGCGCGGCGCCCTACCGCGCCTGGCTCTACATGAACCGCAGCTTCCTGCGCCGCGACAAGAGAAATGCGGTGGCTAAGTGGCGGCTCTTCCAACTGGCATTCATTCTCGCCCACATTCCGACTTTCGCGTCCCGGATGAGGGAGTACCGCCAGTACCAAGATCTGCGCATGGACGAGATGAGCGCCAGCCTTCTCTACTTCTCGACCGGCGGCGGAAAGTCGGAGGCGTTCTACGGCGCCCTCTTGTTTTCCATGTTCCTCGACCGCCTACGCGGAAAGCATCGCGGCGTCACTGCGCTCGTGCGCTATCCCTTGCGCCTCCTCACCTTGCAGCAGGGCCAACGTCTGCTGCGGCTCATTGCCCACGCCGAACTGCAGCGGTTGGAGGAGAAGGTGCCCGGCTGGCCCTTTGAAATCGGCTTCTGGGTCGGCGGCAACAATACGCCCAACCGCTACGCGCAGGTGCCAACGGGTGCCATCCCGACCTTGGATGATCGGGCGCATCCCGACGACACCAAGTTTGAAGAGGGCGTCCCCGGCCGCAGCGGCGATGACGAGAAAGACGCTCTCGCCTACCGGGAGTATCGCGCCGCTATCGACAAGATTCCGGCGTGCCCGATTTGCGGCAAACCAACAGGACTACGGCGCGCAACCGCGGATGGTGCAACCGCGCGCCGCCTTGCGATTATCTGTTTCGACCCCAAATGCCCGCACAATGCCGCCCATGGTCACATCGAGCCGCTGCCATTTCTGCTGACCGATGATGCGATCTACGACCGCGCGCCATCGATCGTCCTGGGTACGATCGACAAACTTGCGATGCTCGGTCAAAGCACGACCACGATCCGACGCGTCCTTGGGATGTTTGGCCTCGCACGTGGCATCGGACCCACCGGCCATATAACCGCACCGCGCACCGAAGGTAATATTGAAGCCAATCTACATGAAGACGGCTATGCGCCGGTTTTCCCAACGTTCCGAGGCGGACAGCGCGTCTTCTTCGACCCCTTCCCATCGCTGATCATCCAAGACGAAGCGCACCTGCTGGAAGAGAGCTTGGGCACGTTCAGCGGGCTCTTCGATGGTCTGCTGGAGCAGTCCTTCCGCGAAATCTTCGAGATGGCTGGCACCGACCTCGATGTTGCGCGCGTATGGACAGGTGACGGATACGCCGGCCCCCGAATGCCGAAGGTCATTGCAGCGACAGCCACCATTTCCAATCCGAGCCGTCAGCTCGAGGTCCTCTATCAACGCGAGCCCCTGCGCTTCCCCTCACCCGGTCCTGATCTTTATCGCTCCTTCTTTGCCACGCCCGCGCCGCCCCCTGCGGAAAACCCGCAGCGCGTTACCTTGGCAGAGGCGCTCCCCGACTACGCGTCCCCTGAGCGCACCTCGCCCTGGATGAGACTTTTCGTCTCGGTGATGACCAACGACGCCACGCACACCGTGACGGCGGTCGCAATCCTCGCCTCGTTTCACGCGATCATCAGTCATCTGTGGGCCGCTCTGGCGGATCCGGCGCGTCGCGATGGCGCCGTGACCGAGCTCATTGCAGCGCAAGGGCGCGATGAGGCAACGGACTGGCGAATTGCGGCACTTGAGCGAGCGCGCAACGAGGGACAATGGGTTGCCCTGCAAGCGCTCATTGACCTGCATCGCATCGGCCTCACCTACGTGACCAACAAGAAGGGCGGCGACCAGGTGATGGACGCGCTCGACCCTGCCGTCGAACAGCATCACCGGGTTTCGCGCGAGTCCCTAGGTAGCTTCGGCAGTCGCCTGATTTCCGGTGGCATCGACATGCGCACCATCCAGGAAATCATGGAGGAGGCGCAGACGACCAACCCGGGACAGGCTTACCCGCCTCTGGCCGACCAGTTGCGCAACATCGTCGCAACTTCAGCGATTAGCCATGGCGTCGACGTCGATCGCTTTAACAGCATGTTCTTTGCCGGCTTGCCGTCCGACATCGCGGAATACATCCAGGCCTCAAGCCGTGTTGGCCGCACCCATGTCGGCTTTGTCATGCTTGTCCCCACGCCGCAGAGCCGGCGCGATCGCTACGTCGTCGAGACCCATGACATCTTCCATCGTTTCCTCGAGCGCATGATCTCGCCGCCAGCGGTCGAGCGGTGGGCTGAGAACGCCGTGCGCCGTGTGTTGGCGTCGATGGTGCAGGTCTGGGCGATGCTGCAGGAAAGCAGATTGCTGTTGAACGCCTCAGACGCCGATAAGGCGCGGGTCGAGCTTTACGAGACCATCGTTCCAGTGCGCACGCTCATCAAGAACGACAATGTCGGCTTCCTCAACGCGCTCGGCACGTTCGTCATTCAAAGCATCGGTATGAACGGGCGCGGCGCGAACGCGCTCGGGCGCCCAGTCTATCACGACCTATACCGCCGCTTGATAGAGTTTGAAATGACGCGGCTCTCCGAGAGCCTGCGCAAGATGAACAACACCCTGCGGTTCCGCGACTACTGGGCCGATACCTATGCCCCGTTCAAGCCGCCGATGACGTCCCTCCGCGACGTTGATGAGGCGGGCTTCATTGTCGCCGCCGCCTACGATGAAAAGGTCACGGCGGGGCGCGCGCGCGTCGACCAGGACGATTTGATCAAGGTCATGAAGGCGATCCGTCAGCAGCGCGGCGGGGTCGCTGAAACCGACACGGACCAGGACGGCGCGGCCCAAGGGAGGTCTCAGTGACCAACGGCAACGATACCACCCAAACGGGTGCCAAGAAGTCCGGCTGGAAATCAGCCGGCGCACGCGGCTTTCATACGCACGACGATGATGACGACAAACGCGAAAAACCGCCGGTCATGTCGCGCTCGCGGACTCAACTCGCCACGACCTACGCGCCTGGGGTCCTCTTCACTTGGGAAGGCGCCAAGGGCATTTGCCGCTCGGTTCCGATCGCGCCTAACGAGGCTAAGGTTTCCGACGCCACAAGGCTGCTGGTCGAAGGCGGCATCGTCGAGTTTGCGACCAGTTGGAAGGAACGCGCCACGAGCGCCCGCGCGCCCGACCCGATACCCATCGATCTCGCCTTGGACAGCGTATTCTACGACCCGCACAGCTACAAGATCGAGCGCGAATGGAGGAACCACCTTCAATTCTGCGATCCCGGCGTCATGGGATATGTGCCCTACCCCCTGGTCTATTCCTGCGCTACCTGCGGCAAGATCAAGGAGTACGAGTCAATCGAGGAGCAAGCACACCATCCGCTCCCCGCCCGATGCGGGGATCACGCCGCGCGGTGGACGCAGGTCGATGTCGTCTACGTGCATTGGTCCGGCACGCTCGAGCCATTGAGCCCGTTGCGCAACAATTACGACCAGACAAAGCGGCAAACGGTACGCTTGCGTACCTGCACGTGCGGCAGCCAGGAATTCGCGCTGAGAAGGGCCGGCCACCGCTTCAACGAGTGGAGCTTCATTTGCGACGGCTGCAAAACGCCGCGCGAATTGAAACAGTCCGACCCCGTCACCCTCGACATCCTGGAACGTGAACAACGCAACGGCGGACGCACGTTTGAGTTCGCCGAGGTAAACATGCTGCCGGTCTCATACCGCGCCAATTCCGCTTACTATCCGCAGAGGGGCACCTTCATCGAATTTGAAGACCGCAGCGTCGTCGAGTTGCTCTACCCCTCCCGTGAGGAGGAGCTCCTGCAGCGCCTGGCGCAGATTCACCACTTTACGTTCAGTTCACCATCGGACGAAGAGATCAAACAGGCGCTCGAAGCAGCGTCGCGCGGCGTCGAATGGGTGGAGTACGAAGACTACCTGGACCTCAGCGTGCGGGCGCGGGCGCGCGGGCAGTCGAGCGTCGCCGACAAGCTGCTTCGTGATGCACAGACCCTTCGCAACACGTGGTTCGATGCCGGCGTTGTCAGCCGTGGTGCCGTCGACAGTCCTGCATTACTTGCTAACGTTGCCGATCGCCGGCTTACCGGTTGGGCGACGCGTTACGATCCTATCCGTCTCACCATCGAGCATGACCGGTTTGTTGCGGAGCATATCGAGGAACGCCGCTCTCGCCACGAAGCCATCGATGTGAGCGAGCCCGATAAACTTCTGTCGGACGCCGTAGGCGACCCAGAGGCACTTGCCGAATATAAAGGCATGCTTGGGCATCTCTACGCGGCGCTCGGCCTCGATCAGGTCGTCCTCATCCGCGGCCTGCCGATTTGTGAGTTCAGTTTCGGCTTCACCCGCGTGTCATCGAGCCCGGTCTACTACCGCGAGCTCAACGGACGTCAGATACCGATGCCTGTGCGGCTCAACGCCTTCCCGTATCTGCCCAATGGCAAGGCGCCAGTTTACATCACGCAGCAGAAGAACGAGGCGCTCTATTTCAAGCTCGATGAGCGCCGTGTACGGGCGTGGTTGCGCGCCAACGGTATCGCGGACCTGCCCGCCGATGGTACCACGCTCGGTGCCGCCTATCTCGAAGCCTACGCGGACTTCGGCAGCTACCTCGACGAGTTCAAGGGACGCGAGGGCAAGGGCGGCACGGCCCGCACTTTGAGCGCCTACGTCTATCTCTTGCTGCACACGCTGTCGCATCAGATCATGCACGCCATGGCCGACATCTCCGGCCTCGACCGCGATGGCCTGGGCGAGCACATTTTCCCGGCCGATCTTGCTTTCGTGGTGTACCGCAAAGGCATGACGCCGGATCTCGGCAACATCTCGGCCATGTGGCGCAACCACGCCTTCGAATTCCTGCGCCACCTGATCGACCCCCGGATGCTGCGATGCGGCTCGGGCTCCCTATGCGATACCCGCGGCGGGGCGTGCCCCGCCTGCGTGATGGTCTCGGAAGTGACCTGTATCGGGGGCAACCAGTTGCTCTCCCGCGCCAGCCTCAAGGGTGGCCCTGCGCCAACTTGGGAGTCGCGGGATAGCAACTTGCTCGTCGGCTACTTCGACCCGGCGCTGACACCATGAGCGACACCCTTGTCGCCCCATCGGCACGCGCGCGTTTCGTCGTCACGCTGCCGCCCGAGCCGAGTGAGGTCGGCGCACGTCTGTCCGCTCTCGCCGGCGAGACGTTTACGTCGCTGACCGATACCAAAGACGCGTTCCTGCATATAGCGCGGCGCGCCAAGGAGCGTCTTGTCATTCTGACCCCCTATATCGACTCTGCCGGAGCATCTTGGGCGGCGGACCTGTTCACCGCGACGATTGCCGGTAACAGGACCCTGGTCTTGAGAGGCCTGAGCCAATTGGACAGTTGCGGGGCGCCGGGTGTCAAAGTGCGCAACCTGGCGACGCAACTGCTCGATTACGAAATCCATTCCGATCAGGGTATCGAGACCTTCCACGCCAAAGTGGTGCTCGCCGATGGCGTCGCGGCGTATGTCGGCTCCGCCAATTTTCTCTATCGTTCCCGCGAGAAGAATCTGGAGTGCGGATTCTTGCTTGAAGGCGATGCAGTTGGGCCGGTTGCTGTCCTGATCGACGCTCTCCTGGCAATGTCGCCCGGTCTCGCTGAGGTGTCGCCCCACCCCATATCGTAAGCTCTGCAACGCCTCGAGGCTGAGAAATAACTCGCGATCCACGCCCTGCGATTAGGTCTACCGATCAACCTGGTGCAGAAGTGACTCGGACATCGAGCCTGCGCGACGCTGAAACTCGCTCAAGTCCGCTTCGGGCCAAAAGCGGCCGTCGGGCGATGGCCAATCTCCAAGCCTCGTAGAAGGTGTTCTGGTCGTAGAATGCGCGAGCGCTCGACAGCTTCACCGTCTTGACGAAGAAGGTCTCAGGATCCTCGCATGCCCGAGCAGTCGGGTGCGATGACGATCCAGACAAGCGTCGATCATCTCGTAGAGACACCGCCCTTTCGCCCTGAGAAGTCACCGAGCGCGTGACGCTCGAAGCTGCTGATCACCCTGACTAGGGATGTCGAGGCGACGCCAATCTTGCGCTCGAACCAACGCGACAAGCGCCCACCGAAGTTAGTGCCGAGAATTGCTTTGAGCCGCACCCAGGATGGAAGGCAGGGCGATGATGCTATTCGAAAGGCGGCAAGCTGCGGGCGAGACTACTAAACTTTGAACCCGGAATCCTGACGCACCACGCTAGAAGGATAACCACCGATCTTCTTTTTGGCTCAGCGACATAGGCTTCTCCCCCTCGCGCCACGAACCGTCATCTTGCCGTTAGATAGTCCCAGAGTCAGTCAGCCAAAACCGGCTTAATCTCGCAAAACTGGGCTGACATCGTGCTATCTGAGGCTAGCAGAAAACGAATAATACTAGCTAGATCAATCGGTTAATGGCGCGCCCGAAGAGATTCGAACTCCTGGCCCCCAGATTCGTAGTATGCTTTTTGCTGTTCGCCATGGCGGCACCGATCCCGATACTGCGATTTTTACTTGACGTAAAGCCATGATTTTGCTTATATATTCGCACCGCAGCGGAATTTGTCGTACCCAAACCTTCCAAACACTGACCCGAGAGTTCCGCAGACTAATCGCAGACTAATTTTCAGGTGCGGCCATGAGCGAACGTTCGATGCTCATCACGAACAAGGCTAGCGAAGCTCCCTTACGCCTCGCCCGGCCCGTATCGATGTGAATGATACCGAGCTGAAGCTTCGTCTCGTTGTCGGAAAACGCGCAAAGACATTCGTCGCGTAGGGCGCTTTCCGGCGCGATGGAATCAGAGAGTTTGCAGCCCGAAAGAAGATCGGCGAGGCGGAAGGAATGACTTTTCGATCTCGACAATGCTCTTCGGCGCGAATTTCATCCGCTGGCATTGCTCAGCGGAGCTCGCCCAGCGGCGCTTACGTGTGCCAACAAGAGCGGATTTCGAGCACCGTTCTAGATGCCACGAAGGACGACGGCGAAGTCAGTCTGTTGCGGCCGCACCGTTCAAAACAGGAACACGCTCTCCCCGCAGACACATTGCTAGCGGTCGCGTGATCGCATTCACCGCGGTAACAGTTGGATACGCGCGAGCTTCACCCGCGAGCCCCATTCTCCAGATCCCGGATGTAGGCCAGCACAGCCTCCACCTGCCCATCCGCGACCAATTCTGCCGCGGTTTGATGTCCGTAGTCGGAGATCGGCTCGTTCCGATACCAGTAGATCGCCTTGTCGAGATCACCTGTGAGCTCGGCCGCTGCCGAGATGACCTTGATCATCTCCCGCATCCTGCCCTGAAGCCGATCCGACGCTGGATTGCGTAGCGTATTGCGATGAACTCCCGTCAACTCCGCCAGGTTCGTGACCTTAACCCCCAGCGCCTTCGAAAGGCGCTGCGGCGAGATGTACGGCGTACGCGGCTCCTGCAGGCTATCGACAAAGCCTGAAACCACCGTGTGATGTTCTAGCGCTTGAGCCTGAGCCATTTCGGTCTCCATTCGATCACGCACAATATATGCACATTTCTCTACACATCAAGCGCACAGTCGATTTGGCAGCACTGCGTACAACCGATGCTCCCTATCACGAAGGCACTGCTTGGAGTGTCGAGGCGTCTGCCGGCACTGGGGCATGGCCGCCGCATTGACCGCGCCTTTGCGGATCAAAGTTTGGCCTCGGCGAGCACACGGAGCCGGAGAATGAGCGAGCAGGCGCGTGCCATTGTCGGATCGATCATCTTCCTATTCGTCGCGCCGGGCATTGTCGCAGGCCTGATCCCTTGGGCACTTTCGGGCTATCGTGCTGAGCCGGCGTTTCTGAACCTCGAGCCGTTCCGCTGGGTCGGCATCGCGCTTCTAGTATTGGGAGGCATGCTTCTCATCGAGACCTTCGCACGCTTTGCTCTGCAAGGTCTCGGCAGGCCGGCCCCAATCGCGCCGACCAGAACCCTCGTCGTCACAGGTTCGTACCGCTTCGTGCGCAATCCGATGTATGTCGCCGTCGTCTCGCTTATCCTCGGCCAGGCACTATTCTTCGGCAGTCTTCCAACGCTGATCTGGGGCGGTGTGGTCTGGGTAACGGTGCATCTGTTCGTGCTCGGCTATGAGGAGCCAACGCTGAGCAGCACATACGGTGACCAATACGAGCAATACCGCGCAAATGTCCGTCGTTGGATCCCGCGACTGACGCCGTGGCGTGGATAGAAACCTGCCGCACCATAGTTCCTGAGGAACCAAGCCGAACCATCCCTGCGCCGTACCACTCGCCAACTCCGCACGATCACCGGGTCTGTTCGGGCATGGTCGGGTTCTCGTTCTACAACTTCCGACTTTCTGATCTTAGGCACTGCGCTATATGCCGTTCCCAGCTGACATCTTATGCGTTGATCACGATAATCTCGCTCTATGCAACTTGGCGCATAAAATAGAGATATGTGCCAAAACCGATATTGCTTAGTTATCGGAAATGACACATAGTTTGGGAAGGAGTCATGCCATGAACGACCTCGCCCGCACACCGAAACAAATCGGCACGATCATTCGGCGCCACAGGAAGAAGCTCGGCCTCAGCCAAAGTGCGCTCGGCGACAAAGCCGGCCTGCGCCAGGAGACGATTTCCCTGATCGAGACGGGTAACGCGGCGACCCGGCTCGACACGATCCTGGCCGTATTGGCGGCACTCGACCTCGAATTCCTGATCGGTCCACGCAGCCGAAATCGAAACGTAGAAGAGCTGCTCGGATAATGCCCCGGCACCGACAATATCCGCCACTGCGCGTTTATCAGAATAACCGGCTCGTCGGCCGCCTGCAGAAGGAGCCGGGCGGTGCGATCGGCTTCCAGTATGACGAGGCCTGGCTTGACCGGACATCCGCCTTTCCAGTGTCGCTATCGTTGCCCCTGCGTGAAGATGCCTATCAGGGAGCTCCCGTCGCGGCGGTGTTCGAGAACCTGCTGCCGGATTCGGATGCGCTGCGACGGCGCGTGGCCGAGAAAGTCGGTGCTGCCGGATACGATGCCTATAGCCTCCTGGCAGCGATCGGTCGTGACTGCGTTGGTGCCCTGCAATTCCTCCCCGAGGATGCCGAGGAGCCGGACGATCAGGCCGCGCTCTCGGGCGAGCCTGTCGACGACGAGGCCATCGAAAAGCTTCTGAAGAACCTCGTACAGACCCCGCTCGGCATCAATCGGGATGACGACGGATTCCGCATCTCGGTCGCAGGAGCACAGGAGAAGACCGCGCTACTGCGTGTCGATGGGCAATGGCTCAAGCCTCACGGCACCACGCCGACGACGCATATCTTCAAGACCCAGATCGGTGAGTTGCCCAACGGTATCGATCTCACCAACAGCGTTGAAAATGAATTCTACTGCCTGAAGCTGCTCGAACTGTTCGGCCTGCCCGTCACCAATGCCGAGATCATGACGTTCGGCAAAACGAAAGCTTTGGTCGTGGAGCGCTTCGATCGCGCCTGGCATGGTGGGCGGTTGATCCGCCTGCCGCAGGAGGATTGCTGCCAGGCGCTGTCCGTGCCGCCGGCGCGCAAATACCAGAGCGACGGCGGACCCGGCATCGTCCAGATCGCCGAACTGCTCAAGGGCAGCAACGACCCGTATCGAGACCACCGTACACTGCTGCAGGCCCAGCTCATTTTCTGGCTGATCGGCGCGACCGATGGCCACGCCAAGAATTTTAGCATCTTCCTCAATCCTGGAGGCGGGTTCGAGCTGACGCCGCTCTATGATGTGCTAAGCGCGCAGCCCAGCCTCGATGCCCGGCAGATCGAGCGCAAGCAGATGAAGCTCGCCATGTCGGTCGGGAACAACAACCACTACCGCATCGACGAGATCCTGCCCCGCCACTTCACGCAGACGGGCGAGCGTGCCGGCCTGCCGAAACGTCTTGTGCACGACGTACTTGAGGAAACGGCAGCACGCGCAGAGGACGCCGTACAGCGGATAGAGGCACTTCTGCCAAAGTCATTTCCGGCCACGATCCATGACTCGGTGCGGACCGGGGTTCTTGAACGATTGCGCCGTCTGAAGGGCAAAGATGTCGGGTCGGAGAACGAGTGAGCCGGGGGTTAGTCCCGACATATCCCGCTCAATGAACGTGCGAGTGCCGAGAGGCGCTCTCGGCCAGAAAGAGGTGCAGGTCATCCAATACCGTCTCTAACTCTCCACCAGGAGAGCTGGACGACCGTCGTCGATAACCAAGGCCGCTTTGCGCCAGAAGCAGACGTACGCTTCGTGACACAAGCGGAACTGTCGTACGCGCCGGTGATTGAACACATTGATTTATGGTAGCGCCTTCGGTCAACAGTACTTACGTCTCTTTTGCAACAGTTGGGAGCGAGACGATGCGGCGCTCATTAACGACGACTGATGGCGTGGTCATTGCCTACCGACTCCGTGGCCCGACCGAGGGGCCAGTGGTCGTCCTTTGCCACGGCATCTGCGTCTCCGGACGGCAGTTCGCGGCCGACGCTGAACGCTTCGCTGCGCTCGGCTATCGTGTGATTGTGCCCGATCTCCGAGCGCACGGGGCATCCGGCGCACCGTTGCTCGACGGTGACGACTTCAGCATCGCCCGGCTTGCCGTCGATATGCAGGCGGTGCTTGACGACGCCGGCGCCGCGCAGGTGCACTGGTCGGGCAATTCATGGGGAGGCATCGTCGGGCTTCGCCGACGCGGTTCGGGCCTACGACCTCGCCCCGGCAGCGCAGCAATTCGACGGGCCGATCCTCGTCATCCGCGGTGGGAGGGACAGTGCCGTGAACCTTGTGCTGGGCCACACCTTCGCAGCGATGACCGGTCACCCCAGCTTCGAGAGGATCGATCTCGAGGACGCCGGCCACTGCGCCAATCTCGATGTTCCCGACGAAATGCGCCGCGTGCTCGATGACTTCTGGCGCCGTGCCGGTGCGGCGCCAGTCGCCGCCGACGGCTATCGATCTGCTGACAGCCTCCGCCCGAGCGCGACGTAGTCGACTTTCGAGCGGTGCCGCCGGTCGAGCGGAATACGCATCGGCATGACCCGCTCGATCCCGATCGTTTCCGCATTCCGCTGCCACAGCCCGCCCGCCGGCTCGCTCCCCTCGATCGCTAGCATCGGGACGGTGCCTGGAACTAGCGCCGCGCGCCTCACGCCTGGCCACGAGCGCGCTGCGATCTCGGCCTCGAACGGATAGATCGTGCCCGACCGTGCTGACAGCCGGCCGCGCAACCAGACGAACCCGTTGGCATCCACGCGGCCGGCATCGCCCGTGCGGTGCCAGACCTGGCCATCGATACAGACCTTGTTCTCGGCGTCTCCGATGCCGCCCAGATATCCTTGATTGACGTGTTGGCCAGTGACGACGATCTCGTTATCGATGATCCGCAATTGCGTGCCAGTCGATGGCCGGCCAGCCAGCAGTCCAGATCCCGATTTCATGGCCGCCCACTGTTCCGCGGAGATGTCCGCCAGGGCCTGATGCGCGATTGGTTCGGCCTCGGTCGAGCCATAGACGCTGACGATGTCCGTTCGCGGCAACCGCGCCACCAGCCGCTCGAGCAGATCAGGAAACACCGGACCCCCGCCAATAAAGAGCGTATGGACCGGCAGCGATGTCCCGCCGCCGGCGATGACTTCAGCAACCGACGGCTGTACCAGCAGTCGCGTGACCTTGTGGTGGCCCACGTGCTCGGCGATCTGCCCAGCTTCGGCAGCATCGGGACGCGACAGCCGCCAATTGGGCAGCACGGAGGTCACTCCGAGCGCCAGGTTGGCGACGACGAACACCGGGAACACCACGAGGTCGGTCTCGTCCGGACGTGTCGGAGCGAGCAAAGGCGCGAGCTCGTCGTTCTGTGCCGCAAGAAATCCGTGGCTGCGCACGATGGCTTTCGGCCGACCGGTCGAGCCCGAGGTGAACGAAATCAGCGCAGGCGAATCCGGTCCGACATCCCCCATCAAGTCGCCGTCATGCGAAAAATCCATCGTGAGCCGGAGCCGAACGCCGAGCAACGCCGGCACCAATAACGGCAGGATGCGGTAAATGCCGCCGAGCACGGTGGCGCGCGGCGTGGCGATCTCGACGGCCGCACGGATGCCGGCAAGTCCCATCGCCGGCTCGGGAAAGACCACGACCGCACCAAGACGCCAGAGCGCAGCAATTGCTGTATAGAGGGCAACGCCAACCGGCATCGCCACCAGCACGCGATCGCCGCGGCCGATGCCCTGCCTCTGCCAGCTCGCCGCCAACCGGCCCGATCGGCGGGCCAGCTCGGCAAAGCCGATACGATCGCCGTCGCCCGCGATGATGGCGGTGCGATCTCCTTCTTGCCGCGCCGTTTCGAGGAAGGCCCCGACGATGTTCATTGCGACAGGCGCCGGCCCATCAGGGCGTAGCGGCGAAACACCTTAGCTTTGTGCCGCTCGCTCCTGTCGCGCGACGCGTTGTCCTCGTGCATGAGCGCGTGGATGACCTCGGTGAACCCCATATCGAGGGCGCGGCGGTGATACGTGTCGGCGAGGAGGTGGCCAACGCCGCGCAGTCCGCTGGCATAGGTCTTGAGAATCGCCGCCGGCCGGGCGGGCGCCAGCCGATCCGGCATCCCGAACAGGAATCCGACCAGTTGCCCGGCCTCCGCGTGCGCGAACAGGATGTGGCGCGGATCGAGCAGCGGCAGCACCGGACGATAGAGCGCGAGGAAGTCCTCAAGCGTGATCGGCTTGAAGAAATGATTGCCGGCGAACGAGGCGGCCGACATCTTGAACAACCGCGCGATCAGCTGCTCCGCCCCGGTGCCGTCCCAAGGCGTCACCACGATCCCGGGCAGTGTGACCGGCTGCGGCGCCAGCGTATCGACGAGGTGCGCCCGGGCTGAGACGTAGTTTGAAATGGGCGAGAAGCCGGCCGCGACGAACGCCGCCTGATCGTGCGCACCGCTCGTCGGCTCGAGCAGGAAAGCCGGCGACTCGTCGCTCTCCGTGACCACGCGGTAGCGGTGCCAGGTGTCGCCGTCCATTGGCCCCATGAGGGCCGCGAAGCCTTCGGCGCGAAGCCGATCGGCGAGCTCGGCCAGCAGGGTGCGCCCGGCTTCCGCACTCTCGAACCCAATTCCACCGATCGCTGCGGCGCGCCCGCCCTCCCAGTCCGGGGCATCGCGATAGACCATGGCTTCAGCTCCTGCAACTGAAACGCGCTCAAGCCCTGTGCTCAAGTGACGACTCCCTGCAAAAACAGCACCAGCGGCACGAGCACCGCCGGGCCGAAGACCTTGATGCTGCGCTGCGTCGTAAACCATGCGGGCCGCCACAGCGCCCAGCCCGCCGGCAACACGAAGGCCAGCACGACCATCGGCCAGGCCAGCAAGTAGAAGCGGGAATATGGCAGGTTGGCCTCGGCGACCCACATCGTCAGTGCTCCGAGGGCGGCAAGGAGCGGCAGCAGCAGCAGGCGCGCCCAGCCCGCAAACGCCAGCGCCAGGAATGCGACGGCCGCCGCGGCGAAACTGAGCCCGAACAGCGACACCACCGACTTTCCGGCGATCTCGCCGAGCACCAGCCAGCCCAGCGCAACGATGGCGGAGACCGCCAGCAGGTCGAGGTCCGGTCGGCTGCTGGCGCAAGGGCGGCTGCTGCGTGCCAAGAGTTGCGCCGCGATAGCGAGGCCCGGCAGGATGGCGTTGTGCAGCGCCACGCTGGAGATGACGAGGAAGACCAGGATGGCATAGCCCCGCGCGGCGCGATCGGCGATCTCGAGCGAGCGGGCAAGCATCAGCATCACCGCAAGGAAGGCGAGGAAGATGCCGGCTTGCAGCAGTAGCGCCGTGGGGTCGCTGGCAAGATACTGCGCCAGCAGCAGATGTGCGCCCACCGGCACGAAGAGGTTGTCGAGCCCGTGCCAGGAATCGGCTTCGACCAAGGCACAGAACCCCGCGATCAGGAACGAGAGAACGACCACGTTGAGCCGTGGTGCATCGCTCAGCAGCAGCAGCGCCACCATGGCGACGAGCCAGGTGACGACGAAGAAAGCCGCGACACCCTCCCAGCTCTTGGTGCCGTCCTCGACCGCGAAGCGGCGGCGGCCATAGCTGGTGCCGATCAGCGCCGAGGCGGTGTCCGACAGCGTGATCACCAGCATCGGCAGCACGTAGAGGATGTGCTGGCCGTGCGCGTGAAAGAACACGATGACGATCGCAAGCGCCAGATAGACCTCCCCGAACGACGGCCGTTTTACGTCGTGCAGTACCGCTCCGAGCCCCGCGGCCTGCGGCAGGCGCAACAGCAGCATCACCACGATCGCCGCGCTCATCAGCACCAGCACCGGCAAGGGATTGTCGAACAGATAGGGGAAGGTGAGCGACGCCGTCCCGGTCGCCACGTGCACGAGCTTGCGCTGCCCTTCGGGGCTGATCCCGACGCGGCGCGCGAGCAGCCGAACGGCCAGCATCAGCGCCAGCACAGCACCGATGACAACGACGATGACAAGGCTGTCGCGCAGGGTCAGGCTCACCGCACCTGCTCCACCACGAAATCAGAGTAGAAGAACGCTTTGTCGGCCGCCTTGCCACGCTCGATCTCCTCATCGAGCCGCGCGACCCTCGTTGCGCACGCGGCAGGCACGCGGCGCGGCACCATCATGTTCCAGTAGACGAGCCGTGCCCTCGGATTGCTAGCTTCGAGGATCGACCCGTAGACAGCCGAGAACACGTCCTCGCTCATATATTCGAAGATGTCCGAGAGATTGAACCCATCGGCTCGTAACCCGCTCTCGACCAGCATCTCGATCGCTCCCGTGCGGATGTCGAGGCGATCCAGACGGTCGCGGATCACGGCGTAGCTTTCTTCCCGCCACGCCAGCGGCAGCGCGGCGCCGTGGTCGCTCTTGAGGATCCAGTGAAGATAAGGGTTGGCGGAGGGATCAAGCTCGACCACTGCGTGCTCCAGGCGGCCTGCAACGTGGTCGGCGAGGCTACCCTCGACATGATCGAAGAACGCTGGATCACGTCCGAGCCGGCCCATCACTGCGTTGGAGAAAAATACGCGCAACAGCCAACGCCAGCGCCAGTTGTTCCAGCGCTGCGCCAGGAATTCCGCCCGGTCAGGCTGCGACCTCGGCGCGAACACCTCATCGATCGTGGTCCGGCTGTGCACCAGCGGCAACAGGTAGCGCTTGAGGATACGGAAGTAGCGCTCGAACTTGCCGACGCCACCCAAGCCGTGGGCGATCACCGCATCGCGCCGCTCCAGCCAGAACTGTTGGCTGTCGCTGTCGAGGTTGCGCAAGACCGTGTCGAGCAGTTCGACGCGCCGGCTCGACGGGCGCGACCCCATGAGCTCAAGGAAGGACGCATGGTCGAGCGTCCGGTACGCTGCGATGCGGACGTTGAGGCAGGCGATCTGGGCCGGCGCCAGGTCGATGGCGACCACCTTCGCCGGATCGAGCAGCAGCATCGCCAGCGCGTTGTCGCCCGCCGAGCAGATCGACACCAGGGTCTTGCCCCGCTGCGGACCGAGCGCGTCGTTGAGAACATCCGCATCCTCCCACAATTGGGCGTAGCGAATGGTATCGAACTTGGCCCGTCCGGCGATCTCGGCAGTCGTCACGTCAGCCTCCGCACGATGCCACTCGCGCCATCGACCGAAATGGCCTCGCCGTCGGTGATCCAGTTCATCGCGCCCTTGAGCGCCACGACGCATGGGATACCCAGCTCGCGCGCCACGATCGCCGAATGCGACAACGGGCTACCCCGTTCGACGACGATGGCGCCGGCGTTGGTGAAAAGCGCGATCCAACCCGGATCGGTGTGCCGCGCCACGAGGATCTCGCCACGACCGATGGTCTGGGCCCGCGGGTCGCTGATCACCCGCGCCACGCCGCTCACGAGGCCGGCGCTACAGCCGGTCCCCTCGCGCTCCAATGCCTCGTCGCGTAGCACAGGAGGAGCCGATGGGGAGCCACCAAGACCGGCTATGACCGCACCCCGCACCAACAGGCGCTCGCCTGGATCGACTCCAGCCTGCTCCGCCTTGCGCAGGCGCACCAGCGCCGCCAGGTCGTGCGTAACCGCAAAGCCCTCGATCGCCCCCAGCACCTCCGGAACGGTCAGCAGAAACACGTCGTCTGCATGGTCGATTAGGCCGTTGACCCAGAACTGCGTTCCGATGGCTCGAAACAACCGCCGGCCGCGACCGAAGATCCGCGTCCGCTCGAATCGCAAGTTCTCGCGGTCGCGCACCCTGTGCTTGGCGACGCGCAGCGCCCAGCTCGCAATCGCCCGGCGCATTGGGTGGCCGGCAAACAGCCGACGCAATGCGGCCCCGGTGTCAGTCGAAGCCATCGGCGCGGCAGGCGGCGTGCTCGATGACGCTGCAATCGCTCGGTAGAGCGGGCTCGGGTCACGATCGAGCGTAATGCTCTCGAGCTTGAGCTCCTCCGCACAGCGGTCCGCGAACTTGCCCAGATAGTCGTCAATCGCAGCGCGAAGCTCGGGATGAGCCGCCAGCCCGTCGTCTCGTCCCTCCGCGAGCGCCTGCCACAGCGCTTCGTCCTCGCCGAGCATCCGACCCATCGCGCGGATGCGCTGCGCCGGCTCGGCCGAAACAATATCGCCCTGCCCGATCATGATGTCCGAATGCAGCATCACTCCTGCCGTGCCGGCCCAATGCTCCATCATCCGCCGCGAAGCGCCGAACGCGATCATGCAAAGAAAATCGTTGATCAGCGGCGCGTCCCAGCGGTCGAGCAGGCTGGATTCGATGCGGCGGTACTCTGCCGCCAAGGAAGTCAACGGCATGGCGTCGAGCTCGCTGGCCGGACGAGCCAGCACGGCCTCGACCCGCGCATAGAACGCCGCCGTGGTCTGCTTGAGGCGGAGCGCTTCGCGCAGCAGGCGCCAGCCCACCGCGACAAGCCCCAGCCGGGACGTGCCGCTCGTCGCCGGCTCGATGGTCGCGATCAGCTCGTCCGGCAATGGCGAGCCGACTCCCATCATCAGCTCCATGTTGTCGCGGTTGCTCGTAAAACCCGGCAGCAACGACAGCGCCCGATACCAGTTGCCGAGATTGTAGTAGACGCGCCCATGCACCCGGCATAGCAGGTTGTCGAATACCGCCGCATTCTCCGCGGCGACCTTGTCGGGAACACCCGCGATCGCCACGAAGGCGCGATAGACACGCGCATAGGCGTATTGCGCGAAGCTGAAGGTCAGCGGTGAAACCAGACCAGGATAGCTCTCGACGATATTGGAGTTGTCGAGCACCGTGAGCGCGTCGTCGGGGATCGGCAACGGCTGCAACGTGGTGGTGATCGGCCGAGCCTGCAGCAGGAAGAGCCGGTCGCCTTCGAACGCCCACTCGATGTCCTGCGGGCCGCCGCACGCGGTTTCGACGTCGCGCACCAGCCGATACAGCTCCGTCAGATCGGCGGCGCTCAGGACCGGATCGGTGGTCGGCTGTTCGAGAACCGCGCCGCCGTCGCGCGCGAGGAGATAGCGCTGGCCGTCCTCCTCGCCGCTGACGAGGCGGTCGCCGAGCCCCGCAGTGGCCGAAATCACGATCCGGTCGCGACGCCCGCTCACCGGGTCGGCGCTGAAGGCGACGCCGGCACAGCGCGCCCGCACCATCTGCTGCACGACCACGGCCGGCGCGCCGCTCTCGGCATCGAGCCCGCGCGAGCTGCGGTAGTTGGCGACGCTCATCTCGCCGCCGCTGTCGTAGACTTGTCGCGCCGCCGCCGGCAGCGCATCGGCAGTGAGGTTTAGTAGCGACAGGAACTGTCCGGCATGCGAAGCGCTGTCCCCGTCCTCCTCACGGGAGGATGATCGCGCCGCGTACGGACCCGGACCGAGCGATGGCAGCCGCTGCACCAGCTCGGCCTGCATCTCGGACTCGCTGACCATGTCGGAGAACGCCGCCGGCTCGATCGCGAGGAATGCGGGCACGTTGAACCCGTGGCCAGCAAGCCGCATCAGCGCCGCAGCCTTGCCGCCGACCAGCGCCGCATCCAGCCGTTCCGTCATGGCGCGGATGACGCTCACGGCAGTATCCGTCCCAGATAGGGCGAAAGACCGGCGATCGCATAGCAGGCGAGCACCCATGCCCCCGCCGCCGTATCGAGCCGCTTCTGCATACCCGGCGTCGGAGCGCGTCGGAAGTTGAGGCCAACCACCCCGGCCGCGATCAGGGCGACTGCGCCCAGAACTGCAGCCACGAAGGAAGCGCCCGCCATCGCGCCCACGATCGACAGCAAAGCCCACGCGACAGCGCACAGGCCAATCCAGACCTGTACCGCCCGTCGCGGGCCGAGTAACCCGGAATACGTCTCGACGCCCTCGCGCTCGTTCTCGGGCGCCCAGATCTTTCGACCGAACTCCAGCACGCAGCCGTTGACGCAACTGAGGATCACGAAGATCCAGATGCCCGCCGGCGGCAGCGCAGTGTGCGGCAGCCATTCCGACGCCGTGACGTAGAAGTCGACGAAGGCCATGATCGCCATATGCGACACGAGGTAGACGAACGGCCGCGCCTTGAGCCACGCCGGCACCAAGAACTCGGCCGTCATCAGGCCAAGCCATCCCCACAGCAGCGCAAGCAGAATAAGCAGCATCGGCGTGACGCTGACCGTCAGCGCTACGATGACCAGCGCCGCGCCGGCCGCGAGCCACAGGATCGATCTGAGGCTCAGGAGGCCGCGCGGGACGGCCCGTTCCGGCCGATACCGCGCATCGTCCTCGAAGTCCTTGTACTCGTCGGCAGCGCGCAGCTGGAAGAACACCAGCACCATCGCGAGCCAGATCGCGACAAAGGTCTGCAGGCCCGGCAGGTCCCGGCCGCCCAGATGCGCCGACAGGCTGATGCTCGCCGCGCTGAAGACGAGCAGCAGCAGCGCGGTCTTCCCCAACGGGAAACGCTCCCGCTGGTAAATCCAGAGCCGACGCAGGTATCCGAGCCCCTGCTCGCCATCGACGATCTGGGTCATCGCTGGCGTGCGAGTTTGGCGTGCGCGCGGGTAAACTGCCCGCTGGCGATAGCGGCGATGATAGAAATCTCACCGCATAAACATACCGCCGCGACAAGCTCGGCCAGCGCTGCCGCCTTGCCGGGCCCCGCGAGCCCAAGCATTGCGAGCGCCGCCGCTTGGCTCGGCAGGCCTGTTCCCCCGCCGACGGTGCCGACGAGGATATTTGGCATGGTGACCGAGAAGAACATCGTTTTGTCGTGCGGCTCCATGCGCGTGAAGCCCACCGCCGATTCCGCCACGCACGCGGCATCCTGCCCGGTGGCGATATAGATTGCCGCCAACGCATTGGCGTAGTGCGCTTGCGAGCCGAGCTGACCGCTCAGAACCGCTCCCAGGGCCGCGACGCGGCCGTAGGCGACGAGTGCGTCCGGCTTGACCCGAAGTACCCGCTCGATGAGCTCGTATGGCAGCTCGACGCTCGCCGTGACCTTGCGGCCGCGGCCCGAATGCATCCCGAGATAGGACGCCTTCTTGTCGCCCGAGAAGTTGCCCTCGACGAAGGCGTAGCGCGGCTTGACCGGGCTCTGTGCGACGATGTGCGCGCAGATGGCTTCAGTGGCGACCGTCACCATGTTCTGTCCGGCCGCGTCGCCTGTGGTGTAACGACAGATCAGGAACACCGTGTCGCTGTCCATGAACGGCTCGATGCTCCGTAGTTTTCCGTGCCGCGTCGTGGCCTCGGCGGCGGCCTTCAACGTCTCGGCATTTCGCGCGATCCAGTCGATGAACAGCCCGCATTGCAGCATGTCGTCGAAGACGAAGGCAGGGGTTCGAAGCACCCCTTCTCCGAGGAGGCCCGCCCTGATGCCGCCGGCCATCGCCGTCACGTGGGCGCCACGCGCATAGGACGCGATGAGAGCTGCCTCGCTGGTCGCCATCGGCACCAGGTACTCGCCATTGGCGTGCACGCCGTTGACGAGGACGGGGCCGATGACACCCATGGGCACCTTAGCGGTGCCAATGAAATTCTCGATGCTCCGGCCATAGGCCGCCGCGCTTTCGATAGTGGCAGGGTCCGCAATCCGGACTCGCGCCGACGGGTCGACCCCGCTGGCCTCAAGCTGCGCCCAGATGCCCCCGACAGTATCGGCAGTGCTGTCCTGCCGCGTGCGCAATCGCGGCAGGCTTGGGGACTTCGCCGACAGGCGCTTGCCCAGATCCTCAGAAGATTTTGTCCTCAGCAGCGAGAGCATGTCGAGGACGCGACCGGGCAGAAGACTGGACAATGATCAAACCCACAAAATCAATGCCAACAGTAAGGTGCTACAAACGTAATAATTCGTAACGAACCGTTAATGGGTGCTGCGAGGGTTTGCAATTCCCTAAGCGCAGCGCGGAAATGCTGGGGTCCCGTCTGCGCCTAGCGAGCCAATCGCATGCTCCAAGGTGCTCGCCGTGGGACCAAAGCTGCCATTGCCTTTTGTCCGGTTTGCGCCAGAAGCGGACTTACCGAAAGCGTGGGGTCCAGCTGTCGACCAGCCGCTCCTCCTCGGCTTCGTCATCGTCGTCATCATCCTTGCGGCCGATGCTTGGCGAGGACAAGACCGTCAGAACTTTGCCGTAGGCACCGAGCCCGAGCGATTCTTCTGTCACGGTTCGGCTTGTCTCACCACCAAGCCAATCGCGCACATCGACCTGGTCCTTAATGCGCTTACCGGCTTGAACGTCAGAGCGGTTCGCCGCCAAGGCCGCCGTGGCCGTGCCCGCGGGCAACGGCGTTCCTTTGCGAAGCCAACTGAGGCGCGGCAGCGTCTTTATGGCGTCCGACATGAAACAATAGTCGATTGTGTCGCCCGTGCTCACAATGACCGCGGTCGCCTGTTGCGTGAGCTCGGCGAAGCGGATGGCGGTGGCGGTGCGCGATGTGATGCGCTGGTCCGCGAGCTCTTCGATCGAAGTCAGCCCGCCATCGAGTTTGTTCATTGCCGCCTTGAATGGCTTCTCCGACCTTAGGAGACCGGCAGCGAAATGATCGGCTTCAAGTTCGTAAGGATCGGCGAACCCGCATGCGAGGCGTGAACGCCGTTCTTAAGCAACTGGTAGACATGGCCGTCTAAAAAATAGTGCCCAAGTTCATGGCTCACCGAGAAACGTCGGAAGCCTTCGCTCTTGATGTGTGTGGCGTAGCGGATGCCAAACATGTTTCCGTGGCGCAGCAGCATGCCGGAGACGCCCGGCTCGGCGTCTGGCTTTGCCTCGACGACGATGTCGCGGTCGCTGGCGATCGAAAACGGATCGACGGGCAGGCGGTCAATGCCGTCCTCACGCAGCAGGGCCTCAGCCCGGCGACGGGCGTTAAGAAGCTGAAACGGCCTGCCCATGTTGAAACATCCCTCTAGCCCTTATCTTTGCGAGCATTGCGCTCGGCCAGCAGCGGCTCTCCCGCCGCCAGGGCCGTCGCAAAGCGGGCGACATCCGCATGGGTTTGCAGCCGATACCAGCGGCCGGAGGGGTAGACGGCGACCATCTGCCCCTGATTGCAGGGAAAGAGGCAGCCAGTGAGGGTGACGAGGCACTCGTCCTCGACGCCAGCGCGCCGCAATTCGGCGTCGGGCGCCTGCCGGACGGTGCCGGCCTCGCGGAAGGTGCAGCGTGGACCGGCGCAGACGAGCAGGTGATGCCGGAAGGACGGCACGTCCTGCCAGCCGGGATTGGTGATCGAGGCATCTTCAGCCGCGACGGGCCGGGCCGTGGAGGCGCCGGCCAGCGCCGCATCCGCCACGGCGGCCAAGACGCCGGCATCGTCCACCTGATCGGCGGCAAGCGAGACGGCCACGCGCTCGGCCCGCGGCTGCGCCAGCCAATGCGCCAGCGCACCTGGGAGCCAGGCGGCAAGGGAATCGGAGAAGGGCAGACCGACCGGCTGCACGAGGATGGCGCGGGCGCCGGCGGCAACAAGCCCGTCGAGCGCGCGCATCGGCCCCGGTCCGACACCCTCCATGCGCGCCACGGCGGACGGCAGCGCGGTGGCCGTCCGCAGTCCGTCGCTCAGCGCGCGAAACCGCCGGGCGCTGAGGTAAGGCTGGGTAACGAGGTAGAGAACGGCGTCAGGTCGCATTGGCGCCGCTCCCCCGGGAGGGGGAAAGCAGCTAATGATTTTGCGTTCCGTCAGACGTGCGGAAACCCATTGCGCCCCCTTGCCGGGACACCTCGCCCAGCTTCATGGTCTTGCGCTTCTGGCAGGTCTCCTAGCTCGCGGCTCGATCGCGCCCCGCCCCTTCCCGATCATCGTGATCAGTGGTGATGGCAGGCCGCTCGCCGCTTACAGTTGCGAGGGCAGCTCCGGTCTTGGCCCCTGATGGGTAGTCCGCACCGGTATTCCCTTTTCATCCGCTGTCACAGCGGAACCGAAAGTACCCATGAGATCGCACGATGCGAGGCGGGGTGCAAGCGGGTCTATCGCAGACCGTCGACCACGGGCTGGCGGTAGATGGCGATGGCGGGGAGCACGGCGAGAATGGCGCCGGCGGCGATCAGCAGCAGCACCAGCTGGATTTCCGGCCATGCGATAGTGACCGGAATGGCGATGCCGCTGCGGGCCTCCAGATAGCCGCTCACCGCCCAAGAGGCGCCGGCGCCCAACCCGAGGCCCAGCACGGCGCCAGCGAGGATCAGCAGCGTCACATAGGTCCAGGCGACAAGGAAGACATAGCCGGGCGTAGCGCCCAGGGTGCGCAGGACGGCGAAGCGGGTGCGATAGAGCTGCAGGATGATGACCACGCCCGACAGGATGGCGGCGACGACCAGGATTTGCGTGGCGAGAGCGAGAGCGCTCATGATGGCGCGCGCATCGCCCAGCAGCGCATAGAGCTGGACGAGGATTTCCGCCGGGAAGATCGCCTGCGCCCGGTCGCTGCGATAGGCGTTGCGCAGGCCATAGGCGGCGGGCACCGTCGCGGGCTTGACGACGATGGCGGGGACGCCCGGCAGGGCGTCGGCCGCAAAGGGGGGGCCGACATGGGCGTCGCCCCCGGCATGTCCCGACGGCAGACCGTGGCTGGTCCAGACCTGCTCCACCGGGGCGACGACGACATTGTCCCAGGCCGAATGGGTGCGGGCCATGCGCCCGACGGCCTCGATCGTGCCCTCGTGCAGCATCGCCTCGGAATCGAAGCCGTCATGGGCGGCGTAGAGGCGCTCACCCAATTGCATGGGGACATTGGCGCCGAGCACGGCCTCGGCGGCGGCCGCGAAGAGACGCCCCTCGCTCAGGCCGCCGGACAGATGCTCCACGAACTGCGCCGTGGTGCCCATGATGGGAAAGCCATTGGCGCTGTCGCCAAAAGCGATGGGCGCGGCGAAATCGACGTTCTCGTCGGCCATGAGCTGCGCGAGGATTTGGCCATTCACGAGGCCCATCGCGCTGGGGCGGGCATAGACGGAGGCGAGGACGAGATCGAAGGGGCTGCCGGGCGCGCCGACGACCAGATCGAACCTGTCCGCGGCCCGCGCGCTGCCCTGGCGCACCGCCCGCTCCTGGGTGGTGATGGCAATGCCCAGCCCCACCGCGAAGGTGATGAGCACGACGAAGAAGGCCAGCGTGACGCGGTTGCGGTCGAGCAGCGAGACGACGACGGGAAACGGGTTCATGGCGTCGCCTCCCCGCCCACGATGCGCCCGTGATCGAGCGCCACGACGGCATCGGCGGCGGCCACCAGCAGCGGATCGTGCGACACCGCGACAATGGTGCGCCCCTCGCCGGCAAGCTGCCTAAATGCCGCGCAGAGCCGGGTGGAATTGCCTGCATCGAGGCTTGCCGTGGGCTCGTCGGCAAACAGGATCGGCGGATCGAAGAGCAACGCCCGCGCCAAAGCGACGCGCTGTTGCTCGCCGCGCGAATAGCTGTCGACGCGGCGCGCCTCGTCGGCAACGCCGAAGCGCTCGAGCAGGGCGATGGCCCGGCCCCGCACCGCTTTGTCGGTCAGAGCCGAGAAATAGGCGGCGAGGGTCACATTGCCCAGGGGGCTCATCTCGTCCATCAGGTTGAAGTTCTGGAACACGAAACCGGCCGCGCGGCGGCGCCAGCGGTCGCGCGCGGCCTCCCCCAGCGCAGCGATATCGATGCCGTCCCAGCGTACCTGGCCGACGGTCGGCCGGATGAGGCCACTCAGCACATAGAGAAGCGTCGTCTTGCCCGACCCCGAAGGGCCGCGGATCACCGTCAGCCGGCCGGGCGCGATGGCGAGGGTGGCGATGTCGAGGGCGGGCGGTGTGCTGGCCGCGCTGCCGCTGAAGCGGTGGTCCAATCCCGCGAGGTCAAGCACCTAGGCTCTCCAATGGGTGGCGTCGATGACGCGCAAGCGGGAGACGAAACCCAGCTCCTCGTCGGTATAGGTGCCGAGCCGCAGCGTGCCCTCGACGACGATCGGCAGGTTGAACGGCGTCACTGTAACGATGTCGCGGGCATAGATGGAGACGATGTCGCGCGGCCATTCCGCTTCGCTGTCGCAGAAGGGGCAGATCGACATCGGAATCTTGGTGAGGACGAAAAAGCTCGATTCCGCCTTGAGCGGCGGCGCCATGTAGCCTTCGATGAGCACCGGCTGGCCGTCGCGTTGCAGCGCATAGGGGGAGAAGGAGCCATCCGGGTTGTAGAGCTCGCGCATGCGCACCGCCTCCGCGCCCGGCGTGCTTGTCGCGCCGAGTGCGAGGCCGGCGGAGGCGGACAGCGCGAGGAAATTGCGGCGGCGCATGGCGATCACTCCTGAAGACGGGAACGATGGAGGGGCCCGGCGGACGCGGGCCCCTCCCTGGTCGTGCGGTCGAGACCTATTTGGCCGAGACGGCGTGGTCCATCACGTGGAAGATGTAGTTCTGCTCCTGGGTGCCGGAGAGCAGGTGCGCCCACGGACCCTTGGCCCAGGCGGCGACATCCTCGCCCGAATGGGTTTCCGAAGCCATCGGGATCAGCGCCTGCTGGAGATAGTCGACGTCGATGGCCTCTTCCTGGGTGACGGCGGGGCGGGTGCCGAAATAGGACCCGTCGGCCTGCTTGGTCATCACCGAGCCGGCGCCATTGAGATAGCCGACGACGGAATAGGGCTTGCCGTCGTTGGCCAGCTCGGGCGTGCCGGTATGCGCGACGCCGTCGCCATTGATGCCCATGCAGAGGCCGGTGATCGGGGTGCCGCGGCCGCAATAGCCGTTGAAGGCGATGGCATGCTCGTGGTCGGCGGTGACGATGATGAGGGTATCCGCGTCGTCGGTCATCTCGTCGGCCAGCGCCACGGCTCGGGCGAAGGCGACGCCGTCCATGAAGGCGCGATTGGCGTTGCCGGCGTGGTTGGCATGGTCGACGCGGCCGCCTTCCACCATAAGGTAGAAGCCGTTCTCGTTGCCTTGCAGCGCCTTGATCGCGGCGACGGTCATGTCGGCGACCGACGGCTCGGTCTCCGGACGCTCGGTTTCGTAGTTCATGTCGCTGTCGGTGAAGAGGCCGAGCAGCGGCGTGCCGGCGGCGACCGCTTCGAGGCCCGGTCTGTCGGTGACGAACCGGGCGCCGGCCGCCTGGGCGCGGGCCACCAGATCGAGCTCGTCCTTGCGGGCGGACTTACCGCCGAAGGGGGTCGGCGCCGCGGCGGGCACGAAGCTGCGCGCGCCGCCGGCCAGCAGCACGTCGACCACGCCGGCTTCCATCTGCTCGATGGCCTGCACGGCGATGTCGGTGCAGCCGTCCGGCGCGCCGGCTTCCCAATTGCGGTTGGCGGTCTTGGCATAGACGGCGGCCGGGGTGGCGTGAGTGGCGCGCGCGGTGGAGACGACGCCGACCGACTTGCCCGATTTCGAGACGATCTCGGAGAACAGGGTCGGCTTGTTGCCCGCTTCGCTGGCGCAGACGTCGAAGCGACCGTTCTCGTTGAGGTTGATGGTGTTGAACACCTGCTTGATGCCGGTGTTCATCGCGCCGGCCGTTGGGGCGGAATCCGGCGTCTGGGCATTGATGTTGTAGGTCTTGATCAGCGCGGTGTTGGGGAAGGCCTCATAGGGCAGCACATGCTCTTCGCCCAATTTGCCTTCCAGCTGGCCGGCGAACAGGCGGATGGCATAATTGGTGCCGACGCCCATGCCGTCGGCGATGAACAGAATGATGTTCTTGGCGCGGCCGGTATTGGGCTCGGCGGCGATCATCGCCGCGAGGCTGGCCTGACCATCCTTGTACCAAATGCTCTCGGCTTGCACGACGTCTTGGGCGAAGCTGGTGAGAGTGAGGGCAAGGGTTGAAACACCAGCCAGCATGAGTTTTGCTGCACGGATCATTGCAGGGCCTCCAGAGGGCAAAATCGATTGTCGCGACGTGACGCGAGACGCGACCTAGGACAGCCGCGACACGGGAGGACCTAGTCAATCGAGGTGTAAGGCACGTGACGGTGTCACGACAAAGCCATGACAATCGGCGGCGCCGCGTATCAGTGGCTGTACCCGGCATGGCTGTGCTGGGTGGCGCCCGCAGCCTCGACCGCGACCTCGATTTCGATCGGGCCGGTCCTGGCGAAGTCCAGCACCAGGTCGAAATGCGATCCTGGCTCGAGGCTCACGTCCAGATCGTGCAACTCCAGCGCGAGGCCGCCCGGATCGAAGCTGAAGACGCCCGCCGGAATCTCGATCTCCCCGACCTCCCGATGGCCGGCGCCGTCGGGACCGACAGCCAGCCCGACGATCTGCACGTTGCGCGCAATTTCGGTGTGCGCGCCGACCAGCCGGTCGGGCGCGCCCTCGACATGCAGCTCGAAAAAGACCAGCCCGTCGTCGCTCTGTGCCGCGGCACGCGCCCAGGGGTGGACAATCTCGATCCCGCCGGCCGCAAAGACGTGGGTCTCATGGTCGTGCTCCTCCGCCGCCTGCGCCGCGGCGACGAGAACGACGGACAGAAGGACCGGGGCAAGCACGCGCAACATCTGGAGTTTCCGCAAGGGAAGAGCCAGCCTAGGCCACCGACGCGACAGAGCGATGACAGCGAGTCTTGTCTCGGTCGTCCTTGTGTCGCTCCCCGGCCGGGCGCTATCAAGGCGCCGGCCGCGTGAGGAAAAAGACATGACCATGAACCGTCCCGGTGCGGGGCAGCCGCGATGATCGACGTGATCTCGATCCAGAGCCAGGTCGTCTATGGCCATGTCGGCAACAGCGCTGCCGTCTTTCCCATGCAGGCAAAGGGGCTGGAGGTGGCGGCGGTACCGACGGCGCTGCTGTCGAACCACCCGCGCTACCCGACCGTGCATGGCCAGATGCTCGACCCGGAGCTGATCGCGGGACTGCTGCAGGGGATCGAGGAGCGCGGCGTGCTCGACACCGCCCGAATCATCGTCACCGGCTATCTCAGCTCGGCCGATAATACCGCTGTCGTCGCCGCCTTCGTCGAACGCGCGCAGCAGCGCCATCCGCAGCTGGTCTATGTCTGCGATCCGGTGATGGGCGACGACGATCTCGGGGTCTTCGTCAAGCCGGCGCTGCGCGACGCCTTCCGCGAGCGCCTGGTGCCGATGGCCACGATCGTCACGCCCAACCAGTTCGAGCTGGAGCTGCTGACGGGGCGCAAGGCGCGGACGCTGGCGGGGCTGGACGAGGCCATGACAGCCTTGGGCGGCGGCGCCATCTCGGCGGCGGTCACGGGCTGCGTGCTGGACGACACTGCGCCCGGATCGGTGGAAACCATCACCTGGTCGCCGCAGGGTACGGGCCGGACGACGCGGCCGCGCCTGCCCATTCGCCCGTGCGGCACGGGCGATTTGTTCACGGGCCTCATGACCTCACGGCTGTGGGCGGGCGAGAGCCTGGCGGAGGCCGGGGCCGGCGCGACCGAGGAAATCTTCGCCATCCTCCAGCGCACCCAGGCCGTCGGCGCCGGCGAAACGTGCATCGTGGGCTTTCCGTTCGCGGCGACGTCATGAACTATGTCGGGCGGGGCAATGCCCAACTTGGCAGGCTACGGTCGCTCGACCCTATTGTCTAGGCTGGAGCGTCGAGGCCGCTGGCCGAGGCGGCTGCATAGATGCGTGTACTTCGGCTTGGTCTATATAGAGCCAACGCCGCTCACTGGTCGGCGCGCCGTTTCACCTCGTCTCTGAGGGCCCCAGTATCGCGTCTCAGGCTCCTCCAAAGGCGAAGCCCGACGGCAGCGACATTAAAGGGCACCGTCGCCCATCCCTCCAAATAGCCGCCTGAGGCTTTTGCGGTACATCGCAACCGCCATTATCGTAAGTAACCCCAGCACACTAATTATGAGAACCGTTATGGCCGCTTGATCCGGATTGGCCTGCTGCGCGACCACGAGTTCGTGAACCAGGCGTGCGGTCTCTCCGGGAGCAGCCACCGGATATTTTGGGTATGGCTCAAATGGCGACATTGTTGCGACTCCCTATGTCAAATCTAGCCTACGAAGGGCAGAATTCGGTTTCCGACTTGCGGGTCCGCAGTCGTGATCTCTGGAGACCAACGCAGGCAGGATCGAAGAACCGACAGTTTCGAAAGGACCCTCGATGACGTCGGGGCTACGCACAACGGACCCACAAACATCATGGACCTCGCTTCCGCCAAACGTTCTGAATACCCAGAGCGACGAAGCTCCAGATTGTTATCGCGAGCACGCCAAAGACGAACGCTCTGCGTTGAACGGCTCAGGTCCGTTGCAGGTATTATGCCGCGGTGAGCGGTAGCCGCTTAAGTCGAACGCATGGTCATCTGGGCTCCAACCATTGACGGATGATCAGTTGGGCCCACCTGCGCTGCCGACACCGCTAGCCGATTGGCTCACGATGCCGGGCGAGCCGTTGACTGGACCAGGACGCGGCGGGCGCGGTCGATGATGGGGCGGTCGACCATGCGGCCGTCCAGGACGAAGGCGCCGGGGGTGAGCATGGCGGCGGCGGTGACGCGCCGGGCCCATTCGATGTCCTGTTCGGAAGGGGAGAACGCTTCGTTGAGGATGGGCACGGCGGACGGGTGGATGCACGCGGCGCCGTCGAAGCCGTGGGTGCGGGCTTCGCGCGCGGCAAGGCGAATGCCCTCGAGGTCGGCATAGTCGGCGACCGAGCGGAACAGGCCGAACGACTGCTTGCCCTCGGCCTTCGCGGCATAGTGGACCAGGAGCTTGGGGAGGCGCAGCACCTCCGGCGTCGGCTGGGCGTTGAGCGCCGTCGCGAGATCTTCGCCGCCGACCATGAGCGCGACGACGGCGTCGAGGCGGGCGCTGGCGCGGGCGTCGAGTACGGCGGCAGGGTCTTCCAGCGTGGCGATGAGCGGCGGGCCGAGCGGCGCCAGGCTCGCCAGCAAAACGGCGTCGGCCTTGGGTACGACGATGCCGTCCGCCCCGGCGCGGGCGGCCGCATGCGCATCGTCGGTAAATCTTGGGCCGGCGTTGATGCGGACGAGCGCCGCCGCGCCGCACTGGCGGACCCGAGGCACGATTTCCGCGAGACGCGCGCGCGCCGCGTCCTTGTCGGATTCCGGCACAGCGTCTTCGAGGTCGAGGATGATCGCATCGGCGCCGCGCTCATGCGCCTTGCTCACGAAGCGCTCCGAATGCGCGGGTACATAGAGCAGCGAGCGGTACATCAGCGGGAGATTCCGTATTCGGCGAGAATTTCGGCGGTGTGCTCGCCGAGGCCGGGGGCAGGCCGGCGCCAGACTCCGGGCGTGGCAGACAGGCGCGGCACGATGTTGTGCATGGGCAGGCAGCCGAAGGTCTCGTCCTCGACCTCGACGACGACGCCGCGCTCGGCAAAATGCACATCCGTCGCGGCATCGGCCGCAGAATAGACGGGGCCGACCGTGGCCCCGGCGCCGCGCATGATCTGCAGCGCCTCGTCGCGATCGTAGTACGCGAACCACCTGCCCACCGCTTCATCGACGAGATTGCGATTACGGACACGGGCCGAGTTGTCGGCGAAGCGCGGATCGGTCTTCATGTCGGGCCGGTCGATGACGTCGAAGATGCGATGCGCAACCTGCGGCGTCGACCCCGAGAGCGCCACGTAGCGCCCATCACGACAGCGATAAACATTGCGCGGCGAGGTGGTGTTGGAGGCGCTGCCGGTCCGCTCCTTGACCTTGCCGGTGACCTGGTAGATCGCCGCTTCAGGGCCGAGCACCGAAACCATCGGCTCGAGCAGCGACAGGTCGATCACCTGCCCCGTGGCCCGGCCCTGTCGGATCGCAAGCAGCGAAGTCAGCACCGCAGTCGCGCCATAGAGACCAGCAATCATGTCGGCCAGCGCGAGCGGCGGCAGGACGGGCTCGCGGTCGGGAAATCCCGTGCGATAGGCAAAGCCGCTCATGGCTTCGACGATGGTGCCGAAGCCCGGAAGCTCGGCATAGGGCCCGGTCTGGCCGAAGCCGGAGACGCGGACGACGATGAGCTTTGGATTGCCCCGCAGCAGCTCGTCGGGGCCGAGCCCCATCTGCTCCAGCGTGCCGGGGCGGAAGTTTTCGATGAACACGTCGGCCGACGCGAGCATGGCGCGCAGCGCGGCCATGTCGTCGGGGGCACGCAGGTTGAGCACGAGCGAGCGCTTGTTGCGGCCGTAGACGCGCCAGTACAGCGAGTGCCCGTCCTCCTTCCACTCCCGCAGCGGATCGCCCTGCGGCGGCTCGACCTTGATCACGTCGGCGCCGAAATCGGCCAGTTGCAGGCTGAGCATGTTGCCGGCAACGAGGCGGCTGAGATCGATGACGCGCAGGCCGGCGAGCGGTCCGGTGGCGTCGCGGTCGAAGCGGATGGGCTCGGGCATGATCAGACGTCCACGATCTCAAGGCGATGCACGCGCATGCGGCCGGCCGAGGCCATGCGCACGCCGGCCTGACCATAGCGGAACGTCGCGTCGGTCGTTCTGAGCCGTTCCTCGCCATCGACGCTGAGGCGGAGGCTGTCGCCGGCAAGCGCCAGCTCGAGCGTATAGCGACGCCCATGCTCCATCGTGAAGCCAGTGCGGGCGAGGACGGTGGTGCCGTGGTTCTCGCGCACGATGATCAGCTCGTCGCCCTCGAAGCCGGCGGCGTAGAAGCGGCTGGTGCCCTGCACCCGGCCGCTGACGAGAGCCGAGCGGCCGGCGAGCAGGGCGATGTCGGCGGTGATCGTCACGTCGCGCAGGTAGGCATTGCCGGTCCAGGCGTCGGCATCGCGTGCCGTATGCGCATGGATGGCGCCGTCCTGTATGGTCCAGTGCCCGCGGTTCCAGGTGAAGCGCGTTATGCCGCCCCATTCCTGCTGCTCGATGGCGGGATCGATCACGACACGCCCCGGCCCGCTCACCGAAAAGTCAGAGAGAAGCAGCCGGCCGAGGAATTTGAGGCGGCCGAAATATTCGACCAGAACGCCGATCTCATCGACGGCTTCACCGCCGCCGTCGGGAATGGTGAAACTGTAGTCCTGCCACTCGGCTGATGACGGCACGTGCCAGGCGCCGGTTTCCTCGATGCGCCCGCTGATGGTGCGGCGTACATAGGGGGCGACGCGCAAATTGCCGTCGCCGTTCCACGGATCGAGCCTGAGCTTGAAGTGCACGATCTGGCCGTCGTCGGCGAGCGGGGTGAACATCGGGCGGTAGCGCTCGTCGTCGAAGTCGCTGCGCCGGTAGAACGGCTTCCAGAAGACGCGCCCGCCCTGTCCGCGCTCCAGCCGGTCGAGCAGCACTTCGAGGCTGCAGGGAGCGTTCGGGCCGGACGGCGGGGCGGTGCCGCGTACTTCGATCTGGTTGGTCCCACCGGCGCGGAAGCCGTGCGTGGCGCCGAGGGCATCGAAATCGAAGCGCACACCGCGGCGTTCGAAATCCTCCACCCAGAGCGGATCCGGCGTTTTGCCGTTTAGACGCTGGCCAAGAACCGTAAGCTCGCGGGCAAAGCTCGGGATATCGACCACGTTCACGCTGCCGAGCACGCCCGAGGCGATGATGGTATCGTTGATCGGGCGCCGATACTTGTCCCACGACGGGCTCAAGCCCTGGAAGGTGCCGACGATGGCGGCGGCGTTGCCCGCGTTGCAATCGGTGTCCCAACCCGCCATCGTCGCGATCTCGGCCGTGCGGGTGAGCTCGCCCCGGCCGTAGACGATGGCCATCACGGTGACGCCGGCGTTGGGGATGATATGGCAGACGCCGGGGTAGCGGTCGTAGCCCCATTCGGCGCCGAGCATGTCGCGGCATGCGCGCCAGTCGCCGGAATGGGCGCGGTGATGCGCGAGCACGGCGCGAGCGACGCCCGCATAGGTCGATGCCGGATCGATCTGCGCGAGGCCGGTCTCGATCACCTCGTCGATAGAGGTCGCAACGAAGGCCTGCGCGATGGCGGCGGCACAGAAGCGCGCCCCATTGAGCCCCTCGCCGTCATGCGCCACGCTGGCAGCCATGGCCGCCATGCGCGCGGCGCGCTCGGGGTTGCCGGGATTCACCCAGCCCCAGCTGTCAATGAAGATCTGGCCGCCGATCTGCTCGGCGACGGTGCTGCCGTTCTGCGCCATCGAGCCCGAACGTGGCGCCGGGATGCCGGCGCGCAGGTTCTGGTAGGCAGTGTGCTCGGTGGAGATGCCGAAGCCGCCCCACCAGTACATGCCGTGCTCCTCGGCGGCATAATTGAGCCAGGTGCGGCCCACATCCTCGGCCGTGGCGTCGAGGCCGTAGTCACGCAGGGCACGGATGAAATAGATTGGTCCGTTGGTGTCGTCGTCGGCCGCAAAGTTCTTGAAATCACGCAGGTATTGCGTGATTTCGCCGTAGGTTTCGCGGACCCGCTCGTAGGACCAGATGGTCGGTTCCACCGGTGCGCCGAGGCGGACGCCGATCGCCTTGGCGGTGATGCCGGCGTAGATCTTCTCGAATGTCGTTCTTGTGGTCAGCATGCTCTACTCGGCGGCGCGGGTGCTTGGCGTTCCGGCTGAAAGAAGGGCGTCGCGATGCGACGTGCGAAGGGCGGTGGCCTGCGCGTCCGCCGTGAGGATGTCGATCGCCGCGGCGCAGAAGCGGTCGGCCGCAGCCATCAGGTCGGCGCGGTTGGCGGTGTCGAGAAGCGTCAGGTCGTCGGGCTCGACGATAGCCTGCCCGTGCAGGGCGCCGAGGATGGCACCCGTCATCACGCCGATGGAATCGGTGTCGCGGCCGGAGTTGATGCCATCCTCGACGGAACGGCGGAAGTCGCCGTCGTTGAACAACGCGAAGCCCAGTGCCAGCGGCAGCTCCTCGATGCTGTGCAGCCGCGACGGCTGGTAGGCGTCGGTCACCTGCCCCGCCTTCTCGATGCTGTGGACAACATCGTCGCCCATCGGCGAATAGGGGCGGATGGCGCGGTGGAAGGCGTCGGTCAGCGCCGTGTGGTCGGCGCCAAGCCGCTGCTGCGCGCGCGCGACCTCGGCGATGTCGGCGAGCGCCCTGCGGGTACCGTCCTTGGCGAGATCGATCACCGTCTCAACGATCTTTTCGATGGTCGTGCCGGGGACGAACGCCGCTGCAACTGCAGCCGCCATGACGCCGGCCGCCTCGAGGCCATAGCTCTGCTGATGCCCCGCAGCGAAGCGTACCGCCTCGTCGTAGGCGCCGGCGGGATCGCAGGCGTTCACCACGCCGATGGGCGCGATGTACATGGCAGCGCCGCAGTTGACCATGTTGCCGATGCCGCCCTGACGCGGCTCGGCGCCGGCAAGCTGCAGGCGCTGGAAGATCCATTTCTCGGGATAAAAAAGCCTCTCGATGAGCATCGTCTCGCGTTGCAGCTCGGGAATCCAGCGCGGTACCCAGGCGATCTGGCGTACCAGCCCGTCCGCCATGTCCCACGCATCGAGGTGCCGCCGAACCTCGGCATAGACCTCCATCAGGCTGAGGGTCATCAGCGTGTCGTCGGTGACGATGCCGTTGCCGCGGATGCGGCCATTGCGCGCCGTTTCCGATACGTCCATGCGGTGCCAGGTGGTGCTGAGCGCGGTGACGCGGCCGTAACGAGCCCGGATTTCCCCGGCCGAGAGTTTCTCGACCGGGGCGCCAAGGGCGTCGCCAAAGGCGACGCCGTAGACCAGGCCCCGGACGCGCCCTGCAAAGGTGCGCCCGTGGTCAGGATGGGTCATTTCAGAACCGTCCTCGCATAGTCGGTCATATGCTGGCCGCCGGCGGCATTGTACGCGTCAACATATTCCTGCCACTGGTCGAACGATGCCTGCCCGGTGATGAACTTGTACACCCACTCACGATAGAGCGTGGTCGTCTGGTCGACATCGGTGGAGTAGTCCGCCGGCCACACGAAGGCATTGTCCGCGACGTAGTACTTCTCGGCGTTTGCCAGCGACTCGATCGAGGCCTGGCTGCGCCATTCACCCGGCGGGGTCCAGTTGGAGGCCTGCGAGAAGCGGGCATACCAGGTGGCCATTTTGTCGGTGAACTCGTAGCTGTCGCCGTCCTTGGTATACTCTTGGCCCTCGAAGCCGAGGCGGTCGATCTGCTGACCTTCGGGGCTGGCCATGAAGTCGAGGAACTTGAAGGCCTCGTCCTTGTGCTGACTGGTGGAGGCGATGGCGAAGCCGCGCGACTCCTTGGAGGTGTCGATGGCGATGAGGCCCTGCCCGCCTGGGCCTTTGGGCGGATCGAGCAGCACCAGGTCCGGGTTTTCAGCCGGATGCGCGGCCTTGATTTTGCCGCCGTAGATGTCGATCACCTCGCCGGCGGTGCCGATGATGGTGCCCGAGCGACCCGAGTAGAACTTATCTTCGTTCACGTCCCAATGGCTGGTGATGTATTCGGGATCATAGAGCTTGTCTTTGATGAGCGAGGCGTAGAATTCCAGCTTCGCTTTCTCGGCGTCGGAGACGCGGCTCGAAATCCACTGCCCCGAGCCGTCCTTCATCCAGGTGCTGGTGACACCGAACGCCTGGTTGAAGATGGCATCCAGCGCATCGGTGTTGTCGGCGGTCGACACGCCATAGGTGTCCGCCTTGCCGTTGCCGTCATAGTCGCCGTCGCGGAAGGCCTTCCACATGGCGACATACTCGTCGACGGTCTCCGGCTTGGTGCCGCCCGTCGCCTTTTCCAGCCAGTCCTGGCGGACCACCGGCTCCGAGACGCGCGGCGGGAAGACGTAGAGCAGGTAGGGATAGTTCTTCAGGCGCTCGGCATTCTGCGGGAACAGCGCATCCTTGATGTACTGGCTGCTCGCGATATAGGGCGTCAGGTCTTCGAGCACGCCCTGGTCGGCAATGGCCTTGTCACCGCCCTGGAAGTAGATGATGTCGGGGATGTCGCCGGACATCAGCATCGCAGTGAGCTTGTCAGCGTAGCCGGCGGACGGCACCTCGACGATCTGTAGATGGATGTCGGTGCCCTTGGCCCGCAGCGCATCCTCGATCGCCTTGAGCTCGCGGACGTCGTCGGGGTTCTGCGACGACAGGTCCTTGCTCACGATGCGCAGCGTCACCGGGTCGGCGAGGGCAGGCACGATGAAGCCAAGCGACAGCGTCAACGCTGTAGCGCCCATAAGCAGTGTTCTACGAAGCATGGGGTTCTCCTCCTGTTATGCTTGTCGGGGTGGACGCCGTCCTCATCCCTTCACCGCCCCGGCGAGCGCGCCGCGCGTGAAGAACCTGAGGATGAGCGGATAGATGGCGAGGATCGGCACGATGGTGAGCAGCACCATGCCGGCGTTGAGCGCGCGGGCGCTGATCTGGCTGGCGCCGGTGTAATTGTTCGAGTTGGTGACCCCAACGATGGCGAGCTTGTCACCCTCGACGACGAACTGGCGCAGCACGACCTGCAGCGGCCACTTGGTCTGGTCGTTCAGATAGATCATAGCCCGGAAGAATTCATTCCAATGGAAGACGAAATAGAACAGCGTAATGGTGGCCAGGGCCGGAAGCGCCAGCGGCAGCGCCACGTGCCAGAAGGTCTGGAAGGCATTGGCGCCGTCAAGCTCGGCGGCCTCGAGCAGCTCCTCGGGGACCTCCTCGAAGAAGCGCACCAGGATGATCAGGTACCAGGCGTCGACGAGGTGATAGAAGATCACCGACCAGTAGGTGTTGAGTAGTCCCAGCCGCTTGTTGAGCAAGTAGTCGGGGATGATGCCCGGCGTGAACACGATGGTGATAAGGACGAGAATAAAGATGAGGCGACGTCCGGGGAGGGATTTGCGGGCGAGCGCCCAGGCCATCAGCGCGGTGAACAGCACATTGAGGACTGTGCCGCCGAGCGTAATGATGGCCGAGTTCGCGATGCCGGTGAGGACCGAGGGATGCGTGAGCAGCAGCTCCCACACTCCGGTCGAAAAGCCACGCGGAATGATGGTCAACCCACCCATGCCGACGATCTGCTCGGGATCGGAGAGCGAGATGGCGAGCAGGTTCAGCATCGGCTGCAGCGTGACGACGGCCATCAGGACCAGCGTCGAGCCGATCAGCAGGTTTTCGGTGCGCTCCAGCGGCGTTCGCACGGCCATCACCACACTCCCTTGCCGGTGAGACGCTTGGCCATGAAATGCGCCGCGAGGATGAGGCCCATGCCGAGCACGGCCTTGAACAGGCCGGCCGCTGTCGCCAGCGCGAACTGCCCGGAGCTGAGGCCGATGCGGTAGACGTAGCTGTCGATGATATCGATCTGGCTCAGCACCGCATCGTTCTGCATGTTGAGGACTTGGTCGAGGTCGGCGTTGAGGAACATGCCGCAGTTGAGGATGAACAGCGTCGCGATGGTCGGGGTGATCCCCGGCAGCGTCACGTACCAGATCTTCTGCCAGCGGTTGGCGCCGTCGATCTCGGCCGCCTCGTAGAGCGTCTGGTCGATGCCGATGATGGCGGCGACGTAGAGCAGCGAGTCCCAGCCGGCCGAGCGCCAGTTCTCGCTGATGACGAGGATCCACCGGATCCAGTCGGGCTCGGTCATGAAGTTGACGGGCTTCAGGCCGACGAGCTTGAGAACGTCGTTCACCGCGCCGGTGGACGGCGACAGTTGCGCGATGAAGATGGCGGAAATGACCACCCAGCCCAAGAAGTGCGGCAGATAGAGGACGGACTGCACGGTCTTGCGGAAGCGGCTCGAGCGGATTTCGTTGAGCAGCAGCGCCACGACGATCGGCACCGGGAAGACGAAGGCCAGCTTCATCGCCGAGATGATCACGGTGTTGGCCAGCACCTGCCAGAACACCACGGACGAGAACAGCACCTGGAAATTCTTGAGGCCGACCCAGATGTTGGGCGAGATGATCCGCACCTGCTCGAAGGCAACCTGCGCCTCCCAGATCGGCACATAGTGGAAGACGACGAAGAAGAGCAGGCCGGGCGCCGCCATCAGATAGAAGGGCCACCAGCGCCGGGAGCGACTGCGGCCACGGGGGCTTCCGGCTCTTGTCTCGGGAACGTTCCCGGAACGAGTGATCGAGGGCATCGCGAGGGGCTCCGGCTCGGTCATCGGGCTATTCGACTCTCGCCGGCGCGGGGACGCCGGCAAGCGGTTGCGCCAGCGCCGGCTGCGGCCCGCGCGTGGACAGGTCGGCGTGGTCCGCCACCGAACCGCGCACGATGAGCCGTGACGGCAGGAAAAGCCGGACATGATCGGCGCGCCCCGCGATCTCGTCGAACAGGCATTCGACGGCGCGACGGCCCATGGCGCGCGCCGGCTTTTCAATGGTGGTGAGGCCCGGCCAGGCGAAGGCCCCGGCGGGGACGCCGTCGAAGCCGAGCAGCGAAACGTCGTCGGGACAGCGCCCGCCGGCTTCGCGCACCGCCATCATGGCACCGAGCGCCATCAGGTCGTTGGCGGCGAAGACGCAGATATGCGCAGACTTTTCACGTTCGAGGATCCGCACCATCGCGTCGTGCCCGCCCGTGACCGTGTATTCGCCCTCCTCAGTGGGCAGACCGGCGGGATCAACATCGCGCTCGACGCAATGATCGTGCACGGTCCTGAGGAAGCGCGCCCGCGCGATGCGCCATCTAGGGCCGAGCAGCAGCCAAGGCCGCACATGGCCGTTGGCGACGAGATAATCGAGGCCGAGCCGCACCGCCTGGGCGATATCGGAGCCGACACTCGACGTTTCGGGGAAGCGCTCGGCGCTCGACCCGATCAGCACAAAAGGCAGGCCAAACCGGTGCAGATCGTCGAAATTGTCCGCCACCGGATTGACGATGGCGCCGTCCACCCGCGCCTGGCGCAGCGTGCGCAAATGCTGCGATTCCAGCTCGTGGTCCCAATCGGACGACAGGATCATCAGCGACGAGCCCGCCTCCTGCGCGCGGTCCTGCGCGCCGCGCGCGACCTCGGCCCAGAACGGGTTGGCGATGTCGGGAATGACGAGGCCGAACAGCCCCGAGCGGCCCGACCGCATGCCGACGGCCAGCCGATTGCGTTCGTAGCCGGCCGCCCTCGCCACCTTGAGGACGTGCTCGCGCGTCGCTTCGGCGATGCCGTCGTCATCGGCCAGCGCGCGCGCCACCGTGCTCTTGGAGACCCCCGAGAGCCGGGCCACATCGACAATTGTAGGTGGACGCCCGGTGCGCCGCATAAGCCTCCCCAATCGACGATCTTCGTCGCCTCGTTTCGGGAACGATACCGAAGCGAAGCGCAATGCACAAGCGCAAAGCGTCACTTCAGCGATGTGGGGATTGGGCTGGCCGATGACCGGGACGCTCGCCGCGCAGGACTGCGACGTCCGGCGCCAGATAGACATCGGCGCGATGAAAAAACCGCAACGCGCCACCCCTTTACGCCGACCTCGCGAAAATCTTCGCGTCGCCACCTCGCAACCGAAGCACATGGACGGCACGCTCGGCGTCAAACAGGATGCGCTATGTGTTCCTCGCATGAACGCCTTGCCCGACTTCTTGTGAGTTATGAAGCCGCTGCTTCGCTTGGCAGAAATTTTGGCCAAGGTTCCGCAAGTGGTCGGCGTCAAGCTCGGCGATGGCGACAACTCCTGGTACGAGGCATGCGCCAGCCTGCTCGACCACGTGGGTCTCTACATGCCCGGGCATCATCTCGCGACCGGCGTCAAGCGCGGCGTCGCCGTCGGCTCATTCTCCAACGTCGCCTGCCTGAACCCCTCGATGGCGCAGACATGGACAAACATGATGGAGACCAACATCGAAGCCGCACTCGAGATCGAGCAGCGTATTAATCGTTTCGTCGAAGACCACATCCTGCCATTCCGCAGCAATGACGGCTTCTCCAACACTGCACTCGACAAGCTCTTTGCCACAATCGGCAACTGGGCACCGATTGGCTTGCAACTCCGCTGGCCGTACCGATCGATTGATAGCTCCCACGTCGAACCTCTTCGCGTGCTCGCTCAAGGTACCTTCCGGAATTTGTCGGCTGTGCAGGCTATTGAGCACGCTGAAGGCAGATGTGGCAATCTTACCTCCTATCAAACACGAAGTCGGATCGCGAGAAGGTGCTATCGGGGGGATTGGACTTGTCGAACACGGGGGATGTACGGCGCGAACCGGCACTGCTTGATAGTCGAAAGTGCCCTCTCTCCCTCGACAAGATTCTCCACGAACTGGGGCAGGCTCATGGGATTGCTGAGCACCTCATGCGTGCCGGGCCGCGGCCGACGTTGCCTTGCTCGCTGCGTTGGAGGGCGGCAGTGCGATTTTGATTCGCCTCGAATAGGCCGGCCTCAAGAACATGGAGCGTCGAGAACTGGTAGGTGAGTTTGAGGGGTTCCCGCACCGCGGCGCAGCATGTCGATCGACATGACCTTGGGCGTCTGGCCGTGCGGTCCGGCAGATGCCAGCTTCTCCCCTCGTACGAGAGGATCGATGCCGAGGATCGCAAGACCTCGCCGGTCGGGGCTGTAGCTAAGCTTCTGGTTGCAGCTGGCACATATAGAACTATATTCTTCTTTTGTAGCCCCTGTACGCCTGACTCTGTTGCACCCGACACGCTGCCTCTTCGCTGAACCGGCCGCCTCTATTCCCCATCAATCGACTGCTGGATGCTCGATCGGATGAAATGGCTTCGGCTCTGGATCGCCAACCTCTTCGGCTATTTGCCAGGCAAATTCCCATAGACGACAAAGCAGGGAACTATCTAACGGCCGGTGGCAGCTCTCTTCCCCTTCACGAAGATTTTCTTGCGGCACTCGACTTCATTGAGCTTGCATCGACCTGGGTTAGCGCGATATGAGTCGAATGCCGTTGTTCTGGGTGAGAGTCTCCCCTCGACGATAGCGGATATCCTTCGTGAAGCTGCGCTTCAGACGAAGGAGCCTTCCCGGGTGTCCTTGGCAGACCGAAGCGAACATTAAGGCTGATGCCTCAGGAATAAGCTTCGTAGATCATGCGCAGCAGTCTGTGACGCGGCAAGATCCTTCATAGTGCTTTGCGACCGGGCTGTGCCCGGCGTGGGCTCTCCTTAAATCTGTGGCGTGCCTCGTGCCGCCCTATCGATAGGCGATGCTATGTCTGATCCAGCGATCACGCATGAGCGCATCGATGCGCTCATGCCTGCCGCGCGCAACGCGCGTACACATTCCAAAAAGCAGATCCGCCAGATCGCGGAAAGCATTCGGACCTTTGGCTTCCTCAACCCGATCCTGTGCGATCGCGATGGACGGATCGTAGCCGGTCACGGACGATGGGAGGCCGCAAAGCTGGCCGGCCGTACCACCGTGCCGGTCATCTATGCACCCGATCTCAGTCCCGAACAGCTTCGGGCCTACGCCCTGGCCGAGAACAAGCTCTCGGAGCTGGGCGGCTGGTCGGCCGAGATCACCGCCCTCGAGTTCAAGGAGCTGAGTTCGCTCGAGCTCAACTTCCAGCTGACCGTCACCGGCTTCGAGACCGCCGAGATCGAACTGATGCTCGTCGATCCTGTCGACGCGCAGGGGGCGGAATCCGTCCCTCCTCCCATCGGGCGCGACCTGCCCGCGATCAGCAGCCGGGGCGACGTGTTTCGCATCGGCCCGCATGTCGTGGTCTGTGGCGATGCGCTGACGGCCGAGGCCTATGGCCATCTGCCAAGGCCGACGGCGATGGTGTTCACCGATAGCCCCTACAATGTGCGGGTTCGCGACATTTCGGGGTTGGGCAAGGCGCAGCACCCCGAATTCGTCATGGCGTCGGGCGAGATGTCGAAGGCCGAACTCACGGCCTTCCTGCGTGCGGCAGCCGCCCAGCTCGTGGCGCATAGCACCAACGGCTCGATCCATTTCCTGTGCATGGATTTTCGGCATATGGCCGAGCTGCTCAGTGCGGCAGATGGCGTCTATTCCGAGCTGAAGGCGCTGTGCATCTGGGCAAAGACCAATGCCGGCATGGGGTCCCTCTATCGGAGCCAGCACGAGCTCATCTTCGTCTTCAAGGCCGGCACCGCGCCGCATGTGAACAATATAGAGCTCGGCAGGCACGGCCGCTACCGCACCAATGTCTGGCGTTATCCGGGGTTGAACAGCTTCGCCAGGGGGCGCGACGCCAAGCTGGCCATGCACCCCAGCGTCAAGCCTGTGGCGCTGATCGCCGACGCCATCCTCGACTGCTCGCGCCGCGGTGACGTGGTTCTCGATGCATTTCTGGGCTCGGGCTCCACCATCATCGCGGCCCACAGAACGGGGCGCGTCGGCTACGGCATCGAGCTCGACCCCTATTATGTCGACGTCGCCGTGCAGCGCATCGCGGCCGAGCTGGGCGAGCCGACCCGTAATGTCGCGACGAACCTCACCTTCGAGGAGATGCGAAGCCGCAATGGCCAGGGAGGCGCCAGATGAGCGACTCCGGCGACGGCTATGAGATCGGCTACAAGAAGCCTCCCCTCCACACCCGCTTTCAGAAGGGCTCGAGCGGCAACCCCAAGGGCCGCAAGAAGAGGAACAGGAACCTCAAGACGGACCTAGAGGAAGAACTGGCCGAGCGCATCGTGGTGACTGAAGGCGGACGGCAGGTCCGCCTCTCCAAGCAGCGCGCCATGCTCAAGAGGCTGGTCGTCAAGGGCCTCAACGGGGATTCGAACGCCATCGCAAAAGTGTTCGAGCTAGCGCTGCGGCTGGTCGGCGCCGACGAACAGGCGGACGAGACCACCCCGCTTCAGGCCGAGGACCAGGCCATCCTCGACGCCTTCCTCGCGCGCCATAAAGGAGATCAGAAATGACCAATCAGACCGTGCTCAATGCCTTGCTGCGGCAGGATCTGGTGAGCTTTGTCGAGAAATCCTTCCACCATGTCTCGCCCAAGCAAGAGTTCACGATGAACTGGCATATTCGGGCGCTGGCTCACCATCTCGAGCAATGCCGGCGCGGAAATATTCGGCGCCTCATCATCACCTTGCCGCCACGCCATCTGAAGTCGATCGCCGTCTCGGTCGCCTTCCCCGCCTTCGTGCTCGGCCACGACCCCACCAAACGTATCGTCAACGTCAGCTATTCCGCTGAACTGGCGGGCAAGCTCGCGCGAGACTGCCGGCTGGTCATGATGGCTCCATGGTTCAAGAATGCCTTTCCGGACACAAGGCTGAACCGCGAGAAGAACGCCGAGCTCGACTTCACCACCACGAAGCGCGGCTATCGGCTGTCGACCTCGGTCGGCGGCACGCTGACCGGCCGCGGCGGCAACATGATCATTGTCGACGATCCCCTGAAACCCGACGAGGCCATGTCCGAAGCACGCCGGCGCAGCGTCACTGAATGGTTCGACAATACGCTCTACTCGCGCCTCGACGACAAGCGCAACGACGTGATCATCCTCGTCATGCAAAGGCTGCACCCCGAAGATCTGGTTGGGCATATCCTGGCCAAGGACGAGTCCTGGGCCCATCTGAACCTGCCGGCCATCGCCGAGGTCTACGAAAGCATCCCGATCAGCGACGAAGAGTATCATCTCCGGCGCTGTGGCGACCTCCTGCAGCCGGTACGCGAGCCCAGGGCCGTGCTCGATGAACTTCGACGCGCGCTCGGCAGCTTCAATTTCGCGGCGCAGTATCAGCAGGCCCCCATCCCGCCCGAGGGTGAGATCCTGAAGTGGGGCTGGTTCCGCACCTACGCCGGAGCACAGGCGAGCGGCGGTCGACATGGCTGTGGCATCGTCGAGGCTCTCGGCCCGCGCTGGTTGCGGGCTTTCGGCAGTAGCGCCGCCGGATGGTCCGGCGGCCGAGCCGAAGGAGAGCCATCATGGCATCGACCAATCCTACCAGCACCCCCAACCCGGCAAGTGACAAGGTCCTGCAGACGCAGGGACAGGCAGGCGCAAAGCACAAGCCGAAGGCAGCGCGAACCAAACCCAAAGCCAGGACCGATGTACCAGTTGCAGCAAAGGCAGAGGTCATCGACGCCGCGACCCAGCTCACCGGCGGCGGGCGTCTCGTCTATCGCCGGACACATCGCTGCATAGCCACCTGCAACCTGGTGGCGCGCCTCGCCGGCTTCCGCGAACCGGAGGCATGCTGATGGCCGAGAAGCTGTTTTTCACCGCCAGCATCCATCCCGATGATGGGCATGCCGCGCCCCGGTCCATTGCCCTTGTCGGGCGCGAGGCCTGGGCGCTTCTGGAACTGGTCGAAGCCGGGACAGGGCTGCACGCCCATCGACAACCCCGCACCCCGCTGGTCGCACTATGTCTGGCTCCTTCGCGGGCACGGCTTCAAAATCGAGACGATCCTCGAGGACCACGGCGGGCCGTTCAGCGGCTCCCATGCTCGCTACCTGCTGCACGACGCGGTGACGCTCAGCGGGGGCAATCTCGCGGCTTGGCGCCCGGGCGGCATCCGCTACCCATCCACGGGGAGGGCCGCAGCATGACGTTGCGGCCCCACGCAATCGAAATCGACGGCGGCATTCTCAAGAGCACGACCGTCTACGACGCAAAAGGCAGCCATCCGGTCTACCAGGGCATTGGCGACTATCATTTCTTCGTCGACCTGATCGAGGAAGACGGTTGCCGCATCGGTGCCTGGGCTCAAGACAGTCGATGCCAAATTCGAGGAGTTGGCCAAGCAGAGGAAGGCGCTCGGTGACGGGCAGCAAGTGCTGGAGAGCGGACGCACCGCGCCGCGCCCGAGTGAAGTCGCGGAGCGTGTAGCGGCCAGCGCCATGCCAGAGCGAGGCGTAGGACCGTCTGCCGTGCCCTTCCGCTTCTCGTAGGGCGCCCGTGCAGAGATCGACAGGATAATTGGCACTACCGCCAACAATCTCAATGCGCTCAAATCGGCTCTCAAGGGTGACGGTTCGTGGAACAGAGAGCGGTTGGTGACGCTGTTTGGCCGGGAAAAGGCCGACCGTCTTCTCAACGTGCTCGAGCGCGAGGTTGCTTTTGACCGGACGTTCAGCACCATCATGCAAAACAGCGAGACGGCCGCGAGGCAGGCAGCACAGAAGGAACTCTCGCCGCTCCAGTGGGGCGGAGGGACCGTTTCTATCCCTGACCTTGTTCTGCGCCCCATTCAGTGGGCGGCCAACGCGGCGGCGCGAGGCCGGAGCGAGTCCGTCAACCAGCAGATTGCGGAGATGTTGATCGGTCGCCCCACACAGCAGACGATGGACGAGATCATAGCGGCGCTAATCATGGACAGGGGGCGAGTAGGCTCGGCGATTGTTCCGGCGCTCACCGGGCCATCGAACTGATCACCAGTCGGTGCGCCTGAGTGACAGAACCAGCAAGCCGCCTGCGAGGAAGGCGCCTACTGCCGGGCCAACAATGACGCCAAGAGTTGCCCCGTCACGAACCGCTGCCCAAGCCAACAACGTCGCGATCCCAAGCGCGGCTACAGATCCCAACGCGCAAAGGCGCCGGTCCACATTCTGGAGCCAACGTCCTGTTGCGGGGTCCTGCTTCTGATAGTCGTCTGGGCCGAGGTCGATCTGCTTCATTAATGGCTCCAGCAGTAGACTGACTGTCCCATCATCGAGCACGAGGCGAATCTCGGTGGTTGATAGGTCGGGCCGCGAAACTCAAAGGTCGGCATTCGACCGTCAGAAGCGCCGCAGGCGTAGAGCATGGAGTACCAAGTCACCGGACCAGCCATCCAGTCGGCCAATAGGCCACCTGCGTGACTCTCACTGTCGAGTACTTGGTAAGAGCCGCCGCACGTTGCGCTGGCCTCCCGGAGGCAGTCCATCGAATTGGACTTGCAGACCGTCTTGCTGGCAGTTTGGCCGGACGGCAGCGTAATCGTCTCGGCCATAGCGCCGCCCGTGAGCGCTACGAATACACCAACTATGAGCAGGTTTCTAAGCATCCACCGAAAATAGGAGCACATCGAATGGAAGGCAATCACAACTAGACGTGGTCCCGGCGAATGGGCCCAGTTCAGGCGGGACTGTCAACTGACCGCGAGAGGCTAGTCCCGTCGATGGCAGGGTGTCGAGTCGAGAGCCCCCAAGCCTACGCTACTTCCAGCGTCGGGATGCCGGATACGTCAACATCACGCTCGGCGTGCCAGGTGTCATAGGCGGCTTGCATCCTGATCCAAACGCCGGCGCCATCCCCGAACAGCTTGCCCAAGCGAACGGCAACCTCGGGGGACACGGGCTTACGCTCCGTCATGATGTCGTAGAGATGCTGACGGGAAATGCCGAGCAAGCGGGCAATCTCGGCCTTGGTCTTGCCGGTGGCAGGCAGAATGTCGTCGAGAAGCGCGCCGGGATGGCTGGGGCAAATGTCGCGGTGACGCTTGGCGGGGTAGAGGGTCATTGCGGCCTCCTTCTCAGTGGTACTGCTCGAAATCGACGGCATGAATGTCGGTGCCATCGAACTCGAAGGTGACGCACCACGGTCCGTTGATGTGGACCGTGTAGCGGGTTGGATTGAAGCCTTTCAGCGGGTGAAAATCAAAGCCGGGTAGGTTCAACTCATCGAGGGAGACAAGAGCGTCGAGGCGAGACAACCGGACCATGAGCCGTTTGTGCATGCGGGCGTCAATCTTGCCCGACTTACCTGTGTTCCAAAGGTCGGCGAGCGCCTTGCTTTTGAAGCTCTTGATCATGTTCGTAAGCTAATCGCTTACGGCTTATCTGTCAACTGTACGCTGACACAATTATTCACCGCCGCCCCCGCCATCCGACGAACTGCCGCCGTCAGTGCTCGATGTATCGGACAGAGCGGCATAGGTGATCACCGCCACGGGGACATCGGCGCTGTGGCTCGATGGCGTGTCCGACTTGCTGGTGGCGGATGAGGGCTTCGATTTCCGGCCGGCCAGCCGATCAAAGAGCCGATCCTGCGCCGGTAGGGAGCGGGCAAAGGCATAGAGAAGGCCGACGATGATCAGCGGCCAGATCAGGAAGAAGACGAAGTTCCAGTCGATCTGGTCGATCATTTCTCCAGATACCCTCGGTCCTCGAGGAAGTCGGTGAGGAGGGCCTAGCGACGCGGAGTGTAGAATACGCCCGGCCCTCTGCCCGTGAGGCCGGCGGCCACCTCGAACTCGATGCCTTCGGCCTCGAAGGTGCTTTTCAGAGCCTCAAGGTTTGAGGTCAGCACGTTGGGCGTTCCGCTTGCTGCTTCAATCCGCTTGATGGTGGACACTGAGACCCCCGAGCGCTCCGCCGCCTCGGCCACCGACCATCCGAGCGCAGCTCGCGCCATTCGCACATGGATACCTGAAAGAAACAAAAACGTTCGACCTCGAACTCTTTTAGCTTCTATTAGAGCCAAAACGGTTGACAACAGGGTTTTTCTGAACCAACGTAGCTCAAGGGTGACGCGAAATCAATTGCGCATGACCCTAGGACGGCTCCGCTCGGTGCGCCAACACCGAGCGGAGCCTGACCAAGAGCAAGGAAGGAACCCTCGCTATGGCTACCCGTGCCACTACCACGTCTTTCGATCGCGCTGAAATCTTCCGCTCCGCCTGGGCCGCGTACCGCCGCGCTCGCCCCACCATCTTCGCGGCTGGCGACGAAACTGGCGCTCGCCGCTTCCTGCCGTCGCTGTTCGCCAAGATGCTCCGCAGCGCTTGGACCGATGCGAAGGCGGCTGCGCGGCATGCCGTTCACCTCGCCACTGCCGCTACCTTCGTCGAAGCGCAGCGCCGCAGCCGCGTCGCAGTCGCACAGGCGATGACGCCGGGCGAGCGCTCAGCCGCCATCACGCGCGCTTGCGACGACCTCACCCTGCTTGACTACGCGCCGCTCGGCGTCCGTGCCAGCGAGCGTCGCGCTCACCTCAAAGCCGAGCTGGCCGCTCTCTCGGCTGCCTGATCCCCAATCCAAACCCGGAGGTCCTAATGACGTTTTCCCTGCCCCTGCTTACCCGCCGCGCCGCGCTGTTCGGCGCCGCCGCTTCCACCGTCGCCCTCGCAGCACCGGTCACCGTAACACTTGCCAAGGTGGACGAGCATCCGAACAAGAAGGTTCGTCGCCTTGGTCGCGAGATCATGGAGACGCTCCGCGATCCCGAGTTCATCGGCTTCAACCGCATCACCATCACGCCGCAGTATGTCGGCTACAGCGCCGAGCCGGATGCCGATCTGATCGAGTTGGCGCAGCAGCTCAAGGAACTGGTGGCCGCTGCCTATGCCGCGCAAGAAGTTGCCCGCGAGGAGCGTGAGAAGGTCTTTGACGAGTACCACCGCCTATACGGCAGGGGCGTTGGAAGTGACCTCGATGGGTTCATGGACCTCTTCGAAAGCAGCCCGGCGCGCCCGGCCGATGACGCAATGGGCGAGGCGTGGCGCAAGGTTGAGGAGGTCGGCGAAATCATCCGCGCGACTCCCGCCGTCGGACTGGGCGGCGTCTGGGTGAAACTGATCGTCGTTCAGAACGACCACGGATACCGCGACGACCAGCCGCGCATCGATCAAGACCTCGGCGAAGAGCGGCTCAACGAACTGCTCGATGAGATCGGCGTCGCCGCCGGCTTGGCCGGCAAGATCGGCTACGCCGACATCCCGCACCAGCCCTAAGAAGCGGCTCAGGCGAGCGCTTGCAACACTCGCCCGAGCCTTACCCGGAACCTTTGGAGGATCAAATGGGCAAGGCCCAGCATACCAACGCAATCGATAGACCCGCAATGCCCGGCGCCGAAACCGATATCGTCTGGGACCTCATCGCCAATTGCGCCGCCGCCTGGGCGCGCTTCGGCCGGGCCGTCTCGCTGACCGATGAGGACGAGGCCAAGAAGGACGGGCGCGAGATCACGCCGGCCGATCTGGCAGAATACGAGGCCGCGAACGAGGCCGAAAAGGAGGCCTACAACGCGCTGCTGGCCTTCTCCGCAAGCAAGGCCGCAGCCGTCCGAGCGAAGGCGTATTTCATCCAGATGCGCATTGATCTGGGCGACCGCCTCCAGGAGGATGAGGTCGACCTGTTGCTCGGCTTCGATGATCCAAACTCGCGCTCAGAGGTCCGCATCATGAGTAGGAGCGAGCCTTCAGAGCGACACCGACAGGATGCTCGGAAGAGCGCCAAAGGCCGGAGGCGCGTCATGAGCCGGCAGGAGATCGAAGACGAGATCGAACGCCTGATCGATATGCTCGACGACTTCGACGGCGATCCTGAACTCGAAGATGGCGGCGACGCCGAGCCGAGCTTCGGGCCGGGCGACTATCGCAATGGCCGCATGGAGTACGAGCTAGAGGCAGACACGGGCGAGGATAAACCATTTCTCGGCTGGACGGAGGCGCAGTCGCTTGATGGCGGCCAGTTTACGGGGACCTCACCCGAGGGCTCCGATGGCGATGCGGGAACGCGGTTCACCGGGCACGGGATCCGCGCAGCAAACGCCATGCTGAGTGCTCGCGGCCTGCGCACGGTGCGCGTTCCCATCGGCTACGGGGAGTAGCCAGCAAAAAGCCCGCCGGAGGGCGGGCTTTGAAGGGACCGAACTGTCCTACTAGCTATTCGCGACTGTCGGGTAGGAGTGGATGCGCGTCGTCTTCAGTGTAGAGCGTAAAAGAGGGAGCCGATGAAATTTGGCTCCAACGCCGCTACCTTTGTTTCGAACGTGGTCCGGGCATTCTTGAACTCGCTGGCCGCCTCTACGAACTCTGGTGCACTCAACGGGTCGACAACAGACCCAGACACAGTGCGCAACTGAACCAGGGACTTCACATAACGCTCCTTCTCAGGCCCTGTCTCAGGGAACTGTTGATGGACGTACTCGACTGCCTGAAAGAGATCGAGAAGGCGGTCATTCAGAGCCTCGATAGCTTGATCTCGCGAGCCGCCGTGCAGGGCAGCGCTCATGACGGGAGGTATGGCCTTTTCCAGGGCGTCACCGCGAACCTCAACAGCCTCTATTAGTTCTGCAATTGAAGCACGCTGTTCGCTGGCGTAGTCGAAATAGCTCGGGACGATCTGACCCGCCACGAAAGATAGCACCGCGACAAGCGCAACGCCGACGCTTGCCGGGACGTACTTTTTGATCGCGCTGATCATCGAAGTTCTGCTATCGCCGGAGTCTCAACACCAGCAGACTCAATTGCCTGTTTGGCAACAGCGCAGCCATCTAGCCACTCCTGTGCTCCAATGGTCAGCAACCAGTCCACGGTCTCCTTGTATACCGAAGCGGTACAGCCATCGCCAGCGATAGCGGAGCTATTGCTAATCACAATCTTACCCGCCTGCGCTGCTTGCAGAATGTCCTGCGGCGTAGCAACCGTTGACATGGCCATCAAGGCCAAGAAAATCAACGGTGTTAGTTTCAGTGCGTGAACAATCTTCTCGCCCGGCGAATTAATGGCGATTCGTTGGTCTGGCTCATAATCGCCCAGGTTAGCAAAAACCGCTTCCGTTATCGATACGGAGGGCGCCCCGGGAGCTCTGGCAAGGTTGGCCGCAACAAAGTTGAGAAATGCAGTGAAACGCGCATCGTCCGTCGAGCCGAAATTCGGAGAGGTAATGCGAAATTCTGCTTGGTACCGCTGATCGAGCACGTAGCTCTTGTACGCCCGATCGTAGAACCACACTGCTGATGTTCGTTCCAGCAGAACGAACGAGTTCGGCTTCTGCGATATCTCAATTACGCGGGACGGCACCTCGTTCTTCGGGATTCGAGCCAGCCACCGCACTTTGCGGCCCAGCAGTTTCTCTTGGCCGTACTCCGGAACGGCAGCCGAGAAGACCTCGCTGCTCGTGATCTCACCCACAAGCACCGGGTCGCCGAACCTCAGCGGCGGAACGATGACCATATCGCCCACCCTTGATCGCTCGAAGTACGCTCTACCGATGGACAGGAACTGAGAGAGACTGCGCCTCTCAGCGGCTCCCGCAGCAGCAAAATAGTCGGCTAGCAACGTTGACGGGTGGGGACTACCATTGGCGCGCCCGTTTTTGTGCCACTGACGAATCTCTTGTGCGCGAAGCAACTTCGGCACGAGGTCCGGTGTGTCGCTGAAACTAACCCCCTGCTGAAGCTCCAGGCCCGGTAGGTCGAAGAGTATTGCTTCGAGCCGCTCGACATCGGCGTACAGCCTATATCCGGCGCCGGGCCTGACGATGTAGACCTTATGCCCCGGGTCAAGTATCCTTGTCCGAATGTCCACTTCTATAGAATTCACGTATCCCCCCGGTCTAAGACAATAAGCGAATACTTAACCGACATCACGTCGCTTCGTGTTTCGCAACCAGCAATTCTCCGTTCACAGAGTACCGAGCCATTCACTCCATCTCCGGCACGTCGCCATAGACCGCCAGAACCTCCGGCGGCCCGAACTCTCCAACATCTGGATTGGCCTCCCGCGACCATGCAATGACGCCGGTGTGCTGGTCCTTGAGCATACGGGCCTGCCGGCGCGCTTGGTCCTTTGTCGCGACATTCGCGCGGCTCAGAGACGCCCTCGTCCTGATGCCGATGGCCCGTGACGATCGATCCGATAGCGCTGCCGCTCGTCTCCCGGCATCTGCAAGGGCGTAACGACCGTGCAGGTGCTCACCAGACCGGTGACGCGCGCCTACGTCGACAGACCTTAGGGTGATCCTTAGGGGCATCGACGGTCTCGTAACGCTATCATTAGAGATTTCAAATGCTTAGTCTTGGATAGTGGCGGAGAGGGAGGGATTCGAACCCCCGGTGGAGTTGCCCCCACGCCGCATTTCGAGTGCGGTGCATTCGACCACTCTGCCACCTCTCCGCGAGATGCCTCTGGCCGCCGGGCGGCACGGTCGATACGGGCGGGCTTATGGCATAGCGCCACGACGCCCGCAACTGGCTGCGCGCCGCCGCCGCATCCGGCCGCAGTCGCTTGACTCGCGCGGGCTTTGCGACGATAAGGCCGCGACTGCACGCGCCGGGCGACCGGGGCGTGTTTTGGTTTGAAAGCACAACCCGCAGCCCGAGGCCGGCGCCGATCCTCCGATCGGCCCCCAAGTGAACGCCCGCAGGGTGTTCCGCCGCAGGGCGCGACAGAAGGGCCGGCCGGCGTGCCGGAAACGAGATGAGTTTCGCAGTAATCAAGACCGGCGGCAAACAGTACAAGGTCGCCGCCAACGACCTCGTCAAGATCGAAAAGCTCGATGCCGAGCCCGGCGACGTGGTGACGTTCGATCAGGTGCTGATGCTCGGCACCGGCGACGACGTCACCGTCGGCGCCCCGCTCGTCGCCGGCGCCTCGGTGGCCGGCCATCTCGTCGGCACCAAGAAGTCGCGCACCGTGCTCATCGTCAAGAAGCACCGCCGCCAGCATTTCGACCGCCGCAACGGCCACCGCCAGTTGCTCTCGACCGTGCGCATCGGCGAGATCCTCACCGGCGGCGCCAAGACGACGCTGACCGCCGACGCGGCGATCAAGGCCCGCGCCGCGGCCAATGGGGCGGCGAGCCCCGCCGTGACCGACGCAGCGCCCAAGGCCAAAAAGGCGGCAGCCCCCAAGCCGGCGCCCGAAACCAAGGCGGCCAAGCCCGCCAAGGCCGAAGCTGCCGACAAGCCGGCGGCCGAGCCCAAGGCCAAAGCCGAGTCCAAAGCCGCGCCGAAAGCCAAGGCGGCCGGCTTCACCGACGACGTGACGCTGATCGGCGGCGTCGGCCCGGCCCTCGCCAAGAAGCTGGCCGGCGCCGGCGTCACCTCGCTGGCCCAGATCGCCGCCTGGACTGCTGACGATCTGAAGAAATACGACGAAGAGCTGGCCCTGCACGGCCGCGCCGAGCGCGACGAGTGGATCGAGCAGGCCAAGGACCTCGTGGCCGGCAAGCCGCCGCGCGCCAAGGTCGATCAGGAAACCGCCGCCGCCAGCAAGGCGAAGAAGTAAGGAGCGCGAGTCATGGCACACAAGAAAGCAGGCGGATCCTCCCGCAACGGCCGCGACACCGCCGGCCGCCGCCTCGGCGTCAAGAAGTTCGGCGGCGAAGCCGTCACCGCCGGCAACATCATCATCCGCCAGCGCGGCACCAAATGGCATCCCGGCGCGGGCGTCGGCATCGGTGTCGATCACACCATCTTCGCAACGATCGACGGCACCGTGTCGTTCAAGACCCGCGCCAGGCAGCGCTCCACCGTGTCGGTCCTGCCGCACATGGACGCCGCCGAATAGCCCGGCAGCAGCTTCCTGCCGGAGACCAGCTCCCCGGCAAGGCCCTTCGCCAAGCGAAATTCGACAAAGGGGAGCCGGGTCCGGCTCCCCTTTTCGCGTTTCGAGGCATCCATGACCAAGGCCAAGACAGTCCCGTCCGAGCCCCCCGCCTGGACCCCCGGCGGCACCGGCAAGGCCGGGCGTGAGCTGGCCGCGGCGACGCACCGGCTGACGCTGCGGCGCATCCGCGACAGCCTACCGGGCAAGCTCGCGACCCGCCGCCTCGTGCTGCGCGCGCCCATGCGCGGCGACGTGCCCGATCTCGTGCGCCTCGCCGACAATGCCACCATCGCCGCGCGGCTGGCGCGGCTGCCGCACCCCTATACGCGCGCCGACGCCATCGGTTTTGTCGAGATCTTCGCCCAGCGCCCGGACGAGCGCCCCTACGCCATCACCCTCGACGACCGCTTCATCGGCGTCGTCGGCTTCACCTTCAACGAGGGCAAGCCGCCCGAGCTGGGCTACTGGCTGGGCGAGCCCTATTGGGGCCAGGGGCTGATGAGCGAGGCGGCGCGCGCGCTGCTCGAGGCGGCGCACCGCACGGCGCATTTCGAGCTGATCGCGGCGCGGGCGCTGGCCGACAATGCCGCCTCGCTCAACGTCCTCGCCAAGCTCGGCTTCGTGCGCACCGGCACAGGCGCCGCCGAGAGCGGCCGCCCTGTGGTGTTCCTCGAGCTCAGGCGGCCGCGATGGCTGTGACGCTCACGACAGCGCGCCTCACGCTGCGCCCGCCCCGCATCGGCGACGCGCCGCGCATCGCCCGCTTCCTCAACAATTTCGCGGTCGCGGGTAATCTCGCGCGCGTCCCCTTTCCTTATCTCGAAAGCGACGCCGAGGCTTGGCTCGCGAGCTGGCGACCCGACCGGCCGCCGGCCGAAACCGGCTTCACGCTCGACCTCATGGGCGAGGGGCTGGTCGGCCATTGCGGCTTTCATCTAGGGCGCGACGGCGTGCCGGTCATCGGCTACTGGCTGGCCGAGCCCTTCTGGAACCGCGGCCTGATGAGCGAGGCGGCCGCCGCGGTGATCGACTGGTACTTCGCCGAAACCGGCGCAAAGGCCCTGGATTCGGGCGTTTTCGCCTTCAACACGGCCTCGCTCGCCGTGCAGAGAAAGCTCGGCTTCGTCGAAACCGGTAGCGGGATGCTGCATTGCCTTGCGCGGCACGAGGAGCTGCGCCATATCGAAACGCAACTGACACATGCCCGCTGGCGGGAAAAAGGCGCATGAAATTCCTCGACCAGGCAAAGGTTTATGTCCGTTCCGGCGATGGCGGCGCCGGCGCGGTCAGCTTCCTGCGCGAGAAATTCCTCGAATTCGGCGGCCCCAATGGCGGCAATGGCGGGCGCGGCGGCGATGTCGTGGTCGAGTGCGTCGATGGCCTCAACACCTTGATCGACTATCGCTATCAGCAGCATTTCAAGGCCCGGACCGGCACCCACGGCATGGGCAAGGACCGGCACGGCGCCAAGGGCGCCGACGTGGTGCTGAAGGTGCCGGTGGGCACTCAGATCTTCGAGGACGACAACGAAACGCTGATCGCCGACTTCACACGAACGGGCCAAAATATGGTCTTGTTGAAGGGTGGCAATGGCGGTTTCGGCAACGCCCATTTCAAGACCGCCTCCAACCAGGCGCCGCGCCATGCCAATCCCGGCCAGGAGGGCACCGAGAAGTGGATCTGGCTCAGGCTGAAGCTCATCGCCGATGCCGGGCTGGTCGGCCTGCCCAATGCCGGCAAATCGACCTTCCTCGCCGCCGTCTCGGCGGCCAAGCCCAAGATCGCCGACTATCCTTTCACGACGCTGCACCCGAACCTCGGCGTGGTGCGCATCGGCGAGCGCGATTTCGTCCTCGCCGACATTCCCGGCCTGATCGAGGGCGCCCATGAAGGCGCCGGCATCGGCGACCGCTTCCTCGGCCATGTCGAGCGCACGGGGGTGCTGATCCACCTGATCGACGGCACGCAGGAGAAGGTGACGGAAGCCTATCGGACCATCCGCGCCGAGCTGGCCGCCTATGACGCGGCACTGGCCGCCAAGCCCGAGATCGTCGTGCTCAACAAGAGCGACGCGCTCGCCCCCGACGAGCTGAAAAAGAAGCGCGCCAGTCTCAGGCGCGTCAGCAAGGCCGAGGTGCTGGCCTGCTCCGGCGTCACCGGCGAGGGCGTTCCCGAGGTTTTATATCGCGTTATCTCCGTGCTGGACGCCGCCCGTGCGGAGGCGGCGGAGGCCGAGCGCCGGGCCGCGGCGCCGCAATGGACGCCGTGATGGACGACGCCCTCGCCCCCTATCGCCGGCTGACCATCAAGATCGGCTCGGCGACCATCGTCGATGGCCAGACCGGCCGCGTGCGCGCCGACTGGCTGGCGGCGCTGGCCGAGGACCTCGCCGCGCTCAAGGCGGCGGGCGTCGCGCTGGTGGTCGTCTCGTCGGGCGCCATCGCGCTCGGGCGCGGCCTGCTCGGCCTCACCGCGCGGCATCTGAGCCTCGAGCAGCAGCAGGCCGCCGCCAGCGCCGGCCAGATCGCCCTGAGCCAGGCCTGGGCGACGCATCTGGGCCGGCACGGCATCGTCACCGGCCAGATCCTGCTCACCCCCAACATCACCGAGGAGCGGCGCTACTTCCTCAACGCCCGCACCACCATCGCGACGCTGCTGAGCCTCGGCGCCGTGCCCATCATCAACGAGAACGATTCCGTCGCCACCCAGGAAATCCGCTATGGCGACAACGACCGGCTGAGCGCCCGCGTCGCCACCATGATCGAGGCCGATTGCCTCGTCCTGCTGTCGGACGTCGATGGCCTCTATAGCGCCCCGCCCGCCCGCGACCCCGCGGCCCGGCACCTGCCCGTGGTGCCGGCCATCACCGCCGAGATCGAGGACATGGCGGGCGGCGCCGCGACGCATCTGAGCCGCGGCGGCATGACCACCAAGATCGAGGCCGGCAAGATCGCGACCCATGCCGGCACGGCCATGATCATCGCCAGGGGCACGGACCTGCATCCCCTGCGGGCCCTGCGCACGGGCGGCCGGCACACGCTCTTTGCCGCCGCCGAAAGCCGCACCCATGCGCGCAAGCGCTGGATCATGGGCACGCTGGAACTGGCCGGCGCCATCCATGTCGATGCCGGCGCCGCCCGCGCCCTGCGGGACGGCAAGAGCCTGCTGCCGATCGGGGTGACGCGCGTCACCGGCACCTTCGCGCGCGGCGACGCGGTCGCCATCCTCGACCCCGACGGGCGCGAGATCGGCCGCGGCCTCGCCGGGCTCGGCCGTGAGGAGGCCGACCTGGTCAAGGGCAAGAATTCGCGGCGCACCGCCGAAATCCTCGGGCTCGGCGCCCGCTCGGAACTGATCCACCGCGACAATATGGTGGTGCTGCTCGACCTGGAGGCCCGCCCGGCATGACCGCCGCGACACCGATGTCCGTCCATGAACTTATGTCAGGCATGGGCCGCCGCGCCCGCGCCGCGGCGACGCGCCTCGCCCAGGCGACGACCGCCGCCAAGAACCACGCCCTCACCGCCGCCGCCGACGCCCTCCGCGCCGACCGCGCGGCGGTGCTCGCCGCCAATCGCGCGGATCTCGCGGCAGCGAAAGAACATGGTATGTCCGCCGCCTTCCTCGACCGGCTGGCCTTGGACGACGCACGGCTCGACGGCATCGCCGACGGCCTGCGCGCCATCGCCGCTCTGCCCGACCCCGTCGGTACGGTGCTGGCCAGTTGGACGCGGCCCAACGGCCTGGCGATTTCGCGCGTGCGCACCCCGCTCGGCGTCGTCGGCGTGATCTTCGAGAGCCGCCCCAACGTCACCGCCGATGCCGGCGCGCTGACCCTCAAATCGGGCAATGCCGTGATCCTGCGCGGCGGCTCGGATTCGGTGATGAGCGCCCGCGCCATCCACGCCGCCCTGGTCAAGGGCCTCGAAGCGGCGGGCCTGCCCGCCGACGCCATCCAGCTCGTGCCGACCACCGACCGGGCGGCGGTGGGCGAGATGCTGCAGGGGCTCGACGGCGCCATCGACGTCATCGTGCCGCGCGGCGGCAAGACGCTGGTGGCGCGCGTCGAGGCCGAGGCCCGCGTGCCGGTCTTCGCCCATCTCGAAGGGCTCTGCCACACCTATATCGACGCCTCGGCCAGGCTCGACACGGCCGTCGCGGTGACGCTCAACGCCAAGCTGCGCCGCACCGGCGTGTGCGGCGCCACCGAAACGCTGCTCGTCCATCGCGACGTGGCGCAGACCCACCTGCCGGCCGTGCTCGACGCGCTCGTCGCCGGCGGCTGCGAGATCCGCGGCGACGACGCCGTGCGCGCCATCATGCCGGCGGCCAAGCCCGCGACCGAAACCGACTGGCGCACCGAATACGAGGACGCCATCCTGTCGGTCAAAGTGGTGGACGACGTCGATGCCGCCATCGCCCATATCGGCACCTATTCGTCGCACCATACCGAGGCGATCATCGCCGAGGACAAGGCGGCGGTCGAAAAGTTCTTCGCCGGCGTCGACAGCGCCATCCTCCTCCACAACGCCTCGACGCAGTTCGCCGATGGCGGCGAGTTCGGCTTCGGCGGCGAGATCGGCATCGCCACGGGGAAATTCCACGCGCGCGGCCCGGTGGGACTCGAGCAGCTCTGCTCGTTCAAATATCTGGTGCGCGGCAGCGGCCAGACGCGGCCCTGATGGCCGCCTCCGCCGACGCCGCGCTGCAGCGCCCGCCGGCCGAGCCGGGCATGCGGATCGGCCTGTTCGGCGGCAGCTTCAACCCCGCCCATGACGGCCACCGCCTCGTCGCGCTGCAATGTCTGAAGCGCCTCGCGCTCGACAAGGTGTGGCTGCTGGTGACGCCCGGCAACCCGCTCAAGGACCATGCCGAGCTGGCGCCGCTCGCCACGCGCCTCGCCGCGACGCGCGCCCTGATGGCCCATCCCGACCTCGTCGTCACCGGCTTCGAGGCGGCCCATGGCTTCACCTATACCTATGAGACGCTGGCCTATGTCACCGCCGCCGAGCCGGGGGTGAAGTTCGTGTGGATCATGGGCGGCGACAGCCTTGCCGGCTTCGACAAATGGGAGCGCTGGCAGGACATCGCGCGCCTGCTGCCGATCGCCGTCTACGCCCGACCCGGCGCCGGCCAGCGGGCGCTGCGCTCGCGCGCCGCAAAAACCCTCGCCGCCTGGCGCCTGCCCGAAGACGCAGCCGAGACGCTGGCGGTGCGGCCGCCGCCGGCCTGGGTCTATCTGCACGGGGTCACCTCGCCGCTCTCCTCGACGGCGATCCGCGCCGCCCGCGCCGCCGGCTGACCCCGCCTTGCAGAACGGCGCGCGAATCCCCATTATGGAGGAAGTGGCGGCCCGTGCCGCCGAACGGGATGAAGACCATCGCTCCTCCGCGACCCCATCGTTCCCTGCCAAGGACAGCCGAACCCCGCATGATGCAGGCGCATTTGCCGGCGAGGGCCATTCGCTGATGGCTCTTTCGCCCAGGACCAGGGCCCCAGCGGCCACCCCCACCCCCAACGCAGAACCCAAAATGATCGACGTCGTGCTGCAAAGCCTCGAAGACGCCAAGGCCGAGCAGACGGTGGCCATCGACATCGCCGGCAAGTCGTCGCTGGCCGACCACATGGTCGTCACCTCCGGCCGCTCCAACCGCCATGTCAGCGCCGTCGCCGACCAGGTGGTCAAGGCCATGCGCGACAACGGCTTCGGCAAGCCGCGCATCGAGGGCCTGCCGCACGCCGACTGGGTGCTGGTCGATGGCGGCGACGTGATCGTCCACATCTTCCGCCCCGAAGTGCGCGAGTTCTACAACATCGAGAAGATGTGGCAGGCGGACTTCGCCGGCGACACGCACTGACCGGCGCGCGCCATGCGCGTCGCTATACTGGCCGTCGGCCGCATGAAGGAGGGCCCCGAGCGCGCCCTCGTCACGCGCTATCTCGACCGCGCCCGCCTGAGCGGCAGGGCGCTGGGCTTTGCCGATTTTTCCGTGCGCGAAACCCCCGAATCGCGTGCCGGCGCGCCCGCCGCCCGCAAGGCCGAGGAGGCCAGGGCGCTGCGCGCCCAAGTGCCTGCGGCGGGCGTGCTGGTGGCGCTCGACGAGCATGGCCAAACGCTCGGCTCGGAGGGTTTTGCACGCCAGCTCGCCGGATGGCGCGACGCCGGCCGCCCGGCGGTGAGCTTTGCCATCGGCGGCGCCGACGGGCTCGACCCGGCCCTGGCCGCCGAGGCGGCGCTGACCCTGAGCTTTTCCCCGCTCACCTGGCCGCACCAATTGGTGCGCATCATGCTGGCCGAGCAGCTCTACCGCATGACGACGATCCTCAGCGGCCACCCCTATCATCGCGAGTGAGAGGCACGATGGTGCCACCTTCCCGGTGTCGTCCCGACGAAGGTCGGGACCCAGTAGCCACCGAGCCGGCGCTTGTGAACCCATCGGGCCGCCGCGTGTACTGGGCCCCGGCCTGCGCCGGGGCGACAGGGCGTGCGGTCGCGCGGATGTGACCGGGCGTGAGCCATTGAAAAACCAAAGAGGTGGGGCTGTTAACGGCTGGGCGCTACGGTTTTTCGGTGATTCGGGAATGGCGATGCGGGGCGTGAACCGCTGGGCAGCGGCGGTACTGGTGGCCATGGCCTGCGCCATGCCGGCCGGCGCCTTTGCGCAATCGTCGGCGCCCCAGGGCGACACGCCCACCTGGATTCGCCAGTCGAGCGCCGCCAGCACGGCGGCGCTGGCCGAGCTCGAGGCCTCGCTGGGGCTCAGCACCGAGCGCATCGCCCGCCTCAAGGCCGAGATCGACGCAACGCGCGGCGACCGTGACAAGCAGAACGCCGCGCTGATCGCCGCCACCGAGCGCGTCAAGCGCGCCGAGACCGATGTCGTCGCCGTCGAGGAGAAGATCGGCGAGCTGATCGTCGCCGAGCTCGACACGCGCGGCCGGCTCGACGGCGCCGACGCCTCGATCTCCAACGTCCTCGCCGCGCTCGAGCGCATCTCGCGCACGCCGCCGCCGGCGCTGATCGTCGATCCCTCCGACGCGCTCGGCTCGGCCCGCTCCGCCATGCTGATCGGCGCCATCCTGCCGCAACTGCGCGCCAAGGCCGACGCGGTGCTCGCCGACCTCGACCGGCTCAACGAGATCAAGCGCGCCGCCGAGGCCGAGGAGGCCAACCTGCGCGCCAATTTCGACGTGCTGGAGGAGGAGCAGTTGCGCATCGCAACGCTCATCGCGGCACGCAAGGCGAGCGAGGAGACGGCGACCGCCAGCCTCGCCGCCGCCGAGCAGGAAGCGGCGCTGATGGCCGACAGGGCCGCGGGCCTCAAGCAGCAGATCGCCGAGCTCGGCAAGCGCGCCGACGCGGTGGCCGCCGCGGCGGCGGCGACCAGCCTCGCCAATGCCGGGTCCTCGGCGCCGCGGCTCGACGCCGATACCGTGCTGATGGCGCTCGCCAACCCCGAGCGCACCACCCCGGCGGTGCCCTTCGCGGCGGCGCGCGGCTTCCTCAATTTCCCGGTGGCCGGCGTCAACGTCGCCAATTACGGCGACGGCGACGGCTTCGGCGGCATCTCGCGCGGCCTGTCGGTGGTGACCCGCGCCCAGGCGCCGGTGACGGCCCCCGCCGACGGCTTCGTGCTCTATGCCGGCAGCTACCTCAATTACGGCCAAATCGTCATTCTTGATGTCGGCCAGGAGCACACCATCCTGCTCGCCGGCCTGGCCCGCACCGCTGTCGCCCCCGGCGCCTTCGTGCGCCTCGGCGAGCCGCTGGGCACGATGGGCACGCGCACCCTCGGGCTCAGCGCGGCGGGCAGCGCTGGTGCTTCGCGACCGACGCTTTATATTGAGATGCGAGACAAGAATGCGCCCATCGATCCGACCGGATGGTGGGCTGCCCCCGCTAACCCGACCCAGAGTGGATAGGCCTTCATGCGTCTGACCCCTTCGCACGCAGCTTTCGCCGCGCTGCTGCTTTTGGTGCCCGCGGTGCCCTTCGTGCTGGCCCAGGACCAGGCGCCCGAAACGCCCCCCGCCCTCGAAGCGCCCGCGCCCGCCGACGAGGCGCCGCCGCCGGCCGAGACCGCGCCGCAGCCGCGCTCGGAGGCCGAGATCTACCGCAACCTCGCCTTCTTCGGCGAGGTGTTCGACCGCGTGCGCAAGGAATATGTCGATGCCCCGGACGAGCAGGAGCTGATCCGCGCCGCCATCAACGGCATGCTGACCTCGCTCGACCCGCATTCCAACTATCTCGACCCGGCCAATTTCGCCACCGTGCAGGAGGACACCTCCGGCCAGTTCGGCGGGCTGGGCATCGAGGTGACGATGGAGAACGAGGTCATCAAGGTCATCTCGCCCATCGACGACACCCCCGCCCAGCGCGCCGGCATCCTCGCCAACGACCTCATCGTCGAGCTCGACGGCAAGCCGGTGCAGGGGCTGAGCGTCGACGAGGCGGTGAGCAGGATGAAGGGCCCGGTGGGCACCAAGATCAAGCTCACCGTGGTGCGCGAGGGGGCGAGCGAGCCGCTCTATTTCGAGCTGACGCGCGACATCATCTCGCAGCGCGTGACGCGCTGGTCGATGGAGGGCGACGTCGCCCTGATCCGCCTCATCCGCTTCACCGAGCAGGCCTATCCGGGCCTCAACAAGGCCATCAAGGACATCTATGACGAGCGCCAGGGCGTGCCGCCCAAGGGCATCATCCTCGATCTGCGCAACAACCCCGGCGGGCTCGTCGAGCAGGCCGTCTACGTCGCCGACGCCTTCCTCAAGGATGGCGCGGTGGTCCTGACGCGCGGCCGCGACGAGGACGAGAGCGTGCGCTACAGCGCCAAGCCCGACGACCTCGACGCCCGCCTCGCCGCGCTGCCGGTGGTGGTGCTCATCAATGGCGGCTCGGCCTCGGCGGCCGAGATCGTCGCCGGCGCCCTGCAGGACCACAAGCGCGCGACGCTCATCGGCACCCGCTCGTTCGGCAAGGGCAGCGTGCAGTCGATCATCCACCTCGGCGCCGATGGCGGCATCCGCCTCACCACGGCGCGCTATTTCACGCCCTCCAACCGCTCCATCCAGGCAGCCGGCATCCACCCCGACATCATCGTCAAGGAGAACGTGCCCGAGGAGCTGCGGGGCCGCGACGAGATCCTCGGCGAGGCCGGGCTGTCGGGCCAGATCGGCGGCGGCACCGAGGACGAGGCGACCACCGGCTCGTCGGTCTACGTGCCGGCCGACAAGGCCGAGGACACGCAGCTCCAATATGCCATCGGGCTGATCGAGGGCACCGAGACCGATCCGGCCTTCCCGCCCAGGGCGGCGGACTGACGGGAAGCGGGCCGGGGGGCGGGCCGATGGCCGACGATCTGGGCGCCCCCCTGGGGCGCAAGCCGCAAAAGGCGCCGGCGCGGCGCCTCAAGCCCGGCGACTGGCCGCTGGCCCGGCTCGGCTTCGGCCTCGTGGCGCTCGTGGCGCTCGCCATCGGCGCCCGCATCTGGCTCGCCGACGACCCGCTGGGCGGCCGCCCGGTGGCCGAGATCGACGTCGCCGCCCAGACCAGCAACGCGGTGGCCGACAGCGTCGCCATCGCCAGCCCCGCCACCATCACCGCCGGCCCCGAGATCGCCGCCAGCCCCGGCGTCACCATCGTCGGCGACGACGTGCCGGCCGGCGCGGCCGGCGCCGTCGGGCCGGCCGGCGCCGGCGATGACGGCCTCCTCCCCGACCTGCTGGAGGACACCGACAAGGGCGCCATCCCGCGCAAATCGGCAAATGGCGACACGCCCTTCAGCGCCTATGCGCGCCCGGCGCTGACCCCCGCCACGGCCGGCGGGCGGGCGCTGGTCGCCGTCGTCGTCAGCGGCCTCGGCCTCAACGAGGCCAGCACCGCCGCCGCCATCGAGGCGCTGCCCGAGGCGGTGACCCTCGCCTTCGCGCCCTACGGGCCCGGCCTCGCCCGCGCCGCCGCCACGGCCCGCGCCGGCGGCCACGAGATCCTGCTGCAGGTGCCGCTCGAGCCCTTCGACTATCCCGAGAGCGACCCCGGCCCCGAAACGCTACTCACCGGCCAGGCGCCGCGCGACAACCTCAACAAGCTGTTCGCGGTGATGGCGCGGCTGGGCGGCTATATCGGGCTGATGAACCACATGGGCGCCCGCTTCACCGCCTCGGCCACCGATTTCGCGCCGATCATGGAGGAATTGGGGGCGCGCGGCCTCGGCTATCTCGACGACGGCAGCTCCAACCGCTCCGTCGCCCCGCAGCTCGCCGCCGCCAACGCCGTCGCCTTCGCCCGCGCCGACCTCGTGCTCGACCAGACGCCGGCGCGCCCCGCCATCATGGCGGCGCTCGCCGCCCTCGTCGAGCGCGCCGAGACCGACGGCGCCGCCATCGGCGTCATCTCCGCCCTGCCCGTCTCGGTCGAAACGCTCGCCGACTGGGCCAAGACGCTCGACGGCGACAAGGTGGTGCTGGTGCCCGTCAGCGCCCTCATGAAAGCCGCCGCATGACCCGTCCCGACCGTGCCGCCATGCCCTATCGCGACTGCGTCGGCATCGCCGTGTTCAACCGCGCCGGGCTCGTCTTCATCGGCCGCCGCAAGGCCGAGGGCGACCCCGAGGATTCGGCCGTGCTCGGCGCCCCCTGGCAGATGCCGCAGGGCGGCATCGACAAGGGCGAGGCACCCTATGACGCGGCTTTGCGCGAGCTCTACGAGGAAACCTCGATCCGCTCGGTCGAGCTCGTCGCCGAGGCGCCCGGCTGGATCCATTACGACCTGCCCGACGCCGCGCTCGGCATCTCCCTCAAGGGCCGATATCGCGGCCAGCGCCAGCGCTGGTTCGCCTTCCGCTTCACCGGCAGCGACGACGAGATCGACGTTCTGGAGCCCGGCGACGGCACCATGCCCGCCGAGTTCGACGCCTGGCGCTGGGCGCGGCTCGAAACGACGCCCGAGCTCATCGTGCCGTTCAAGCACGACGCCTATCGCGAGGTCGTCGCCGCCTTCCGCGCCGTGCCCGACAGGGTGCGCACAAGATGAAGACCATCGGTCTCATCGGCGGCATGAGCTGGGAATCGACGGCGCATTACTATGCCAGCCTCAACCGCGAGACGGCGCGGCGCCTGGGGGGCCTGCACTCGGCGCCGGTCATCGTCCATTCGGTCGATTTCGCGCCGATCGAAGAATTGCAGCGCCGCGACGACTGGGCGACGGCGGGCGCGACCCTCGCCGCCATCGCGCGAAACCTCGAGCAGGCCGGCTGCGGCGTCGTCGGGCTCGCGACCAACACCATGCATATCTGCGCCGACGCCATCGCCGGCGCCATCGGCGTGCCGTTCCTCCACATCGCGACGCCGACGGCCGACGCCGTGCTGGCCGACGGCTTCACGCGGATCGGCCTGCTCGGCACGCGCTTCACCATGGAAAAGCGCTTCTATAGCGACGTTCTGGCGCAGCGCGGCCTCGACGTGCTGGTGCCCGATATCGGCATCACCAACCTCGACGGCATCATCTATGAGGAGCTCTGCCGCGGCATCGTGCGCGAGCAATCGCGGCAGCTCTATATCGACGCCATCGCTCGGCTGGCGGCGCGCGGCGCCGAGGCGGTGATCCTCGGCTGCACCGAGATCGGCATGCTGATCACCGACGAGGTGAGCCCGCTGCCGACCTACGACACCGCCGAGCTGCACGCCAGGGCGCTGGTGGATATGGCACTGGACTAGAGCGAGAGTCTAGACTACCGCATCCCCACACACCCACCGGTGTCATTCCCGCGCAGGCGGGAATCCAGGCCGGCTTCACGGACATCCTCTGACTCAGCCTGGATTCCCGCCTGCGCGGGAATGACAGACTGAGAGGGCGGCGTGCGGGAATGACGGACTGAGAGGGGAGAGCGGGGGAAGATCCTGACGGCGCACGCCGCGCCATCGACCGGGGGCCGCCCGCGCGCAGCGTGGTGGAGGGGGCGCTCCTACGCGGCGCGGCGCGTGGTGGGACGGGCGGTGTCGAGCTGGAAGATATCGACGATGCGGTCGAGCTCGGTGGCCTGCGCCTCGGTCTGCTCGATGGCGGCGTTGGTCTCCTCGACCAGCGCGGCATTGTGCTGGGTCATCTCGTCGAGGGCGCGCACCGCGCTCGACACTTCCTCGATGGCGGCGGCCTGCTCGCGGCTGGCGGTGGCGATGCCCTCGATGAGGCTCGAGGATTCGCGCGCCGCCTCGAGCATCAGCACCAGCTTGCGCGCTGCCTCGGTGACGAGCCTGGAGCCGCCGGCGACTTCGGTGCCCGACTGCTCGATGAGCCCCTTGACCTCGCTCGAGGCCTGCGCCGCCGATTGCGCGAGACGCCTCACCTCGACGGCGACCACGGCGAAGCCCTTGCCCGCCTCGCCGGCCCGCGCCGCCTCGACCGAGGCGTTGAGGGCGAGCAGGTTGGTCTGGAAGGCGATGTCGTCGATGAGCCCGATGATGTTGGAGATCTTGCCCGACGAGCTGGTGATGCGCTCCATCGCCTCGGTGGCGCGCGTCATGGCGTCGCCGCCTTCGGTGGCCGTCTGGCTGACGGCGCGCGCCTTGGTGCTGGCCGATTCGGCGCGGCGGGCGTTCTCGCTGACGGTGACGGCGAGCTGCGCCATCGCCGAGGAGGTTTCCTCGATGGTCTGGCTCTGGCGCGTGGTGCGCTCGCTGAGATCGTTGGCGCCGCCCAGCATCTCGCCGGTCGCCGTCTTCAGCGTGCGCGAGGTGGCGCGCAGCCCCTGCATGGTGGCGTTGAGCGTGTCGCAGACATTGTTGGCATCGTCGCGCAACTGGCCGAAGGCGCCCTCATAGGCGCCGACGACGCGCTGCGTGAGATCGGCCCGCGCCAGCGCCGACAGCACCGCGCCGGTCTCGCCCAGGCCGCGATCGACGGTGGCGACGAGATTGTTGACGCTGTCGGCGAGGCTGTTGAGCTCGGCATCGGGGAAGTCGGCGGCGACGCGGCGCGAGAAGTCGCCGCGCACGGCGGCATCGACGACCTCGCCGAAGGCGCGCTGCAGATTGCCCATCATCTCGGCCCGTTCCTCGCGGCGCCGCGCCGAGGCGGCGCGCTCGGCCTCGGACATCTCGCCGACGCGCCGCGCATTGTCGCGGAACACTTCGAGCGCCTCGGCCATCTCGCCGATCTCGTCGGCCCGGCCGCGATAGCCGATCTCGACGTCGAGCCGGCCCTCGGCCAGCTCCTTCATGCCTTCGGTCAGCGCCGTGATCGGCCGGCTGAAGCCGCGCGCGAACACCCAGCCGGCGAGCGCCACGACGACCAGCAGCGCCAGCCCCGTGGCCAGCATCATGGTGGTGAGCGTCGTCACCGGCGCGAAGATCTCGGCGCGATCCATCACCGCCACCACGGCCCAGCTCTGCGCCGCCGTGACATCGGCCGGCGCCGCCGCGGCGATGACCGAGGCGCCGCGGAAATCGGCCGCCGAGGTGATGCCGGGCACGCCCGTCACGGCGGCGGCGATGGTGGCATCGAACAGGGTCGGCTGCAGCACGTCGCTTTCCGGCGTGAAGGCGGAATCCGAGCGCGCCAGCCCATCGACGCCGACGATGATGGCATCGCCCGTCGCCCCCAGCCCCTGGCGGTTGCCGATCACCTTTTCGAGCGGCGCGGCGGAGAACGAGATGGCGAGCACGCCCAGCTCGTTGGCCAGCCCGTCATAGATGGGGGTGGCGAGGAAGGCGAGCGGCAGCCCGCCCGCCGCCGGATAGGGGGCGAAATCGGCGAACACGAAATCGGCCGTCGAGGGCTGCGCCACGGCGCGGCGGAACAGCCCGGCCAGCGCCGTCTGCGCATAGGCCTCGCCGTCCGCGGCGAAATTGGTGGCGAAATCCTCGGCCTTGCGGGCGGAATAGACGAGGTGGCCGTCGAGATCGAACAGGTAGAGGTCGTGATAGCCCTGCGCCTTGACCTGCTCGCGATAGATGGGCTGGTAATGCGCGTGGGTGACGCCATAGGCCGGGGTCAGGCCCGGCACCTTGTCCACCTCGATGCGCCCGTCGGCATCGCCGGTGAGGAACGCCTCCTGCAGGGTGGTCTTGGAATCCGTCTTCAGCGACGCATTGGTGAGGTTGCGCCACGCCTTGGCGAAATTGGCCATGGCGAACTGCGTGTTGTCGGCCCGCGCCGTCTTGATGAGGTCGTCCTCGATGCTCTGCACATAGACGCTGAGCTGGTTGGCCCGCTCGAAGGCGATGGTGTCGAGATTCTGCCGGGCCTGCGTCTCGAGCGCGTTGGAGGCGAGCAGGTAGGAGGCGAGGCCGACGCCGGCCGCCACCACCACGGCCGAGCCGACCAGCGCCAGCGGCAGCTTGCGGGAGATGCGCAAGGATGGAAGCAGCTTCATGGCGGGTCCCCCTGGAGCCCGGCCGCCTCCGGCAGCCGCAGCAGATCGGGCCACAGCCTAGTGGCCCATAGCTAATGTTCGGTTACGGGAAAGTGCGCAGCCCGCAAGCCGCGCCCCGTTTCAGAATTCCGCCCAGTCGAGCGCAGTATTGCCGGCGTTGAGATAAGTGCGGGCCGCCGCCTTGACTTGCGGCGCCGGCGGGGCGAGCGGCGCGGTGGCGCGGGCCGGCGCCTCGCCGTCGATCTGGAAGATGGCGACGACCTGGTCGAGCTCCACCGCCTGCGCCTCGGTCTGCTCGATGGCGGCGTTGGTCTCCTCGACCAGCGCGGCATTGTGCTGGGTCATCTCGTCCATCTGGCGCACGGCGGTGTTGACCTCGGTGATGGCGGTCGCCTGCTCGCGGCTTTCCGCGGCGATGGATTCGAGCAGCGCGTGGTTGCGCTCGACCGCCTCGAGCATGCCCGAGAGCTTGCTGGCGGCGTCGGAGACCAGCCGCGAGCCGGCCGTCACCTCGCTCGCCGACTGCTCGATCAGCCCCTTGATCTCGGCCGAGGCCTCGGCCGCCGACTGCGCCAGGCGCCTGACCTCGACGGCGACGACGGCGAAACCCTTGCCCGCCTCGCCGGCCCGCGCCGCCTCGACCGAGGCGTTGAGGGCGAGCAGGTTGGTCTGGAAGGCGATGTCGTCGATGAGCCCGATGATGTTGGAGATCTTGCCCGACGAGGCGGTGATCTTTTCCATCGCCTCATTGGCCTTGAGCATCACCTCGCCGCCCTCGCTGGCGGCGGCGCGCACCGCGGCGGCGCTGAGCGAGGCCTCGCCGGCGCGCTCGGAATTCTGCAGCACCGTGTCGGCGAGCTGCTCCATCGCCGCCGAGGTCTCCTCGATGGTCGCCGCCTGCTTGGTGGTGCGTTCGCTGAGGTCGTTGGCGCCGGCGAGGATCTCGCCCGTCGCCGTCTTCAGGTCGGACGAGGTCTGCTTGAGCCGCCCGACGATGCCGGTGAGCGTATCGACGACGGCGTTGGTGTCCTCCTTGAGGCTGAGGAAGGCGCCGCGATAGCTGCCCTCCATACGCCGGCTGAGGTCGGTGCGGGCGAGCGCCGCCAGCACCTCGCCGGTCTCCGTCAGCCCGCGATCGACCGTCGCGACCAGCGTGTTGACGCTCTCGGCCAGCCCGTTGAGCTCGGCATCGGGGAAGCTCGCCGGCACGCGATGCGAGAAATCGCCGTCGATGGCGGCATCGACCACCTCGCCGAAGGCTTGCTGCAGCGCCGCCATCATCTGCTGGCGCGCCTCCTTCTCGGCGACGATGCGCACCGCCTCGGCCGCCGTCATGTCGCGCACCTGATGCGAATGCGCGCGGAAGATCTCGACGGCGCGCGCCATGTCGCCCAGCTCGTCATGCCGCGTGCCGCCGGCGATCGCGACATCGAGGTCGCCCGCCGCCAGCGTCGTCGCCGCCGCCGTCAGCCGCCGCATCGGGCGGGTGACGCGCACCATGAGCAGCCAGGCGAGCAGGCCGAGCCCGACCGCCGCGATGCCGAGCGCGATGAGCCCGTTGCGCACCTGCAGGGCGACGATCTCGTCGCTGTGGATGGACAGGTCCCACGCCATGACGACGGCGCCGACCACCGCCTGCGCCTGCCCGTAGCGCGCCGGATAGGCGGCATAATGCAGCGTCCCCTCGATATGGCTGACGAGGCCGCCGGCACTGAGCGCCTCGCGCGCCACCTCGAGGCTGCGCCCGCTCTGCGCCGGCACGGCGCCGAACTCGAGCAGCGCCTTGCCCTGCGCATCGACGGCGCCGGCGGCGACGAGCCCGAAATCGTCATCGGCGGCATAGCCGCTCACCGCCGCTTCCACCGCCGCCATCTTGTCGAAGCGCACATGGCCGGAGAACTGCGCGCTGAGCACGCGGATCATCTCGGTCTGCCCCTCGGCGAGGGTGCGCTCCACCGTCGCCATGGCGCTGGCACCGGAGAGGTACATGACCAGCCCGACGACGACGAACAGCGTCGCCGCCACGGGCAGCAGGATGGTGGGGGTGAGCTTCAGCCGGAACGGCATGGCGAATATCCTCAACTGGCGGGACCGGCTGCGGCCGGCCCAAAACATCTCATAGCGTGGCGAGATCGACGCCCACGGTCAGCGTGCCGATGGGCGCGCCGGTGGCCGGATCGACGATGACAAGGCTGACCTGGCTCTGGAAGGTCTGGGTGGATTCGTCTTCCTCGACCTCGCTGAGGAACACGGCGTCCGCACCCTTGGGGAAGGTCTCGGTGAACTTTTCCTCGTCGCCCTGCCAGTAGTCGGAGGTGATCGAGGACTGCGCGACATTGAGCCCGCGCGCGTCGGTGGCGAAGATCTCGGTGAACTGGCCGGCGCTCGCCTCGGCCAGCTCGGCCAGCCGGCGCGAGGCGGCATTGGCCAGCACCGCCTCGATCAGCGGCCGGCTGGCGGCATCGACCTCGGCCCGCCATTGCAGATCGAGCGCGTCGATCTCGGCCTGGTCATAGGCGGCGGTGGTGGCGTTCTGCGCCATGACGGCCTCGACCAGCACCGGCTCGGCGGCAAGCTCGGCCAGCGCCCCCTGGGCGAGGGCGGTGAGCGGCGCGGCAAATTCGGCGTCGAGCGCCCGCGCCGGGCCGCCGGAGACGGCAAGGGCCGCGGCCAGCGCCGCAAGGCAGGTGATCCGGCGCAACGCCGGCGTCGTGGAAATACGCATCAAAAGCCCCCGGCGCCTCAGAACGCGGCGCCGGCAGCTAGGCTAGGCAAATATACTTAAGCGAAGGTTTCGCCGGGGCGGGCGAGATTGCCGCACCGCCAAGGGGGAGCCCGGCGGGGCTCAGTGGGCGGTGTCGCGGCCGACCGAGGCGTCGAGCAGCAGGTTCTTCCACTGGTCGATCTCGGTCTGCAACCGGTCCTGCTCCTCGGCGGTCCGCGCCGCCTCGAGCGCCGTCATGCCCGCCGCGACCAGCGCCTCGATCTCGGTGCGGTCGAAATCGGCCACCGGCCGCGCCTCCTCGGCGAGGATGGTGAGCGCCCCCGGCGCCACGTCGGCGAAGCCGCCGCGCACATAGAACACATGCGCGACATTGCCGAGATCGGTGACGCTGACGAAGCCGGGCCTGAGCGTCGTCATCAGCGGCGCGTGGTCGCCCATGACGGTGAAATAGCCGTCCATGCCCGGCACCGTGACGGCGCGCGCCGCCTCGGACACCACCAGCCGCTCGGGAGAGACGATCTCGATCTTGACGTCATCGGACATACTTCACTTAGCGAATAGCGAATAGCGAATAGCGAATAGTCGCCGACCGCTGCTTCCCTACCCCTATTCGCTACTCCCTATTCGCTATTCGCTTCCGTTACGCAGCCGCCGCCAGCTTCTGGGCCTTCTTCACCGCATCCTCGATGGTGCCGACCATGTAGAACGCCGCTTCGGGCAGATGGTCGTACTCGCCATCGACGAGGCCCTTGAAGCCCTTGATGGTGTCCTCGAGCGCGACGAACACGCCCGGCGTGCCGGTGAAGGCCTCGGCCACGTGGAAGGGCTGGCTCATGAAGCGCTCGACCTTGCGGGCCCGCGCCACGGTGAGCTTGTCCTCTTCGCTGAGCTCGTCCATGCCCAGAATGGCGATGATGTCCTGCAGCGCCTTGTAGCGCTGGAGAATCTCCTGCACCCGCCGCGCCACGTCGTAATGCTCCTGGCCGACGATGTTGGCGTCGAGCATGCGCGAGGTCGAATCGAGCGGGTCCACCGCCGGATAGATGCCCTTCTCGGAGATGGCGCGGTTGAGCGTCGTCGTCGAATCGAGGTGGGCGAAGGAGGTGGCCGGCGCCGGGTCGGTCAGATCGTCGGCCGGCACGTAGATGGCCTGCACCGAGGTGATCGAGCCCTTCTGCGTGGTGGTGATGCGCTCCTGGAGCGCGCCCATGTCGGTGGCCAGCGTCGGCTGGTAGCCCACCGCCGAGGGGATGCGGCCGAGCAGCGCCGACACTTCCGAGCCCGCCTGGGTGAAGCGGAAGATGTTGTCGACGAAGAACAGCACGTCCTGGCCCTGGTCGCGGAAATATTCGGCGACGGTGAGGCCCGACAGCGCGACGCGGGCGCGGGCGCCCGGCGGCTCGTTCATCTGGCCGAAGACGAGGGCGCATTTCGAGCCCTCGGTCGAGCCGTTGTTCTCGCGCGGGTCCTTGTTGACGCCCGATTCGATCATCTCGTGATAGAGATCGTTGCCCTCGCGGGTGCGCTCGCCGACGCCGGCGAATACCGAATAGCCGCCATGCGCCTTGGCGACATTGTTGATGAGCTCCTGGATGAGCACCGTCTTGCCCACGCCGGCGCCGCCGAACAGGCCGATCTTGCCGCCGCGCGCATAGGGGGCGATGAGGTCCACCACCTTGATGCCGGTGACGAGGATCTGCGCTTCCGAGCTCTGCTCGGTGAAGGACGGCGCGTCCTGGTGGATGGCGCGGCGCTGGTCGGACTTGACCGGACCCGCCTCGTCCACCGGCTCGCCGATGACGTTCATGATGCGCCCCAGCGTCGCATCGCCCACCGGCACCGAGATCGGGTTGCCGGTGTCGGCGACTTCGGCGCCGCGGACCAGGCCCTCGGTCGTGTCCATGGCGATGGTGCGCACGGCGTTCTCGCCCAGATGCTGCGCCACTTCCAGCACCAGCCGATTGCCGTGGTTGGTCGTCTCCAGCGCGTTGAGGATGGCGGGGAGATGGTCGTCGAAGGTGACGTCCACCACGGCGCCGATCACCTGGCTCACCCGGCCGACGGCCTTGTCGGCCTTGGGCGCCTTCGCTGCTGCTCTTGCCATCGTCTTTGACCTCGTTCTGCTTCGGGCCTATGCCCTGATCTCAATTCATCGACGCCGTCAGGCGTCCACCAAATCCAAGCGCTTCTCCACCCGCGACAGCCGCTCGTCGAAGCGGTCCATGCGGGCATTCAGCGCACCCAGGGACGCGATGATCTGTCCCGTATTCGTCTCCACCATCGACATCCGAACCTTGACGTCCGACATGTCGAATTCCAGCTTCTGCATCGATGCCCGGATCAATCGGAGTTGCTCGAGCACGACACTTTCGACTTCGTCAGTCATCATGGACCTCCGTTGTCAGCAGCTTAGCGTATCTACAGCGCCTCGGCGCCCGAAATGATTTCGATCAGTTCCTTGGTGATCTGGGCCTGACGCTGGCGGTTGTAGTCGAGCGTCAGCCGCTTGATCATGTCGCCCGCATTGCGCGTAGCGTTGTCCATGGCGGTCATCTGCGCGCCGAAGAAGGACGCGTTGTTCTCGAGCAGGGCGCGGAACACCTGCACCGAGATGTTGCGCGGCAACAGATCGGTGAGGATGGCCTCCTCGTCGGGCTCGTATTCGTAGGCGACGGCGGCATCGGCGCCGTCCTCGGCGGCGAACTGCGCCGGAATGAGCTGCAGCGCCGTGGGCTCCTGGCTGATCACCGACTTGAAGGTGGCGAAGAACAGCGTCGCCACGTCGAACTCGCCCGCCTCGTACATGGCGAGGATCTTCTCGCCCACCTGCTGGGCATTGGCGTAGCCGAGCTGGCGCACCTCGCGGAACGACACCGTCTCGACGATGTTGTCGGCGAAGATGCGCTTCAGGATGTCGTTGCCCTTGCGCCCGACGGTCAGGATCTTGACCGTCTTGCCGTCGGCGAGGAGCCGGTTGGCGGCGTCGCGGGCAAGCCGCGCGATGGACGAGTTGAAGCCGCCGGCAAGGCCGCGCTCGCCCGTCGCGACGACGAGCAGATGCACCTGGTCCTTGCCCGTGCCGCCGAGCAGGCGCGGCGCGTCGGGCCGGCCGGCATAGGCGGCGCCCAGCGCCGACAGCACCGCCGTCATGCGCTCGGCATAGGGCCGCGCCGCGAGCGCCGCGTCCTGCGCCCGGCGCAGCTTGGCGGCGGCGACCATCTGCATGGCCTTGGTGATCTTCTGGGTCGACTTGACCGAGGCGATCCGGTTCTTGAGATCCTTGAGCGAAGCCATTGGGCCCGTGCGATCCTTACGCCGTGAAGGTCTTCTTGAAGCCCTCGATCGCCGCCTTGAGCTCGGCGCGCAGCTCGTCGCTCAGCGCCTTCTCGGTGGCGATCTTGGTCAGAATCTCGGCATGCTTGGCGCGCAGCGCCCCGAGCAGCCCCTTCTCGAAGGCGCCGACCTTGTTGACCGGCAGATCGTCGAGATAGCCCTGCCCGCCGGCGAAGATCACCGCGACCTCCTCCTCGGGCTTGAGCGGCGAGAACTGCGGCTGCTTGAGGAGCTCGGTGAGGCGCGCGCCACGGTTGAGGAGCCGCTGCGTCGCCGCGTCGAGGTCGGAGCCGAACTGGGCGAAGGCAGCCATCTCGCGATACTGGCTGAGCTCGCCCTTGAGCGAGCCCGCCACCTGCTTCATCGCCTTGATCTGGGCGTTGCCGCCGACGCGGGAAACCGAGATGCCGACGTTCACGGCCGGGCGGATGCCCTGGAAGAACAAATTGGTCTCGAGGAAGATCTGGCCGTCGGTGATCGAGATGACGTTGGTCGGGATATAGGCCGACACGTCGTTGGCCTGCGTCTCGATGACGGGCAGCGCCGTGAGCGAGCCCGAGCCATGCTCCTCGTTGAGCTTGGCGGCGCGCTCGAGCAGGCGGGAATGCAGGTAGAACACGTCGCCCGGATAGGCTTCGCGGCCCGGCGGCCGGCGCAAGAGCAGCGACATCTGGCGATAGGCGACGGCCTGCTTGGTGAGGTCGTCATAGGCGATCACGGCATGCATGCCGTTGTCGCGGAAAAATTCGCCGATGGCGGCGCCGGTCATCGGCGCGAGGAACTGCATGGGCGCCGGATCGGACGCGGTGGCGGCGACGACGATGGAATAGTCGAGCGCGCCATTGTCCTCGAGCACCTTGACGAACTGCGCGACCGTCGAGCGCTTCTGGCCCACCGCGACATAGATGCAGTAGAGCTTGTCGCTCTCGGAGGCATTGGTCTGATGCGCCGGCTTCTGGTTGAGGAAGGTGTCGAGGATCACCGCGGTCTTGCCGGTCTGGCGGTCGCCGATGATGAGCTCGCGCTGGCCGCGCCCGATGGGGATCAGGGCGTCGATGGCCTTGAGCCCGGTGGACATCGGCTCGTGCACCGACTTGCGCGGCAGGATGCCCGGCGCCTTGACGTCGACGCGGCGGCGCTCGGTGTACTCGATCGGGCCCTTGCCGTCGATCGGGTTGCCCAGCGCATCGACGACGCGGCCGAGCAGGCCCTTGCCGACCGGCGTATCGACGATGGCGCCGGTGCGCTTGACGGTGTCGCCTTCCTTGATGCCGCGGTCGTTGCCGAAGATCACGACGCCGACATTGTCGGTCTCGAGGTTGAGCGCCATGCCCTTGATGGCGCCGGGAAACTCGACCAGCTCGCCCGCCTGCACATTGTCGAGGCCGTAGACGCGGGCGATGCCGTCGCCCACCGAGAGCACCTGGCCGACTTCGGAGACTTCGGCTTCCTGGCCGAAATTCTTGATCTGGTCCTTGAGGATCGCAGAAATTTCCGCGGCTTTGATGTCCATTATCCGACCTCTTTCATCGCGATCTTCATCGCCGACAGTTTGGTTTTGAGGGAAGAGTCGATCATCTGCGAGCCGACCTTGACCACAAGGCCGCCGATCAGCGAGGGATCGACATGTTCGGTGAGGGTGACGGACGTGCCGAGCTTCGCCTTGAGCGTCTCGGCCAGCGCCTTGAGCTGCGCCTTGGAGAGCGGGCTGGCGGAGGTGACGTCGGCGCCGGTCTCGCCGCGCGCAGCGGCCGCCAGCCGGCCGAACGCCGTGGCGATGGCATCGAGCGCGAACAGCCGCCCGTTGCGCGCCACGACGCGCACGAAATTGGCGACCGTGGGATTGGCCTTGGCCTTGACCAGGATGGCGTCCATCGCCGCCGCCTTGGTCTCGGCGGCGATCACCGGCGAATTGAGGAAGCGGCGGAAATCGGCGCTTTCGCCGGCCAGTTTCTGGATGTCGCCAAGCCCGGCCTCGACGGCCTCAACGCTGCCCTCGGCCCTGGCGAGGTCGAACAGCGCCGCCGCATAGGGCCGCGCGATCTGGGTCAGCACCGAATTCTGCTCTGCCAATGCCGCTAAATCCCTGTTGCTGGATGCGCCGCCAAGCCCGAAACGCTTGGCTCATGGCGCATTGACCGGCCCGGCAGCGCCCCACAGCCGCCCCGGAAAGTGCGCCCCCTCTACCATGAGGCCTCGAACCTGCGCAAGGCGGGCGCGCAGCGCCTTTTGCTGCGCCTTTGTCGCAGGTGCAAGCCCTTGGCGCGACTCAATAAAAACTCATCGGATCGATGTCCACCTGGACCCTCAGATTACCGGTGGCGCGCGGCCCCGCGCCGAGCCAGAAGCGCACATAGGCGCTGAGGTCGAACGCCTTGGGGCTTTGCGCCAGCAGCCGCACGCGATGGCGCCCGCGCACCATCGCCACCGGCGCGTCGGCCGGCCCGAAGAGTTTCAGCCCCGCGGCCCGCGGCGCGGCGCCGAGCAGCGCCCGCGCAAAGCCCATCGCCGCGTCGTGCTCGTTGGCCGAAACGATCAGCGCCGCGAGCCGGCCGAAAGGCGGCAGCGCCCCGTCGCGCCGCACCGCCAGCTCATGGGCATAGAAGGCCTCGCGGTCCTGGCCGACCATCGCCGTCATCACCGGATGGTCGGGATGCCAGGTCTGGAGGAACGCCCGCCCCGCCCGGCTGGCGCGCCCGGCCCGGCCGGTGACCTGGGTGAGGATCTGGAAGGTCTTTTCGGCGGCGCGCGGATCGCCATGCGCCAGCCCCAGATCGGCGTCGAGCACGCCGACCAGCGTCAGCTTCTCGAAATGATGGCCCTTGGCGACGAGCTGCGTGCCGATGACGAGGTCGTGCTCGCCCCTCTCGATCTCGGCGAAGCGGTCGCGCAATTGCGCGTTGGAGCCCATGTCGGAGGAAAGGATCACCGTGCGCGCCTCGGGAAAGCGCGCCGCCGCCTCCTCGGCGATGCGCTCGATGCCCGGCCCCACGGCGACCAGCGAATCGGTCGCCCCGCATTGCGGGCAGGCGGTCGGCCGGCGCCGCTCATGGCCGCAATGATGGCACATCAGGACGCCCCGGAAGCGGTGCTCGACCAGCCAGGCGTCGCAATCGGGGCACTGGAACTGGTGGCCGCAGGCGCTGCACAGCGTCAGCGGCGCATAGCCGCGCCGGTTGAGGAACAACAGCGCCTGCTCGCCGCGATCGAGCGTCGCGAAGATCTCGCGGGCGAGGCGCGGCGCGATCCACTGCCCCTTCTCCGGCGGCTCGGCGCGCATGTCGAGCGCCGTGATGTCGGGCAGCGCCTGCGCCAGAAAGCGCGAGGGGAGCAGCACGTGGCGGTAGCGCCCCTGATCGGCGTTGTTGCGCGATTCGACCGAGGGCGTGGCGGAGCTGAGGATCACCCGCGCCTCAGCGAAGCGGGCCCGCACCACGGCCATGTCGCGGGCGTGGTAATTGACCCCGTCGGACTGCTTGTAGGCGCCGTCATGCTCCTCGTCGAGGACGACGAGCCCGAGCTCGTGGAAGGGCAGGAACAGCGCCGAGCGCGCCCCCACCACCGCCCGCACGTCGCCCAGGTGCACGCCGCGCCAGGTGCGCGTGCGCTGCGCCGGCGTCATGTCGGAGTGCCATTCGGCCGGCCGCACCCCGAAGCGGCGCGCGAAACGCTCGAGGAAGGTATGGGTGAGCGCGATCTCGGGCAGAAGGATCAGCGCCTGACGCCCGGCCTTGAGCGTATCGGCCACCGCCTCGAAGAACACTTCGGTCTTGCCGCCGCCGGTGACGCCGTCGAGCAGCGCCACGCCGAAGGCGCCCGGATCGAGCTGGCGGATCTCGCCGAGCGCCGCCGCCTGCTCGGCGCTGAGCGCCGGCGCTGCCGCGTCGGGATCGGGCGGCAGCGCCACCGGTGGCGGCGGCACGGCGACGCGCGCGAGCGCCCCGGCCCGCTCCAGCCCCTCGATGACCGAGGGCGACACGCCGCTCGCCCCGACCAGCGCCGTTTTCGTCCAGGCGAGGTCGTCGGCCAGCACGTCCATGACCCTGAGCCGCGCCGGCGTCATGCGCTCCGGCTCGAACCCGGTGCGCCGGAACGCCGTCACCGCGCGCTCGGCCTCGAGCGCCTCACTGGAGCGCAGCACGGCGCGCAGCACGAGGCCGGGCGCCGCCAGCGTGTAGCGCGCCACCCACTCGATGGTGCGCAGCAATTCCTCGCTGAGCGGCGGCACGTCGTAGACGTGGGCGATGTCCTTGAGCCGGTTGTGGGCGTAATTGTCCTCGGGGGCGCCCCACACGACCCCCAGCGTCGGCCGCCCGATGAGCGGCACGACGACGATGGAGCCGCGCGTCACGCTCATGCCGGCCGGCACGCGATAGGAATAGGGTCCCTCGACGGAGACGCTCACCATGACGGCGACGATGTCGGAAAGTTCGCTCATTCGTGCCCCGTTTGTTCACGGGGCACGGCCGAAGCGCAAGCCCATTCTTTCCGTCAGAAATTGCCCTTGAGGCCGAGCGTCAGGCTCATGGCCTCGAACTCGGCGCCGGCGCCGCCCTCATAGACGCCGTCGAGAGCGCCGGTCGTCGTGTCATAGGCATGCGTGTCGCCATGCCCCGAGACCAGCTTCTCGTAGCTCGCCTCGATGAAGGCGCCCAGATTGTCGGTGAAGGCGTAGCCGAGCCGTGCCTCGGCGCTCACCACCTGGGCCCAGTCGAGCGTGTCCTTGAAGCGCAGGTCGCGCAGATAGTGATTGTCGGTGGCGCCGGCGCCGAAGGCGAGGCCGGCCCGCGCCGAGGTGTCGAGCGACCATGGTCCATCCTCAACGCGCGCATCGAGGCCGATGAAGGCGGTGGGCACATGCAGCCGGTAGTCGCCCACCGCGATGTCGGGGAAGCTGCCGGTGGTGTCGCGGAAATCATCGACGGAATAGATGAAGGTGCCGCCGCGCGCCGTCCATTTGACGTCGGTGTATTTGACGCCGCCATTGACGTTGAGGCTCAACGCCTCGTTGACCGGCAGGTCGCGGCCGATGGCGAGGGTGCCGTCGAGATACCAGTCGAGGCTGGTATCGGGATGGATCGAGCGATGCGTCCACAGCTCCGGCACATAGCCGGCCATCCAGTCGTAATCGGTGATCTTCGAATCGCCGCCCAGCGCCGCCGCGATCCGCCCGCGCAGCGTCCACTCGCCGGGAAAACGAACCTTGATGTCGCCGCTGGCGATGGGCGCCGTCGAGCGCCAGACGAGCAGGCTCAGCAGGTCGTCGCCGCTCGTTCCCCAGAACACTTTTTCGCGCGCCTCGAGGCGGGCGATGCCCAGGCTGCCGCGCAGCACCACGGTCTCGTCGGGCGCCGCGGCGTCGGCATCGACATCGCTCAGGAAATAGTCGGCATCGCTGCATTGCGGCCAGCAGGCGCCGCTATCGTCGAAGGCGAGGGCCGGCGCGCCGGCGCAGACGCCGAGCAGCACGCCACCCGCCGCGACACGAAAGACCGAGGCCCGCATGGCCGACACCCCCGAACAGACTGCCCCCAAGCCTGAACGCTCATGGTTAATAAAGCCTAAGGCAGACGGCGCTAGGCTGGCGCCATGAGTGGCACCGCCTTGCTCGCCGACGCCGAAACCGCGCGCCAGATCGCCGCCTGGCAGCGCGACCTCGGCGCCGTGCGCCGGCTCGCCCCCAAGACGCTCGAAGCCTATGGGCGCGACCTCGGCCAGTTCTTCGCCTTTTACGCCCCGCATACGGGCGGGCCGGTGTCGCTGGCGACGCTCGGCGCCCTGCGCGCCGCCGATCTGCGCGCCTTCATGGCGCGCCGTCGCGAGGCCGGCGTCGAGGCGCGCTCGCTGGCGCGGACGCTGAGCGCCATCAAGAGTTTCCTGCGCTTTCTCGAACGCGAAGGCGTGCTGACCACCGAGGCGCTCAACACCATGCGCCCGCCGCGTGCCAAAAAATCGCTGCCCAAGGCGCTGACCATCGCCGAAGCCAGGGCCACCCTCGCCACCACCGCCGAGCTGGAGGAACGCCCCTGGGTGGCGGCGCGCGACACGGCCGTATTGGCGCTCTGCTATGGCGCGGGCCTGCGCATTGCCGAGGCGCTGGCGCTCTGCCGCGCCGATCTCGACGGGCCGGCGCTGCGCGTCACCGGCAAGGGCGGCAAGACCCGCCTCGTGCCGCTGATCGCGCCGGTGCGCGCCGCCATCGCCGCCTATCTCGAGCTCTGCCCCTTCCCGCTCAATCCGAGCCAGAAGCTGTTCCGTGGCGTCAAGGGCGGCGTGCTGTCGCCGCGGCTGATCCAGCAGCGCATGGCGCAACTGCGTGGGGCGCTCGGCCTGCCGCCCGGCGCGACGCCGCACGCCCTACGCCACAGCTTCGCCACGCATCTGCTGGGCCGCGGCGGCGACCTGCGCGCCATCCAGGAGCTGCTCGGCCACGCCTCGCTCTCGACCACGCAGATCTATACCGCGATCGACACCGAGCGGCTGCTCGACGCCTATCGCGCCGCCCATCCGCGCCGTTGAGCCGCCCCTTTACGGGGCCGGCGCGCGGGCGTATCAAGCGCGCCCATGACTTCGGCGCGCAACATCCTCATTCTTCGGCCGGCCCTCGGGACCGGCGCGCGCGGCATCTGACCCCTCGCACCGGCCCCGCCTCGCGGCGCGGGCGTTCCGGTGCAGGCGAGGCGGGGCAAATTTTCGAAAAGCCCAGCCGATGACCTCCACGCTTGTCACCGCCCCCTCCCGCCACTGGCTCGGCGTCGCCCTCGCTTTGCTCGGCGCGGCGTTCTTCGCCACCAAGGGCATCTTCGTGAAGCTCGCTCTGGGGCTCGGCATCGACGCGGTGACCACCCTCAACTGGCGCATGATCGTCGCCGTGCCGATCTTCGTCGCCGTGGGGATCGTCGCCTGGCGGCGCCGCGTCATGACGCAGCCGCCCGGCGCGCCGCCGCTGCTCGACGGGCCAACGCTGCTCAAGACCATGGGCGTCGGCATCCTCGGCTATTACGGCGCGAGCTATCTCGACTTCGCCGCCCTCACCTACATCACCGCCCAGCTCGACCGGCTGATCCTGCTCACCTATCCGTTCCTCGTCGTCCTGTTCGGCACGCTGTTCTTCGGGCGCCGGGTGACGCCGCCCATGCTGGCGGCATTGCTGGTGAGTTATCTCGGCATCGCGCTGATCTTCGCCCACGACTTTTCCGTCGAGGGCGACGATGTCGTGCTGGGCTCGCTCCTCGTCTTCGGCTCGGCCGTCGCCTATGCGCTCTATCAGGTGCTCGCCAAGCCGCTGATCGACCGGCTCGGCCCGCAGCTCTTCACCTCCGTCGCCATGGGCGCGGCCGGGCCGGCGGTGATCGTGCACTTCCTGTTCACCCACCCGCTGTCGGCGCTGGCGCTGGACGGGCGCGGCCTCGCCGTGATGCTGGCTATCGGCACGGTGGCGACGGTGCTGCCCGGCTATTGCATCTCGGCCGCCATCGGCCGCATCGGACCCGAGCGCACGGCGGTGATCGGCAATGTCTCGCCGCTGGTGACGGTCGGCCTCGCCATCGCCGTCCTGGGCGAAGCCTTCACCCCCTGGCACGCCCTCGGCACCGCCCTCGTCCTCGCCGGCGTCTGGCTTTTCGGGCGGCGGGCGGGTTGACGGGCGGCTAGATGTGGATGGCGCCGTCGCCGCACATGAGGGCGGCTTCGCGGATGGCTTCGCTGAGCGTGGGGTGCGCCGCCGTGGTGCGCGCCAGGTCCTCGGCCGAGCCCGAGAACTCCATGAGCAATGTCAGCGCCTCGATCATCTCGGAGGCGTTCTTGCCCACGATATGGGCGCCCAGCACCCGGTCGGTGGCGACGTCGGCAAGCACCTTGACGAAGCCCTGCGTCGCCAGCATGGCCTTGGCGCGGCCATTGGCGGTGAACGGGAACTTGCCGACCTTGTAGTCGATGCCCGCCGCCTTGAGCTCGTCCTCGGTCTGGCCGACCGCGGCGATCTCGGGGTTGGTGTAGACCACCGCCGGCATCGCCGCATAGTTCACATGGCCGGCCTGGCCGGCGATGATCTCGGCCACGGCGATGCCCTCGTCCTCGGCCTTGTGCGCCAGCATCGGCCCGGCGACGACGTCACCGATGGCATAGACGTTCTCGAGGCTGGTGCCGTAGCCCGGCCCGGTCTGGATGCGGCCGCGCGCGTCGAGCGCGATGCCGGCCTCGGCGAGCCCGAGCCCCTCGGTGAAGGGCTTGCGGCCGATGGCGACCAGCGCCACGTCGGCGTCGATCAGCGCCATGTCGCCGCCCGCCGCCGGCTCCAGCCGCGCCGTGAGCGAGCCGTCCTCCTGCCGGTCGATGGCCTTGACCTTGGTGCCGAGCCGGAACTCCATGCCCTGCTTGGCGAGGATGCGCTGGAACTGCCGCGCCACCTCGGAATCCATGCCCGGCAGGATGCGGTCGAGGAACTCGACCACCGTCACCTTGCTGCCCAGCCGCGCCCATACCGAGCCGAGCTCGAGCCCGATGACGCCGGCGCCGATGACCAGGAGCCGCTCCGGCACGGCGCCCAGCGCCAGCGCGCCGGTCGAGGTGACGATGCGCTCCTCGTCGATGTCGATGCCCGGCAGCGTTGCCGGCACCGAGCCGGTGGCGATGACGATGTGGCGCGTCTCGACGATCTCCTCGCCGCGCTCGGAGGTGACGCGCACGCGGCCCTTGCCGGCGATGGCGCCGAGCCCGGTGAAGGCGGTGATCTTGTTCTTCTTGAACAGGAACGACACGCCGTTGACGTTGGCGGCGACGGTTTCGTCCTTGTGCGCCATCATCTGGGCGAGGTTGAGCGCCGGCGGTGGGATGTCGATGCCCAGCTGGCTGAAGCTGTGGCCGGCCTCCTCGAACAGCTCGGTGGCATGGAGCAGCGCCTTCGAGGGGATGCAGCCGACATTGAGGCAGGTGCCCCCGAAGGTCGGCTGCTTTTCGACCACGGCGACCTTCATGCCGAGCTGGGCGGCGCGGATGGCGCACACATAGCCCCCCGGACCCGAACCGATCACCGTGAGGTCGAACTGCTCCGCCATGTCGAATGTCCTGCGCTTGCTGTTGCCGATATGTAGTCGTTGCCGCCGGGGCTGGCTAGAACAGAACGCCCACCGCCATGAGGCCGAGCCCGAGCATCGAGACGCCCCACACGGCGCTGCGCCACCACACGATGCCCATCACATAGAGCGGCAGGTAGACGACGCGGGCGGCGAACCAGACCAGCGCCCCCCAGAACACCAGGCCGTCGCCCGGCAGCGCCAGATGCGCGACGAGGCTGAGGATAATGAAGACCGGCCAGGTCTCGCGGAAATTGTGCAGCGCCCGCTCGGCGCGCCCGAGCTCGAGGCTTTCCGGCTTCGGCGCGTCGCGCGCCGTCGCCGCGTAATCGACCCCGTAATGGGCGCGATAGAGCAGCGACTGGGTGCCCACGTAAAGCCCGTAGAGCACGAGGCTCGCGAGCAGCAGCCAGAGTTCCGCCGTCATGGCGCGCCGCGCCTCCTGTTCCGGCTCAGAGGTCGAGCACCAGCCGCTCGGGCGCCTCGAGGCTTTCCTTGACGCGCACGAGGAAGGTCACCGCCTCCTTGCCATCGACGATGCGGTGGTCGTAGCTGAGCGCCAGATACATCATCGGCCGGATGACGATCTCGCCGCCGACCACCACCGGCCGCTCCTGGATCTTGTGCATGCCGAGAATCCCCGACTGCGGCGCGTTGAGGATGGGCGTCGACATCAGCGAGCCATAGACGCCGCCATTCGAGATGGTGAAGGTGCCGCCCTGCATGTCGGCCATCGAGAGCGCCCCGTCGCGGGCGAGCTTGCCCAGCCGGGCAATGTCCTTTTCGATGCCGGCGATGGAGAGCTGGTCGGCGTCGCGCACCACCGGCACGACGAGGCCGCGATCGGTGCCCACCGCCACCCCGATATGGGCGTAGTTCTTGTAGATGATCTGGTCGCCGTCGATCTCGGCGTTGACGTTCGGGATTTCCTTCAGCGCGTGCACCACGGCCTTGGTGAAAAAGCCCATGAAGCCGAGCTTCACGCCGTGCTTTTTCTCGAACAGCTCCTTGTACTGCGCGCGCAGCGTCATCACCGGCTGCATGTCCACCTCGTTGAAGGTGGTGAGCATGGCAGCGCTGTTCTGCGCATCCTTGAGGCGGCGCGCGATGGTGGCGCGCAGCCGCGTCATCTTCACGCGCTCCTCGCGCCCCTCGTCGGCGGCGGCGACTGGTGCCCGCGGCGCGCTCGGCAGCACCGGGGCGGGCGCCTCCGCCCTGGGCGGCAGCGCCGCGCTGCCCGTGACGGCATTGGCGGCGGGGGCCGGCGCGGCGGCGGCGAGCACGTCTTCCTTGAGCACCTGCCCGCGCTTGCCCGAGCCGGCGATGGCGGCGGCATCGAGCCCCTTTTCGGCGATCAGCTTTTGCGCGGCGGGCGCCGGCGGCGGCACGGCCGTGCCGTTCGTCGCGGGCGGCGCCGGCTCCGGCGTGAAGACCGGGGCGGGGGTGGATGCGGCGGCCGGCTTCGGCGCCTCGGCCGGTTTGGCCGCGGCGACGCCTTCGCCGATGGCGCCGATCAGCGCCCCGACATTGACGGTATCGCCCGGATTGGCGGCGATCGCCTCGAGCACGCCGGCGACGGGCGACGGCACCTCGATGGTCACCTTGTCGGTCTCGAGCTCGACCACCGGCTCGTCGGCGGCGACGGCCTCGCCCACCTTCTTGAACCACTGCCCGATCGTCGCCTCGGTGACGCTTTCGCCCAGCGCCGGGACCCGGATGTCGGTCGCCATTATCTGTCTCGCTCCTACTTCGCGAAGGCTTCTTCGAGGAATTGCTGCAAGGTTGCAAGATGCGTGCGCATCAGGCCGGTGGCCGTCGAGGCCGACGCCGCTCGCCCGACATAGCGCGGCCGGTCGTTGGTGCGGCCCATCTGCTCGAGCACCCAATCGATATAGGGCTGCACGAAGCTCCAGCCGCCCATGTTCTTGGGCTCTTCCTGGCACCACACGATCTCGGCGCTGCGGAAGCGGCTGAGCTCGTCGAGCAGCGCCTTGGCCGGGAACGGATAGAGCTGCTCGAGCCGCAAGAGATAGACATCGTCGATGCCGCGCTTCTCGCGGTCCTCGAGCAGGTCGTAATAGACCTTGCCCGAGCACAGCACGACCCGCCGGATCCTGTCGTCGGCGGCGAGCGTGACCGTCGTCTTCTTCGGTCCGGGCGTTTCGGCGTCGTCCCACAGGAGCCGGTGGAAGCAGCTCTCCGGGCCCATCTCGGCCAGCGTCGAGGTGGCGCGCTTGTGCCGCAAAAGCGATTTGGGCGTCATCAGGATCAGCGGCTTGCGGAAGTCGCGCTTCACCTGCCGGCGCAGGATGTGGAAGTAATTGGCCGGCGTCGTGCAGTTGGCGACCTGCATGTTGTCCTCGGCGCAGAGCTGCAGATAGCGCTCGAGCCGGGCCGAGCTGTGCTCGGGGCCCTGGCCCTCATAGCCATGCGGCAACAGCATCACGAGGCCCGACATGCGGAACCATTTGCGCTCGCCCGACGAGATGAACTGGTCGATCAGCACCTGCGCGCCATTGGCGAAATCGCCGAACTGCGCCTCCCACAGGGTCAGCGTGTTGGGCTCGGCCAGCGAGTAGCCATATTCGAAGCCCAGCACCGCCTCTTCCGAGAGCATCGAGTTGATGACCTCGTAGCGCTCCTGGTCGGGGGCGATGTTGTTGAGCGGCGTATAGGTGCCGTCATTCTCCTGGTCGTTCAGCACCGAGTGGCGCTGCGTGAAGGTGCCGCGCTCGGAATCCTGGCCGGAAAGCCGCACCGGATGGCAGTCGAGCAAGAGCGTGCCGAAGGCCAGCGCCTCGCCCGTCGCCCAGTCGATGCCCTCGCCGCTCTCGATGGCGCTGCGCCGGTGGTCGAGGAAGCGCTTCACCGTCTTGTGCACGGCAAAGCTCGCCGGCACCTCGGTGATGCGCGTGCCGACGCGCACGAGGTCGTCGAGCGGCGCGCCGGTGTCGCCGCGGCGCGGGCCGTCGGCGTCGGCGCGCTTCATGTCCTTCCACTGCCCGTCGAGCCAGTCGGTCTTGTTGGGGCGGAAATCCTGGCCGAGCTCGAACTCGTTCTCGAGCTTGGCGCGCCAGTCGGCCTTGAGCTTTTCGACGTCGTCGGCGCTGACCAGCCCCTCGCCGATCAGCCGCTCGGCATAAAGCTCCAGCGTCGTCTTGTGGGCGCGGATGCGCGAATACATGAGCGGCTGGGTGAAGCTCGGCTCGTCGCCTTCGTTGTGCCCGAAGCGGCGGTAGCAGAACATGTCGATGACCACCGGCCGGCCGAAGCGCTGGCGGAACTCGGTCGCCACCTTGCTCACATAGACCACGGCCTCGGGATCGTCGCCATTGACGTGGAACACCGGCGCCTCGATCATCTTGGCGACATCGGTGGGATAGGGCGAGGAGCGCGAATAGATCGGCGAGGTGGTGAAGCCGATCTGGTTGTTGATGACGAAATGCACCGAGCCGCCGGTGCGGTGGCCCTTGAGGCCGCTGAGCCCGAAGCACTCGGCGATGACGCCTTGGCCGGCGAACGCCGCGTCGCCATGGATGAGCAGCGGCAGGACCACCGAGCGGTCGGCCTGGCGCGGCTCGACGAAGCGGCCGTTGACGGCGGCGCGCTGATCCTGCTTGGCGCGCGCCTTGCCCAGCACCACCGGATCGACGATCTCGAGATGGCTGGGATTGGCGGTGAGGCTCAGATGCACCTGGTTGCCGTCGAACTCGCGGTCCGACGACGCCCCGAGGTGGTACTTCACGTCGCCCGAGCCCTCGACGTCCTCGGCATAGAAGGCGCCGCCCTTGAACTCGTGGAACAGCGCGCGGTGCGGCTTGCCCATCACCTGGGTGAGCACGTTGAGCCGGCCGCGATGCGCCATGCCCAGAACGATGTCCTTCACCCCGAGCGCGCCGCCGCGCTTGATGATCTGCTCAAGCGCCGGGATCAGCGATTCGCTGCCGTCGAGCCCGAAGCGCTTGGTGCCGGTATATTTGACGTCGAGGAACTTCTCGAAGCCCTCGGCCTCGACCAGCTTGTTGAGGATGGCGCGCTTGCCCTCGGCGGTGAAGCGGATCTCCTTGTCGGGCCCCTCCATGCGCTCCTGGACCCACTGCTTGGCCTCGGGATCGCTGATGTGCATGAACTCGACGCCGACCGTCGAGCAATAGGTGCGCTTCAGAATCTCCAGCATCTCGGGGATCGTCGCGAATTCGAGCCCGAGCACGTTGTCGATGAAGATCTTGCGGCCGTAATCGGCGGCGCTGAAGCCATAGGAGGCCGGATCGAGCTCCGGCGCCGGCTCCTCGGCCTTGAGCTTCAGGGGGTCGAGGTCGGCATGCAGGTGCCCGCGCGAGCGATAGGCGCGGATCATCATGATGGCGCGGATGGAATCGCGCGTCGATTGCAGCACGTCGTCCACGGACGGGGCCGGGGTGCCCTCGGCGGCGGCCTTGCGGCCCAGCGCCGCGCCGGCCTTGACGGCGATCTCGCCCCAATTGCCGTCGAGCGCCGAGACCAGCTCGCCATTGGCCGTCTGCGGCCAGTCGGCGCGGGCCCAGGACGGCCCGTCGGCGCTCTTTTCGACATCGGCCGCCGAATCCTCGAGCCGGCCGAAATAGCTCGCCCAGGTGGGGTCGATGCTATTGGGGTCGGTCTTGTAGCGGGCGTAGAGATCTTCGATGTAGCTGGCGTTGCCGCCGTAGAGGAAGGAGGAGAGCAAGAACTGTTCGTTCTTTTCCTGTCGGGTCATCTTTTCTGTCTAGGCGGGGCTTTTCCCCGTGATCCCTATTTGCCGGCCGCCCGGAGAGGGTGGCCGTTCCGTTGCCGCGGACTATGACGACGTTAGATTAGCATCCTGCTAAGATATTGGGACTGCGACCATGGTCTGAAAGGCCCGTACGCGTTCAACTTTCTGGCAGTCAGCCCTTCAGCCTGTCGGCCAGCGTCACCCCGATGCGCGCCGGCGAGCGCGACATGGCGATGCCCGCCGCCTCCATCGCCGCGATCTTGTCGCCGGCGCCGCCCTTACCGCCCGAAATTACGGCGCCAGCATGGCCCATGGTGCGGCCCGGCGGCGCCGTGAGCCCGGCGATGAAGCCGGCCATCGGCTTCTGGCGGCCGCGCTTGGCCTCGTCGATGAGGAACTGCGCCGCGTCCTCCTCGGCCGAACCGCCGATCTCGCCGATCATGATGATCGACTTGGTGGCCTCGTCGGCGAGGAACATCTCGAGGACGTCGATGAACTCCGTGCCCTTGACCGGATCGCCCCCGATGCCGACCGCCGTGGTCTGGCCGAGCCCGGCATTGGTGGTCTGGAACACCGCCTCATAGGTGAGCGTGCCCGAGCGCGAGACGATGCCCACCGACCCCTTCTTGAAGATCGAGCCCGGCATGATGCCGATCTTGCATTCCTCGGGGGTGAGCACGCCGGGGCAGTTGGGCCCGATGAGCCGCGACTTCGACTTTTGGAGGCGCGCCTTGACGCGCACCATGTCGAGCACCGGCACGCCCTCGGTGATGCAGACGATGAGCGGGATGTCCGCCTCGATCGCCTCGATGATGGCATCGGCGGCGCCGGCCGGCGGCACGTAGATGACCGAGGCGTTGGCGCCGGTCGCGGCCTTGCCCTCGGCGACGCTGGCAAAGATCGGCAGCGTCGTGCCGTCAACGCCCGACGACCAGGTCTCGCCGCCCTTTTTGGGGTGGGTGCCGCCCACCATCCTGGTGCCGAAATAGGCCAGTGCCTGCTCGGTATGGAAGGTGCCGGTCTTGCCGGTGAGGCCCTGCACGAGCACGCGGGTTTCTGTGTTGACGAGAATGGACATGCGGTGTTCGGCCCAGCACTGAGGTGGAAACGGAACGGGCAGCGCCGTGGCGCCGCCCGTCATGGATGGTCAGGCGCCCCTGATGGCGGCCACGATCTTCTGCGCCGCGTCGTCGAGGTCGTCGGCGGGGATGACGTTGAGGCCGGAGGCGCTGAGGATGGCCTTGCCCTGCGCCACGTTGGTGCCTTCGAGCCGCACCACCAGCGGCACCTCGAGGCCCACTTCCTTGACCGCGGCGACGACGCCCTCGGCGATCACGTCGCAGCGCATGATGCCGCCGAAGATGTTGACCAGAATGCCTTTGACGGCCGGGTCGGCGGTGATGATCTTGAACGCCGCCGTCACCTTCTCCTTGGACGCGCCGCCCCCCACATCGAGGAAATTGGCCGGCTCCTCGCCATAGAGCTTGATGATGTCCATGGTCGCCATGGCGAGCCCCGCGCCGTTGACCATGCAGCCGATATTGCCGTCGAGCGCCACATAGGCGAGGTCGAACTTCGACGCCTCGATCTCCTTGGGGTCCTCTTCGCTGAGGTCGCGCAAGGCGGCGAGATCGGGATGGCGGAACAGCGCATTGTTGTCGAAGCTGACCTTGGCGTCGAGCACCCGCAGATGGCCGTTCTCCATGACGATCAGCGGGTTGACCTCGAGCAGGCTCATGTCCTTGTCGATGAACGCCGTGTAGAGGCCGGGAAACACCGTCGCCGCATCGCTGGCGGCGTCGCCCTCGAGCCGCAGCGCCGCGACGATCGTCGCGACGTCCTTCGCGGTGACGCCGGCCTCGGGATCGATATCGACGGTGACGATCTTTTCGGGCGTGTCATGGGCCACCGTCTCGATGTCCATGCCGCCCTCGGTGGAGACGACGAAGGCGACGCGGCCGCTCTCGCGGTTGACCAGCAGCGAGCAGTAGAGCTCGCGGGCGATGTCGGCGCCGTCCTCGATATAGAGCCGGTTGACCTGCTTGCCCGGCGCGCCGGTCTGCTTGGTGACCAGCGTGTGGCCCAGCATCTCCCTGGCGTTGGCCGCGACCTCGGCCGGCGATTTGGCGAGCCGCACGCCGCCCTTGGCGTCGGGGCCCAATTCCTTGAACTTGCCCTTGCCGCGCCCGCCGGCATGGATCTGCGACTTCACCACATAGAGCGGGCCGGGCAGCGCCCTGGCCGCCCCCTCCGCCTCGTCCGGCGTGAAGATGGCGACGCCCGCGGCGACGGGCAGGCCATAGGTCTTGAGCAGCGCCTTGGCCTGGTGCTCGTGAATGTTCATGCTCTAACTCTCAAGCCAGCTTCGGGGCGATCTTCTTGCAGGCCTCGATCAGCCCGGCGACGGCCGCCACCGACTTGTCGAAGGCCTTCTGCTCGGCCGAGTTGAGCGAGATCTCGACGACGCGCTCGGCGCCGCCCGCCCCGATCACCACCGGCACGCCGACATAGGTGCCTTTGACGCCGTACTCGCCCTTGAGATAGGCGGCGGCGGGCAGGATGCGCTTCTTGTCCTTCAGATAGCTCTCGGCCATCTCGATGGCCGAGGTCGCCGGCGCGTAATAGGCCGAGCCGGTCTTCAAGAGCCCGACGATCTCGGCGCCGCCGTCGCGGGTACGCTGCACGATGGCCTCGAGCCTGTCCTTGGTGAGCCACCCCATCTTGACGAGATCGGTGAGCGGGATGCCGCCGACGGTCGAATAGCGCGGCAGCGGCACCATCGAATCGCCATGCCCGCCGAGCACGAACGCCGTGACGTCCTCGACCGAGATATTGAGCTCGTCGGCGATGAAGTGCCTGAAGCGCGAGGAATCGAGCACGCCCGCCATGCCCACCACCTTGGCGGCGGGCAGGCCCGAGAACTTCTGCAGCGCCCACACCATGGCGTCGAGCGGGTTGGTGATGCAGATGACGAAGGCCTCGGGCGCGTATTTGGCGATCCCCGCGCCCACCTGCTCCATCACCTTGAGATTGATCTCGAGCAGGTCGTCGCGGCTCATGCCGGGCTTGCGCGGCACGCCGGCGGTGACGACGATCACGTCCGCCCCGGCGATGTCCTTGTATTCGGAGGTGCCCTTGATGGTGGCGTTGAAGCCTTCGACGGGGCCGGACTGGCTCAGATCCAGCGCCTTGCCCTGCGGCACGCCATCGACGATGTCGAACAGCACGACGTCGCCCAGCTCCTTCATCGCCACCAGATGCGCCAGCGTACCGCCGATCTGTCCCGCCCCGATGAGAGCGATCTTCTTGCGCGCCATAGGCCCCAAACCCCTGCTGTTCCGTTGAATTGGCGCCCCTATAGACCCTGGGGGTAGCGTTCACAAGTCAAGCTTTCGTCGGGCCCGCCAGCTTGTGCGCGGCCCCCAGATAGGCCGCCGACTGCATCTCGGCGAGGCGCGACAGGGTGCGCTGGAACTCGCCGGCGAGGCGCGAGTCCGCCGCCAGCCGGTCGAGCGGCACGGCGAAGCTGGCGCTGAGCTTGAGGCCGCGATCGTAAAGCGTATCGACCAGCAGGATGAAGCGCTTGGCGGCGCTCGGATTGGTCCGCCCGAATTGCGGCACCCCGTCGATCATCAGCGCCTCATAGGCCTGAGCGAGCCTGAGATAGTCGCGCGCCCCGAGCGGCGCCTCGCACAGCGCGGCGAAGGGGAAGCGCGCCGCCCCCATCGCAGCGCGCGGCACGGCGATGTCGCGCCCGAGCGAGGCGACGCTCTCGGGCGCCCCGGCCGCGCCGCCGGTGAGCCTGAGCCAGAGCCGGTCCATCGCCGCTTCGACCGCCGGGCCGGTGCCGAACTGGTAGACCGCCTCGCCGGCGAACTTGCCCTGCCGGTAATCGGTCGCGCCGTCGAGCGACACCACCTCGACGGCGCTTTCGAGCAGCGCGATGAACGGCTCGAAGAGCTGCCGGTTGAGCCCGTCGCGATAGAGCGCCTCGGGCCGCGTGTTGGAGGTCGCGACCAGCGTCACCCCGCCGGCGAACAGCTTCTCGAACAGCCGGCCGACCAGCATGGCGTTGGTGATGTCGCCGATCTGGAACTCGTCGAGGCAGATGAGCCGGCACGAGGCGATGAGCGGCCGCGTCACCGCCGCCACCGGATCGCCCTTGTGCGCCTTGCGCCAGGCGGCGATGGCGCCGTGCATCTCGTCCATGAAGGCGTCGAAATGCACGCGCCGCTTCTCGGCGATCGGCACCGCCGCCATGAACAGGTCCATGAGCATGGTCTTGCCGCGCCCGACCTCGCCCACGAGATAGGCGCCGCGCACGGCGCGGCGGCGCTTCAACAGCCCTGCCGGGCGCGCCAGCTCGGCCGCCACCCGGTCGAGCACGCGCGCCGCCGCGGCCTGCCGCGCATCGGGCGCGAGCGCGCCGCGCTGCACGAGGTCGTTGAGAGCAGAGGAAACGGGAGAAGCCGGGGCGCGCACGGGCCAGCCAATAGCCGCTGCGCCCGAGCCTGTCGAGACGGCGGGCCTCAGCCCACCATCGAGATGCCCTGCCCGCCCGCCAGCGTGCCGATGAAGCGGCTGCCCGACAGGATCAGCGCGGCGACGAGATCGTTGTTCTCGTCGAACAACTGCACCTGCGAGCCGGCCAGCGTCCAGCTCGCCACGACGCTGAGCCCCTTGAGGGCGCAGGCCGGGGCCGAGGCGCGATAGCGGCCGGTGCCGGTCTTGGCGGTCTGCGTCAGGTTGAGCTGGCACTGCTCGGGCCCCGATACAACGGTCCAGCGGCCGAGCAGCTTTTCGACGGTGAGCCCACCACTGAGGTCGCGCCCGGCGCTGTTGGGCAGCGCCCCCACCGCCGGCACCGCGGCGAAGGAGCCGTCATCGGCGCTCGCCACCCCGAAGCTGCCCTGGCCGGCGAGCACGTCGCCCGTCGCCGGGTCCATGCCGCTCGGCGTCAGCGGCGCCGGCCCCTGCACCTCGCCATTGGGCCCGATGGGCGGCAAGGCGCTGGTGGAGACCGAGCCGGTCTGCACCGGCGCGAGCTGCTCGGCCTGGCCGGCATTGGACACCGCGACATTGGTGGAGGCGCAGCCGGTCAACAGCAGCGCGCCGGCAAGTCCGAATGCGGCAAGACCCTTGTTCATGCTCGAGCGTGTCCCGGAATGTGCGAAGTGCGTGCGCCTATAGACCAATCGCCGGGCCCCCTCAACCGTCCTCGCCGCCACGAGGCGCCACGAACATGGCCATTCTTGGATGGCGGGCGGGCCGGCGGCCTCAGGGCCTTTGCATCTGCGCGATGAGGTCGGCGGCGAGCAGTCGGCCGTCCTCGGCCTCCTCGGCCGGCACGCGGATGGGGATGCCCTGGCCGAAAAAGGCGTCGGTGACGCCCGGAAAGCTGCCCTCCCCCGTCTCCTCGGGGTGGAAGCCATGCGCCCTCAGCGCCGCGACGAGCACGCGCGCGAGGCCGAGATCGGGCACATGGGCGATGGTTTCCACGCTCAGGCGGCCCGGCGCTCGACCATCATCTTCTTGATCTGCGCGATGGCCTTGGCCGGATTGAGGCCCTTGGGGCAGACCTTGGCGCAGTTCATGATGGTGTGGCAGCGATAGAGCTTGAACGGGTCCTCGAGATTGTCGAGCCGCTCCTCAGTCGCCTCGTCGCGGCTGTCGATGAGCCAGCGATAGGCCTGCAGCAGCACGGCCGGGCCGAGATATTTCTCGCCGTTCCACCAGTAGGAGGGGCACGAGGTGGAGCAGCACGCGCACAGGATGCATTCGTAGAGCCCGTCGAGCTTTTCGCGCTCGGGCTTCGATTGCAGCCACTCGGTCTCGGGCGTCGGCGAGGTGGTCTTGAGCCATGGCTCGATGGCCCGGTGCTGGGCATAGAAAATGTTGAGGTCGGGCACCAGGTCCTTGACCACCGGCATGTGCGGCAGGGGATAGATGCGGACCGGCCCGGCGATCTCGTCCATCGCCTTGGTGCAGGCGAGCGTGTTGGTGCCGTCGATGTTCATGGCGCACGAGCCGCAGATGCCCTCGCGGCAGGAGCGGCGCAGCGTCAGCGTCGGATCGATCTTGTTCTTGATGTAGAGCAGCCCGTCGAGCACCATCGGCCCGCAATCGTCGAGGTCGATGAAATAGGTGTCGATGCGCGGATTGTCCTCGCTGTCCGGATTGTAGCGATAGACGCGGAATTCCCTGAGCCGGCTGCCGGCCGGTTTCGGCCAGGTCTTGCCCTTGCTGGGGCGGGAATTTGGCGGCAGGAGAAGTTCGACCATGATGCTGTCCGGTAGTTTAGCGTGTGCGGGCGTCGCGCTGTTCGAGCCCGTAGATGTCGTCGTTGAAGCTGTCGGCCTGGCGCGCGAAGGCGGCCTGCGCGTCGTGCAGGCCCTTGTTGTAATAATAGGGCCCGATGATCTCGCCGAAGAACTGCAGGAGCTGCTGCGCCGGGATGTTGCCGATCGTCGTTTCGAGCTCATCGACGAAATAGCGCTGGATGCGGCCGGTGATGGCCTCGCGCTCCGCCTTGTCGAACACGATCGGCTTCATCTCACACCCCGCCCATGCCGCATGCCTGGGTCGAGCGCGCGATATAGTCGTTATAGGCGTCGTAATAGCGGCTCTCGACGGGCGTGCCCTTCATCGAGGCGATGACCACGGCCATGAAGTCGGCATCGATGAGTTTCATCGCCGCATCGGCCTTGCAGGTGCACAGCGGCACGTTCTGCGAGATGGAAACGCAGACCTTGTAGAACTCGGCCTTCTGGCCGGCGCCGGGCGGGGCCGCCTGCGCGGCGCCGGCGACGAACGCCAGAAGGAGGGCGGCAGTGAGGATTCTCATCTGAGCTCCTTGCGGATCACGAGCTTCAGCCCCGACCAGACCTCGCTGACCGCGGCCACTTTCACATCGACCAGCCCCAGCGGCAGCGCGATCTCGCGGATCGTGTCCTCGCCGATGTCGGTCACAACCTTACTGGCCTTCTTCGGCCAGGAAATCCAGATCGCCCCCGCCGGCTTGAGGCGCGCCTTGAGCGGCCCGACCCCCCGCGTGAGCTCGGCCCGCGCCGCGGTGAAGCCGTGGATCACGTCATAGCCCGGCGCCGCCGCCGCGAGCCCGTCCCAGCCGCTCTCGTCGACTTCGGCGAACGCCCGAGCCTGCCGCAACGCCCCCATCTCCGCCGGCAGCCCTACGAACAGCACGCGCTGCCCATCCCTGAGCCCCAGCTTCTGCGGCAGCGGCGTGCCGGAATAGCCCGGGGCGGCGGGCATTCAGTACACCCGCGCCTTGGGCGCGATGGTCTTGAGCGGGATGCCGCCGTCGCTTTCGGGGGTGAGCGGCTCGGTGTGGACGGGCCGGTAGCTGAGCGTCACCGCGCCGTCCGCGCCGAGGCGCGCAATGGTGTGCTTGCGCCAGTTGGCATCGTCGCGGTTGGGGAAATCCTCGCGCGCATGGGCGCCGCGGCTTTCGGTGCGCGCCTCCGCCGAGACCACCGTCAGCAGCGCGTTGGCGAGCAGGTTCTCGAGCTCGAGCGTTTCGACCAGATCGCTGTTCCAGATGAGCGAGCGGTCGGTAACGTGGAGGTCCTCGCGCGCCGCATAGACCTCGTGCATGCGCGTGACGCCCTTGGCCAGCGTCTCGCCGGTGCGGAACACGGCGGCGTCCTCCTGCATGGTGCGCTGCATGCGCTCGCGCAGCACCGCCGTGGGCGTGCCGCCCTCGGCGTGGCGCAGCCGGTCGAAGCGGCTAAGGATCTTCTCCTCGGCGGCGGCATTGATGCCGGGCACGGCGGCGGCGCGGTCCACCGTCTCGCCGGCGCGCAGCGCCGCCGCGCGGCCGAACACCACGAGGTCGGTGAGCGAATTGGAGCCGAGCCGGTTGGCGCCGTGCACCGAGGCGCAGCCGGCCTCGCCCACCGCCATGAGGCCGGGAACCACGCGGTCGGGGTCGCCTGCGGCGGGGTTCAGCACCTCGCCGTGATAATTGGTCGGGATGCCCCCCATATTGTAGTGCACCGTGGGCAGCACGGGGATGGGGTCGCGCGTCAGGTCGACGCCGGCGAAGATGCGCGCGCTCTCGGTGATGCCGGGCAGGCGCTCATGCAGCACCTTGGGGTCGAGATGGTCGAGATGAAGGAAGATGTGGTCCTTCTTGGGCCCCACGCCCCGCCCCTCGCGGATCTCGATGGTCATGCAGCGGCTGACCACGTCGCGGCTGGCGAGGTCCTTGGCGTTGGGCGCGTAGCGCTCCATGAAGCGCTCGCCCTCGGCATTGGTGAGATAGCCGCCCTCGCCGCGCGCCCCCTCGGTGATGAGCACGCCCGCGCCATAGACGCCGGTGGGGTGGAACTGCACGAATTCCATGTCCTGCAGCGGCAGCCCGGCGCGCGCCACCATGCCGCCGCCATCGCCGGTGCAGGTATGGGCCGAGGTGGCCGAGAAATAGGCGCGGCCATAGCCACCGGTGGCGAGCACCACGAGCTTGGCGCGGAAGCGGTGGAGCGTGCCGTCCTCGAGCGACCAGGCGATGATGCCCTGGCACGCCCCGTCCTCGCCCATGATGAGGTCGAGCGCAAAATATTCGACGAAGAACTGCGCGTTGTGGCGCAGCGACTGCCCGTAGAGGGTGTGGAGGATGGCGTGCCCGGTCCGGTCGGCGGCGGCACAGGTGCGCTGCACCGGCGGCCCCTCGCCGAACTCGGTCATGTGCCCGCCGAACGGGCGCTGGTAGATCTTGCCCGCCTCGGTGCGCGAGAACGGCACGCCGTAATGCTCGAGCTCGTAGACGGCGGCCGGCGCGTTGCGCGCCAGATATTCCATGGCGTCGTTGTCGCCCAGCCAGTCCGACCCCTTGACGGTGTCGTACATGTGCCACTGCCAGCTGTCGGGGCCCATGTTCTTGAGCGAGGCGGCGATGCCGCCCTGCGCCGCCACCGTGTGCGAGCGCGTCGGGAACACCTTCGTGACGCAGGCCGTGTTGAGCCCCTGCTCGGCCATGCCCAGGGTCGCCCTGAGCCCGGCGCCGCCGGCGCCCACGACCACCACGTCGAATTCGTGGTCGATGATCTCGTAAGCGGCCATGCGGCTAACCCCAGAAGACGATTTTGGCGATCGCGGCGATGGTGAGGACCGCTATAGCGACGCAGAACAGCGTATTGGCCCGCATGGCCAGCCGATGGGCCGGGCCCCCGACATAGTCCTCGATCACCTCCATCATGCCGATGCGCATATGCACGCAGACATTGACGATGAGCAGGGCGAGGATCACCGCGATCCCCGGATTGCGCACCACCTCGAGCATCTCGGCCCGCTCGGCGCCGGCGAGGCGCACGACGAACCACGCAAAGAAGATGGTGAAGGCGATGTTGAGCGCCCCGGTGAGGCGCTGCAGGAAGAACAGCCGCGTGGCGCTCTTGCCGTTGCCGTAATGCGTCTCGGGATTGGCGATGACGGCTCTGTCGATCATTTGAACCACACGAACAGCGCCCAGGCGCCCAGCGTCAAAAGGATCGAGGCGGCGAGCTGCACCCGCACGATGGTCTCGCGCCCCACCGGGTCCATCGCCCGCGTCGAATCCCAGATGAAGTAGCGGATGCCGCCCAGCATGTGGTGGAACAGCGCCCAGGTGGCGAGGAACCACACGATCTGCACCAGCCAGAAGGAATAGACGGCGTTGACCACGCCGAACGCCCCCTCGCCCAGCGCCGCCGCCCACAGCCAGACGACGATGAGCAGCGTGCCGAAATACATCGCCAGGCCGAGGCCGCGATGCACGATCGACATGGTCATGGTGAGGGTGAAGCGCCAGATGGAAAGGTGCGGCGAACGGGGCCTTGAGCGGGCAGCCATGAGCTATTCTCGAACGGCGCGCGGAGCCAGCCGGCAACGCCTCTCTTTGGAATGGTTCAAGACTTCTAGCGACCCGGACCGGCGAGGTCAAAGCGGAATCCCGCCCACCCGGCTCAGACTTTTTGCGCAAGCGGGCGCGCGATGGGCTATCCAGCACTGCCAATCCCGACCCGGAGCCGCCCGTGACCGATTTCCTGCGCCCCCTCTCGACCACCACCCTCGCCGACCGCTGGGGCCTCGTGCAGCACCACGAGTTCGAGCTGCGCCGGCGCGACGGCACCTGGCAGCGCCAGGTGCGCGAGACCTATGACAGCGGCGACGGCGCCGCCGTGCTGCTCTGCGACATTTCAGCCGGCGCCGTGGTGCTCACCCGCCAGTTCCGCTATCCGGCCTTTTATCGCGGCGCGCCGGCTCTGCTCATCGAGGCCTGCGCCGGCAAGCTCGACGGCGACACGCCCGAGGCCTGCGTGCGCCGCGAGGCGCTGGAGGAGACCGGCTACGCCGTGAGCCGGCTGACGCGGGCCTTTGCCTGCTTCGTCAGCCCCGGCGCGGTGACCGAGCGGGTGACGCTCTTTGTCGGCCATATCGACGGGCCGCCAAGCGGCACGGGCGGCGGCCTCGCCGACGAGGGCGAGGATATCGAGGTGCTGCACCTGCCCTTCGCCACGGCGCTCGGCATGGTCGGGACGGGCGAGATCGCCGACGCCAAGACCATCCTGCTGCTGCAATATGCGGCGCTGAACGGCGTCTTCGGCTAGCGGTAATCGACCAGCTTGCGCTCGGGATCGTAGGGCTGGTCGGCGACGACGCGCGTCACCGCCTGGCCGCAGCGCAGCTTCTTGGACACGGCGTCGAACGCGTAGGTGGGCGAGCCGTAGAGCGTCCAGCCCTCGCTCAGGGCCTTGGTGACCTTGTGGCAGAAGCTCGCATCGTCGTCGCCGCTGAGGAACCGGTAGATCTGCATGATGACGCTGGATGACAGTTGAACGGCGCCCTGCTTAGCGGTAATCCGCCCTCATGCACAGCTTTCCCCAGCACCTTCTCGACGGCTATCACCACTTCATGGCGGGCCGCTACGCCCGCGAGACCGAACGCTACCGCGAGCTGGCCCGCTCCGGGCAGAACCCGACGACCATGGTCATCGCCTGCTGCGACAGCCGGGCGGCGCCCGAGACCATCTTCGATGTCGGGCCGGGCGAGCTGTTCGTTTTGCGCAACGTCGCCAATCTCGTGCCACCGCACGAGATGGACGAGGCCCAGCACGGCACCTCGGCGGCCATCGAATTCGCCGTGTCGGGGCTCAACATCACCGACCTCGTGGTGCTCGGCCACGGCCGCTGCGGCGGCATCCGCGCCGCGCTCAACCCCGGCCACGCCCTGACCCAGAGCGATTTCATCGGCAAGTGGATGCAGTTGCTGGCGCCGGTGACCGACCAGGTTGCGACCTATTCCTTCCTCACCCAGGGCGAGCGCGAGACGGTGCTGGAGCGGCTCTCGGTGCGCAACTCCATCCAGAACCTGCGCACCTTCCCCTTCATCGCCAAGCGCGAGGCCGAGGGCCAGTTGACGCTGCACGGCGCCTGGTTCGACGTCTCGACCGCCGAGCTGTGGGTCATGGACCCCGAGACCGGCGATTTCAGCCGCCCCGACTAGGCACCACGCAGGCGCGGGCCGAAGACATTGACCAAGAGCCCGACGAAGACCAGCGCGCTGCCGGCCCAGTCGAGCCCGCCCATCGTCTCGCCGAGGACCAGCTGGCCGCTGGCGAGCCCCACCACCGGGATGAGCAGCGTGAACGGCGCCACCAGCGACGCCGGATAGCGCCCGAGCAGCGCGCTCCACGCGCCATAGCCGAAGACGGTCGAGACCCACCCCACGAAGAGCAGCGAGCCGACACCCAGCCAGGTGACATGGTTGAGGGCGTAGGGCACCGCGCCCGGCCCCTCGATCACGAGCGACAGCACGAGCAGCGGCAGGATCGGCACCAGCCCCGACCACACCACGAAGCTCAGCATGTCCACAGCGCCGGCCTTCTTGACGACGATGTTGGAGACGGCCCAGCCCAGCGCCGCGCCCACCGTCATCGCCAGCGGCCACAGCGCCGCGCCGTCGAGCTTGCCCAGCGCAATCAGCCCGATGCCGCCGAGCGCCACGGCGGCGCCCGCCAGTTGCATGCCCTGCGGCCGCTCGCCCAGCACGCCCACCGCCAGCCCGATGGTGAAGAAGCTTTGCAGTTGCAGCACCAGCGAGGCGAGGCCCGCCGGCATGCCCAGATGGATGGCGGTGAACAGCAAGCCGAACTGGCCGACGCCGATAAACAGCCCGTAGGCGACGAGCACCGACAGCGCCACCCGCGGCCGCCTGACGAAGAAGATCGCCGGCAGCACCGCCACCACATAGCGCAGCGCCGTCATGAGCAGCGGCGGAATTTCCGCGACGCCCCATTTGATGGCCATGAAGTTGACGCCCCACACCACTATGACGGCGAGGGTGAGCAGCAGGTCGCGCGGCGTCATGCGGGAGCCCTCCCGCCCGGCGCTAGGCGGCTTTCCGCGCCACCAGCCGGCGCTCGATCAGCGTTTCGAGGATCTGCACCGTGTTGAGCGCGGCACCCTTGCGCAGATTGTCGGACACCACCCACAGATTGAGCCCGTTCTCGACCGTTCCGTCCTCGCGAATGCGGCTCACATAGGTGTCGTCGTCGCCCACCGCCTCGACCGGCGTGGCGTAGCCGCCGGCCTCGCGCTTGTCGATGACCGAGATGCCGGGCGCCTCGCGCAGCACGTCGCGCGCCTCATCGGCGGTGATCGGGTTGGCGAACTCGATATTGACCGCCTCGGAATGGCCGACGAACACCGGTACGCGCACGCAGGTCGCCGAGAGCTTGATCTTGGGGTCGAGGATCTTCTTGGTCTCGGCCACCATCTTCCACTCCTCCTTGGTCGAGCCGTCTTCCATGAAGACGTCGATATGGGGAATGACGTTGAAGGCGATCTGCTTGGTGAACTTCCTCGGGCTCGGCGCGTCGTTGACGAAGATGCCCTTGGTCTGCGTCCACAATTCGTCCACCGCTTCCTTGCCGGCGCCCGACACCGACTGGTAGGTGGCGACGACGACGCGCCTGATGGTCGCGAAATCATGCAGCGGCTTCAGCGCCACGACGAGCTGCGCCGTCGAGCAGTTGGGATTGGCGATGATGTTCTTGCGCTTGGGCTGCGCCATATAGGCATCGAGCGCCGCCGCATTGACCTCGGGCACGATCAGCGGCACGTCGGCGTGGTAGCGCCAGAAGCTCGAATTATCGACGACGATGCAGCCCGTCGCCCCGATCTTTTCGCCATAGTCGCGCGCCACCGACGAGCCCGCCGACATCAGCGCGAAATCGACGCCCGAAAAATCGAAAGTCTCGAGCGTCTGCGCCTTGATCCGCTTGTCGCCGAAGCTCAGCTCCTGGCCCTGCGAGCGCGACGAGGCGAGCGCGATGACCTCGGAGGCGGGAAAGCGCCGCTCGGCGAGGATGTTGAGCATTTCGCGGCCCACATTGCCCGTGGCTCCGACGACAGCGACACGATACGCCATGATGGAAGGTTCCTTCGACCCACCCCCCGCGCCGGCTTGCCGACGGCCACAGCCTACTGGCCTCTCCCCGGCGGGGAGCGGCCCGGGGACAAGCGTCAGGGGGTTTTGGTGGTTTTGGTCTTGAGCCTGAGCGGCACGAGAACGCGCGCCGGACCGAAACCGTCCAGCTCGTGGAACTCGATATCCATGAAGTCGTCGCGCATGGCCGACCCTCGGGCAACGAGCGGGCTTTTACGCCGAAATGGCAAAGAGTCAATGAAGCGGCTATGGCTGGGCCATGCGCAGCTTTGACGTGATCGTACTGGGCGCCGGCGCCGCCGGCATGATGGCCGCCATCGAGGCGGCAAAACGCGGCCGCCGCGTGCTGGTCGTCGATCATGCCGCCGCCCCCGGCGAGAAGATCCGCATCTCCGGCGGCGGGCGCTGCAACTTCACCAACCTCAACACCCGGCCCGACCGCTTCCTGTCGCAGAACCCCAAATTCGCCGTCTCGGCGCTGAGCCGCTACACCCCGCAGCGCTTCGTCGAGCTGGTGCGCAGCTACGACATCGCCTTTCACGAAAAGACCCTCGGCCAGCTTTTCTGCGACGGCTCGTCGGTGCAGATCGTCAACCTGCTCACCGCCGAGATGGGCAATGCCGGCGCCATGCTGGAGCTGGCGACCACCATCGAGGCGGTCGAAAAGACCGAGCCCGGCTTCCGCCTGCGCCTCTCCTCGGGCGAGGTGACGGCCGAAGCGGTGATCGTTGCCACCGGCGGCAAGTCGATCCCCAAGATGGGCGCCACCGGCTTCGGCTACCGGCTCGCCGAGCAGTTCGGCCTCGCCGTCACCGAGACCCGCCCGGCGCTGGTGCCGCTGACCTTCGAGCCGCGCATCCTCGAAAAGCTCGCGCCGCTGTCGGGCATCGCCGTCGAGGCGGTGGTCGCCGCCAGGGGCCGCAGCTTCCGCGAGGCGCTGCTGTTCACCCATCGCGGCCTCTCCGGCCCGGCGATCCTGCAGATTTCGAGCTATTGGCGCGAGGGCGACGCCATCACGCTCAACCTCATGCCCGACGCCGACCTGCCGGCGCTGCTGCGCGAAGCGCGCGCCAGAACGCCGAAATTCGCCCTGCAGACCGTGCTGGCCCAGCATCTGCCGCGCCGGCTGGCGCAGACGCTGGCCGAGGACATCGCCTTTCCGCGCATCGTCGGCGACGCCTCCGACAAGGCCATCGCCGCGGCCGCCGCTGCCGTCACCGCCTGGACGCTGAAGCCCACCGGCTCGGAGGGCTACCGCACCGCCGAGGTGACGCTGGGCGGCGTCGATACCAGGGGGCTCAACTCCACCACCATGGCGGCGCGCGCCGTGCCGGGCCTCTACGTCATCGGCGAGGTGGTGGACGTCACCGGCTGGCTCGGCGGCTATAATTTCCAATGGGCCTGGGCCAGCGGCTGGGCGGCGGGACAGGTCGCCTGATCCCCCTTGCCGGCGCGCGGCGGCTCGCTTATACGAAGCGCTTCCGCGACGCTCACCAGGGAGGCGTATTGATGTTCGATATTTCGTGCCGCCCCCTGGGCGGAGGGGCGACCGCCTGACGGTCGCGCGCCGGCCGCCGCCGGCTCTCCCATCACTGCCGATCTAGATTTGGGGCCGCGACGGCCCGTCGGCAGCGTCGTCGTCTTCCTCTCTTTTCCGGGACCGGTGCCACGGCACCGGCAATGACAATGGCCCGCTTCCGCCTCGACCTGCAGGGCGCCGCCTATCGCAAGGTGCTCGGCTACATCTTCTCGCGCTGGGCGCGCCAGCCGCAGCGCCTCGCCGCCATGTTCGGCCTGTTCATGGTGGCGACGGTCCTCGACGTGCTGACCCCGCTCTATGCCGGCCGGCTCGTCGAGGCCGTCAGCACCGGCGGCGCCACGGCGCTCGAAGCGGCGCTGGGCGCCTTCGCCGTCCTCATCGCGCTCGGGCTCGGCGCCGTGATCGCCCGCCAACTCGGCTTCATCGCCCTGATCCGCTTCACCCTCGCCATGATGGCCGACGTCGCCCAGGGCGCCTTCGCGCGCGTGCAGCGGCTGTCGACCGACTGGCACGCCAGCACCTTCGCCGGCTCGACCGTGCGCAAGGTGACGCGCGGCATGTGGGGCATCGATTCGCTCAACGACACGCTCATCATCTTCCTCTTTCCCTCGCTGGTGATGCTGGTCGGCACGGCGCTGCTGCTCGGCATCATCTGGCCGGCCATGGGCGCGCTGGTCGCTATCGGCTCGCTCCTCTACATCGCCCTCACCGTCGTGCTCTCGGTGGGCTATGTGTCGCCCGCCGCGAGCCTCGCCAATATGTGGGACACGCGGGTGGGCGGCGCGCTGGCCGACGCCATCACCTGCAACGCCGTGGTCAAGGGCTTCGGCGCCGAGGATCGCGAGGAGGCCCGGCTCGGCCACGTCGTCGGCAAGTGGCGCGCGCGCACCGAGCGCACCTGGCAGCGCGGCAACATCAATGGCGGCCTGCAGGGCGCGACGCTGATCCTGCTGCGCTCGGCCATCATCGGGCTCGCCATCCTGTTCTGGCAGCAGGGGCTGGCCGCCGCCGGCGACATCGCGCTGGTGCTCACCTCGTTCTTCGTGCTGCAGGGCTATCTGCGCGACATCGGCCAGCACGTGCGCAATCTGCAGCGCGCCGTGAACGACATGGAGGAGCTCGTCGATGTCGAGCTGACGCCGCCCGGTGTCGCCGACCGCCCGGCCGCGCAGCCGGCCGCGATCGCCGCCGGCCGCATCGGCTTCGAGCATGTGGATTTCCGCTACGGCCGGCATGAAACGCCGCTCTATACGGACCTCACGGTGACCATCCCGGCCGGCCAGCGCGTCGGCCTCGTCGGCGCCTCGGGCAGCGGCAAGACCACCTTCGTCAAGCTGATCCAGCGGCTCTACGACGTGACCGGCGGCCGCATCGCCATCGACGGCGTCGATATCCGCGACATGACGCAGGCCTCGCTCCGCCGCCAGATCGCCATCGTGCAGCAGGAGCCGATCCTGTTCCACCGCTCGCTGGCCGAGAACATCGCCTATGCGCGGCCCGGCGCGACGCGCGCCGAGATCGTCGCGGCAGCACGGCTGGCGAGCGCCCACGGCTTCATCGAGGCCCTGCCCAAGGGCTACGAGACGCTGGTCGGCGAGCGCGGCGTGAAACTGAGCGGCGGCGAGCGCCAGCGCGTCGCCATCGCGCGGGCCTTCCTCGCCGATGCGCCGATCCTCATCCTCGACGAGGCGACCTCCTCGCTCGATTCGGAATCGGAGGTGCTGATCCAACAGGCGATGGAGCGGCTGATGGTGGGCCGCACCACCCTCGTCATCGCCCACCGGCTGTCCACGGTGCGCGCCCTCGACCGGCTGCTCGTCTTCGAGACGGGCCGCATCATCGAGGAGGGCACGCACGAAACGCTGGTGCGCGTCGAGGGCGGCCTCTATCGCCGCCTGTTCGAGCGCCAGGCGCTCGAGCTGACGCGCGGCCTGCAACTGGCCTAGCCGGCCGCCTGCACCTCGCGCCAGGCGGCGATGATGGCGGCGGCGCTCAGCTCGATGTCGGCGTCGGTGGTCGGCTCGGAGATGACCGAGACGCGCATCGCCCACTCGCCGCGCCACTCGGCGCCGCCGACGAAGCACACGCCGCCCGCCTGCACCCTGGCGATCACCGCCTCGGTGGCGGCGCGGCGCGCCGGCCCGTCGCCCGTCCCGAAGACCACGACGAACTGGTTGATCACCACCTCGTTGAGGATGCGCACGCCGGGCTCGGCGGCGAGCCGCGCAGCGAACTGCGCTGCCTGCCGGCAATGGCGCTCGACCAGGGCGGCGATGCCGGCCCGGCCGAAATGCCGTATCACCGCCCACACCGGCACGCCGCGGGCCCGTCGGCTGAGCTCGGGCACGAAATTGGAGGGCACGCGGTCGCCCTGCCCGATGGACGGCAGATAGCTCGACCATTGCGTCATGGCGCGCGCCAGCACCGCCTTGTCGCGGACGATGGCGAAGCCGGAATCATAGGGCACCTGCAGCCATTTATGGCCATCGACGCACCATGAATCGAACAGCTCCAGCCCGTCGGTGAGATGGCGGTGCGCGGGCGTGGCGCGTGCCCACAGCCCGAAGGCGCCATCGACATGCAGCCACGCCCCATGCGCCTTGCCGATGCGGGCGATCTCGACGAAGGGGTCGTACGCGCCGGTGTTGATCTGCCCGGCCTGGGCGATGATGATTTTCGGCCCCTCGAGCGGCGCGATGGCCGCTTCGAGCGCCGCTGGCAGCATGCGTCCGTCGGCGTCGGTGGCGACGGTGACGACCCGGCGCGCGCCAAACCCGATGAGCTGCAGCGACGCGAACAGCGACGAATGCGCGTCGGCGCCGATCAGCACATGGACGGGCGGCGCCTCGAACAGGCCGTCGGCGTCGGGGTCCCAGCCCACCGCCCGCAGCACGCCGGTGCGCGCCGCCGCGAGGCAGATGCCGTTGGCGACCGTCGCCCCCACGGCAAAGCCGATACCCGCCGCGCGCGGCAGATCGAGCAGCTCGAGCAGCCAGCCCTCGGCCACCTCCTCGATGGCCGCCACCGCCGGCGTCGGCGTGTGATAGGCGGCGTTCTGCCCCCAGGCGCTGACCAGCCAGTCGGCGGCAACGCCCGTCGGCAGCGACGAGCCGATCACCCAGCCGAAAAAGCGCGGCCCGGTCATCGGCATCAGCCCGTCCTGGGCGAGGCTCGCCAACTCGTCGATGATGGTCTCGGGCGCCGTGCCGGTCTCAGGCAGCGGCGCGGCGGCGCGGGCCCGCATCTCGTGATAGTCGGCGGCGGGCGGCCGGGACTGCGTGGCGACGGCGTCGCGATAGGCGGCGGCGTGCGCCATCGCCCGCCGGAACAGCGGCAGGTTCGACATGACGTCCTCCGAATGGCGGCCGCCCGAGCGCCTCAGGCGGCGAGCTTCTTTCTGACCGCGGCGCCCATTTCCTCGGTGCCGACGGCCTTGCCGCCCTGCGCGATGTCGCCGGTCCTCAGCCCATCGTCCAGCACCGCGGCGATGGCCGCCTCGAGCCGGCCCGCCAGCTCGACGAGGCCGAAGGAATAGCGTAGCGCCATGGCGAAGCTCGCCAGCATGGCGATGGGATTGGCGACGCCCTTGCCGGCGATGTCGGGCGCCGAGCCGTGCACCGGCTCGTAGAGCGCCTTGCGCCTGCCGGCCGCGTCGGGCGCGCCGAGCGACGCCGAGGGCAGCATGCCGAGCGAGCCGGTGAGCATCGCCGCGGCGTCGGACAGGACGTCGCCGAACAGATTGTCGGTGACCAGCACGTCGAACTGCTTGGGATTGCGCACCAGTTGCATCGCCGCATTGTCGGCGAGGATGTGCTGGAAGGCGATGCCGGGATAGTCCCTGGCGACGCGCTGCGCCACCTCGTCCCACAAGACGCCCGACTTCATGACGTTCTTCTTGTCGGCCGAATGCACCTTTTTGCCGCGCGTCAGCGCCAGATCGCAGGCGACGCGCACGATGCGCTCGATCTCGTAGCTCTCATAGACCTGCGTATCGACGGCGCGCTTTTCGCCATTGCCGAGCTCGGTGATCTCCTTGGGCTCGCCGAAATAGACGCCGCCGGTCAATTCGCGCACGATGAGGATGTCGAGGCCCTCGACCAGCTCGCGCTTCAGCGACGACGCGTCGGCCAGCGCCGGATAGCAGATGGCGGGCCTCAGATTGGCGAAGAGCTGGAGATCCTTGCGCAGGCGCAGCAGTCCCGCTTCCGGGCGCTGCTCATAGGCCACCGCATCCCATTTCGGCCCGCCCACGGCGCCGAAGATCACCGCGTCGGCCTTGAGCGCCTTGGCCATGTCGGCGTCGGAGATAGCCTCGCCATGCACATCGTAGGCGCAGCCGCCGACCAGCCCGCGGTCGGTCGAAAAATCCGTCTGGCCCTCGGCATTGAGCCAGGCGACGAGCTTTTCGACCTCGCCCATTACCTCCGGGCCGATGCCGTCGCCGGGGAGCAGGAAAAGGGAATGGGTCGCCATTGGGGTCGTGTCCGTAAGGGGTATCGTGCCGGTCTATTGCCGGATTTGGCGCGGGCGGGCAAGCCGCCGTCCGCGCCGGCAAAAGCAATACCTCAGCCGTCAGCTCGCAAAGAAGGACTGCGTGCCATGCGCCTCGATGGCATTGGCCAGCCGGCTCAGCGCGTGGATATAGGCAGCCGAGCGCACCGTCACCTTCTTGTCCTGCGCGATGGTCCAGATGGCCCGGCCCTCGCGCTCGACGATCTGCAGGAGGCGCTGATGCACCTCCTCGAGGTCCCAGTAGAAGCCCTGGCGGTTCTGCACCCACTCGAAATAGGAGACGGTGACGCCGCCGGCATTGGCAAGGATGTCGGGCAGGACGATGACGCCGCGCTCGGCGAGGATCTTGTCGGCGGTCGGGTTGACCGGGCCGTTGGCCAGCTCCAGCACCACCTTGGCCTTGACCGAGGCGGCATTGCGCTCGGTGATCATGTCCTCGAGCGCCGCCGGCACCAGGATATCGCACTCGACCCCGACCAGCGCGTCCGCCGCGATCGGCGTCGCCCCCAGCTCCGGGCCGAGCTGCGTCACCGAGCGCCCGGCCGTCTTGCCGGCCAGCAGCCTGTCGATGTCGAGCCCGTCGGGCTTGTGGATGGCACCGCTCGAATCCGACACCGCCACCACTTCGTGGCCGTCGGCGCCGGCGATGCGCGCATAATACTGGCCGGCATTGCCGAAGCCCTGGATGGCGATGCGGGTCTTCTCGCGCAGGCCGAGCTCCTGGGCGAGATGGTTGACGAGATAGTAGCCGCCGCGCGCCGTGGCGTCGGTACGCCCCACCGAGCCGCCCAGCGCCAGCGGCTTGCCGGTGATCACCGCCGGCGCGACGCTGCCCACGATCTGGTTATATTCGTCGGCCATCCAGCCCATGATCATGGCGTTGGTGTAGACGTCGGGGGCCGGGATGTCGCGGTCGGGCCCGACGACATGGGCGAAGGCCTGCATATAGGCGCGGCTCAGCCGCTCCAGCTCCGACTTCGACAATTGCCGCGGATCGACCTTCACGGCGCCCTTGCCGCCGCCATAGGGCAGGTTCATCACGGCGCATTTGAAGGTCATCCAGAACGCCAGCGTCTCGACTTCCTCCTCATTGGTGTCGGGATGGAAGCGGATGCCGCCCTTGGTCGGGCCGCGCGTGTCGTCATAGCGGCAGCGCCAGGCGAGGAACGACTTGCGCGAGCCGTCATCCATGCGGATGAGCAGGCGCATCTTGATGGTTTCTCGCGGGAATTTCAGCTTCTCGATGACATCGGCGTCGATGTTGATGTGCCCGGCAGCCTCATCGAGACGGCTGAGGGCGCGGTCCAGCAGTGTTTCCGTCATATCCCGCCCCGGTCCTTTGGAGAAACGCGGCGCATGGTGTGACACGCCGGCTCGGGATAGGTCAATATGACTGACCGACTTTTTGGTAGTCGCACGGACAACATGTCGCAGCCGCGCCGGCGTCTACCCGCCACGACGCTGCGAACCGGCGCTCAGACCCAGGGACGCGCGGTGGCGACCTGCTGCTCGAAGGCGGCGATACCGGCGCCCTCCTTGAGGGTCGTCGCGATGTCGTCGAGCCCTTCGAGCAGGACGGTCTTGCGCGCCGGATCGATGTCGAAATGGATGGTGCCGCCATCCGGCCCGCGAATGGTCTGGCTTTCGAGATCGACCGAGATGGTGGCGTTGGAGCCGCGCTCGGCATCGTCCATGAGCAGCTTCAGCTGCTCCGGCGTCACGACGATGGGCAGAATGCCGTTCTTGAAGCAGTTGTTGTAGAAGATGTCGGCGAAGCTGGTCGAGATGACGCAGCGCACGCCGAAATCGAGCAGCGCCCAGGGCGCGTGCTCGCGCGAGCTGCCGCAGCCGAAATTGTCGCCGGCGACGATGATCGAGGCATTGCGATAGGCCGGCTTGTTGAGCACGAAATCGGGGTTTTCCGAGCCGTCCTCATTGTAGCGCATCTCCGAGAACAGCGCCGTGCCGAGCCCGGTGCGCTTGATCGTCTTCAGATACTGCTTGGGGATGATCATGTCCGTGTCGATGTTGATGATCGGCAGCGGCGCGGCGACGCCCGTATGCTGGGTGAATTTTTCCATGATCGGACCCCTTTCGGATGGGGGTAATGGCCCGCCGCGCCCCGGAAATCAAGGGCGCCGGCAGCGGCCGGAACGAACGGGCTCAGGCCGGCACGAACTCGAACTCGTTGTCGAGCACGCCCTCGGTGCGGTCGCCCACCTTGAGCGCCAGCTTCTGGTTGTCGAGCTCGGCGAGCCACTCGTCCCACGAGACGAGATCGAGGCCGCCCGGCCGGTCCTGCTCCTGGCTCTCGCCGGAATTGAGCAGATACTGGTCGAAGACGATGCGCAAAACGATGGTGCTGCGCGTACCCGAGGGCAGCTCCGACCAGGCGGGCATGCCCGAGCGGGCTTCGGCCCAATGGCGGATTTCGTCGGCGGTTCTGAGGATTCGGGACATGCAACGCTCCAAAAACAACCCGGCCGCCCGGCCGGGTCAGTGGTCGCCTCGTTGGTCTGGCTCAGTTGAGCGACTTGCGCTCGACCAGTTCATACGCGGTTTCGTCGTCTTCGGACACCCTCAGCGCCAGGTGCTGGCGGTCGAGCTCGGCGAGCCAGGCCGCCCAGCCCACCGGGCTCGCGCCCTGATCGACCTCGGGCATGCCCTCGGGCCGGCGCGGGCTCGAGAATTTGAGCGCCAGCCGAGCCCGCCATTTGCCGAAACTGTCCGGGGCCCGCACCATGGCGGGCATGCCGCGCCGGCCGGTCACCCAGGCCTGGATATCGCGATGGCGCGTAAGAGTCTGTGCACGTGACATAGGACTGCCTCCCGACGCTTGAGCGATCAACGGGGTCCCGCCCCCTTGGTTCCGGGGAGCGGGACCTGCGGGGGATATAGGCAGCGCCGATGGCGGTTTCGAGGCCCCTGCGACACCGGGTCGCCGGACGCTTTGCCGCTACGCCGTGGCCACGTCGAGGGCCAGCGCCACCATGTCCTTGAGCGAGGTCTGGCGCGCCTCGGCGTCGATCTGCGCGCCGGTGACGAGACAGTCGGTCATGGTGCACACGGTGAGCGCCTTCGCCCCGAAGCGGGCGGCGAGCGTATAGAGCGCCGCCGATTCCATCTCGACGCCGAGCACGCCATGCGCCGGCAGCCGGTGATAGCCCGCGAGCCCCTCTTCCTCGTGGTAGAAGATGTCGGAGCTCAGCATGTTGCCGACATGGGCGCGCAGGCCCTTGTCCTCCGCCCTGGCGACGGTGGCGCGCAACAGGCCGAAATCGGCGATGGGCGAGAAACTGAACGGCCCGAAATGCTCGCGCACGATGGTCGAATCGGTCGAGGCCGCCTGCGCGAGGATAAGGTCGCGCACCTTGACCGCCGCGTTGAGCCCGCCGCAGGTGCCGATGCGGATCAGGGTCTTCACGCCATAGACGTTGATGAGCTCGTGCACATAGATGGCGAGCGAGGGCTGGCCCATGCCCGTCGCCTGCACCGATACCGGCCGGCCGTTCCAGGTGCCGGTATAGCCCAGGCAATTGCGCACCGCATTGACCTGCCTGGCGTCGCCGAGGAAGGTCTCGGCCACCCATTTGGCGCGCAGCGGATCGCCGGGCAGCAGCACGGCCTCGGCATAGTCGCCCGGCTTGGCGTGGTTGTGCGGGGTCATTGCGGCTTCTCCTTTGCGTACGCCCGGAGGAAACCCTATATGTGCCCGCGCATTTGCTCCAGACGGAGGCGGGACAATGGTCGCGAAGATCTTCATCGATGGCGAGGCCGGCACCACGGGCCTGCAGATCCGCGAACGGCTCGCCGGCCGGCGCGACCTCGAAATACTGTCGATCGATCCCGACAAACGCAAGGACCTCGCCGAGCGCCAGCGCCTGCTCAACGCGGCGGACGTCGCGATCCTCTGCCTCCCCGACGACGCCGCAAAGGAAAGCGTCAGCCTCATCGAGAACGACACGACGCGCGTGATCGACGCCTCGACCGCGCATCGCGTCGCCGAGGGCTGGGCCTATGGCTTTGCCGAGATGGACCGGGGCCAGTCGGCCCGCATCGCGGCGGCGCAACGCGTGGGCAATCCCGGCTGCTGGCCGCAGGGCGCCATCGCGACGCTCCGCCCGCTGATCGCCGCCGGGCTGATCCCCGCCGACTACCCCGTCACCGTGCACGGCATTTCGGGCTATTCGGGCGGCGGCAAGGCGATGATCGCCGACTACGAGGCGGCGGGCGACGCGGCCAACGAATTCATGCCCTATGGCCTGAGCTTCAGGCACAAGCATCTGCCGGAGCTGCAGGTTTATGCCGGGCTGGCGCACACGCCGCTGTTCAACCCGGCGGTGGGCAATTTCGCGCAAGGCATGCTGACGCTGGTGCCGCTGCAATTGTGGACGCTGGCGAAAGTGCCGAGCGGCCGCGAGCTGCACGCCGCGATCGCCGACCACTATGCCGGCATTGCCGACAGCTTCGTCGAGGTCGCGCCCTTTGCCGCCGAGGAACGCTCGGCGGAGCTCGACCCCGAGCGCTACAACGGCACCAACCGCATGCGGCTGCACGTCTTCGCCAATGACGAGCGCGCCCAGGCGACGCTGGTCGCCGTCTACGACAATCTCGGCAAGGGCGCCTCGGGCGCCGCGGTGCAGAACCTCAACCTGATGCTCGGCGTCGCCGCCGACACCAGCCTCGCCGCCTGACGCTCAGGCCGTGAGGTCCGCCACCCTGGCCGCGGCGGCGCGCACCGCGTCAGCGGGGGCGAGGCTGATGAGCAGGCCGCGCTGGCCGGCATTGACGTAGAGGATGTCGTAAAGCCCGATGCTCTCGTCGAAGGCCGTCGGCACGGGCCGCTTCTGGCCGAACGGCCCGATGCCGCCCACCTTGTAGCCGCTCAGCCGCTCGGCATCGGGCACTTTCATCATGGCGGCCGCCTTGCCGCCGAACACCGCCGCCACCTTCTTGAGGCTCGCCTCGCAATCGGCCGGGATGACGACGCAGACCGGCTTGCCGTCCACCTCGGCCATCAGCGTCTTGAAGGTCTGGCCCGGAGCGATGCCGAGGGCCTCGGCGGCCTGCAGCCCGATGCGCTGCGCCGTCGGATCATAGCCATAGGGGTGCAGCGAAAAGGCGATGCCGAGCTTTGCGAGCGCCAGCGTGCCCTGCGTCGTGTGGGACATGAGAAGGAGCGAATAGCGAATAGGGAGTAGCGAATAGCTGGAAGCCTACGCCACCGGCGCTCTATTCGCTATTCGCTATTCGCCTGTTCTTCTAACGCTTCCATGTCGTCGTCGGAAAAGCCGAAATGATGGCCGATCTCATGCACCAGCACATGGGTGATGATCTCGCCCAGCGTCTCGCCCTCGTCGGTCTCGGCCCAGTAGTCGAGGATCGGGCGCCGATAGAGCCAGACCTGGTTGGGCAATTGCCCGGTCACCGGATAGGCCCCGCCCTGCGGCAGGCCGACGCCGCGGAACAGCCCTAGAATATCGAACTCGGACTCGAGCTCCATCTCGGCGATCGTCTCCTCGTCGGGAAACTCGGCGACGACGCAGGGCACCTCGCCGACCAGCGCGCGGAATTCGTCGGGCAGCGCCGCGAAGGACGTGGCGGCGATCTCCTCGAAATCGTCGAGGCTGGGGGCCGTGCGGTCGGTCCAGGGATTGCTCACTGCCGACTGCCGTCCCTCACGTCCACTCGCGAATATCGACGAAATGCCCGGTCACCGCGGCGGCGGCGGCCATGGCCGGCGATACCAGATGGGTGCGGCCCTTGAACCCCTGCCGCCCCTCGAAATTGCGGTTCGAGGTCGAGGCGCAGCGCTCGTGCGGCTTGAGCTTGTCGGGGTTCATGGCGAGGCACATCGAGCAGCCCGGCTCGCGCCACTCGAAGCCAGCCTCCTTGAAGATCTTGTCGAGCCCCTCGGCCTCCGCCTGCGCCTTCACCAGCCCCGAGCCCGGCACTACCATGGCATTGACGCCCGGCGCCACCTTGCGCCCGGCGACCACCGCGGCGGCGGCCCGCAGATCCTCGATGCGCCCATTGGTGCACGAGCCCAAGAACACCCGCTCGATGGCGATGTCGGTGATCCTGGTGCCCGGCTTCAGCCCCATATAGTCGAGGGCCCGCCACTTCGATGCGCGCTTGTTCTCGTCCTCGATGTCGTCGGGATTGGGCACGATGCCGGTGACCGACACCACGTCCTCGGGCGACGAGCCCCAGCTCACGATGGGCGGCAGCTTGGCGGCGTCGAGCACCACGACCTTGTCGTAATGCGCGTCGTCGTCCGACCTGAGCGACTGCCAGTAGTCGAGCGCCATGTCCCACGCCTTGCCCTGCGGTGCCCGCGGGCGGTCCTTGACGTAGGCGAAAGTCGTCTCGTCCGGGGCGATCAGGCCGGCGCGGGCGCCGCCCTCGATCGACATGTTGCAGATCGTCATGCGGCCTTCCATCGACAGCGCGCGGATGGCCTCGCCGGCATATTCGATGACGTGGCCGGTGCCGCCGGCCGTGCCGATCTCGCCGATGATGGCGAGGATGATGTCCTTGGCGGTGACGCCGGGCGGCAATTGCCCATCGACGCGCACCAGCATGTTCTTGGCCTTCTGCTGGATCAGCGTCTGCGTCGCCAGCACATGCTCGACCTCGGAGGTGCCGATGCCGTGCGCCAGGGCGCCGAAGGCGCCGTGCGTCGAGGTGTGCGAATCGCCGCACACGATGGTCATGCCGGGCAGCGTGAAGCCCTGCTCCGGCCCGACGATGTGCACGATCCCCTGCCTCTTGTCGAAGGGGTCGTAATATTCGATGCCGAAATCGCGCGTGTTCTCGGCCAGCGTCGCGATCTGGATGGCACTTTCGGGGTCGGGATTGGGCAGCGAGCGGTCGGTGGTGGGCACGTTGTGATCGACCACCGCGAGCGTGCGCTCGGGCGCCCGCACCGTGCGGTTGGCGAGCCTCAGCCCCTCGAAGGCCTGCGGGCTCGTGACCTCGTGCACCAGATGCCGGTCGATATAAATGAGCGACGTGCCGTCCGGGTGGTTCGCGACCAGATGATCGTCCCAGATTTTGTCGTACAGCGTGCGGCCCATTTGGCGGTAAAGTCCCGGTTTGTCAGGGGTTGCGTGGTTCTGGGGACATAAGCCCCAGGCCCTTTCCGGTCAAGCCGTCCGGTCGGCGAGGCGGTTCACGAGGAAGGCACCGTAAAGCGTCGTGTCGAGGCCGATGCGGCGGCGGGCGAACCAGGCGATGGCGAGCTGGGCGGCGATGCGCGCCACCATGTTGACCGCCGCCGCCCCGACGAGCCCCCACAGCGGGATCACGGCGAGCTGCACCAGCAGGCCCGCCACCACCACCGAGCCGAAGATGCGCACATAGGCGCGCTCGTGGCCGGTCATCATCAAGACGATGCGCGACGGGCCGGTGGCGGCATCGACCAGAAGCCCGATGCTGAGCAGGATGAGGATGGTCTGGCCCGCCTCCTGCCCCGGCCCGAACAGCGACAGGATCAATTCGCCGAAAAACACATAGCCCACGAACACCACCACCGAGAACGCGAACCCGGCCCACGCGCACAGCGCCGAGATGGCCTGCGCCTTGCGCATGTCGCCGGCATGGAAATGCTGCGCCACCATCGGCGCGACGACGAGCTGGATGGCGAACATGAACAGCGTCAACAAGCCCGCCGTGCGGAAGGCGTTGAAATAGATGCCCGCCGCCGCCGGCGCGACCAAAAGCCCGACGAGGATGATGTCGACATTGAGCGCCGCCGCGTCGAACACCGTGCCGAAAAAGAACGAACGGCTGGCGCGCCCATGCGCCTGCCAATAGCCGCCGAGCCCCCTGAACCCCGGCGCGATCTCGTAGCCGCGCCGCCGCGCCAGCAGATATTGTAGCGCCAGCGCCAGGGCGAGCACCAGGGCGGTGAGCAGCAGCGCCGCGCCGCCGCCGAGCGGCACCCCGGCATAATAGAGTGCCACGACGGCAAGCGGCAGGCCGAGCCGCCAGACGATGTCGCGCGGGCTGAGCGCCGTCCATACCGAGCCCTGGGCGCGCAGCGCCGAGCTCCAGTATTCGGCGAAGGCCAGCGGCAGGATCAGCGCCGCCGCCGCGAACAGATGGCCGACCGGCGCCACCCCGGCGCCGCCGGCAAGCGCCGCGACGACGATGAGCACGAGCGTCACGCCGGTCCCGGCGATGAGCGTGATGGCGCCGCCGGCGCGCAGCGCTGCGACGGCCTGCTGCGGCGCCCCCGCCACCATGGCCTCGGGCCAGTAGCGCAGGATGGCCGTCTGCTGGCCGAAATCGGCGCCGATGGCGAGGATCGTGGCGAGGCTCAGCCCGAAGGCGAAATAGCCGTAATCGGTGACGCCCATGAGCCGCGCCAGGATCACGTACATCGCGTAGGTCAGCCCCGCCGTCGCCACCTTGATGGCGAGCGAGGCCAGCGACTTGGCCAGGCCGGAGCGCAATAGGCCACGCAAATCCGAACGCGGGTTGTGATCCATGATGCGGGCAACTATGCCCGCCAATGTCTTCGAAGGTCTTACCGGCCCCCCCTCGACTTTATCAGGCAGGGGACGCACTCTGGCGGGGCTGCGTCATGGTTAGGGGGGCCGCGGCCATGGATGCATCGACCGATACGCAACACGGCCTCGCGGACCGTGCCGAGGCGCTCGCCGAAACCGAGCCCAATTTCGCCCGCTTCCTCGCCGCGACCCTCGCCGCCACCGACCCGGCGGACCTCGCCAGCACCTCGCCCGACGTGTTCGAGGCGGCGCTGCGCGGCACCTATGGGCGGCTCGGCCAGCGCGGCGACAGAACCCATGTCGTCTTCGACCTGCCGCCCGCCCATGCCGGCCACAACGAGCGGTTGGAGGTCTTTTCGGCCGACATGCCCTTCATCGTCGATTCGGTGCTGGCGGCGATCCGCGCCCAGGGCGGCGTCATCCGCTTCATGGCCCACCCGGTGCTGCATCTCGACCCCGAATCCTTCCGCCTGCTCGATCAGGCCGCGCCCGGCGCCGTCGATGAGAGCCTGCTGCTCGTCGAGATCGCCCCGCTCGCCGACGCGGCGGCGCGCGAGGCGCTGGTCGCCGAGCTCGAGGGCACGCTGACCGAAGTCTGGCGCGCCACCCATGCCTGGCGGCCCATGCTGGAGCGGCTGCGCCGCGTGGTCGAGGACTGGAAGCTCAACCCGCCGCACGCCACCCATGCCGCGATCGGCGAGGCCAAGGAATTCCTCGCCTGGCTGGCCGAGCACAATTTCACCTTCCTCGGCATGCGCGAATACCGGCTCGAGGGCGCCGGCGCCGACCGCAAGCTGGTGCCGCTCATCACCTCGGGCATCGGCATCCTCGCCGACGAGACGCTGCATTTCCTGCGCCGCGGCGCCGACTATGTGGAAATGACCGACCAGCACGCCGCCTGGCTCGGCGAGCCCGACCCGATAATGGTGACCAAGGCCAATGTGCGCACCCGCGTGCACCGGCGCGCCCACATGGACTATGTGGGCGTGAAGCTCTACCGCCCCGGCGGCGAGGTGTCGGGCGAACTGCGCATCGTCGGCCTGTTCACCTCGGCGGCGCTGGCGACGCCCCATGCCGAGGTGCCGCTCATCCGCCGCAAGGTGAACGAGGTGCTGCGCCGCTCGGGGGTCGATCCGGCCGGCCATGCCGGCAAGGCGCTGATGGCGGCGCTCGACGCCTATCCGCGCGACGAATTGTTCCAGATCGGCCAAGAGCAGCTCTTCGACTTCGCCCGCGAGATCGCCGTGCTCGCCGACCGCCCGCGCGTCCTCGTGCTGCCGCGCATCGACCGCTTCGACAATTTCGTCTCCGTGCTCGTCTTCGTGCCGCGCGACCGCTACACCTCGGCCGTGCGCGAGGCCATCGGGCGCTACCTGGCGCAGGTCTATGACGGGCGGGTCTCGGCCTATTATCCGTATTTTCCCGAAGCCGAACTGGTGCGCGTCCACTTCATCCTCGGGCGCAATGGCGGGCCGACGCCGCGCCCCGAGCGCGCCGCGCTGGAAGCCGCGGTGGGCGAGCTCATCCTCACCTTCGGCGACCGGCTGCTGCGCGCCGCACCCGACGCGGCCCGGCTCGCGAGCTGGCTCGACGCCTTCTCGCCCGCCTACCAGTCGCGCAACACCGCCGCCGACGCTCTCGCCGACATCGCCGTGATCGACCAGCTCGCCGGCGACGCCAGCCTGGCGCTGAAGCTCATGGAGCGCGGCGGCGCCGACGGCGCCTATGCGCTCAAGGTCTATCACCGCGGCAAGCCCATCCCGCTCTCCGACCGCGTGCCGATGCTCGAAAATTTCGGCTTCCGCGTCATCGACGAGCGCACCTATACGGTCGAGCCGGCGGGCGGCGCGACGGTGTTCATCCACGACATGGTGCTCGACGCGCCGGGCGCCCCCGAATTCGCCGCGCGGGCGCCGCTGGTCGAGGAGGCCATCCTCGCCGTCTGGCAGACCGAGGCCGAGAGCGACGGGCTCAACCGGCTGGTGCTCGGCGCCGGCCTCGGCTGGCCCGACATCGCCATCCTGCGCGCCCTGATGCGCTATCTGAAGCAGGTCGGCGTCACCTGGTCGCGCAGCTATCTGGCGCAGGTGATGAGCGCCCATCCCGACATCGCCGGCGCCCTCGTAACGCTGTTCCACGCGCTGCTCGATCCGGGCTTTTCGGGCAATCGCGAGGCGACCGCCGCGGCGGCGCGCGAGACCATCGCCACGGCGCTCGCCGCCATCCCCTCGCTCGACGAGGACCGCATCGTGCGCCGCGTGCTGAACCTCATCGAGGCGGCGCTGCGCACCAACGCCTTCCAGCGCGACGCCGAGGGCCGCCGCCGCCCGGCGCTGGCCATCAAGTTCGATTGCGCGAAGATCGACAGCCTGCCGGCGCCGCGCCCCTACCGCGAGATCTATGTCTATGCGCCGCGCGTCGAGGGCCTGCATCTGCGCTTCGGCGCCATCGCCCGCGGCGGCCTGCGCTGGAGCGACCGGCCCGAGGATTTCCGTACCGAGGTGCTGGGCCTGGTCAAGGCCCAGCAGGTCAAGAACGCCATTATCGTGCCGGTAGGCGCCAAGGGCGGCTTCGTGCCGCGCCTCATGCCCAAGGGCGCCGAGCGCGACGTGGCGCTGGCCGAGGGCACGGCGTGCTACACGATCTTCGTCCAGACCCTGCTCGACGTCACCGACAATCTCGACGGCGACGTGGTGCTGCCGCCGCCCGACGTGCGCCGCCGCGACGGCGACGACCCCTATCTCGTTGTCGCCGCCGACAAGGGCACCGCGAACTTCTCCGACACCGCCAACGCCATCGCCACGACGCGCGGCTACTGGCTCGGCGACGCCTTCGCCTCGGGCGGCTCCAACGGCTACAGCCACAAGGCGATGGGCATCACGGCGCGCGGCGCCTGGGAAGCGGTGAAACGGCATTTCAGGGAGCTCGACCGCGACATCCAGGCCTCGCCCTTCACCGTGGTCGGCGTCGGCGACATGTCGGGCGACGTGTTCGGCAACGGCATGCTGCTCAGCCCGCAGATCCGGCTGGTGGCGGCCTTCGACCATCGCGACATCTTCATCGATCCCGACCCCGATCCGGCCGTCGGCCTCGCCGAGCGCCGGCGCCTCTTCGCGCTGCCGCGCTCGAGCTGGCAGGACTACGACAAGAGCCTGCTCTCGCAGGGCGGCGGCGTCTATTCGCGGTCGCTGAAGACCGTCGCCCTGTTCCAGGAGGCGCGCCGCGCCCTCGGGCTCGGCAACGACCCGGTGACGCCCGAGGAGGTGATCGCCGCCATCCTCAGGGCCGAGGTCGATCTGCTCTGGTTCGGCGGCATCGGCACCTATGTGCGCGCCAGCGAGGAGACCGATACGCAGGTGGGCGACCGCGCCAATGATGCGGTGCGCATCGCCGGCCGCGACATCCGTGCGAAAGTGGTGGGCGAGGGCGCCAATCTTGGCGTCACCCAGCGCGGCCGCATCGAATATGCGCTGGCCGGCGGCCATATCGATACCGACGCCATCGACAATTCGGCCGGCGTCAACACCTCGGACATCGAGGTCAACGTCAAGATCGCGCTCAACGCCCCGCTACGCGCCGGCCAGCTCGATCTCGCCGGTCGCAACGCGCTTCTTGCCGAGATGACCGACGAGGTGGCGGCGCTCTGCCTCACCAACAATTACCTGCAGACCCTCGCCTTGTCGCTGGCCGAGCGCGCCGGCGTCGCGGCGCTGCCCGACCACCGCGCGCTGATCGAGGCGCTCGAGGCGCGCGGCCAGCTCGACCGCAAGGTCGAGGCGCTGCCCGACGATGCCGCGCTCGATGCCCGCGCCGCGGGCGGCGGCGGCCTCACGCGGCCGGAGCTGGCGGTGCTGCTCGCCTACGCCAAGAACGCGCTCGCCGCCGACCTCCTCGCCGGCCCGGCGCCGGACGACGCCTATCTCGGCCACGACCTCTTCCGCTATTTCCCGCCCAGGCTCGCCGACGCCTATCCCGACGCCATCGCCACCCACCGGCTACGCCGCGAAGTGATCGCCACGGTGCTCGCCAACCAGATGATCAATCGCGGCGGCCCCGCCTTCGTCACCCGGCTGATGGCGGCGACCAGCGCCGATGCCGGCCAGGTGGCCGCCGCCTTCTGCCTCGCCCGCGATGCCTATGGGCTCGACCGGCTCTATGCCGAGATCGACGCGCTGGACGGCCAGATCCCCGGCCGCACGCAGCTCGCGCTCTATGCCGACCTGCAGGCGCTGCTCGAACGCGAAACGCTCTGGCTGCTGCGCAACGCCGATTTCACCCAGCCGCTCGCCGAGCTGGTGCTGCGCTATGCCGAGGGCGTGACCGATGTGGCCGGGCTGGTCGCCACCCTCGTGCCGCCCGGCCTCGAAGCGACCATCGCGGCGCGCGCCGAGAGCTTCATGGCCGGCGGCGCCCCCGCCGGCATCGCCCGGCGCATCGCCGAGCTCGGCGCCCTGAGCTTTGCCAGCGACATCGCGCTCGTCGCCGAACGCACGCACAGCCCCATCGCCATGGCCGCCGGCGCCTTCTTCGGCGTGCTCGACCTGTTCGGGCTCGCCGGCATCGTCGCTTCGGGCAGCCGCATCGTCCTCGCCGACCGCTTCGACCGCATGGCGCTCGACCGGGCGCTGGCCAATCTGATGCGTGCCCAGCGCGACCTGACGGTCGATGTGCTCGGCATGGGCGAGGGCGACGTCGCCGCCCGTCTCGCCGCCTGGCGCGCCGGCCGGCCCGCGGCCATCGACCGCGTCGCCGCCGCCGTCGACGGGCTCACTGCCGGCGCCATGACGGTCTCCCGCCTCTCCGTCGCCGCCGGCCTCCTCGCCGACCTCGCCCGCAGCGCTTGAAGGAGGCATCGGCAATGTGTATGTTTTGTAAATTCATACACATCGAGGTGACGCCATGCGCACCAATATCGACATCGATGACGAGCTGATGACGCGCACCATGCAGGTCACCGGCAAGACGACCAAGAAGGACGCCGTGGAGGAGGCGATGCGCCGCGTCGTCCGCAATGCCGAACTCGCGGAGGTCATCGAAAGCCTGCGCGGCATCGGCTGGGAGGGAGACCTCGACGAGATGCGGCGCGACCGCGAGTTCGCAGAAGACGGCACCGTCATCCACGACGACGAATGATCGTCGTCGACAGCTCGGTTTGGATCGGCGTCTTTGCCGGTGTCAACACACCGCAGGTGGAACGGTTCCTCGCCATCAGGGATCGTACGCAGATTCTCGTCGGCGACATCATATTGCTCGAAGTGCTGCGCGGCACCCGCTCGGACACCGAGGCGCGCCGGCTCGAGCAGAAACTTCGCCGCTTCGACGTGGCCCACATGCTCGACCCCGATATCGCCAGCGCGGCGGCTAGCAATTACCGCCGGCTCCGCGCCCTCGGCATCACCGTGCGCAGCACCGTCGATATGGTCATCGCCACCTACTGCATCACCTACGGCCACAGCCTGCTGCATCGCGATCGCGACTACGACCACGTCGCCCGCCACCTGGGGCTCAGGCTCTACTGACGGCTCAGTGCCGGAAGTGGCGCATGCCGGTGAAGAGCATGGCGATGCCGGCGTCGTTGGCGGCGTCGATCACCGCCTGGTCGTTGACCGAGCCGCCCGGCTGGATCACCGCCGTCGCCCCCGCCTCGATGGCCGCGAGCAGCCCGTCGGGGAACGGGAAGAAGGCGTCGGAGGCGACCACCGAGCCCGCCGTCAGCGCCCCTTCGAGCCCGGCCGCCGCGGCGGCGTCCACGGCCTTGCGATGGGCGATGCGTGAGGAATCGACGCGGCTCATCTGGCCGGCGCCGATGCCCACCGTCGCCCCGTCCTTCACATAGACGATGGCGTTGGACTTGACGTGCTTGGCGACGATCCAGGCGAGCTTGAGGTCGGCCAGCTCGGCGGCGCTGGGCGCCTTGTCGGTGACGACGCGCAGCGCGGCCTCGTCCAGCGCGCCGGCATCGCGGCTTTGCACCAGCATGCCACCGCTCAGCGCCTTGTAGGTCAGCCCGGCTTCGCGCGGATCGGCGAGGGCGCCGGTGACCAGCAGGCGCAGATTCTTTTTTGTGGCGAGGATCGCCGCCGCCTCGGGGCTCGCCGCCGGCGCAACGATCACCTCGGTGAACAGCGTCACCATCTCGGCCGCCGTCTCGGCGTCGATCTCGCGGTTGAGCGCGACGATGCCACCGAAGGCCGAGACCGGATCGCAGCGCCGCGCCAGCCGATAGGCCTCGGCGAGCGTTGCCGCCGTCGCCACCCCGCACGGATTGGCGTGCTTGATGATGGCGACCGCCGGGCGCGCCGGATCGAATTCCGAGACCAGCTCGAACGCCGCGTCGGTGTCGTTGAGGTTGTTGTAGCTCAGCGCCTTGCCCTGGAGCTGCGTGGCGCTGGCGACGCCCGGCCGCGCCTCGCCGGTCGTATAGAATGCCGCCCATTGATGCGGGTTCTCGCCATAGCGCATCACCTGCGCCAGTTGCCCCGCAAAGCTGCGATAGGGAATGTCCTTGTAGTCGAGCGCGCGCGCGAACCAGTCCGCGATCGTCGCGTCATAGGCGGCGGTGCGCGCGAACGCCTTGGCGGCGAGCTGCTGGCGCAGCGCATAGGAGACGCCCCCCGCACGCCGCACCTCCGCCAGCACGGCGGCGTAATCGGCCGGATCGACCACCACCGTCACATAGGCGTGGTTCTTGGCCGCCGAGCGCAGCATCGCCGGCCCGCCGATGTCGATGTTCTCGATGGCCTCGTCATAGGACGCACCGCGCGCGATGGTCGCCTCGAACGGGTAGAGATTGACGACGACGAGATCGATGCCGGCGATGCCATGCGCCGCCATCGCCGTCTGGTGCTCGGGCTTGTCGCGCACCGCCAGGAGCCCGCCATGCACGTTCGGATGGAGCGTCTTCACCCGCCCGTCCATCATCTCGGGAAAGCCGGTGAGCTCGGCGATGTCGCGCACCGGCGCCCCGGCCGCGGCGATGAGCTTTGCCGTGCCGCCGGTCGAGACCAGCTCGACGCCGGCTTCGGCCAGCCCCGTGGCGAAGGCCTCGACCCCGGCCTTGTCGAAAACGCTGATGAGCGCGCGCTTGATGGGAACGATCGCGTCGGGCATGGCCGCTTCCGGGAAATCCAGTGAACTTGCCGCGCTGCTAGCACGGACCGCCCGGCCTTGGAAACCCGGCGCAGCGCCGCGTCAGCCCTCGTCCAGCGTGAAGATCCAGCTCACCTCGGCGCCCTCCTCGACCAGGACGTCGAGGACGATCTGGCGCGTGCGGTGAAAGCCGAAATAGGCCGACTGGCGGACGCTGTCCTCGACCCGCATCTCGGCGCCGTCCCACAGGAAGTTCCACACCTGCCCCGAGGCGAGGCGCAGCTTCAGCATGTCGCCCGCCTCGCTCACCTGCGTCTGGTGGGCGAGGTGGAAGCGGAAGGCGCAGGCCCCGGACATGCGGCTGCGCGCCTTGAGCAGGCGCTCCTGGCCGACCAGCGACTGGCCCTCGGCGAGCAGCGTCAGCCGCCGCTCCAGCACCACCCCGAAGCGCTCGGCATAGCCATGCGTGCGCATCACCAGCGTGTGGTCGGCCTCCTCACTTGCCATTTCGGGCGGCCGGCCGATGGCCACCAGCCGGTTCTTGAGCGGCCCGCGCGTCGGGATGCTAGCCGCCGAGATGGCGTTGATGGTCGGCCCCGAATGGGCGATGCCCTGCCGGAACAGCAGCGCACTGTCCGGCTCGTCGGCGCGCGACGGCCCGCAATTGCACACCACGAGATCGCGCCCGTGGCTGAACTCGAAGGCCAGCGCCGAGGCGTGCATGTGCCGGCTGTATTCGGGCGCCGGCACGAGGCCGCTATCGGCGACGACGATCGCCTGGCCCCAGATCAGCCGCCCATAGCCGCCCGCCGTGCCAGTGGCGCGGGCACGGGTCGGCGTCTGCGCCTGCACGGCGACGATGATGTCGTGCGCCATCTGCCCGGTGCCGTTGAAATAGGCGGGCTCGCCGGTGCCGAGCGAGATGGCGTCGAGCGCCCGATGCATGCTTTCGAGCAGCTCGCCCAGATCGCCCTGATAGCTGTCCGAGAGGCTGAGCAGCGCCTGGCGGATGCTGGTGAGCTCCACCATCAGCATGAGCTGCACTCGGGCCGAGCGCGAGCGGTGCAGCCCATCCTCGTCGATCTGGCTGTCGAGCAGCCGGTTCATATGGGCGAGGCGCGCCGGGATCTCGGCCTCGCGCGCCGTGTCGCACAGCGCCACCCCCATGAGCGCGATGGCCGCCATCAGCGCCTCGACCGGATCGTCGGCGAAGGGCGCGCGCAGCTTCAGCGACTGGATCTGGGTGGCCAGCGCCCGCGTGATGGCCCGCACGTCCTCGGGATTGGCGCCCTCGGTGAGGATGTTGAAATGCCGCAGCCAGTTGAGCACCCGCCGCGCCGTGAGCGACAGCCCCCAGATGGTGCGCTCGAAGCGGCCGTCGCGGTCGATCCAGTCGAGCGTCAGCGCCCGCGCGAAGCTGCGCTCCTCGTCGCTGCGCGCGTCGCGGAAATGCCTGAGCCAGGCGAAGGATTGCAGGTCGTCGAGCCAGTCGTCATGCGGCGCCTCGATAGCGAAGGGCGAGGCGCCGTTGGTATCGACGAGCTTGCTGGCCAGCAGATAGCGGCCCTGCATCATCTCGAGCAGGGATTCCCGGTCGGTGGGCCGGAAATCGCCGAGCGCGCCGGCATAGTCCTCGTTGCCCGGCCCCGTCCACACCCAGCGCACCACCGGGTTGCTGACCGTGAGGTCGGCCAGGCGCCGGGCGCCGCGGCGGATCGCGAATGCTACGGGGTTAGCCAAGCGGCCCTCTCAAGAGCTTGGGGCAGCCAGCCCGCGGCCGCGCCCAACCGGCCGACGCCGGGTCGGCAACCATAGTCAGCGGCGCCTGAAGCGCGCAACGAAGAACCCGTCCAGCGTGCCGCCCTTTTCCCCAGGAACGATCTGGGCCGGGTGCGTGCGCACGGTGCCCGCTTGTGTGACGGGCGCCGCCCATCCGTCAAGCTCGGCCGGGCTGATGGGCCAGGGCACGAGCCCTTCACCCGCCGCCCAAGCGGCCTGCTGCTCACCCTCCTCGGGCTCGAGCGAGCACACGCAGTAAACGAGCGTGCCGCCCGGCGCGAGGCAGGTTGCCGCCTGCGCGATGAGCTGGCGCTGCACTGCCGCCCGCCCGGCGATGTCGGCCGCCCCGCGATGCCAGACGACTTCGGGATGGCGCCGGAAGGTGCCGGTCGCCGAGCATGGCGCATCGAGCAGCACGCCGTCGAACACCGGGCCGGGCGCATAGGCGAGCGCATCGGCGACGACGCGCTCGGCACTGTAGCCGAGCCGTTCGAGGTTCCGGTCGAGCCGGTCGAGCCGCGGCGCGTCGCGATCGAGCGCGGTGACGGCATAGCCGGCCTTGACGAGCTGCGCCGTCTTGCCGCCCGGCGCCGCCCCGACATCGAGGACGCGCGCCCCGGCGGCGAGACCCATGAGCCGTGCCGGCAGCGCCGCCGCGGCGTCCTGCACCCAGAACTGCCCCTCGACATAGCCGGGGAGCTGGTCCACCGCCCGGTCGCGCGCCCCGAGGCGCACCGTGTCGAACAGCACCGGCGCGGCGTCGAGCCCGGCGATCGGCGCCTTGAGGGTCAGATCGAGCGGCGCCCCCTCGAGCAGCGCCGTGGCGAAGCCGGAAAGCGCCGCCTCGCCATAGGCGGCGCGCCAGCGCGCAACGAAATGCGGCGGAAACAGCGTTTCGGCACTGACGACCACCTCGGCCTGCCGCCGCTGCGCCTCGCGCAGGACGCCGTTCATCAGCTTGACGAGATGCTGGGTGCGCGGGTCGGCGCGCAGCGCCTCGCCGGCGAGGAACAGCGCCGAATGCGCCCCCAGGTCGGGCAGGAACAGCAGTTGGCCGAGACTGAGATGCAGCAGCGCCTCGAAGCCCGGCGCCTTCCTGGGGAGGCCGCGCACGAGGAGCGCTGTAACGAGCCGCGCGATCGGGCCGTGATAGCGCAGCGCCGTGGTGACGAGCCGGTTGGCCAGCGCCCGGTCGCGGCTGTCGGCGATCTCGGCCGGCGCGAGCGGCGAAAAGCTCGCGCCGCGCAGCACCTCGCCGAGCCGCTCGGCAGCGATACGCCGGGGCTCGAGCCCCGGCGGCATGGTGGTTCGTTTCACTCGGCTCAGCCCCAGGGGCCGCGGCTGTGGCGCTCCTCGCCAGCGCTGAATTGCGGCACGCGCCAGTCCCTACCCTCCCCGCCGGCCGGCGTAAATGCCGGGGCACCGCCGCTGGACGGCGCCCGGCCCATCTCGGCGGCGAGCTGTTCGAGCGCCGCGATGCGGTTCTCGACCGCCGGATGGGTGGAAAACAGGCCATCCATGCGCGCCCCGCTCAGCGGGTTGGCGATGTAAAGATGCGCCATGGCCGGGTTGCGCTCGGCCGGCACGTTCACCGTGCGCTGGGCGAGCTGCGAGATCTTGGCCAGCGCCGAGGCGAGCGCCAGCGGCTCGCCGGAAATGTGCGCGCCGTCGCGGTCGGCCTCGTATTCGCGCGTGCGGCTCACCGCCATCTGCACGATCCCCGCCGCCAGCGGCGCAAGGAACACCATCAGCAGCGCGCCGATGCCGCCCAGCGGGTTGTTGCGATTGTTGCCGCCGCCGAAGAACAGCCCGAACTGCGCCAACATGGAGATGGCGCCGGCCAGGGTCGCCGTCACCGTCATGGTCAGCGTGTCGCGGTTCCTGATATGGGCGATCTCGTGGGCGAGGACACCCGCCACTTCTTCGGACTTGAGCGTGTTGAGCAGGCCCGAGGACACCGCCACCGCCGCATTGGCCGGATTGCGCCCGGTGGCGAAGGCGTTGGGCTGCGCCGTCTCGATGACATAGAGGCGCGGCGTCGGGATGCCGGCCCGCGCCGCCAGCGTTTCGACCATGCGGTAGAGATCGGGCGCGCGGGACGGCTCCACGGCCACGGCGCCCTGCATGGCGAGCACCATCTTGTCGGAATTCCAGTAGGCGATGAGGTTCGTTCCGGCCGCGACGACCAGCGCGATGAGCATGCCGGACGTGCCGCCGAGCAGATAGCCCACGGCCATGAACAGGGCGGTCAGCGCCGCGATGAGCACGCCGGTGCGGATCAGGTTGAACATGGGCCTCCTCGACAGGCTGCGATCTTGCCCGCTAAGATGGGGACCATGACCGCCGCCGACAAGATTACCCCCGCACGGGACCTGTCGCCCGCCGCCCGCCGGGCGCTGGAGGAAGCTGCGGCGCGCCGCCGCGACATCGACGCTGAAATGGCCGCCCGCCCGCCCGAAAAAGGCGGCCGCGGCGGCCTCGACCCCAACCGCTATGGCGACTGGGAGATCAAGGGCCTGACCAGCGACTTTTAAGGCGCGGTCTTCAACCCGCCCATTTTGCACACCAGCGCCCACTCGGCCGCCGTCACCGGCTGCACGGAGAGGCGCGACAGCTTGATGAGTGCCATGTCCCTGAGCGCCGGCGTCGCCTTGACCTCCTCGAGCGTCACCGGCCGCGGCAGGCGCTTGTACGCGGCGACGTCGACGCATTCCCACACCACCTTGCCGTCCTTGAGCTCGGCGGTGGAATCGGGATGCGCCGGCGCCACCACCCGCATGATGCCGACGATCTGTTTGCCGATATTGGAATGGTAGAAGAAGGCGAGGTCGCCTACCTGCATCGCCTTCATGTGGTTGCGCGCCGCATAGTTGCGCACCGAATGCCACTCCTCGACCGGCTTGTTCTCGAGGTCGGTGTAGCTGAACACGTCCGGTTCCGACTTCATCAGCCAATAGGCCATCGTGGGTCTCCTTTTTGCGAGCGCCGTTCTAGTCCTCGCGCCGCAGCGGCCGCGCCATCAGCGCGCTCACAATGCTGGCGATGGTGACGCCGCCCGCCAGCAGCCGGTTGACCGCCTCGATCAGCGGCGCCTCGACGCCCGCGCCGCGCGCCAGACTCTGCGCCACCGGCGCGGTGAAGACGCCCTCGGCAAGCCCTTCCGGCAACGCCTCGCCGCGCCCCAGCGCCATGCCGTGCCGATAGTTGCGCGACTGCGCCGAGGTGCAGCTCAGCGTCAGGTCGCCCAGCCCGGCAAGCCCGGCCAGCGTTTCGGCGCGGCCGCCCAGCGCCGGCAGCAGGCGGCCGAGCTCGGCATAGGCGCGGGCGATGAGCGCGGCGCGCGCCGAGGCCCCGAGCCCGGCGCCCTCGACCGCCCCGGCGGCCAGCGCATAGACGTTCTTGAGCGCCCCGGCGAGCTCGACCCCGATGCGGTCGCCGGCCGCATAGGGGCGGAAGGACGGCCCGGCCAGCGCCGCCGCGAGAGTTTCCGTCGCCACGGCGTTGTCGCCGGCCAGCGTCACCGCCGTCGGCCGTCCGGCCGCGACGTCCACAGCAAAGCTCGGCCCGGAGAGGACGAACGGGATGGCGCCCGGCGCCGCCTCGGCCAGCACCTCGCTCTGACGCTTGAGGCTCTGCTGCTCGAGCCCCTTGGCGCTCAGCACCACCGGCACGCTGCCGAGCGGCAGTCCGGCGAGCGCGGCACGGCTCGCCTGCGCCGGCACCGCCAGAATGATGACATCGGCCGGCGCGAACACCGTCGCGGCGCGGATCGCCGGCGCCAGCACCTGCGCGCCGAGGTGCCTCGTGTTGGTATGGCGCGCATTGATCTCGGCCACCGCCGCCGCGTCGCGCCCGACGAGCACCACCGTGCGGCCGGCCCGCGCCGCCGCCTGCGCCAGCGCCGTGCCCCAGGCGCCGGCGCCGATCACCGTGACGCGCTCAAGCGGCATCGGCGCGCCTCATATCGGCGCTGTCGAGCGGCCAGCGCGCCTTGGCGGCGATGGTGAGATCGTCCGTGAGGCCCAGCGCCAGCCGCTCGGCCCCGGCCCAGGCGACCATGGCGCCATTGTCGGTGCAAAGAGGAATCGGCGGCACGACGAGCCGCGCCCCCGCCTCGGCCGCGACGGCCCTGAGGCCCGCGCCGATGGCCTGGTTGGCGGCCACGCCGCCGGCGACGACCAGCACCGGCGCCGCCTCGGGCAGCGCCTCCCAGAACCGCGCCAAGGCCGCCCGCGCCCGCGCCGTGACGATGTCCGTCACCGCCGCCTGGAACGAGGCGCAGATATCGGCCACGTCTTTTTCCGTGAGCGGCGCGATGGCCTCGGCGGCAAGCCGCACGGCGGTCTTGAGTCCGGAAAAGGAAAAATCGAGCCGCGCTTCCCGGAGCAGCGGCCGCGGCAGGGCAAAGCGCTGCGGATCGCCCGCCCGCGCCTGCCGCTCCACCGCCGGCCCGCCCGGCGTGCCGAGGTCGAGAAGCTTGGCCACCTTGTCGAAAGCCTCGCCCAGCGCATCGTCGATGGTCGTGCCCCAGCGCTCGTAAGCGCCCACGCCGCGCACCAGGACGAACTGGCTGTGCCCGCCCGAGACCAGGAGCAGCAGATAGGGGAACGCGATGCCGTCGGTGAGCCGCGCCGTCAGCGCATGGGCTTCGAGATGGTTGACCCCGATGAGGGGTTTTCCGAGCGCCGCCGCCAGCGCCTTGGCGGTGGTGAGCCCCACGAGGACGCCGCCGATGAGCCCCGGCCCCGCCGTCGCCGCGATGCCGTCGAGGTCGCATAATGCGACGCCCGCCTCGGCCACCGCCGCGGCGATGATGCGGTCGAGATGGCTCACATGGGCGCGCGCCGCCAGCTCCGGCACCACCCCGCCATAGGGGGCGTGCTCGGCCAACTGGCTGCGCACCACATTGGCGAGGACGGTGCCCCGGCCCGCGCCGTCGCGTTCGACGATCGCGGCAGCGGTCTCGTCGCAGCTCGTTTCGATGCCCAGAAGCCGCATTGCGCGGGCCAACTCCAAGGGTTAAGCCGTCCGCAACTCGCTACAAGGGACTGCCCGGCTTTGCAATCTTCCCCCGTCCTCCGCCTCGGTACGCGCGGCTCGCCGCTCGCCCTCGTCCAGGCGCGGCTGGTCCAGGCCCGGCTCGCCGCGGCGCACGGCATCGCCCCCGACGCGATCGAGATCGTGACCTTCACGACCATGGGCGACAGGCTGACCGACCGGCCGCTCAGCGAGGTCGGCGGCAAGGGCCTGTTCGCCAAGGAGATCGAGGCGGCGCTGGGCGCCGGCGAGATCGATATCGGCGTGCATTCGAGCAAGGACATGGCGACGACCCTGCCCGCGGGGCTGACGCTTGCCGCCTTCCTCGAACGCGAGGACATCCGCGACGCCTTCGTGTCGCTCAGCGCCCGCGACCTCGACGACCTGCCCCAGGGCGCGCGCCTCGGCTCCTCCTCGCTGCGCCGGGCGGCGCAGATGCTGCGCTACCGGCCCGACCTCGACATCGTGCCCTTTCGCGGCAATGTCGATACGCGCCTCAGAAAGCTCGCCGCAGGCGTCGCCGACGCGACGCTGCTCGCCGCCGCCGGGCTCAACCGGCTCGGGCGGCAGGCCGAGATCACCGCCTGGCTCGACCCCGAGCGCTTCCCACCCGCCCCGGCGCAGGGCGCCATCGGCCTCGAGATCCGCACCGACGACGCGCGCGTCGCGAGCCTCGTCGCGCCCCTCGACCACGCCCCCACCGCCATCGCCGTGACCGCCGAGCGGGCTCTGCTCGCGACGCTCGACGGCTCCTGCCGCACCGCCATCGGCGCCCTGAGCCGCCTCGCCGGCGACACCCTGACGCTCAGCGCCCAGATGCTCTCGCCGGACGGACGCATCGCCATCGAGGGCACTCGCTCGGGCCCCGCCGGCGCGCCCGCCGCGCTCGGCCATGACCTCGGCCAGATTCTCCGGGACAAGGCCGGTTCAGACTTCCTCAAGCTGTTCTCGGGATAAGGGCGGCGATGGTCACGATGCTCGTTACACGGCCCGAACCCGATGCGAGCGAGACGGCGCGGCGCCTCGAGGCGCTGGGCATCGCCGCGGTGATCGAGCCGCTGCTCCGCGCCGAGACGCTGCCCACCACCCTGCCGCCGGCCCAGGGCTTTGCCGCCCTCGCCGTCACCAGCGCCAACGCCCTGCGCGCCCTCGACGACCGCGGCGCCGTCGCGCCCTACCGCCATTTGCCGCTCTATGCCGTGGGCGAGCGCACCGCCGCCTGCGCCCGCGCCCTCGGCTTCGCCACGGTCGCCAGCGCCGACGGCGCCTTCGCCGATCTCGTGGCGCTCATCGCCGGCGCCGGCCTCGCCGGTCCCGTTTTCTACCCGTCGGCACGGCAGACCTCGGGCGACCTGCCCAGGGCCCTCGCCCCGCATGGCGTCATGGTCATCGGCGCCGCGGTCTACGTCATGCATCCGGCGCCGGGCTTCAGCCCCGGCCTCGATCTCGGCGCGCTCGATGCGGCGCTGTTTTATTCGCGCCGCACCGCCGAGACCTTCGCCGCGCTGGCCGGCACGGCCCCGCCGCATCCCCGCCTCGCCATGCTGTGCATGTCCGAAGCGGTTGCCGGCCCACTGCTCGCCGCCCATTTCATGCGGGTGAGCCTCGCCGACCATCCGAGCGAGGACGCCATGCTGGCGCTGGCGCTCTCTTTTGCCCGCGACCAAAACCCGGCATGATCGGCCGATGAAGGAGCTTTCGCGATGACCGACCGTTCGACCGGCCCCGTCAAGCCGCCGGTGATCGACCTCACCGCCCGCTCCAGCGACTCTCGCGCCGAGGAGCAGGCCGCCCCGCAGGATAGCCCGCGCCGCGCCCGCCCGCGCCTCGGCCTCGCGCTCGGCGACGCCAACTGGCCGCTGCTCGGCGGCGCCGCGCTTGTCGGCGCGCTGCTCGGCACGCTTTTCACCTATCTGCTCGCCACCGCCCTGCCGCTGCCGACGAAGCCGGGCCCGGACCTGACCCCCGACCTCGCCGCGCAGGGCGAAAAGCTCGACGCGCTCACCGCGCAGCTGGCTGAGATCGAGCAGCGCGGCACCCGCACCCAGGTGTCGCTCGACGCCACCATCACCCAGCTCGACAGCGGCCTCGCCGCCGCCAATGCCGAAATCGCGGCGCTGCGCGACGCCCTCCCCGAGCTGCCGCCGCCGGTCGATCTCGCGCCCCTCGAAACCGCGCTCAAGACGCTCAAGGCCCAGGTCGATGCCATCGCCGCCGGCGCCTCGGGGGCCGACGCCTCGGCCATCGCCGAGGCGCTGGCGCGCCTCGAGACCTCGGTCACGACGCTCGAAACGCGCCTCACCGGCGTCGATCGCACCGTGTCCGCCCTGCGCACCGACCTCGACGCGGCCCGCGCCGCGCTCGCCGCCCATATCGATGCGGCGCTGCCCAACGAGGTCGGCCCCGCCCTCAAGCTGCCGCTCATCCTCAGCGGCCTCGAAGCCGCCTTCGCCGGCGGCCGGCCCTATGCCGGCGAGCTTGCCGCGCTGCGCGGCGTGCTGCCCGACCTGCCGGTGCCCGACGTGCTCGCCGCCAGCGCCGCCAGCGGCCTCGTCCGCCCCGACGCCCTCGCCGCCCGCTTCGCCGCCACGGTGCCCGAGATCCTCGGCGCCCGCGACACCAGCGGCGACGACTGGGCGCAAAGCGCCCTCGACTGGGCCAGGACCCTGCTCGCCCTGCGCCCCATCGGCGAGACCGAGGGCACCAGCCCCGAGGCCATCGTCGCGCGCCTCGAAGCCGCCATGGCGCGCCGCGACTTCGCTGCCGCCAGCACCCTGCTCGGCCAGTTGCCGGGCCCGATGCAGAACGCCGCGGCGCTCGTTGCCGGCGACATCCGCGCCCACGCCGCCGCCACGGGGCTCGTCGCCGAGCTGCGCGCCAGGGCGCTGGCCACCACGGCGACGCCATGATCCGCCTCGCCACCTGGATCATCGTTTCACTGCTGGTCACCGCCGGCATCGCCTGGCTGGTGAGCCTGCCCGGCACCGCCACCATCGAGGTTGCCGGCTATCGCATGCAGCCGCGCCTCGGCATGGCTGCCTTCGTCGTTGCCGCCGCGCTCGCCGCGGTGATCCTCGCCTGGTCGGTGCTGCGCCGCGTGCTCGACGCGCCGCGCTATTTCGCCAAGCTCAACCGCGACCGCCGCCGCGACGCCGGCGTCGCCGCCCTGTCGGACGGCTTCATCGCGCTGCAGGCGGGCGACCCCAACCGCGCCCGCGTGCTGGCCCGCGAGGCGCGCAGCCACCTGCCGAGGAACCACGCCGCGCAACTGCTCGAGGCGCGCTCCGACCTGGCGCTGGGCGACATGCAGTCGGCGCGCGAGCACTACCGCGCCCTCATCGACAACAAGAAGACCGCTGTCGCCGCCCTCGCCGGCCTCTACGAGCAGGCGCGCAAGCAGGGCCGCACCGACGCCGCGCTGAGCTTCGCCCACAAGGCGGTGGCGCTGGCGCCGCAGACGCGCTGGGCCTCCGACGCCGTGCTGAGCGACCTGACGCGGCGCGGCCAGTGGACCGAGGCGCTGGCGCGCGTCGCCGCCGAGACCGCCCAGTCGCGCGAGGAAAAGACCGCCAAACGCCGCAAGCAGGCGGTGATCGAGACCGCCCTCGCCCGCGAGCTGGTGGACGCCGAGCCGCTCGGCGCCCTCGACCATGCGCTGGCGGCGCTGAAGCTCGTGCCCGATTTCGTGCCGGCGGCGCTGATCGCCGCCCGCATCCAGTCCAACCGCGGCGAGACGCGCCGCGCCCTGAGCCTGTTGCGCCGCGTCTGGCGCGCCTCGGCCCACCCCCATATCGCCGCGCTCTACGCCAACGCCCAGCCCGGCGCCTCGGCCGTCGATCGGCTGAAGCGGGTGCGCGAACTGATCGACCTGCCGCCGCCCAACCGGCAGGCGGCGATCGTGCTCGCCCGCGCCGCCGTCGAGGCCTTCGACTGGACGCTGGCCCGCGACGCGCTCGCCGGCTACGCCGAGGCCGACCCCACCCAGGCCGTGTGCCTCATCATGGCCGAGATCGAGGACGGCCAGAACGCCGACCAGGGCAAGGCGCGCGAATGGCTGGCCCGCGCCGTGCGCGCCCCTGCCGACCCGGTGTGGATCGCCGACGGCATCACCGCCGACGAGTGGGAGCCGGTCTCGCCGGTCACCGGCCAGCTCGACGCCTTCGAGTGGCGCGTGCCGCTGGGCAGCGTGCAGCCCCGGCCCGAGCCGCTCCGCCCGCCCGGCGCGCGCCTGCCCGCCCCGGCGGAAACTTCGCTTGCACCCACTCCGGGCGCCCAGTAAAAGACCCCCGCTTCCCGGCGCCAACGGCGCCCGGCGAGGCACGCCGCATTAGCTCAGTTGGTAGAGCACGTCATTCGTAATTAGCGGGTCCGCTAGAGAATGAGGTTCGAAGCCAGCGGGTTGGCGGAGGAGTGAAGAAAAAATAGTAGGGCGATAGTAGGTTGCCCTGCGCTTGGTGAGCCGCTTTAGCTCAGTTGGTAGAGCACATCATTCGTAATGATGGGGTCGTCAGTTCGAGTCTGACAAGCGGCACCAGCTCCTTGCGGGCCGTAACGGGGTTATGTGATATCGAAGGCCGCCGCGGCGCGCCGCCCCGCGCCTGCTATAGCAGCGCCCCTCGACACCACGCTCTATCAGCCCTTCATGTTTGCCGCACGTCACCTCGCCGTGCGCCACGCTGAGCCGGCCCTGTGCACGCAACGGGTGTCGGTCCGCCAGGCGACAGCAGCATGGAAGCTGCCCGCATCGCCATCCGCCGTGCCCGCAAGGCACGTCGCGCCCGGCGCGACAGGCTGCTGCGGACACTGCACCAGCGCAGCCTGCAGCTCTACACCGGCCTGCATGTCCTCGCCGGCGCGCCCCGTCCGCGCAGCACCATCGCCGCCGACCTCATCGCCGCAGTTACGGCTCGAGGCTGACGGTCACCGTCTTGATCTGGGTCGACCCGAGTAGTTCTTCGAACGCCTCCTCGCGCCCCATCCCCGACTGCTTGACGCCGCCGAACGGCGTTCCGAGATAATGCATCGAGGCCTCATTGATCCACACATAGCCCGCCTCGACACGCGCGGCGGCACGATGCGCCACGGCGAGGTCGCGGGCATAGATCGCGGCGCTCAGCCCATATTCGACGCTGTTCACATCGGCGAACATGGCGTCCTCATCGCGCCATTTGAGAATGGCAACGACGGGCCCGAACACTTCCTCGCGGGCAAGACGCATGGTTGGCGTCACTCCGGTGAACACGGTAGGCTCGAAGTAGCAGCCCTGCTCCAGCCCGACCGGCCGGACGCGCCGGCCCCCTGCGGCGAGCACCGCGCCGTCCTCAAGGCCCGCACGCACGAAGCCCTCGACCTTGGCGAGCTGGCGCGCATCGATGAGCGCCCCCATTGTCGTCGCGTCGTCCGTGGGGTCGCCCGGCACATAGGCCGCGAGCCTCTCCAGCACCAACGCCACCACCTCGTCATGCTGACGCTCATGCAGAAACACCCGGCTGGTCGAGCCGCAGGACTGCCCCGCCCAGGTGAAGTTCATGCCCTTGATGATGCCGTCGGCGATGCGCGTCGGCGCCATGTCGGGATAGGCGATGAGGGCGTTCTTACCCCCCAGCTCGAGGCTGACCGATTTCACGCTGTCGGCTGCTCCACGCATGATGACACGCCCCGTCGGCACGCTGCCGATGAAGGCGATGCGGCGCACCTGCGGATGGCCGACGAGGCGCTCGCCGCATTCGCGTCCGCCCGGCACCACGTTGAAGACGCCCGGCGGCAGGATGTCGGCCGCCGCGATGAGTTCGGCGAGGCGCAGCACCGACAGCGGCGCCTGCTCGGGTGGCTTGACGATGAGCGTGTTGCCCGCCGCGAGCGGCGCCGCGGCGCGCAGCGTCGCGAACATCAGCGGGTGGTTGTAGGCGATGATGCGGGCCACCACGCCATAGGGCTCGCGCCGGCTGTAGTTGAGCAGGTTCGGCCCGAGCGGCACGCTCTCGCCCTTGAGCTCCTGCGCGAGGCCGGCGAAGTACTCGATGCCGCGCACGCTCATCTCGACGTCGCGGCGCATCTCGGCGACGGGGTTGCCGCCATCGAGCGCATCGATCAGCGCCAGTTCGTCGCGATGCGTCCGCATCAGCGCCGCAAGCGCCCGCAGCCGGTCGGCGCGCGCCAGCGGCGGCAGGTCGCGCCAGGCGGGGAAGGCCGCCTGCGCCGCCGCCACCGCCGAGTCCACTTCGGCCGCCGTGGCATCGGCGACGACGCCGAGAGCGCTGCCGTCGACCGGGCTCGTCAGCGGCGTCGAACGCGCCGCCGCGTGAAAGCGCCCGCCATAAAACAGGCCGCGCTCGGCCGGCAGGCGGATGCTGCGGCCGCGATGCACATGCATCGCCATCTCAGCGCCCCGGATCGAGGAACAGGCTGTCGAGCGCGGGCTTTTCGGCGATCATACCATCGGCATGCGACCAGCTGATCATGCGCTCCAGCACCCTGCGGTTGGCGTCGAGCCCGTTCGGCCAGAAATCGGCACCCATGATGGCGATGGTGCGCTTCACCTCCTCGGCGATCCAAGGCAGGCCGATCTTGAGCGCCTGCTCGGTGAACAGATCCTCCGTCGCCAGCTGCTGCGCCGCGGCGAAGGCCGCGACCAGCCTGCCGGCAAGCTCGGGCGCGGCCGCCACCACATCCTTGCGCACCGCCATCAGATGCATGACGGGGAAGATCCCGGTCTTTTGGAAATACTCCGCCTCGGCCGCGGCATGGTCGGCGATGAGGCGGCGCACGCCGCGTCCCTCGCGGAAGGCCTCGAGCGGCTTGTAGGCCAGCACCGCGTCGAGCCGCCCGTCGAGGAGCATATCGCCGAGCAGCGCGCCCTCCGGCGCCACCTCGATCGAAATCGGCCTGTGCAGCGTGGGCAGCACGATGGTGTCGCGCTCCTTGTGGTCGACATCGCCCATCACCCAGTGGATGGACGCGCCCTCGACGCCGTAATGGTCGCGCAGCGCGCCGCGCGCCGCGAGCGCCGCCGTCATCGAATATTCGCGCACGCCCACGCGCTTGCCCACGAGATCGGCCGGCGACGTCACCGACCCATCGTCGCGCACATAGAAGGCGCCGTGCCGGAAGCTGCGCGAGGGAAAGACCGGCAGCCCGATATAGGCGCATTTGCCCACGGCGCTGAGCCTGAGATAGTTCGAGAAGGACAGCTCGGTGACATCGAACTCGGCGCCTTCGAAGGCGCGCGAGAACATGTCCTCGAGCGGCGCGTCGATGAGCTCGAGCTCATAGCCCTCGACGCCGACGCGCCTGTCATAGAAGGCCTGCGTGCGATCGTAGCGCCAGACGGCAAGGCTGAGCTTGGGCATGATTTGGCTTCCTCCTGAGAAACGTCAGACCGAACTGAACAGCGCGTCGCTCTCTTCGCCCTTCCAGCGCAGCGCGTGCCGCTCCACCCAGCTGATGAGGAAGTTGAGCACCATCATCAGCACCATCATGACGATCAGCATCGCGAAGGTGCCGTCGGTGTTGTACGAGGTGGAGTACATGTTGAGCCGGAAGCCGAGCCCCGCCGAGGCGGCGAGGAACTCGCCGACGATGACGCCGATGAGCGCGAAGGGCAGGCTGAGCCTGAGCCCGCTCATGATCCAGGTCACGGCGCCGGGCAGCAGCACCTTGAAGAAGATCTGCGCATCCCTGGCACCCATGATGCGGGCGATGTCGACCAGCGCCTTGTCAACGCTGCGAATGCCCGACAGCGTGGAAAAGAAGGTGAGGAAGAACACCAGCGTCGCCGACAGCACGATCTTGGAGGCGAGGTCGATGCCGAACCAGATGATGAGCAGCGGCGCCAGCGCGATGCGCGGGATGGAATTGAGCGCCACGAAGATCGGGTCGAACACTTCGGCGACGAACTTCCAGCGCGCGAACAGCGTGCCGAGCAGCACCCCGAAGAAGGCGCCGAAAGCATAGCCCAGCCCCATCTCGACGCCCGTGACATAGAGATCGCGATAGAAGCGCCAGTCGAAGAAATCGCGCGCCAGCACCTCGAAGATGCCCTGCGGCGTGCCCGTGTAGAACGGGTCGAAGAGCACGCCCGCCCCGAATTCCCACACGAGCCCCAGCACCACGACGAGCCCGATCTGGGTCAGCCGTACCTTGAGCTTATAGACCCGCCGCTCGCTGGCGAGGCGCCGCTGTTCGTCGAAGGCGGATGCATCCGCCGCGCTGAGTGTCGTGCCTGTCATGTCAGCCTCGCACCTGCCGCTCGAGTTCGCCCCAGATCTGGTCGTAGAGCGCGCGGAATTCCGTGCTGTCATGCATGCGGAACACGTCGCGCGGCCGCGCCAGCGGCACCTTGTCGATGCGCGCCACGCGCCCCGGCCGGGCGCTGAGCAGCACCACGCGGTCGCCCAGCCCGATGGCCTCGTGCAGATCGTGGGTAATGAAGATGATGGTGACGCCCGTGCGCTCCCACAGCTTGAGCACAAGGTCCTGCAGCACGACGCGCGTCTGCGCGTCGAGCGGCCCGAACGGCTCGTCCATGAGGATGACCTTGGGCTCGTAGATCATCGTGCGCACGATATTGGCGCGCTGGCGCATGCCGCCCGACAATTCGTGCGGATAGGATTTTTCGAAGCCGGCGAGGCCGACGAGCCCGATCAGCTCCTCGGCCCGCCTGTGGCGTTCGGCCTTGGCGACGCCGGCCAGCTCCAGCGGGAAGCTGACATTGTCGATCAGCGTGCGCCACGGCATGAGGTTGTGCTGCTGCGTGACATAGCCCACATCGCGGGTCACGCCACGCAGCGGCCTGCCGTCGACTTCCAGCGTCCCCTGCGTCGGGGCCAGGAGGCCCCCGATCATGTTGAGGATGGTGGATTTGCCGCATCCGGACGGCCCGACCATGGTGATGAACTCGCCCGCCTCGATATCGAGGCTGACCCCTTCGACGGCCGTGACCACCTTGTCACGGCTCACGAAGCGCTTGGAGACATCCTGGATGCGCAACATCGACGGCACCTTGCTCGCTCCTCACTCGGCCTGGAAGGAGTTGTCGATCACCGCCTCATAGGGCACCGCGGCGCTGATCGCATCGGTATCGATGAGGAAGTTGACGGCGGCCTCGTAGGATTTCTCGGAGATGATCCCCGAGGGCTCGATCGCCGCCTGGGTGTTGGCCAGCGACTCGCGCAGGATCGCCTCGTCCACATCCCCGAAGCTGTCGCGCAGGATCTGCTCCTGCTCCTCGAACGGCGCCTCGACGATGAATTCCATGGCCTCCTTCAGCGCCGCGACGACCTTGCGCACCATCTCGGGCTTCTCCTTGGCGAAGTCGGGCCGCACATAGAGCATCGAGAACAGGAACTCGTCATATTTGGCGTCCCAGCCCTGCGTATTGTTGGTGAACATGATGGACTTGCCGCGCGACACCGCCAGCTCGGGCGTCGGGCTGGCGATGCAGCCGACGTCGATCTGCCCGTTTTCGAGCGCCGCCATCATCGCCGGGCCGGCGCCGGCGCCGATGACCTGGGCGTCGACCTGCGGCTCGAGGCCGGCCCGCTTCAGATAGTCGACGGCGACGAGATAGGTGAACGCGCCCGGCCGCGTGGCGCCGATGGTCATGCCCTTGAGCTTGGCGAACTTCTCGTCGATCGGCGTGTCCTCGGCGATGCCGGCGGCCTCGGCCTTGTCCTTGTTGATGAAGCAGTTGATGCCGATGCGGTTGAAGATGCTGAGCGCCCCCAGCAGCGGCTTGCCTTCCTGATAGGCGGTGAGCAGGCGGTTGGGGGTGGTCGCGGCGAACTGCACGCTGCCCGCGATGAGCGCGTCGACATCGGGGCCGTCACCCTGGGTGACGACGATCTCCATGTCGATGCCCTGGTCCTTGAAGAAGCCCTTGTCGCGCGCGACGAACACCGAATAATAGCTCAGCACCGGCACCGGAATGGCGATGCGCAGGCTTTCGTCGGCCATGGCCGGAGCGGCGGACGCTCCGGCAAGGCTCATGGCCGCCAGCAGGACGGCCGCTAGGCTGGACTTGATGGTCATTGTCGTCTCCCTCTTGGTTCGCGCCGCCGTGGCTCTCCTCCCGGCGGCAGGTGAGGTGGCGCCGAAGCGCCACGCTTATTTGCCGGTGGCTTGCGGCAGATTCGGGAACAGGTCGGTGGCGAGCCCACGCGCATAGGCGTCGACCGTCGCCTCCGGGACGACCGCGCCGTATTTGGCGTCCATGTCGCACAGATTGATGGCGTGGCTGGCCTGCGAACGGTCGAAGCAGCCGGCCTCGACCACGCCGACGCGGTAATTGTAGCTGAAGGCGTCGATGGCGGTGGCGCGGATGCAGCCGCTGGTGGTGCCGCCGGTGAGGATCAGCGTGTCGCAGCCCAACAGCGTCAGGTAGCTCATGAGGTTGGTGCCGAAGAAGGCGCTCGGCTTCTGCTTGAGCACCACGATGTCCTGCGGCTGCGGCGCGATCTCGTCGACGATGTCGTGCGGATTGCGCGGCGACTTCGACACCTTCTCCTCGTCGCCGGTGCGGCTGTTCTTCCAGTGCCAGGCGCCGGCGTCCCAGTTGTCGGGGCGATAGAGATGCGTCGTGTAGATTACCGGCAGTTTTTGCGCGCGGAACGTCGTGGCCAGCCGGCCGATGGTGTCGACCGCGTCCCAGGCTTCCTCGCCGCTGGAATTGTGCCAGCGCTTGATGGACTCGAGGATGGGCTCGCGCCGGTCGCCGACGAAGGCGTAGGAGGCGTCGATGACGAGCAGCGCCGGCCGGGCGCCGAAGCTCATGGGCGAGCCGTAGCCCGAGGCGGCGAATACCGCCTTGTCGCGTGCGGTGAGATAGTCGTCCCAGATCTTTGCCATGCTTTTTCTCCTTCGGCGGCGCTATCTGGCGCCGACATAGGCGACGACGTCGATTTCGACCAGAATGCCCGGCGCCAGCACGCTGCCCACGGTGGTGCGCACCGGATAGGGCTGCGGCACGAGGCCCGCATAGACTGCGTCATAGGCCCGGAACTGGCCGAGATCGGCGAGATGGACCGTCGACTGCACGACATCGGCCCAGCTGGCGCCCGCGGCCTCCAGCATTCCGGCGACATTTGCAATGGTGACGCGCACCTGCTCCTCGATGCTGTCGCCGATGACGTTGAGGTCCTGGTCGCGCGCACTCTGGCCGGCGACATAGACGAAGTCGCCGGCGCGCAGCGCCATCGAATAGGCGCCGCGGGGGACAGGCAGGCCGGCAGGAATGTCGATCTTCACCTTGGGCACGAGGGCTCTCCTAGTTGTAGTTGATGACGAGGTGCTTGATGTCGCTCATTTCGTCCATGGCGAAGCGGGTGCCCTCGCGGCCGATCCCGGACTCCTTCCAGCCGCCGAACGGCATGTTGTCGACGCGGTAGATCGGCACGTCGTTGACCATCAGCCCGCCGACGTCCCAGTCCTCGATGGCGCGGAAGGCGCGGCGCAGGTCGTTGGTGAACATGCCGCCCTGCAGGCCGTATTTGCTCGCATTGGCGCGCGCCACCGCCGCGCCGAAGTCGTCGAAGGGATTGACCGTGAGCACCGGCCCGAAGATCTCCTCGTCCTCGATGGTCATGCCCGGCGCCGTCCTGTCGAGCACGGTGGGCTGCACCACGGCGCGCTCGCGCGTGCCGCCGGCGAGCACGCCCGCCCCCGCCGCCACGGCGTCGTTGATCCAGCCTTCGATGCGCTGTGCCGCCGCCTGGTTGATGACCGGCCCGACATCGATGCCGTCCTCGCCCGGATCGCCGACCCGGCAGGCCACGACTCGCTCCATCAGCTTGTCGACGAAGGCGCCATAGACCGGCCGCTCGATGAGGATGCGCTGCACGCCGATGCAGTACTGGCCGCCATAGACCAGCCCGCCGCGCACGCAGCGCGTCGCCGCGAGGTCGAGGTCGGCGTCGGCGCACACCAGCACCGCGGCGTTGCCGCCCAGTTCGAGCGCCACCTTCTTGCGCCCGGCAATGGCCTTGATGTGCCAGCCCACCTTGGCCGAGCCGGTGAAGGTCACCATAGCGAAGCGGTCGTCCTTGACCATGCCCTCGGCCAGCGGCACGTCGCAATGCACGACCCCGAGCGCGCCCTCGGGCAGGCCGGCCTCGGCGAGGATCTCGGCCAGCAGCAGCGAGGTGAGCGGGGTCTGCGGTGCCGGCTTCAGCACCACGGAATTGCCCACCGCCAGCGCCGGCGCCACCTTGTGCAGCACGAGGTTGAGCGGGAAGTTGAAGGGGGCGATGGCGAGGATCGGCCCGATCGGGAAGCGCCGGGCGATGCCGATGCGGCGCGACGCCGCATGCAGCTTTTCGGCGTCGGCATCGGCGAGCCGCAGGCGCTCGCCGTTTGCGCCGGTGGTCTGGTACTCGAAGATGCCCGCATCCATGTCGAGCGGAATCTCGTGGCCGGCGAAGCTGCGCGCCTCGGCGGCGGCATTGGCGAGGTTGAACACCGAGCGGGCGACCTCGCCGCGCGCGTCGAATAGCGGCTTGCCGGCCTCCGCCGAGATCAGCCGCGCGAACTCTTCCGCCCGTTCGCGCAGCAGCACCGAGGCGCGCGCCAGGATGTCGGCGCGGGCGAAGCGCGGCAGCCGCCGCATGACCTCGAAGCCCCGCACGGCAGCGGCGACGGCCGCCTCGACCTCGGCGGCGCCCGCCACCGGCATCTCGCCGACGGCACGGTCATCATAGGGGGAGCGGATGGTTTGCGTGGCAGGCAAGTTCGGCATGTGAAGTGTCGTCCGTTGTCTCTTGATGACGATGACGGCACGCTCGCCCGCCCTGGGCCTGCTTACAATCAGAATAAAGTCAGGGTATCGTGCGAATTATTCGCACGCTTGTGGGATGAGGGAGCCGCCATGCTGAATCCGCTGCGCTATTTCGTCGAAGTCGCCCGCACCGGCTCGATCCGTGCCGCCGCCGAGATGGTGCATATCGCCGGCTCCGCGATCAGCCGGCAGATCCAGCTCATGGAGGACATGGCGGGCACGCCGCTGTTCGCCCGCCACGCGCGCGGCATGGTGCTCACCCCGGCGGGCGAGGTCTATCTGCGCTATGCGCGCACAGTGCTGCTCGAAAGCGAGCGCGCCCAGGCCGACATCGAGGACCTCAAGGGCCTGCGCCGCGGCCATCTGCGGCTCTGCGCCATCGACGGCATCGTCTCGGGCCCGCTGTCGGGGGTGATCGCCGCCTTTCGCTCCGCCTATCCGGGCATCACCCTGCACCTTGCGGCGATGGGTACGCAAAGCGTCATGCAGACGGTCCGCGACGGCGACGCCGATGTCGGCATGGCCTTCCACTCCTCGCCGCTCGAGGGCGTGCGCATCGCCCAGCGCATTCCCGATCCGCTTTGCGCCGTCGTCGCGCCGGGCCACGCGCTGGCCGGCCGGCGGCGCATCGGCTTCGCCGAGATCATGGGCCACCCCCTCGCCCTGCCCGAGCGCACCTTCGGCATCCGCAAGCTCGTCGACGCCGCCTGCCACGTGCACGGGGTCAAGCCCAACCTCGTGCTCGAGACCAATTCCATCGAGGCCCTGCGCGGCTTTGCCCGCGCCGGGGCCGGTGTGACGCTGCTGCCGCTGTTGTCGGCGCGCCGCGAGCTCGAGCTCGGCGCCGTCGTCGACATCGCCGTCGACGAGCCCACCCTCACCTCGTCCTCGACCGATATCTGCGTGCGCGAGGACCGCAACCTGTCGATTGCCATCTCGGCCTTCCTCGCGGTCGTCGCGGCCGAGTTCCAGGCCGGCCCGCCCGCCCGCGCCGGTTGACCTTAGCCCCCCACCGGGAGATTGCGTTTTTTTGCGCGCCAGTTCAGTTTTGACCGAACAGTCAAGATCGGCGCGAGCCGGCAAGGGGTGGGATGCGAACGATCATCGAGGCGCTGGAGGCGCGGCGTGCCGAGGCGCGGCTGGGCGGCGGCGCCCGCCGCATCGAGGCGCAGCATAAAAAGGGCAAGCTGACCGCCCGCGAGCGCCTCGCCGTGCTGCTCGATCCCGAAAGCTTCGAAGAATACGACATGTTCGTCACCCACCGGGCGAGCGAGTTCGGCATGGCCGAGACGGTGATCCCCGGCGACGGCGTGGTCACCGGCTGGGGCACCATCAATGGCCGCATGGTCTATGTCTTCAGCCAGGATTTCACCGTCTTCGGCGGCTCGCTGTCGGAGACCCACGCCCAGAAGATCTGCAAGATCATGGACCTCGCCGTGCAGAACGGCGCCCCGGTGATCGGGCTCAACGATTCGGGCGGCGCCCGCATCCAGGAGGGCGTCGCGGCGCTCGGCGGCTATGCCGAGGTGTTCTGGCGCAACGTCCAGGCCTCGGGCGCCATCCCGCAGATTTCGGTGATCATGGGGCCGACGGCGGGCGGCGCCGTCTACTCCCCGGCCATGACCGACTTCATCTACATGGTGCGTGACACGAGCTTCATGTACGTCACCGGCCCCGACGTGGTGAAGACCGTCACCTCCGAGATCGTGACGCATGAGGAATTGGGCGGCGCCGCCACCCATACCAAGCTTAGCGCCGTCGCCGACGCCGCCTTCGACACCGACATCGACACGCTCCTCGAAGTGCGCCGCCTGTTCGACTTCCTGCCGCTGAGCGCCGGCCACAAGCCGCCCCGTCTCACCACCTTCGATTCCGCCGAGCGGCGCGACGACGCGCTCGACACGCTCATCCCCGACAGCCCCACCAAGCCCTACGACATGCGCGAGGTGGTGCTGCGCCTTGCCGACGAGGGCGACTTCCTCGAATTGCAAAGGGAGCATGCCGGCAACATCCTCACCGGCTTCATCCGTCTCGACGGCGAGACGGTGGGCGTCGTCGCCAACCAGCCTTTGGTGCTGGCCGGCTGCCTCGACATCAACTCGTCGAAGAAGGCGGCGCGCTTCATCCGCTTCTGCGACAGCTTTTCCATCCCCATCCTGACGCTGGTCGATGTGCCGGGATTCCTGCCCGGCGTGGCGCAGGAATATGGCGGCATCATCAAGCACGGCGCCAAGCTGCTCTTCGCCTATGCCGAGGCGACGGTGCCCAAGGTCACCGTCATCACCCGCAAGGCCTATGGCGGCGCCTATGACGTGATGGCGAGTAAGCACATCCGCGCCGACGTCAACTATGCCTGGCCGACCGCCGAGATCGCCGTGATGGGCGCCAAGGGCGCCGCCGAGATCCTTTACCGCGCCGAGCTCGGCGACAAGGAGCGGATCGCCAAACGCACCGCCGACTACGAGGCCCGCTTCGCCAATCCCTTCGTTGCCGCCGAGCGCGGCTTCATCGACGACGTCATCATGCCCCATTCGACCCGCCGCCGCGTCATCAGGGCGTTCCAGACGCTGAAGAACAAGAAGGCCACCATCCCCGCCAAAAAGCACGGGAACATCCCGCTGTGACCGACACGCTGAGCCTCGCCAACCCGGTTTTCGCCACCTATGCGGTATGCGCCGCGCTCGCCGTCCTGAAGCTCATGGGCCAGGGCTGGATGACGGTCTACCGGCTGATGAAGGTCTCTGGCGGCTATTCCTCGCCCGAGGATGCACGGCCGGGTCCGCTCAATCCGCACCCGCGGCCGGGCCAACTCGATATCGACGACTATGTCGAGCGCTCGCGACGCATGCATCGCAACGACCTCGAGAACATCCCCGGCTTTCTCGCCGCCGGCCTGCTCTTCGTGCTGGTCGCGCCGCCGCTGCTGCTGGCGCAGATCATGATGTACGGCTTCGTCGTCGCGCGCGCCGCCCATGCGCTGGTCTACGCCACGGCGCAAAGCCACGAGATCCGCTCGGTGTTCTACACCATCGGCTCGCTGGCGGTGATCTACATGGCGGCGCATGTGCTCGTCGTCGCGCTCATGCGCGGAGTCTTCGGCTGATGTTCACCTCGCTCCTCATCGCCAATCGCGGCGAGATCGCCTGCCGGGTCATCAGGACCGCGAAGCGGATGGGCATTCGCACCATCGCCGTCTATTCCGACGCCGACCGCGCGGCGCTGCATGTGCGGATGGCCGACGAGGCCATCCACATCGGCGGCGCGGCGGCGCGCGACTCCTATCTCAGCATCGACAGGATCGTCGCCGCCTGTATAGAGACCGGCGCCGAGGCCGTGCATCCCGGCTATGGGTTCCTGAGCGAGAACGCCGCCTTTGCCGCAGCGCTCGCTGAGAACGGCATTCTGTTCGTCGGCCCGCCGCCCGAGGCCATCGCGGCGATGGGTGACAAGATCACCTCGAAGCAGCTCGCCGCGGCGGCCGGCGTCTCGACCGTGCCCGGCCATATGGGCCTCGTCGCCGATGCCGAGGAGGCCGTGCGCATCGCCCGCGACATCGGCTATCCGGTGATGATCAAGGCCTCGGCCGGTGGCGGCGGCAAGGGCATGCGCATCGCCACGACCGACGCCGAGGCCCGCGAAGGCTTTGCGCGCAGCAAATCCGAAGCGGCCAGCGCCTTCGGCGACGACCGCATCTTCATCGAGAAATTCGTCACCGAGCCGCGCCATATCGAGATCCAGCTCATCGGCGACCGGCACGGCAACATACTCTATCTCAACGAGCGCGAATGCTCGATTCAGCGGCGCAACCAGAAGGTCATCGAGGAGGCGCCCTCGCCCTTCCTCGATGCCGCGACGCGCAAGGCGATGGGCGAACAGGCTGTCGCGCTCGCCAGGGCCGTCGGCTATTTCTCCGCCGGCACGGTGGAGTTCATCGTCGATGGCGAGCGCAATTTCTACTTCCTCGAGATGAACACGCGGCTGCAGGTCGAGCATCCGGTGACCGAGCTGACCACCGGGCTCGACCTCGTCGAGCTGATGCTGCGCGTCGCTGCCGGCGAGAAGCTGCCGCTCGCCCAGAACGACGTTCCGCTCAAGGGCTGGGCCATCGAATCGCGGCTCTATGCCGAAGACCCCTATCGCAATTTCCTGCCCTCGACCGGCCGGCTCACCCGCTACCGTCCGCCGCCGGAGCGCGCCGAGCCGGAGCGCGTCGTGCGCAACGACACCGGCGTCTATGAGGGCGGCGAGATCTCGACCTTCTACGACCCGATGATCGCCAAGCTGTGTAGCTGGGGCCCCACCCGCGCCGCCGCCTCCGCCACCATGCAGGAGGCGCTCGACCAGTTCGAGGTCGAAGGCGTCGGCAACAATATCCCGTTCCTTTCCGCCGTGCTGGCGCAGCAGCGCTTTGCCGAGGGCCGGCTCACCACGGGCTATATCGCCGAGGAATTTCCCGAGGGCTTTGCCGGCGTCACGCTGCCCGAGGCGGCGCGACGCAACCTCGCGGCGCTCGCCTGCTGCTCGGCCCAGGCGCTCGAAACGCGCGGGCGGCTCGGGCCCCAAACGCGCCGCGCCGTGCTCATCGGCGACGAGCGCTGGGATTTCGCCGTGCGCGCCGACGCCATCGAATATTGGCTGACCGACGCCGACGGCAACAAGCTGCTCGTCGAGAGCGGCTGGCGGCCGGGCATGACCCTGTGCATCGCGCGCATCGACGGCGAATTGCATCATGTGCGCCTCGACCGGCTGACCGGCGGCTTCCGCCTGCGCTGGCGCGGCGCCGATCTCGTCGCGCGCGTGCTCGAGCCGGCGGTCGCCGACCTCATGCCGCTGATGCCGCACAAGCTCCCGCCCGACCTCAGCCGCTTCCTGCTCTGCCCCATGCCCGGCCAGGTGGTGCGTATCGATGTCGGCGCGGGCGACATCGTCGAGGCCGGCCAGAACCTCGCCATCGTTGAGGCCATGAAGATGGAGAACGTGCTGCGCGCCGAGCGCCGCGCCCGCATCGCCAAGATCTGCGTCGCCCCCGGCGCCGTGCTCGCCGTGGACGAGGTGATCCTGGAGTTCGAGGCGGCATGAGCGCAAAGCCCTATCGGCCTCCCCCTCATCCGTCTCGGCCTGCGGCCGAGCCACCTTCTCCCGCAAGGGGAGAAGGAAACCGACTGCCAGCATCGAAACGAGCAGCCTTCTCCCCTTGCGGGAGAAGGTGCCCGAAGGGCGGATGAGGGGGCGGCCGGTGGCGAAACCCGAATCCTCCCCCACCTTCGCCGACTGGGCCGCGCTCGCCGCGCGCGAGCTGAAGGACACCTCCGTCGAAAGCCTCACGCGCGACTATGGCGGCATCGCCGTGCGGCCCGTCTATTTCCCCGGCGACGCGGCCGATGCGGGCCTGCCCGGTGCCGCGCCCTTCACCCGCGGCGTGCGGGCGACCATGTACGCCAACCGGCCCTGGACCATCCGCCAATATGCCGGCTTTTCCACGGCGCGCGAATCCAACGCCTTCTATCGCGAAGCGCTGGCGGCCGGCCAGAAGGGGCTGTCCGTCGCCTTCGACCTCGCCACCCATCGCGGCTATGACAGCGACCACCCGCGCGTCGTCGGCGATGTCGGCAAGGCCGGCGTCGCCATCGACAGCGTCGAGGACATGAAGCTGCTCTTCGACGCCATCCCCCTCGACAAGATGAGCGTCTCGATGACCATGAACGGCGCCGTGCTGCCGGTGCTCGCCATGTTCGTCGTCGCCGCCGAGGAGCAGGGCGTCGCCGAGGCCGCCCTCGAAGGCACCATCCAGAACGATATTCTCAAAGAGTTCATGGTGCGCAACACCTATATCTACCCGCCCGAGCCGAGCATGCGCATCGTCGGCGACATCATCGCCTATACGGCCGAGCGCATGCCGCGCTTCAACTCCATCTCGATCTCGGGCTACCACATGCACGAAGCCGGCGCGACGGCGGTGCAGGAGCTCGCCTATACGCTGGCCGACGGGCGCGCCTATGTCGAGGCGGCGCTGGCCCGCGGCCTCGACATCGATGCCTTCGCCGGCCGGCTGAGCTTCTTCTTCGGCATCGGCATGAACGTCTTCCTCGAAGTGGCGAAGCTGCGCGCCGCGCGCACGCTGTGGGCCCGCGTGATGACCGATCTCGGGGCCAGGAGCGCGCGCTCGAAAATGCTGCGCACCCATTGCCAGACCTCGGGCGTGTCGCTCACCGAGCAGGACCCGCTCAACAATATCGTGCGCACCACCATCGAGGCGCTGGCGGCGGTCCTGGGCGGCACGCAGTCGCTGCACACCAACAGCTTCGACGAGGCGGTGGCGCTGCCCACCGACGAGGCGGCCCGCATCGCGCGCAACACCCAGCTCATCCTCCAGCATGAGGCCCGCGTCACCGATGTCGTCGATCCGCTCGGCGGCTCCTATTACGTCGAGGCGCTGACCGCCGGGCTGGTGGACAAGGCCGAAGCGCTGATGGCCGAGATCGCACACGAAGGCGGCATGGTCGCCGCCGTGCAGGCCGGCACCCCCAAGGCCGAGATCGAAAAGGCCGCCGCGCTGCGCCAGGCCCGCATCGACCGCGGCGAGGAGGTGATCGTCGGCGTCAACCGCTACCGGCTGGACACCGAGGCGCCGATCCCCTTCCGCGAGGTGGACAATGCCCGCGTGCGCGACGAGCAGGTCGCCCGACTCGCCCGGCTGCGCGCGAGCCGCGATCCGGCGCGCTGCGCCGCCGCGCTCGCTGCCCTTACCACCGCCGCCCGCGCCGACGGCAATCTGCTCGCCGCCGCCATCGACGCCGCCCGCGCCCGCGCCAGCCTGGGCGAGATCTCGGCAGCGCTCGAGGCCGTGTTCGGCCGCCACGCCGCCATTACCCGTGTCATCTCCGGCGTCTATGCCGGCTCCTATGCGGGCGACCCGCAATATGCCGCGATCGAGCAGCGCCTCGCCGCCTTCGCCGGCCGCCACGGCCGCCCCCCCTCCCTGTTCATCGCCAAGATGGGCCAGGACGGGCACGACCGCGGCGCCAAGGTGATCGCCAGCGCCTTCGCCGATCTCGGCTTTACCGTCCACATGGGCGAATTGTTCGAGACGGCGCCGGAAGTGGCAGAGCACGTGGCCGAGCTCGGCGTCGATGCGGTGGGCGTCTCCTCGCTCGCCGCCGGCCACAGGACGCTGGTGCCCGAGCTGGTTGCCGAACTGCGCGCCCGCCGCCTCGGCGACGTGACGCTGGTCGTCGGCGGCGTCATCCCGCCCGAGGACTATGCGCTCCTCAGGGCGGCCGGCGCCGCCGCCATCTTCGGGCCCGGAACCAATGTGCTCGAAGCCGCCTTCTCCGTGCTCGACGAGATCGAAGGCAGGCTCACCAACAGATGATCGGCCGGCTCAACCACATCGCCATCGTCGTCCCCGACCTCGACGCGGCCGCCGCCACCTATCGCGACCTCTTCGGCGCCGAGACGGGCGCGCCGCAGGCCCTGCCGACACATGGCGTCACCGTGGTCTTCGTTGAGCTGCCCAATACGCGCATCGAGCTGATGACGCCGCTCGGCCCCGCCTCGCCCATTGCGAAATTCCTCGCCGAGCATCCCGGCGGCGGCCTGCACCATGTCTGCTACGAGGTCGCCGACCTCGCCCAGGCCGCCCGCACGCTGGCCGCCGCCGGCGCCCGCATCCTCGGCGACGGCGTGCCGCGTCCCGGCGCCCATGGCCGCCCCGTGCTGTTCCTCCATCCCAAGGATGTCCACGGCACGCTCATCGAGCTCGAAGAGGTCAAGCCCGAGCTGCAGCCGGCCTAATCGAGGTCGGCGGCGACGCCGTAATCGACGATATTGGGAGAATCGAAACTCTCCTGGTCCTTGACCAGGTCGCGCATCAAGATCCAGCCCCACTGGTTGTTGGCGCAGTTGACGCGCAGCCATTCATCATAGCCGGAATCGCCCAGCAGCGAGCGCGACACCTCCACCAGCCCCTGGTCGCCGCTATAGAGCGCGCCCTCATATTCCATGAGATACGCGCCCTCGCCATAATAGACGAGCTCGCGCCAGCGGCTGCCCGGCGCGAAATGGACGCTCACCGCCGCGCCGTCGGGCTCGGCATGGAGCACCGCGTCATAGGCCACCGTCACCTCCAACTCGTCGATCTTGGTGAATGACACGAAGCTCAGCGCATCGGCGGCGACGCGCGGAAAATTCCACATGTGATAGGTCGCGCCCTCGCGCAGCAGGCAGCTCACGCTCGGCGCCGCCGCGGGATCGAGCACCGGCCGGATACCGAGCGTCACGTCCTTGAGCACGGTGAAGCCGGACGGATATTCCCCGCTCCAGAACGGTGCGCGATACCAGCTCTCGTCATAGGGCGAGATGGACTGCGCCGGTGCCGGCCCGGCGGCCAGCACGAAACCGGCGAGCGGCAGGACAAGACATGCGAACCGCAACGAAACCTCCCCGCCGCGGCGGATGCTAGTAGCGGCCCGGCTGCGGATGCTTGGGCGCGAACTGGTAATAGGCGCGCGAGCCGTAATAGGGATTGTAGAGCAGCGAGCGGGCCACATAGCCGTCGGCGCCGATATGGTGGATGTTGCACCAATTGGCGCCGCAGCTCACCACGATGACATATTCGCCCTTTGCCAGCCGATCGACCACGCCATAGCCGAGGCCGGGGCCGCTGCGCACATTGGCGTTGGCGCTGGCGATGCCGGGCGCGGCGAGCGCCGCCCCGGCGCTGAAAACGAGGGTGGCGGCCGCCGCCAGCAGCGGCACGAGAAGGCGAAGTCGATGGCTCATTGCAATCTCCGACTCGCCCCCCGGCGAACCGGCACATAGGGTGCCCGAGCCGCAGGATCGCGGCAAATGACGGCGGCGGCAAGGCCCTCCGTGCCGCACCCCATCAAGTTTTCGCAACCCCTGTGCCGCGCGGCCGGCCTCAGCCGGCGACCTCCGCCTCGCGCGTCGGGCGGGCATGCACCCAGATCGGCGTCGCATGGGGCGGCGCGAACAGCATCTCGCGCTCCTCCGCCGAGGAGTTGAAGAACGGGTAGCGGCGCAGCGTGCGCTGATAGACCTCCTGCGCCTTGGTGCCCCACAGCTCCATCGGAAAGCCGACATCGTGCCAGCTGCGCGCCGCGCACATGAGCTGCGAGCCGAGCACGCGCTTGTAGAACGGGCCGTGCTCGGGCCGCACGCAATGCAGCCCATAGGTGGCGTTGAAATGCCGCGTCGCCATCACCGCCAGCCTGAGCGTCAGGAAGGGCAGCGCCGGATAGGCGAGGCTCGCCTCGAAATCGACGGTGAAGCGCGTCGGATCGATGAAGGTCGCCCCCTCGGCGAGCAGCGGCGCGAGAATGTCGATGAACAGGCTGTTGGCCGGCGATTTCGGGCATTCGGGCGTGAGATGGTGAATACGCAGCGAGCTGGCCAGCAGCCCGTCGATATAGACGCCGAAATTCCACGCATTGGGAAAGCTGTCGAAATCGTCGAACTCGTCGCGCAACAGCCCGAGGCTGTTGAACGGATAGAAATTCTCGCGCCGATACGCCTCGTAGCGCAATTTATAGATCGGATCGCTCAGATCGTCCGGGTTCACCCGCCGATATTCGACCCGATCGAGGATATCGACCAGCGTCCCGGCGAAATGTGAAACCGGTGTCGCCTGGCTCGGAGCCGCCGCACTCATTACCAACCTCCAAAACCACGGTGCTCACCGTAACCATTTGTTAAGCACGTTTGAACGCCGCGCATGCGCAACGGCGCCCTGCGGCGCTGCCGGACGGTCGGTTTGGGAGAAGATTGCTGAGGCGGTAAAAGAGGTTAACCCGCGTTAACCCTAACGCGCGATTCCTTGGCGGCAAGGCCGCCGCCATCCATGCGGGCAATCAGTTCGGCCACTTCGCGGCGCGGCAGCGGCACGCCGAACAGATAGCCCTGGATCTGGTCGACCTTGGTATGCGCCTGGATCAGCGCCAGCTGCTCCTCGGTCTCGACGCCCTCGGCGGTCACCACGAGGTTGATGTCCTTGCCGAGCTGGGCGACGTTGCTCAACAGCTTCAGCGAGCGCGGATTGGCGCCGATATCCATGACGAAGCTGCGATCGACCTTGAGCTTGGTGAAGGGCAGCGCCTGCAGATAGCTCAGCGACGAATAGCCGGTGCCGAAATCGTCGAGCGCGATGCCGATGCCGCGCTTGCCCAGCGCCGACAGGATCTTGGTCGCCGTGTCCTTTTCCTCGATCAGCGCCGTCTCGGTGACCTCGATCTCGAGCCGCTCCGGCGGCAGGCCGCTGCGCCTGAGGGCGTCGAGCACCATGTCCTCGACATCGGCATGGCGGAAATCGCGCGCCGAGATGTTGACCGACACCGACACGTCGCTCGGCCAGTTGCGGCATTCGGCCGTCGCCGTGCGCAGCACCCAGCGCGAGATGTCGGAGATGAGCCCGGTTTCCTCGGCCACCGGGATGAACAGCGAGGGCGGGATGGCGCCCAGGGTCGGATGCGTCCAGCGCGCCAGCGCCTCGCAGCCGACGACGCGGCGCGTCCTGATGTCGATGAGCGGCTGGTAGGCCAGCGTCAGCCCGTCCGCCTCGACGCAGGCGCGCAGCTCGGCCTTGAGCCGCTGGCGGTAGCGATAGGCGGTGTCCATCTCGTCGCGGAACAGTTGCGCCTGCGCCTTGCCGCCGCCCTTGGCCTTGTAGAGCGCCAGGTCCGCCCTGGTCATCATGCCGTCGAGATCGTCCTCGGCGTCGCTCGAGGTGACGATGCCGATCGACACATTGGTCGACAGGCTCTCCCCCATGATCGGGAACGGCGCCTTGAAGGCATTGAGGATCGCCGCGGCGTCGCGCTCGGCGTCGCCGGCGGCGACATCGCCCGAGCGGTAGACGATGAACTCGTCGCCGCCCAGCCGCGCCACCAGCCCGCGCGCGCCGATGGCGCCCTTCAGCCGGTCGGCCGCCTCGACCAGGAGCCGGTCGCCGATGAGGTGCCCGGCCGTGTCGTTGACATGCTTGAAGTCGTCGATGTCGATGATCATCAGCATCGCCGTTTCGGGCGCCGCGGCGAGGCGCCGGCGCTCGAGGTCGGTGCTCACCTGCTGGGCGAAATAGCCGCGATTGGGCAGGCCCGTCAGCGCATCGTAATGCGCCATGAAGTTGATGCGCTCCTCGGCCCTGACGCGCTCGGTGATGTCCTCGAACAGCAGCACCACGCGGCCGCCGCGGGCGCTGACCGTGACTTCCGAAAAGTGCGAATTGGCGAGCTTGAGGATCACCTTGCCGCCGCGCTAGCCATTGACCACCGCCATGAGCTGCTCGGCCGCGCGCTGCGGGATCGAGCCGCGGCTCGCCGCCGAGGCGATCAGCGCGCCGAAGGAGCGGCCGGTCCAGTTGCCCGGCACAAAGCTGTCGAACACCTGCTCGGCGCGGCCGTTGACCACGGTGATGAGCCCGCCCGCATCGAGCATGGCGAGGCCGTGATGCATGGTGTCGAGCGCCGTGTCGAGCTCGGCCGCGAGCCGGCTCGCCTCGACCCGCGCATGCACCGCCCCGAGCATGGTGCGGCGCACGTCGCGCGCCAGGAACTTGAAGCCGAACAGCATGGGGAACAGCAGGACGCCAAGCAGCGGATAATAGACGTCGCCCTTGAACAGCAGGCTCCCGCACAGCAGGCCCACGGCGATGGCGAGCTGGATGTCGAGCATGCGCTCGAGCCCGTAATTGCGCGTCACGATGCCCACCATGCAGGCCACCGTGGTGGTCATCGAGATGAGCTCGGCGAAGGCATCGCCGACGACGAGGAAGCTGAACACGCACCATACGCCGCTGGTCAGCGCCATCAGCGCCGCCCAGAAGGTGGCGCGGCGCTCCCACAGCTCGGCCGCCTCGACATCGGCCGGCCCGACCTTGGCGGCGAGGAACCGGGTGATGGTGACGAACCGGCCGAGCGCGATGAGCACGAACACGGCGGCGATCACCCACAGCGTCCACGAGCCGGTCTTGTAGGCCGAGGCGCCGGCCCCCAGGGCACAGCTCAGCACCGCGACGAGCATCGCCCGCCGGTCGCTATAGACGGCCCTCACCATCGACACATAGTCGATAGCAGGCATCGATTTGCTGGCAGGCTCGAACATGAAAACCCGTGGACTGTCGGCAAATCATGCCGTTGAAGCCGTTAATGCCCGATTGCGTAGTCCCCCTCGTGCCGCCGAAAGCCAGCGATTGCGGCCCTTTCGTGGCTCTATCGGCAAAGATGGTTGACGGAGTCTTGGCGCCCCCGGCACCAATTGCACCGATCGGGGCACCGCTGCCGGGAACGGCGCGGGGCCCTGTGCATTGCCCTCTGAGGGAGACACAACATGGCAAAACTCACCACCCCCGAGCGCGACGCGGCGCTCGCCCGCCTCGCCGATTGGCGCTACGACAGCGCCGCCGACGCCATCTCGCGCGAGCTGAAGTTCAAGGATTTTTCCGCGGCGTTCGGCTTCATGACGCGCGTCGCGCTCGCCGCCGAGGCGGCCGGCCACCACCCCGAATGGACGAACGTCTACAACCGCGTGACGATCACGCTCACCACCCATGACGCCGGCGGGCTGACCGACAAGGATGTGGCGCTGGCGACGCGCATAAACACCCTCCTCACTTGAAATTGCGCCCCTGCGGCAGCGCCGCATGCGCCTGCCGCGCCGCCGTGGCGTCGCTGCCGCTCGCCAGCGCCACGAGGGCGCCGGTCATGTCGGTGAAGCTCTCGGCGATCACATGCACCACCAGCCCCTCGACCTGCACCCGGCCGCGCACCGCCAGGAGGCGCGCCGCGACGACGATCGGCCGGTGCCGCTCGAAGGCGTCCTTCCAGATGACGATATTGGCGATGCCGGTCTCATCCTCGAGTGTTGCGAACACCACCCCCGTCGCCGTGCCGGGCCGCTGGCGCACCAGCACCAGCCCCGCCACCTCGACGCGCGCGCCATTGCGGCACCGCCCCAGCGCCGCGCAGGTGAGGATGCGCCGCTCGGCAAGCTGCCGGCGCAGGAAGCTCACCGGATGCGCCTTGAGCGAGAAGGACAGCGCCCGATAATCGTGGACGACATCCTCGCCGCCGCGCAGCACCGGCAGCTCGGGATCGGCCTCGGCGCCGCCCGGCGACACCCCGGCGCCGGCGAACAGCGGCAGCGTCTCGGCGCCGCTCGTGCCGCTGAGGCCGCGCACCGCCCAGAGCGCCTTGCGCCGGTCGAGCCCGATGGAGCGGAACGCATCGGCTTCGGCCAGCTTTTCGAGCGCCATGAGCGGCAGCCCGGTGCGCAGCCACAGATCGCGTACCGAATTGTAGCCCGCCCCGCGCCGCGCCATCAGCATGCCGACATGCTCCTCCTTGAGCCCGCCGATCATCGCAAAGCCGAGCCGGATCGCCTTGTTCGAGCGGATATGCGGGCTGAGCTGGGCGTGCCGCGGCCAGACGCGCGGGCCGGCGCGCGGCCCCGGCTCGAGCACCGCCCATAGGTCCGAGCGGTTGATGTCCACCGGCCGCACCTCGACGCCATGCTCCTCGGCGTCGCGGATGAGCTGCGCCGGCGCGTAGAACCCCATGGGCTGGCTGTTGAGCAGCGCCGCGGTGAACACGTCCGGATAGTAGCATTTGAGCCAGCACGAGATGTAGACGAGGAGAGCAAAGGACGCCGCGTGGCTTTCGGGAAAGCCATAGGAGCCGAACCCCTCGATCTGCCGGAAGCAGGATTCGGCGAAGTCGCGCGGATAGCCGCGCGCCAGCATGCCGCCGACGAATTTGTCGCGGAACGCGCCGACCCCGCCGGTGCGCTTGAAGGTCGCCATCGAGCGGCGGAGCCGGTCGGCCTCGCCCGGTGAGAAGCCGGCGCCCACCACGGCGATCTGCATCGCCTGCTCCTGGAACAGCGGCACGCCCAACGTGCGCTTGAGCACGGCCGCCAGTTCCTTCGAGGGATAGCTCACCTCCTCCCGCTTCAGCCGGCGCTTGAGATAGGGGTGCACCATGCCGCCCTGGATCGGGCCGGGCCTGACGATCGCCACCTCGATGATGAAATCGTAGAAGGTCTGCGGCTTGAGCCGCGGCAGCATCGACATCTGCGCCCGGCTTTCGATCTGGAACACGCCGATGGTGTCGGCGCGATGCGTCATCTCGTAGACCGGTGCGGCTGCCGCCGGCGCGTCGTGCGCCTCGGCCAGGAACTCGGCCAGGCTGCACCTCTTGTCGTAATTGACCCGCAGCAGGTCGAAGGCGCGGCGCAGGCAGCTCAGCATGCCGAGCGCCAGCACATCGACCTTGAGGATGCCGAGCGCGTCGATGTCGTCCTTGTTCCACTCGATGATGGTGCGGCTCTCCATCGCCGTCCGGCCGATCGGCACCAGCCGGTCGAGCGCGTCTCTGGTGATGACGAAGCCGCCCACATGCTGGCTCAGATGCCGCGGAAAGCCGCTCAGCGCCCGCGCGCATTCGAGCATCATGGCCAGCGTCGGCTCGCTCGCGTCGAGCCCCAGCGCCTGCATCTCTCTCGGCGTCGTGCTGGCACCCCAGCCCCAGTGCAACTGGTTGAGGGCATCGATCGTGTCGCTCGTCAGCCCGAACACCTTCGCCACCTCGCGCAGCGCGCTTCTCGAGCGATAGGTGATGACGTTGGCGGTCAGCCCGGTGTGGTTGCCGCCATATTTCCGGTAGACATACTGCATCACCTCCTCGCGCCGCTCATGCTCGAAATCGACGTCGATGTCGGGCGGCTCGTCGCGCTCGGTGGACAGGAACCGGCCGAAGACGAGGTCGGCCCTGGCGGGATCGACCTCGGTGATGCCGAGGCAGAAGCACACCGCCGAATTGGCCGCCGAGCCGCGCCCCTGGCAGAGGATCTTGAGCTCGTGGCGCGCATGCTGCACGATGTCGTGGACGGTGAGGAAATAGGGCGCATAGCCCTTGTAGGCGATGAGGCAGAGCTCGGCCCACAGGCTCTTTTTCACCTTGTCTGGAACAGCGTTTCCATAGCGCTGCGCGGCGCCCGCCCAGGTCAGCCTTTCGAGCGTCGCCTGCGTCGTCTCGTCGGCGATGGCCTCGGTCGGATAATTGTATTTGAGCTGGTCGAGCGAAAAGCCGATCCGTGCGGCGAAGCGCCGCGTCTCGTCCAGCGCCTCGGGATGCTCGCGGAACAGCCGCGCCATCTCGGCCGGCGATTTGAGGTGCCGCTCGGCATTGGGCGCGAGCCAGCGCCCGGCCTCGGCGAGGGTCCGATGCGTGCGGATGCAGGCGATGACGTCCTGCAGCACGCGCCGCCCCGGCTCGTGATAGAGCACGTCGTTGCTGGCAAGGAGCGGCGCGCCATGAGCCCGCCCCAGCGCGGCGAGGCGGTTGAGCCGCGCCCGGTCGTCGCCCATGAAGCGGCAGGTGCCGGCGACCCACACCCGCCCCGGCGCCCGCGCTGCAAGCGCCGCCAGCACGGCTTCGCTCCGCGCCCAGTCGGTTTCGTCGACGATGAGGATGAAGAGCTGGCCTTGCGTAAAATCCTCGGCGTCGATCGGCACGATGCTGTGCGAGACGCCGCGCAGCAGATCGTCGATGCGCAGGTCCGGGGCGCCCTTCTCGCCGCGCAGATTGGCTTCGCTCAACAGCTTGCACAGCCGCCCATAGGCCGCCCGGTCGGTGGGGTAGGCGACGATGTCGGGTGCCCCGTCGGAAAAGCACAGCCGCGTGCCGACCAGCGCACGGAACCCCGGCGGCGGCCGTACCTCGCCGTCGCGCAGCGCCACATAGGCGCGCACCACGCCGGCAAAGCTGTTGCGGTCGGTGAGCCCGAAGCCGCCGAGCCCGAGCCCCGCTGCCGTGAGCGCCAATTCCTCGGGGTGCGAGGCGCCGCGCAGGAACGAGAAGTTCGACATGGAAATGAGTTCTATATAGCCCGGCGCCGGCGCACGGGCCGGCCGGTTGTCGTTGCCGGGCGGCATGAGGCTCATGCGAACACCCCGTGCAGGAACCAGCGCGGCGCCACCGCCACGCCGCTGAGCCCCAGCCGGAACAGCCAGAAGCGCCGCCCACCCGCATCCTCGGCGACGTAATAGTCGCGCGTCGCCTCGCCCTCCTGATAATAGCGCACCGCCGTGCCGGGGCTGGCGGCGGCCTCGATGCTGTCGGCGGTGAGCGCCAGTTGCGCGCCGGCATGCTGCCATTCGGCGCTCAGCCGCTCCGGCCCCGAGGCGGCGACGAAGCTGTAGCCCACGCGCCGCCAGATCATGCGCGCCGGCGGCGCGTCGGGCACTTCCGCGATGACGGTGATCGGCTCGGGCTGCGGCAGGAGGCGTAGCGGCCGCGGCGCCCCCGGCAGCGGCGGCGCCGGCGCGGCGGCGGCCGGTTTCGTGCCGGCCGGCTCGAGCACCACCATCTGCTCGGGCACATGAGTGTTGACCAGCCGCGCCCGCAGCACCGCGGCGGCGCCGAGCCGGCTGCTCATGCGATCATGGAGCCCGGCAAGGCTCGCCATGCCGTCATCGCTGCCGAAGGCGCTGGCCTGCACCGCCGCGAGCGGGCTCAGCCGGTCGGCGGCGAGGCGGATCATGTCGATGCCGAAGCCGGCATCGTACTCGCCCCCCAGCCGCTCGGCACGATGGGTGAACAGCCGCCCGATATGGGCGGCGTCGCGCGTCGCCCACGCCGCGCTGACGCTCAGCGTCAGCACCTGGTGATCGACGCGATAGACGAACAGGTGAAAGCTCTGCGCCCCCAGCCCCGCCGCCTGGAGCCGGTGGGCCAGCGTCACGGCGAGATCGCGCGCCGTTTCCAGCACGTCCTCGATGAGCCCGATGGGCTCTGGAAAACGCCGTTCCACATGATGCTCGCATACCGGCAGGCGCGGCGTGAGCGTCTCGTCGAGCCAGCCCAGCGCCTGGTCGAGCCGCATGAGGAGCGACAGCCCGAAACGCGCCTTGAGCGCCCGCCTGTCGCGCCCGTAGAGCTGGCCGATCCGGCGGAGCCCGAACTGGCGCAGCGCCTCGGCCTGCCCCGCCTCGAGCCGCAGCGCCGCGACCGGCAGCGCGCCGAGCGCCTCGGCCTCCTCGCCCGGTGCGAGGCAGCGCCCCGGCGAGAAATGCGCCAGCGCCCAGGCCGCCCCCGGCGTCGCGGCGACGCCGCCGGCAACGGTATAGCCCAGCGCCTCGAGCCGACTGACGAGCCGCGCCAGCATCGCCGCCTCGCCGCCGAACAGATGGCTCACCCCGGTGATGTCGAGCACGAGGTCGCCCCACGGCGCCCCGTCGGCGGGAATGGCGACGATGGGCGAGGCGTTGGAATGCCAGTCGGCGAAGGCGGCGAAGCGGCGGGCGGTAAAGGCCGCGTCGAGCTCGCGCGTCACGAGCTCGGGCACGCGCCCGCGCGCCTCCGACACGGTCTGGCCGAGGTCGAGCCCGGCCGCGTACGCCGCCGCGTCGAGCGCCACGAGCCGCATCGCCCCGCGCTGCTTTTCCCACAGCGCGAGGGGGCGCGGCCCGGCGGCGAGCGCCGGCTCAGCCCGTTTGAGACAATCGGTGGCCCAGCGCGGCAGGAAGAGCGCGAGGTAGCGCCGCGCCGCCCGCCAGACGGGGGCGCTCGCTGTCTCTGGGCGCGGCGAGAACGAAGCCATTTTCCGTCCAGTCCACGAGATAGGTTTGCCCGTTCGGGTCGTTGGGGCGGGCGACGCCGAGCCGCCCCTTTTCAAGCGTGATCTGCCAGCGCGGCCCGCCCGGCGCCCGCGCGTCCCAGGGGGAGGCCCGGCTCGGGCGCGGCACCACCCGCCAGCGATAGCGGGCGGCGCTGGCCTCGCGCGCCCGCCCGTAGCGGGTGAGGAGCACCGTGCCGCCCGAGGCCGCGCAGCGCAGCGCCAGCCGCCGCGAGGCGGTGAAGTCGAGCGCCTTGTGCGGCCGGGCGAGATCGGCGACCACCGCCGCCACGGCCCGGCAGGCCAGCGCCTCCTCGAGCGCCCACAGCAGCTCGGCGATGGTGGCGGCGCGGATCAGCGTCACCGCCTCGGCCGCAAGCCCGAAACCGGCAAAGCCCGCGCCATAGGGCAGGCCCAGCTCCTGCGCGTCGCCGCGCAACTGCGCGATGACGAGCCCCGGCCGGCCCTCCCGCCGCAGCCCCTGCGCCTGCGCCAGGGCAAAGCCCAGCGCCGCGCCGGCCTCGGTCGGGCTGTCGGCGAAGACCTCGTGCACATGGCCGGCGGGCGCCGCAAGGAACGCCGCCGTCCCGGCCTCGGCCTCGGGCGCCGCGAGAAGCGGGCGCCTGTCGAATGGCGCGAGCCGCTGCCGGAGAGCATCGAGCCTCTGTCGCCTGCTGCCCAGCATGGGGAGGGCTCCCTGTTCACACACAAACGAGAACAAATAGAGAACATCAGACTCGGCTTCCGAGTCAAGCCGGCGCGTTCCGCCCTGTGGCGCAAATGCTTCAACAGACGGTGAGACGCCGCGGCCGGCCTTCCCGGCCCGCGCCGTTCCGCTTATCTCCCCCGGCACGCCACGGAGACTTGACGCCCATGTTCGAGGCCATTTCCCGCCTCTTCACCCAGCCCGCGCCGCCCGCGCTCGGCACCGGCCCGCGGCTCGCGGTAGCGGCCCTGCTCATCCACCTCGCCGCCGTCGATGGCACCGCCAAGCCCGAGGAGCGCGCCGCGGTGAAGGCGGCGCTGACCGCCCATTACGGCCTCGCCGAGGCCGAGGTGGAAACGCTCATCGCCGAGGCATCCGACCGCGACCGCGACGCCGTCGATTTCTACCGCTTCACCTCGGCCCTCACCGGCCTGCCCGAAGACGAGCGCCTCGAAATCATCCGCATGATGTGGCAGATCGTCTTCGCCGACGGGCACAATCACGAGCTCGAGGACAACATGGTCTGGCGCATCGCCGAGCTGATCGGCGTGTCGGCGCGCCAGCGCACGATCCTGCGCCAGCAGATGGGACGCCCCGCATGAACATCGACGCCATCGCCATCGGCACCAACCCGCCCGACGACCTCAACGTCATCATCGAGGTGCCGCTCGGCGGCGAGCCGATCAAATACGAGATCGACAAGGCCTCGGGCGCGCTGTTCGTCGACCGTTTCCTCTATACGCCGATGCGCTATCCCGGCAATTACGGCTTCGTGCCGCATACGCTGTGCGGCGACGGCGACCCGCTCGACGTGCTGGTCATGAACTCGCGCCCGCTGGTGCCCGGCTGCGTCGTGCGCGTGCGCCCCATCGGCGTCCTGTTCATGGAGGACGATGGCGGCCAGGACGAGAAGATCCTCGCCGTGCCGGCCCACAAGCTCACCGCCATGTACGACAAGGTGCACGACGTCGCCGACGTGCAGCCCATCCAGGTCGAGCGCGTGAAGCACTTCTTCACCCACTACAAGGACCTCGAGCCCGATAAATGGGCGCGCATCTCGCATGTCGGCGACGCCGAGGAGGCGCGCCGCGTCGTGCGCGACGCCATCGCGCTGGCCAGCGCAGCTCCTAGAACATAGGTCTAGTGCCAGCCGCCCTCCTGCGCCGGCGGCTTGCGCACGAAGGCCGAGGCGACGAGCGCCAGGATGGCGATCGAGGCGCCCACCACGAAGGCGAGGCGGATGCCGCCGGCCAGCGCCTCCATCGGCGCCGCGCCGCCAGTCGCGAGCGCCATCTGCTGGCTCGACATGATAGCGACGAACATGGCGACGCCCGCCGCGCCCGCCACCTGCTGCGCCGAGCCGAGCAGCGCCGAGCCGTGCGAATAGAGCTCGGACGGCACCGAGCTGAGGCTCGCCGTGAACAGCGGCCCGAACAGGAACGCGAAACCGATGCTCATCACCAGATGCCCGATGAGGATGAACGGCCACCAGGTGCCGACGCCGAGCAGCGTCATGGCCCACAATACCGCCGTCACCACCACCATGGCGGGCACCACCAGCGGCGTCGGCCCGATACGGTCGTAGAGCCGCCCGACGATGGGGCCGAGCAGGCCCATGAGCAGGCTCCCCGGCAGCATCAGCAGCCCCGTCGCCTGCGCGTCGAAGCCTTGAACTTCTGCCAGGTAGATGGGCAGCAGGATGATGGTGCCGAACATGGCGAGCATCAGGATGGAGATCATCACCAGGGCGACGGTGAAGTTCTTCTGCCTGAGCGTGCGCAGGTCGAGCAGCGCCCGCTCGGATTTCTGCAGCCTGAGCTGCCGCCATACGAAGATCACCATCGTCACCAGCCCGACCGCGAGCGCCCACGGCCCCGGCACCGGCGCCTCGGGCGCGGCGAAATTGGACAGCCCGTAGACGATGCCGCCGAAGGCCAGCGCCGACAGGATCACCGAGACGATGTCGAGCGGCGCCGCGCGCGGCGTCGTGACATTGGCCATCAGCCGCTGGCCCAGATAGAGCGCGCCGAGCGCGATGGGCAAAACGATGATGAAGATGAAGCGCCAGTCGAGATGGGCGAGGATGAAGCCCGCCGCCACTGGTCCGATGGCCGGCGCCACCGCCATGACGATGGAGATGTTGCCCATCATCCTGCCGCGCGCATTGGGCGGCACCAGCGTCATGATCGTCGTCATCAGCAGCGGCATCATGATCGCCGTGCCCGAGGCCTGCACCACCCGCGCCCCGATCAGGATCTCGAGATTGGGCGAGACGGCGGCCAGCGCCGTGCCGGCCGAGAACAGCGACATGGCAAGCAGGAACACCGGCCGCGAATTGAGCCGCTGCAGCAGATAGCCGGTGATCGGGATGACCACCGCCATGGTCAGAAGGAACGCCGTGGTGAGCCATTGCGCGGCGCTGGCCGGCACGTCGAGCGCCACCATCAATTGCGGGATGGCGACCGTCATCGCCGTCTCGTTGAGCATCACGACGAAGGTGGAAACGAGCAGGATGGCGATGACCAGCCGGTTGCGCGCCGCGAGCGACGGATCGGGGGCGGCGGTATCGGCGCCGGACGCGCCGGGCGAGAAGGTGTCGGAGGTCATGATCTACCTGCCTTGGCTGCGGCGGCGCCGGAGCGCCACGAAAAACCGGCCGTCATGACATGTGGATCATGACGCCGAAGCGAAACGGAACGAGGATGCGAACGGGCCGGGGCGCGCGACATAGGCCGCCCGGCGCCGGCTGGCAAGCCTTTCTTTGCCCCTCCCGATCACGATTTGCCTCACTGGACCATGCGCCGCCGCCGATTCCCGGCCGCGGCGCCCATACCCATGACGAACGGCGCCGGCCGGAATCGACAGGACATCGAAACTTGCGTCCCGGTCAGGGTCCTCCCCCGCATCGCGGGGGAGGGGGACCATGCGCAGCATGGTGGAGGGGGCGCCCCCTTCCGTCGCCTCACGGCGCCACCTTCCCCCGTGAACGGGGGAAGATCCCTGACTGCGAAGGCCCGCCATACCGGACACGCTTTGCCCGTCCCGCCCCTCCCCCGCTTGGCGGCGGCAGCGGGGCCGGCTATGGAGGCGCATGCCGCACGATACGCTTCGCCCCGCCCCCGACCTTGCCGCTCGCCCCGCCGTGCGGGCCCTGCAAAGCTCCGCCATCCGCGACATCGCCAATTCCGCGATGGGCCGCGACGACGTGCTGGCCTTCTGGTTCGGCGAATCGGACGAGCCGACGCCGCCCTTCATCCGCGCCGCCGCCATCGCCGCGCTCGAGCGGGGCGAGACCTTCTACACGCAGAATCTCGGCCGGCCCTACCTGCGCGACGCCATCGCCGCTTATCTCAGCCGCCTGCACGACCGCCCCTTCGACGCCGAGCGCGTCGGCGTGCTCGGCTCGGGCGTCTCGGCGCTGATGCTGGCGAGCCAGCTGCTGCTCTCGCCCGGCGACCGCGTCGTGGCGGTGACCCCGCTCTGGCCCAATGTCGTCGAGATCCCCAAAATCCTCGGCGCCGAGGTGGTGCGCGTGCCGCTCAGCGTGCGCGCCGGGCGCTGGGCCCTCGATCTCGACCGGCTGCTGGCGGCGCTGACCCCTGCCACGCGCCTCTTCGTCGTCAACTCGCCCAACAACCCCACCGGCTGGATGCTGGCCGACGACGAGGTCGAGGCGCTGCTCGCCCATTGCCGCCGCCACGGCATCTGGGTGCTGAGCGACGACGTCTATGAGCGACTGGTCTACGACCCGGCGCGCCGCTCGGCCCCCTCCTTCATCGCCCGCGCCACGCCCGCGGACCGGATCATTTCGGCCAACAGCTTCTCCAAGGCCTGGAGCATGACCGGCTGGCGCCTCGGCTGGCTCGTCGCCCCCGCCCCGCTCATGGACGATCTCGGCAAGCTCATCGAATACAACAATTCCTGCGTGCTGGAGCCGACGCAGCGCGCCGGCGCCGTGGCCCTCGCCGAGGGCGAGCCGGAGATCGCCCGGCTGCGCCAGCGCCTCGCCGCCAGCCGCCACAGCCTCGTTGCGGGATTGGCGATGCTGCCCGGCGTCGAGGCGCCGGACGCGGGCGGCGCCATGTATGTGTTCTTCCGCATTGCCGGACACAACGACAGCCTGGCGCTGGCGCGCCGTCTGGTCGCCGAGGCCGGGCTGGGGCTGGCGCCGGGCACCGCCTTCGGCCCCGAGGGCGAAGGCTGGCTGCGCTGGTGCCACGCCGTGGCGCCCGAGCGCATCGCGGCAGGCCTTGAGCGGCTCGCCGGCTTTCTCGCGCGCTGACGCCTTGCCTCAGCGCTGGTCGTTGTACGGCGCCTTGGTGCTGCCCACGAGGCGCGCCAGCTCGGAAAAGCTCGCCAGCTCGCCTTCGCCCGCCATGCGGTTGGCGAGCGCCAGGAGCCGCGCCGGAAACGCCGTAGCGTCGCGATTGGCCGGGCTCAGACCCTCGACCGCCCGGTCGTCGCCGATCGCCGTCTCCTCGGCGAGGCGCAGGGCGCGATCGACCTCGTCGCGGCTGAGCACCCCCTTTTCGACCAGCGCCTCGTTGAGTGCCGCCAGCACCAGATAAAGCCCTTCGAGCTGCAGATTGGCCGTGTTCATGATGCGCTCCCTGTGCGCGTGGCGCGCCGCGCGGGCCCGTAGCGGCACAATGGCCGGCGACCGCAAGGGTTGCCGACCGCCTGCCGCCGCTTGCCGCCGCCCGGCGCTTGGGCCTATTGAGAACCGATCGGCACGAAAGGGGCAAGACGATGGATGTTTCGAGCCTGGTGGCACGCGCGGTGGCCGGCATCGGCGCGACGATGATCCTGATGCGGCGCTGGAACACAGTGGACGGCGACAAGGCCGTCGGCGCCGCCCCCGCCATCCCCAGGGCCGTGCCGCAGGCCATCCCGACCCTCAAGATGCCCACCGCCGTGGGCTGGCAGGCCGGCCGCACGCCGGTGCCGGCGCCAGGCCTCAGGGTCAACGCCTTCGCCACCGGCCTCAGCCATCCACGCCAAGTGCTGGTGCTGCCCAATGGCGACGTGCTCGCCGCCGAGGCGCTGACGCTACCCGGCAAGCCGCGCACCGCCTTCGACTATGCGGTGACCGCCACCATGCGCCGGGCCGGCGCGGTGGGCGTGAGCCCCAACCGCATCACCCTGCTGCGCGACGCCGACGGCGACGGCGTGGCCGAGATCCGCGAAACCTTCCTCAGCGGCCTCAACCAGCCCTTCGGCATGGCGCTGGTCGGCACCACCCTCTATGTCGGCAACACTGACGGCGTCTTCGCCTTCCCCTACGAGCCGGGGGCGACGCGCATCACCGCGCCGGGGCGCCGGCTCACCACCTACAAGACCGACGGGCACTGGACGCGCAACCTCATCGTCGGCCCCGACGAAAAGACCCTCTATGTCGCCGTCGGCTCGCTCACCAACATCGCCGACCAGGGCTTCGAGGCCGAGGCGGGCCGCGCCTGCATCTACGCCATCGACCTCGCGACGGAGACGCAGCGGGTCTTCGCCGAGGGGCTGCGCAACCCGGTGGGCCTCGCCATCGAGCCGACCACCGGGGCGCTGTGGACGGTGGTCAACGAGCGCGACGGGCTGGGCGACGAGACGCCGCCCGACTATCTGACCTCGGTCACCGAGGGCGGCTTTTACGGCTGGCCCTATTCCTACTGGGGCGGCACGGTGGACGAGCGCGTGCCGCAGGACCCGGCCCGCGTCGCCAGTGCCCGCGCGCCCGATTTCGCGCTCGGCGGGCACACCGCCTCGCTCGGCCTCTGCTGGCTGCCGGACGGCACGCTCCCCGGCCGCGGGCCCGGCATGGCCATCGGCCAGCACGGCTCGTGGAACCGCTCGAAGCTGTCGGGCTACCGGCTGCTCTTCGTGCCCTTCGCCGACGGCAAGCCGTCCGGCCCGGCCGAGGACCTCTTGACCGGCTTCCTCTCCGAGGACGAGCGCTCCGCCTGGGGCCGGCCGGTGGGCACGGCGCGCGTCACCGACGGCAGCCTGCTCATGTGCGACGACGTCGGTGACGCGATCTGGCGCGTCACCGCCGCCTGAGCCAAAGGCCGGGCCGGTTCAGCGCGACACGGCGCGGCCGATGGCGATGATGATGCAGGCGCCGATGAAGCCCGCGATCAGATAGCCGATCCAGCCGGCGAACGAGATGCCGAAAAAGCCGAGCACGAGGCTCGCCAGCACCGCGCCGACGATGCCGAGTAGGATATTCATGAACAGGCCCGTGCCGGTGTTCATGAACTGCTTGGCGAGCCATCCGGCGATGCCGCCGATAATGATTGCCGCAAGCCAGCCAACGCCGTCGAACATCATCGCACTTCTCCTTGAGCCACGAAACGGGCCGACCAGCCTGCCACTTCGGCGGCAAAACGCAAGCCAAAACAACAGGCAAAGAAAAGGCCCGGAACGCTGTCCGGGCCTTTGACGCTTGACTCGGGAAAACCGCTTACACGGCGCCGCCCGTCCAGTGGAACAGCACGGCGAGCAGCAGCAGCGCCACGATGTTGGTGATCTTGATCATCGGGTTCACGGCGGGGCCCGCCGTGTCCTTGTAGGGGTCGCCGACGGTGTCGCCGGTGACCGACGCCTTGTGCGCCTCCGAGCCCTTCAAATGCTTGACGCCCTGGCTGTCGACGAAGCCATCCTCGAAGCTCTTCTTGGCGTTGTCCCAGGCGCCGCCCCCCGCCGTCATCGAGATGGCGACGAACAGGCCGGTGACGATGACGCCCATCAGCATGGCGCCGAGCGCCTGGAAGCCGGCGGCGGCGCCGCCGATCCAGTAGATGACGAAGAAGACGACGATCGGCGACAGGACCGGCAGCAGCGAGGGGACGATCATCTCCTTGATCGCCGCCTTGGTGAGGATGTCCACGGCGCGCGCATAGTCGGGCTTCGAGGTGCCCGCCATGATGCCCGAATTCTCCTTGAACTGCCGGCGCACCTCGATCACCACCGACTGCGCCGCCCGGCCCACCGCCGTCATCGACATGCCGCCGAAGAGGAAGGGCAAGAGGCCGCCGAACAGGAGGCCGACGACGACATAGGGGTCGGCCAGCGAGAAGCTGAGCCCGCCCAGCCCGGCGAAGATGCCGGTCGTCGCGTCGCGCGAATACTCGATGAGATCCTGCGTGTAGGCGGCGAACAGCACCAGCGCGCCGAGCCCGGCCGAGCCGATGGCATAGCCCTTGGTGACCGCCTTGGTGGTGTTGCCGACCGCATCGAGCGCATCGGTATTGTGCCGCACCGAGGCGTCGAGCCCGGCCATTTCGGCGATGCCGCCGGCATTGTCGGTGACCGGCCCGAAGGCGTCGAGGGCGACGATCATGCCGGCGAGAGCCAGCATGGTGGCCACCGCGAAGGCGATGCCGAACAGGCCCGCGAGGTTGTAGGTGACGATGATGCCGACAACGATCACCAGCGCCGGCAGGGCGGTCGCCTCGAGCGACACGGCGAGGCCCTGGATGACGTTGGTGCCGTGCCCGGTGATCGAGGCCTCGGCGATGGAGTTGACCGGCCGCTTGCCGGTGCCGGTGTAGTATTCGGTGATGATGATGATGAGGCCGGTGATGACGAGGCCGGCGACCCCGCACCAGAACAGCGACCACGGCGTGAACGCCTTGCCGCCCTCCGTGCCGAGCGCGGCGTTGAGGTCGCCGAACACCCACCACAGGACCGGCAGCAGCGCCACGAGCGACAGGATGCCGGTGGCGATGATGCCCTTGTAGAGCGCGCCCATGATGTTGTTGGAGGCGCCGAGCTTGACGAAATAGGTGCCGATGATCGAGGTCACGACGCACGCCCCGCCCACGGCGAGCGGCAGCACCATGCCGGCGAGCTTGAAGGCGTCGGGCAAAACGATCGCCGCCAGCACCATGGTGGCGACGGCGGTCACCACATAGGTCTCGAACAGATCGGCGGCCATGCCGGCGCAGTCGCCGACATTGTCGCCGACATTGTCGGCGATGGTCGCCGGGTTGCGCGGATCGTCCTCGGGGATGCCGGCTTCGACCTTGCCCACCATGTCGCCGCCCACATCGGCGCCCTTGGTGAAGATGCCGCCGCCCAGACGCGCGAAGATCGAGATCAGCGAGGCGCCGAAGCCGAGCGCCACCAGGGCGTCGATGACGGTGCGCGAGGTCGGCGCGAAGCCGAGGAACTCGGTGAGCACGATGAAGTAGAGCGCGACGCCCAGGAGGCCGAGGCCGGCGACGAGGAGGCCCGTCACGGCGCCCGACTTGAAGGCGAGGTCGAGCCCGCCGGCCAGCGACTTGGTGGCCGCCTGCGCGACGCGCACATTGGCGCGCACCGACACGTTCATGCCGATGAACCCGGCGGCGCCCGACAGCAGCGCGCCGATGAGGAAGCCGATCGCCGCGTAGCCGCCGAGCAGCCACCAGGCGAGCACGAAGATCACCACGCCGACGATGGCGATGGTGGTGTACTGGCGGCGCAGATACGCCGAGGCGCCCTCGCGCACGGCGGCGGAGATTTCCTGCATGCGCGCGGTGCCGGCATCGGCTGCGAGCAGCCCGCGCGTCGTGACGATGCCGTAGACGACGGACAACAGGCCCGCGACGACGATCGCCCAGAGTATCAAGGTCATGGAACAGTCCCTCAGGTTTCGACGACCCCTGGGACGTGCCAAGGCTTGTTGCCGGCCAGAACTCGCGCGGAACACCCGCCCCGCCCCAGGGGAAAGTGGCCTCGCTTCTGCCAAATCGGGCTCACCGATTCAACTCAATTCCGGCCCTTTTCGCGGATTTCCCGGCCCTTTGGCCCGCCAAGGGCGTCGATCCGCGCCCCGAGCACTGCCGCCTCGCCGGCAATGGCGAGGATTTTGAGCCGCCCCGTATCGCCCGCCGCGATGGTGATCGCCCCGCGCGGCACCCCGAGCGCCGCGGCGAGGAGCGCGATCACCGCCGCATTGGCGCGGCCCTTGTCGGGCACCGCCGCGACCCTGACGCGCAGCACCACGCGCCCGTCGGCCAGGGTTTCCGGCCCCTCGATAAGGTCGCGCCCGGCCTTGGGCGTCACCCTGAGGCCGAGGCGCACCCCGCCCTCGGCCGGGCGCCACACGCTCAATAGAGCCGGAGCAGGCGCGGCAGGTCGTTGGCGATGAAGCTTTGCAGAAAGAAGATGATGACGAAGACGACGATGGGGCTGAGGTCGAGCCCGCCCATCGGCGGGATGACGCGGCGGATGGGCCTCAGGATCGGCTCGGTGATCTGGTTCAGCACCCGCCACAGCCCGGCGACGAACTGGTTGCGCGTGTTGATGACGTTGAAGCTGATGAGCCAGCTCATGACGATCATCACCAGAAACACCCACCACACCAGCGTCAGCAGCATGGACAGGGTCGATAAAAGCGCGATCATGGACGTCCCCAGCACTCGGATTGGCCCTATCTAGGGGCTCGCGCCCGCCCCCGCAAGGCTCAGCCGGCGCCCCGGTGCGTCACGACCCGCCACAGATAGAGCCCGACGATGCCGCCGAGGACGACATAGGCGAGCGGATCGACGAAGCGCTCGACCAGCTCGTAATGCTCGGCCAGCCCGTAGCCGGCGCCCACGAGAATCGTGTTCCAGGCGAGAATGCCCGCCCCCGAGGCGAGCGCGAACCGCCCCGGCCCCATGCCCGCAAGGCCGGCCGGCACCGAGATCAGCGTGCGGATGATCGGCAGCAGCCGCCCGAAGGCCACCACCAGCCAGCCGAAGCGGTCGAACCAGCGATCGGCCCGCTCGACATCGGCGCGCGTCACCGTCAGCCAGCGCCCGTAGCGCTCGGCGAGCCAGAGGCAGCGCTCGAGCCCGAACAGCCGCCCCGCGAGATACCACGGGATCATGCCGAGGAGCGAGCCGAGCGAGGCGCTCAGCACCACCAGCACCGGATCGAGCGCGCCGCGCGCCGCGAGGTACCCCGCGAACGGGATGATGAGCTCGGACGGAATCGGCGGGAACACCGCTTCGAGCAGCATCAACAGCACGATGCCCGGATAGCCCAGCGCCTCGATGGTGCCCGTGATCCATGCCGACATGCGCCGACGCCTCCTCATGCGAACCGCCGGCTCCTAGCCGATTTGCGCCGGCCGGGCAAAAACCGCTTCGCGCCGGGCTGCGATGTGCTAGCAGAAGCGCCGGCGGCGCGCGGAGGATGAGGACGATGACCCTGACGGTGGACAAGGTGCTGGCCGAGGTGGGCACGGGCCCGTTCCAGCGCCGGCTGCTCGGCATTTTCGGCCTCGTCTGGGCCGCCGACGCCATGCAGGTGCTGGCCGTCGGCTTCACCGCCGCCTCGATCGCGGCGAGCTTTTCGCTCTCGGTTCCCGAAGCGCTGCAGACCGGCACCGTGTTCTTCCTCGGCATGCTGATCGGCGCCGCCGTGCTCGGCCGGCTGGCCGACAGCCTCGGCCGGCGCAACATCCTCATCGTCACCGTGGCGTGCGACGCCATCTTCGGGGCGCTGTCGGTCTTCGCCCCCGACTTCACCATGCTCCTGGTGCTGCGCTTTCTGACCGGCGCCGCCGTGGGCGGCACGCTGCCGGTCGATTACGCCATGATGGCCGAGTTCCTGCCGCCTAAACATCGCGGCCGCTGGCTGGTGATGCTCGAAGGCTTCTGGGCCGTCGGCACGGTGGTGGTGGCGCTCGCCGCCTGGATCACCTCGAGCCTCGGGGTCGCCGATGCCTGGCGCTGGATCTTCGCGGTGACGGCGCTGCCGGCGCTGATCGGCTTCGGGCTGCGCTTCCTCGTCCCCGAATCGCCGCTCTACCTGTTGCGCGAGGGCCGCGAGCCCGAGGCCCGCAGCGTGCTGAACCGCATGCTGCGCGCCAACGGCAGGCCCGAGATCGCCGCCGACACGCCGCTCGCCGCCACCGTCGCCGCCAAGGGGCTGGGCCTGTTCGCGCCCGAGATGCGGCGGCGCACGCTGATGATCCTTGTCTGCTGGTTCCTCGTCTCGGTGTCCTATTACGGCGTCTTCACCTGGCTGCCGGCGCGCCTCGCCGAGGACGGCTTCGGCTATGTGCGCGGCTATGGCTTCCTGCTGCTGACGGCGCTGGCGCAACTGCCCGGCTACGCGCTCGCCGCCTATGGCGTCGAAAAATGGGGGCGGCGGCCGACCCTGATCGGCTTCCTGCTTTTAAGCGCGCTGGGCTGCTTCGCCTTCGTCGTCGCCACCGACAGCCTCGTCATCGGCGGCTCGATCCTCGTCATGAGCTTTGCCCTGCTGGGTACCTGGGGGGCGCTCTACGCCTTCACGCCCGAGCTCTACCCGACCTCGAGCCGCGCCACCGCCATGGGCGCCGCCGGGGCGATGGCACGCCTCGGGGGCCTGCTCGCCCCCTCGGCCGTGGCGCTGCTCGCCGCACAGAACCTGAGCGCCGCCATCGGGCTCTTCGCGGCGCTACTGGTGCTCGGCGCCGGCGCCGCCTTCATGATCCGCGCCGAAACGCGCAGCGTCGCGCTGGCGTAAGGCTCAGCTCGCCTTGGCGGCGCGCATCTGCTTCTTGCGCTCGTTGGGGTCGAGCCAGATCTTGCGCAGCCTTATCGATCTGGGCGTCACCTCGACATATTCGTCGTCGGCGATATAGCCCAGCGACTGCTCGAGGCTGAGCTTCTTGGGCGGCGTCAGCCGCACTGCCTCGTCCTTGGAATGGGTGCGGATATTGGTGAGCTGCTTGCCCTTGACCGGATTCACCTCGAGATCGTTCTCGCGCGCATGCTCGCCGATGATCATGCCCTCATAGACCTCGACGCCGGGGTCGATCATCATCGGCCCGCGCTCCTCGAGGTTCCACAGCGCATAGGCGACGGCGACACCATTGGCGTTGGAGATCATCACCCCGGTGCGCCGCCCCGGCAGCGGCCCCTTATAGGGCTCGTAGGCGTGGAACAGCCGGTTGAAGATGGCCGTGCCGCGCGTGTCGCTCAAGAGCTCCGGCTGGTAGCCGATGAGCGAGCGGGTGGGGACGTGGAAGGTGAGGCGCGTACGCCCGGTGCCCGAGGGGCGCATGTCGACCAGCTCGCCTTTGCGCTCGGTGAGCTTTTGCACGACGATGCCCGAATGCTCGTCATCGACGTCGATGATGACTTCCTCGACCGGCTCCAGCCGCTGGCCGCCCTCGTCGCGATAGACGACCCGCGGCCGCCCGATGGTGAGCTCGAAGCCTTCGCGCCGCATGGTCTCGATCAGGACGGCGAGCTGCAATTCGCCGCGCCCGGCGACCTCGAAGCTGTCGGAATCGGTGCCCGCCGTGACGCGGATGGCGATATTGCCCTCGGCCTCGCGCATGAGCCGCTCGCGGATGACGCGCGACTGCACCTTGTCGCCCTCGCGCCCGGCCAGCGGCCCGTCATTGATGCGGAAGGTGACGGACAGCGTCGGCGGATCGATGGGCCGCGCCGGGATCGGCGCGCTCACCGCCGGCACCGCGATGGTATGGGCGACGGTGGTGTCGGCCAGCCCGGCGATGGCGACGATGTCGCCGGCCTCGCCCACCTCGATGGGCTGGCGTTCGAGGCCGCGGAAGGCCAGCACCTTGGAGACGCGGCCCTTTTCGACCTCATGGCCGTCGCGGTCGAGCGTGTGGATGGCGTCGCCCGCCCTGACCTGGCCCGAAAAGATGCGCCCGGTCAGCAGCCGCCCGAGGAACGGGTTGCGCTCGATGGTGGTGACCAGCATGCGGAACGGGCCGCTTTCGACGGTGGGCGCCGGCACATGCGCCACGACCTTGTCGAGCAGCGGCGCCATGTCCTCCTTGGGCCCCTCGGGCTCGGCCGCCATCCAGCCCTGCTTGCCCGACCCGTAGAGCACCGGGAAATCGAGCTGGTCGGGCGTCGCGTCGAGCGCGATGAACAGATCGAAGATCTCCTCGAGCACGTCGAGATGGCGCGCATCGGGCCGGTCGATCTTGTTGATGGCGACGATCGGCCTCAAACCCCGCGCCAGCGCCTTGGAGAGCACGAACTTGGTCTGCGGCATCGGCCCCTCGGCGGCATCGACGAGGATGACGACGCCATCGACCATGCTGAGGATGCGCTCCACCTCGCCGCCGAAATCGGCGTGGCCGGGGGTATCGACGATGTTGATGCGCGTGTCGCGCCACAGGACCGAGGTCACCTTGGCGAGGATGGTGATGCCGCGCTCGCGCTCGAGATCGTTGGAATCCATGGCGCGTTCCTCGACGCGCTGGTTGTCGCGGAAGGCGCCGGACTGGCGGAGCAGCACATCGACGAGGGTGGTCTTGCCATGATCGACATGGGCGATGATGGCGATATTGCGCAGGGACATCTGGGCGGGCCGGGCGGTTGCGATGAGCACCGAGCGGCCGTCACGGCCGACGCCTCACCGGGGAAACAGGAGCGCCAGCCCGCTTGAAGGCAGGCTGGCGCATATGTGGGGGCGCTTTACAGCAAGATGGCTGGCACGACAAGCGCCGCCGGCGGTGCCGGGGGCTCAGGAGGCGGCGCGCAGCCGCGGCCGGGCGTCGCCGGCGAGCAGGCTGAACACCTCGCCGGCCTCGCGCGGCGGCGAGAACAGGAAGCCCTGCACCTCGTCGCAGCCCTGCTCGCGCACGGCCCTGAGCTGCGCCTCGGTCTCCACCCCTTCGGCGATGGTCGCCATGCCCAGCGAATGGCCGAGCCCGATCACCGCCTTGATGATGGCGAGGCTGTCGCCGCGCCCCTCGAGATCGGCCATGAAGGAGCGGTCGATCTTGATCTTGTCGAAGGGGAAGGCGCGCAGATAGCTGAGCGAGGAATAGCCGGTGCCGAAATCGTCGAGCGAGATGCGGATGCCGACGGCACGCAGCCGGTGCAGCGTGTGCAGGGTGTGCTCGTCGTCGCTGAGCAGCAGCGACTCGGTGATTTCGAGCTCGAGCCGCGTCGGCGGCAGCCCGGTCTCGACCAGCAGCGCGTGGATGGTCTCGAACAGGCGCTTGTTCTTGAACTGCACCGCCGACAGGTTCACCGCGACGCGCGCCCCCGTCGGCCACATCGCCGCCGCGCTCATCGCCTCGCGCAGCACCCATTCGCCGATGGGCACGATGAGCCCGGTCTCCTCGGCGATGGGGATGAACTCGGCGGGCGGGATGTCGCGCCCCTGGTGGCGCCAGCGCAACAGCGCCTCGAGGCCGGTGACGCGGTTCTCCCTGAGCCCGACCAGCGGCTGGAAGACGACGCGCAACTCGCCCAGCTGCAGCGCCGCGCGCAGCCCGTTCTCGATGACGCGCCGCTTCTGGATCGCCGCGTCCATCTCCTTTTCGAAGAAATGATAGGTCGAGCGCCCCTCGGACTTGGCGCGGTAGAGCGCGAGGTCGGCGTTCTTCATCAGCACGTCCGTGGTCGCGCCGTCCTCGGGCGCCATGGCGATGCCGACGCTCGCCCCGCAACTGATCTGGTGGCCGTCGATGACGAAGGGCGTGCGCATGGTCCTGACGATCCGCTCGGCGATGGCGGCGGCGTCCGCCGCCCGCTCGACGGGCCGCAGCAGCAGCGTGAACTCGTCGCCGCCGAGCCGCGCCAGAACGTCGGTCTCGCGCGTCGTCCCCCACAGCCGCGCCGAGGCCTGCTTCAGCACCTTGTCGCCCACCGCGTGGCCGAGCGTGTCGTTGACCGACTTGAAATGGTCGAGGTCGATGCACAGCACCGCCGCCGTCTCGCCGCGCTCGATCGAGCCCTCGGTGCTCGCCATCTCCTCGAGGAACTGCGCGCGGTTGGGCAGCTCGGTCAAGGGATCGTGGCGCGCCAGGTGATGGATGCGCGCCTCCTGCTGGCGCTGCTCGGTGATGTCCTCGTGCGTCGACACGAACCCGCCATCCTTCATCGGATGGTGCTGCAACAGGATGGTGCGGTTGTCGAAGGTGAGGATGGCCTTGTCGTACTGGCCGCGCGCGATCACCTGGCGGCGCCATTTGATGTAGTCCTCGGGCGTCGCGATGCCGCTCGCCTGCATGCCGCCCTTGAACAGATGCGCGAGGATGGCGTCGATGGGCGTGCCCGGCTTCACCAGCGCTCCGTCCATGTTGTAGATGCGCGCATAGGGGGCGTTGCAGATGACCAGCCGCCCCCTGGGGTCGAACATGCACAGGCCCTGCGAGATGTTGTTGACCGCCGCGTCGAGCCTGATGTTCTGCCGCTCGAGCTCCTGGCGGCGGCGCTGCACCACCGCCGAGCGCGCCACCTCCTCGGTCACGTCCTCATGCGTCACCACCCAGCCGAGCCCGGCCGAATAGACATGGGCGGTCTCGATGGTGCGCCCGCCGGCCAGCGTCTCGCGCGTCTTGGCGCGCCCGCCGCCGCGATTGGCGCCGAGCTGCTTGCGGTAGGTGTCGAGGAACTGCGCCGCGCTCTCGCCCGGATGGTTGCCGAGCTCGACGCTGAGCGCCACCACTTCGGCGAGGCCGAGCCCCTTGCGGATGCGGTCGGCCGGAAACCGGTAGATGTCGAGATAATGCCGGTTCCACATCACCAGCCGGAAGCTGCGCGACCACACGCAAAAGCCATAGGGAATGCTTTCGAGCGCTGCATCGAGCAGCAGCGCGCTATCGCTATGGCGCCGTCGCACACTGTTCGCCCTTGCAGCCATCGTCCCCCGCCCCGACGCCGCCGAAAAGCTAGGCAGCCGCCGTTAAGATCGGCTTAAGCCGTGCAATCGATTACACCGCCCCCTCATTGCAGGCCGATCTTCATGAGGTCGATCTCCGCCTTGAGCCGCTGGATCTCGAGTTCGTAGAGCCGCGCGCAGTCGAGCCGTTTGGGCGCCGCCCCGAGCGGCACGATGATGCGGGCATAGCCGATGGCGCTCTGCCCGCCCGCATTGGCGCCCGGCCCGGCATAGCTGGTGAGGTCGCCCCCGGCGACGCCGAAATCGAGATAGCCGCCCGACGAGTTGATCGACTGGCTGCAGCGCACGCCTTCCGAGGTGGTGATCGCATCCTCGCCGCCCGGCCCGACCGGCGGCGACGGCAGCAGGATGCCGTCAGCGCCCAGCGCCGGCCATGCGGCCAGTGTAAGTGCCGCAAACACGCGGCAGAATCGGCCCTTCGACCTGTTTCGGCATGACGCAGACGCCAATTGTCCTCTCCTTGAGCACGGGATTTATGCGGAAGCTGACGATGACCGGCCGCGCCGCGCCGGGCGCGAGGCGGAACTCGGGCGCCGACACCGCCGCATCGCGGGCCGGCACCGCAAAACCGGGCTCCATCGCCACGACGATGAAGCTCATGCGCGTCTTGTAGGGATTGCCCACGGTGAGCCGGAATCCCTTGACGGCGCTCGGCGTCGCCCCGGCGTCGCGCATCGGCGACAGCGACTGCGCCGCGGCCGGACCGGCGGCGGCGAGGGCGCAAAGGATGGCAAGGATCAGCCCGCGCATGTCACCACCATGCGCGTGCGATAGGTGCCGCTGGCGAAGCCCTGCGACGAGGTGACGCGGTTGTCGAGCCGCAGCAGCACGGCGAGCGACAACAGGCCCGGCACCGTGAAACGCGTTGTCGCCGTGGTGTAGCCCTGGCTGACCCCGCCCAAGACGCCGCTGCCCGCATAGGCGACGGCGAGCTCCGCGCCGGCCGCGTCGAAGCCCGGCGGATAGCTCGCCCAGTGTGGCGGCTCGACGATGACATCGACGGCGCCGAGGCTGAGGTTGACGATGTTGAGGCTGGCGCCGGCCCCGCCGGCCTCGCTGCTCGCGAGCCTTTGCCCGTCGGCCGAGAGCGCCAGCGTGCCGCCGCCGCCCAGCGTCAGCGTGCAGCCGAGCGCCGGCGCCGCCGCGCCGAGGCCGAGCACCAGGGCGGCGGCGGCGCTTAGCTGCATGTCACCACCACCTTCATCCGGTAGTCGCCGGCGGCAAAACCGAGGCTGTTGGCGACCCGCGCATTCACCGCCATGAGGCTGAGCGGCAGGGTGGCGATGCTGCGCGAGGTCGGCGCCGTGGTATAGGCCTGCTCGGTGATGCCGACGCCGGGAAAGCCGTTATAGGCGACCTCGAAGGTCTCGGTGCCGGCGGCATAGTCCGGCGCCGTATCGACCCATACCGGCGGATCGAAGGTCAGCGTGTTGCTGCCCACCGACAACACGGTGAGCAGCGCCGGCAGGCCCGCCGCGCTCGACAGCCGCCCCTCGGGATCGAGCCCCAGCGTGCCCGGCGTCGAAAGGCCGAGCGTGCACACGCCGCTCAGCGTGCCCTCGAAGAGCACATCGGTAGCCGCCGCCGGCAGCCCCGCCGCAAGGGCGAGGCCAAGCACGGCAGCACAGGTGGACAAAGGCAGGCGACGCATCGGCAACTCCCGAAACCGGACCAATGCGGACAGTTTCGGCAGTCATGGTTAAGGCGCCTCAACCATTCGCCTAGGGGTCCCCGCGGAGCGGGGCTCTACTTACCTTTGAGCGCCGCGCGCCGCGCCGCATAGGTCTTGAGCCGCAGCCCGTTGAGCCGGATGAAGCCCTCGGCGTCGTGATGGTCATAGGCCACGGCGCCCTCCTCGAAGGTGACGAGGTCCTGCGAATAGAGCGAGGCGGGCGACGAGCGCGCGATGACGGTAGCCGAGCCCTTGTAGAGCTTCACCGTCACCTCGCCGCTCACATAGCGCTGCGTGTGGTCGATCGCCGCCTGCAGCATCTCGCGCTCGGGGGAATACCAGAAGCCGTTATAGATGAGCTCGGCATAGCGCGGCATCAGCTCGTCCTTCAGATGCGCCTCGCCGCGATCGAGCGTTATCGATTCGATGCCGCGATGCGCCACGAGCAGGATGGTGCCGCCCGGCGTCTCGTAGAGCCCGCGGCTCTTCATGCCGACGAAGCGGTTCTCGACGAGGTCGAGCCGGCCGATGCCGTGCCGGCCGCCCAATTCGTTGAGCTTCGTCAGGAGCGCCGCCGGCGACAGCGCCTCGCCATTGACGCTCACCGCATCGCCCTGCGAAAAGCCGATGGTGATGATCTCGGGCGTATCGGGGGCCCGCTCGGGATCGACGGTGCGCTGCGCCACGTAATCGGGCGCCGGCACCGCCGGGTCCTCGAGCACCATGCCCTCCGACGAGGTGTGCAAGAGGTTGGCATCGACCGAGAAGGGCGCCTCGCCGCGCTTGTCCTTGGCGATCGGGATCTGGTGCTTTTCGGCATAGTCGAGCAATTGCGTGCGGCTGCGCAGATGCCAGTCGCGCCACGGCGCGATGACCTTGAGGTCGGGCGCCAGCGCATTGGCGGTGAGCTCGAACCGCACCTGGTCGTTGCCCTTGCCGGTGGCGCCATGGGCGATGGCGTCGGCTCCGGTCTCTTCGGCGATCTCGACGAGGTGCTTGGCGATCACCGGCCGGGCGATCGAGGTGCCGAGCAGATACTGGCCCTCATAGACGGTGTTGGCGCGGAACATCGGGAACACGAAGTCGCGCACGAATTCCTCGCGCAGATCGACGATGCGGATGTCCTTGATGCCGAACATCTCGGCCTTCTTGCGCGCCGGCTCGAGCTCGCCGCCCTGGCCGAGGTCGGCGGTGAAGGTCACCACCTCGCACCGATAGGTCTCCTGCAGCCATTTGAGCATGATGGAGGTGTCGAGGCCGCCCGAATAGGCGAGGACGATTTTCTTGATGTCTGTGGTCATGACGCGCCCGGTTGCGGGCCCGCTGGCCCTGAAGCGCGCGCACCCTAGTCAAGCCGCCGCGCCCGTGCAATGACAGGTTTCGCCAGACCTTGCCGGAGCCCTTCGGTGCCCGCCTTCCTGCCCGACCTCGCCACCATCCTCGCCTTCGCCGTCGCCGCCTTCGCGCTGGCGGTGACGCCGGGCCCCGACATGGCGCTGTTCGTGTCGCGCGCCATCAGCTACGGGCGGGCCCAGGCCTTCGCCACCATGGCCGGGGCGCTGAGCGGCATCGCCGTGCACACGACGCTCGTCGCCTTCGGCATCTCGGCGCTGATCGTCGCCGCGCCGACCGCCTTCCTCGTCCTCAAGCTCGCCGGCGCCCTCTACCTGCTGTGGCTCGCCATCCAGGCGCTGCGCGCCGGCGGCGGCGTGCTCGACACCGAGGTGAAGCCGGGCGCGCCGAGCCTGTGGCAGAGCTATCTCACCGGGCTCGGCATCAACCTCACAAACCCCAAGGTGGTGCTGTTCTTCATCACCTTCCTGCCGCAGTTCGTCTCGACCGACGATCAGGCGGCGACCGGCAAGCTGCTGTTTCTCGGCGCCGAGTTCGTCGTCATCGCGCTGCCCGTGGTGATCGTCATCGTGCTCGCCGCGCACTGGCTGACCCGCACCCTGCGCGACAGCAAATGGTTCGCCCGCGCCCTCAACTGGAGCTTTGCGGCGGTCTTTGCCAGCTTCGCCGCGGTCATCCTGACGGCGCAGGCGCGCCATTGAGGCGCAACCCTCCCGCCCCTGCCGAGTTGGGCAGGGGAAAGGAGCCCGCCATGAAACCCATGCAAGGCAGCGCCTTCGGCGTCGTCATCGGCGTCGGCGGCGCCTTCGCCATCATGGCCTGGTACGACGACAATCCGTGGCTCGCGGCGGTGCTGGCGGTCGCAACGATCGGTGCAGCGCTCGTCACCTATTGGCGCTATGACAGGCCGGCGCGCCGCGGACCAGGGGGGACCGACGCGCCCTGAGCGGCCGCCCCCCGCCGGAGCCCGGCCATGAACTACCGCCATGCCTTCCATGCCGGCAATTTCGCCGACGTGATGAAGCACGCCGTGCTGGCCCGGCTCATCACCTATCTGCAGCGCAAGCCCGCCGCCTTCCGCGTCATCGACACCCATGCCGGCAGCGGGCGCTATGCGCTGACCGGCGAGGAGGCGCGGCGCAGCCCCGAATGGCGGGAGGGGATCGTGAGGCTCCGCGCCGCGACCCTCCCCGCCCGCGCTGCCGAGCTGCTCGCGCCCTATCTCGATGTTGTTGCCGCCGAGAACCCCAACGGCACGCTGGCGCGCTATCCCGGCTCGCCCCTCATCACGCGCAAATTGCTGCGCCCGCAGGACCGGCTGAGCGCGCTGGAGCTGCATCCCAAGGATGCCATAACGCTCGGCGCCCTGTTCGCCGGCGACGTGCAGGTGCGCGTCACGGCGCTCGATGGCTGGCTCGCCCTCAACGCCTATCTGCCGCCCAAGGAGCGGCGCGGGCTGGTGCTGGTCGATCCGCCCTTCGAGGCGCCGGGCGAATGGCAGCGCCTCGTCGAGGGGCTGGCCAGGGCCCACCGCAAATGGGCGACGGGGCTCTACATGCTGTGGTATCCGCTCAAGGCGCCGCGCGAGGTCAACGCCTTCGTCACCGACCTCAAGGCCACCGGCATCGCCCGGCTGCTGCGCGCCGAGCTGCTGGTCGAGCCCCCGCTCGCCGGGCGCTTCTACGGCTCGGGCCTCATCCTCGTGAACCCGCCCTTCGTGCTCGAGGACGAATTGCGCGTGCTGCTGCCGGCGCTGGTCAAGGTGCTGGGCCGCGACGGCGCCAGCCACCGCCTCGACTGGCTGCGCAAGGAGAGCTAGCCGATCTCGGCGACGAGCGGCACCACGGCGGCGATGTCGGTGAGGCGGCGGAAGCGCGTGCCGGCGCGCGGGTCGTCGGCGAGGTCGAGCGTCCACACATGCTCGGACGGGATGTGGATGCCCCAGGCGCCGGCGGCGATGGCCGGCACCACGTCGGCACGCATCGAATTGCCGATCATCATGGCGCGCGCCGGCCCGTCGCCATGGCGCGTGAAGATGCGCTCATAGACCGGCCGCGTCTTGTCCGAGACGATCTCGATCTCGTCGAAAAAGCCGATGAGCCCGGAGGCCGCGAGCTTGCGCTCCTGATCGACGAGGTCGCCGCGGGTGACGACCACCAGCCGATGCGTGGCCTTGAGCGTGTCGAGCGTCTCGCCCACGCCGGGGAACGGATCGACCGGATGCACCAGCATCTCGCGCCCGAGCGCGACGATCTCGCCGATCACCGCCGCCGGCACGCTGCTGCTGGTCAAGGCGATGGCGGCCTCGACCATCGACAGGGTGAAGCTTTTGATGCCGAAGCCGTACTGGGCGACATTGGCGATCTCGGTGTCGTGCAGCACCTGCTCGGCCCGCGCCGGCTCGGCATGGGGGCCGAGCAACTCGACGAAGCGCGCCTTGGCGGCGACGAAATAGCGCTCGTGGTGCCACAGCGTGTCGTCGGCATCGAAGCCGATCACCGTCAGCTCAGCCACGCGCCAGCGCCTCGCGCTCGGCCTTCTTCAGCCGCTCGGTCTCCGACTTGAGCTGGCCGCAGGCCGCGAAGATGTCGCGCCCGCGCGGCGTGCGCACCGGGCTCGCATAGCCGGCGCGGTTGACGATGTCGGCGAATTTCTCGATGCGCGCCGAGCTCGAGCACGCATAATTGGTGCCCGGCCACGGATTGAACGGGATGAGGTTGATCTTGGCCGGGATGCCGGCCAGGAGCCGCACCAGCTCGCGCGCATCGGCGTCGGAATCGTTGATGTCTTGGAGCATCACATATTCGAAGGTGACGCGGCGGGCATTGGAGAGGCCCGGATAGGCGCGCACCGCCTGGAGCAAGTCCTTGAGCGGCCATTTCTTGTTGATCGGCACCAGCATGTCGCGCAGATCGTCGCGCACCGCATGCAGCGAAATCGCCAGCATGACGCCGATCTCGCGCCCGGTCGGCTCGATATAGGGCACGACCCCCGAGGTCGAGAGCGTGATGCGGCGCTTCGATAGCGAGATGCCGTCCTCGGCCGCGGCGATGGTGAGCGCCTGCTTGACGTTCTCGTAATTGTAGAGCGGCTCGCCCATGCCCATCATCACCACATTGGTGATGGCGCGGGTATCGCCCGCCGGCACCAGCCCGCCATCGTCCGGCCGCCTGCCGCCGGGAAAATCCCCCAGTCGCTCGCGCGCCATGAGGATCTGGCCGAGGATTTCGCCGGCCGTGAGGTTGCGCACCAGCGTCTGCGTGCCGGTGTGGCAGAACGAGCAGGTGAGCGTGCAGCCCACCTGCGAGGAGACGCACAGCGTCCCGCGGTCGGCCTCGGGGATGTAGACGGTCTCGATCTCGACCGGCGGCAGGTGCGGTGCCTCGGGGTCGCGGAAGCGGAACAGCCATTTGCGCGTGCCATCGACCGACACCTGCTCGGAAACGATCTCGGGCCGGTCGAGCAGGAAGGCGTCGCCCAGCGCCTGGCGCACGCCCTTGCCGATATTGCTCATCCGCGCAAAATCGGTGACGCCATTGACGTAGATCCAGTTCCACAGCTGGCTGGCGCGTAGCCGGCTCTCGCGCGCGTCGAGCCCGATCTCGCCCAGCGCCGCGCTGAGCGCCGGCTTGTCGAGCCCGACGAGCGAGCGCCGCCGCGCCGGGGCGGCGCGGGCGCTGTGGCTCGCATGGTCGAGGTCGAGGGCGATGCTCATGGCAGATCCGGGGGTAGGGCGCCGGCCCATATCATAGCGCGTTTCGCCCTGCCAAGGCGGCAAACGTGCAAGCCGCCCCTGCGCGCCCCGGTCAGCAGCCGGCAATGGCGCGGCTCGCGGCGGTGGCGCCGGCGAGCGAGAAGGTCTCGGTGACGAGGATGCCCTTGTCGGTGGTGCCCTCGACGGTGAGGGTCGCCCCGGCCCGGATGACGCCGGCGAGGGTATCGGTCTGGCTCACATCGGCGAGCCAGGCGGCGTCCTTCTGGGTGAACAGCTCGAAGCTGTTCTTGCCCACGGTCAGCCGCGCCGGCTGGTCGGGCGCGAAAGCGAAGCCGGCGACGAGGTTGAGCTCGTTGCTGAGCCCCTCGGCCGGCCGGTTGGTGAGATAGAGATAGGCCTGCGTGTAGCCGTCCACCGGCGGCGTGACGTCGGTCGGCTTGCTCATGGCGAAGCACACCTGCCCGGTGCCCTCGCTGGCCGAATAGGCCGCCCAGTCGCGGAACTCGCCCAGCGCCTGCACCGACTGCGCCGCCGCCGTGCCGGTGCCGCAGACGAGGACGGCGAGCGCCGCCAGCGCCCTTACGGACATGCCTTGTCGATGGCTTCCATCGCCTTGGTGACGCCCGCGAGCGAATAGGTGTCGGTGGTCTGCGTGCCGCGCGCCGAGGTGCCCTGCACCACCAGCTTGGCGCCGGCCTTGAGCGCCGCGACGAACCCCGCCTCGTCATTGATCGAGGACAGCCACGCCGCCTCGGAATCGGTGATCGGGGTCGCCGGATCGTCGGGGATCGACTTCATCGGATAGGCCTTGCCGTCCACCACGGCGCGGTGGAAGAAGCTGTCGGTGGTCGGCTGCATCGGGTAGCCGACCAGCGTCTGCACCTCGTTGCGCACCTTGCGGAACACCGTCTTGCCGCTCGTGTCCTTGGCCAGCGTGCCGTCGTCATTGACCGCCGGCGCCCTGTCGCGGTGGATGACGAGGAAATGCGGCGGGTCGCGGTTGATCGGCTTGCCGCCCACTTCCTTGGGCTGGCTGTCCTCGGGCGAGGCCGAGATGTAGCAGATGGGGCCGTTCTCGTCGGCCCCCTTCCACGCCGTCCAGGCGTTGAAGGTGCCGAGCTCGGCGGGCGCGGACTGGGCCAGGGCTGGCGCGCCGAGCGCCCCGACGAGAGCACTGGCCATCAAGCCGGAAAGCATCCGGCGCCGCATCGCTGTCATGTCCCCAGACCCCTGCACGAAAAGCTGCCCGACGGTGGTCGCCTAGGCTAGGACGCTATGGTTACCAAGCCGTCAAAGCCCCGGTGCCGATTGCGCGCACTCCACAATATCGGCAATCTTGTCGGCAATTTGACGCTGGATTCAGTGGGATTTGTGTGGCCTTGCAAGGGTTAACGCCGGGTTGACGCCACCCCCCTTCAGGCCGCCAGCATGTAGCTCTGCTCGACCAGATAGGGCCCGCCGCCCACCGACGCCCGCGACGAGAACAACACGAAGCGCCGCACGGTGAAGTCGAGCGGCGTGAACTGGCCGGCCTGGTGGATGAAATCGGCCACCTCGGCGGCCGCCACGCCCCTGAGCCGCGCCAGCGACACATGCGGCACGAAGCGCCGCCCCTCGGGCTCGAGCCCGACGCGGCGCAGCACCCGTTCGTGGCTGGCCTGCAACTGCTGCAGCGCCGCGTTGTTCTCGACCCCGGCATAGAGCGCCCGCGGCTTGTCGCCGCCGAAGCTGCCCAGATGCGACAGCCGGATGCGAAAGCTTTCCGCCGTGCCCAGCCGGTCGAGCTCCGAGCTCACCTCGTCGGCGACGTGATTGTCGACATCGCCGATGAAGCGCAACGTGATGTGGTAGTTCTCGGGATCGATCCAGCGGGCCCCCGCGAGCCCGCCGCGCTTCAGCGACAGAGCGAGCTGCACGTCATAGGGGACTTCGAGGCCGGTAAAGAGCCTGGGCAACGCCGTCTCCTGTCGTCCGCCGATTCGAACCGACCGGCATCGGGCGAGCCTAGCATAGCCCGCCTTCGTCGCAAGCGCGTGACAGCCCCTAAAGCAACCGCGCTAAGCTGTTGGCCGCCAATTCCATTACAGTTTGGTGAGGCGGTGCCGCGGGCCTTGTATTGGCGGCCTTCGCCCTCCATATTCGCCCGCAAAGGCCCGCCTCCGGGCCGCCTGTCCACAAGGGGAACGCTATGGCTGAATTCGAACGTCCGACAGTCGCCGCCCGGGCCGATGCAGGCCTTGCGATCGACGAGGGCCTCCGCGCCTACATGCTCAAGGTCTACAACTACATGGGCTTCGGCCTCGTGGTGACCGGCCTTGTCGCCTACTTCACCTACACCATGGCCTTCATCGAGGAGGGTGGCCGCATCGTCGGCGTCACCGGGCTCGGCGAGGCGCTCTACGGCTCGCCGCTGCAGTTCGTCGTGATGCTGGCGCCGCTCGCTTTCGTGCTGGTGCTGAGCTTCGGCATCAACAAGCTGTCCGTCGGCACCACGCAGATCCTGTTCTGGGTGTTCTCGGCGGTGATGGGCTTGTCGCTGGCCTCGATCTTCGCCGTCTATACCGGCGGCTCGATCGCCAAGGTGTTCTTCATCTCGGCGGCCATGTTCGGCGGCATGAGCCTTTACGGCTACACGACCAAGCGCGACCTCACCAGCATCGGCTCCTTCCTCGTCATGGGGCTGTTCGGGCTGATCATCGCCTCGATCGTCAACCTCATCTGGCCGTCGGGCGCGCTCGGCTTCGCCATCTCCATCCTCGGCGTCGTGATCTTCCTCGGGCTGACCGCCTGGGACACCCAGAAGATCAAGGAGAGCTACGATGTCGGCTTCGGCGCCGACGTGCTCGCCAAGGGCGCGGTGATGGGGGCGCTGAGCCTCTACCTCGACTTCCTCAACCTGTTCCTGATGCTGCTCCGCCTGTTCGGCCAGCAGCGCAACTGATCGCCGGCTGACGCCGGTTGGCACGAACGGGGCCGCGATCTAGAAAGGTCGCGGCCCTTCTTATTGCCGGTGCCTCATGTCCGACAGCCCGTCCGACGTCCTGATCCGCCCCTTCTCGCCCGCCGATGTGCCGGCGCTCACCCGCATCTACGCCCATTACGTCACCGACACGGTCATCACCTTCGAGACCGAGCCGCCGACGGAAGCCGACATGGCCGCCCGCTTCGCCGCCGTGCGCGACAAGGGCCATCCCCTGCTCGTCGCCGCGCGCGGCGCGACGCCCGTCGGCTACGCCTATGCCTCGACCTACCGGGAGCGCGCGGCCTATCGCTTCACCTGCGAGGATTCGATCTATCTCTCCCCCGACGCGGTGGGCCAGGGCCTCGGTACGCGCTTGCTCACCCGCCTCGTCGCCGATGCCCGCGCCGCCGGCCTCCGCCAGATGCTGGCGGTGATCACCGCCGAGCGCGCCAATTCCATACGCCTCCATGAAAAGCACGGCTTCCGCTTCGTCGGCCGCTACGAGGCTTTGGGCTACAAATTCGACCGCTGGCTCGACATCGTCCACATGCAGCGCGCGCTTTAGGGACTCTTGACGTGATATTTTTTGTACGTACATTAATAGGTGCTGGATGGACCCTTATGAATGGGACGAAGCCAAGAACGCCGCCAATCGGCTGAAGCACGGCGTCGGCTTCGAAGTCGTCTACGCCTTCGACTGGTCGAAAGCGGTTCACCAGATCGATGAGCGTTACGAATATGGAGAAATCCGCCGCTTGGCCTTCGGCCGCCTCGACGGTCTCGGCTACGCAATTGTCTTCGTCATCCGCGGCGAGAGGGTTCGGATCATCAGCGTCCGCCGCGCCCGAGATAAGGAGTTGAGCCTCTATGGTCTCTAGAAAACCACCACCGCCGCCCGACTTCGACGACTCCGCCCCGATCCTGACCGCCGAGGAAATCAAGGGTCTCCGCCCGGCACGCGAGGTATTCGAGGAACTCGGCATCCCCCTGCCGGTGCCGCGCGGGCGGCCCAGGGCGGCAACCACCAAACAGAAGGTGACCATCCGCATGGACCGCGAGGTGATCGCCCACTACCGGCAGGGCGGCCCCGGCTGGCAGACCCGCATGAACGACGTCCTCGCCCGCGAGATGCGCAAGGCGCGGGGCTGACGATCCGCCCTAGCGCACCAGCGTCAGCTCGAGCACCCGGAGCACGCTCGCCAGCTCGTGGCCGCGCTTCAGCACCCGGCCGTCCTGGCCCAGGACCAGATACTGGCCCTGCCTGAGCCTCAGGCGCGGGTTCTTCTCGATGACGTAGACGGGCCGCTCGGAGCTGCGCTTGTAGATCGAGAACAGCGCCCGGTCCTTGAGGAAATCCAGCGCATAGTCGCGCCATTCGCCGGAAGCGACCTTGCGTCCATAGACGTTGAGGATGGTGTTGAGCTCGCGCCGCTCGAAGCTCACATAGGGTTTTGCACGCGGCGTCGGCGCCGGCCCGGCCGGCGGGTTCAGGAATGCGACGAGTTCGCCAGACTGCTGCTCTGGGTCGGCCTCGGACAATCGACAGGTCCTCGTGACAGGCACTCATGATGCGGGCAAATGCCGGCCGGCGCAAGCCGCCTCGGCCCGTCGGCGCCGCGCCGGCAAGATTTCCCAAAGCCGCCACAATCTGTCCCCGCTTCGGCCCGAATGGGGCGGCATAAGATGACCATTGCCTCCAGCGAGCGGCACCGGGCTGACCGAGCCCCCAAACCATGATGCCCGGCGCCGCTCGCACCTCCATGCACAGTCAGTCAGACTCCCGCCTCCTTCGGCGGGAGTTCTGTTTTGAGGCCCTGGGCTGAGCTAGAGCTGGACGCTCGCCGCCCCGAGGATGGGGCCCGGCAGCCCGTCGCGGTCGGCCTGCACGAGGATCACCACGCCATTGCTGCCATCGGCGGTGAGCTCGGCGAGCGGCAGCTTGAGATGCGTGCCCGCGGCCGCGTCCCACATCCCCAGCATCTGCTTGCCGGTGACGATCTGGGTGTAGTCCACGACCTTGCCGGCGTTCTCGCCGCGCTCGATGGCGACGCGCGAGTGATCCTTGAAGGTGACCAGCCACACCATCGCCTCGGCCGTGTCCGCCCGCGCCCCGATGCTGACCTCGAGCATCTGCCGGTCGAGCCGGAGCGCCACCGGCAGCTCCAGCCGGGCGGCGGCGATGGCGCCCGTCACCTCGCCGTCGCGCGAGCCGACCACGCCCTTGGTGCCGTTGACGACGAGCTGCGGCGTATAGATGCGCGACGAGCCCCAGCTTTGCGCATAGGCGCGCTGGCGGTCGGAATTGGCCTTCGCCCCGAAGCTGTCGGGCCAGCCGATATAGTCCCAGTAATCGACGTGCCAGGCGAGCGCGATGAGGTCGTCCCGCTCGCCCAGCGCCGCGAACATGGCGTCGGCCTTGGGGCAGGACGAGCACCCCTGCGAGGTGAAGAGCTCGACCACGGCCTTGGGGTTGGCGCGGATTTCCGCCCCGCTCGCCGGCGCGACAACGAACAGGGCCGCGGCGGCCGCATAGGCGAAGGGCAAGGATCGCATGCCCGCTTTTGTACGGAAGCCCGGCGCCCGGCGCGAGTCACTTTGATGTGTGGGCGGCGCGACCTGTCGCCGCCCGTCCGGCGGCCGCCTCAGGCCGCGACCAGATTGCGCAGCACGTAGTGCAGGATCCCCCCGTGCCGGTAATAGTCGAGCTCGTTGACCGTATCGATGCGGCAGCGCGTCACCGCCTCGGCCACGCGCCCGTCCGGGTAGGCGATGCGCACCACGACCGACGAGCGCGGCGTCAGCGCCGCCAGCCCCGCGATGCTGATCGTCTCCGCCCCGGTCAGCCCCAGCGTCTGCCAGCTCTCGCCCTCGGCGAACTGCAGCGGCAAGACGCCCATGCCGATGAGGTTGGAGCGGTGGATGCGCTCGAAGCTTTGCGCCACCACGGCGCGCACGCCCAACAGACGCGTGCCCTTGGCCGCCCAGTCGCGCGACGAGCCGGTGCCGTATTCCTTGCCCGCGAAGATGACCAGCGGCGTGCCCGCCTGCTGATAGGCCATCGCCGCGTCGTAGATGGCCATCTGCGTGCCGTCCGGCCCCTTGGTGAAACCGCCTTCTACACCGGGCACCATCTGGTTCTTGATGCGGATATTGGCGAAGGTGCCGCGCATCATCACCTCGTGATTGCCGCGCCGCGAGCCGTAGGAGTTGAAGTCGCGCGGCGCCACCTGCCGCTCGACCAGATACTGGCCGGCCGGCGAATTCGGCTTGAACGAGCCGGCCGGCGAGATGTGGTCGGTGGTGATCGAATCGAGGAACAGCCCGAGGATGCGCGCCTCCGCAACGTCGGTGATCGGCTCGGGCGTCAGCGTCAGCCCCTCGAAATAGGGCGGGTTCTGCACATAGGTCGAAGCGGCGTTCCACTTGTAGGTCTCGCCGCCGTCGATGGCGATGGCCTGCCAGTTGGCGTCACCCTTGAACACGTCGGAATAGCGGCTGGTGAACATCTGCGGCGTGATGACCTTGCGCACCACCTCGGAGATTTCCGCGTTGGTCGGCCAGATGTCGCGCAGATAGACCGGCTTGCCGTCCTTTGACGTGCCGATGGGGTCGCTCGCCACATTGACCTTGAGCGAGCCGGCGATGGCATAGGCGACGACCAGCGGCGGCGAGGCGAGATAGTTGGCGCGCACGTCGGGGTTGACGCGCCCCTCGAAATTGCGGTTGCCCGACAGCACCGAGGCGGCGACGAGGTCGTTGGCGTTGATGCACTCCGAGATGGCGGCGGGCAGCGGCCCGGAATTGCCGATGCAGGTGGTGCAGCCATAGCCCACGAGGTTGAAGCCGAGCGCGTCGAGATCGTCCTGCAGCCCCGAGGCGGTGAGGTAGTCGGTGACCACCTGCGAGCCCGGCGCCAGCGACGTCTTGACCCACGGCTTGGCCGTGAGCCCCAGCGCCCGCGCCTTGCGCGCCACCAGCCCGGCCGCGATCAGCACCGAGGGGTTGGAGGTGTTGGTGCACGAGGTGATGGCGGCGATCACCACATGGCCGTCGTCGACGCAGAATTTTTCGCCATTGACCGGAAAGCCGTCCAGCGCCGCTTCCTCGGGGATGTCGTCCACCCCGGTCGCGCCCTCGTCGACGAAGCGGCTCTCGCCTACCGATTCGGGCAGCTTGGTGCGGTCCTTGCGGCCGCCGGCGATGTCCTTGAGCGCCTCGCGGAATTTCGGCGCCGCCTCGGCCAGCGACACGCGGTCCTGCGGCCGCTTCGGCCCGGCGATGGAGGGGACCACGGTGGCGAGGTCGAGCTCCAGCGTGTCGGTGAACACCGGATCGGGCGAGCCCGACGTGCGGAACATGCCCTGCGCCTCGCAATAGGCGCGCACCAGCTTGACGCGCTCGGGGTCGCGGCCCGAGGTCTCGAGATAGGCGAGGGTATCGGCATCGACCGGGAAGAACCCGCAGGTCGCGCCATATTCGGGCGCCATGTTGCCGATCGTCGCCTGGTCCTCGAGGCTCAGCGCGTCGAGCCCCGGCCCGTAGAACTCGACGAACTTACCGACCACGCCCTTCTTCCTCAGCATCTCGGTGACGGTGAGCACGAGGTCGGTGGCGGTGATGCCCTCGTTGATCTTGCCGGAAAGCTTGAAGCCCACGACTTCGGGAATGAGCATGGTGATCGGCTGGCCCAGCATCGCCGCCTCGGCCTCGATGCCGCCGACGCCCCAGCCCAGGACGCTGAGGCCGTTGACCATCGTCGTGTGCGAATCGGTGCCGACCAGCGTGTCGGGATAGGCGATGGTCTCGCCCGTCTCGGAATCGGTGCGCGTCCACACCGTCTGCGCCAGATATTCGAGGTTGACCTGGTGGCAGATGCCGGTGCCCGGCGGCACCACGCGGAAATTGTCGAACGCCTTCTGGCCCCAGCGCAGGAACTCGTAGCGCTCGCCATTGCGCTGGTATTCGAGCTCGACATTGCGCTGGAAGCTGAGCGCCGTGCCGAAGCTGTCGACCATCACCGAATGGTCGATGACCAGATCGACCGGCACCAGCGGGTTGATCTTCTGCGGGTCGGCGCCGAGCGCTGCAGTGGCGTCGCGCATGGCGGCGAGATCGACCACCGCCGGCACGCCGGTGAAGTCCTGCATCAAGACGCGCGCCGGCCGGTAGGCGATCTCGTGGTCGGAGACGCGCGTCTCGAGCCATTGCGCCACCGCCAATATGTCGGCCTTGGTCACCGTCACCCCATCCTCGCAGCGCAGGAGATTCTCGAGCACCACCTTCATCGCGTGCGGCAGCTTCGAGATGCCCTTGAGCCCGTGCGTCTCGGCCAGCGGCAGCGAGAAATAGGTGTAGGTCCTGTCCCCGACCGTGAGCGTGGTCTTGGACTTGAAGCTGTCGAGCGATTGGGTCACGGGTCCGCCTTTGCGAAGGGGTTTGCAGGCAGCGAGGGCGGTTCCGACGCTGCTTGGACCGCACCGGGACCGGACGCCAGTCTGGAATGAATCCAGACTTCGGGGGCCTTATAGTCAATCAACTTGCCGCTTGCCAGCCTCCCCGAAGGTTGAAATAGGCATCGGCCATGAGCCCGCCGCCGCCGCTACTCGCCGCCCACGCGCTCGCGCTGTCGCGCGGCGGCAAGGAGCTCGTTGCCGGCCTCTCCTTTGCCGTCGGCGCCGGCGAGCTGCTGGTGCTGCGCGGGCCGAACGGCGCCGGCAAGTCGAGCCTGCTGCTCGCCCTCGCCGGCATCCTCACCCCCGCCTCCGGCACCATCGTCCGCCCCGAGACGCCGCCGCACCTGCTCGCCCACGCCGCCGGGGTCAAGGCGCGCCTGACCCTGGCCGAGAACCTCGCCTTCTGGCGCGCCCTCAACGGGCCGACCGGCCTCGCGCCCGCAGCGGCGCTGGAGCGGGTCGGGCTCGGCGGTCTCGGCGGCCTCGAGGCCGGGCATCTGAGCGCCGGCCAGGCGCGGCGGCTGGCGCTGGGGCGCCTCATCGTCAGCGACCGCCCGCTCTGGCTGCTCGACGAGCCGCTGGCGGCGCTCGATGCGGCCGGCGCGGCGCTGGTCGGCCGCCTGCTGGGCGAGCGCCTCGCGACCGGCGGCGCCGTCGTCGCCGCCACCCATGACGACATCCCCGTTGCCGCCGGCATCCCGACCACGACGCTCCGGCTGGGGGCGGCGCCATGACCGCCTTTGTCGCCATCATCGCCCGCGATTTGCGCCTCGCCGCCCGGCTCGGCGGCGACGTGCTGACGCTGGTGCTGTTCTTCGTCATGGTCGGCGCGGTCGTGCCCTTCGCCATCGGCCCCGACAAGCCGGTGCTGGCCCGCCTCGCCCCGGCCATCGTGTGGATCGCGGCGTTCCTCGCCATGCTGCTCGGGCTCGACCGGCTGTTCCGCGCCGACGCCGACGACGGCTCGCTGCTCGTCCTGCGGCACGCCAGCCTGCCGCTCGCCGCCATCGTCGCCGCCAAGCTCGTCGCCCACTGGCTGCTGACGGCGCTGCCGCTACTCGTCGCCACCCCCATCCTCGCCCTGCTGCTCGGCATGGACGGCACGGCCTGGCGCGGCACCGTGCTGGCCCTCGCCGCCGGCACGCCGGCGCTCAGCGCCTTCGGCACCATCGGCGCGGCCGCCACCGTGTCGCTCAGGCGCGGGGGCCTGCTCGCCCCCGTCCTCATCCTGCCGCTGGCCCTGCCGGTCCTGATCTTCGGCGTCGGCGCCAGCGCGGCGGCGCCCGGCGCCAGCGCCGCAATCCTGTTCCTTTGTGCCCTTAGCCTCGTGAGCGTCGCCTTTTCTCCCTTCGCCGCGGCTCTCGCGCTGCGGCTCAGTGAGGACTAAAAGACCGGGGCGCCCTCCCCGCCGGACCTGACCGATGACCGCCGAAATCCCCGCTCCCAAAACCAACTGGTTCGCCCGCCTCGCCCATCCCGGCACCTTCATGGCCTGGAGCCGGCCGCTCGTCGCCCCGCTGGCGCTCGTCACCGCCCTCGCCATGGCGGTGGGGCTGTGGTTCGCCTTCTTCGGCTCGCCCGCCGACTACCAGATGGGCGACACGGTGCGCATCATGTACATCCATGTGCCCACCGCCTGGCTCAGCCAGCTCGTCTATGGCGTGATGGCCGTCGCCGCCTTCGGCTCGCTGGTCTGGCGGCATCCGCTCGCCGACGTCGCCGCCCGCGCCGCCGCCCCGCTCGGCGCCGCCTTCACGGCGCTGGCCCTCTATACCGGGGCGCTGTGGGGCCGGCCGACCTGGGGCACTTTCTGGGAATGGGACGGGCGCATGACCTCGACCCTCATCCTGCTCTTCATCTATCTGGGCATCATCGCGCTCTGGCGCGCCTTCGACGATCAGGGCCGCGCCGCCCGCATCGTCGCCGTGGTGACGCTGGTCGGCGCGCTCGACATTCCGGTGATCCGCTTTTCGGTCGATTGGTGGAACACGCTGCACCAGCCGGCCAGCGTCCTCGTCGAGGGCGGCCCGCACATGCCGCCCGAGATCCTGACGCCGCTGCTCGTCATGGTCGGCGCCTTCACCCTGCTCTATGCGAGCTTGCAGATCGTCGCCATGCGCACCGAGATCCTCAAGCGCCGCGCCGAGGCGCTGAGCCGGCAGGCGGCGCAGGGAGCCCGCCCATGATCGACCTCGGCCAGCATGCCGAATTCATCGTCGCCGCCTATCTCGGCGTCGCCGCGTTGGTCCTCGCGCTCATCTTGTGGGTGGCGCTCGCCGCGCGCCGCGTCAGGGCCCGGCTCGCCGCGCTCGAGGCGGCGGGCCTGCGCCGGCGCTCGGACCGGCCGGCGCCGTGAGCCCGCCTCTCCGCCTCGCCCTCGCGCTCGTCCCGCTGCTGCTGTTGGTGGGGCTGGTCGTCGTCTTCGCCACCAGCATGGAGCGTGATCCCTCGCTGATCCGCTCGGTGCTGATCGACAAGCCGGTCCCCGATGTCGCCCTGCCCGCCGTGCCGGAGCTGGGCGTCCCCGGCTTCGCGGCCGCCGACCTCCGGGGCGAGGTGACGGTGGTCAATGTCTTCGCCAGCTGGTGCATCCCGTGCCGCGACGAGCACCCGGTGCTGCTGGCGCTGCGCCAGCAGGCCGGCGTGCGCCTCTTCGGCATCAACCAGAAGGACGCGCCCGAGAACGCCCGCGGCTTCCTTGCCGCGCTCGGCAACCCCTATGACGCCGTCGGCGCCGACGCCAATGGCCGCGCCTCCATCGACTGGGGCGTCTATGGCGTGCCCGAGACCTTTGTCGTCGATGCGACGGGCGTCATCCGCTTCAAGCATGTCGGCCCGCTCTCGATGAACGATCTCGCCGCCGAGATGCTGCCCGCCATCGCGCGCGCCCGCGCCGGCGGCTAGGGCAAGGGGTCGATCGGCGTCACCGCCTCGACCGGCTTGATGCGCTCCTCGGCATAGCGGTTGAGCACGGGCAGCTGGAAGGCGGCGAAGATCACCGTCAGCGGCATGTTGGCCCACACCTTGAACGCCACCCAGAAATCCGTGCTCTGGGTGCGCCACACCACCTCGTTGACCACCGCGAGGGCGAAGAAGAACAGCCCCCAGCGCCAGGTGAGGATGGTCCAGCCCTTGGGCTTGAGCTTGTAGACGTCGCCGAACACGTAGCGCAGCAGCGACTGCCCGAAGACCAGCCCGCCCAGGAGCACGCTGCCGAACATGGCGTTGATGATGGTCGGCTTGAGCTTGATGAAGGTGTCGTCGTGGAAATAGAGCGTCAGCCCGCCGAAGATCAGCACCAGCACGCCCGTCACCAGCGGCATCACCGCGATGCGCTTGAGCAGCACCCAGCTCAGCGCCAGCGCCACCACCATCGCCGCCATGAACCACGCCGTGCCCACGAAGATGTCGGCCCGCGCATTGACGAGAAAGAAGACGACCAGCGGCCCGATCTCGAGCGCCAGCTTGATGAGCTGCGGCCTGAGTTCGTCCCAGCGGATGTCGTCGCCGCCCTTGTCGGTCATGGCGCACCTCCTACGATGGCGCGGGCGAAATCACCCGCCGCAAAGGGTTCGAGATTGTCCACGCCCTCGCCGACGCCGATGAAATGCACCGGAAGGCCATATTTTCGCGCAATGGCGACGAGAATTCCGCCGCGCGCCGTGCCGTCGAGCTTGGTCATCACCAGCCCGGTGACGCCCGCCCGCTGGCCGAAGATCTCGACCTGGTTGAGCGCATTCTGCCCTGTCGTCGCGTCCAGCGTCAAAAGCGTCGCATGCGGCGCCTCGGGATCGACCTTCTTGATGACGCGGATGATCTTTTCGAGCTCGCCCATCAATTCGTCGCGGTTCTGCAGCCGCCCCGCCGTGTCGATGAGCAGGATCTCGGCCCCGGCGTCGCGCGCCTCGCGCATGGCATCGAAGGCCAGCGCCGAGGCGTCTGAGCCGGCGGCGCGGGCGACGACCGGCGCCCCCGTGCGCTTGCCCCACACCTGCAATTGCTCGATGGCGGCGGCGCGGAACGTGTCGCCCGCCGCCAGCATCACCGAGCGCCCTTCCGCCCGGTAAAGGCTCGCGAGCTTGCCGATGGTCGTCGTCTTGCCCGAGCCGTTGACCCCGACCATGAGGATGACGAAGGGCGTCTTGCTCCCGTCGATCGTGAGCGGCCGCGCCACCGGGGCGAGCACCGCCTCGACCTCGGCGGCGAGCACGGCGCGCACCTCGCCGGGGTCGATATCGCGCTCGAAGCGCTCGCGGCGCAGCACCGCGGTGACGTTGGCGGCGGTATCGAGCCCGAAATCGGCCTGGATCAGCACGTCCTCGAGCTCGTCCAGCATGGCCTGGTCGAGCTTCTTCTTGGTGAACACCGCCGCGAGGCCGCCGCTGAGCTGGTCCGAGGAGCGCTTGAGCCCGCCCGCCAGCCGTTGCAGCCAGCCCGTGCCAGCCGGCGCCGCCGCCGGCGGCAGCGTCTCCGGCGGGCCGGGGCTGTCGGGCGCCTCGGCAGCCGGCGCGGCCTTGCCGAACAGGCGGTTGAAAAGGGTGGGCTTGTCGGCCATCAGGCGGCAGTCCTTATCGCTTCGCCGGCAAGACCCGTCGCGGTCCGGCCGGTGACCCTGACGGCGATGAGCGCCCCCGCCTCCTGCCCCGCCACCGCGATGGGCACGAACTGCTCGGTGCGGCCAAGGCCGTGCTTTTCGACGAGCACCGTTTCGGTCGCCCCGACCCGGCTCTCGCATAGCTTGATATATTGCTGATCCCCCAGCGCCCGCAAGCGGGCGGCGCGGGCCTTGCGCACCGCCATCGGCACCTGCGGCATGCGCGCCGCCGGCGTGCCCTGCCGCGCCGAATAGGCGAAGACGTGCAGATAGCTCAATTCCGCCTCGCTGACGATTTTGAGCGAATTCTCGAACATCGCCTCGGTCTCGGTGGGAAAGCCGGCGATGATGTCGGCGCCGAACACCATGTCGGGCCTGAGCTTGCGCACCCGCGCGACGAAATCCAGCGTATCGGCGCGCAGATGCCGCCGCTTCATGCGCTTGAGGATCAGGTCGTCGCCCGCCTGCAAGGAAAGATGCAGATGCGGCATCACCCGCCGGTCCGCGGCGATGGCGTCATAGAGCGCCGCGTCCGCCTCGACCGAATCGATCGAGGAAATCCTGAGCCGCGGCAGGTCGGGGATGTGCCTGAGGATCGCCTGCACCAGCTTGCCGAGGCTCGGCTGCCCCGGCAGATCGGCACCATAGCTCGTTATATCGACGCCGGTCAGCACCAGCTCGCGATAGCCATTGCCGACCAGCCGCTTCATCTGCTCGACCACGGCGCCCATCGGCACCGAGCGCGACGGCCCGCGCCCATAGGGGATGATACAGAAGGTGCAGCGGTGATCGCAGCCGGTCTGCACCTGGACGAACGCCCGTGTGCGCCCGTCCATGCCCTCGATCAGATGGCCCGCCGTCTCGCGGACGCTCATGATGTCGTTGACCTGCACCTTGTCGTTGAGCTTCATGCCGAAGGCCATCGGCGCATAGGTCTCGGCCTTGAGCTTGTCCTCGTTGCCGATGACGAGATCGACCTCGTCCATCGCGGCGAACTCGCGCGCCCCCGTCTGCGCCGCGCAGCCGGTGACGATGATGCGCCGCTCCGGCGCCGCCCGCCGCGCCTTGCGGATGGCCTGCTTGGCCTGCCGCACCGCCTCGGCCGTCACCGCGCAGGTATTGACGATCAGCGTGCCGTCGAGCCCGGCCTTTTCGGCCTCGGCCTTCATCACTTCGGATTCGTAGGCGTTGAGGCGGCAGCCGAAAGTGAGGGTTTCGACGCTCATGCTGCCTTGAGCCAGGCATCGTCGAGCACGCCCTCGCCGTCGCGCGTCCACGGCCCGCTCATCAGGATGTGGTCGTCCGAGGAGCGCCAGTCGATGGCGAGCGCCCCGCCGGGCAATTCGATGGTGACCTCGCGCCGCGCCAGCCCCTTGCGCGCTGCGGCCACCGCCACGGCGCAGGCCGCCGTGCCGCAGGCCCGCGTCAGCCCCGCCCCGCGCTCCCATACCCTGACGCGGATGCGCTCGGGCGACAGCACCTGGGCGAGCGAGATATTGGCGCGCTCGGGAAAGATCGGGTGGTTTTCGAGCAGCGGCCCGAAGCGGCCGAGATCGTAGGCCGCAACGTCCGACACCCAGAAGATGGCGTGCGGATTGCCGACATTGACCACCGAGGGCGTATGCAGGATCGGCGCGTCGATCGGCCCGATCTGAAGCTCGATGCCGGTCGTGTCGGCGAAGTCCTCGGCAAGCGGGATCTGGTCCCAGTCGAAGCGCGGCCGGCCCATATCGACGGTGACGCGCGCCCCGGCGACGCTGGCGAGCAGCAGCCCGGCATTGGTCTCGAGCGCCACCGCCTGCCGCCCCAGCTCCGCCGCGACCAGCGCCGCGACGCAGCGGCTGGCATTGCCGCACGCGTCGATCTCGCCGCCATCGGCATTGTAGATGCGCATGAACACATCGGCGCCCGCCGCGCGCGGCGTCTCCATGACGATGAGTTGGTCGGCCCCCACCCCCTTCACCCGGTCGGTGATGGCGCGCACCGCGCCGGGCGAAAAGCGCCGGCCGTCGGCACGCGCATCGACGACGACGAAGTCGTTGCCGAGCCCGTTCATCTTCAGATAGGGAACGCCGCTCATTTCCGCCGACATATGCCTTTTGGGGACGCGTTTGCCGGCCCTATATGGCGGATGTGTTGACGAATTGCCAGTGGCGCCGCCGCCGCAGCACCCGGCCTTGCTTGACTCCCCGCCGCTTCGCGCCTATTGAGCCGCCACTTCGCTCAGGCTCGACCTGACCGGCCGCACGGGACCCGCAAAGGTGTAAAGAGATCCCCGAGGCCAACACCCCGCGGCGCGGCGCGCTCCGGGGTGCGTTTGGCGTTTGGGCCGAAGTCAACCATATCCGGGCCACGAGAGACCCGGAAGGAAAGCGTATGTTCGAGAGCCTCAGCGACCGGCTTGGCAAGATTTTCGACGGCCTCAAGGGCCGCGGCGCGCTCGGCGCCGCCGATGTCGATGCGGCTTTGCGCGAGGTGCGGCGCGCCCTGCTCGAGGCCGACGTGTCGCTCGAAGTGGTCAAGGCCTTTATCGAGCAGGTGCGCGAGCGCGCCGTCGGCGCCGAGGTCACCCGCTCGGTGACGCCCGGCCAGCAGGTCGTCAAGATCGTCCATGACGAGCTGGTGCGCGTCCTCGGCGAGGTCGCCGTGCCGCTCGACTTCAATGCCGCCCCGCCGGTGCCCATCCTCATGGTCGGCTTGCAGGGCTCGGGCAAGACCACCACCACCGCCAAGCTCGCGAGGCGCCTCGCGGAGCGCCAGAACAAGAAGGTCCTCCTCGCTTCGCTCGACACCCGCCGCCCCGCCGCCATGGAGCAGTTGCGCGTCCTCGGCGAGCAGATCGGCGTTGCCACCCTCCCCATCGTCGCCACCGAGACGCCGGTCGAGATCGCCCGGCGCGCCCTCAGCGACGCCCGCCTCGGCGGCTATGACGTGCTGATCCTCGACACCGCCGGCCGCACCCATATCGACGAGGAGCTGATGGCCGAGACGGCGGCCATCAAGGCGGCCACCAACCCGCATGAGATCCTGCTCGTCGCCGACGCGCTGACCGGCCAGGACGCCGTCAACCTGGCGCGCAGCTTCGATGCGCGCGTCGATCTCACCGGTATCGTCCTCACCCGCGTCGATGGCGACGGCCGCGGCGGCGCGGCGCTCTCCATGCGCGCCGCCACCGGCAAGCCGATCAAGCTCCTCGCCACCGGCGAAAAGCTCGACGCGCTCGAGGACTTCCATCCCGGCCGCATCGCCGACCGCATCCTCGGCATGGGCGACATCGTCAGCCTCGTCGAGAAGGCCGCCGAGACCATCAAGGCCGAAGACGCGGCCAAAATGGCCAAGAAGCTCAAGAAGGGCAGCTTCGACCTCGAGGATCTGCGCGGCCAGCTCCTGCAGATGAAGAAGATGGGCGGCATGGGCGCGCTGATGGGCATGATGCCCGGCATGGGCCAGCTCAAGAAGGCGATGGCCGGCGCCCCGCTCGACGACAAAATGTTCGACCGCCAGGTCGCCATCATCAATTCGATGACCAGGGCCGAGCGCGCCAATCCCGACCTGCTCAACGCCCGCCGCCGTATCCGCATCGCCAAGGGCTCGGGCACCAGGGTCGAGGACGTCAACAAGCTGATGAAGCAGCACCGCCAGATGGCGGACATGATGAAGAAGGTGAGCAAGGGCGGCCTCGGCTCGCTGGCCGGCATGTTCGGCGGCAAGCTCGGCGGCATGCTGCCCGGCATGGGCCAGATGCCCGACCCGGCCAATATGGACCCCAGGGAGCTCGAACGCCTGGCGCGCCAGATGGGGATCGACCCCGCGGCGCTGCCCGCACAGGCCCCCCAGCCGGCGCCGAAGACCGTCGCCGACACGCTGCCCGCCGATGTCGGCCAGCTTTTGAAATCGGGATCGGGCCTGCCCGGTCTTGGCGGCGCGCCCCGCTTCCCCGGCCTGCCCGGCCTCGGCGGCGGCGTGCCGAAGAAGAAATAGCGACAACCAAACCCTATGAAGGAACGCCCATGTCTTTGAAGCTCCGCCTGGCCCGCGCCGGCACCAAGAAGCGCCCCTATTACCACGTGGTGGTGGCCGATGCCCGCGCCCCGCGCGATGGCCGCTTCATCGAAAAGCTCGGCAATTACGACCCGCGCCTCGCCGATGCCGACAAGCGCGTGAGCCTCGTCACCGAGCGCGTCCAGCACTGGCTGAGCGTCGGTGCCCAGCCGACCGACCGCGTGCTGCGCTTCCTCGCCGCGGCGGGCCTCATGCAGCGCGCCCCGCGCAACAACCCCGAGCGCGCCAAGCCGGGCCAGAAGGCGACCGAGCGCGCCGAGGCCCGTGCCAAGGCCGCCGCCGACAAGGCGGCCGCCGAGGCCGCGCCGGCCGCTGCCCCGGCCGCCGAGTAAGGCGATGGCGGGCTCCACCTCCCCCCGCCTGCTCATGGGCCGCATCGGGGCGGCGCATGGCATCGGGGGCGAGGTGCGCATCGCCTCCTTCACCGCCGAGCCGCTGGCGCTCAAGGATTACGGGCCGTTCGAGACCGACCGGCCCGGCCTTGTCGTCGCGATCGTCGCGGCGCGGGCGACCGGCACGACGCTCATCGCCCGCCTCGAGGGCGTCACCGACCGCACCGCCGCCGAAACGCTCAACGGCGTCGAGCTCTACGTGCCGCGCGCGCGCCTGCCGGCGCCCGCCGACGCCGACGACTTCTACCATGCCGACCTCATCGGCCTCGAAGCCCGGCTCGCCGACGGCACGGTGCTGGGCACGGTGACCGCCATCCCCAATTACGGCGCGTCCGACCTCATCGAGGTGCGCAATGCGTTGAGCGGCGACAGCTATCTCTACCCCTTCACCCGCGCCGTGGTGCCCGACATCCGCCTCGCCGAGGGCTATCTCGTCATCGAGGCGCCGCGCGACGCCGAGCCCGGCGAGGAAGAGCCCGATTGAGCTTCGCCGCCGACATCATCACGCTGTTTCCCGAGCTGTTTCCGGGCCCGCTCGGCGCCTCGGTCATCGGCCGCGGCGCCGCCGAGGGCCGCTGGACGCTGCGCCTCACCCAGTTGCGCGATTTCGCCACCGACAAATATCGCAGCGTCGATGACACCCCGGCCGGCGGCGGCGCCGGCATGGTGCTGCGCCCCGACGTGCTCGCCGCCGCCATCGACGCGGTCTCCGACCAGGCCGATCCGCGCCCGCGCCTGCTGCTCAGCCCGCGTGGGCGACCGCTGACCCAGGCGCGCGCCCGCGCCCTCGCCATGGGGCCCGGCGCGGTGCTGGTCTGCGGCCGCTTCGAGGGCGTCGATCAGCGCGTCATCGAGGCGCGCAATCTCGAGGAGATCTCGATCGGCGACTATGTGCTGGCCGGCGGCGAGGTGGCGGCGATGGTGCTGCTCGAAGCCGTGCTGCGGCTCCTGCCCGGCATGCTCGGCGCCGCCGCCAGCACCGCCGAGGAAAGCTTCGAAGGCGGGCGGCTCGAATATCCGCACTATACGCGGCCCGCCGAGTTCGAGGGCCGGCCGATCCCCGCTATCCTCACCAGCGGCGACCACGCCAGGATCGCCGCCTGGCGCAAGGCCGAGGCCGAGGCGCTGACCCGCGCCCGCCGCCCCGATCTTCTGGCCTGACCGCTACATCCCCGGCATGTCGTGCATGTGCCCGTCATGCTCCCCGACCGGGCCGTCCTGCGCCACGCCGCCGACATTGAGCGCCACCTCGAGGGCGCCGGCGCGGGCGAAATGCAGCGTCACCACCACGCACTGGCCCTCGGCGAAGGGCGCCGCAATGCCCATGAACATCAGATGATAGCCCGACGGCATCAGCGCCACGCTGCCGCCGGGCGGAATCTCGAGCCCGCCCTCGACCGGCGCCATCTTCATCATGTCGCCCTCGAGCCGCATCTGGTGCACCTCGACGCGGGTCGCGGCGGCGCTGCTGACGCTCTCCAGCGTATCGGCGGCGGCGCCCGCATTGGCGATGCTCAGATACCCGCCGGCCGCCGCGGCGCGCGGCAACATGGCGCGCGTATAGGCGCCGCTGACGGTGATGTCGCCAGCCGCAAAGCGCTGCCCGGCGGCGCAGCTTTCGAGCAGCCCCTCGGCCCCAAGGCCGGGCGTGGCAAGGGCAATGAACGCCGCAGCGGCGGCGGCGAGGCGGCAGGCGGTCATGGTGGTCACGGCGGGCCTCCGAAGGCGGAACGGACGGCGCCCTCTATAGCAGAGCCGCCGCCCCGTCCGGCGCGACAAAACTCCACGCCGGCATATTGATCGGCGCGCCGTTGCCTGCCACACAGGGACACCGCTTCCCCCTCCATGAAGGACAGGTCATGCGCGCTTTCGCCCGCCTTCTCGCTTTTGCCCTCGCCGCCCTGCCCACCGCCGCCCTCGCCCATACCGGCATCGGCGACACCGCCGGCTTCGCGCACGGCTTCGCGCACCCCATCGGCGGGCTCGACCACGTGCTGGCCATGGTTGCCGTCGGCGTCTTCGCCGCCGTGCTCGGCGGGCGCGCGCTCCTCCTCGTGCCGCTGAGCTTCGTCGCCATGATGGCGGTCGGGTTCCTGCTCGGGCTCAATGGCGTCGCGCTGCCGCTGGTCGAGCTCGCCATCGCGCTCAGCGCCATCGTCATCGGCGCCGCCGCCGCCTGGGGCCGGCCCATGCCGGTCGCCGCCGCCATGGCGCTGGTCGGCGTCTTCGCCGTCTTCCACGGTCACGCGCACGGCGCCGAAATGCCGGCCGACGCCGGCGGCCTCGCCTACGCGCTCGGCTTCATCGCCGCGACGGCGCTGCTGCATCTGGGCGGCATCGCCGCGACGCTGGGTCTCGCCCGCCTCGCCGGCCGCTTCGGCCGGCCGCTGGCGCGCCTCGCCGGCGGCCTCTTCGCGCTTGGCGGCGTCGGCGTCCTCGCCGGCTGGCTGTGAGCGCTGGACTCGCCCCCGTTCTTGCTCTATAGGCGCGCTCGCCCGCTCCTTCAGGGGGGCGGGCCACGCCTATTTCCGTAACAACCAAGACCGGGCGGTCGGAACCAGATTCCGGCGAAACGCCCCTTTGACAAGATCAGAACGGATCGCCCCATGCCCGATATCATTGCCGAGCTCGACCGGGAGCAGCGCGACAGCCTCGCCGCCCGCGCCAAATTGCCCGAATTCACCCATGGCGACACCGTCAAGGTGTGGGTCAAGGTGCGCGAGGGCGAGAAGGAACGCCTGCAGGCCTATGAGGGCGTCGTCATCGCCCGCGCCGGCACCGGGCTCAACGAGAGCTTCACCGTGCGCAAGATCTCCTATGGCGAGGGCGTCGAGCGCGTCTTCCCGGTGCTCAGCCCCAATATCGACCGCGTCGAGGTGCTGAAGCGCGGCAAGGTGCGGCGCGCCAAGCTCTATTATTTGCGCGACCGGCGCGGCAAGTCGGCCCGCATCTTCGAATCGACCTCGGCGCGCACCCGCCGCATCGAGGCCGGCGAGCGCGATGCCGCCCATGCGGCGCGCGCCGCCCGCGAGGCCGAAAAGATCGCCGCCGCCGAGGCTCTCGCCAAGGAGCTGGCGGAAAAGGACGCGGCCGAGGCCAATGCCGAGGCCGCCAAGTCCGAATAGGCCGTCCGCGCCTCTTGCAAAATTCTGCGAAACCCGGCCCCATCGGCCGGGTTTTTTGACTCCGGGAAAGCGCCGTGCCGAGCCCCCAACAGCGCGCCGAAACGGCGGCCCTGCTGCGCGCCAGGGCGCATGAGCTGCTCGCCGAAAGCGGGCTGTTCGCGCTGCTCGCCGAAAATTTCGGCGAGCCCATGGTCACCGGCAGCGCCGGCTACGACCTCATGGTGCGCCCGCAGATCGACATCCACATGCCCGCCGAGGCCGGCCGCTGGGCCGACTGGCTGGCCTTCGGCACGACGCTGGCGCGGCATTTCGACGCCGGCGGCACGCCGCTGCTCGCGGCGCGCTACGCCAATGGCTGGCTCGATCCTGAGGCCGAGGGCGGGCTCGGCTGGACCCTCGACATCCGCGGCCGGGACGGCGACTGGCAATTGGCGCTGCGCGGCTGGGACCCGTTCGATTTCGCCGTGCGCCAGGCCCGCGACTTCTCGCTGCGCACCGACCTCGCCGCCTGCGACCGCGACCTCATCCTGCGCCTCAAGACCGAGGCCCTCGCCCGTCCCGCCTATTACGGCGTCAAGGTGAGCGGCCTCGACATCTACCGCTTCGTCATCGCCGGCGCCGGCGACAGCCTGAGCGCGCTGGAGCTGTGGCAGCGCCGCGCCTGAAGATATATCTTACGACTATCTTGAAGCTGCCCCCGCCCACGCCTATCTTGCCGACTATCGTAAGATATATCGGAGATAGGACATGCACGATTTTCACGAGCACGGCGCCCATCACCGCCAGCGCGGCTGGGCCCGCTTCGAGGCGATGGGCCGGCGCGGCGGCTGGGGCGGGCCGGGCGGCAGCAACTGGGGCGACTGGGGCGGCTTCGGCGACAGCTTCCGCATCGGCCGCATGCTGGCCTCGGGCGACCTGCGACTGGTGGCGCTCTACTTCATCGAGCAGCAGCCGCGCCACGGCTACGACCTCATCAAGGCCATCGAGGAGCGCACCGGCGGCATCTACGTGCCGAGCCCCGGCATCGTCTACCCGGCCCTGACCTTCCTCGAGGAGGCCGGCTACGTCACCTCCTCGGCCGAGGGCAACAAGCGCCTCTATACGATCACCGAGGAGGGCAAGGGCCATCTCGCCGACAATCGCGATGCGGTGGACGCGACCCTCGCCCATTTCGCCAAGCTCAGCGAGCAGTTCGCCAAGCTGCGCCGGCACTTCCAGGAGACCGGGGAAAAACCCGGCGGCGCCGACCGCGATTTGGACGACGTCGCCCCCGAGGTGAACGAGGCCCGCCGCGCCCTCAAAAAGGCGATCCGCGCCGCCCTGCGCAGCGGCGATGCGCATGACCAGCGCCGCCTCGCCGAGATCCTGAAGCGCGCCGCCGAGGAGATCCGCCGCTTCACCCCCGACGCGCCGCCCGACGAGATCGACATCTGAACCCAAGGGGGCGGCGCCTTGCGCGTCGCCCCTGCCGTTGCGGCCCAAATCGGTCTAGGAGGAAGCCTATGCCGAGCGAGCCCGACGACCGTGCCGAACCCTTCTGCCCCTATTTCGGTCGCTGCGGCGGCTGCACGCTGCAGCATCTAGGCCCCGCCGCCTATGACGCGGCAAAGCGCACCCTGGTCACGACGCCGCTGTGTGCCGCCGGTCTCGCCGCCCCGCTCGCCCCGCTCATCGCCGCCCATGGCGCCGGTCGCCGCCGCGCGACCCTCCACGCCCGCGGCAAGGCCGTGGGCTACATGGCGGCGCGCAGCCATGATGTGGTCGACATCGCCCGCTGCCCCATCCTCGTCCCCTCGCTCGCGACGCGCGCCCCGGCGCTGACCCGCGCCATCGCCGGAACCCTCGGCGATTGCGACGTGGCGCTGACGGCGAGCGACACCGGCCTCGACGTCGCCGTCAGGACGGCGCGCCGCCTGCCTCCCGAAAGGCTGACGCTGCTCGCCCAGCGCGCCGGCCTCGCGCGCCTCGCGCTCAATGGCGAGCTGGTGCTGATGACGCGCCCGCCGGCCATCCGCCTCGGCAAGGCCGTGGTCGAGCTGCCCGTCGCGAGCTTCCTCCAGGCCACAGCGGCCGCCGAAGCGGCGCTTGCTGCCCTCGTCCGCGACGCCATCGGATCAGCCAGGCATGTGGCGGACCTGTTCTGCGGCATCGGCCCCTTCACGCTGCGGCTGGCCAAGCACGCCCGCATCGCCGCCTTCGACGCCGACCGCGCCGCCATCGCCGCGCTCGCCACGGCGCTGCGCTACACCCAGGGGCTGAAGCCGGTGACGGCCAAAGCCCGCGACCTCTTCCGCGAGCCGCTGGTTCCGGTCGAGCTGAAAGGGTTCGACGCCGTGGTGCTCGACCCGCCCCGCGCCGGCGCCGAGGCGCAGACGCGCGAGCTGGCCCGCTCGGCGGTCAAAACGGTGGTCGCCGTCTCCTGCGAGCCCAGAACCTTCGCGCGCGACGCCGCCCTCCTCGTCGCCGGCGGCTACCGGCTCGACAAGCTGACGCCCGTCGATCAGTTCGCCTGGTCGGAACATGTCGAGCTGGTCGGCGTCTTCCGCCGATGAGGCCCGCGACCGCCCACGCCGCCCTCGGCCCGGCCTTCTACGATCCCGTCCGGCCGGCCGCCTTCGACCGGCTGACGCTGCGCTACCGCAACCGGCGCGCCGCCGCGAGCGTCGGCCTCGAGACGCTGGACGAAGCGCAATGGCTTGCCCATTTCGGCCGCTTCGAGCCCCTCCCCGGCAGCTTTCCGACGCCGCTGGCGCTGCGCTATCACGGCCACCAGTTCGGCACCTACAATCCCGACCTCGGCGACGGCCGCGGCCTCCTCTTCGCCCAGCTCTACGACGACAAGGGGCGCCTGCTCGACCTCGGCACCAAGGGCAGCGGCACGACACCGTGGTCGCGCGGCGGCGACGGGCGGCTGACCCTCAAGGGCGGCGTGCGCGAGGTGCTGGCCGCGCTCATGCTCGAGGCGCTCGGCGTGGACACATCGAAGCCGCTCAGCCTCGTCGAGACCGGCGACGCGCTCGACCGCCAGGACGAGCCCTCGCCCGCCCGCGCCGGCGTGCTGGTGCGGCTGAGCCACAGCCATGTCCGCATCGGCAGCTTCCAGCGCCTCGCCTATCTCGGCGACACCGACAATCTCGGCCGCCTCGTCGCCTATTGCCTAGAAACCTATTTCGGCACCGACGGCGGCAACGCCCCGGCCGAGACGCTGCTTGCCGAAACGGTCAGGCGCGTCGCCGCGACCGGCGCCGATCTCATGGCGGCGGGGTTCGTCCATGGCGTGCTCAACACCGACAACATCAACATCACCGGCGAGAGCTTCGACTACGGCCCGTGGCGCTTCCTGCCGGTCTTCGATCCCGCCTTCACCGCCGCCTATTTCGACAATACGGGCTATTACGCCTTCGGCCGCCAGCCCGACGCGCTCGCCTGGAACCTGACGCGCTTCGCCGAGTGCCTTTTGCCGCTCGGCGACCAGCACGGGCTCGAAATAGCGCTCAACGGCTTCTGGCCAGGCTTCCAGCGCGCCCTGTGGAGCGCCGTTCTGCGCCGGCTGGCACTGGTCTCCGCGGGCGATGCCGCCGACGCCGATCTCGCCGTAAAGATCTTCGCCTTCCTTAGCGCAAGCGGCATCGGCTTCGAGCGCTTCTGGTTCGACTGGCGCGGCGGCCTCGCCAGCACCACGCGCGCCGCCGCGAGCCCCGCCGCCGCGCACTATGCGAGCGCCACCTTCACGCCGCTGCGCGCGGCGCTCGAACGCTTCGCGCCGGCGCCGGATGCCAATCTCGCCCATGCCTATTTCCAGCGCCCCGCGCCGCGCACCATGCTGATCGACGAGCTGGAAGCGCTGTGGGCGCCCATCGCCGCGACCGACGACTGGACGCCGTTCCATTCGGTGCTGGCCGGGATCGAGGAGATGCGCGCCGCCTATGCCGGCGACGCCAGCTCCTCCGCGCGCGCGTAAAAGCCGAGCAGCCGCGGCTCGACGGTGCGCGCCAGCGCCGCGCAGGCCGCGGCCGTGCCGGTTCCAGCGAGCAGCGCCTCATGCGCCGCGCGCAGCGCCTGGAAGCCCGGCGTCGCCGCCAGCGCCGCATCGCCGACGAGCAGGTGCAGGCCGAGCGGCGCGGCCTTGCCGCGCAGCGTCACCTCCCCCGCCGCGAGCCAGGCGAAGGCGGGCGCCGCCTGCCGTGTCGCCTCGGCGGCGACGATGTCGAAGCCAAGCCGCTTGCTCTCGGCCTCGACGCGGCTCGCCACATTGACGCTGTCGCCGATGGCCGAATAGTCGAAGCGGCTGTGGAGCCCCATATGGCCGACCAGCGCCGGGCCGGTGGCGAGCCCGATGCCGATGGCGACGCCATCGAGCGTGCCGTCGGCGTTGAGCGCCGCGAGCCGCGCCCGCATGGCGAGTGCCGCCGCCACGGCCTGCCCGGCATGGTCGGCGACATCGAGAGGTGCGTTCCAGAACGCCATTATGGCGTCGCCGATGAACTTGTCGATGGTACCCTCGCGGCTGACGATCTCGTGCCCCAGCGCCCCGAACAGCGTGTTGAGCAGTCTGAGCGTCGCGTCCGGCCCCTGCGCCTCGGTGAAGGCGGTGAAGCCGCGCATGTCGGCGAACATGACGCTGAGCTCGCGCGCCTCGCCGCCCAGCGCCAGGTGCCCGGCGCTGCGCTCGATGCGCGCCAGCAGCGCCGGCGCCACGTAATGGCCGAAGGCGCGCCGCAGCTCCTGGCGGCGGCGCTCGGTGCGCGCGAAGCGGACATACACCATGGCGCCGTAAACCAGCAGCGCGCCGGCCGCCGGAAAGCTCGCATCGACGAGCCAGCCGCGCAGCGCGAAGGCGCCCCAGGAGGCGCCCACCAGCGCCGCGATCAGCCCCGCCGCGACGAGCAGCCCGGCGAGCGGGCCGAGCTGCAGCACGACGCCGACCAAGAGCGCCCCGGCGACGACGAAGCCGAGGATCTCGAGCCCTTCGAGCCAGTCGGCGCGGCTCAGATAGGCGCCCGTGACGATCTGGTCGATGACGCCGGCATGGATGAGCACGCCCGCCCGCCGCGGCGACAGCGGTGTGGCGTGCAGGTCCAGTAGCCCGCTGGCCGAGGTGCCGACCAGAACGATCCGTCCGTCGAACGCCTCGCCGAGCGCGGCGTAGCCGTCGCCCAGCACCTCGGCGGCGGAGATGACCAGGCCCGCCGGCACCGGCCGGTCGTAGAGGACGAGCTCGCCCGCCGCCGTGGTCGGCACGCTGAAGCCGCCCACCCGCACGCCGTCCAGCGTGCCGGCGTCGCTCACATCGCCCAGCGCCACCAGCGTCGAGACGCCCAGCGCCAGTCGCAGCGTTTCGAGCCCGAGCCCCGGATAGAGCCGCGTGCCGTCGCTCCACAGCAGCGGCACGCGCCGCACCGTGCCCGCCGCCTCGGCGGCGCTGAGGCTCAGCCCGCCAAGCCCCGAAGCCGCCGCCGCCAGCTCCGGCAGCGGCGCCACCGCGCCGCTGAGCGGCGGCAGGCCCGGCGCCGGATCGCCGCCCGAGACGGCGAACGCCGCTTTCGGCGCCAGCGTCAGCGCCGCCCCGTCCGGCACCACCGAAAAGCCGAGCGCCGCATTGGCGCGCCCGAGCGCCGCGGCGAAGGCCGTGTCATGGGCAGCGCCCATGCGGTCGGGCTCGGCGAACAGCACGTCATAGCCGATGGCCGCGGCGCCCAGCTCCGTCAGCCGGTCGGTGAGGCGGCCGAACAGGTCGCGCGGCCACGGCCACTGGCCGAACTGCTGCAGGGCCCGCTCGTCGATATCGACGACGCGCACCGCGCTGTCGTTGCCGGGGCGCGGCGCCAGGTGCTGGTAGAAGTCGAAGCCCATGTCGCGCAGCACCGCAACCGGCGCCGGGTCGGCGAGCCGGAGGAGCGCCAGCAACGCGACCAGCGCGAGGCCGACAAGACCTGGCAGCACCCGGCTGAGCGGCATCAGGCCAGCCGGCTCAGGGCTTCACGCAATGATTGGTGAGCTGGCACGTCCGCCCCGGCCCACTATCGGACTTGTCCTCGCTCGGCGGCGGCGGCGCCGGCGGCGTATTGAGGCAGTCGCGCGCTGCCGCCACCCAGAAGCGCCTGAGGAGCGGCGCCTGGTTCATGGCATAGATGAACTCGCCCTTGAGCTGCGCGCGCGCCGCCCCGCCGATCTCGCGCGTGTCGCCCAGCAGCCTGGCCTCGCTTCTGCCGATCTGGCCGAGCTGGCAGAACGAGGTCAGCGTCTCGCACGCACCATTGGTGGCGCAAAAGCGCACGGCGCCGTGGAACAGGAGGATACGGGTCACCTTGTCGCGATCGACCACCACGTCGAACGCCGTGCCGCGCACGCCGATGGTGCCGGTGGGCGTATCGATACGGTAGCGGTCCTTGCCGCTCTTGCCGGTGGCGAAGCGGAAGGCGCCCGACAGCATCTCGACGGCGAGCGAGCCCGCCGAGCCGTCATTGCGCAGCAGGTAATCCTCGATGACCAGCGCCGAGCCCGGCCCGACGACGAGCTCCGTATCGTCGGCGAACAGAATCTGCACCTGCCCCTCGGGCCCCGTCTCCACCCGGTCGCCGATGAAGATGTCGGCGCCCACCACCAGCGTCACCCGGTCGGCGCCGCGCGCCGCCCCCGCCGCCGGCTTGACGCCGAGCGCGCTGCCCGCCGGCGTCGCCGCCGGCGCCGGCCCGGCGGCCGCGCCGAACGCCAGTGCACAAAGGATCAGGGCCAGTTTCCGCATGACTTTTCCCCTCGTGACGCCGCCCCGCCGACGCGCTTCGCACCGGGGTGCTGAACCTTGCCTGAATAGCACGGCTTGCCGCCCCCTCCACGGCGAATCTTCGGCGCTTGCGGCAGGACGCGCTTCTTGCCATGCTCCCGCTTCGGCCGGGGGGCCGGAGGCGAGAACCATGGCGGCGATCATCCTCGGGCTCCTCGCCGGGCTCGAAATCAAGCATTACGTGGCCGATTACGTCGTGCAGCCGGGCTGGATGCTGGCCGGCAAGGGCGACATCTTCCATCCCGGCGGCTATGCCCATGCGGGCCTGCATGCCGGGCTGACGCTGCTCGTGCTGCTGGTCATGGGCACGCCCGCCGCGCTGGCGGCAGCGCTCGGCGCTGCCGAATTCGTGCTGCATTACGGGCTCGACTACGCCAAGGCCCACTACGCCGCCGGCCTCGACATGGGGCGCCGGCCGCGCCGCTACTGGGTGCTGCACGGGCTCGATCAGCTCGCCCACCAGCTCACCTATGCGGCGATCCTCTATGTCGTGCTGCGGGCCCGCGGCCTCTAGAGCGTTTCCAGGAAAAGTTGTGAGACTTTTCCGGTTCGGAAACGCGACAAAATCAACAACTTAGATCGTTTCACCGTTTCGTTTAAACGGTGAAACGATCTAGCTGCGCCCGCGCCCGTCGGGCGATTGCGCGAGCTGCGCCAGGATTTTGTCGACGAGGTCGAGATCCTCGCGCCGCCCCTGCGCCTGCTGCTGCAGATCGACAAGATAGGAGGTGGTGTAATAGAGCCGCCGCGCCAGCAGCGCCGCCAGCTCGAGCGCGATCTCGGCCTGCGACCCCAGAAACGCCAGCGGCTCATCGATGACATAGGCCCTGGTCGGCGCCAGCGCCTTGACCGTCGCCGAATAGGGCATGTCGAGCAACACGCTCATCTCGCCGAACACCGAGCCGGGCTCATCGACATAGGACACTTCGGTCTGCTTGCGCAGCACCTCGACCTGCCCCTCGACCAGAACGAAGAGCTGGCGCGCCTCGCCGCCCTCGCGGATCAGCGTGTCGCCGGGGGCGAAGCCCACCGCCGTGCGGCCCGTGCAATAGGCGAGAATGTCGGCCATGTCCGCCCTCCACTTGCAGCACGGGGAGATAGAGCAATCCCGCCCGCCGCGCAATCGGCGCCGCCGGCCGCGGGGCCGGCAGCGCCCGTGGCAAAGGCTAGTGGTTGTCGCGCGGCACCCCGGCCGTCTGCGCGATGCGCTGGTAGGCCACGGCCGGCTTCAGCACCATGCCCGAGCCGAGCTGATCGACGATGCCGCGCTGGATCTCCTGCCAGGGCGTCTGGTGCGCCGGATAGGCATAGCCGCCCGCCGCGGCCAGCTCCACCCGCCGCCGCGCGATCTCGGCATCGTCGATGAGGATGTCGGCGCGCCCCGCATTGAGGTCGATCCGCACCCGGTCGCCGGTTTCGAGGATGGCGAGGTTGCCGCCCGCCGCCGCCTCGGGCGAGGCGTTGAGGATCGAGGGCGAGCCCGAGGTGCCCGACTGCCGCCCGTCGCCGATGCAGGGCAGCGAATGGACGCCCTTCTTGATGAGATAGTCGGGCGGCCGCATGTTCACCACCTCGGCGCCGCCCGGATAGCCGATCGGGCCGGCGCCGCGCATGAACAGCAGGGTGAACTCGTCGATGGCGAGCGCCGGATCGTCGATCCGGTGGTGATAGTCCTCCGGCCCGTCGAACACCACCGCGCGGCCCTCGAACATGTCGGGGTGCTGCGGGTCGCTCAGATAGCGCGCGCGGAACTCCTCGGAGATCACCGAGGTCTTCATGATGGCGTTGTCGAACAGGTTCCCCCGCAGCACGATGAACCCCGCCTCGGTCTTGAGCGGCGCGTCGAAATGACGGATCACCTTGTCGTCCTGGATCGACGTGGCGCGGCAGTTCTCGCCGATGCTCCTGCCGTTGACGGTCGGCGCGCCTTCGCGGATCAGCCCGTGCTGCATCAGCTCGTTGACCACCGCCGGCACGCCGCCGGCATGGTAGTAGTCCTCGCCCAGATATTCGCCGGCCGGCTGCAGGTTGACCAGGAGCGGCACCTTGTGCCCGTAGGTCTGCCAGTCGTCGATCGTGAGCTCGACGCCGATATGGCGGGCGATGGCGAGGATGTGGATGGGCGCGTTGGTCGAGCCGCCAATGGCCGAGTTGACGACGATGGCGTTGAGGAAATTGTCCTTGGTCAGGATGTCGGAGGGCTTCAGATCCTCCTTGACCATGTCGACGATCCTCAGCCCCGTGCGATAGGCCATTTCCTGGCGGTCGCGATAGGGCGCCGGAATGGCGGCGCCGCCCGGCAGCTCCATGCCCAGCGCCTCGGCCAGCGAGTTCATCGTCGTCGCCGTGCCCATGGTGTTGCAATAGCCGGTCGAGGGCGCCGACGAGGCGACGAGATCGACGAAGCCCTTATAGTCGATCTCGCCGGCCGCCATCATCTGGCGCGCCTTCCACACGATGGTGCCCGAGCCGGTGCGCTCGCCCTTGAAATAGCCGTTGAGCATCGGCCCGACGCTGAGCGCGATGGCCGGGATATTGACCGTCGCCGCCGCCATCAGCATGGCCGGCGTGGTCTTGTCGCAGCCCACCGTCAGCACCACCCCGTCGAGCGGATAGCCGTAGAGCGTCTCGACCAGCCCGAGATAGGCGAGGTTGCGGTCGAGCGCCGCGGTCGGCCGCTTGCCGGTCTCCTGGATCGGATGCACGGGAAATTCGATGGCGATGCCGCCCGCCTCGCGGATGCCCTCGCGCACGCGCTCGGCCAAGACCAGATGGTGGCGGTTGCAGGGGCTGAGGTCGGACCCCGACTGGGCGATGCCGATGATCGGCTTGCCCGACTGCAATTCCTCGCGGCTCAGCCCGAAATTGAGGTAGCGCTCGAGATAGAGCGCCGTCATGTCCGGGTTATCCGGGTTGTCGAACCAGGCGCGCGACCTGAACTTCTTGTCAGACATGTCTTCCCCTCGGGCGTCAGCTATGGCCCGATTCCGGGCCTGTCCCTCGCCTTCTAGCGCATCCCCGGCCAAAAGCGGAGGGGAAACTCGGGGGCGAGCAGCGACAATTCGGCCTAGACCGCGCCGGTGCTGGCGCGGACGATGAGCTCCATCGGAACCTGTATGACAGGCTTGCTCGGCGCCCGCCCTTCGAGCCGGCCGCGCAGCATCTCGCCCGCCAGCCTGCCGGTGGCGTGGTCCGAAACGCGGATGCTGGTCAGGGGTGGCACCGTATGGGCGGCGAAGTCGAGGTCGCCATAGCCGGCGACGGCGAGGTCGGCCGGCACCGCGATGCCGCGCTCGGCGGCCCGCGCCAGCGCCCCGGCCGCCAGCATGTCGGAGCCGAAAAAGATCGCGTCGCACCCCGGCAGCGCGGCGCGCATGGCATCGAGCGCCGCCATGCCGTCGCGGAAGGTGCCGAGGCCCTCGGCCGGCAGCACGTGGCCGACGCGGCGCCCCGCCCCCTCATAGCCCGCGACGAACCCGCGCAGCCCGGCGCTGCCCGGCCCCTGCGTATGCCCGCAATAGCCGACGCAGGCGTAGCCGCGCGCGGCGAAATGCGCCCCCATCAGTTGCGCCCCGGCCGCGATCGAGGCGCCCGCCGCCATGTCGAGCACGACGGCGCTGTCGCTCCACACCTCGACCACCGGCACCTCGAGCGCGCCGGCCGCCGCCCGCGCCGCCGCATCGAGCCGCACCCCGGTGAACATCAGCGCCGCCGGGCGGAACGGGCGCACCGCCTCGATATCGTCGGGCCGCACCGCGGCGCCGTCCCCCGCCTGGGCGAACATCAGCCGGAAGCGGCTCTGCTCGAAGGCGTCGAGCGCCCCCTGCAACACGCTGGCGAAATGCCGGTTCTCGAGGCTCGCGACGAACACCGCGACCAGCGACGAGCGCCCCGAGCGCAGGCTCGAGGCGATGGAATTGACGACATAGCCGGTGCGCGCCACCGCCTCCATGACGCGCGCCCGCGTCTCCGGGCGCACCTTGTCCGGCGCGCTCAGCGTGCGCGATACGGTGATGGGCGAGACCCCGGCCTCGCGTGCGACATCCTCGACGCGGACCGTCCGGCCCGCCACCTGCGGCAACCCATTATGCAAAACGACCCCCCAAAATATCCGCAAATTCTAGCAGATACGGCGCCGGGTACGTAACTCTTTTGCAAAACGGGCCGGCTCGGCGGCTCAGGCGGGGGCGCGCCGCACCGTCTCGACCACGAGGCGCGCCGCCGCAGGGCCGACGCCGCGCCCGGCCGCCAGCCCCGGATCGAGTCCCGGATCGAGCGCCGGATCGATGGCCTCGGGCGCCTGCCACAGCCGCACCAGATCGGCGGTGCCGCCCGGCCCGCGCGCCGGCGCGCCGTCCCACATGACGCCCAGCCAGTCGGCGCGCCGCACGAGATAAGCATTGGCGGCGACGAGCCCCGCCGTGAACAGCCCGGCATCGCGTCGATAGGCATCGTCGGTGCGCCCGGCGATGCCGACCCGCGCCACATCGACACGGGCAAAGCGCGCGCCGAGCGCCGCCCGCCGCCGCTGCATCGCGGTGATGAAATCGAGCTGCGCCGCCTCGCCCGCCGCGGCCTCGGCCGCCGCCACCTCGAGCACGACGCGATAGGGCACCGCCTCGACCACCACGAGCCGCAGCGCCCCGACGCGCCCGCTAAGCGCCGCGGCCAGGGCCTCGCACAGCGCCATGTCGGCGCCCGGCGCCAGCGGGCTCAGCAGCGTCACCGCCCGCTCGGGGTCGGCGACGCGGTCGGCGAGCCGCGCCGCCAGCGCCGCCGCGCCGCGCCGCTCCTCGTCGGGCGCCAGCGCCCGGTGGCCGGCCAGCGCCACCCGCGTCTCCGCCATGGCGCCGGCGCCTTCGGCCACCGCCAGCGCACCGAGCAGCGTCAGCACCTGCGCGCGGTCCTTGTCGCGCTCTTGTGCCGGCAGCTCCGCATAATCGGGCGTGGCGAGCAGCGGATGCTGCTTGAGGTCGTCGTCGCGCACGGCGCCGGGGCGCCAGCCGTCGATGGCGCGGTCGGCCACCCAGCGCCGGTGCTCGAGCGCGGCGAGGGCGTCGAGCGTCGCCGCCGTCTCCGGCCCGCCGCCGACGAGCGGCGCGATCACCGCCCGCTGGGCGCCGCGCGCCACCGTCACCGGCACCTGCGGGTCGCGCTCCGAGGTGAGCCCCAGCGAGAACAGCTTGGCCGCCAGATGGTCGGCCGCCCGCCGGTTGGCGCGCCGATAGGTTTCGTCGAGCTGCGCCCACGCCACCCCCGCCGGCGCCCCCGCCCCGGCCGCCTGCCGATAGGCCTCGTGGACCAGCCGCGCCGCCGCGTCGCGCCGGTCGCTGTCGAGCACGGCAGTGGCGACGAGCCGGCCGGCCGGCGCCAAGGCGACGACGTCCTGCTCGCCCCCGCCGGCGACGACCCCCAGCGCCGCATGGTCGCGCGCCCGCAGGAAGACCGGCGCGCCATAGCGCCCCTCGCGCCGCCGGAGCTCGGGCAGCGCCAGCGCCAGCCGCACATTGGCGGCGTCGTCGCCGAGGCAGAGCGCCAGCCCGGTGACGCGGGCCAGCGTGTCGCGGGCCCTGAGCGCCGCCAGCGCCGGCCCGGCGCTCTGCAGCACCAGCGCCGCGGCGACCAGGTCGGCCTCGATGAAGGCGAAGTCGGCGGCGAGGTCGAGCCCCGGCCGCGCCGCGCGATAGAGCCGCTCGCGCGCCCCCGCCGCCACGTCGAGCACCGTGATCATCGGCCGGTCCAGCCCCGCCGCGAGCCCCGAAAAGATCGCCTCCTCGGCCATCGCCTGGCCGAGCCGGCCGAAGCCGCAGACGACGACATGGACGCGCGCCGCCGCCAGCCTTGCCGCCGCCGCATGCGCCGGATGCCGCGCGAAGGCCTCGCGCGCCAGCATGTCGGCATCGTCGAACACCTCGATGCGCGCCGCGCCCGGCACCGCATTGGCGATACGGTCGGCGATCGGCCGCTCGCCGACGCGCGCCCAGATCGCCGGCCGCGCCACCCCGCCGCGCCCCGCGGCGAGGGCGCTCGCCAGCGCCGCGTTGCGCGTCTCGTCGGCGAACAGGCACACCACGGCGCGTGCCGCGCGCAGATTCGCCGCCCGGCCGAGCGCCGCCGCATCGGCCGGCAGCGCGATCGTCGGCACGTCGCGGCCCGCCGGCGCGGCACCGGCGAGCAGCACCGGCGCCGACCCGGCAAGGGCCCGCGCCAGCGTCTCGGCCTCGGCCGTGTCGCCGATGACGACGACATGGTCACGCCGGCGGCGCGCCCGCCAGGCGGCGATGTGCCGCTCGAACAGCGCCAGCGCCCCGCCGACGACGGCGAGATAGGTGGCGAGCGCCGCCGCCAGCGCCCCCACCAGCGTCACGAGGCTTTGCGGACCGAGAAACGTGCCGTCGAGCGTGAAGGCCAAGAGCACCGCATAGAACGGGTCCTGCCAGCCGCTTTGCGCATCGGCCTCGCCGAGCCGGCCGACGATGACCAGCAGCGCGCCGCCCAGCGCCAGCCCGCCCACGACGAACGGCAGCAGGCTGCCCCCTTTGCCGCGCCACCCCATGCCGTCCTCCGCCCGCCCCGCTCCTGTTTACAGAAAGACCGGCCCGGCCCGCCAGCGCCAAAACCGGCCGCCGCGGCGCCTCAGCGCGCGTCCCAGCGAAACCAGCGGATGCCGATGAGGGCGCCGACGGCGATGTAGCCGAGGCAGGCGCCGAGGCGCAGCCACGCCGCGGCGTCCCAGGCCTTGTGGTGCGCCGTGCCGTCGAAGATCGCAACGAGCACGCCGACCGGGGTCCATTGCGCCGTCGGCCGGAACGCCTCGCCGAGCACGCCGACCGGCCCGAGCAGCCCGGCCAGCAGCAACACGACCAGCAGCATGCTGGCGGCGGCATTGACGGTGGCCGCCGATTTGAGCAGCCCGACAAGCGCCTGGGCGATGGCGAGGAACATGACGCCGCCCAGCATCGCGACCAGCACCAGCATGAGGTAGTCGCCGGCGCCCAGCGTGAGGCGGCGCAGCCCGGCGGCCGCCGCCAGCACCACCAGGATCGTGACGAGATTGGCGGCGACCTGCACCAGCAGGCGGCTCGCCATGATCGTCCAGCTCGGCGCCGGCGTGACGCGCAGGCGCTGGAACACGCCGTGCTCGCGGTCGCGCGCGAGGCTCGCGGCATAGCCGCTCAGCGCCGTGGTCATCAGGCCGATGGTGAGCACCATGGCGACCGCGCCGTAGAAATCGGCGGCGCCGAGCTGGCCGCCCGACCGGTCGATGACGACAAGCAGAAAGAGCGGCACCACCAGGCTGACGACGAGCACGCGCAGATTCCTGAGCAGCACGATGGCGTCGGCGACGAGCAGGGCGCGCAGGGCTCTGGCCGGCGGGGTCATGTGCGCACCGCGCTTCCCGTGAGGCCGATGAACACGTCCTCGAGCGTGACGGCGCCATGTGCGGCGGCGCGCACCAGGGGATCGTCCTGATGCTTGCGGATCAGCTCCAGCGGTGCGTCGAGGGCGACGATCCGGCCGCGATCGATGATGGCCACCCTGTCGCACACGGCCTGCGCCTCCTCCATGGAATGCGTCGTCAGCAGGATGCTGCCGCCGGCCTGCCGATTGGCTTCGATGGTGCGCCACAACTGCCGGCGGGCTTGCGGGTCGAGCCCGGCGGTCGGCTCGTCGAGCAGCAGCAGCAGGGGCTGGTGGATATTGGCGATGAACAGCGCGAGGCGCTGCTGCTGGCCGCCCGAGAGCTGCCTGAAGCGCTTGCCCGTCTCGCCATCGAGCCCGATCGCGCGCAGCGCCGCGGCGATGCCGGGGCCGGAGAACGTCACGTCGTAGAGCCCGGCATAGAGCCGGATGAGCTGGTTGATGGTGAGCTCGGGCTGAAAGCTCGTCGCCTGCAGTTGCACGCCCATGCGGGCCTTGACCGCTGCCGGCTGCCCGCGCATGTCGATGCCGTCGAGCCACAGCGCGCCCGAGCGCGGCACGACGAGCCCCTCGATGGCGCTCAGCGTCGTGGTCTTGCCCGCGCCATTGGGGCCGATGAGGCCGAAAATCTCGCCCGTCCTGATGTCGAACGAGACATCATCGACCACCCTGGCCGACCCGTAGCTGACGCTGAGCCCGCTGACGCGCAGCACCGCGGCCGGCCCCTCACGTCGCGCAGCAAGCGAGCCCTCGCCCATCATCCCGGCCTCGCGCGTCCGTCGCGGAAACCCCCCGCCACCTTTCGCCGCCCCACGCCCCAGGTCAATGCCTCGTGGCGCGCCCGAAGGGCGATCGCTCAGCCACCGATGTATCGGAAAAATGGAGCGGGCGAAGGGATTCGAACCCTCGACCCTAACCTTGGCAAGCGAATACTTGCCGAGTACTCAAATTCTATAGAAGTTCTATCCAGAACGCGTCAATAGATCGGAGTTCCCGAAACTTCGGGCATCACATATTCTTAGCCGAACAACGGGATGGAACCAGAGCGTCATGCATAGTAGGCGCGTGAACTATGGCAACCGCAACCGACTAGGAACCAAAAGGCTATGGTACGGTCGATGGTCGCATACGGCAAACTGCCCACAGTCGAGATATCAGCGAATAGGCAGCCGGCTATCGGACCAATTGCCTAAATCCAGGATTGCCTAGACAGAATTTGTCGGCCTGAGCTGTCGACCGTCTTGGGCTAAGGAGCCTCACATCGCTTGTGCGACTGGGGATGCCGCCTCGGGTGAATCCCTGCTCCTGCACTCCGTATTTCGGCTACGCCCCTTCGGTGATTAACGCCGTTACCGCGTCATCCACAGCTACGTCCGGCTCCTCACCGAAACGATCATCTTCCAGTCGCTTGGCAACCGTCTCAACAATAGAGTCGAGTTGTGCCTCCATATCACCTAAGGGATCGTAACTGAGGCTTCCGTATTCATGCGCGCCAGAGAAGTAGCCATCTGCAGCAGTACTGAAGCGGATGGGGATGACGGCATTCTCACCGAACCGTCCTTTGAATTGGTTGCTCTCGAACCGCGTCCAGATACGGGTTGGGTAGGACGGACTCAGCAGCGGGATGACGTAGGCGGCTTCACTCGCGTATATGGGTGCCAGATAGTCTTCCAGCTTCTCCGCGAGGATGCGGTGCTGCTCATCCTGGTCGTAAAACACTGAGATTTCACGCTCTGTCAGTTTGTAGAATAGTCGCTCTGCAACATCTCGGTCAGCACCAGAGAAAGAAAGCGCAATATCGTATCTGCCAACAAACTTCTTCACACTGAAACCTACATCTCGAACAAAGTTCTTCCAGTTTATTGATCTAAGATAAAACACAACTCTGGGATCTTCGACCGTGAAAATCCTAGTCTCTGGTTGATAGTGAAAGACCACGTCAAGCGTTGCTGCTTTGTCCTTTAGCAGGGTTTCCAAATACCCCTTTGTGACCACTTGTCCGACGCTTCCACGGTGTTCTGGGTGTTCCCTGAGCGCTTGGCGTAGGTCCACAGACCAATCAACAGAGTCGCGCAACCATTGCAGGATGTATAGATAAGGCGCGCGACCCTCCTTCCTAAGTTTTGAGCCCTGAGCAAACTCCACACAGGGGAGTTGGAACATTCGTCTGAGAGTAACTAGGACTTCGTCCAAGACAGCATGAAGAGCAATATTGACGGTAACCTTACTGACCTGAGTTTCGAGCGTTTTACCCTCGATACAAATATTGAGGCACAGCATTTGCGCTATCTGGAAGCTTCCATAGGACTGCTCTACTATCTCCTTTTTCGCCGCTATCGAGATGTTGAGCGCTTCCTCCCCCAATGAAATGACCCTTTCGACCAGGTCAGGCGGATTGGCCTCAAGCTGGAAGACGTCAATGCGGAGTCCGACGTCATCACCGTACTGCACAAGACGGTCGCCTGCCTTGTTGATACCTATGAGAATAATTTTACTGTGATTAGCGCCCTCGTCGGCGAGCACCTTTACGTAGTCCGATAGCTTCCGCTTGATGTCGTCGTCGAGGCGGTGAAAGTCGTCAACCATCACGGTGCCTACCGCACCCATGGTTGGCAGCGCCGCGATATATTCGACGTCTTCAGGTTTACGGGCGCTCAGCTTCGTGACCTGTCCGCCGAGTCCCAGTTCGTCGAATATCTTAGTCACACTGGTGGTCTTGCCAATGCCAGATGGGCCTTCCACGACCATGCAACGACCGGGCGTCCTTACGGAGACCATCATTTGCTCATAGCGAGCAGGCTGGACGAACGTATAGGTAGGCACTCCAGATAGCTTGAAAACCTCTTCGACCTTCGGCATCAGGGGCCCACCAAATGAAGAACTAAGCATAGAAAAAGCGACTAAGCATATCGTCTGGACTAAGGGATTCAAAGACGCCGGATCGATAGCTGCTCGGACGGTCTTTTTTGAGCGGCCATGGGGAGTTCAGCCGCCGAATACGAGCTACGGAGCGGCTATGCCTGCCCCGTGGCTCCATGACAGTCACCTACATGCAGCTTCACATATACACACACTGCAACACCTTAGGGTGCGGTCGCAGTTACGCGGGCACCTGTGCATGTGCAGCCCACCCCCCGGAACACTGAAATGTACAATGAAGACGTAACACGCATACCGGTCGACACCACCGAACTATGGAAAGTTCTGCGGAAGCAATTCGACTATGTGCGTCACGTCCTCCGGGAGTTGCCGGTCGAGACCAAAGAAGAGGCGCTGGAGGTCGTCCATCACCGTGTGGGCGATAGGATTACTCGCGCGGGAATGGCTGTCATTCGATACCGAGACGAGGGTGGAGAGATTGGCCAGCGCGACCACTTCTTGCAGATGGGGCGCTCACTCCTGCCTTACATCGACCAAGCGCTGGATGAGAAAGAGCTTACGGCCGAGTTCGTTCAGCAGTGGGGGAAGATCATGTTCTGTCACGGCTACATCGCCTCTTATGTATTCGACGATACCGATGACCTTCATGCTGAGCGGAATCGACGCAAAGGCGCTGAGAAGTCAAAACGCCAATCTCAGCATGTCTTCCTGGCTCGTTTGCTTTTATGGTTCATGAATGAGAAGAAGCAGCCACGCAAGCAGGCTGAAGCCAGTGCAGCCAAAGCGATTTCGGCATTTATCGACACCGGCGATCAGACGCATGTTCCAGTCGGCTACGACCTTAAGTGGTTTCGCTCACTTCTTGCACGTGACCACTCGAAAGGGATCGTCACCACGATGAGCCAGGACAACAAGCGAGAGGCAGAACTGCGGGAGCTTGCCAAATCTGACCTTGAAGGCTTGCCGTCCATTGAGCTTGTCCTGTCCGCCACTCACTTCTGAATTTTCCCTATGGGCTAAGGTTCTGGGGTTTAGGCTTGTAGCCTGAGCTAGTCTCGGCAGTATTTATGTATCTCCACTCCGGTCACGGAGTTCGCAAACGGAGATAGCCATGACAACCCCTAGTTCATTCGCGAACGAGCTCGACCAGCTTCGTACCTACGCCGACGCGGCCGACGCACTCCGCATTCCTTATTTCAAGATTCAAAGGGCGGCACGCCTGGGACTTATCCCGACCTATTCGCTGCTCAATAACCGCAAGTACGTGAAGCTCCGCGACATCATCGATTTGATGTCTGACGCTTAGGCCAACCCCTTCCTGAAATCTCTGCCGGCTTAGCGCGCCCTTTGGCGCGAACGGGACCGGCTTACCCAAAAAATCGAAGGCTCAACGATGACAACGAATTACCCCATCCCCACAGGCAATACCGATGAGGCGGTCGAGTTTCTGGAGCGCATGTTCCCAAACCGGCCTCGTCACCTCGTTGCAATTGACCCCGGCGGACGCGTCACAGCACGCACGTTCTCGCCGGATCAGATCGAGGAGATGCGAGCATGGATCGATGCCCGACAGGGCGAAGCCAACCTTTACCTTCACGTCAATGAACTCCGCGCCGGCATGAAAAACAAGAAGGCAAGCAAGGGTGACGTCGCGAAGGCCCTGTCTGCCCATGTCGACATCGATGATGTGAGCGCGGAATCTCGCCTTCGGGCATTCGCCCCCCCTCCCACCGCCATTGTGGCCTCAGGAGGCGGTTTTCACGGATACTGGGCTTTGGCCGAGGCCACGACGGACCTCGTTGCCGCGGAAGCGATCAATGTGGCCCTCGCAAAAGCGTTGGGCGGCGACAACTGCCACAACATCGACCGGATCATGCGTCTTCCCGGCACGGTCAATCTCCCTAATGCCAAAAAACAGGCTGCCGGCCGCAAACCGACGCTCGCTCGGGTGGTCGATGCCCATTGGTCACGACGCTATGGGTTGGCCGAGTTCCCTCGCGACGAGGGTCCACCTCCCGCCAGACCGAAAGGAGCGGTTGCCCACGATCAGGTTGTTGTCGTTGTCGACCTCAACGCTCTGCCCGCATCGGTGTCCACCATGACGCGGGCACTGATCGAGCATGGCGATGACCTAGAGCGCCCGGTGAACGGAACAGGATCCCACTTCCGGTCGAGGAGCGAGGTGGTATTCCGAGCGGCCTGCGATCTTGCACGGGAGGGCTGCTCCGAGAGCGTCATAGCCGGTGTGCTGCTCAATCCCGCGTTCGGCATCTCGCTTTCCATCCAGGAGAAGCGAAACCCGCAACAATATGCGCTACGGCAGGCACGTTCCGCGCTGGCGGCGGTATCGAACGGCTGGCCGGACCGCGACAAGTCCGGGGCACCGCGAGCTACGATGCGCAATACCCTTGTCGCTCTTCAGCGTGCGGGGCTCACTTTCTCACACGACCTGTTTCGGCATCGGAAGGTCGTAAACGGCAGTGCCTTGGGCGAATACCAGGGCGAGATCAGCGACGACGCCTGTGCGGCGTTGCGGGGCCTCATCCTGGAGGCCTTCAAGTTCGACCCCCGGGCCGACAATGTCCGGGATGCCGTCACGCAGCTTTGCCTGGAGAACGGCTTTCACCCAGTTCGGCAGATGCTCGACTCCCTCGCCTGGGACGGTGAGCGCCGAATCAACCGGTGGCTTGCGACTTATCTCGGGGCCGAGGATACACCACTCAATGCCGCGATCGGCCATATCATGCTGGTCGCAGCAGTTCGCCGCGTACGAACGCCTGGCGTGAAGTTCGATACCATCATCATCTTGGAGGGACCGCAGGGGTCGGGAAAGTCCACGGCGCTGCAAATCCTGGCCGGGCCCGAAAACCACTCCGACAACGAAATCCTGACGCTCGACACCAAGGGACAGATGGAGGCGATGGAAGGCGTATGGATATACGAACTCAGCGAGATGTCGGGGCTCAGCCGCAGCGAGGCGGAAAAGACCAAGGCCTTCGCCTCGCGCCAAGTTGACAGAGCACGCATGGCCTATGGCCGATTTCTGGAATCGCGCCCGCGACAAACGATCTTCGTGGGCACGACCAACGAGCCCAAATACCTGAAGGACCGCACAGGCAATCGCCGCTTCCTGCCCGTAAGGACTGGCACCATCGATCTGGAAGCCCTCCGGCGCGACCGGGACCAGCTTTTGGCCGAAGCCGCGCACCTCGAGGCTCAGGGCGAAAGCATCGTCTTGCCGTCAGACCTTTGGGGGGTAGCGGCGGCAGAGCAGGAGGAGCGGCTCGAGGATGACCCGTGGCTCGAACCCCTGAGCGAGGTCAAGGGCCGAGCTGTCGGCGACCAGGTTCGCGTCGCCTCATCCGAGGTGCTCAGAGAAGTCCTGGGCATAGAGGTGGAACATCAGAGCAGCGGTCATATGAAGCGCCTCGCTGGCCTAATGCGCAGCCTCGGCTGGGAGCCCAAGAAGTACAAGGTTTCGGGCAAGACGGTGCGCGGGTTCCAGCGACACAAACCCGACGACCATGTCGACGACCCGCCCCCCCATCGACCACAACAACCGTTCTAGGTGGCGGTGGCACTGGTGGCATGTCCTGTGGGCACTGCCGGGTGTGTGTGGGCGGAGACCTGCGGCCACTGTGGTACAGCCCCACCGTGCACCGGGCCCGCCCGGCTGCATGCCACCGGTGCCACCCCGCCACCTGCGACTCCAACCCGGCGGGGCGTGGAATCCGGCCGGGCCTGAGCGTGCCGCGAGGCCCCGGCCACCGGGCTCGCTGATCCCTCGACATAGCGCCGGAGCCACCTTCGCGGTGGCTCTGGTTCCACGCGGGTTCCATGCCGCACACGCGAGAAATTGTGCGGATATGGCCGCCCGTGTTTTCCTTTTTTCAGTTGAAATCCAGGTACTTGGAGCCATCCATGAGCGCTTTCGAAGTCACCATCACGAAGCGGGTCCGGCGCCGTCGCCTCAAGGACAAGACCGTTGAGCAAACGCGCTGGTTCGCTAATTACCGCGACCCCGACACCGGCCAGCGGAAGCTGCCCTCTTTCGAGACGAAGCGTGAAGCCGAGGCATTTCGCACCGTGCTCTTGGGCAAGGTCCACGCTGGCGTGTACGTCGATCCGTCACGGGCGCCCACTGTCTCAGAAGCGATGGCACACTACCTCGCCAACCGCGAGACCGAGGTGAAGCCCTCGACGCTCTACGGCTATCGCGTCGTCGCCAAAGTCGTCACCGGGCCGCTACTCGAAGGCACGGTACGCGAGCGCGCGGAATACGCCATCACTGGCAAGCCGCCGCGCAAGGATGCGCGGCTGCTCCAGATGATCGGACATATTTCGACGGCCGATCTCACCACCGCCGAGATCCGCAACTGGCATCGCGTTGTGATGGAGCAGGTCGGGCGTTACACGGCGAACCGGGCGCTCTCCATGCTGAAGGCGGCGCTGGCGCTCTGCGAGGAGGACTATCGCGTCCGCGCCCCGTCGATGCCCACCAATGTCGTGCGGCGTCGCGCCAAGGCAAAGAAGGCGATCCTCACGCCGGAGCAGGTGGGCCAGCTCATAGCCGCCGCCAAGGCCGATGTGCAGCGCGGCGTCTACTACGCCTTTCCGTTCCTGGCAGGAACACGCATCAGCGAGCAGCTTGGCCTGTTGTGGGAGGATGTGGATTTTGACGGCAACGTCATCCGCATTCACCGCATCCAGGAGCGGGACGGCAGCCTGACGGACACCACCAAGACCGAGGCCGGAACACGTGACGTTCCGATGAGCCCGACCCTTCGCGAAATGCTGCTCGCTTGGCGTCTCGTCTGCCCGCGCGACAACGGCACGCTCTATCGCGTATTCCCCGGTCCCGGTCGTCTGCAGCCTTGGCCGCTGCCCCGTATCGGTGGGGGCGGGCCGCTGCTCTACCAGAACTTTCGCAAGCGCTTCTGGCGTCCTGCCTTCAAGGAGCTGGGGCTGCCCTATGTCACGCCGCACGCGGCACGGCATGCCTTCATCTCGATCTTGCAGGCGCGGGGCGTCGAAGTCGGCCTCGTTGCCAAGCTCGCGGGTCACGCCAATCCGACCGTAACGCTCGGCCACTATACTCAAGCCGTTCGCGGTGGCGCCGATGCAATGGCCGATCTCGACCGGGCCTATACGACCCACGAGGCGAGCAATGGCTAAGCCGCTTGTCATCGCCGACCTACGATTCGATAGCCAGCGGGCCGCCATAGAGCACGCGCGACGCATCCTATACGATGGTCAGCCCGGAACGCGCATTGCCGATAGCGATGTTCCATTCGTCGAAGCGCTGCTCTGCGCTCGTGCCGACAAGACGCTCGATCTGCATGGGCTCAATGTCATTGCCTATTGTCGCGATTGGCAGGACGGTCCGATAAAGCGCACCATCTGCTTTTGGGCGGTGCTCGAGGACGGAACGCACGTCGACTTCAGCTTCATGAAGGCGATCAGGCTGCTGGCGCAAGACGTGCCCTAGGCTAGGCATCCTATCAACGAGCATTGCGATGGGCCGCTACACGCGGCCCATGTGCTATGGCGCCATGTCCGTCGCTGCCACCGTGTAGCTACGCCGAGGCCCACGGTGCATGCCTGGGCTAGGGTGATGCCGGGACACATAGTACGGCCGCGCGCGCTGCGCCTAGCCTCGTCTCATTGCGTGGGGTCATCATAAGTCACCCGGCCAACAGTGTCCGGCACCAGTGTGATAGCGCGAGCAGTTGCTGCTCTAGCCGACGCAACATCCTCCTTTGGCAACACTACCTGATACAGGTCTACAGCCGGGCCACTTAGGCCCTATCTGCTGTCGACACCGCTAGCCATGATCCAGGGGACGAGACGCTGGCTGATCCAGCCAATACCTCGTCTCCGCGCGCGTTGACACCACTTGTCGCAACGATAGAGTAGATTCGAGCAGGGGCGCTTTCAACTCCTCCCATAAAATGGCACTCTAGAACATTATTCTATCGAGGACCCGTCTGACGCTGGGGAGATATTCGACCCCATACGCAGCATACGCGGATGAAGTCACTTCTTGGTTGAGCGCTTTTTCAAACTCGAAACTGGGGGCTGCTCCTGCAGCAAGGTATAGGTTTCGACCCCAAGCGCCTCAGCAACGCGCCATAGCGAAATTACGGTGACGTTACGCTGACCGAGTTCCAGTGCGCTGATGTAGGCGCGATCCACCCCCATCGCCTCGGCTACGGCCTCTTGAGATAAATCGGCCTTGAGCCGTATCCGGCGCACATTTTCCCCGATGACGCGGCGCACATCCATGCCCGCATGCGGACAAAATTGTGCAGCAGCGTGCTACGCATTATAATGCACGTTGTCTTGGAGGGAAGTTGGATGCGGTTAAGCGTTCTTGTCGTCTGGAGTTTTTTGGCCCTTGCCGTGACGCTTCCAGTGCAGGCAGGGTTCTCTATCGTTATTAAGTCTGATGGCGTCCGTTTCATCGGCCCCTACGGCCCCCCATTCACTAGTGAGTCAAAGTTTTCCTGCGCGATCAAGGACGGGAAAGACATCGCTGCGGATGGGACTCTCCAATCGCGAGGCTGGGAGTTCGAGGCATTCTCCGAACGATACAGTCACTTCGAACTCGACACCTCAACTGGTCTCGTGACTCTTGGAGTCGCGCCTTTGGCCAGAGGGAGCCAGCCCTATGAAACGGTTCAATGGACCGTAGTTCAACAGGGCGGCCAGGGCCAGAATCTGATCGCCTATCGTCCCGATGCCCCTGATGATGTATTCAACATCCTGCGCATAAGATTGCCGTTTAAGACTGCTCCTGCACCCATCGCGTTCACCGTTACGTCCGGGACCGCGATTTTTTCGGGATGGTGCAGCATATACAACTGACGTCCGCCAACTACATCGCGAGGTACGAACTTCATCTAACGCGCAGCACGCATCAAAAGCATACAAATATTGCGCCCGGTCATAGCGCACTTTCCAGCATTGCGATCTCATCAGGAGTAAGGTCGAACAATGCGTATACGATGTTGTCGATGTCAGCTTCGATCTGCGTGATCTCGGCAGAAAGCCGCAGGATTTCAACGCGATCGCGGGTTATCCAGTCTTCCCAGGCAGATCGCTCGGCCAAAGTAATATCGACCTTGAACGCCTTCTTGACTTCGGCCCGGAATGCGGCGAAGTCGGGTAAGGTCCACCACTCCTGAAGCCGCGTTGTCAGCTTAGGATCGCGACCGGTCGGGCAAAGATCAGGTATCCGGCGCGTCAGTGCCCGTTGCAGCATCTGTCGCTCCTTAGCCTTCACATGAACTCGTGCGGAAAGATCAGCCAACCTTCCGTGCATGGAAGGCTCTATCGCTGGGATAGATAGTTGCTCCACATACTGAGCCTTCATCCTGAAATAACCACCGCTCGCCAACGGGGTAAGCGATTTGAACAGAAACCAAATAACCTTCGAGTTCAAAAGGGCAGTGGTTGCGTGGTCATTCGATCGAATGGCAAATGCTGTTGTCTCAAGGAAACTTCCAGAAGTGTCCAAGTGGAATGGACTCTCTGAAGCGATGTCACGGTAGGTTATCTTCGTTCGAGCAAAGTGCGGCGCATAGGCTTCCTGTGCCTGTTGAAGCTCGAACCAGTGCTGTTTTGTGGCCCGCGCCTCAAGGGCGGGCTTGAAGGGCAGCAGCCAATCCCGAACGGCCGGGTATTCGTCAATTCTAACCCTGTTCTTGGGGATGTAAATCAACCAAAGCCCACGCGACTCGGCTCGCCAGCGTTTCAGGTCTTTGCCCTCAAGGAAGGGCTTCAGCAGATCTACGGATTTTGGGTCTTCAGCACAGAGGCGTTCCTTGGTGGCGGAGTCGATCACGAAAGCCGCATTCAGGCCGGTCTTGATGCCGTAGAGCGGCGCTCCATAGACATCTTTTAGGGTCTTCCGACCTGCTCTAATTTTCTCCCGTAGGGTGCGCAGGGCATCGTTTTCGAGTTCCCACGAACCGGCCCCGAGGGCGGCCTGCGGATATGGCGCGACCACCTTTCCCCAAGTTGCCTGAAAATTGCTGTCCGGCACAGTATCCACCTTCCAGAAGCGTAACTCATGCCCTTTCGATGCTGCCCCGCGCTTCATGGTCAGGATGGCGGGGTAGGTGGTCACACCGTTGAATATCTGAATGTCGCCAAAATCGACCACGCTTTCGATGGATGCCTCGCGCAGAATGTACTCACGCAGCGGCCGACCGGAGCCTGTCTTGAAGAAGGTATTTGAGGAAATGTAGCCCAGACGCCCGCCCGGACGCAGCAAGCGAAGGCCGCGTTCATAGAAGTAGCTGTAGAGGTCTGCTCGGTCGGACACGACTTCGTAGCGCTTCTCCAAATAGGGTTTCATGGCCGAAATCAGCTCCATGCGCACATAGGGCGGATTGCCCAGTACGACATCGAAACCGCCTTCAGCAAAGACCGTGGGGAACGCGGTTTCCCATGTGAAGGCATGATCGAGATAGGCAAAGTTGCTGTCTTCGATCAGGCTGTCGCCAACACGCAAATTGCCATCAAGGCTATCCAGAATCTTGCCGCGCCTGGCGGTTTTGACCCAAAGCGACAGTTTGGCGATCTCGATACTTTCGACATTGACGTCCACGCCGAACAGGTTGTTGGTCAGAATTTCGCTGTCCGGCAAATAGGCGAGCAGGTCGCCGTAGTGTTCTGCCTTCGGCAACAGCTCCTTGATCTTGTCGTTCACGCGGGTCAGTTCGGCCTTCAGGAAGTCGAAGGCCATGATGAGAAACACGCCCGATCCGCATGCCGGGTCAACGATGCGCAACGACTTGAGCCGGTCGCGATAGGCCTGCCATGCCTCCAACTCGGCCGATTTCCTACGCCACGCAATGGCGGTGTAATCGGACAGATCGGCCCCGGCTTTGGCATGATCGCGCAGGATGCCGGTGAAGATTTCTTCGAGATGCGCGCCTAAAGTTTCAGCCACAATGAAGCGAGCTACATAGTCAGGGGTATAGACTACCCCATCTCGCTTGCGCCGCCCGCTGGTGCCGCTGGCTCGTTCTTCTTCGACTTCCTCGCCTCGAGCCTGCGCCTGCAAGCGTTCCACATCGGCAATGGATTGCTCAAAGATATGCCCCAGGACGGTGACGGACACCTCCGAAGCGAAGTCATAATCGCCAAGGGTCTTGAAGCCCTCGCAAACGTCATCGGGCAGGTTCAGGACGTTGATCGTATCGTCCTGACGGAACAGACCGCCGTTGTAGCGAGGAATTTTTAGCGCTTCGCTTCCCTGGTCGATGGCGTTGAACAGGCCTCGAAAATTGTCCCACACCGGGCGCGGATTGTAGTGGTCGCGAGTGATGAAAGCCTGCGCCAAGGTGCTGTCGGGCAGCAGTCCGGTGTCTTCGGCAAAGGCGATGAACAGCACTCGGTCGAGGATTTTTTGCGCCACCGCAATGGCATCAAGGGGGGCGATACTCGCGTCTGCTGCTTGAACGGCACCGATCAGCTTCAGGCGAAGCGCCTTGTAATCTTGATAGAGGCTGTCGGTGATGTCCTTGTCTTCGGCGCGGCTTTCCTTGAGGAGACCGAGGGTCCGGCCGGACAGCAAGTTGTCAGCCGATAACAGTAGCATGAACCGAGCGTATTCTTCAGGTTCGGTCAACTGGTCGAATTGGAACGCTTCGTAGGCGGTGGTGCCTTCGCCAAAACCGTAGAAGCGCAGTTCGATCATATTCGAGATCAGCACCCACTTCACACCGCGGGCGTTCATGGCGTATTCCCACGCCTGTTGAACCGGACTTTTGTTGCGTCCCGGCATGATCGCATCAAGGTCGCGAGTGTCGGCCCCTTTCAACTCGAACGGGGCCAGAATCTCTGCGGCACCGTCGCTAAACCGGCCAAGGGCCAGATCGACACTTCCTCGCAAGATCGCCTGTTCGGTGGAAACTGTGTACTCAACTCCCCTGGCGGGGCCGTGATAGCCAAGAACACCTTCGATGATCTTTGAAGCGAATTGCCCATGAAGGGCAGTTTCCTTCAAAGACCGGATACGGCCGGAACGTATCATTTCGGCCCAGGCTTCCAGGATCGCCAAATGATCGGCAGGAAGCGGGGCGGGTTTCAAGTGGCGTGCTAGAGTTTTGCGATTAAAGAGGTTCATAGCCGTGCGTCCGTTCGGCCAGCGCCTATTGCGGCCTCGATTTTTACGGTTTTCATGTGCCCCTCGCGCCGCATTTGGCTCCCGACGTAACTCAACTAAAGCAGATCGACAAAGCCTTCAGCTTTGCGACGACAAGCGTGCCAGGATAGGTTTCCACCGCTACGCCGCGAGTGGCTCTTTGTCGCGCGTGAACTATACACACGGAAGCACCTAACGCCCGAAGCGCCTCCGGCTAGAAACGCAGATGAACGTCACAGTCAAAGCCCTGACCGACAGGCAACTCGAAATTGCCTTGGCACAGGTGCAGGCGTTGGTCAGTCTGTCGGACTAGACGCGGCGTGTAGGAGCATCGATCCCGGTAGCCATGCCGGTGGAACCCGAATGGAACCACGGACTCCAACCGGCGCCTTCGGAACCTGTCCCACAAAAGCAAAAAGGGCCTCGCGGCCCTTGAAACTCAAGGCTCTCGGCCTTGGCGTTTTGGAGCGGGCGAAGGGATTCGAACCCTCGACCCTAACCTTGGCAAGGTTATGCTCTACCCCTGAGCTACACCCGCACTCCAGCCCCGCGCGCCGCCAATCTCTTGGCAGGTCGCAGCGCGGCGCTTATATGCCCAATCGACATCGCCTTTGCAACCCCAATCTCCCGGCCCCCCGCGCTCCCGCGCCTGGAGCCGCGGCGGAGCGGGCACCAAGCTTTCGAGGACCCCTGCCGTGAACGCCACCGTCTCTCCCGCCGCCGCTGCTTCCGCGCCGCCCGCCGCGCTCGTCAAGGACTCGACCGACCGCGCCTTCAAGGCCGACGTGCTCGACGCCTCGCTCGAGGCGCCGGTCTTGGTCGATTTCTGGGCCCCCTGGTGCGGCCCCTGCCGGGCCCTCTCGCCCACCATCGAGAAGGTGGTGAAGGCCAAGGCCGGCAAGCTCCGCCTCGTCAAGATCAACATCGACGAGAACCCCGGCATCGCCGGCCAGCTCGGCGTGCAGTCCATCCCGGCCGTCTTCGCCTTCGCTGGCGGCCGGCCGGTCGATGCGTTTTTGGGCAATCTCCCCGAATCCGAGGTCGAGCGCTTCGCCGACAAGGTGATCGCCGCCGCCCCGCCGGGCCAGCCCGCCGCCGGCTCGCTCGAGGCCGAGATCGGCGCCGCCCTCGGCGCGGCGCGGGAGGCAGTCGCCGCCGGCGACCTCAACACCGCCGCGCAGATCTTCGGCATGGTGCTCCAGCACCAGCCCGACAATGCCGAGGCGCTCATCGGCATGGCGCGCCTCTATCTCAGCGCCAACCAGGCCGAGCAGGCTGAGGCCGTGTTCGACACCATCCCCGAGGCGGCCCGCCAGGGCGCCGACTACACGGCGCTCGCCGCCGAGCTCAAGCTGCGCGGCGAGGCCGCTGCCGTGCCCGGCACCGCCGAGCTCGAGGCGCGGCTCGCCGCCGATCCCGACGACCATCAGGCCCGCTTCGACCTGGCGCTGGCGCTCAACGCCGCCGGCCAGCGCCTCGAGGCGGCCGAGGCGCTGCTGGCGCTGATGAAGCGCGACCGCACCTGGAACGACGACGGGGCGCGCCAGAAGCTCATCGAATTCTTCGCCGCCTGGGGCGCCAAGGACCCGGCGACGCTCAAGGGAAGGCGGCTGCTTTCGGCGCTGCTGTTTGCATGAGCGTTTCCCGCCCGGCATCGCCGGCCGAGCTGCCGGCGGCCATCCCGGTCTTTCCGCTCAGCGGCGCGCTGCTGCTGCCCTTCTCGCACCGCCCGCTCAACATCTTCGAGCCGCGCTACATCGACATGATCGACCACGCGCTGGGCGGCAACCGCCTCATCGGGCTGATCCAGCCGCAGGACACCGACGAGGAGAGCCCGCGCGGCCGCGCTCCCCTGCAGCGCATCGGCACGGTCGGCCGGCTCACCCATTGGGAGGAGCATGGCGAGGGCCGCTATTTCATCATCCTCGAGGGGGTGACGCGCTTCGCGCTGGTCTCCGAGCTCACCGTGCTGACGCCCTTTCGCCAGGCGGTGATCGACGCCACCGCCTATGAGGCCGACTTCACCCGCGCCCATGGCGAGGCCGATGTCGATCGCGCGCGCTTCCTCAAGATGATGCGCGACTACGCCGAGTTCGCCAATTTCGAGCTCAACTGGGAGGAGATCGACAAGACCGGCACCGCCGACCTCGTCAATTTCGCCTGCATGGTGTCGCCCTATGGCCCGCGCGAGAAGCAGGTGCTGCTCGAGGCCGCCTCGCTCGGCGACCGCGCCGAAACGCTCATCGCTCTCGCCGAGTTCGAGATGGCCAAGGGCGGCGCCGGCACGCCGCTGCACTGATGCCGCAGATCCCCGAGCGCCGGCCCGTCGATCCGCGCACCCTCGAAATGCTGGTCTGCCCGCTGACCAAGACGCGGCTGGTGCTGAGCACCGACAAAACCGAGCTCATCTCGGTCGCCGCGCACCTGGCCTTTCCCATCCGCGCCGGCGTGCCGATGCTGAGCCTCGACGAGGCCCGCCCGGTCGAGCCCGACGAAATGCGCGTGCAGTTCCCGCCCACGGCGTGAAACGCAGTTCCAGACCTATGGTTGTGCCTCGTAGCTCGGCGACTGAAAGCCGATGCCGAGCGCGATAGGCGTGCAGCGCAGAACGAGATTGCCGCCCTCGCGGGCAATCGTCTTCACCAGCAGCAACGCCGCCACCCGCTGATGCCCCGCAAAGGAGCCGGTAATGGAGGTGGTGCCGAACATGTCCCGCGTCTCCAGGAAATACTCGATTCGGATGTGCCGCCTGAACGCGACGACCGCCACATGGGCATTGTCCCGCGCCTCGCGGACCTTTCGGAAATACTGCCCCCGATTTATGTAGATGAAGGAGCCTTCCGGCACGAGATTGGCGATGGCGCGCCGGGACCAGTTCTCGTCGCTCAGATGCACCGGATCGACCTGCGATGCGATGGCATCGACATAGGACGAGTAGAGCGCGTGCAGCGCGTGGTCATCGCCATACTTGAACCAATCATAGATGGTCGAGGACACATAGCCCCGCGGGGGCGGTATTTCGTCCGGCGGTATGATGATCCCATTGGTATCGACGAGGCCGCGCGCGACGCATCGGGCCGTGAGATCACGCGACACGATTGTCCGGATCTGCGGCGTCAGCAGTGCGGCGACGCGCGCATGGTTGATGTATCCCCATTGCACGCCCAGCCGCATGAACGCGTGCTGGGCGGCCCGCTGCGCGGTGACGCTGACCTCGGCCTGCCGGCGCGTTCTCACGGTCGCCGCCCAGTCTGCCTTGAACGTCCTCAAGAGCGCCGGCGTCAGGTTTTGCGACAGCTCACGATGTGTGTGCGCCTCGTCGTGATGGGCCTGGCACAGCACGACCAGATTTCGAGGGTCATTGTTGGCGTTGTCTCGGTCGATGTGGTGGATGTGGACGCCCGCCCGCTGACAGACCGAGCACACGAAGGCACTCTCGTACAGCAAGTACTGCCTGACCTTCTGAGGCAATGCAGGCCGGCGGGCCATTCAGAGCGGCAGGCCGCGCAGCAGTCTTGGGCCGGCCTGCTCCAGCCCGGCGGCGCGGCCGATCAGCGCCGCCTTGACCGGCGCCAGCCGATCGACGAGGCCGAGCCCCATGTCGCGCAGCGCCCGCACCGGCGCGACATCGTTGGAGAACAGCCGGTTGAGCCCGTCGGTCACCGCCGCCATCAGCGCCGTGTCGAGGCGCCGCCACGCCTCGTAGCGTCCAAGCACCGAGTCCGCGCCGAAATCCTCGCCCAGCCGCAGCGCCGCGATCACCGTCTCGCTCAGCGCCGCCACGTCCTTCAGGCCCAGGTTGAGCCCCTGGCCGGCCAGCGGATGGATGACATGGGCGGCATCGCCGATGAGCGCCAGCCGCGGCGCGACGAAGGCGCGGGCGATCTGCAGCTTCAGGGGGAAACTCTGCACGGGCTCCTCGAGGCTGACGCGTCCGAGGCGCGCGCCCATCGCAGCCTCGATCAGCCCCGCCACCTCGGGCTCGGGCAGCCCCTTGAGCCGCGCCGCCTCGGCGCGCGTTTCGGTCCACACCAGCGACGAGCGGTTGCCGCCGAGCGGCAGGCTCGCGAACGGCCCCGCCGGGCGGAAATGCTCGTAGGCGACGCCCTCATGCGGCAGCGCATGGGCGATGGTCGTGACGATCCCCGCCTGCCGGTAGTCGTGGCCGACGACGCCGATGCCGGCCATCTGCCGCAAGCCCGACATCGCCCCGTCGGCGGCGACGATGAGCGGCGCGCTCAGCACCCGCCCGTCCTTGAGCGCGAGCCGCGCCAGCGCCGCCTCGGCTTTGTAGGAGACCATCTCGACCGGCGCGATCTGCACGACCGCCGGCCCGAGCGCCGCGAGCAGGGCGCGCGTCAGCACCCGGTTGGGCGCCATATGCGCATAGGGCTCGCCCGGCGCCACGTCGCCCTCGAAGGTCAGGAACACCGGCCGCGCCATGTCGCCGCGCCCCGAATCGGTGATCTTCATGGCGCGGATCGGCTGCGCCTCAGCGGCTACCGCCGCCCAGACCCCGAGCGCCTCGAGCACCCGCCGCACCCCGGCGCTGAGCGCGAAGGCGCGCGCGTCATTGGGCACGCTGAACACCCGCCGGTCGACCAGCGCTATCCTCATGCCGCGCTGGAAGCGGCTCAGCGCCAGCGCCTGCGCCAGCCCCACCGGGCCGCCGCCCACTATTATGACATCATAGAGATCGTCGCTCATGGCCGGTCCTGTGGAGCGTTTCCGAGAAAAGTCGCGAGACGTTCCGCTGCGGAAAACGCGACAAAATCTGCTCGGCGAGTTGTGGCCCCGGCCGGCGGCACATGCAAGGCTGCGGCACCTGCCTATCGTTTGTGCAGATCGTCGCACGCTGCACATTTCTAATGCAGACTTGCGGGCCCGGATGTCCCCGCGCGCCACCCACACCAAGAATCCTCTCACGGAATCAAGCAGGTAGCGCCGCGACCGAATCTGGCACGGCGCTTGAGTCTCCTGTCTCGACAGCCTGCCTTTCGGAGACGTTCATGACTGTGCTCAAGCCCCTGCCGCCGCTCGGCCTTGCCGCCCTCGCCGGCCTCGCCACCCTGCCCGCCCGCGCCCAGGACCTCGCCGCCCCGCCGCCCCCCGCCATCGACAGCGGCGACACCGCCTGGCTCCTGGTCGCCGCCCTCCTCGTCATCCTCATGACCATCCCCGGCCTCGCCCTCTTCTATGGCGGGCTGGTGCGCACCAAGAACATCCTGTCGGTGCTGACGCAGGTCTTTGCCGGCTTCTGCCTCATCGCCCTCGTCTGGGTGGCCTATGGCTATTCGCTGGCCTTCGCCGGCCCCGGCGACGGCCCCCTCGCCGCCTATATCGGCGACGCCTCCAAGCTCTTCTTGAGCGCCGTGACGCCCGATTCGGTCGCCGGCACCGTCCCCGAGCTGGCCTTCGCCGCCTTCCAGCTCACCTTCGCCGCCATCACCGCCACCCTCATCGTCGGCGGCATCGCAGAGCGCATGAAGTTCGGCGCCGTGCTCGCCTTCCTCGTCTTGTGGGTCACCTTCGCCTATCTGCCCATCGCCCACATGGTCTGGGCGCCGGGCGGCCTGTTCTTCGCCATGGGGGCGCTCGATTTCGCCGGCGGCACGGTGGTGCACATCAATTCCGGCGTTGCCGCCCTCGTCGCCGCGCTCCTCGTCGGCCCGCGCCACGGTTACGGCAGGGAGCCCATCGCCCCGCACAACCTCGCCTTCACCTTCATCGGCGCCTGCCTGCTCTGGGTCGGCTGGTTCGGCTTCAATGCCGGCTCGGCGCTCGCCGCCAACGGCCTCGCCGCCCAGGCCTTCGTCAACACGGTGACCGCTCCCGCCGCCGCGGCGCTCGCCTGGGCCCTGGCCGAAAAGCTGGCCCGCGGCCACGCCAGCGCCCTCGGCGCCTTCTCGGGCGCCGTCGCCGGCCTCGTCGCCGTCACCCCGGCGGCCGGCTTCGTCGGCACCGCCGGCGCCATCGGGCTCGGTGCCGTCGCCGGGCTCGTCTGCCTGTGGGCCGTGGTGACGCTGAAGCCGCGCCTCGGCTACGACGACAGCCTCGACGTCTTCGGCATCCACGGCGTCGGCGGCATCGTCGGCGCGCTCGGCACCGGCGTCCTCGCCGCCCCCGCCCTCGGCGGCTTCGGCGCCGCGGATTACGACATGGCCGCCCAGCTCGGCACGCAGGCGCTGGCGGTCGGCGTCGCCATCGCCTGGTCGGCGATCGTCGCGGCGCTCGCCATGCTCGTCGTCAAGGCGCTGTTCGGCGGCGCCCGCGTCGCCGCCCAGGCCGAAAGCGACGGGCTCGACCTCACCAGCCATGGCGAGCGCGCCTACAACTGAGTCGGCCCCAAACGGGGGAGCGGACGGCGCCGCCGCCCGCCCCCGCCGGGTCCCGCCCGGCGTGCAGCCCGCGCGTCTTCCGCCCCCGGAAGGAAGCTGTGTCGTGCCCCGGCGCGGGCTGCACCCCAGGCCGGACCCGGCCACCGCGGCATGGTTAGCCTCGGATTAACCACGCCGACCTAGGATCGCGACACTTCGTTAGCGTTGAGTTTTGCGATGCCGCCGGCCCGTCCCCTGCTTCAAGACCAGTCCTCCGCCGTGCCGGCCATCGCCATCACCATTCCCGTCCGACTCATCGGCATGGTGCTGCTCGGCCTCGTCGCGCTCATGATGGCGGCGCTCGCCTCGTGGTCGGTGGACGATCCCTCGCTCTCCTACGCCGCGACGACCCCGGTCAGGAACTGGCTCGGCTTTCCCGGCGCCGTCATCGCCGATCTGAGCTTCCAGATCCTCGGCCTCGGCATCATCGTGCTGCTGATTCCCCTGGCGCTGTGGGGCTGGAGCTTCCTCGGCCGGCGCGTGCCCACCCATATGGGCCTGCGCCTCGTCGCCTGGCTCGCCGCCGCGCTGCTCGCCACCGGCGTCCTCGCCTTCCTGCCGGTGCCGGCAAGCTGGCCGCTGCCCACCGGCCTCGGCGGGCTGCTCGGCGCCGGCTTCGCCAATCTCGCCGCGCTGGTTACCGGCGAGACGCCGCAGCCGGTCACCGCCTGGCTCTTCGCCATCATCCTCAGCGCCCCGACGCTGGCGCTGTTCTGGCTGGCGCTCGGGCTCGGCGCCATGCGCCTGCCGCGCCTGCCCGACATGCCGGCCCGCGCCCGCAAGGCGGCGCCCGCCGCCGACGAGCCCGAGCGCAGCTCCGTGCTCGACGTGGTGCTCGGCGCCCTCGTCCATTTCGGCTTTTCCACCCACACGGCGCTGCGCCGCGCCATCGCCAGAGCCCGCGACAACGCCGCCGCCCGCCGCGAGGCCGATGCCGCCCCCTGGCGCGAGGATGGCCGCGAGCCGCAGGTTGCCGGCCCCGCCCCGGCCGAGCTCCGGCGCGAGCCGCAACTCGCCCGCGCCGCCTATGCCCCCGAGCCCGAGGCATACTATGACGACGCGCCGGCCGACGACGACCTGCCGCCGCCCGCGCCCGCCCGGCCGGCCCGCGTCGTCGCCCCGGCGCGCCGGCCCGCCCCCGGCGCCCGCGCCGCGCGCGAGGCGCAGCCGTCGCTGCTCGCCGACGAGGGCGGCTTCGAGCTGCCGGCGCTGAATCTCCTCTCCGAGGCGCGCCATCGCGGCCTCGCCGACGAGCACCGCCCCGAGCGGCTCGAGGCCATGGCCCGCCGCCTCGAAGGCGTGCTCGAGGATTTCGGCGTGCGCGGCGACATCATCAATGTCCGGCCCGGTCCCGTCGTCACCCTCTACGAGCTCGAGCCCGCCCCCGGCATCAAGTCGAGCCGCGTCATCTCGCTCGCCGACGACATCGCCCGCTCGATGAGCGCCATCTCGGCCCGCGTCGCGGTCGTTCCCGGCCGCAACGCCATCGGCATCGAATTGCCCAACGAGGCGCGCGAGACCGTCTATCTGCGCGAGATGCTGGCCAGCCAGGACTTCGAGAAGATGAAGGGCAAGCTCCCCATCTGCCTCGGCAAGACCATCGGCGGCGAGCCGGTCATCGCCGACCTCGCGCGCATGCCGCACCTCCTGATCGCCGGCACCACCGGCTCGGGCAAGTCGGTGGGCATCAACACCTTCATCCTGTCGCTGCTCTACCAGATGACGCCGGAGCAGTGCCGGCTCATAATGATCGACCCCAAGATGCTGGAGCTCAGTATCTACGACGGCATTCCACACCTGCTGACGCCGGTCGTCACCGACCCGGCCAAGGCCGTCACCGCCCTCAAATGGGCGGTGCGCGAAATGGAAGACCGTTACAGGAAGATGTCGAAGATCGGTGTGCGCAACATCGACGGCTTCAACCAGCGCGTCACCGAGGCGGCGGCAAAGGGCGAGACCATCACCCGCACCGTGCAGACCGGCTTCGACCGCGAGACCGGCGAAGCCATCTACGAGAGCGAGGAATTCGCGCTCGAGCCGCTCCCCTTCATCGTCGTCATCATCGACGAGATGGCCGACCTGATGATGGTCGCCGGCAAGGACATCGAGGGCGCCGTGCAGCGCCTCGCCCAGATGGCGCGCGCCGCCGGCATCCACGTCATCATGGCGACGCAGCGCCCCTCGGTCGATGTCATCACCGGCACCATCAAGGCCAACTTCCCGACCAGAATTTCGTTCCAGGTGACGTCCAAGATCGACAGCCGCACCATCCTCGGCGAGCAGGGCGCCGAGCAGCTGCTGGGCAATGGCGACATGCTCTACATGGCCGGCGGCGGCCGCATAAAGCGCCTGCACGGCCCCTTCGTCTCCGACGGCGAGGTCGAGAGCGTCGTCCAGCATCTGAAGGCCCAGGGCGCGCCGGACTACCTCGAGGCGATCACCGAGGAGGAGGACGATTTCGATCCGCAAAGCGCCCTCGGCGACGAGGCGGGCGGCTCGGGCGACGAGCTCTACGACAAGGCCGTGCACATCGTTCTGACCGACAAGAAGGCCTCGACCTCCTATGTCCAGCGCCGCCTCGCCATCGGCTACAACAAGGCCGCCTCGCTGATCGAGCGCATGGAGCAGGAGGGCGTCATCTCGCCCGCCAACCATTCCGGCAAGCGCGAGATCCTCGTCGGCAACAATGCCGACGGCTATTGAGGCGGGCCTCTCCACGTCTTGCCGCATTTGCCCTCTAGCGGTTAGCCAGAACGTCACCCCCGCCGCTCAGGTGCCCGCCATGCTTCGCCGTTCCGCCCTCGCGCTCATCGCCTCCGGCCTCGCCACCGGCCTGACCTTGCCGGCGCTCGGCCAGCAGGCGCCCGCGCCGCGCCGGCTGACCGACGAGGAGGTGGCGCTCATCAACGACATCTCGGCCTACAACTCGGCCATCACCACCATGGCCGGCAAGTTCCTGCAGGTCGATACGCAAGGCCGCCGCATCGAGGGCACCTTCTACCTGCAGCGGCCCGGCAAGATCCGCTTCCGCTACAACCCGCCCTCGCGCGAGGAGATCATGTCGATCGGCCAGGGCTTTTACGTCATCGACCGCAAGGAGAAGACGCAATACGCCTATCCGCAGGACAAGGTGCCGCTGCGCCAGTTCCTCGATTCGAAGATCGATTTGCTGCGCGCCGGGCTCGTCGCCATCTCGCATTCCGACAATTACGTCGAGCTGACGCTCGAGGACGACACCCCGGCGGGGCGCGTGCGCGTGGCGCTGGTCTTCGACAAGGCGACCAAGGACCTCGTGCAATGGGTGCTGACCAGCCCCGACGGCAGCGAATTGACCTTCTCGCTCTACGACGTCGAAAAGGGCGTCGAGATCCCCGCCTCCTACTTCTATCTCAACATCAACGACTACAATCAGGTCGAGGCGCCGCGGAACTGAGCCGGGCCCGCCCCGATCGGCAGTAGGCAGGGCGCGCCGGGAAGGCTATCACTGGCCCTCCGTTCTTCGCTCTGCCGGCCCGCCCATGTCTTCGCTCGCCCCGTTTTCCCTCGCCACCTGGAACATCAACTCCGTCCGCCTGCGCCTGCCGCTCGTCCTCGATTTCCTCGCCCGCCATCCGGTCGATGTGCTGTGCCTGCAGGAGATCAAGTGCCAGAACGAGCAGTTCCCCGCCGCGGCGCTCGCCGCTGCCGGCTATCCGCATCAGGCGGTGCACGGCCAGAAGGGCTATCACGGCGTCGCCATCGTCTCGAAGCTGCCGCTCGCCGAGATCATGACGCGCAGCTTCTGCAACATCGCCGAGAGCCGGCACGTCTCGGCCCGCCTCGATTTCGGCCGCGGCCCGCTCACCGTCCACAATTTCTACATCCCCGCCGGCGGCGACGAGCCCGACCCGGCGATCAACCCGAAATTCCGCCACAAGCTGGATTTCCTCGCCGAGCTGCAAAGCTGGTTCGCCGAGCCGGCCTTCGCCGCCGGCCAGCTCATCTGCGGCGACTTCAACATCGCCCCGCACGAGGACGATGTGTGGAGCCACAAGCAATTGCTCGACGTGGTCAGCCACACGCCGCTCGAAACCGGCCTGCTCGACGCCCTGCGCGACGGCAATCACGGCTGGACCGACCTCGTGCGTGCCCACATCCCCTACGGCACCAAGCTCTACTCGTGGTGGAGCTACCGCGCGCAGGACTGGCAGGCCTCCGACCGCGGCCGCCGGCTCGACCATGTCTGGGCCACCGCCGACATCGCCGCCCGCTCCAGCGCCGCCGAGATCATCCGCCCGGCCCGCGGCTGGTCCGAAAAGCCCTCGGACCACGTCCCCGTCATCGTGCATTTCTGACCGACGGCCTATTGCCGGCTGCCGATCCGCGTCTTCACCCCCTCGATGGCGCCGAGATAGCCCAGCAATTCGCCGCGAATCCGCTCGGCGGCGCGCGCCGCGAGGTCCGGCGCCTGATTGCACAGCTTCAAAAACGCCACGCGCGGCACGAACAGCGTCTCGACGGCATCGACGGCCTTGACCGTCACCGGCCGCGGCCGCGCCACCACCAGCGACATGGCGCCCAGCACCGCCCCCTGATTCGCCACGAGGAACGGGTTGGCCGTATCGCCTTCCTGATAGGTCGCGAGCGTGCCGCTCACCAGCACATGGGCGCCTTCGGGCACGTCGCCGGCGGCGTACAGCACCGCCTCGGGCCGCCAGCGCTTGCGCTCGCTGGCGAAGGCGAGCAGCCGCCGCTGCTCAGCATCGCAGACTGTGAAGAAGTCCGCGCGCCCCAGGATGGTGGTCGCGTCGTCGAGCTGCATCGGCCCCGTGCCCAAATTCGGCGGGCCGCCCCCACGGCCCGCAGAGCCGTTATAGAGCATGGCGCCCGCCTTGCGGGAACCGCTTTTCGCCGTTTTCGGCAGCGCCCGGCGTCGAAAGTCTACGGCACCAGCCGGTAGCCCCCCTCCTCGGTGACGAGCAGCCGCGCCTTGGCGGGATCGCGCTCGATCTTCTGGCGCAGCCGGTAGATATGGGTTTCGAGCGTATGCGTCGTCACCCGGTTGTTGTAGCCCCACACCTCCTTGAGCAGCACGTCGCGGGTGATGGTGCGCGGCCCCTGCCGGTAGAGATATTTGAGGATCGAGGTTTCCTTGTCGGTGAGCCGCACCTTCTGGCCGTCCGCCGTCTCGAGCAGCTTGTTGGCCGGCTGGAAGCTGTAGGGCCCGATGGCGAACACCACGTCCTCACTCTGGTCGTGCTGGCGCAGCGCCGCGCGGATGCGCGCGAGCAGCACCGAGAAGCGGAACGGCTTGGTGACATAGTCGTTGGCGCCCGATTCGAGCCCCAGGATCTCGTCGGCGTCGCTGTCATGGCCGGTGAGCATGATGACCGGGCTCTTGAAGCCCTGCTGGCGCATGAGCTTCAGCGCCTCGCGCCCGTCCATGTCGGGCAGCCCGACATCGAGCAGCATGAGGTCGATATGGCTGTCGCGCACCCGCTCCAGCGCCGCGGCGGCGGTCGCCGCCTCGACGAGCTCGAACTCGCGATAGGGCTGCATCTGGTCGGCCAGCACCTGGCGCAGGTCCGCATCGTCGTCAACGAGCAAAAGACGGCGGCGGATCATCGACAAGCTCCAAACATGTACCGGACGTGAGTTAAGCCGGCCCCCTCCGGCCAGCCAGTCACAAAGTGGTGACGCCGCGGCTCAAACGCCAGCCCGGCCGGGAAGGTTTCCTGCCGCGCTCCATCCCGCCGCGTCGAGGGCGTAGATATGGGCCGCGAACGTTGCGCCGCCGTCCTCGAGCAGCGCCTCGTGGTCGAAGCGCAGGCCGAGCCGCGCCATCACCCGGTGGCTCGCGACATTGGGCGCGTCGGCGACCGAGATCAGCCGCGCGACCCCGAGCGCCCCGAAGGCGTGGTCGCGCCAGGCGCGCGCCGCCTCGCTGGCATAGCCCTGGCCCCAGAAGGCCGGCAGCAGTCGCCAGCCGATCTCGAGGTCGGGATACCACGGCGTATAGGAGAGCCCGCACGTGCCCAAAAACGCCCCGTCCGCCTTGCGCACCACCGGAATCATGCCGAGCCCGCGCCGCGTGAAGAAGGCGGCGATCTCCTCGCGCTCGGCATCCGCTTCGGCGGCCGTCAGCACGCCGCCCAGATAGCGCCGCACCAGCGGGTCGGCGTTGAGCGCGCGATAGGCGTCGCGATCGGCCGGCAGGAACGGCCTGAGCCGCAGCCGGTCGGTTTCGAGCCCGGCAAAGCTCACGGCCGCGCCGGCGGCGCCGGCCGCGCCCCGAACAGCGCGCTGCCGACCCGCACATGGGTGGCGCCCATGGCGATGGCCGTCTCGAAATCGCCGCTCATCCCCATCGACAGCGCGCTCACCCCCGCCGCGCGCGCCAGCATGGCCAGATGCGCGAAATACGGGCCCGGCGGCACGCCCTCGGGCGGAATCACCATCAGCCCGTCGATCGCGAGCCCGTGCACCTCGCGGCAGCGCGCGACGAATGCCACCGCCGCGTCGGGCGCGATGCCCGCCTTTTGCGGCTCGAGCCCGATATTGACCTGAACGAAAAGCCGGGGGCGGCGCCCGGCCCGCGCCATCTCCGCCGCCAGCACCCCCGCCAGCTTGTCGCGGTCGAGCGTCTCGATGACGTCGAACAATTGCACCGCCTCGCGCGCCTTGTTGGTCTGCAGCGGGCCGATGAGATGCAGTTCTATGCCGTCATAGGACCCCCGCAGGCCGGGCCATTTGGCCGCCGCCTCCTGCACCCGGTTCTCGCCGAAGATGCGCTGGCCGGCCGCGAGGAAGGGCTCTATCGCCGCCGCCGGGAAGGTCTTCGACACGGCGACGAGCGTCACCTGCGCGGGCGGCGGCCCGAAGCGCTGCTGGGCTTTTCCGATGCGCTCGGTGATGGCGGCGAGGCGGCTGGCGGCGTCCGACATGCGCTGTGCTTGCTGTTGACCGGTTTCGGCTTTTCTGGTGATGGTCCCGCTACCCCAGATATCCCCGGCAAGGCAACAGCTTGCCGGCCAAAGGACAGCCGAAGTGAAAGCCATCGAGCGTTACAATCCGCGTGTCGAGGAGCCGCGCTGGCAACAGGCGTGGGACGACGCCAGGGCGTTCGTCATCGCCAATGACGACCCGCGCGAGCCCTATTACGTGCTCGAGATGTTCCCCTATCCCTCCGGCCGCATCCATATGGGCCATGTGCGCAACTACGCCATGGGCGACGTGCTGGCCCGCTACAAGCGCGCCAGGGGCTTCAACGTGCTGCATCCCATGGGCTGGGACGCCTTCGGCCTGCCCGCCGAGAACGCGGCGAAAAAGACCGGCCGGCATCCCAAGGAATGGACCTACGCCAACATCGCGGCGATGAAGGCGCAGCTCAAGACCATGGGGCTGAGCTTCGACTGGACGCGCGAATTCGCCACCTGCGACGTCGCCTATTACGCGCAGCAGCAAAAGCTCTTCCTCGACATGCTGAAGGCCGGCCTCGTCACCCGCAAGAAGTCCAAGGTCAACTGGGACCCGGTGGACGAGACGGTGCTCGCCAACGAGCAGGTGATCGACGGGCGCGGCTGGCGCTCCGGCGCCCTGGTCGAGCAGCGCGAATTGACCCAGTGGTTCTTCAGGATCTCGGACTTTTCCGAGGACCTGCTGGCCGCCCTCGACGGACTCGACGGCTGGCCCGACAAGGTGCGCCTCATGCAGCGCAACTGGATCGGCAAGTCCGAGGGCCTGCGCCTGCTCTTCGCGCTGGTCCCCAACGAAACGACGCTGACCCCCGCCATCGAGGTCTTCACCACCCGGCCCGACACCATCTTCGGGGCGAGCTTCATCGCCCTCTCGCCCGACCATCCGCTGGCCGCCGAATTGAGCGCCGCCAATCCGGCGATCCGAAATTTCATCGCCGAGGTGCACCGCCAGGGCACCGCCACCGAGGCGCTGGAAAAGGCCGAAAAGCAGGGCGTCTTCACCGGGCTCTACGTGCAGCACCCCGTCCATGAGGGCGAAACGCTGCCCGTCTATGTCGCCAATTTCGTGCTCATGGAATATGGCGCCGGCGCCATTTTCGGCTGCCCCGCCCACGACCAGCGCGACCTCGACTTCGCCCGCAGATACGAGCTGCCGGTGCTGCCCGTGGTGCTGCCCGAGGGCGCCGACCCCGCCGCCTTCGCGGTCGGCGACGAGGCCTATACCGGCCCCGGCCACATCTACAATTCCGCCTTCCTCGACGGCCTCGACATCGCCGCCGCCAAGCAGGCGATCTCGGCGCATTTCGCCGGCCGGACCGTGGACGGCCGCCCGCAGGGCGTGGTCGAGACCAATTACCGGCTGCGCGACTGGGGCATCTCGCGCCAGCGCTACTGGGGCTGCCCGATCCCCATCATCCATTGCGACGAGCACGGCGCCGTGCCGGTGCCCGACGCCGAGCTGCCGGTGACACTGCCCGACGACGTGACCTTCGAGCGCCCCGGCAACCCGCTCGACCATCATCCGAGCTGGCAGCACGTCGCCTGCCCGGTCTGCGGCAAGCCGGCCCGGCGCGAAACCGATACGATGGACACCTTCGTCGATTCCTCGTGGTATTTCGCCCGCTTCACCGCCCCCGACGCACCGACCCCGACGATCCCCGCCATCGCCGACCGCTGGCTGCCGGTGGACCAGTATATCGGCGGGATAGAACACGCTATCTTGCACCTGCTCTATTCGCGCTTCTTCGCCCGCGCCATGCACCGCACCGGCCATCTCGGCCTCGACGAGCCGTTCAAGGGCATGTTCACCCAGGGCATGGTGGTGCACGAGACCTATCGCGACGCCGCCGGCGACTGGGTGCTGCCCGCCGATGTCGTGCTCGAAGGGGCTGGCGCCGAGCGCCGCGCCCGCCACGCCGCCACCGGCGCGCCCGTCGCGATCGGCGCCGTCGAGAAGATGAGCAAGTCGAAGAAGAACGTCGTCGATCCCGACGAGATCGTGCGCACCTATGGCGCCGACACGGCGCGCTGGTTCATGCTTTCCGACTCGCCGCCCGAGCGCGACGTGCAATGGACCGCCGCCGGCATCGAGGGCGCCAGCCGCTTCCAGCAGCGCGTCTGGAAGCTGGTCAACGAGGCGATCGAGATCGCCAGCCTGCCGGCCACCGGCGCGACCCCGCCCGCCGACCTCGAGGCGCTCGACAAGCTCGTCCACCGCGCCGTCGCCGCCGTCGGCGACAACATCGAGGCGCTGCGCTTCAACAGCGCCGTCGCCCAGATCTACGAGCTCAGCAACGGCCTCGCCAGATTCGCCGCGGCGCTTGCCGCCGCCCCCACCGCCAATGGCGGCGCGGCGCTGCGCGCGGCCATCGAAAAGCTCGTCATCCTCATTGCCCCGATGATGCCGCATCTGGCCGAAAGCTGCTGGGCGGCGCTGGGCGGCGCCGGCCTCGTCGCCGACGCGCCCTGGCCGGCCGTCGATCCGGCGCTGCTCGTCGATGCCAGCATCGTCATCGCCGTGCAGGTCAACGGCAAGCGCCGCGGCGAGATCGCCGTGCCCAAGGGCGCCGCCGCCGACCTGGTCGAGAAAGAGGCCTTGTCACTCGAAGCGGTTGCCCGCATGCTGGACGGCAAGGCGCCGCGCAAGGTGATCATCGTGCCCGACAGGATCGTCAATGTTGTCGCCTGAACGGCGGACCCGCCGCCTCGCGGGGGCCGCGCTGCTCGGCCTCGCCCTCCTGTTGCCGCTCGCCGGCTGCACCGGGCTCACCCCGGTCTATGGCGAGCACGGGCTCGGCGCCGAGCGGCTCGCCCTGCGCTATGCCGAGCCGGGCAACCGGCTCGAGCAATTGATCTACCAGGACCTGGCGCTGCGCCTCGGCCGCGCCGCCGACGCCAGCGACGCCACCGCCCCCAAGCTCACCCTGTCGGTGAGCTCCAGCGCCCGCGACCTCACCAGCAACACCGTCACCACGCCCAACACGGCGCGGCAGGTGACGGTCAAGGCCTATGCCGTCGTCATCGGCGCCGATGGGACAACGCTCTATTCAGGCACGCTGTCGCAATCGGCCGACTATACCACCGACGGGCAGGCCCTGTCGGGCGCGCCGGCCGCCGACGCCGCGGCGGCTGCGGCCGCGCATCTGCTCGCCGACAGCATCCGCCTGCAGCTTCTCGCGGCCCTCGCCCGGTGAGCGCGCTCAAGGCGCATGAGGTCGAGCGCTTCGTCACGCACCCCGACCTCGAGGCCGGGATCCTCCTCGCCTATGGCCCCGATGCCGGCCTCGTGCGCGAGGTGAGCCAGCGGCTCGCCCGCCACTATGCCGGCTCCGGCAGCGACGGCATGGGGCTCGTGACGCTCGAGGGCAGCGAGCTCGACGCCGATCCGGGCCGGCTCCTCGTCGAGGCTGGAACGCCGTCCTTGTTCGGCGACCGCCGCGTCGTGCGCGTGCGCAATGCCGGCAAGGCGCTGGTCACCCCGCTCGCCGTCCTCGCCGACGATCCGCACGATGCCATCGTCATCGTCGAGGCCGGCAACCTCGCGCCGCGCGATGCGCTGCGCGCCCTCGTCGAGGGCGCGAAAACCGGCCGGGCGCTGCCCTGCTATGCCGACAGCGACGAGACCATCGGCCGGCTCGTCGCCGAGACCTTCGCCGCCGCCGGCATCGCCGCCGCGCCGGAGGTTGTCGCCACCCTGCGCGAGCAGCTCGGCAACGACCGCGAGGTGACGCGCCGCGAGCTCGAAAAGCTCGTGCTGTTTGTCGACCAGAACAAGGTTCTGACGCGTGCCGATGTGCTGGCGCTATGCGCCGACAACGCCGCGCTGGTGCTCGACGAGGTGGCCGACGCCATCGGCACCGGCCATCCGCAAAAGCTCGACATGGCGCTCGGCCGCGCCCTCGCGGCGGCCATCAACCCGCAACAAATGCTGGCGGCGGTGCTGGGCCATTTCACCCAGCTCAGGCGCTGGCGCAGCGAGGTCGACGCCGGCAGCGCGCCGCGCGCCGTGCTGGAAGGCGCCCGGCCACGCCCGCATTTTTCGCGCAAGAGCGCACTGGAGCAGCAATTGCGTCTGTGGTCCGACGCCTCGCTGGCGCTCGCCACCGAGCGCCTCCACCTTGCCACCGCCGAATCGCGCAAGCATTACGCCCGCGCCGAAACCGTCATGCGCCGCGTCTTCCTCGCCCTCGCCCAGATGGCGGCGCAGCCCTAGAGCGTTTCCAGGAAAAGTTGCAGACTTTTCCGGTTCGGAAACGCGACAAAATCAACAACTTAGAGCGTTTCACCGTTTCGTTTAAACGGTGAAACGATCTAGCCGGTGAGCTTGCCCAGCACCGCGTCGAGCTGTTCCAGCGTCTTGTAGCGGATCTCGACCTTGCCGCCCGAGGGCTTGTGGTCGATCGTCACCCTGAGCCCCAGGAAATCCGAGAGCTGCTTTTCGATGGCCAGCGTATCGGCATCCTTGAGCGCCGGCTCCACGGCGCGGCGCGGCGTCGCCCCGCGCTGGCTCAGCGCCTCGGCCTCGCGCACCGACAGGCCGCCGCTGACGATCTGGCGGGCCAGCGCCGCCGGGTCGTCGGCGGTGATCAGCGTGCGCGCGTGGCCGGCCGTCAACTCGCCGCGGCTCACCATGTCGCGCACGTCGCGCGGCAGCTTGAGCAGTCTGAGCGTATTGGCGACATGCGAGCGCGACTTGCCGATGACCTGCGCCAGGTCCTGCTGCGTATAGGCGAACTGCTCGATGAGCTGCTCGTAGCCCTGCGCCTCCTCGAGCGGGTTGAGATCGACGCGCTGCACGTTCTCGATGATGGCGAGCTCGAGCGCTTCCTTGTCGTCCACCTCGCGGATGATGACCGGCACGTCGTGCAGCCCGGCCCGCTGCGCCGCGCGCCAGCGCCGCTCGCCGGCGATGATCTCGAACAGGTTGGGGTCCTCGGTCGGCCGCACCAGCAGCGGCTGCATCACGCCCTTCTCGCGGATCGAGCTGGTCAGCTCGTCGAGCTGGTCGGTGTCGAAATCGCGCCGCGGATTGGCGCGGTTGGCGACGACGAAGTCGAGCGGCAGGCGCTTCTGGCCGCTCGCCGGCGATTCGGCGACGCGCGGCGCGTCGATCGGCGCCATGTCGCCGATGAGAGCGGCGAGGCCGCGGCCAAGTCGGGACGGTTTCTCGGTCATTTGAGCCTCATGCCGCGTTGAGTTGCCGCTCGCGGCGGATCACTTCGGTGGCGAGCCGGAGGTAGGCCTGGCTGCCGGCGCATTTGAGATCGTAGAGCAAGGCCGGCTTGCCATAGGATGGCGCCTCGGAAAGCCGCACATTGCGCGGAATCACCGTGTCGTAGACGAGATCGCCCATGGTGCCGCGCACATCGTTCAGCACCTGCTCGCTGAGCGAGTTGCGCCGGTCGAACATGGTCATCACCACGCCCTGGATCTTGAGCCGCGGATTGAGCGTCGAGCGGATCTGCTCGATGGTCTGCAGGAGCTGGCTCAGCCCTTCGAGCGCGAAGAACTCGCACTGCATCGGCACCAGCACCGCATCGGCGGCGACCAGCGCGTTGACGGTCAAAAGGTTGAGCGAGGGCGGGCAGTCGATGACGACATAGCTCACGGGCTGGTTTTCGAGGCGCAGCTCGTCGAGCGCCTTGAACGCCGTGCGCAGCTTGAAGGCGCGATCGGGCTGCTGCGAGATCACCTGCTCGACGCCGAGCAGGTCGAGCGTCGAGGGCACGATGGCGACGCGCGGCACCGCCGTCATGGTCGCCGCCGCGGCCACCTTCGCCTCCCCGACCAGCAGGTCGTAGGAGCTGACGTCGCGGTCGCGCCGGTCGATGCCGAGCCCGGTCGAGGCGTTGCCCTGCGGGTCGAGATCGACGATGAGCACGCGCTCGCCGATGGCGGCCAGCGCCGTGGCGAGGTTGATCGCCGTCGTCGTCTTGCCGACGCCGCCCTTCTGGTTGGCCAGGGTGATGATACGTGCCACGCCGCCCGTCCTTGCTCTAAACCTGCTCTAAAGCGCTGATTTTGCTTGTACCGCACTCAGTTCGAGAAGAACGCCCTCGGCATCGGTCTCGCTGGGGTGGACTAGCACATCGAACGCGAAGTGTTGAGCCGCCGCGTCGAGTTCCTGACGATAATTGCGCCCCTTGTGCAGCACCATATGGCCTTTCGGCGCCAATAAGGGCGTCGCGAGGGCGAGCAGGGCGGGGAGGGCCGCCAGCGCCCGCGAGGTGATGCAGGGAAATGTTTCACGTGAATCCAGCGCCTCGGCCCGCACCGCCCGCACCTCGGCGTCCAATTGCAAATCGCGACTCGCGGCGCGCAGGAACGCCGCCTTGCGGGCATTGGGCTCGACCAGCACGAAATGCCGCCCCGTCCCTCGCGACGCGATGGCGAGCGGCAGCGCCGGAAAGCCGCCGCCCGAGCCGAGATCGAGAATCACGCTATCTTGCGGCCGGAGCAGGGGCAGCACCTGCAGCGAATCGGCGATATGGCGCGGCCAGAGCGCCCCGACTGTTTCACGTGAAACGAGGTTCTGCGCCGCATTCCATTTGCGCAGCAGCGCCGCGAAGGCGGCGAGATCGTCTTCGACGCGGCTCATCCGGCGCGGCGCAGCCCGCCCCGGCGGATCAGCGCCAGGAGCAGCGTCGCCGCCGCCGGCGTCATGCCGTCGATGGCCTGCGCCTGCGCCAATGTCGCCGGCCGCTGCGCCGCGAGCTTCTGCCGGAGCTCGATCGAGAGGCCGGGAATCGCGTTATATTCGATGCTATCGGGGATCGCGACGCGCTCGTCGCGCCTCAGCGCCGCGACATCGGCGCGCTGCCGCTCGACATAGACGGCGTAATGCGCGTCGATGGCGAGCTGGTCCAGCACCGCCCCGTCCAGCGCCGCGAGCTCCGGCCACAGCGCCATGATCTCCGCCGGGCCGACGGCGGGATAGGCGAGCAGGTCGAAGGCGCTGCGCCGCTGCCCGTCGGCATTGACGGCGAGCCCCGCCTGGCGCGCCGCGCTCGGCGTGATGGTCAGCCGGTCCAGCGTCGCCCGCCCCCCGTCGAGCGCCGCCTGCCGCGTGGCAAACGCCTCCTGCCGCGCCGCCCCCACCAGCCCGCGGGAAATGCCGAGCGGCGTCAGCCGCTGGTCGGCATTGTCGGCGCGCAGGTGCAGGCGGAACTCGGCGCGCGAGGTGAACATGCGGTAGGGCTCGGCGACGCCGCGCGTCACCAGGTCGTCCACCATGACGCCGAGATAGGACTCGGTGCGCGACAGCGTCAGCGGCTCGGCGCCGGTCGCCGCCAGCGCCGCATTGGCCCCGGCGAGCAGCCCCTGCGCCGCCGCCTCCTCATAGCCGGTGGTGCCGTTTATCTGGCCGGCGAGATAGAGGCCGGCAAGGCGCTTCAGCTCCAGCGTCGGGCGCAATTCGCGCGGATCGACATGGTCGTATTCGATGGCGTAGCCGTAGCGCAGGATCCTGACGTCCGCGAGGCCGGGGATGGTGCGCAGGAACGCGTCCTGCACCTCGGCCGGCAGCGAGGTGGAGACGCCATTGGGATAGATCGTCGGATCGTCGAGCCCCTCGGGCTCGAGGAAGATCTGGTGGCTGTCGCGGTCGGCGAAGCGCACGATCTTGTCCTCGACCGACGGGCAATAGCGCGGGCCGCGGCTGGTGATGCGCCCCGAATACATGGGCGAACGATTGACGTTCGCGGCGATGATCCGGTGCGTTTCGGCCGTGGTGCGGGTGATGTGGCAGGGCACCTGCGGCGTCGTGATCCGCACCGTCAGCCGCGAGAACGGCTCCGGCGGATCGTCACCCGGCTGCACCTCGAGGCCGGAAAAATCGATGGAGCGCGCGTCGAGCCGCGCCGGCGTGCCGGTCTTGAGGCGTCCAAGGCTCAGCCCCAGCGCCGCGAGGCGCCGCGACAGCCCCAGCACCGGCTTCTCGCCGGCGCGTCCGGCCGGCTCCGTCACCTCGCCGCGATGGATGAGCCCGTTGAGGAAGGTGCCGGTGGTCAGCACCACGGCCTTGGTCGAAAACCGCCGCCCGTCGAGCAGCATGACTCCTGTTATATTGCCATTCTCGACCAAAAGATCGTCCACCTCGCCCTCGATCAGGGTGAGGTTGGGCTGCGCCATGAGCGCCGCCTGCATCGCCTGCCGGTAGAGCTTGCGGTCGGCCTGGGCGCGGGGGCCCCGCACCGCCGGGCCCTTGCGCCGGTTGAGCACGCGGAACTGGATGCCGGCCGCGTCCGCGACGCGCCCCATCAACCCGTCCAGGGCGTCGATCTCGCGCACCAGATGGCCCTTGCCCAGCCCGCCGATGGCCGGGTTGCAGCTCATCTCGCCGATGGTCGCGAGGCGATGGGTGATCAAGGCCGTGGCCGCGCCGAGCCGCGCCGCCGCGGCGGCGGCCTCGGCCCCGGCGTGTCCCCCGCCCACCACGATGACTGCGAAATCGCTCATGGCCGGCGGTGTAGATGTTTCACGTGAATCATTCAAACGATTCGGCGTCACTTGCCGATGCAGAAGGCAGCGAACAGCCGGTCCAGCACCTGTTCGGTATCGATGCGCCCGACCAGCCGTTCGAGCGCCAGCCCGGCCTGCCGCAGATGCTCGGCCGCCACCTCGTCGGCGGCGCCCTCGCTCAGAAAGCTGTCGAGCGCCGCCTGCGCCGCATTGAGCGCCGCCAGGTCGCGCTCGCGGCTCAGCAAGGAGGGCGCCCCGGCGCCCGCCGCCTCTTCCGCAAACTGGCCGAGGGCGGCAAGCAGCTCGGCGAGGCCGTGGCCGCTGACGACCGAGAGGCTGTGCGCCGTCGGCAGCGGCGCCAGATCGGCCTTGGTGCCGACGCTCCACACCGTGCCGGCGGCGGGTGGGGGCAGGGGCTCGACATCCGGCGCACTGAGCCACAGGACGAGATCGGCGCGGGCGATTTCCGCCTCGGCGCGGCGCACGCCCTCCGCCTCGGCCCGGCTGCCGGTGGATCGGAGGCCGGCCATGTCGACCAGCACCACCAGCCGCCCGCCGAGGTCGAGCGCCACCTCGCGCACGTCGCGGGTGGTGCCCGGCTCGTCGCTGACGATGGCGAGGTCGGAGCGGGCCAGCGCATTGAGCAGCGAGGATTTGCCGACATTGGGCGGCCCGGCCAGCGCCACACGCAGCCCCTCGCGCACGATGCGGCCGCGCCCGACGCTCTCGACGGCGTCGCGCAACTCCGCCGCCAGCCCCTCGACGCTGGCGAACAGCGCCGGCGGCAGCGCCTCGGGCACGTCGCCTTCGTCGGAAAAATCGAGCCGCGCCTCGATCTCGGCGCGCGCCTCGAGGAGCGTGTCGCGCCAGCCGGCGATGCGCGCGGCGATGCCGCCGCCGAGCCGCGCCACGGCCTGCTGGCGCTGCGTCTCGGTCTCGGCGCCGATGAGATCGCCCAGCCCCTCGACCGCCGTCAGGTCCAGCTTCCCATTGAGGAAGGCGCGGCGCGTGAACTCGCCGGCCGCCGCCAGCCGCACGCCCGGCGTCGCCGTGAGCCCGCGCAGCAGCGCCCGCACCACGGCGGGCGAGCCATGCACCTGCAATTCGGCGCAATCCTCGCCGGTGAAGCTGTGCGGCCCCGGCAGCCAGGCGACGAGGCCGGTGTCGACGATCTCGCCCCCGAGCCGCAGCGGCCGAAGGCTCAGCCGGCGCGGTGCGGGGAGACCGCTAGAAAGATGTTCTATAAGTTGCGCGGTGGCCGGCCCCGAGATGCGGATCACGGCAACGCCGGCGGGCAGGGCACCGGAGGAGAGGGCGACGATGGTGTCGGTGTCGGGGGTCATGGGGAGAGAGCGAATAGCGAATAGGGAGTAGCGAATAGGGAAGGCAGACGCACCATGGCACCTGCCCACCCTATTCGCTATTCGCTACGCACTATTCGCTTCTCCTCACGTATTCATCGAATCGAAGAAGTCCGAATTCGTCTTGGTCTGGCGGAGCTTGTCCATGAGGAACTCCATGGCATCGACAGTGCCCATGGGGTTGAGGATGCGCCTCAGCACATACATCTTCCTCAGGATGTCGGGCTCGACCAGCAGCTCCTCCTTGCGCGTGCCCGACTTGGTGACGTCCATCGCCGGGAAGATGCGCTTGTCGGAGACCTTGCGGTCGAGCACGATCTCGGAATTGCCGGTGCCCTTGAACTCCTCGAAGATCACCTCGTCCATGCGGCTGCCGGTGTCGATCAGCGCCGTCGAGATGATGGTCAGCGAGCCGCCGTCCTCGATGTTGCGGGCGGCGCCGAAGAAGCGCTTGGGCCGCTGCAGGGCATTGGCATCGACGCCGCCGGTCAGCACCTTGCCCGAGCTCGGCACCACCGTGTTGTAGGCGCGCCCGAGCCGGGTGATCGAATCGAGCAGGATGACCACGTCGCGCTTGTGCTCGACGAGGCGCTTGGCCTTCTCGATGACCATCTCGGCCACCTGCACGTGCCGGCTCGCCGGCTCGTCGAAGGTCGAGGAGATGACCTCGCCCTTGACCGAGCGCTGCATGTCGGTGACCTCCTCGGGCCGCTCGTCGATCAAGAGCACGATGAGGTAGCATTCGGGGTGGTTGACGGCGATCGACTGGGCGATGTTCTGCAAGAGCACCGTCTTGCCGGTGCGCGGCGGCGCGACGATCAGCGCGCGCTGGCCCTTGCCGATGGGGGCGACGAGGTCCATCACCCGCGCGCTCTTGTCCTTGATCGTCGGGTCGGGCAATTCGAGCTTCAGCCGCTGGTCGGGATAGAGCGGCGTGAGGTTGTCGAAATTGACCTTGTGGCGGACCTTTTCGGGGTCCTCGAAATTGATCGAGCTGACCTTCAAGAGGGCGAAATAGCGCTCGCCTTCCTTGGGCGAGCGGATCTCGCCCTCGACCGTGTCGCCGGTTCTGAGCGAAAAGCGCCGGATCTGGCTGGGCGACACATAGATGTCGTCGGGGCCGGGCAGGTAATTGGCGTCGGGCGAGCGGAGGAACCCGAAGCCGTCGGGCAGCACCTCCACCACGCCTTCGCCGGTGATCTCCACCTCGCGCGCCGCCAGCTCCTTGAGGATGGCGAACATCAATTCCTGCTTGCGCATGGTCGAGGCGTTCTCGACCTCATATTGCTCGGCAAAGGTGAGCAGGTCGGCGGGTGACTTTGCCTTAAGCTCGCTGAGCTTCAGTTTTTCCATGTGGGGGGCCCCGGAGGGAAACTCGGATATCGGGAAGGAGGCGCACCGCGAAGACGCCGGGCGGCGTGCGCGAAATGGTGCGACGGCGCCTCAGATAGCGGGAAGCGGGGGAATGTTCAAGAAGCGAATAGCGAAATAGCGAATAGCGAATAGGGCGGCACAGGGCGTGGCGGGCGCCTTTCCCTATTCGCTACTCCCTATTCGCTATTCGCTGCTCAGAATGGCTTCACGATCACCATCACCACGATGATGATGACGAGGACGAAGGGCAGTTCGTTCATCAGCCGCCAGAAGCCGGCCGGCCGTTCGTTCCGGTCGGCGGCGAAGCGCCGCACCTGCCCGCCATAATAGCCGTGGATGGCCGAGAGCAGGATGACCGCAGCCGCCTTGACCCAGGGCCAGCCCTGCGACCAATCGACGATCCCCGGCGTCAACACCATGGCGAGCCCGAACACCCAGGTGGCGATCATCGCCGTGCGGATGATGCCGCGATAGAGCCGGCGCTCCATGACCTTGAAGGTCTCGGACTGCACCGAGCCCTTTTCGGCCGCCGCGTGATAGACGAAGAGCCGGGGCAGATACATCATGCCCGCGATCCAGGCGATCACCGAGATGACGTGCAGCGCCTTGATCCAGGTCACCGCGAACAGCGTCCAGTCCATCCTAGCCCTCTTTCACCAGTTCCACGAGCCGCTCGACATGGCCGATCGGCGTCTGCGGCACGATGCCGTGCCCGAGATTGAAGATATGCGGCCGCCGGGCGAAGCCGGCAATGATGTCGCGCGCCCGCTTTTCCATCTGCGCCCCGCCGGCGACGAGTCGCAACGGGTCGAGATTGCCCTGCACCGCCAGCCCGGCCGGCAGCGCGGCATCGGCGAAGCCCACCGGCACGGCGCTGTCGAGCCCCACGGCATCGACCCCGGTGGCTGTCGCATAGGCGGCGATCAACCCCGCCGCGCCGCGCGGAAAGCCGATGATGCGGGCCTCGGGGACCGCGGCGCGCACGCCCTCGACGAGCCGCCGATTCGGCGCAATGACATGCGACGCGAACTGGCCCTCGTCGAGATTGAGGGCCCAGCTCTCGAAAATCTGCACCGCATCGGCGCCGGCGCGCAACTGCGCCACGAGATAGGCGATGGAGGCTTCGACGAGGATGTCCATGAGCCGGGCGAAGGCCGCCGGCTCTTCGAGCGCGAAGAGCCGCGCTTGTGCCTGGTCGGGCGAGCCGCGCCCGGCGATCATATAGGTCGCGACCGTCCACGGCGCGCCGCAAAAGCCGAGCAGGGCGGTTTGCGGGGAAAGCTCGGCCTTGATCAGCTTCAGCGTCTCGAGCATGGGCGCCAGCCGCGCGAGCACGTCTTCCGTCCTCAGCTGGTCGAGATCGGCCGGCGTTATGGGATCGAGCCGCGGGCCTTCGCCCGTCTCGAAAGCCACGCGGCGGCCCAGCGCATCGGGGATGACGAGAATGTCCGAGAACAGGATCGCGGCGTCGAGCGCGAAGCGCCTCAGCGGCTGCAGCGTCACCTCGGCGGCCAGCTCGGGCGTGTAGCAGAGGGCAAGAAAGCTCCCCGCCTTGTCCCGCACCGCACGGTATTCGGGCAGGTAGCGCCCGGCCTGGCGCATGATCCAGACCGGCGGGCGCGCCGGGCGCTGGCCGTCGAGCACCGCGAGGAGGGGTTTGGGCAGGGCGGTCACAGTCGGCGTCCCATAGGAAAGAAAGAGTCTTTTATCATCAGTATCATGACGGTGTTTTGCAGGAATTCCTGCCGGCCGGCCAGCACCTGCGGCAAAACCGGGCCGCCGCGAAGCGTCGCAGCCCCGCTTGTGCATGGCCGCCTGTGCAGCCTTTGGAGGCGGCCGGCAAAGGGCGGTGTTAACGGCTCGTTAACCATTTGGCGGGGCCCGCCCGGCTGGGGACAAGATGTGGACGGCGGCACCGCCCATGCCGCGCTTTATCCCCAAAGCTGACGTTAAGATATTGTTAACCTCTCGGCGGCGTGAGCTGGGGACGAAATCCGCGCGAGCGGGGGCAAGCCCGTCGGTGCCGACCCACCGACGGTTTTGCACAGCGCCGCCGGGTCGCCGAAGGAAGATTGCGGGGAAGACGCTCGTGTGGCCGGCGCCGGTGAGAGGCGGCCGCCTGTCGCAAGGGCAGGGATTGCGGGATGGACTCGAACCTGCGAGTCGAGTCCATCGGAAAAAGAGAGGGGCCGTCCGGCCTTGCGATTCACGTGAAACGCGCCTTCGTCATCGGCCACCCCATCGCCCATTCGCGCTCGCCGCTGATCCACACCCATTGGCTTGAAACGCACGGCATCGCCGGCAGCTACACCGCGATGGACGTTGCGCCCGACGCGCTCCCCGATTTCTTTGCCGAGTTCCGCGCCGGCGCCTTTGTCGGCGGCAACGTCACCGTGCCGCACAAACCGGCCGCCTTCGCCGCCGCCGATAGCCGCGACCCGCTGGCCGAAACCATCGGCGCCGTCAACACGCTGGTGCGCCGCCCCGACGGGCTGTTCGGCTTCAATACCGACTATCTCGGCTTTCTCGGCAATCTCGACCAGGCCGCGCCGGGCTGGGATACGGGGCTCGGGGCGGCGATCGTTCTCGGCGCCGGCGGCGCGGCGCGCGCCATCCTCGTCGCGCTGCGCGCCCGCGGCGTGCCGCGCATCCACCTGCTCAACCGCACGCCGGCAAATGCCGCCGCCCTCGCCACGGCGCTGGGCGGGCCCATCGCCGCCGGTGCCCTCGCCGACTTCGACCGGCTGGCGCCGCGGGCCGGGCTCGTCGTCAACTGCTCGACCGTCGGCATGCACGGCACGCGCTTCGAAAGCCTCGACGTGACCCGCCTGCCGCCCGGCGCCGTGGTCAACGACCTCGTCTATGTGCCGCTCGACACCCCGCTGCTCGCCGCCGCCCGCGAAGCCGGCCTACGCGCCGTCGATGGGCTGGGCATGCTGCTGCACCAGGCCGTGCCCGGCTTCGAGGCCTGGTTCGGCGTGCGCCCGGCGGTGACGCCGGCGCTGCGCGCCCTGGTCGAGGCGACCCTCTGATGCTCGCCCTCGGCCTCACCGGCTCCATCGCCACCGGCAAGTCCACCGTGCTCGAAATGTTCGCGGGCCTCGGCGTGCCGGTCTTTTCCGCCGACGCGGCCGTCCACGAGCTCTATCGCGGCGCCGCCGTGCCGCTCGTCGCGGAGCTTTTCCCCGAAATTGTCCACAACGGCGAGATCGACCGGCAGGCGCTCGGCAGGATCGTCCTCGCCGATCCGGCGGCGCTCAAATGCCTTGAAGCGGCGGTGCATCCGCTGGTGCGCGCCCGCATCGCGGCATTCCTCGCCACGGCGCAATCCACCGGCGCGCCGCTTGCCGTTGTGGATATCCCGCTGCTCTTCGAGAGCGGCCATGATTACGGCCTCGACCGCGTCGCCGTGGCCGTCGTCGACCCTCGGATCGCCCGCGCCCGCGCCCTCGCCCGGCCGGGCATGGATGGGGAAAAGCTCGACGCCATCCTTGCCCGCCAGCTCCCCCAGGCCGAAAAACGACGGCGCGCCGACCATGTCATCGACACCGGCGGGCCGCGCGAAACCACCCGTGCCGCCGTCGCCGCGCTGGTCGCAACCCTCACCGCCGAAGCCAAAGCCCGGACTGCCCCATGACTCGCGAGATCGTCTTCGATACCGAAACCACCGGCCTCAACCCGGCGACCGGCGACCGCGTCGTCGAGATCGGCGGCCTCGAGCTGATGAACCATGTGCCGACCGGCAAGACCTTCCACCGCTATCTCAACCCCGAGCGGGCGATGAGCGAGGACGCCTTCAAGGTGCACGGGCTGGGCGACGGCTTCCTCGCCGACAAGCCGCGCTTTGCCGAGGTGGCCGAGGAGCTTTTGGGCTTTTTCGGCGACGCCACGCTCATCGCCCATAATGCCCCCTTCGACATGGCCTTCCTCAATGCCGAGCTCGAGCGGCTGCGCCTTCCGCCGCTCGCCAACCCGGTGATCGATACCGTGGTTCTGGCGCGCGAGCGCCATCCGGGGGCCCGCGTCAGCCTCGATGCGCTGTGCAAGCATTACGGCATCGACAATTCCCGCCGCACCCTGCACGGCGCCCTGCTCGACAGCGAGATCCTCGCCGATGTCTATCTCGAGCTGATCGGCGGCCGCCAGGTGACGCTGGCGCTGGTCGAGGACGTGCGGCTAAGCTTCGGCGGCGCCGCCGGCATCGTCCATGCCGCCCCGCCGCGGCCGGCGCCGCTGCCGCCGCGCGCCGATCCGGCCGAGCTTGCCGCGCATCTGGCGCTTGTCGCCACGCTGGGCGAGGCGGCGATCTGGGGCGACTACGCCGACACCGAGGCGGCCGGCTAGCGGGCCCGTCTTCCCCCGTCAAAATCGGGTCGCATCGGCCGGCGCTCCTCCCTATCTTCCTGCCATGAGCAATCTCAGCACCCTCACCCCGGCCAGCGATTACGAGACGGTGCGCGCCGCCATCGCCTATCTGAGCGAGACCGGCGCCGACGCCGTCGATCTGGCGCGCTTTGCCCGCTCGCTGGGCCTCAGCGAGCGTCAGCTCACCGCGCTGTTCCGCCGCTGGTGCGGCCTCAGCCCCAAAAGCTTCGCCCAGGCGGTGGCGCTCGACCATGCCAAGCGCCTGCTCGCCGACAAGCAGAGCGTCCTCGCCACCACCTATGCGGTGGGGCTGAGCTCGCCCTCGCGGTTGCACGACCTGTTCGTCACCCACGAGGCCATGCCGCCCGGCGCCTTCCGCCGCGGCGGCGCCGGGCTCGACATGGTGTGGGGCGCCGCCCCCTCGCCCTTCGGCACCGCCGTGCTCGTCACCACCGCCTATGGCCTTGCCGGCATCGGCTTCGCCGACGGCCCGGACGGCGTCGCGGCCGCCTTCGCCGATCTGGCGGGGCGCTGGCCGGCGGCCCGCTATCGCCGCGACGATGCCGCCCTCGCCCCGCTCGCCGCCCGCATCTTCGATCCGGCGCGCTGGCGCCCCGACGCGCCGGTGCGGGTCGTCCTCATCGGCACCGATTTCGAGGTCGAGGTGTGGCAGACTCTGCTGGCCATCCCGGTCGGCCGCGCCACCACCTATCAGGCGGTCGCCGCCCATCTCGGCCGCCCGCAGGCGGCGCGCGCCGTCGGCGCGGCGGTCGGCAAGAACCCGATCAGCTTCGTCGTGCCCTGCCACCGCGTCGTCGGCAGCACCGGGGCGCTGACCGGCTATCACTGGGGCGTGCCGCGCAAGCGCGCCATCCTCGGCTGGGAAGCCGGCATCGCGGGGACGTAGGCAAAGGCCCCTTACACCTCGAGCTTTTCCGGCAATTCCCCGTCCGCGCCGATGCGGTAGATCAGCGGCTCGCCAGTGGCGATCTCGCGGGCGAGGATCTCGTCCGGCGTCAGCCCCTCGATGGCCATCACCAGGGCGCGCAGCGAATTGCCATGCGCGGCGACCAGCACCGTCTCGCCGGCCCTGAGCCGCGGCAGGATCGCCGCCTCGTAATAGGGCAGCGTGCGCGCGCCCGTATCCTTGAGCGATTCGCCGCCGGGCGGCGGCACGTCGTAGGAGCGGCGCCACTGATGCACCTGCGCCTCGCCCCAGCGCCCCCGCGCCTCGTCCTTGTTGAGCCCGCTCAGATCGCCATAGTCACGCTCGTTGAGCGCCCGGTTGCGGGCGATGACGACATCCTCGATGCCCAGCTCCTCGAGGATCAGGTCGAGCGTGTGCTGGGCCCGCTTCAGCGCCGAGGTGAACCAGGCGTCCGGCACATAGCCCAGCGCCTTGAGCCGCCTGCCGGTGGCGCGCGCCTCGGCGATGCCCTGCTCGGTCAGATCCGGGTTCTTCCAGCCGGTGAACAGGTTCTTGAGGTTCCACTCGCTCTGCCCGTGGCGCACGAGGATCAGCGTTCCCGCCATTCAGTCCTCCCTGAAGCCGAGCACGTCGGCCATCGTGTAGAAGCCCGGCGGCTGTGTCGTAGCCCATAGCGCCGCCGTCACCGCCCCTTGCGCGAACATGCCGCGGTCGGCGGCCCGGTGGGTGATCTCGATGCGCTCGGTTTCGCCGATGAGAATCACGCTATGTTCGCCGACGACGCTGCCGCCGCGCAGCGTCGCAAAGCCGATGCTGCCCTTGTCGCGCGGCCCCGTATGACCGTCGCGGACCTTGACTGCCACCGCGTCGAGCGCCACGCCGCGCGCGCTGGCCGCCGCCTCGCCCAGCATCAGCGCCGTGCCCGAGGGGGCGTCCACCTTCCTGTTGTGGTGCAGCTCGAGGATCTCGACGTCATAGTCGGGCAGCGCCCGCGCCGCCTGCCGCACCAGCCCCTCGACGAGGTTGACGCCGAGCGAGAAATTGCCGGATTTGACGATTCTGGCGCCGGCCGCCCCGGCCTTGCGGATGGCCCAGTCCTCGTCCTTCGAGCACCCCGTCGTGCCGATGACATGCACCAGCCCGCGCGGCGCCGCCAGCTCGGCGAGCAGCACGCTCACCGCCGGCGCGGTGAAGTCGATGACGATGTCGGCGGCCGCGAGCGCCGCCTCCACGTCGGTGCCGACCGTGACGCCGAGCGGGCCGCACCCGGCCACTTCGCCGGCGTCGCGTCCGACCGCTGCCGCGCCCTCGCGGTCGAAGGCGGCGCTGAGGACGAGCCCCGGCGTCGCCGCCACGGCCCTTATGCTGGCCTGGCCCATGCGCCCGCCGGCGCCGGCGATGGCCACGCGAAGCTCAGCCATGATGTTTCTCCTCACGCAATGCGGTGCCCGTCCATCTCGGCGCGGATGGCGCGCGCCGCCGCGGCCGGATCGGCGGCTTCCGTGATCGGCCGGCCGACGACGAGATGGCTCGCCCCGGCGGCGAGGGCCGCGGCGGGCCCGAGCACGCGCTTCTGGTCGCCCGGCGCCGCCCCGGCCGGGCGGATGCCGGGGGTCACCACCGCCATGTCGGGGCCGACCAGCGCGCGCACCCTCTCGGCCTCGCGCGGCGAGGCGACGAGCCCGGCCAGCCCGGCGTCGCGCGCCTGCGTGGCGCGCAGCGCCACCAGCCCCGCCGCGTCGCGCCCATAGCCGGCCGCCGCCACGTCGGCATCGTCCATCGAGGTGAGGACGCTCACCCCCAGAATGCCGAGCCCGCTGCCGGCGGCGCCGCGCCGCGCCGCCGCCATTGCCCTGGGATAGGCGTGCACGGTCAGGAACTGCGCGCCGGTCGCGGCGATCGCCGCCGCGCCCTTTTCGACAGTGTTGTCGATATCGAGGAGCTTCAGATCGAAGAACACCCGCTTGCCGGCGCTGAGCAGCGCCTTGCCCAGCGCCAGCCCGTCGCCGCCATAGCAGAGCTGGTAGCCGATCTTGAAGAAATCCGCCGTGCCCTCCAGCGCCGCGACCAGCCGTTCGGCGGCGGCGCGGCTGTCGAGATCGAGGGCGACGATGAGCGTGCCGGTCAAGGGGGTCTCCGTCTGGCGCCTGCGCTGGCGCGGGCTTTGCCATGCTTCGCCGCCGCTCGGCAAGCCCGCCGGCCGGCCAGCGGCGGTATTATGGCGTCATAGGATCACGGCCTGCCGCCGATTCCGGCTTTCCCGGCTACTTCTATGGTGTCATAATATTCCCATGCGCCAACAGACCCTCTCCGCCATCGTTGCCTGGCTGCGCCTCGAGCAGGCGCTGCAGGGCTTTGCCGTGGCCCTGCGCCGCGACTACGGCATCACCGCCCTGCAGCTTGCCGTGCTGCGGCTCTTGGGCGAGCGTCCGGCGCTGCCGCTCGCCGCGCTGCGCAAGACGCTGGTGATGCATCCGGCGACGCTCGGCCAGTCCATCGACGAATTGCGCCGGCTCGGCCTCGTCAGCGTCGCCCGCGAGGCGCGCGACCGGCGGGCCCGCACCGTCGCCCTCACCGAGGCCGGCCGCGCCCTCATGGCGCGCGCCCCGCTCGCCGGGCCGCTGCGCCTGCGCGAGGCGACCATCGATGCGGCCCGCCTCGACCGCTTCCGCGACGCCTGCGACGACGCCCTCGGCCTGTTCGACATCGCCGCCTACGCGCCGGGCAAGCCGCAGGAGCCGGCCGACTAGGAGCGGTCCCTAGAGCGTTTCCAGGAAAAGTTGCAGACTTTTCCGGTTCGGAAACGCGACAAAATCAACAACTTAGATCGTTTCACTGTTTCGCTTAAACGGTGAAACGATCTAGATCCCGCCGCGCGAAAAATGCGTGAGCTCGCGCACCATCTGGCCGACCTTCCACTGGATGGCGGGCTCGGTCGGCGCGCCATTGGCGTCGGCCACCTCCGGCCACGGGCCGACGCCGAGCAGCGTCGGCACCACCAGCGCCCCGACCTTGCTCAGCGAATCGCGCAGATGGCTGAGCGCGAACAGCGTTCCATATTTGCCGTTGCTGACCCCGGCGATGCCGAAGATGGCGTGGCGGAACGGGCTCGGCTTCTGCCGCGACACCCAGGCCAGCGTGTTGGCGACAAGCGGCGTGATCCCGCCATTATATTCGGGCGAAACGATGAGGACGATGTCGTGCGTGCGGAACGCCTCGGCCAGCCGCACCGCGCTGTCGGGCGTCGCCGTCGCCTCGAGGTCCTCGCCGAAGATCGGCATGGCGTAGTCGGCGAGGCTCAGATCGCTGACCGCCACCCCCGCCTCGCGCAGCTTCTCCGACAGGTGCCGGCGCAGCGCCTCGTTGATCGAGCCCTGCCGCAGCGAGCCGCACAGCGTGATCGCCGTCCTCTGGAGCGCCGTTTCACTCATGTCGCCGCTAGCCTTCGAAGATGTTCTTGAGCTTGGCAAAGAACCCCTCGCTGGTCGGCGAGGTCTCCTTGGTCGTCGCGCGGTGGAATTCCTCGAGCAGCTCGCGCTGCCGCTTGCTGAGATTCTGCGGCGTCTCGACGTCGAGCTGCACATAGAGATCGCCGGTGTCCTTGGCGCGCAGCACCGGCATGCCCTTGCCCTTCAAACGCACGCGCTGGCCCGGCTGCGTGCCGGCCGCCACCTTGACCTTGGCGCGGGCGCCGTCGAGGGTCGGCACCTCGAACTCGCCGCCCAGCGCCGCCGTGGTCATGGCGATGGGCACGCGCGCGTAAAGGTCGGCGCCGTCGCGGTGGAAGAGATCGTGCGGCCTGACCGAGATGAAGATGTAGAGATCGCCCGGCGGCCCGCCGCGCAGGCCCGCCTCGCCTTCGTTGGCAAGGCGGATGCGGGTGCCGTCCTCGATGCCCTTGGGGATGTCGACGCTGAGCTTGCGGTTCTGCTGGCGCCGCCCCTGGCCGCCGCAATCGGTGCAGGGCTGCTCGAGGATCTGGCCGCGCCCCTGGCACACCGGACAGGTGCGCTCGATGGTAAAGAACCCCTGCGCGGCGCGCACCTTGCCATGCCCGTTGCAATGCCGGCAGGTGGACATGCCGGTGCCCGGCTTGGCGCCGGTGCCCTCGCAGGTGGTGCAGCCGACCAGCGTCGGCACGTCGATCTCGACGGTCTGGCCGGCGAACGCCTCCTCGAGGCTGATCTCGAGATTGTAGCGCAGGTCCGAGCCGCGCAGCCGCGACTGCCCGCCGCGCCCGCGGCCGCCGCCCATGAAGTCGCCGAAGATGTCCTCGAAGATGTCGGACATGGACGAGGTGAATTCCGGCCCGAACCCGGCGCCGCCGCGCCCGCCCATGCCGCCATTCTCGAAGGCGGCGTGCCCGAACCGGTCATAGGCGGCGCGCTTTTGCGGGTCCTTGAGCGTGTCGTAGGCTTCGTTGATTTCCTTGAAGCGGTGCTCGGCCTCGGAATTGCCGGGGTTGCGGTCGGGGTGGAACTGCATGGCGAGCTTGCGGTAGGCGCCCTTGAGCGCCGCCTCGTCCGAACCCTTGGGCACACCCAAGACGTCGTAGAAATCACGCTTGGCCATTGCTGCCCGGTACCGAGAAAGCCTTACCGCTCATGCCCGTAAATCGCCGCTGGCGCGTCGCGCGCCGCCCCCCGCCTCCTCAGATAGTCGGCTTTGCCGGAGGGGGAAAGGGTCACGGCGCCGAAAAGCCGCGGGGGGCGCGCGCTCGCTCCCCGCGGCATGCGGTCCGGCTCAGGCCGACTTCTTGTCGTCCTTGACTTCCTCGAAGTCGGCATCGACCACGTCGTCCTCGGCCGGCGCCTCGCCGCCCGCCGCCTTGGCCTCGGCTTCCGCCTGCGAGGCCTTGTACATGGCCTCGCCGAGCTTCATCGAGGCTTCGGCCAGGGCGTTGGTCTTGTCCTTGATCGCCTCGGCGTCGTCGCCCTCGATCACGCCCTTGAGCTCGGCCATGGCCGTCTCGATCGCCGCCTTGTCCTCGGCCGAGACCTTGTCGCCATAGTCCTTGAGCGACTTTTCGGTCGAGTGCAGCAGCGATTCGGCCTGGTTCTTGGCCTCCACCGCCTCGCGCTTCTTCTTGTCGGCCTCGGCATTGGCCTCGGCTTCCTTGACCATGCGGTCGATGTCGGCGTCACTGAGGCCGCCCGAGGCCTGGATGCGGATCTGCTGCTCCTTGCCGGTGCCCTTGTCCTTGGCCGAGACGTTGACGATGCCGTTGGCGTCGATGTCGAACGTCACCTCGATCTGTGGCACGCCGCGCGGCGCCGGGGGGATGCCGGCGAGGTCGAAATTGCCCAAGAGCTTGTTGTTGGCCGCCATCTCGCGCTCGCCCTGGAAGACGCGGATGGTCACCGCCGACTGGTTGTCCTCGGCGGTCGAGAACACCTGGCTCTTCTTGGTCGGGATGGTGGTGTTGCGCTCGATGAGCCGCGTGAACACCCCGCCCAGCGTCTCGATGCCGAGGCTCAGCGGCGTCACGTCGAGCAGCAGCACGTCCTTGACGTCGCCCTGCAGCACGCCCGCCTGGATGGCCGCGCCCAGCGCCACCACCTCGTCGGGGTTGACGCCCTTGTGCGGCTCCTTGCCGAAATACTCCTTCACCGTCTCGATGACCTTGGGCATGCGCGTCATGCCGCCCACCAGCACCACTTCGTCGATCTGGCTGGTCGAGACGCCCGCATCCTTGAGGGCCTTCTTCACCGGCTCGATGGTGCGCTGGATCAGATCCTCGACCAGGCTTTCGAGCTTGGCGCGCGTCAGCTTCATGGTGAGGTGCTTGGGCCCCGAGGCGTCGGCGGTGATGAAGGGCAGGTTGATCTCGGTCTGCGTCGCCGAGCTCAGTTCGATCTTGGCCTTCTCGGCGGCTTCCTTGAGCCGCTGCAGGGCCAGCTTGTCGGCGCGCAGGTCGATGCCCTGCTCGCGCTTGAACTCGTCGGCCAGGTAATCGACCAGCCGCATGTCGAAATCCTCGCCGCCGAGGAAGGTGTCGCCATTGGTGGACTTCACCTCGAACACGCCGTCGCCGATCTCGAGCACGGAAATATCGAACGTGCCGCCGCCCAAATCGTAGACCGCGATGACGCCGGTGTTCTTCTTGTCGAGCCCATAGGCGAGCGCCGCCGCCGTCGGCTCGTTGATGATGCGCAGCACGTCGAGCCCGGCGATCTTGCCGGCGTCCTTGGTGGCCTGGCGCTGGCTGTCGTTGAAATAGGCCGGCACGGTGATGACGGCCTGCGTCACCTTCTCGCCGAGGAACGCCTCGGCGGTTTCCTTCATCTTGGTGAGGATCATGGCCGAGACCTCGGAGGGCGAGCTCTTCTTGCCCTCGACCTCGACCCAGGCATCGCCATTGTCGCCATTGACGATCTTGAACGGCACGAGGCCTTTGTCCTTGGCCACCATCGGGTCGTCATAGCGCCGGCCGATCAGGCGCTTCACCGCGAACAGCGTGCCTTCCGGGTTGGTCACCGCCTGGCGCTTGGCCGGCTGGCCCACCAGCCGCTCGCCATCCTTGGTGAACGCCACCATCGAGGGCGTCGTGCGCGCGCCCTCGGAATTCTCGATGACCTTGGGGGTGGCCCCGTCCATCACCGCCACGCAGCTGTTCGTGGTGCCCAGGTCGATACCGATAACTTTAGCCATGCTTTGCCTCTTTCCTAAGCGAACCCGAAACCGAACTCCGTTCGGCAGTACGGCGAGCCCCGCGAGGGGTGTCGGGTTCCTCGCTGAATTTGGAATCTGGCCGGCACCTGCCGGCCTTGGCCGCTATATAGGGTTGGGGTTTTGGGGCTGCAAGCGCCGCGAGCCGCTATTTTCCGGGGCTTTGCCGGGCTTCGCCCGTATGCTTTAAGGGGCCGGCCCAAAGGAGCTCGACCGCCAATGCCCGTGACGCCGGGAGCCGATGACGCGCTCATCGTCATCGATATCCAGTATGATTTCCTGCCCGGCGGCAGCCTCGCCGTCGCCGATGGCGACGCCGTCATCGCCCCGGTCAACGCGCTGGCGCGGCGCTTCGCCCATGTCGTTTTGACGCAGGACTGGCATCCGGCCGGCCACGTCTCCTTCGCCTCGAGCCATCCCGGCCGCGCGCCGTTCTCGACCCTGGAGCTCGCCTATGGTCCGCAGGTGCTGTGGCCCGACCATTGCGTCATCGGCACGCGCGGCGCCGAAGTCTCGGACGCGCTCGACATCCCCCACGCCGCGGCGGTGATCCGCAAGGGGTTCCGTTCCACTATCGATTCCTATTCGGGCTTTCGCGAGAACGACCACGAGACCCCGACCGGCCTCGCGGGCTATCTGCGGGAACGCGGGCTGAAACGCCTGTTCCTGTGCGGTCTCGCCACCGATTTCTGCGTCGCCTGGACCGCCGAGGACGGCCGCGCCCTGGGCTTCGAGACGGTGGTCATCGCCGACGCCACCCGCCCCATCGACACCGACGGCTCCCTCGCCCGCGCCTGGTCCCGCCTCGACGCGCTGGGCGTCACCCGCGCCCAGATCGCCGATTTCCTCTAGGCGCCGGTGGGGCGAGGCTGGCACAAAGCCTCGCAGTCAGGACCCTTCTCCCCTTAGGGGAGAAGGGGCCCGCAGGGCGGATGAGCGGGCCTTCCGACCTGCCCCTCAGGCGTTCTTGTCGATATGCGCCTCGCCGGCCGGCGGGGCCGCCGGGCCGCCCTTGGCGACGCCGACCATGGCGGGCCGCAGCACCCGGTCGCCGATGGCGTAGCCGGTCTGCACCACCTGCACCACGGTGCCCTCGGGCCGGCTCGGGTCGGGCACCTCGAACATCGCCTGATGGCGGTGGGGATCGAATTTCTGGCCCTCGGCCTCGATCGGCGTCACCCCATGCGTGGCGAGCAGCCGCTGCATCTCGCGCTCGGTGAGCTCGATGCCCTCGATCAGCGATTTGAGCGGCCCGTCGGCCGCCGCGCGCGCCTCGGCCGGCAGCGTCTGCAGCGCCCGGTTCAGCGAATCGGTGGCGCTCAGCATGTCGCGGGCGAAGCGGGTGATGGCATAGGCGCGCGTGTCGGCGATCTCGCGCTCCATGCGCTTTCTGAGATTGTCCATCTCGGCGGCGAGGCGCAGCACGCGGTCCTTGAGCTCGGCGTTCTCGGCGGCGAGCGCCGCCGTCGCGTCCTCGGCCACGGGCGCCGCGGTCGCCTCCAGCTCCTCGCGCGGCTCGAACCCATCCTGCGCCATCGTATCGTCGCTCATCATACGTCTCGAAGGTTTGGAAAAGCCGGTCGCGCCGGCACGATGGCCCGCATATCGGCCAGCCGGGGGCGCTTTTCAAGCTTTCTTGCGCGCCATGATGGCGCTGATCGCCTGCGCCGTGTAATCGACCACCGGCACGATGCGCGCATAGTTGAGCCGCGTCGGCCCGATCACCCCCAACACCCCGATGATCTTCTCGCTGGCATCCTTGTAGGGGGACAGGATCACCGACGAGCCCGACAGCGAGAACAGCTTGTTTTCCGAACCGATGAAGATGCGCACCCCGTCCGCCTTGTCGGCGTCGCCCAGCAGCTCGATCAGCCCCTCCTGGCGTTCGAGCTCGTCGAAGAGCCGCCTTATGCGCCCCAGCTCCTCCGATTCCATGGCGTCGGCGAGCAGGTTCGCCCGGCCGCGCACGATCACCGTCGGCGCCTGCGGCGTGCTGCCCTCGCTGAGCGTCGCGAGCCCGGTCTCGACGAGCTTTTGCGTCAATTCGTCGAGCTCGACGATATGTGCCGCCCGCTCGGCCGCCACCGCTGCCCGCGCCTCGGCGATGGTCTTGCCCTGAACAAGGGTGCCCAGATAGTTCGAGGCCTGCGTCAGCGCCGCCGGGGTGAGGCCGGGCGGCAGCTTGACGATGCGGTTCTCGACCGAGCCGTCCTGGCCGACGAGGATGGCCATCGCCTGCGTCGGGTCGAGCCGCACGAATTCGATGTGGCGCAGCACGAGATCGGCCTTGCTGGCGATCACCACCCCGGCCCCGTGACTCAGCCCGCTCAAAAGCGAGGAGGCCTCGGTTAGGTAGTCCTCGAGCTTGCCGCCCTGCGCCTGCCCCTCGATCTGGCTGGCGATGCGCTGGCGCTCGGCTTCGTCCACCGCCCCCACTTCCAGCATGGCATCGACGAAGAACCTCAGCCCCTGCTGCGTCGGCTGCCGCCCCGCCGAGGTGTGCGGCGCCGCGATCAGCCCCAGATCCTCGAGATCGGCCATGACGTTGCGCACCGAGGCCGGGCTCAACTCGACGCTTAAGAGCCGCGACAGGTCGCGCGAGCCCACCGGCGAGCCGGTCTCGAGATAGCGCTCGACGATCTTTTTGAAGATGTCCTGGCTGCGCGCATTGAGCACGCTCAGGAAATCCTCGGGGCCCTTCGGCATCTCGCCTCGGCTTTCGTTCAAATTGTCGCTCCTAACCATCTAGGCAAAAACCCCGGTCGATGAAAGCCGCGGCCGGGTTGTGGCGGCGCGGAGCGAGGGTTAAGAGGCGGTTAACGAAGCGATCCGACACCCCGGAGCCCCTATGCAGATGCGCCCGTCCGGCCGTGCCGCCGACCAGTTGCGCCCCGTCACCCTCGAACGCGGCGTCGCCATGAAGGCCGAAGGCAGTTGCCTCGTCGCCTTCGGCCATACCCGCGTCTTCGTCACCGCCTCGGTGGAAACGACGCTCCCCGCCTGGCGCCGCGGCTCCGGGCTCGGCTGGGTCACCGCCGAATACGGCATGCTGCCGCGCGCGACCAATACGCGCACGCGCCGCGAGGCGGCTTCCGGCAAGCAGACCGGCCGCACCCAGGAGATTCAGCGCCTCATCGGCCGGGCGCTGCGCGCCGTGGTCGATATGCAGGCGCTGGGCGAGAACCAGATCACCCTCGATTGCGACGTGCTGGAGGCCGATGGCGGCACCCGCACCGCCGCCATCACCGGCGCCTATGTGGCGCTCCACGATGCCGTCGGCTGGCTCGCGGCGCGCGGGCTGACCAGGGGCGCGCCGCTGCGCGACCAGGTGGCGGCGGTGAGCTGCGGCATCTATCGCGGCACCCCGGTGCTCGATCTCGACTATCTCGAGGACGTCGAGGCCGAGACCGACGCCAATTTCGTCCTGACCGGCGCCGGCCGCTTCGTTGAGATCCAGGGCACCGCCGAGCACACCCCCTTCTCGCGCGACGAGCTCGATAGCCTCATGGCGCTCGCCGGCAAGGGCGTCGCTGAGCTGGTCGCCGCCCAGCGTGCCGTGCTGGAGGGGCCGGCGCCATGACTATTCACCTCGCTTGCCTGGCAGAAGTTCATGGCTAGCCTCGCCCGCCTCAAACGCGGCGACACGCTGCTGCTCGCCACCCACAATGCCGGCAAGCTCGCCGAATTCCGCGAGCTGTGCACCCCGCTCGGGCTGGTGCTGGTCTCGGCCGCCGATCTCGGCCTGCCGGAGCCCGACGAGACTGGAACGACATTCGTCGAGAACGCCCGCCTCAAGGCGCACGCCGCCGCCGGGGCCGCCGGCATGGTGGCGCTCGCCGACGATTCTGGCCTGTGCGTCGATGCCCTCGACGGCGCGCCCGGCGTCTACACCGCCAACTGGGCCGAAACGCCCACCGGCCGCGACTACGACATGGCCATGCGCCGCGTCGAGGATCAGCTCCAGGCGGTGGGCGCCACCTCGCCCGGCCTGCGCAAGGCCAGCTTCCGCGCCACGCTCTGCCTCGCCCATCCCGACGGGCGCGACGACCTCTACGAGGGCGCGGCGACTGGAACGCTGGTCTGGCCGCCGCGCGGCGTGCGCGGCTTTGGTTTCGACCCGGTGTTCATGCCCGACGGCTTCGACATCACCTTCGGCGAGATGCCCTCGTCGGCCAAGCATAGCTGGGCGCCGGGGCAGGTCGGCCTCAGCCACCGCGCCCGCGCCTTCGCGAAATTCGTGGAGGGCGCCGTTGAGCAATCCTGAATCCCGTTCCAACGGGCTTTTCGGCGTCTATGTGCACTGGCCCTTCTGCGCCGCCAAATGCCCCTATTGCGATTTCAATTCGCACGTCCATCGCGGCGCCTTCGACGAAGCCGAATTCGTCGCCGCCTATGCCGCCGAGATCGCCCATTTCGCCCGCCTCGCACCACACCGCACGGTGCGCTCGATCTTTTTCGGCGGCGGCACGCCCTCGCTCATGGAGCCGCGCTCGGTCGCCGGCATCATCGACGCCATCGGCCGGAATTGGAGCATCGCTCCGGACGCCGAGATCACGCTCGAGGCCAACCCGACCTCGGTCGAGGCCGGGCGCTTCAGGGGCTATCGCAGCGCCGGCGTCAACCGCGTCTCGCTCGGCGTGCAGTCCTTGCGCGAAGGCCCGCTGGCCGAGCTCGGCCGCCGCCACACGGTGGATGAGGCGGTGCGCGCCGTGCGCCTCGCCCAGTCGATCTTTGCGCGCTCGAGCTTCGATCTCATCTATGCGCGGCCGCGCCAGACGCTGGCGGACTGGGAGGACGAGCTCAAGGAAGCCCTGTGGATGGCCGAGGGCCACGTCTCGCTCTACCAGCTCACCATCGAGATGGGGACGCGCTATTACGATCTGTGGAACGCCGGTAAACTGAAAATCCCCGACGAGGAGCTGGGCGCCGATTTCTACGAGCTGACGCAGGAGCTGACGCGCGATGCGGGCCTCCCCGCCTACGAGATTTCCAACCACGCTCGCCCCGGCCAGGAATCGGTCCACAACCTCATCTATTGGCGCTATGGCGAATATGCCGGCATCGGGCCGGGCGCGCATGGGCGCCTGCTCGTCAACGGCCACCGCCACGCGACAGCGATGGAAAAGCTCCCCTTCGAGTGGCAGAAGCGCGTTCTAAATCGCGGCCACGGCATGGTGACCGACGACATCCTCACCTGGGAGGAGGAGGGCGACGAGCTGCTCGTCATGGGTCTCCGCCTGCGCGAGGGGATCGACCCGGCGCGCTTCGCGACGCTCTCCGGCCGCGCCCTCGATCCGCGTCAGGTCGAGGAATTGCGCCGCATCGGCTTCGTCGAAACCCTCCCCAACGGCAATCTGCGCGTCACCGACAAGGGCTGGCCCGTCCTCGACGCCGTCGTCGCCGACCTCGCGGCCTAGAGCCAGACGACGCGCCTGAGCCGCGCCAGAATGCCGTTCTGCGCGATCCATTCGGCATAGGCGACATAGGCCGGCTCCTCGCGCAGATGCTGTTCCTCGGTCTTCGCGCGCAGCCAGTAGAACAGCGTGAAGGCGACGGGCACCAGCCACAGTGCCGGCCCCGTCGGCACCCCGCCCGCCGGCAGCAGCACGAGGCAGAGCAGCCACGCATTGGCGACATGCGCGAAATAGGCCGGATGCTTCATGTAGCGGTAGGGCCCGGCCGTCAGCACGCCGCGATTGCACAGGTTCGAGAAGCGCAGGCCGAAATGGACGCTCGCCGACACATAGAGCGCGAGGAGGCCGAGCAGCAGGAGGGCGGCCGGCACCGTCGCCGCCGTGGCGACGAACCCCTCGGGCCAGCCGATCTCGGCATGCACCACCGTGGCGAAGTCCGGCCAGTGGGCGAACACCGGTCCGTAGCAGACGAGGCAGGCGACCCAGCCGAGAACCAGCCTTTGTGTCGAGCGCACCGTCGGCACGAGGTCGTTGCTGGCAAAGACATAGCCGGCGAGCCCGAAGCCGAGGTCGATCGTATAGGCGAAGACGACGGCGAGCAGCAGCCAGCCGCCGGCCGTACCGGTCTCCACGGCGAGCCCGAGCTTCACCAGCGCGAACAGGCTCGCCCCGTAGAGGGGAATGAAGAACGCCTTGAGCGCGAAGAGCCGCGCCGCCGGGGCCAGCGCCGCGAGCCGGTCGCGCCGCGGTGGCAGCAGCGCCCGCCCCAGCGCCGCTGGAAAGCCGCCGGTGATGGCGCCGTTGCGCACCGCTTCGAGCACGAGGCGCAGGCCCAGGGCCGGTGCCGCGACCAGCGCCGCGACCAGCCATGCCAGAAGGCCCTGCGCCTGCGCGTGGATGGCAATGAACGGCGCGAGCGCCAGACCCAGGCCGACGAGATAGGCGAGTGGCGCGTGCGTCTGGCTCTGGCGCGCCGCCGGCCCGGCGCGCCGCCATTCGAGCACCAGCATGGGCAGCGCCGTCGCCAGCACGATGAGCGGCGCCCCGATGAAGGGGCTCGGCCGCAGCGCCATCACCAGCGCCCAGGCCAGCACCAGCCCCACGAGGCCCCAATAGCCGTCGCGATAGGGAATTGTGGACTCGGGCGCCGGCGCGGCGGCGGCCGCCGGGGCGGCGATGGGCTCGGCAAGGACCATGCCCCCGAGCCTAGCCCGCGCCGGTTCAGACAAGCTTAAGCCGGTCGCTAAAGCTTCGGCCCGTCCACCACCTGGGCGCCGCCGATTACCACCTTCTTCATCACCAGCGCATAGTCGCTGCGCCCATCGGGGAGGAAGCGGAAGACGCCGTCGCGGCCGTTGAAGCCGCCCGGCGCCGTGAGCTGCGCCCGGTCGTAGCGCGGCGTGCCCATCGAGAGCGCCGAGACATTGGCCAGCACCACCCCGGTATAGGCGAGGGTGATGAACGGGTGCGGCGCGCCGGAGAATTTCTGCCGGTAGGCCGGCAGGATCGCCTGGTAGCCGGCCTCGTCCACCGCCGGATAGAGCGCCCCGGCGAGCCAGGGCGTGTTCTGGATGCTCGGATCATTGTTCCAGTCGGCCGAGCCGATGAGCTGGATGGCGCCGCCGGCGACCCTGGCCTCCTCGAACAGCACCCCGAAGCTGGGCGCCGTGGCGCGGTCGGGCAGGAACAGCGCATCGACCTGTCCGGCGAGCAGGGTCGGCGCGATTTGCGCCACCACGGCGCGCGCCTCGGCCTCGGAGCCGAAGCTGTAGACGCCGACGACGCGCAGGCCGAGATCGGCCGCCGCCTGGCTGAAGGCGGCCTGCTGCAGGCGCCCCGCATCATTGGCCGGAAAAAGGCCCGCAAACGCCCGCCGGCCGAGCCCGCGCGCATAGGCGAGCGAGCGCCTGGTCTCGCTCTCGGGCAGAACGTTGAGCAGGTAGACGCCGGGCTGCGCCGCGCCCGGATTGTTGGAAAAGCCGATGAGCGGAATGCCGGCCGAGCGCGCCACCCCGCCCGCCGCCGCCACCTGGTCGGCGCTCAGCGGCCCGAGGATCAGCGCCGCGCCCTCGCCCACCGCCTGCTGCGCCACGGCCGCCGCCTGCTGTGCCGAGCTGCCGGAATCCTTGAGCACCAGCGTGATGTTGTCGGCGATGTTGGGGTTCTGCGCGATGAAGTCCATGGCGAGCTCGGCGCCATGCGCCATCGCCGTGCCGATCGCCGCGCCGGCGCCGTTGAGCGGCAAGAGCAGCGCCACGCGCACCGGGCCGGTGCCGAAGCTCTGGCCCTTGGCGAGCGGCAGGTCCATGCCGGTGTCGGGCGGCCGCCCCGGCCCGAACGAGCCGAAATCGAAGCTGCCGGCGGTGCAGGCGGAAAGCGCCACGAGGGACGTCGCCCCGGTCATGAGGCGCAGCGCCGCCCGGCGCCCGATCAGTGCTGCTGGCACGGCCCGCTCTCCCCGTTCCGCCGGCGTCGCCCGCCGACCCTCGTCCTATACAAAACCGGCGCCCCTGCTTAAAGCTCTCCCGTAACGATGCGTTAAGGATAGGGGCAAGTGCAGGCGCGCCGCTTCTTCATCGCGGGCACCGGCTTCGAAGCGCCGCCGCTGGCGCCGGGCCTCTATGTCGTCGCCACCCCCATCGGCAATCTGCGCGACATGACGCTGCGCGCCCTTGAGACGCTGGCGGCGGCCGACATCGTCTATTGCGAGGATACGCGCAATTCGGCCAGGCTTTTGACCCATTACGGCATCGCGACGCCGCGCAAGCCCCTGCACGAGCACAATGAGCGGGCGCTGGTCGAGACCGTCCTCGACGATGTGCGGCGCGGCGGCCGCGTGGCGCTCATCTCCGATGCCGGCACGCCGCTCCTCTCCGATCCCGGCTTTCCGCTGGTGCGCGCGGCGCGCGCGGCGGGCCTGCCGGTCTTTGCCGTGCCCGGCGCCTCGGCGCTGCTCGCCGGGCTCGCGGTCGCGGGCCTGCCCACCGACGCCTTCGGCTTTTTCGGTTTTCTGCCGCCCAAGGCGGCGGCCCGCCGCGCGGCGCTCATGGCGCTGGCGGCGCGCCGCGAGACGCTGGTGTTCTACGAATCGCCGCGCCGGCTCGGCGCCACCCTCGCCGACATGGCAGCGGCGTTCGGCGCGGCGCGCGCGGCAACCGTCGCGCTGGAGCTGACCAAGAAGTTCGAGCGCGTGGCGCACGGCCCGCTCGGCGACCTCGCGCCGCGCTTTGCCGAAGCTGAAAAGGGCGAGGCGGTGATCCTCGTCGCCGGTGCCCCGGAGGAAGCGCCCGCCGCCGACGCCTGGCAGGCGGCGCTCGACGAGGCGCTGGCCGAGCTGCCGCTGCGCGCCGCCGTCGATGCCGTCACCTTGCGCTTCGGGCTGAAGCGCAAGGAGGTCTACGATGCCGCGCTCGCCAAAAAGGCCGGGCGCTGAGGCGCGCCGCTTCGCCGAGGGCGCCGGCCGGCGGGCCGAGGCGCTGGCCGCGGCCTATCTGCGCCTCAAGGGCTATCGCGTGCTGGGCCGGCGGGTGAAGACGCCGGCCGGCGAGCTCGACATCGTGGCGCGGCGCGGCGGCGTCGTGGTCTTCGTCGAGGTCAAGACGCGCGGCTTCTCGTCGGGCGAGGCCGCGGCGCTCGCTGCCGTCAACCGCCGGCGCCTCGTCAGGGCCGCCGGGCTGTGGCTCGCCCGCCATGCCGATGCCGCCGCCGCCGAGCTGCGCTTCGACGTGATTTTCCTTGCGCCTTTCGCGCTGCCGCGCCACATCACCGGCGCCTTCGATGCAACCGGGGTGCTGTGATGCTCAATGTCGCCGTGCAGATGGACCCCATTGCGGGGATCAATCCCGAGGGGGATTCGACCTTCGCCATGATGCTCGAGGCGCAGCGGCGCGGCCACGCCCTCGCCTACTACACCGTGCCGACGCTGGGCCTCGCCGACAACCGCCTCACGGCGCTGGTGCAGCCGGTCGAGGTCTTCGACCGGCCCAAGGGCGAGCATTACCGGCTGGGCGAGCCGGCGCGGCGCGCGCTGAGCGGGTTCGACGTGGTGCTGATGCGCCAGGACCCGCCCTTCGACATGAACTACATCACCATCACCCACCTGCTCGAGCGCATTCATCCGAAAACCTATGTGGTGAATCCGCCCTTCACGGTGCGCAACGCCCCCGAGAAGATCCTCGTCACCGAATTCCCCGAGCTGATGCCGCCGACGCTCATCACCCGCGACCGCGCGCTGATCCAGGACTTCCGCGAGGCGCATGGCAACATCATCGTCAAGCCCCTCTACGGCAATGGCGGGGCGGGCGTCTTCTTCATCGAGGAGGGCAGCCATAATCTGACGAGCCTGCTCGAGCTGTTCGAGCAGGCGTTCCGCGAGCCCTTCATGGTGCAGCGTTACCTCCCCGAGGTGCGCGCCGGCGACAAGCGCATCATCATCGTCGATGGCGAGCCGGTGGGCGCCATCAACCGCATTCCCTCGGCCGGCGAGGCGCGCTCCAACCTCCATGTCGGGGGGCGCCCGGAGCTCAGCACGCTGACGCCGCGCGAGCGCGACATCTGCGCCGCCATCGGCCCGCGCCTCAAGGCGCTCGACATGATCTTCGTGGGCATCGACGTCATCGGCGACTATCTGACCGAGATCAACGTCACCTCGCCCACGGGCATCCGCGAGATCAAGCGCTTCGGCGGCCCCGACATCGCGCCCCTGATCTGGGACGCCATCGAAAAGCGCCGGCGCTGAGCCATGCGCCTCGACAGCTTCCTGCTCGCGCTCTCGACCTTCTTCGCCACCATCGGCCCGGCCGATCTGGTCCTGGTCTTTGCCGCGCTCACCGAGCGCATGACCACCGCCGAGCGCCGCGTCATGGCGCTGCGCGGCACGCTCATCGCGCTCGGCATCCTCATGTTCTTCGCGTTCTTCGGCGATCCGCTGCTGAAGCTGTTCGGCATCACCATCCCGGCGCTCAGGATCGCCGGCGGCGTGCTGCTGCTGCTCATTTCCATCGACATGGTGTTCGCCCGCCATTCGGGCGGCACCGGCACGACGCCCGAGGAGGAGAGCGAGGCGCGGACGCGCCACGACATCTCGGTGTTCCCGCTGGCGACGCCCCTCATCGCCGGGCCGGGCGCCATCAGCGCCGTGATCCTCTTGGCGACCGCCGAGGGCGCCTTCACGCCCGGCTGGGTGCTCGTCGTCCTGGCGCTGGGGGCGATCCTCGCGCTGTGCTATCTCGCCATGCTCGTCGCCATCCCCATCCAGCGCCTGTTGGGGCTCACCGGCCTCGCCGTGGTGAGCCGCGTCGTCGGCGTGCTGCTCGCCGCTCTCGCCATCCAGTTCCTCATCGACGGCATCCGCACCTCGGGGCTGCTGGGGTGACGAAAGGCATCGAGGCTAGGCATAGACCACGCCTCATCCACTGGTGTCATTCCCGCGCAGGCGGGAATCCAGGCTGAGTCAGAGGATGTCCGTAATGCCGCCTGGATTCCCGCCTGCGCGGAAATGACAGACTGAGAGGTCAGCGAGCCGGCAAAACGAAAGGGCACGCCGGCGGGCGTGCCCAGAACATCGTTCCAGAAAATCCGGCCTATTTCTTCCTGGCCGACGCCGCCGGGGTGGTGAGGCCGGCGGTGGCCAGCACCTTCGGCTTTTCCTTCTTGGGTTTCTTGGCTTCCTTGGTCTTGCGCAACTGGCCCTTGGCCATCGTCGTCTCCCCTTGTGGGAGCCGGGCCCGTGCCCGGCAAATCACCGCCTGAAGCTAGGCCCGCGCCGGGCCGCGGACAAGCCCGTCTATTTCACCAGCCGGCAGCGCCCGCCCGGCCCGAGCCGGTTGAGCTCGCGCGGGTCGCACCCGGTGAGCAGGAACACCGTCCAGTCGTCCTCGCTGCCGTAAAAGGCGTTGCGGTCCACCTCGCCGGCAACGCCGTTGACCGTGCCGGTCTGCGTCCACTGCCAGAACAGCCAGCGCCGGCTGCCATAGCGCTCATGCGGCTCGGCGGCGGTCGAGCGCAGCCAGAACGCATTGTCGAAGTCCTCGCCGGCGAGCACGTCGCGGTGGAACGGAATGTCGGTATAGATGATGGGCAGCTTGCCCGTATGCTCTTCCATCGCCGTGAGCATGACGTGGATCTTTTCGAGCATGTCGGCCTTGGAGAACTTCGCCTTGCAGCTCGACTGGTGGTTCCATTCGAGGTCGAGCACCGGCGGCAGGGCGGTGGGGTCCTGCGGCACCATCTTTTTGAACCAGCGCGCCTGCTCGGCCGCCGTCGAGCACCAGGTCATGAAGTGGTAGACGCCATGCGCCGTGCCGGCCGCCCGCGCATTGGCCCAGTTGGTGGCAAAGGCCGGATCGACGTAATCCTTGCCCTCGGTGCCCTTCATGTAGACGAAGCGGATGCCCGCCGCGCGCACCCGGCCGAAATCGATGACCCCCTGATAGCGCGCCACATCGACGCCCTGGATCGGCATGCCGCGCGCCCGGTTGACCCCCGGATGCGGCCGGTTGTCGCCATGGATGGGCGCGCCGACCTTGCTGACATTGCGGTCCGACTGGAACTCGAACGGGCTACGCGCGCAGGCCGAAATGAGCGCCAGCACGAGCACGACGACGAGGGCCTTCGCCACGAGGGCGGCCATGGGACGCAGGAGCACCGAAACCATGCGTTCGACTCAACATGGCGCGCTTAATGAAACCTTGCGCTAACCTTGGGCCTAACCCCTTGATTTCAGGGCATGGTTAACGGCTCAGCGCCGATCGGTTGAACCAGCGTTCGCCAATTGTTCTTGCGGTGGCGCCGGCCCGGCGCTAGGCTTGGCCCATATTTTGAGCGTGTTTCGAGGGGTGGGATGGTCGCCCGCGTGCAGACCGTGGCGTTCCGCGGCATCGAGGCGGTGCCGGTCGATGTGCAGGCGCAGCTCACCAGCGGCCTGCCGGCCTTCGTCATCGTCGGCCTGCCCGACAAGGCCATCAAGGAGGCCGGCGAGCGCGTGCGTGCCGCGCTCGCGAGCTCCGGGCTGGGCCTGCCGCCCAAGCGCGTCGTGGTCAATCTCGCCCCCGCCGACCTGCCCAAGGAGGGCAGCCATTACGATCTGCCCATCGCGCTGGCGCTGATGGCGGCGATCGGCGCCGTGCCGGCCGATGCGCTCGATCCCTACCTCGCCTTGGGCGAGCTCGGGCTCGATGGCGGCCTCGCGCCGACCTCCGGCGTGCTGCCCGCGGCGATGGCGGCCATGGGGCGCGGCCTCGGCCTCGTCTGCCCCGCCGCCTGCGGCCCCGAGGCCGCCTGGGCCGGCGACGGGCTCGACATCGTCGCTCCTGCCTCGCTCCTGGCGCTGGTCAATCATCTGGGCGGCCATCAGCTCTGCGCCCGGCCGTCGCCGCGCCGCCACGCGCCGGCCGAGGCGCTGCCCGACCTCGCCGAGATCCGCGGCCAGCAGGTGGCGCGCCGCGCCCTCGAGCTGGCCGCGGCGGGCGGGCACAACCTCTTGCTCGTCGGCCCGCCCGGCGCCGGCAAGTCCATGCTGGCCCAGCGCCTGCCCTCCATCCTGCCGCCGCTCGCGCCGCGCGAGCTGCTCGACATCTCGATGATCCAGTCGATCGCCGGCGAGCTTGCCGGCGGCGCCCTTTCCGACCGCCGGCCGTTCCGGGCGCCGCATCATTCGGCCTCGATGGCGGCGCTGGTCGGCGGCGGCGTGCGCATCCGCCCCGGCGAGGCGAGCCTTGCCCATAATGGCGTGCTGTTCCTCGACGAATTGCCCGAATTCGCGCCCTCGGTGCTCGACAGCCTCCGCCAGCCGCTCGAAAGCGGCGAGGTGGTGGTGGCGCGTGCCAATGCCCGCATCGCCTTTCCGGCGCGCTTCCAGCTCGTCGCCGCCATGAATCCGTGCAAATGCGGGCTGGCCGGCACGCCCGGCCACACCTGCAGGCGCGGCGATGCCTGCGCCGCCGACTACCAGGCGCGCGTCTCCGGCCCCTTCCTCGACCGTATCGACCTGCGCGTCGATGTGCCCGCCGTCGGCGCCGCCGACCTCATCGGGCCGCCCACCGGCGAAGCCTCCGCCGCGGTCGCCGCCCGCGTCGCCGCCGCCCGCGCCCGCCAGCGCGAGCGCTACCGCGCCGCCGGCTACCCCGAGATCTTCACCAACGCCGCCGCCCCGGCCGCGCTGATCGAGCGCCTCGTCGCTCCCGACGGGGCGAGCCGCGCGCTATTGCTCCAGGCGGCCGAACGCTTCAACCTGTCGGCGCGCGCCTATCACCGCGTGCTGAAAGTGGCGCTGAGCCTCGCCGACCTCGCCGGCGCCGCCCGCGTCGAGCGCCCGCATGTCGCCGAGGCGCTGAGCTACCGTCTCGGCTTCGGTGGTGTCTAGGATGATCATGACCGAGACCGGTGAGCTGGTCGACTGGCGGGACGAGCGTGGTTTCGGCTTTGTCGAGACGGCGGATCACGAGCGTCTTTTCGTCCATATCAGCGCTTTCGAGCGTCCGCTGCGCCGGCCCCTGCCGGGCGACCGGCTCGCCTTTCGTCGCGGGCCCGGACGCGACGGCCGCCCCACAGTGATTGCCGCCCGGATCGCCGGCGCCACGGCCCGCCCGCATCGCGGTCCCGCCACGGCGACGGTCGAGGCCGCGCAACTGGTCCGCGCGCGGCGCATTGCGCTCGCTGCAGTGCTGCTCGCCGCGCTCATGCTGGCGCGCAGTCTCGGGCAGGGGCCCGACTGGCTCGTTGCCACCTATGTGCTGATGGGCGGGGCGAGCTTCGCCTGCTATGCTTTCGACAAGCGTGCGGCGCTGGCCGGGCGCTGGCGCGTGGCCGAAGCCACGCTGCATCTCGTTGACTTTGCGGGCGGGATCATTGGCGGCCTGCTGGCGCAGGCGATGTTCCATCACAAGACGGCAAAGCGTGGCTTTGCGCTCTGGACTGGCACCATCGCCATGCTGCATCTGGGCTTTCTCGGTCTCGTCGGCGCCGGCACGCTGGTCGTGCCGCGTCTCCTCTGAGGCCGTCGCGCCGGCCTGCGCGCTTTTGTCCGGAACATCCCGGCGCCTCGCGGCATATAGGCTGTGGAGCACGGGATGGGCCGGCACGCCGCCCGTCCCGCAACAGAAAGGCAAGACGATGAAGACTCTCTACACAGCGCATGGTACGGCCAGCAAAGGCGGCCGCGGGGTCGGCGAAGGCCGTACCGACGACGGCAAGGTGGCGGTGAAGTTCTCGACCCCCAAGGCGATGGGCGGCGACGACGGTCCGGGCACCAATCCCGAGCAGCTCTTCGCCGTCGGCTACGCCGCCTGCTTCCTCGGCGCCATGGGCGTCGCCGCCAAGCGGCAGGGCAAGACGCTGCCCGAGGGCGCCACCGTCGATGCCGAGGTGAGCTTCGCCGACCGCGAGGACAATGTCGGCTTCGCCATCGCCCCCAAGCTCGTCGCCCGCGTGCCCGGCTGGGACAAGGCCGCGATCGAGGCGAACATCAAGCTCGCCCACGATATCTGCCCCTATTCCAACCTCATCCGCTTCGCCCATGAGGTCGAGCTGGTCGCCGGCTGATTGCGCCCCGCCGCGAGTGCCGCCCCGCGTGGGCGGCGCTCTCAATGCGCCCGCATGCGGGCGAGGACGCCGAGGATTGTGGTCCAGTTGCGCTGCGTCATCGGCGCCCCGGCCAGCCGCTCGATGGGCAGGGCCGGCAGCGCCTCGCCCGGCCCGTAATCGATGATCAGCGCCCGCCCGATGGCGGCGACGCGCGCGCCGCTTGACGGCCTGAGCAGCGCCGCCGGCCAGTCGCAGGGCGCGTGAAACAGCGCCAGGCACAGCCGTGCCGGCCGCTCCCACGCCGCGGCGGCGAACGGGTTGGCGGCGACGAGCGCCTCGAGCTCGGCCGTCGTTATGATGAAGACGCCCAGCCCCGCGAGCCCGAAGCCGGCGACCAGCGCCTCGATCTCGCGCCGCACCGCGGCGGCGCCCTTGCGGCTGGCAAAGATCAGATTGCCCGTCGCGAGATAGCTCAACGGCCGCCCCAACCCTGCCGCCGCGGCGCGCTCGGCCAAGGCGCTCGGGCGCATCTTGCCATGCGTCGCCGGGCCGATGGCCCGCAGCAGCGCCGCATAGACGCTCATGCGATCTCGAATTCCGACCAGTGCGCGTAGGGCCGCTCCGGCGTGATGATAATCGAGGGGAAGTGCGGATGGTGCACCGCGTCGGGAAAGCTCTGGTCCTCGAGGCAGAAGCCCGAATATTTGCCGTAGCGCCGGCCGTGGCGGCCGGGGACCGGCACGTCGGTCATCACCCCGTTGTAAAATTGCAGGCCCGGCCGGTCGGTCCATAGCCGGAGCGTCAGCGCGCCGTCGGGCGCCGTGACGACGGCCACCGGCGCGGCGGGATCGCGCCCGGCATCGAGGACGAAATTGCCGTCATAGGCGAGGGGCGCCCCGTTGGCGTCGCGCAGCGTGCGCGGCGTGCGGAAATCCTCTGCCGCGCCGGGCCGGACCTCGAGGATGTTGCCGGTCGGGATGAGGTCGGCCGGGTTGACCTCGGTATAGGCGCCGGCGGCGAACTGGTAGCGGTGGTCGAGCACGTCGTCGCCGGTGCCGAGGTTGAAATACTGGTGCTGCACGAGGCTGAGGATCGTCGGCCGGTCGGTAGTCGCGCCGAATTCCAGCCTGAGCCGGTTGCCCTCGAGTCGGTAGGTCGCCTTGAGCCGCACCGTGCCGGGATAGCCCATCGCCCCATGCGGCGAGACCAAGGAGAAGACGACGGCGTTGGTGGCATCGTCCGGCTCGGCGTCCCACACCAGCCGGCTCAGCCCCTCGGGCCCGCCATGGAGGCTGTTCTTGCCCTCATTGGCGACGAGCCGGTGGGTCTTGCCGTTGAGCGTGAACGCCGCCCCCGCGATGCGGTTGGCGACGCGCCCGGCCACGGCGCCGAAATAGGGCGAATGGGCGGGGTAGGGCGCGAAATCGTCGAAGCCCAGCACCACCGAGCGCAGCGCCCCGCCGACCGGCACGCGCCAGTCGCGCACCACGACGCCCCAGTTGAGGATATCGACCTCGACGCCGCTGGCCGAGACCAGCGTGAACTGCTCGACGCGGCGCCCGCCGAACTGCCCGAAGGGTTTGACCACGACCATCCTGTTCTCCTGCCGCTTTGTCTTGTGGGGTGTAGCGGCAAAGCGGCGCGGCCGCAAAGACGGTTGACGTGCCGCCGCCCCGCCGCCAAACCTCGGCCGGACGCAAGGGGAGTGAGGCGCCGTGGACGACATCGCCGAGGCCAAGCGGGCAACCGTGCATGACGTGGCGCGCACCGCCGGCGTCTCGCTCGCCACCGTCGATCGCGTGCTCAATGCCCGCCCCGGCGTGCGCCCGGCGACGGCCGCCAGGGTCGAGGCCGCCATCAAGGCGCTCGACTTCCGGCGCGACCTCTCCGCCTCGCTATTGGCGCGGGCCCGCGACCTGCGCGTCGCCTTCCTCATTCCGGGCGGCGGCAACGCCTTCATGGAAAGTCTCGTCGCCGCCATCGGCCGACGCCTGCGGGCCAGCCGCAACGAGCGGCTGACGCTCAGCGCCGACTCCTATGCGGCCTTCGATCCGGCGGCGCTGATCGCCCGGCTCGACGGGCTCGACTCCCACGCCACCGACTGCGCGGTGATCGTCGCCCCCGACGATCCGGCCGTGGTCCGGGCGGTGGATGCGGCGAGCCGGCGGGGCGTCGCCATCGTGACGCTGGTCTCCGACCTGCCCAATTCGGCGCGCCGGCACTTCATCGGCATCGACAACCAGGCGGCGGGGCGCACCGCCGCCTCGCTGCTCGGGCGCTTCTGCGCCGCGCCCGGCCGCATCGGCGTCATCGCCGGCTCGCTCGGCCTGCGCGACCATCGCGAGCGCTTCGAGGGCTTCGCCGGCGTGCTCGGGCGGGAGTTCCCGCATCTGCGGATCGTCGGCCCGCTCGAGGGCTTCGACGACGAGGCGGCCACCGAGGCGGCGGCCATGACCCTGCTCGGCACGCATCGCGACCTCGTCGGCATCTACAATCTGGGCGCCGGCAATGCCGGGCTCGTGGCGGCGCTGGGGCGCACCCACCGCGCCGGCAATGTGCGGGTGGTGGCGCATGAACTGAGCGACACGACGCGCGGCGCGCTGAGGGCCGGCACGCTCGACGTGGTGCTCGACCAGAACCCGGACGGCGAGATTCGCGCCGCCATCGCCGCCGCCCGCCAGGTGGCGCTGTCGCCCGCCGCCGAGGTGCATTCGGAGCCCATTGAAATCGGCATCTTCCTGCGCGACAATCTGCGCTGACGGCGGGAGGCACCACGCGTGAAACGAACAAGGCGTAATGAGGTACGTGCCTCATGACCTATCTCGGCTTGGACATCGGCACCTCCGGCGTCAAGGCGCTGCTGCTCGACGCCGAGGGCCGGGCGCTGGGCGAGGCGACGGCCAAGGCGGTCGAGCCGGTGCGCCCGCATCCCGGCTGGTCGGAGCAGAACCCGGCCGACTGGTGGGCGGCGGTCACGGCCGCCCTCGACAGCCTCAAGGCGACGCATCCCAAGGCGCTCGCCGCGGTGCGCGGCATTGGCCTCTCCGGTCACATGCACGGGGCGACGCTGCTCGGTGCCGATAACGAGGTGCTGCGCCCCTGCATTCTATGGAATGACGGCCGCGCCGCCGCCGAATGCGCCGAGATGGAAGCGGCGCTGCCGGAGCTGCGCCAGCTCGCCGGCAACATCGCCATGCCCGGCTTCACCGCCCCCAAGCTCGCCTGGGTGCGCAAGCACGAGCCGGAGATCTTCGCCAAAGTCGCGAAGGTGCTGTTGCCCAAGGCCTATATCCGCCTGCTGCTGACCGGCGAGCATGTCGAGGAGATGTCCGACGCCGCCGGCACGCTGTGGCTCGATGTCGCCCGCCGCGACTGGTCCGACGCGCTGCTGGCGGTGACCGGCCTCAGCCGCGCCCACATGCCGCGCCTCGTCGAGGGCACCGCCGTTTCGGGGGTGCTGAAGCCCGAGCTGGCGCGGCGCTGGGGCATGGGCGCTCATGTCGTCGTCGCCGGCGGGGCGGGCGACAATGCCGCCGCCGCCTGCGGTATCGGCGCCGTGCGGCCGGGCGAGGGGTTCGTCTCGCTCGGCACCTCGGGCGTGCTGTTCGTCTCCATTGACCGCTTCCGGCCCAATACCGACGGCGCCGTGCACGCCTTCTGCCACGCCATTCCCGCCACCTGGCACCAGATGGCGGTGATCCTGTCCGCCACCGACAGCCTCAACTGGCTGAGCGCCGTCACCGGCGTGCCACAGGCCGAGCTTTCGGCGCGCGCCGAAGCCGGCTTTGCCGGCCCCGGCGAGGAGATCTTCCTGCCCTATCTGAGCGGCGAGCGCACCCCGCACAACAATGCGGCGGCGCGCGGCAGCTTCGTCGGCCTGTCGCATCTGAGCGATCCGGCGCGCCTCGCCCAGGCGGTGATGGAGGGCGTCGCTTTCGCCTTCCGCGACGGCCAGCGCGTCCTCGCCGCGGCCGGAACCACGGTCTCGCGTCTCATCGCCGTGGGCGGCGGCAGCAAGTCGCCGCTTTGGCTGAAGCTCATCGCGACCACTCTCGACATCGAGGTGGCGCTGCCCGAGGACGGCGATTTCGGCGGCGCGCTCGGCGCCGCGCGGCTTGGCCTCTGCGCGGCCGAGGGCGCCGACCCGCTCGCCATCATGACGCCGCCCGCCATCAGGCAGGTCGTCGCTCCCGATCCGGCGCTCCGCGCCGCCTATGCCGACCAGTACCAGCGCTATCGCGCGCTCTATCCCGCCATCGAGGAGGCCCGTAAGTGACCGATTTCTTCAAGGGGCTCGCGCCCGTCAAGTTCGAGGGGCCCGGCACCGCCAACCCGCTGGCCTATCGCCATTACGACAAGGACGAATTGGTGCTGGGCAAGCGCATGGAGGACCATATCCGGCCCGCCATCGCCTATTGGCACAGCTTCGCCTGGGAGGGCGGCGACCCCTTCGGCGGCCGCACCTTCGAGCGGCCCTGGTTCGACAAGGGCATGGCGGGCGCCCGCCTCAAGGCCGACGTGGCCTTCGAGCTGTTCGAGCTGCTCGACATGCCGTTCTTCTGCTTCCACGACGCCGACATCGCCCCCGAGGGCGAGACGCTCGCCGAGAGCAACCGCAATGTGCGCGCCATCGGCGAGATCTTCGCGCGCAAGATGGAGCAAAGCCGCACGCGCCTGCTGTGGGGCACGGCCAACCTTTTCTCCAACCGCCGCTACATGGCCGGCGCCGCCACCAATCCCGACCCCGATGTCTTCGCCTATGCCGCCGGGCAGGTGAAGAACGTCCTGGAGCTGACCCACGAGCTGGGCGGGGCGAACTATGTTCTATGGGGCGGCCGCGAGGGCTATGAAACGCTGCTCAACACCGACCTCAGGCGCGAGCAGGATCAGGCGGCGCGCTTTCTCACCCTCGTCGTCGAGCATGCGAAGAAGATCGGCTTTACCGGCCAGTTGCTCATCGAGCCCAAGCCGCAGGAGCCGACCAAGCACCAGTATGATTTCGACGTCGCCACCGTCTACGGGTTCTTGAAGGCCTACGGGCTCGAACAGGAGGTGAAGGTCAATATCGAGGTCGGCCACGCCTTCCTCGCCGGCCACAGCTTCGAGCACGAGCTGGCCATGGCCCGCGCGCTCGGCATCCTCGGCTCGGTCGATGCCAACCGCAACGATCTGCAATCGGGCTGGGACACCGACCAGTTCCCCAACAATCCCGGCGAGATGGCGCTCGCCTTCTACCAGATCCTGAAGAATGGCGGGCTCGGCCAGGGCGGCTTCAATTTCGACGCCAAGCTCCGCCGCCAGTCGCTCGATCCGGCCGATCTGCTGCACGGCCATATCGGCGGGCTCGACGTTTTGGCGCGCGGGCTCAAGGCCGCCGCGGCGCTCATCGAGGATGGCGGCTTCGACACGGCGCTGGCCGAGCGCTATGCCGGCTGGCAGCGCCCCGAGGCCCAGGCCATGCTGAAAACGCAAAGCCTCGCCGACATCGCCGCCCGCGTCGAGCGCGAGAACATCGTTCCAGCCCCGCGCTCGGGCCGCCAGGAATATCTCGAAAACCTCGTCAACAGGTTCGTGTGAGGGGCGGAGCCCGCGCCCGGAGCAAGCAAGTCCATGCCCACCATCCGCAATCCCATCCTGCCGGGCTTCAACCCCGACCCGTCCATCTGCCGCGTCGGCGACGATTACTACATCGCGACCTCGACCTTCGAATGGTATCCGGGTGTCCAGATCCATCATTCGCGCGATCTCGCCAACTGGCGGCTGGCGACACGGCCGCTGAGCCGCAAGAGCCAGCTCGACATGCGCGGCGACCCCGATAGCTGCGGCGTCTGGGCCCCCTGCCTCAGCCATGATGGAACGCAGTTCTGGCTGGTCTATGCCGATGTCAAGCGCAAGGATGGCTCGTTCAAGGACGCGCACAACTACATCGTCACCGCGCCCACCATCGAGGGGCCGTGGTCGGACCCCGTCTACGTCAATTCCTCGGGCTTCGATGCGTCGCTGTTCCACGACACGGACGGGCGCAAATGGTTTCTCAACATGCTGTGGGACCATCGCGTGCGCCCGCTGCTGTTTGCCGGCATCGCGCTGCAGGAATACGATCCCGTCGCGCAGCGCCTCGTCGGGCCGAGGACGAACATTTTCACCGGCACCGAGCTGAAGCTCGTCGAGGGCCCGCATCTTTATAAGCGCGACGGCTGGTATTACCTCATCACCGCCGAGGGCGGCACCGGCTACGAGCACGCCGTGACCCTGGCGCGGGCGCGCGCCATCGACGGCCCCTATGAGCTGCATCCGAAAAAATACCTGCTGACCGCCAAGGACAGCCCGCTCAATCCGCTGCAGCGCGCCGGCCATGGCGATCTCGTCGAGACGCCCGACGGACGCAGCTACCTCGTTCACCTCTGCGGCCGGCCGACGACGCAGAAGCGCCGCTGCGTGCTCGGCCGCGAGACCGCCATCCAGGAGATCGTCTGGCGCGACGATGGCTGGCCCTGGCTCAAATCCGGCGGCAATGTGCCGGCGCTCGAGGTGGACGTGCCGGGGACGCGCGACGAGGCCGCCTACTGGGCCGAGCGCCGCTACGATTTCGCCACCGGCCTCGACCCCGACTTCCAGTGGCTGCGCACCCCCGAGACCGAACGCATCTTCCGCCTCGAGGGCGGGGCGCTCAAACTCTTCGGGCGCGAATCCATCGGCTCGTGGTTCGAGCAGGCGCTGGTGGCGCGCCGGCAGACGCATTTTTCCTACGACGCCGAGGTGACGCTCAGCTTTGCGCCCACCGACGAGCGGCAGTTCGCCGGGCTCACCGGCTATTACTCGCGCTACAATTTCCACTATCTGGCGGTGACCGCCCATGCCGACGGTGCCCGCGAGCTGCTGCTGATGAGCTCCATCGTCTCCTGGCCCGACGGGCGGCTGAGCTTCCCCGCCGACCCGGTGCCGATTCCGGGGGACGGGCCGGTGCGGCTCAAATTTTCGGTGCGCGGCCCGGCCGGACAGTTCTTCTACGCGCTCGGGGCGGGCGACTGGCAGGCCATCGGGCCGGTGCTCGACGCCTCGATCCTCTCCGACGAATGCGGCGGCCATGCCGAGCATGGCAGCTTCACCGGCGCCTTTGTCGGCATGGCCGCCTCCGATCTCAACGGCACCGCGCTTGCCGCCGACTTCACCGATTTCGTCTACCGCCCGGTCCGCGACGATACCGACAGGTACTGACGCGCCGGCGTGGGGGGCAAAGGGGGTGGACTCGCCCGCACCGCCTTCCTACCTTCCGCCTCCCATGACCCACACGCCCACCGATCCGACCGACGCGCCGGCGGCCGATGCCGCGGTCATGGCCCCGCCGACGCCGGCCATGAGCCAGTATCTCGAGATCAAGGCGGTCAATCCCGGCTATCTGCTGTTCTACCGCATGGGCGATTTCTACGAGATGTTCTTCGAGGACGCCGAGATCGCCGCGCGGGCGCTCGGCATCGTCCTCACCAAGCGCGGCAAGCATCAGGGCCAGGACGTGCCGCTCTGCGGCGTGCCGGTGCATGCGGCGCAGGATTATTTGAGAAAGCTCATCGGGCTCGGCCACCGCGTCGCCATCTGCGAGCAGCTCGAGGACCCCGCCGAGGCCAGAAAGCGCGGCAGCAAGGCGGTGGTGAAGCGCGACGTGGTGCGGCTCGTCACCGCCGGCACGCTGACCGAGGACGATCTGCTGCCGGCGCGCGCCGCCAATTATCTCGCCGCCCTCGCCATGCTGCGCCACGGCGATGCCGATTTCGCCCTCGCCTTCGCCGATGTCTCGACCGGCGAGTGCGCCGTGCTGCCGCTCGCTCCCGCCGCCATCGGCGACGAGCTGGCGCGCATCGCCCCCGCCGAGCTGCTGGTTTCGGAGGCGACGCGGGCGGCGCTGGCCGAGCGCAAGGTGCCGCTGCCGCCGGCCGCGACCGTGCTGCTCGCCCCCGAGGCCTTCGATTCGAGCGCCGCCGTGGCCACCATCGCCACGGCCTTCGGCGCCGGCACCGTCGATCCGTCGGCCTATAGCCGGGTCGAGCGCGCCGCCCTCGGGGCGCTGCTCGGCTATATCGCCGACTCGCAGAAGGGCGTCGCCGTGGCGCTCAGCCCGCCCGGCCGCGAGGCGCCGGCCGCGCATATGGCCATCGACATGGCGACGCGCGCCTCGCTGGAGCTGCTCGAAACCCAGCGCGGCACGCAAAAGGGCGCGCTGCTCGACGCCATCGACTGCTGCGTGACGCCGGCCGGCTCGCGGCTTTTGGCGCGCCGCCTCGCCGCCCCGCTCTGCCAGCCCGAGCCGATCAACGCCCGGCTCGACGCGCTCGCCGCACTGCGCGCCGATACGGTGTGCGTCACGCGCCTGCGCACCGCCCTCAAATCCGTGCCCGACCTGACCCGCGCCCTGACGCGGCTGGCGCTGGGCCGCGGCGGCCCGCGCGACCTGAGTGCCATCGGCCGGGCGATAAGCGGCGCCGGCGCGCTCGCCACCGAGCTTCGAACGCTCGCCGACATGCCGGCCGAGCTTGCGCGCCTCGGCGCCGTGCTGGCGACGGCGCCGCGGGCGCTGGCCGATGACCTCCTTGCCGCTCTCGACGACGAGCTGCCGCTGCTGAGCCGCGATGGCGGCTTCACCCGCAAGGGCTATGACGACGCCCTCGACGCCGAGCGGGCGCTCGCCTCGGAAACCCGCGCCGTGGTGGCGGCGCTGCAGGCCCGGCTCGCCGCCGAGACCGAGATCAGGACGCTGAGGATCAAGCACAATGGCGTGCTCGGCTATTTCGTCGAGGTGCCGGCGGCGCATGGCGCGCGCCTCCTGGAGGAGCCGCACCGGCAAAGCTTCATCCACCGCCAGACCATGGCCAACGCCATGCGCTTCACCACGGCCGAATTGGCCGAGCTCGAAGGCCGCATCGCCCGTGCCCACGAAAAGGCGCTGGAGCTGGAGCTGGCACTGTTCGCGCGCCTCGTCGCCGCGGTGCTGGCCGAGACGGAGACGCTGCGCGCCCTCGCCGACGCGCTGGCCGAGATCGACGTCGCCGCCGGCCTCGCGCATCTCGCCGCGACGCGCAGCTTCTGCCGGCCGCTGATCGACCAGAGCCTCGCCTTCGCCATCGCCGGCGGCCGCCACCCGGTGGTCGAGACCACCGTCGGCGCCGAGGGGCGCAGCTTCGTTGCCAACGACGTCGATCTGACGGGCGGCGCCGTATGGCTCGTCACCGGCCCCAATATGGGCGGCAAGTCGACCTTTTTGAGGCAGAACGCGCTCATCGCCATCCTCGCCCAGATCGGCAGCTTCGTGCCCGCCGACAGCGCCCATATCGGCGTCATCGACCGCGTCTTCTCGCGCGTCGGCGCCGCCGACGACATCGCCCATGGCCGCTCGACCTTCATGGTCGAGATGGTCGAGACCGCCGCCATCCTCAACCGCGCGACGCAGCGCTCGTTGGTCATCCTCGACGAGATCGGGCGCGGCACGGCGACCTTCGACGGGCTCTCCATCGCCTGGGCGGCGCTCGAGACGCTGCATGACGAGACCGGCTGCCGCACGCTGTTCGCCACGCATTTCCACGAGATGACGGGGCTGGCGCAGACGTTGAAGCGCCTCAGCAACGTCACCATGGCGGTGCGCGAATGGGACGGCGAGGTGGTGTTCCTGCACGAGGTCGTGCCCGGCGCCGCCGACCGCTCCTACGGCATCCAGGTGGCGCGCCTCGCCGGCCTGCCCGAGCGCGTCCTCACGCGCGCCCGCGAGGTGCTGGGTGTGCTCGAAAGCCGCGCTTCCGGCCATGCCGCGCCCATGCTAGACGATCTGCCGCTGTTCGCCGCCGCTCCCGCGCCGAAAAAGCCGGAAATTAATCCTCTGGATGCCATGCTCGACGCGCTGCGCCCCGACGAGTTGACCCCCCGCGAGGCGCTCGAGCGCATCTACGAGTTGAAGAAGGCACGCGATGCCGGTCGCCGAAGCTGAGCTGCGCCCCAAACGGGCGCCGGTCCACCCGCGGACCGCCGAGGCGATCCTCGCCGAGATCGCGGCGCTGTGCGGCGAGGCGGCCGGCCCCGCCGAGGCGCGCGCCATCGTCCTCGCCGTCCTGCGCCGCACCCTCGCCGAGGCCCGCGCCGCCGCCGAAGCCGAGCTGATGGCGACCGGCAAGGGCACGCGCTGCGCGCAGAACCTGAGCGCCGCGCAGGACGAGATCATCCGCGCCATCCACCGCTTCGCCGTGACGCGCGCCTATCCCATGGTCAACCCGTCCGGCGCCGAGGCCATCTCCATCGCCGCGGTGGGCGGCTATGGCCGCGGCACGCTGGCGCCCGGCTCCGACATCGACCTGCTCTTCATCCTGCCCTACAAGCAGACCCCCTGGGGCGAGCAGGTCACCGAATACATCCTCTACATGCTCTGGGACATCGGCCAGAAGGTCGGCCACGCCGTGCGCTCGGTGGACGAGTGCATCCGCATGGCGCGCGCCGACATGACGGTGCGCACCGCCACCCTCGAGGCGCGCTACCTCACTGGCGACAAGGCCCTCTACGATACGCTGGAACGGCGTTTCGAAACCGAGATCATGCCGCGAACCGGCCCCGAATTCATTGCCGCCAAGATGGTCGAGCGCGACGAGCGCCACCGCCTCATGGGCGACACCCGCTACGTCGTCGAGCCCAACATCAAGGACGGCAAGGGGGGGCTGCGGGACCTCCACACCCTGTTCTGGATCGGCAAGTATTTCTACCGCGTGCACACCAGCGCCGAGCTCGTCGGCAAGGGCGTCTTCTCGGCCGAGGAATACCGGCTGTTCCAGCGCGCCGAGGATTTCCTGTGGGCCATACGCTGCCACCTGCATTTCCTCACCGGCCGCGCCGACGAGAAGCTGACCTTCGAATTGCAGCCCGAGCTCGCGGCGCGCCTCAGCTTCGCCGACCGGCCCGGCATGCTCGGCGTCGAGCGCATGATGAAGCGCTATTTCCTCGTCGCCAAGGATGTCGGCGATCTGACCCGCATCTTCTGCACCAGCCTCGAATTCCACCACGCCAAGCCCCTCGACATGCTGGGCCGCGTCACCGGCATGCTGCGGCGCGGCCGCGTCAGGATCAAGGGCGAGCCCGACTTCGTCGTCGATTCCGGCCGGCTCAACATCGCCCGCCCCGACGCCTTCGAGAAAGCCCCGTCCAACCTCATCCGCAGCTTCCTCGTCGCCGGCCGCAACGACCTGCTGTTCCATCCCGACGCGCTGAAGCAGATCACCCGCTCGCTGCGCCTCATCGGCCCCGAGCTGCGCGCCGACCGCGCCGCCAATCAGTGGTTCTTCGAGATCCTCACCAGCCCGCGCACCGTCGAGCGCATCCTACGCCAGATGAACGAGAGCGGCGTTCTAGGTCGCTTCGTGCCCGAGTTCGGCAAGATCGTGGCGCTGATGCAGTTCAACATGTACCACCACTACACGGTGGACGAGCACCTGATCCGCGCCGTCGGCGTCATGGCCGAGATCGCCAATGGGGGCCTCCGCGACGAGCTGCCGCTCACCCATGAGCTATGGCCCTCGCTCAACGACACGCGCCTGCTCTATGTGGCGCTGTTCCTGCACGACATCGCCAAGGGCCGGCCGGAAGACCATTCCATCGCCGGCGCCCGCATCGCGCGGCGCCTGTGCCCGCGCTTCGGGCTCGACGCCGCCGAGACCGACACCGTCGCCTGGCTGGTGCAGTACCATTTGACCATGAGCCAGATCGCCCAGTCGCGCGACCTGCAGGACCCCGAGACGGCGCGCGCCTTCGCCGACATCGTGCAGTCGCCGCAGCGCCTGGCGCTCCTGATGATCCTCACCGCCTGCGACATCCGCGCCGTCGGCCCCGGCGTGTGGAGCGGCTGGAAGGGCTCGCTCCTGCGCTCGCTCTACTATGCCACCGAGCCGCTGCTGTCGGGCGGCCACTCGCGCGTCAGCCAGTCCGACCGCGTCGCCGCCGCCAAGACCGAATTGGCCGCGGCGCTGGCGAGCTGGCCCCAGGCCGAGCTCGACGCCTATATGGGCCGGCACTACAACCATTACTGGCTGCGCGCCGAGCTCGAATTGCAGCGCGAGCACGCCCGCATGATCCGCGCCGCCGACGCCGCGCACGAGCCCTTCGCCGGCTCCATCCGCGTGCGCGCCTTCGAAGGCATCACCGAAGTATCGTTCTACACGCCCGACCATCCGCGCCTGCTCTCGCTCATCGCCGGCGCCTGCACCATGTGCGAGGCCTCGATCATCGGCGCGCAGATTTTTTTGACCCGCGACGGCAAGGCGCTCGACACCTTCCGGCTGCGGCGCGCCTTCACCTCCGACGAGGACGAGAAGGTGCGCGCCAACCGCATCATCGAAACGGTGCGGCAATTGCTCCAGGGCAAGCGCCAGGTGCTGATCGACCTCGGCAAGGAGAGCCGCCACAACCGGCGTCTGAAGCCCTTCACGCTGCCCGCCTCGGTCGAGGTGTCGAACACGCTGAGCGAGAAATTCACCGTGCTCGAGGTGATGGGGCTCGACCGCACGGGCCTCCTGCACCAGCTCACCAGCGCCATCGCCGACCTCAACCTCACCATTGGCTCGGCCCATATCGGCACCTATGGCGAAAAGGCCGTCGATGTCTTCTACGTGACCGATCTCACCGGCCGCAAGATCGAGAGCAAGGCGCGCCAGAAGGCCATCCGCGACACGCTGCTCAAGGTCTTCGACGCCCCCCGCCCGACGGCGAGGGCGATCGGTGGCTAGGGCGGATGAGGGGGAGGCCAGCCCGTGAGCCTCTACCGCAACTTCCTCGATGTCGGCGGGCTGACGCTCATGAGCCGCATCCTCGGCTTCATCCGCGACGCGCTGGTCGCCGCCGTGCTGGGGACGGGCGCCGCGGCCGATGCCTATCTCGCCGCCTTCCGCTTTCCCAACCTGTTCCGGCGGCTCTTTGCCGAGGGCGCCTTCAACACCGCCTTCATCCCGCTCTTTGCCCGCTCGCTCGAGCAGGAGGGGCGCGAGCCGGCGCGCCAATGGGCGGCGCGCATCATGAGCTGGCTGGTGCTGGTGGTGACAATCGTCACCGTGCTCGCCGAGATCTTCATGCCCTGGGTGATGGCGCCGTTCGTGCCCGGCTTCCTCGACGATCCGGCCAAGTACGACCTCACGGTGCTGCTGACGCGCATCTGCTTTCCCTACCTCATGTGCATGTCGCTGATGGCCGCCTATGCCGCCATCCTCAACGGGCTCGGCCATTTCCGCGCCGCCGCCTTCGCGCCGGTGCTGCTCAACATCGTCATGATCGTCTTCATGGCGCCACTGCTCCTTGCCGCCTATGACGACGCAGGCGTCGCCGTCTGGATCGCCGTCGGCACCATCGCCGGCGGCCTCGCCCAGCTCGGCCTCGTCTATTACGCCATCCGCCGCGCCGGCTTCGTGCCGCGCCTGCGCTGGCCGCGGCTCGACCCCGACATCCGCCGCTTCTGGGTGCTGGCGGTGCCGGCCGTGCTCGCCGGCGGCATCACCCAGATCAACATCTTCGTGGGCACCATCATCGCCTCGGCCGCCGACAGCGCCATCGCCTATCTCTATTACGCCGACCGGCTCTACCAGTTGCCGCTCGGCATCATCGGCATCGCCGTCGGCACGGTGCTGCTGCCCGAGCTCAGCCGGCATCTGAAATCCGGCCGCGACGCTGCGGCCGACACGAGCCAGAACCAGGCGCTGCTCATCTCCATGCTGCTGTCGCTGCCGGCCGCCACGGCGCTGGTGGCGCTGGCGACCCCCATCGTCACCGTGCTGTTCGAGCGCGGCGCCTTTTCGGGGGCCGACACGGCCCAGACGGCGGCTACCCTCGTCTGGTTCGCCGCCGGCCTGCCCGCCTATGTGCTCATCCGCGTGCTGCAGCCGGGCTTTTTCGCGCGCGAGGACACCAAAACCCCGACGGTCTTTGCCGGGCTCTCGGTGGCGGTCAATATCGGCCTGTCGCTGGCGCTGTTCCCGAGCCTCGAACATGTCGGCATCGCCATCGCCACCTCCGTCGCCGCCTGGGCCAATGCCGCGCTGCTGGCGCTCTGGCTGGCGCGGCGCGGCCATTTCCGCCTGCCGGCGGCGGACTGGCGCCGGCACGGGCTGATCCTTTTGGCGGCGCTGCTCATGGCCGGCCTGCTCTGGGGGCTTGCCGTGCCGCTCGCCCCCTGGCTCGCCGGCGGCGCCCCGCTGGCGCTGCAGCTCGTGGCGCTGGGCGGGCTGGTGGTGGTCGGCATCGCGAGCTTTTTCGCGCTGGTGCATGTGAGCGGCGCCCAGCGCCTCGACGAGCTGGCGAAGCGGTTGCGCCGCGCCGGCGACTAGGCCTATTGCTCTCGCCAGCAGAGGGGACGTGCATGCAGGCCGGGTTTCTCGATCACATTGCGACGGCGCTGGCCGCCATCGAGGCGGCGGGGCTGACCAAGCGCGAGCGCCAGATCGCAACGCCGCAAGCGGGCCGCATCGGGCTCGGCGATGGGCGGCAGATGCTGAACCTGTGCGCCAACAACTATCTCGGCCTCGCCGACCACCCCGAGATCGTCGCCGCCGCCCATGCCGCGCTCGACCGCTACGGCTTCGGCATGGCCTCGGTGCGCTTCATCTGCGGCACGCTCGACCTGCACCGCGAGCTGGAGCAGGCGGTCGCCGCCTGGCTCGGCATGGACGACGCCATCACCTTCGCCGCCTGCTTCGACGCCAATGGCGGCCTGTTCGAAACGCTCCTCGGCCCCGAGGACGCCATCATCTCGGACAGTCTCAACCACGCCTCGATCATCGACGGCGTGCGGCTGAGCAAAGCCAAACGCTACCGCTACAAGACCTCCGACATGGCGGACCTCGAAGCCCAGCTCAAAGAGGCGGTGGCCGACAACACGCGCTTCCGCCTCATCGCCACCGACGGCGTCTTCTCGATGGACGGCTACGTTGCCAGGCTCCCCGAGATCCGCGCCCTGGCCGACACCTACGGCGCCCTCGTCATGGTCGATGACTGCCACGCCACCGGCCATCTCGGCGCCGAAGGGCGCGGCACGCCGGCCCTGACCGGGACACGGGTCGATATCGTCACCGGCACCTTCGGCAAGACGCTGGGCGGCGGCATGGGCGGCTTCGTCGCCGCGGCGCAGCCCGTCATCGACCTCCTGCGCCAGCGGGCCCGGCCCTATCTGTTTTCTAACGCGCTGGCGCCCGCCATCGCCGCCGGAGCGCTCAAGGCCATCGCGATCGCCCGCGCCGCCGACGACCGCCGCGCCACCCTCATGCACCACGCGCAGCGCTTCCGCGCCGGGCTGCGCGACGCCGGCTTCACCCTGCTCGAGGGCGAAACGCCCATCATCCCGGTGATGCTGGGCGAGGCCGCCAAAGCGCAGGCGCTGGCAGCGGCGCTCGACCGGCGCGGCGTCTATGTCGCGGGCTTTTTTTATCCCGTCGTGCCCGAGGGGCGGGCCCGCATCCGCACGCAGATGTCGGCGGCCCTCACCGATGCGGATGTGGACTTTGCCATCGGCGCCTTCGCCGAGGCCGGGCGGGAACTGGGGATCGTGTGATGAGAGCGCTGGTCAAGGCCAAGGCGGAGCCCGGCATCTGGATGGCGGAGCAGCCGGTCCCCGAGATCGGCCCCGAGGACGTGCTGGTCAAGGTGCACAAGACCGGCATCTGCGGCACCGACATCCACATCTACAAATGGGACGAGTGGGCGCAAAAGACCGTGCCCGTGCCGCTCGTCACCGGCCACGAATATGCCGGCGAGATCGCCGCGCTGGGCAGCGAGGTGAAGCATCTCGCGATCGGCCAGCGCGTCTCCGGTGAGGGCCATGTGGTGGGCATGAAGAGCCGCGCCGCCCGCGCCGGAAAGTTCCATCTCGACCCCGACACCAAGGGCATCGGCGTCAACCTGCCCGGCGCCTTCGCCGACTATGTGAAGATCCCCGCCTTCAACATCATCCCGCTGCCCGACACGATCGACGACGAGCTCGGCGCCATCCTCGATCCGCTCGGCAATGCCGTGCACACGGCGCTCGCCTTCGACATCGTCGGCGAGGACGTGCTGGTGACCGGCGCCGGCCCCATCGGCATCATGGGCGCCGCCGTCGCCCGCCATGTCGGCGCCCGCCACGTCGTCATCACCGACATGAACCCGGAGCGGCTGGCGCTCGCCGCCGAGGTTGCTGACGTCGTGCCGGTCAACGTCCGGGAGCAGTCGCTGGCCGAGGTGATGCAGCGGCTCGGCATGAAGGAAGGCTTCGATGTCGGGCTCGAAATGTCGGGCGCCCCCGCCGCCCTCGACCAGATGATCGACCACCTCGTCATGGGTGGCCGCGTGGCGCTGCTCGGCGTGCCGGCGCAGCCCTTCATCTTCGATCTCGGCAAGATCGTCTTCCGCATGATCACGCTGAGGGGCATTTACGGGCGCGAGATGTTCGAGACCTGGCACAAGATGCTGGCCATGCTCGAGAGCGGCCTCGACGTGCGCCGCGTCATCACCCGCCGCATGCCCGCCGCCGACTACGCCGAGGCGTTCAGGCTCGCCGCCGCCGGCGAAAAGGGCAAGATCGTGCTGGAGTGGACGTGAGGACGGGGCCGCGCTAAAGCCGCTGGCGCAGCCACTGGACTTCGAACATGCCCTTCACCCCCCGCGTTTTTTCCGGCACCCAGCCCTCGGGCGATCTGCATCTGGGCAATTATCTCGGCGCCATCAAGCGCTACGTCGAGATGCAGAAGACGCATGAATGCCTCTATTGCGTCGTCGATATGCACGCCATCACCGTCTGGCAGGAGCCGGACGAATTGCGCCGGGCGACGCGCGAGGTGGCCGCCGCCTATGTCGCGGCCGGCGTCGATCCCAGGAAGAACATCGTCTTCAACCAGTCGCGCGTCGTCCAGCATGCCGAGCTCGCCTGGGTGTTCAACTGCGTCGCGCGCATGGGCTGGATGGCCCGCATGACCCAGTTCAAGGACAAGACCGCCGGCAAGAATGCCGAGAACGTGTCGCTCGGCCTGTTCGCCTATCCGGCGCTGATGGCCGCCGACATCCTGCTCTACAAGGCGACGCACGTCCCTGTCGGCGACGACCAGAAGCAGCATCTCGAGCTGACCCGCGACATCGCCAGCAAGTTCAACAACGACTTCGCCGCCTCGATCAGGGAGCAGGGGCTCGACCCCGAATTCTTCCCCTTGACCGAGCCGGTGATCGCCGGCCCCGCCACCCGCGTCATGTCGCTCAAGGACGCCTCGAAGAAGATGAGCAAGTCCGACCCCGCCGAGGGCGCCCGCATCCTGCTCATGGACGATGCCGACCAGATCGCGAGAAAGATCAAGCGCGCCACCACCGACGCCGAGCCGCTGCCCAGCGAGGAAGCCGGGCTTGCCGGGCGCGCCGAGGCCGCCAATCTCGTCGGCATCTACGCCGCGCTCGCCGATAGGAGCCGCGCCGCGGTGCTGGCCGAGTTCGGCGGCAAGGGCTGGGGCGTCTTCAAGCCGGCGCTGGCCGAGCTGGCCGTGGCGCGCCTCGCCCCCATCGCCGCCGAGACGCGCCGGCTCGTCGCCGACCCGGCCAGCATCGACGCCTTCATGGCCGATGGCGCGGCGCGCGCCAGCGCCATCGCCGAGCCGGTGATGGCCGAGGTGCGCGCCATCGTGGGCTTTTTGCGCTGAGCCTTGTTCAAATGCCGCCGCGGTGGGAAAATGCCGCCATGGCGGACCACGACTATGCGCGCAAATTCCTGGTGCTGATCGACGAATCGCCCACCTGCGACCGGGCGGTGAGCTTTGCCGCCAACCGCGTCAAGCGCACCGGCGGCACGCTGGTGCTGCTCGGCGTCATCGACAGCGAGGATTTCGACCAGTTCATCGGCGTCGCCGACGCCATGCGGGCCGAGGCCCGCGACCGCGCCGAGCGGATGCTCGACACCCGCATCGCCCGCATCCGGCAGATCGGCCAGATCCGCACCGAGACGGTGATCCGCGAGGGCCGCCCGGCCGAGGCCATCGAAGAGGTGGTGACCGCCGATCCCGGCATCGCCATCCTCGTGCTCGCCGCCGGCCAGGGCGACAAGGGGCCGGGCCCGCTGGTCACCCATTTCGCCGCCCACAACCGGCTGCACGTGCTCGTCACCATCGTGCCCGGCGCCATGACCGACGAGGAGATCGTCGCCGTGGCGTGATGGTTTGGCGCTTGCCTATTGGCGCCCACGGACCTATTTTAGAACGGTTCCAAACGCGGGAATTGCCATGTTCATCCAGACCGAAGCCACGCCCAACCCGGCCACCCTCAAATTCCTGCCCGGCCGCGACGTGCTGGTCGGCGAGCCGCGCGACTTCCGCTCGGCCGAGGACGCGGCGGTGTCGCCGCTGGCGGCGGCGCTGTTCTCGATTCCCGGCGTCACGGGCGTCTTCCTCGGCGCCGATTTCGTCTCGGTCAGCAAGGACATGACCGAGTGGAACCATCTGAAGCCGGCCATCCTCGGCGTCGTCATGGAGCATTTCCTCTCCGGCAAGCCGGTGCTCGACGAGGCCGGCACGCTCGCCGCCGAGGTCGAGGAGTTCTTCGACGAGACCGATACCGAGACGGTCGAGGTCATCAAGGAGCTGATCTCGACCCGCGTGCGCCCGGCCGTCGCCATGGATGGCGGCGACATCACCTTCAAGGGCTTCAAGGACGGCACCGTCTATCTGCACATGCAGGGCGCCTGCTCGGGCTGCCCGTCCTCGACCGCGACGCTCAAATCCGGCATCGAGAACCTGCTGCGCCATTTCGTCCCCGGCGTCGAAGCCGTCCAGCAGGTCTGATTTCGCCTTTGCCCAAAGCGGGCCGCGCGCCTATGTCTCGCGCCATGAGCGTGCTTCTCGCCATCGATACCGCCGCGCCGCGCCTGCAACTGGCGCTCGGCGCCGCTGACGGTCGCCTCACGACGCTCAGCGAGGACATGGCGACGGGCCAGGCCGAGCGGCTCTTTCCGGCCCTGGCCGAGCTCTTGGCGCGCGCCGGCAGCGCCTATGCCGATCTGGGCCGCATCGCCGTCACCACCGGCCCCGGCTCCTTCACCGGGCTCAGGATCGGGCTCAGCGCGGCGCGCGGGCTCGGGCTGGCGCTCGGCATTCCGGTCCTCGGCATCCCATCCCTCCTGGCGCTCTCCCTCGGCGCGCCCGAGGGCCCCGTCGCGGTGCTGCTCGATGCGCGGCGCGACGAGGCCTATCTCCAGATCTTTGCCGGCCCCGGCCAGCCCGCCGGCCCGCCGGCGCTGGTCGCGATGGACGAAGCGCGCCGCCGCGTGCCGCCCGGCGCTACCCTTATCACCTCGCCTGTCGTCGAGATCGACGCGCTCGCGCGCTTCGCCCGCACGGCCGAGCCGGCGGCCTTTCCGCCCGAGGCCGCCTATCTTCGCGACGCCGACGCCAAGCCGCAGGACAGATTCCGCATCGCCAGGGTGCCGGCATGAGGGTGTCCGCATGATGCTGCGCTCCTGGCCGGCGCCGCTCGGCCTCCATATCGAGCCGGCCCAGCCGGGCGACGCCGACGCCGTGGCGCGGCTCCATGCGCTGAGCTTTTATCGCGGCTGGCCGCGCGCCGACATCGAGGCCTATCTCATCGACCCGGACATGCCCACGCTCGTCGCCTGCGACGCGCGCCGGCGCCTCGCCGGCTTCGCCATGCTGCGGCTCCTGGGCGACGACGCCGAGCTCATGACCATCGCCGTCGCGCGCAAATATCAGGGCAGGGGGGTCGGCGCGGCGCTGCTCGCCGCCGCCCTCGAGGATCTGCGCATGACGCCGGCGCGCCGTCTGCTCCTCGAGGTCGCCGCCGACAACCCGCCGGCCCTCGCCCTCTATCGCCGCCACGGCTTCGCCAAGATCGGCGAGCGGCAGGGCTATTACGCCCGCCCCGACGGGGCGCCCGCCACCGCCCTTGTGATGGCGCGCGATCTTGAGTAGCCCTAGACCCATGACCAGGCCCGGCCACACCGACACGCTCGAGGAACAGTGCGCCAGAAAGGGCATGCGCATGACCGACCAGCGCCGTGTCATCGCCCATGTCATCGAGGCCGCCGAGGACCATCCCGATGTCGAGGAGCTCTATCGCCGCGCCTCGGCCGCCGACCCGCGCATTTCGCTCTCCACCGTCTATCGCACGCTCAACCTGTTCGAGGAGGCCGGGCTCGTCACCAAGCACGACTTCAAGGACGGCCGCGCCCGCTTCGAGCCCATCCCCGACGAGCATCACGACCATCTGATCGACATCCGCTCGGGCCGCGTCATCGAGTTCCGCAACGAGGAGATCGAGGCCATCCAGGAGGTGATCGCCAAGCGGCTGGGCTACCGCCTCGTCGATCACCGGCTCGAGCTCTATGCCGTGCCGCTGAAGCCCGGCCCCGACCGATGATCGCCAGAACGCTGTTCTTCATCTTCGTCTACCTGCCGATGCTGGTCGTCGGCATCCCGGTGCAGTTCGTCATCGTCAGGCTCGGCTTCTACTGGAACTTTCCCACCTGGCTCTTCCACCGGCTGGGCTGCATCTTCCTCGGCCTGCGCGTCACGACCATCGGCGAGCCGCTGCACAACCGCCCGACGCTGCTGCTCTCCAACCACATCTCGTGGACCGACATCATCGCCATCGGCTCGGTGGCCGACGTCACCTTCGTTGCCAAGACCGGCGTGCGCAACACCTTCTTCGTGGGCTTCATGGCCTCGCTGCAGCGCACCCTCTATGTCGATTACAACCGCCGCCAGGACGCCCGCCGCACCTCCGCTGAAATGGCACGGCGGCTGGCGAAAAACGGCGCCGTGCTGCTCTTTGCCGAGGGCCATCGCGACCTCGGCACGCATGTGCAGCCCTTCCGCTCGGCGCTGGTCGGGGCGGCGCAGGCGGCGATGGAGGAGGGCGGCGCCAGGGACGTCGCCATCCAGCCCGTCACCATCGCCTATACGCATCTGCAGGGCCTGCCGGTGTCGCGCAACGAGCGCTCGGGCATTTCCGGCATGAACGCGCGCGGCTTCAAGGCGGTCGTGAGGAACCTGCTGACCTCGGGCGTCAAGGACGTGACCATCGCCTTCGGCGCCCCCATCCCGCTCGGCCCCCGGACCGACCGCAAGGTGGTGACGCGCCTCGCCGAGACCGAGGTGCGCCGCATGCTGGTGGCCCTCAACCGCCACGAAAAGACCCTGCCGGCGCTGGCGACGCGCTGAGCGGCTTGCTTGGCAAGCGTCGGCCCCAGCGTGTATTGAGCCCTCCATGACGCACGTAACGCCGCAGCCCAAGAAGCTCTTCATCAAAACCTATGGCTGCCAGATGAACGTCTATGACAGCGAGCGCATGGCCGACGCGCTGGCGCCGCACGGCTATGCGCCGGCCGCCGCAATCGAGGAGGCCGACCTCGTCGTCCTCAACACCTGCCACATCCGCGAGAAGGCGTCCGAGAAGGTGTTCTCCGAGCTGGGCCGGCTGGCCGAGCTGCGCGCCGAGGGCAAAAACTTCATGATCGGCGTCGCCGGCTGCGTGGCGCAGGCCGAGGGCGAGGAGATCGCCCGTCGCGCCAAGGCCGTCGATCTCGTCTTCGGGCCGCAATCCTATCACCGCCTGCCGGCGTTGGTGGCGCGCGCCGCGCGCGGCGAGACGGTGGTCGAGACCGAGTTTCCCCCCGAGGACAAGTTCGCCCATTTGCCGGCGCCGGCCCCGCAGGTGATCAGGAGCCGCGGCCTCAGCGCCTTCCTCACCGTTCAGGAGGGCTGCGACAAGTTCTGCTCGTTCTGCGTCGTGCCCTATACGCGCGGCGCCGAGACCTCGCGCTCGCTCGCCCAGATCCTCGACGAGGCCCGCGCGCTGGTCGCGGCCGGGGTGCGGGAGATCACACTGCTCGGCCAGAACGTCAACGCCTGGCACGGCGCCGGCGCCGCGGGCCTCGGCGAGCTGTGCGCCCGGCTCGGCGACCTGGAGGGGCTGGCGCGCCTGCGCTACACCACCTCGCACCCCGCCGACATGACCGACGAGCTGATCGCGGCGCATCGCGACAACCCCAAGCTCATGCCCTATCTGCACCTGCCCGTGCAGTCGGGGTCGGACGCGATCCTCAAGGCCATGAACCGCCGGCACACACGCGCCTTCTATCTCGATCTCGTCGCCCGCATCCGCGCGGCGCGTCCCGACATCGCGCTGTCGGGCGATTTCATCGTCGGCTTTCCCGGCGAGACGGACGCGGATTTCGAGCAGACCCTGTCGATCGTGCGCGAGGTCGGCTACGCCTCGGCCTTCACCTTCAAATATTCGCCGCGCCCCGGCACCCCCGCCGCCGACGCCGCCGACCAGGTGCCCGAGGCGCTGAAGACCGAGCGCCTCCATCGCCTGCAGGAGCTGGTCACCGCCCAGATGCGCGGCTTCGCCCGCGCCTGCGTCGGCCGGACGCTCGCCGTGCTGCTCGACAAGCCCGGCCGGCTGCCGGGCCAGCTCGGCGGCCGCTCGCCCTACCTCCAGGCGGTGCATGTCGAGGCCCCGCCAAGCCTCATCGGCACGGTGCAGCAGGTCGAGATCGTCGCCGCCGGGAATAACTCGATCGAAGGCAAGATTGTCACACACGGGGAACGAAATCCTGCTAGCGTGCTTGAGTCCCACGAACCCGCCGCCCTGTGACGCGGCCTGAGGAGCCCACGCGCACTTGAACAGGCATCTGGCCGCCGCGCCCGACACTGCCCTTGCCAGCCAGCTCGAGCTGGCCTTCGAGGACAACCGCCTCGCCGCCCAGCTCTACGGGGATTTCGACCAGAACCTCGCCCTCATCGAGCAGCGCCTCAAGGTGTCGGCCACGCCGCGCGGCAATCATCTGCTTTTGAAGGGCGCCGCCTCCGACGTCGATCAGGCGCGCCGCGTGCTCGAGTCGCTCTATGCCCATCTCGAGGAGGGCCGCGCCCTCGACATCGCCCATGTCGATACCATGATCCGCATGATCGAGAGCGAGGACAGCCAGTTGACGCTGCCCACCCTCGAGAAGAAGGGCAAGGTGCGCATGGCCCAGATCGCCACGCGCAAGGCGACCATCGTCGCCCGCACCCCGGCGCAGGACGCCTATATGCGGGCCATGGAGCGCACCGAGCTGATCTTCGGCATCGGCCCCGCCGGCACCGGCAAGACCTATCTCGCCGTGGCGCACGCCGCCTCGCTCCTCGAGCGCGGCGACATCAACCGCATCATCCTCTCCCGTCCGGCGGTCGAGGCCGGCGAGCGGCTGGGGTTCCTGCCCGGCGACATGAAGGACAAGGTCGATCCCTATTTGCGGCCCCTCTACGACGCGCTCTACGACATGATGCGCCCCGAGCATGTCGAGCGCTGCATCACCTCGGGCGTCATCGAGGTGGCGCCGCTCGCCTTCATGCGCGGCCGCACCCTCGCCAATGCCGTGGTCATCCTCGACGAGGCGCAGAACACCACCTCGATGCAGATGAAGATGTTCCTCACCCGGCTGGGCGAGAACTCCAAGATGATCGTCACCGGCGATCCGAGCCAGGTCGATCTGCCGCGCGGCGAGCGCTCCGGCCTCGTCGAGGCGGTGGGCCTGCTCGAAGGCATCGAGGGCGTGCACGTGTCGCGCTTCGACGACCGCGACGTGGTGCGCCATGCCCTGGTGGGCCGCATCGTGCGCGCCTACGACAAGGCGGCGGCCCGGCGCGACCAGTGAGCCCGCTCGCGATCGAGGTGATCCGGCACGCCGAGGCCTGGCCCGCGGGCCTCGAGGCGCGCGCCGACGCGGCGGCGCGGGCCGCCATCGCCGCCGCCGGCGCGAAGCTGACCGGCGCGGCGGAATTGTCCATCGTGCTGACCGACGATGCCGAGCAGCGCGCCCTCAACCGCGACTGGCGCGGCATCGACAAATCCACCAACGTGCTGAGCTTTCCCCAGCTCGCCCCCTTCGCGCCGCTCGCCGGGCTGCTCGGCGACGTCGTCCTCGCTTACGAGACGCTGGCACGCGAGGCGGCCGAGCAGCAGCTGAGCTTTGCCGACCATTTTACCCATCTGGTGGTGCATGGCGTCCTGCACATTCTGGGCTATGATCACCTCGCGGAGGACGAGGCCCTTGTCATGGAGCGTCTCGAAACCCAGATTCTGGCCGCGCTGGGGGTCGCCGACCCCTACGCCGATGAGGACCGATGAGCGAACTGTCGCCGACCCCCCGATTTGACGACCACGAGGAGCGCCCGGACGAGCCTCCGTCGCCCACCGCCCCCGCGCCGGCGCGGGGGCAATCGCTGTGGACGCGGCTCAAGGCCATGTTCGCCCTGCGCACCATGTCGCTGCGCGACGACATCGAGGTCGCCCTCGAATCCGAGCAGTCCGGCGAGACCGCCGATTTCTCCCCGGCCGAGCGCACGATCCTACAGAACGTGCTGCAACTGGGCGAAAAGCGCGTCGGCGACGTCATGGTGCCGCGCGCCGACATCGTCGCGCTCGACGCCGAATGCTCGCTCGGCGAGATGATCGCGCTGTTCCGCCGCGCCGGCCATTCGCGCATCCCGCTCTATGACGAGAACATCGACAATATCACCGGCTTCGTCCACGTGAAGGACGCCCTGCGCCGCATCACCGAGGTGGTGAACGAGGCTGGCCGCGAGCCGGTGAAGCTCGTCTCCACCGGCGTGCTGCGCCAGAAGATCGGCAAGCTCGACATCGCCCGGCCGGTGCTGTTCGTGCCGCCGCTCATGCCGGTGGGCGAATTGCTCCAGCAGATGCAGCAGCAGCGCCTGCACATGGCCATCGTCATCGACGAATATGGCGGCACCGACGGCGTGCTCACCATCGAGGACCTGCTCGAGGCCATCGTCGGCGAGATCGACGACGAGCACGACGTCGAGGACGGCCCGCTGATCCGCAAGATCAACTCCAACATCTTCATCGCCTCGGCCCGCGCTGAATTGGGCGAGGTCGAGGGCGTCATCGGCCCCGATTTCGACCCCGGCGAGCATGCCGACGAGGTCGATACGCTGGGCGGCCTCGTCTTCGCGCTCGCCGGCCACGTGCCGGTCAAGGGCGAGGTGATCGGCGGCATAAAGAATTTCGATTTCGAGGTGCTGCAGGCCGATTCGCGGCAGTTGCGGCGCATCAAGATCCGCCGCCTGAAGCAGCGCAAGCCGCCCGCGCCCAAGCCCGACGCCCCGCCCGCCGCGCCGGCTGGGTAGCGCCGCCGTTTCGCGCTCGCGCTAATGACGCTAGGGAACGTCATGGCGCCCCGCATTGCTGATTCGCCCGCATGACCCGCCTCGCCGAGTGGACAATGCTGTCGCATGGCTGGCGGCGCTTCGCGCTGCTCTTTGTCGCCGGGGCGCTGGCCGGGCTTTCCGTGCCGCCTTTCTTCGTCCTGCCGGCGCTGTTCGTCACCTTGCCGCTCTGGGTCTGGGCCCTCGACGGGGCCGAGCGCCGGCCCGGCCTCGGCCGGCTGTTCGGGCCCGCCTTCGCCATCGGCTTCGCCTTCGGCTGGGGCTATTTCATCGTCGCCTTCCACTGGCTGGGGGCGGCGTTCCTGCTCGAAGGCGGCTGGTTCCTCGCCCTGATGCCGCCCGCCATCCTGGCGCTGGCGGCGCTCATCGCGCTGTTCTGGGGCCTCGCCAGCGCCATGGCGTATTTGTGCTGGAGCCACGGCGCCTGGCGCCTCGTGACCCTTGCCGCCTGGCTCGGCCTCGCCGAATATGCCCGCGGCACGCTGTTTTCCGGCTTTCCCTTCGACCTTCTGGGCTATGCTCTCACCGGCACGCCCGAAATGCTCCAGCTTGCCTCGCTCGTCGGCGTCTACGGGCTGACGCTCCTGGCGGCGCTGCTCGCCATGACCCCGGCGCTGATCTGGCCGGCCGATGGGCGGGCGCTGGTCGTGCGGCTCGTTCCCTTCTTTCTCGCCGTCGCGGCGCTCGCCGGCCAGCTCGGCTATGGCAATTGGCGGCTCGGCGCGACGCCGGTCACGCCGCGCCCCGATTTCGCCGTCCGCCTCGTCCAGCCGCTCATCACCGAGCACGCCAACTGGGCCGCCGCCAACCCGCCCGAGATCGTCAGCCGCCTGCTCGAGGTCACCGGCGACCCCGCCGGCCGCGACCTGATCGTGTGGCCCGAATCGGTCTTTCCCTTCTTCCTCTCCACCTATCCCGAGGCGCTGGCCCGCATCGCCCGCTTCCTCCCCGACGGCACGACGCTTTTGACCGGCGCGCCGCGCGAGCCCGAGATCCTCTCGGCCGACCCGAGCGAGAATCCCGGCTACAACTCCGTCCTCGCCATCGACACCAATGGCGAGATCGTCGCCAGCTACGACAAGGCGCATCTCGTGCCCTTCGGCGAATACCTGCCCTTCGCCGGGTTCTGGAGGCTCTTCGGCATCACCCAGTTCGTGCCCGGCACCAATGGCTGGGCCCCCGGCGACGGCCGCCGGCTGGTCGCCCCGCCCGGCCTGCCGCCCTTCATCGCGCTGATTTGCTATGAAGCCATATTTTCGGGTGATCTCGGCGCCGACCCCGCCGCCGCCCAGTTCATCCTCAACATCTCCAACGACGAGTGGTTCGACGGCTCCATCGGGCCGGCCCAGCACGCCCACCACGCGCTGCTGCGCGCCGTCGAGAGCGGCCTGCCGCTGCTCAGGGCCACCAATTCCGGCGTGACCTTCGCCGCCGACCCGCTCGGCCGCGTTACCGCCAAGCTCGCCCCCGGCGCCCCCGGCGCCCTCGACGTGACGCTGGCCGAGCCCCTCGCCCCGACCCTCTTCGACCGGCTCGGCAACATCCCCTTTCTCGTGCTGGTGGCGCTCGGCCTCGTCGCCGGGCTTCTGACCCGCACCCGCAAGCCGCGCCGCGTATAGATTTTTCGCGGCCCTTGCCTGCGGCATATCAAGCTTTCTTTATATCCGGCTTGACCGACGTGGGACGGGGTGCCAGAACCTCGCCCGAACAGCGCGATTTCTCGCGTTTTGGGGCGATTTTCGGGGTTTTCGGCTATGCGGTCCTCCTATCTCTTCACGTCGGAATCGGTCTCGGAGGGGCATCCCGACAAGGTCTGCGACAGGATTTCCGACGAGATCGTCGATCTCGTCTTCAAGGAGGCCAAGAAGACCGGCATGGACCCCTCGCAGGTGCGCATCGCCTGCGAGACGCTGGCCACCACCAACCGCGTCGTCATCGCCGGCGAGGTCCGCGTGCCCGAAACCCTGCTCAAGAAGGGCAAGGACGGCAAGGTGCTGCACGACGCCTCGGGCGCCCCGCTGGTCAATCCGGCCAAGTTCAAGTCCACCGCCCGCAAGGCCATCCGCGCCATCGGCTACGAGCAGGCGGGCTTTCACTGGAAGACCTGCCGCATCGACGTGCTGCTGCACGGCCAGTCGGCCGACATCGCCCAGGGCGTCGATGAAAAGGGCAACAAGGATGTCGGCGCCGGCGACCAGGGCATCATGTTCGGCTATGCCAGCCGCGAGACCCCCGAATTGCTGCCGGCCCCCATCTACTACGCCCACAAGATCCTCGAGAGCCTGACCGAGGCGCGCAAGGCCGGCACCGGCCCGGCGAAGAAGCTCGGGCCCGACGCCAAGAGCCAGGTCACCATCCGCTACGAGAACGGCGTGCCGGTGGGGGTGACGCAGATCGTCGTCTCCACCCAGCATGTCGATCCGGCGCTGACCTCGGACGACGTGCGCCGCATCGTCGAGCCCTATGTGCTCGCCGCCCTGCCGGCAGGCTGGGTCGGCCCCGACACGGTCTGGCACGTCAACCCGACGGGCAAGTTCGTCGTCGGCGGCCCCGACGGCGATGCCGGCCTCACCGGCCGCAAGATCATCGTCGATACCTATGGCGGGGCGGCCCCGCATGGCGGCGGCGCCTTTTCCGGCAAGGACCCGACCAAGGTCGATCGCTCGGCCGCCTATGCCGCCCGGTACCTGGCGAAAAACGTCGTCGCCGCCGGCCTTGCCGACCGTGCCACAATCCAGCTCAGCTACGCCATCGGCGTCGCCAAGCCGCTCTCCATCTATGTCGATCTGCACGGCACCGGCAAGGTCGAGGAGAGCAAGCTCGAAGCCGTGCTCGGCACCGTCTTCGACCTGAGCCCCCGCGGCATCCGCACCCATCTGCAGCTCAACCGGCCGATTTATGCCAAGACCTCGGCCTATGGGCATTTCGGCCGCAAGCCCGGCCGCGACGGCAGCTTCTCATGGGAAAAGACCGACCTCGTGCCGGCCCTCAAGGCGGCCGTGAAGGCCGCGTGACGGACGGCCACCACCCGCTGAACGTGCGCGGCGAGCCGCGCGCCTTCTTCGGGCGGCGCGCCGGCAAGCGCCTCCATGCCGGCCAGGACCGGCTGTTCCACGAGCTGCTGCCCAGCCTCGCGATCGGGCTGCCGGACAAGGGGTCGCTCGACCCCGCGGCGCTGTTCCCGGACGCGACGCGTCTCGAGCTCGAGATCGGCTATGGCGGCGGCGAGCATCTGGCGCGCCTCGCGGCGGCAAACCCCGAAACCGGCTTCATCGGCTGCGAGGTGTTCTCGGGCGGCATCGGCAAGCTGCTCGAGGTCATCGAGGCGCAAAAAATCGCCAATATACGGCTATTCGCCGACGACGCGCTGCAGCTTCTCGTGAAACTCCCCGACGCGGTGCTCGACGCCGCCTATCTTCTCTATCCCGACCCCTGGCCGAAGACCCGCCACCACAAGCGCCGCTTCGTCTCGCCGACGACCCTCGGCGAATTGGCGCGGGTGCTGAAGCCGGGCGGCGCCTTCCGCTTCGCCACCGATATCGAGGATTACGCCGACTGGACGCTGGCGCATGTGCTGCGCAGCCCCGATTTCGTCTTCGCGCCGGCCCGGCCGGGCATCTGGCACGCGCCCTATCCCGGCTGGCAGCCGACGCGCTATGAGCAGAAGGCCCGCGCCGCCGGCCGTGCCAGGAGCTTTTATTTCGAATTCCTGCGGCGCTGAGGCCCGCGCCGGGAACCATTCGGCGCCTCCCCGCATCCAATGGGAAACGGAGCTCACCATGCCAAGCGTCAAGATCCTCGCCATCGCCGATGTCACCCACAATGTCCGCCGCTACACGCTCGAGCGGCCGGCGGATTATGCGTTCGCGCCCGGCCAGGCGACGGAAGTGTCGCTCGACGAGGACGGCTGGCGCGACAAGAAGCACCCCTTCACCTTCACGGCGCTGGCCGACGCGCCGACGCTGGAGCTGACCATCAAGAGCTATTTCAACACCGGCGGCGACGGCGTCACCGAGCGGCTCTACTGCTACAAGCCCGGCCAGTCGCTGCTCCTGCGCGATGTCTGGGGCACCATCACCTACAAGGGGCCCGGCACCTTCATCGCCGGCGGGGCGGGCGTCACCCCCTTCATCGCCATCCTGCGCGACCTGCATCACCGCCGCCAGCTCGCCGGCCACACCCTCATCGTCTCCAACCGCACCGAGGCCGACATCATCCTGCGCGACGAGTTCGAGGCGATGCGCGGGCTCGAAACGATCTGGACGCTGACCGACGACCCGCAGACGGCGCTCCTGCGCGAGCGCATCGATGCCGGCTTCCTCAAGCGCCACGTCAAGGATTTCGGCCAGCACTTCTACCTCTGCGGCCCCGACGACATGGTCAAGGACCTGCGCGGCACGCTCAAGGATCTGGGCGCCGGCGTCGACGCCGTCACCTGGGAAAAATAGCCGGCCTGGCGCCAAGCCTTGCGCCTTGCCGGCAAGCGGCCTATATAGGTCTCACATCAATGCTCTCTTATCGAGAGTGGGTGCCCTGACCGGCCCCCGCTCTTTTTGTTTATCGGAACGCTGGGAACGTGACGTTCGATCTGAACGAGAAACGCTATGTCAGGCAGACCGGCCTCGAGCAGCGCATCGCCGCCATCGCCGAGCCGGTGGCCAATGGGCTGGGCTACGCGCTGGTGCGCGTGAAGGTGACCCAGGAGAACGGCTGCACCTTGCAGGTGATGGCCGAGGACGCGGACGGCCGCTTCACCATCGCCGATTGCGAGCGGCTCAGCAAAGACCTGTCGCCGGCGCTTGATGTCGAGGACCCGATCGACCGCGAGTATCATCTCGAAGTCAGCTCGCCCGGCATCGACCGCCCGCTGGTGCGCGCCCGCGACTTCGCCGCCTATCTCGGCCATGAGGTGAAGATCGAGCTGGCCGATCCCATCGACGGGCGCAAGCGCTTCCGCGGCCTCATCGCCGCCGCCGACGCCGAGACCGTGACCGTGCGCCTGCCCGATGCGCCTAAGGACACCGACCCGAACCACGTTCTACCGCTGGCCGCGCTGGCCGAGGCGAAGCTGGTGATGACCGATGCGCTGCTCGACATGGCGCGGCTCGACCAGGACGAGCATCCGATCGACGACGATGCCGAGATCGAGACCATCGAACAGGATTTGACCGAAGACCGCTCCGAGGAGACGAACTGAATGGCCGTAAGTGCGAACCGACTGGAGCTGCTCCAGATCGCCGATGCCGTGGCGCGCGAGAAATCGATCGACCGCATGATCGTCATCGCCTCGATGCAGGACGCCATCGAGAAGGCGGCCAAGACTCGCTACGGCGCCGAGACCGAGATCCGCGCCGAGATCAACCCGCGCACCGGCGAACTGCGCCTGTGGCGCCTGCTCGAAGTGGTCGAGACGGTCGAGGAGCCGGGCCGCCAGATTTCGCTGCCCGACGCGCAGGCCCGCAACGCCGCCGCCAAGCTCGGCGACTTCGTCACCGAGCCGCTGCCGCCCATCGAGTTCGGCCGCATCGCCGCGCAGTCGGCCAAGCAGGTGATCGTCCAGAAGGTGCGCGATGCCGAGCGCGAGCGCATGTATGACGAGTACATCAACCGCGTCGGCGAGATCGTCAACGGCACGGTGAAGCGCGTCGAATACGGCAACGTCATCGTCGATCTCGGCCGCGGCGAGGCCATCATCCGCCGCGACGAACTGATCCCGCGCGAGATGTACCGCTATGGCGACCGCGTGCGCGCCTATATCTACGACGTGCGCCGCGAGCAGCGCGGGCCCCAGATCTTCTTGAGCCGGACGCATCCGCAGTTCATGGCCAAGCTCTTCATGCAGGAAGTGCCCGAGATCTACGACGGCATCATCACCATCCGCTCGATCGCGCGCGATCCGGGCAGCCGCGCCAAGATCGCCGTCACCTCCAACGACAGCTCCATCGATCCGGTCGGCGCCTGCGTCGGCATGCGCGGCAGCCGCGTGCAGGCCGTGGTCGGCGAGTTGCAGGGCGAAAAGATCGACATCATCCCGTGGACCGAGAACATCGCCGACCTCGTCGTCTCGGCCTTGCAGCCGGCCGACGTCGCCAAGGTGGTGCTCGACGAGCAGGCCGAAAAGATCGAGGTCGTGGTGCCCGACGAGCAGCTCAGCCTCGCCATCGGCCGGCGCGGCCAGAACGTCCGGCTCGCCAGCCAGCTCATCGGCTGGGACATCGACATCCTCACCGAGCAGGAGGAGTCCGAGCGCCGCCAGAAGGAATTCACCGAACGCTCGGCGCTGTTCATGGCAGCGCTCGACGTGGACGAGATGGTGGCCCAGCTCCTCGCCTCCGAGGGCTTCTCCTCGGTCGAGCAGCTCGCCTATATCGATGTCGGCGAGATCGCCTCCATCCAGGGCTTCGACGAGGAGACGGCGGCCGAGATCCAGGCCCGCGCCACCGACTATCTGGCGGCGCTCGAAAAGGCCAATGACGAGGAGCGCCTGAAGCTCGGCGTCGCCGACGAGCTCTACGACATCCCCGGCCTCAACGCCGCCATGCTGGTGGCGCTCGGCCATGACGGCATCAAGAGCCTCGAGGATTTCGCCGGCTGCGCCGCCGACGACCTCGTCGGCTGGACCGAGCGCAAGGACGGCGAGGTCAAGCGCTTCGACGGCAGCTTCAAGGATTTCCCGGTGAGCCGCGAGGAGGCCGAGGAGATGATCCTCGACGCCCGCCTCAAGGCCGGCTGGATCAGCGCCGCCGACCTCGCCCCGCCCGAGGCCGCCGAGGACGCCGTTGCGGAAGGAGCGCCCGCGTGATGCGGGCGACCCCGACCCCGTGGCCCGCAAGGACGAGATCGACAGGCGCTGCGCGCTCACCCATGCGGTGAAGCCGGCGGCCGAGCTCATCCGCTTCGTCGTCGGACCGGATGGCGTGCTCGTTCCCGATACCGACGCCAGGGCCGAGGGCCGTGGCGTCTGGGTCAGCCTCGGCGCCTCGCAGGTCGCCGCGGCGGTCAAGAAGAAGGCCTTCGCGCGCAGCCTCAAGGCGCCGGTGGTGGTGCCCGACGATCTCGCGGCGCTGACCCGCCAGCGGCTCGAGCAGCGCCTCCTCGCCGCCCTGCAGATGGCGCGCAAGGCCGGCCAGTTGCTGACCGGCGCCACCAAGGTCAAGGCGGCCCTCGAAAGCGGCGCCGCGATCGCGCTGCTGACCGCCACCGACGCCGCCGCCGACGGCCGCGCCAAGATGCTGGCGAGCCTCGTCGGTGCCGATCGGGCGGCCGCCGAGGCCGGGCTGACGCGCGGCGAACGGCCCCATTTCGATTTGCTCGATTCCGGCCAATTGGGTTTGGCACTCGGGATTGAAAGTGTGATACATGCTGCGCCCACCCAAGGGGCAGCAGGCGAAGCGGCGGTGCAGCGGGCCGAAAGGCTGGCGCGTTACATCGCCAACTGACCTTTGGAAGAGAGACGAGTTTTTATGGCTGACAGCGACGACAAGACCCAGGACGGCACGCACAAGAAGACCCTGACGCTCAAGGGCGGTCCGGCGGTCGGTGCACGCCCCGGCATGTCGCGCGGGCCGCGCACCGTCGTGGTCGAGCGCAAGAACCGGGTCGTGCCGCATGGCAATGCGGCGCCGGCGCGCCCCTCGCCCACCGGCAATGCCGCGCCGCTGACCGGCCGCAGCGGCGGTCCGGGCCGCGCGCCGCTGCGCACGGCGCCCGCCGCGCCGCGCAATACCGGGCTCAGCGCCGCCGAGGCCGATGCCCGCGCCAGGGCCCTGCGCGATGCCGCCGCCCGCAGCGCCGAGGACAATCGCCGCGCCGCCGAGGCCGAGGCCCGCCGCGCCGAGGAGGATGCGCGCCGCCGCGAGATCCGCGAGGCCGCCGCCCGCGCCGATGCCGAGCGCGCCGCCGCCGCGGCCGCCGCCGAAGCCGCGACACTCGAGGCCGAGCGCCCCGCCGCGCCGGCCGAGCCGGCCCGCGCCGGCCTCGAGGCGCGCCGTCCGGCCGCCCCCGGCGCCGATCGCCGCCCGCCCGCCGAGCGCCGTCCCGGCGGCCCCGCCGACCGCCGTCCGGCCGGCCCGGCCACCGCCCGCACCGGCTTTTCGCGCCCCGGCGGGCCGGCGCCCATTCCCAACGTGCCGACCCCGCCCTCCGAGGCCGACGGCAGGCGCACCCGCACCGTCGCCCCCACCGGCGGGCGCCCCGCCGACGCCGAGGCCGAGGCGCGCCGCAATGCGCGCGTCCAGCCCGAGCGGCCGGGCCGGCGCACCGACGACGCCAATTTCGGCCGCGCCCGGCTGACCGTCGCCTCGGCCACCACCGAATCCGACCGCGACCGCGGCCCCTCGCTCGCCGCCATGCGCCGCCGCCGCGACAAGAAGCTCGGCCGCAACCAGCAGGTGCAGCCCAAGCTCAGCCGCGAGGTGACGATCCCCGACGCCATCACCGTGCAGGAGCTCGCCAACCGCATGGCCGAGCGCTCGGTCGATGTCATCAAGCTGCTCATGCAGCAGGGCCAGATGCTCAAGATCAACGACGTGATCGACGCCGACACCGCCGAGCTCATCGCCACCGAGCTCGGCCACACGGTGAAGCGCGTCTCCGAATCCGACGTCGAGCAGGGCCTGTTCGACGTGCCCTCCGACGACAAGGCCGAGGATTTGACGCACCGCGCCCCGGTGGTCACCATCATGGGCCATGTCGATCACGGCAAGACCAGCCTGCTCGACGCCATCCGCGAGACCAATGTGGTGTCGGGCGAGGCCGGCGGCATCACCCAGCATATCGGCGCCTACCAGGTCGAAAAGAACGGCCAGAAGGTGACCTTCCTCGACACCCCCGGCCACGAGGCGTTCACCGCCATGCGCGCCCGCGGCGCCCAGGCCACCGACATCGCCATCCTGGTCGTCGCGGCCGATGACGGCGTCATGCCGCAGACCATCGAATCCATCAAGCACGCCAAGGCGGCGGGCGTGCCGATCATCGTCGCCATCAACAAGATCGACAAGCCCTCGGCCAATCCGCTGCGCGTGCGCACCGAATTGCTGCAGCACGACGTGCAGGTCGAATCGATGGGCGGCGAGACGCTCGAAGTGGAGGTCTCGGCGCTCGAGAAGACCGGCCTCGACAAGCTCATCGAGACCATCCTGCTGCAGGCCGAGGTGCTCGAGCTCATGGTGCCGCGCGACGGCCGCGCTGAGGGCCTCGTCATCGAGGCCAAGCTCGACCGCGGCCGCGGCGCCGTCGCCACCATGCTGGTGCAGCGCGGCACGCTCAGGGTCGGCGACATCCTCGTTGCTGGAACGGAGTTCGCCCGCGTCCGCGCCCTCATCGACGACAAGGGCAATCAGGTGAAGGAAGCCGAGCCCTCGACGCCCGTCGAGGTGCTGGGCTTCAACGGCGTACCCTCGGCCGGCGACCGCTTCTCGGTGGTCGAGACCGAGGCGCGGGCCCGCGAGGTCACCGAATACCGCCAGCGCCAGTTGCGCGAGAAGACCGCCGGCGGCGGCGCCACCAGCCTCGAGCAGATGATGAACCAGCTCAAGGCCTCGGGCATCGCCAAGTTCCCGCTGCTCATCAAGGGCGACGTGCAGGGCTCGGTCGAGGCCATCGTCGCCTCGCTCAACAAGCTCGGCACCGAGGAGGTCTCGGCCCAGATCCTGATGTCGGGCGTCGGCGCCATCACCGAATCCGACGTGACGCTGGCCGCCGCCTCGCACGCCATCATCATCGGCTTCAACGTGCGCGCCAACAAGCAGGCCGCCGAGCTGGCGCAGCGCGACGGCATCGAGATCCGCTACTACAACATCATCTACGACCTCATCGAGGACGTGAAGGCGGCGATGTCGGGGCTCCTGAAGCCCGAGCGCCGCGAGACCTTCATCGGCTATGCCGAGATCCTCGAAGTGTTCCAGATCACCAAGGTCGGCAAGGTCGCCGGCTGCCGCGTCACCGAGGGCATCGTCGAGCGCGGCGCCGGCGTGCGCCTGCTGCGCGACCACGTGGTGATCCACGAGGGCAAGCTGAAGACGCTGAAGCGCTTCAAGGACGAGGTGAAGGAGGTCCCGGTCGGCCAGGAATGCGGCATGGCCTTCGAGAACTACGAGGACATCCGCGCCGGCGACGTCATCGAATGCTTCCGCGTCGAGCAGGTGTCGCGCACCCTGTAAAGCGGCGGCCTTCGCCCCTAGATTTCATAGCGCCCGGAGCCAGCCTCCGGGCGTTCTGCTCTGTCGAGGTTCATGTGCGCCCCTCCCGTCTCCCCGAAGTCCTGCCGTTCGAAAAGGGCCAGCGCCTGAAGACGCTGCGCAATCTCGGGCGCCTGTTCGCCGAGATGTGGCAGACGGCGCCGGGGCTGATGACCGGCACCATCGTCTTGCGCCTCGTCGTGGCGGTGACGCCGCCGCTGCAACTGCTCTTCGCCAAGTTCATCATCGATGAGGTGGTGCGCCAGACCGGGCTCGGCCCGCTCGGCCCCGACTGGCTCGAGAGCGGCCGGCTGCACGCCCTCGGCTTCTATCTCATCGGCGAGTTCGCGCTGGTCTTCAGCCGCGACCTGATGATGCGCGGCGTCCAGGTCTTCGACGCGCTGCAGGGCGAGCTGCACTCCAACCGCGTCAGCGTCGATCTCATGCGCCACGCCGCCGAGCTCGACCTCATGCATTTCGAGGAGGCCTCCTACCAGGACCGGCTGGAGCGCGCCCGCCGCCAGGCCGCCAGCCGCTCGACCGTGCTCGGCCAGGTGTTCGGGCAGGTGCAGATGGTGATCAGCGCCATCGCCTTCGCCATCGGCCTCATCGTCTACGCGCCGCTCCTCATCGTCCTCATGGGGCTCGCCGTGCTGCCCGCCGTGTGGGGCGAATTCCGCTTCAACCGCCTCTCCTACTGGCTCAACCACGAGCGCTCCCCCGAGCGCCGCCAGATGGAATATCTGCGCCAGATCGGCGCCAGCGCCGACAGCGCCAAGGAGGTCAAGCTCTTCGGCCTCGGCACCTATCTCGTCGGCCGCTTCAAGCTCCTGGCCGACGCGATCTTCGTGCAGAACCGCAAGCTCACCATCGAGCGCGCCGCCTGGGGCGCGGCGCTCGGCGGGCTGTCGACCATCGCCTATTACGGCGCCTATGCCTATGTCGTCTGGCGCACCCTCAATGGCGACTTCACCATCGGCGACCTGGTGTTCCTGTCGGGCTCGTTCGGCCAGCTCAACGGCTATTTCCAGCAGATCCTCATCGGCTTCACCCAGATCGCCGGCCAGGCGCTCTATCTCGACGACCTCTATTCCTTCTTCGACATCGCCCCGACCATCACCGAGCCCAGCGCGCCAAAACCCTTCCCGGTGCCGCTCCGAGAGGGCATCGTCTTCGACAATGTCGGCTTCCGCTATCCGGGCTCCGAGCGCTTCGTCATCCGCAATTTCTCGCTCACCATCAGGGCCGGCGAGACGGTGGCGCTGGTCGGCGAGAACGGCGCCGGCAAGACCACCATCGTCAAGCTCATGACCCGCCTCTACGAGGCCGAGGAAGGCGCGATCACCATCGACGGCATCGATATCCGCGATTTCGCCGCGGCCGACCTGCGCCGCCATATCGGCGTCATCTTCCAGGATTTCCTGCGCTACTCCTTCACCGCCCGCGACAATATCGGCGTCGGCCGCATCGAGGCCGCCGACGATCTCGACCGCATCACCCGCTCGGCCGAGCAGTCGCTCGCCGACGAGGTGATCGACAAGCTCCCCGGCCGCTACGAGCAGCAACTGGGCAAGCAGTTCGTCGGCGGCCAGGACCTGTCGGGCGGCGAATGGCAGAAGCTCGCCATCGCCCGCGCCTATATGCGCGAGGCCGAGATCATCATCCTCGACGAGCCGACGGCGGCGCTCGACGCGCGCGCCGAGGCCGAGGTCTTCTCGCGCTTCAAGTCGCTGAGCGAAAGGGCGACGGCGCTCCTCATCTCGCACCGCTTCTCGACCGTGCGCATGGCCGACCGCATCGTCGTGCTCGATGCCGGGCGGGTGCTCGAAGCCGGCACCCATGAGGAGCTCATGGCCCGGCGCGGCCGCTATGCCGAGCTGTTCGAGCTGCAGGCCGCCGGCTATCGCTGAGCGCCGGCCGGGTTGCTATGATCGCCCGATGGCGACCGAACCGCTGCGCACTACCACCTTCATGCTGACCCGCGCCGACGCGCTGGCCTATGAGCAGGCGGTGGCGCGCCCCAACCCGCTCGGCGTCCTCGCCCTCCTGCTCTGGCTCGGCGCCTGCGCCGGCCTCGCCTTCCTCGTGCCGCCCGACTGGGCCGGCGCCCGCCTCGGCTGGGGCTTTTCCATCCTCGTCTCGCTGTGCGTCGCCATCGGCTATGTGCTGGTGCTGCTCGGCGTGGCGCTCGGCCAGTGGCTGCGGGCCGGCCGGCGCCTCGGCCGCCCCCTCGAAGTCACCGTCGGCGAATGGCCCGACCGGCTGGAGCTGCGCCGCGGCGGCCCGCCGCGCCCGCTCCAGCTGGCCGAGGTGCGCGAATCCATCCTCACCCGCACGCATCTGTTTCTCGTCGGCGACGAGGAGGTCGTCATCCTCCCCCGCCGCGCCTTCCCCGAGGCGGACGCCCTCGACGGCCTCGCCGCCCGCATCGCCGGCCGGCCGGTGACGCCTGACTGACGCCCGGACCGACGCACGTTGACCCGGCTCCCGCGAGCGCCTAAGTCGCTGGCGATGAGACACGCCCGCACCGACAAGTCGCGGCCCGCCGGCCCCACCCAGCGCATGCTGCGCGTGGGCGAACTGGTGCGCCACGCGCTCGCCGGCTTTTTCGCGCGCGGCGAGATCGAGGATGCGGCGCTCGCCGGCCCGGCCATCACCGTGCCCGAAGTGCGCATGTCGCCCGATTTGAGGCTCGCCACCGCCTATGTCATGCCGCTCGGCGGCGCGCGGGCCGACGAGATCGTCGCCGCCCTCAACCGCCACAAGCGCTTCATCCGCGGCCGCATCGCCCCCGAGCTCGACCTCAAATTCGCCCCCGAATTGCGCTTTCTGGTCGATACCACCTTCGACGAGTTCGGCCGCATCGACGCGCTGCTGCGCTCCGAGCGCGTGCAGCGCGACCTCGGCGCCGGCGACGAGCCGGCCGACGACTGAGCCCCCCGCGGGGCCCCGCCCGCGCCGGACCCAAGGACAGATGACCAAGAAGCGCCACATCTCCGGCTGGCTCATCCTCGACAAGCCGCTGGGTCTCGGCTCCACCCAGGCCGTCGGCCGGGTGCGCTGGCTCTATGCCGCCGAAAAGGCCGGCCATGCCGGCACCCTCGATCCGCTGGCGACCGGCCTGCTGCCCATCGCGCTGGGGGAGGCCACCAAGACCGTGCCCTTCGTTCAGGCCGGCGGCAAGCGCTACGCCTTCGAGCTGGGCTGGGGCGCCGAGACCACCACCGACGATGCCGAGGGCGAGATCGTCGCCACCTCGCCGCACCGGCCCGACGAGGCGGCGGTGACCGCCATGCTGCCGCGCTTTGTCGGCACCATAAGGCAGCGCCCGCCGGCCTTTTCCGCCATCCGCGTCGCTGGCCAGCGCGCCTATGACCTCGCCCGCGCTGGCGCGCCGGTGGAGCTGGCCGAGCGCGAAGTGACCATCGCCGAACTCAGCCTTGTCGCCCACGGGCCGGAGCGCTCGCGCTTCGAGATGGCCTGCGAGAAGGGCACCTATGTGCGCGCCCTCGCCCGTGACCTGGCCCGCGCCCTCGGCACCCGCGGCCATGTCACGCGGCTGCGGCGCACCGCGGTCACCGGCTTCACCGAGGCCGACGCCGTCTCGCTCGCGCAGCTCGAGGCCGCCGCCGACCGCGACGCGCTGCTGCTGCCCCCCGCCGCGGGGCTGCGCCAGCTCCCCGAATTGCGCGTCGGCCCCGACGAGGCGGCGCTCATCCGCCAGGGCGGCGCCGTGCTGCTGCGCGGCCGCGACGCGCCGCTGGCGCTGCCCGCCGCCTGGGCCAGCCTCGCCGGCCGCGCCGTCGCCATCGGCCGCGTCGCCGCCGGCCAGTTCCACCCCGAGCGCGTCCTGCGCGGCTGAGGCGGGAACTCAACCGGGGCTTCGCGCATCTTATCGACGGGAGCCGTCCAGCCCGGCCGCAGGATTTGCGGCGACCGATGGCGCTGGTCTATCTTCCGCCGCCCGTTCCCGGAGGAAGCCTTGCCTGCCCCCACAGCCTCCGCGCCGCCGCCGCTGCCCGACAGCGACGCCCGCCGCCCGCGCTCCATCGCCGTCTACCTGTTCGTCTTGGCGCTCGTCGCGCTGGTGCCGGCCTTCGCCTTCTCCGCCGTGCTGCTGCAACGCAACAACGAGGCGCAGGAGCGCGTCGTCGAGACGCTGATCACCGGCTCCACCCGCTCCATCATGCAGGCCGTCGATCGCGAGGTGTTCGCCAACATCTCGACCCTCAAGGTGCTGGCCAGCACCCCGACGCTGGAGCTCGGCGATCTGGGCGCCTTCTACACCCAGGTGAAGACGGCGCTGCAGGGCACCAGCACCCATGTCTTCGTGCTCGACGGCAAGTTCGACGTCATCATGTCCACCCGCAGCCCCTATGGCGCCCCGCCGGTGCCCACCGCCGACCCGCAAAGCGCCCGCAAGGCGCTCGAAACCGGCGACACGGTGGTCTCGGGCGTCGTCACCGGCGCCGTCTCCGACCATCAGGTGTTCAACGCCCTCTATCCGGTGCTGAAGGGCAAGCTCGCCCCCGCCGTGCTCGGTATCTCGCGCGATGCGGCAACGCTCGAGGCGGCGCTGCTCTCCGACAAATTGCCCGATGGCTGGATGGTGGCGATGGTCGATCGCAACGGCACCATCATCGGCGGCTCCGAGGGGGCCGGCGAGACCGGCACGCATTTCGCCCTCGCCGACGTCACCGAGCTGACCACGACGCCCGGCCTCGTGACGCTCAGGATCGACGGCGAGAGCTACCGCGCCGCCATCCGCCAGTCCTTCATCACCGGCTGGACGCTGATCGTGTGGGCCCCCGCCGCGCTCATCGGCAAGCCGCTGCTCGACGCCGTGTGGTCGCTGGCCGTGGGCGGGCTGTTGCTCGCCGCCATCATCGTGCTCATCGTCTACTGGGTGACCTTGCAGATCGGCCGCTCGGTGCGCGGCCTCGAGGCCGAGGCCAAGCGCCTCGGCGCCGGCCAGCCCGTCACCTCGCGCGGCTATCCCATCTCCGAGATCGCCACCGTGTCGGCCGCCATCGAGGACGCCAGCCGCCGCCGCCAGCAGGCCGAGACCGAGGTGCGCTTCCTGATGCGCGAGCTGGCCCACCGCTCCAAGAACCAGATGACGGTCATCGCCGCCATGGCCAAGCAGACCGCCCGCGGCGCCGAATCCGTGCCCGAATTCGTGCAGAACTTCGAAAAGCGCATCTTCGGGCTGGCGCGCTCCACCGACCTGCTGCTCGCCAATGGCGCGGTCGGCGTCGATCTGCGCGAGCTGGTCAACGGCCAGCTCGAGCCCTTCCGCCCCGAGGACCCCGAGCGGCTCGCCCTCGACGGCCCCTCGACGCGGCTCAACATCCAGGCCGCCCAGATCCTCGGCATGGCGGCGCATGAGCTGGCCACCAACGCCGTCAAATACGGTGCCCTGCGCCGCGACAGCGGCCGGCTCGACATCACCTGGCGGCGCGAGCCCGAGATCCTGCGCTTTATCTGGCGCGAGACCGTCACCCCCTTCGAGCCGCCCGCGGAGCGGCGCGGCTTCGGCACCACGGTGCTCGAATCCATGGTCGGCCGGTCGCTCGGCGCCAAGGTCGAGCGGCTCGTCCATCCCGACGGGCTCGAATGGCGCTTCGAGCTGCCGCTCGCCAGCATCGACCCGGCCCGCCCCGAAACCGAGGCCGGCTGAGCCGGCGCCGATTAGCGCTGGCAATTGCGCCGCAATTCCCGTATACGGCCCCCGCATCCGGCGCCTTTTCGGCCCCGGCTGGCAACGGCCCGCCCTGGACGACATCCCGGAGCCGGGCATCCCGATCCTCCCCTTCGAAAGGATGTTTCGATGTCGATCACTGCCGAGCGCAAGAGCGCGCTCATCACCGAATATGCCACCAAGGCGGGCGATACCGGTTCGCCCGAGGTGCAGGTCGCGATCCTCTCCGAGCGCATCGTCAACCTCACCGAGCACTTCAAGAGCCACGGCAAGGACCACCATTCCCGCCGCGGCCTGCTGAAGCTGGTGCAGACGCGCCGCTCGCTGCTCGACTATCTGAAGCGGGTCGACGAGGCGCGCTACAGGAAGCTGATCGAGAGCCTCGGCATCCGCCGCTGACCCCGATCGTTCGCCCCGGCGGGCGAGGCACGCCTCGTCCGCTTCCCGTGCAGGCCGGTCGCACCCGGCGGAGCATGGCGAGATCATCGGCCATTCATGCGCTGAATGGCTCATCGTCTTGTCCATGTTCCGCTCCGCCCACGAGGCGGCAGAGACCGGCGGAACCCCGCGCCGCTGCGGCGGCGCACCGGACGAGTTCGTGGGGTGGCGTTATGCCCCCCGCGTTCCCGCTCGTTCCGGCAGAATGGAAAGATCTGAACCCATGCCTATCAATTTCGATCACCACAAGGTCGAGCTCAACTGGGGCGGCCAGCCCCTGACGCTCGAGACCGGCAAGGTCGCCCGCCAGGCCGACGGCGCCGTGTTCGCCACGCTCGGCGAGACCGTCGTCCTCGCCACCGTGGTTTCGGCCAAGTCGCCCAAGCCCGGCCAGGACTTCTTCCCGCTCACCGTCAACTACCAGGAAAAGTACTTCGCCGCGGGCAAGATCCCCGGCGGCTACTTCAAGCGCGAAGGCCGGCCCACCGAGAACGAGACGCTGACCTCGCGCCTCATCGACCGGCCCATCCGCCCGCTCTTTCCCGACGGCTACAAGAACGAGACGCAGGTCATCGTCACCGTCCTCCAGCACGACATGGAGAACAATCCCGACGTGCTCGCCATGGTCGCCGCCTCCGCCGCGCTGACCATTTCGGGCGTGCCCTTCATGGGCCCCATCGGCGCCGCCCGCGTCGGCTATGTCGATGGCCAGTACGTGCTCAACCTCGCCGTTGATCGCCGCGCCGATTCCAAGCTCGACCTCGTCATGGCCGGCACCGCCGACGCCGTGCTGATGGTCGAGTCCGAGGCCCAGGAGCTGAGCGAGGAAGTGATGCTCGGTGCCGTGATGTTCGGCCACGAGGCGTCGAAGAAGGTCATCGAGGCGATCATCAAGCTCGCCGAGCTGGCCGCCAAGGACCCGCGCGACTTCACCCCGCCGGACTATTCCGACCTCGAAAAGGACGTCCTCGCCATCGCCGAGGCCGACCTGCGCGCCGCCTACCGGCTCACCGACAAGCAGCAGCGCTACGCCGCGGTCGATGCCGCCAACGCCAAGGTGAAGGAGGCGTTCGCCGCCCGCATCGAGGCCGGCACCGTCAATGCCGAGCATCTGGGCGAGGTGGTGCACAACCTCCAGGCCAAGATCGTGCGCTGGAACATCCTCGACACCGGCAGCCGCATCGACGGGCGCGACGTGCGCACCGTGCGGCCGATCCTCGCCGAGGTCGGCGTTTTGCCGCGCACCCACGGCTCGGCGCTGTTCACCCGCGGCGAGACGCAGGCCCTGGTGGTCGCGACGCTCGGTACCGGCGACGACGAGCAATATATCGACTCGCTCGAAGGCACCCGCAAGGAAACCTTCCTGCTGCACTACAACTTCCCGCCCTACAGCGTCGGCGAGGCCGGCCGCATGGGCTCGCCCGGCCGCCGCGAGATCGGCCACGGCAAGCTCGCCTGGCGCGCCATCCACCCGCTGCTGCCCAAGGCCGAGGAGTTCCCCTACACCATCCGCGTCGTCTCCGAGATCACCGAGTCCAACGGCTCGAGCTCGATGGCGACGGTGTGCGGCACCTCGCTGTCGCTGATGGATGCCGGTGTGCCGCTCGGCAAGCCGGTGGCGGGCATCGCCATGGGCCTCATCCTCGAGGGCGAGCGCTATGCGGTGCTCTCCGACATCCTCGGCGACGAGGATCATCTCGGCGACATGGACTTCAAGGTCGCCGGCACCGCCGACGGCGTCACCTCGCTCCAGATGGACATCAAGATCGCCGGCATCACCGAGGAGATCATGCGCGTCGCCCTCGGCCAGGCCAAGGAAGGCCGCACCCATATCCTGGGCGAGATGGCCAAGGCGCTGTCGGCCTCGCGCGGCGAGGTGGGCGAGTTCGCCCCGCGCATCGAGACCATCAAGATCCCGACCGACAAGATCCGCGAAGTGATCGGCACCGGCGGCAAGGTGATCCGCGAGATCGTCGAGAAGACCGGCGCCAAGGTCGACATCCAGGACGACGGCACCGTCAAGGTCTCGTCCTCGGACGGCAAGGCCATCGATGCGGCGCTCAAGTGGATCCGCGGCATCACCGACGACCCGGAAGTGGGCGCCGTCTACCAGGGCACCGTGGTGAAGACCGCCGATTTCGGCGCCTTCGTCAATTTCTTCGGGTCGAAGGACGGGCTGGTGCACATCTCCCAGCTCGCCGACCAGCGCGTCGCCAAGACCACCGACGTGGTCAAGGAAGGCGACAAGGTGTGGGTGAAGCTGCTCGGCTTCGACGAGCGCGGCAAGGTCCGCCTGTCGATGAAGGTCGTCGATCAGGCGACCGGCAAGGAGCGTTCACGCGACGAGGCGGCCGCCGAGCCGGCCGAGTAAGCCGCCGTTTCGAGCTTTTGAAAAAGGGTCCGGACGCATGTCCGGGCCCTTTGTCTTGCCCGCCCGGCGCGCTAGGCTCGCCGCGCAAGCGCGGAGGGCACCATGAAGATCCTGTTCGTCGGCGGCACCGGCCAGATTTCGCTGTCCTGCGTCGAGCGGGCGGTGGCGGCGGGCCACGAGGTCGCCGTGTTCAACCGCGGCCGACGCGGCGCGGCGCTGCCGGCGGGCGTACGCGTGCTCACCGGCGACATGGCGGATGCGGCGAGCTATGCGCGGCTCGGCACCGAGGACTGGGACGTCGTCGCCCAGTTCATGGTCTACTCCCCCGCCCAGATGCAGCGCGACATCACCACTTTCACCGGCCGCACCGGGCAATACATCTTCATCTCCTCGGCCTCGGTCTACCAGAAGACGCCCTTCGCCTATCTGATCAGCGAGGCGACGCCGGCCCGCAATCCCTACTGGCCCTATTCGCAGGCCAAGATCGCCTGCGAGACGCTGATGAAACAGAGCCCCTTGCCGTGGACCAATGTGCGCCCCTCGCACACGGTGCGCACCAGCCTGCCGACAATGCTCGGCGAGGGCGACAGCCTCGCCTATCGCCTGCTCGCCGGCCGGCCCGTGCCGGTCGCCGGCGACGGCACCGCGATCTGGACGATGACGCGCTCGGAGGATTTCGCCCGGCCCTTTGTCGGGCTCTTCGGCAATGCGGCGGCGCTGCGCGAGGATTTCCACATCACCGGCGATGTCGGCTTCACCTGGGACGCCATCTACATGACGCTGGCGCGCGGCCTCGGCGTGACGGCGCGGATCGTCCATGTGCCGACCGATACGCTCATCCGCTACCAGCCCGACTGGGCCGGCCCGCTGCTCGGCGACAAGAGCTGGACGACGCTGTTCGACAATTCCAAGATCAGGCGCGTCGCCGGCGCCTTCGCTTGCGAAACCGACCTCGAAAAGATCCTCGCCGAGCCGCTGCGCCATTTCCTGCAGCGCCGCGCCGACCAGGTGCCCTACAGCACCGAGACCGACGCGCTCATCGACCGCATCGTCGCCGAGCAGGCAGCGCTGGGCGGCTAGAGCGCCATTGTGAAGGCAGCGACGGCGCCGACCGCCTCGTCGAGATTCTGCGCGAAGCTGCGCCCGCTCACCGTCTTGCGCGGCCTGAGGTCGTGGTCGCCGTCGTCCAGCCAGTGCATTTCGACGGCGGGGTAGAGGGCGTAGGTCGCGACCTCCTCGCGATTGCCGAAAATGTCGCGCGTGCCCTGGCAGATCAGCGTCGGCACGCTGAGGGCGCCAAGATGCGCCGTGCGCAATTGCGCGGGCTTGCCCGGCGGGTGGAACGGATAGCCCATGCACACCAGCCCCGAAATCGTGCCCGCCTGGCCTAAGGTCGTGGCGACGAGGCTCGCGACGCGCCCGCCCATCGACTTGCCGCCGATGACGAGCTTGCCCCTGGCCGCGAGCGCGTCGACCGCCGCGACATATTCGTCCATCAGCGTTTCCGCCCTGGGCGGCGGCCTGCGCACGCCGCCGCGGCGCGCCGCCATATAGGCGAACTCGAAGCGCGCCACCCGCACCCCGGCCGCCGCCAGCCCGGCGGCGAATGCCGCCATCCACGGCGCGTCCATCGGCGCCCCGGCGCCATGCGCGAAGAGCAGCGTCGCCGGGGCGGCGCTGGGGCCGCTCAGGAGGAATTCGCCCATCTAGCGGCCCCGCGTCTCGGGCAGCACGCGATGCGGCGGCTGGTGGCCGTCGATGAAGGCGCGGATATTGACGATCACCGTCTCGCCCATCTCGATGCGCGCCTCGAGCGTCGCCGAGGCCATGTGCGGGGTGAGCACGATCTTGTGCGCCCGCGCCAGCTCGAGCAGCGGCTCGGAAATGCCGTGGCGGCTCTCGAACACGTCGAGCGCCGCGCCCGACAGCCGCCCCGCCGCGATGGCCTCGACCAGCGCCGCCTCGTCGATGAGCTCGGGCCGCGACACGTTAACGACGAAGGCATCGGGCTTGAGGCGCGCCAGCCGCTGGCGGCTGAGGATATGGTGGGTGTCGGCGGTGAGCGGGGTGTGCAGCGACAGGATGTCCACCACCCCCGCCATCTCGTCGAGCGAGGGGTGGAAATGCGCCTCGAGCCGCTCCTCGAGCTGCGGCGGCCGGCGCTCGCGCGCGTAATAGTGGATGGCGAGGCCGAAGCCGCGCGCCCGCGTGGCCACGGCGCTGCCGATGCGCCCCAGCCCGACGATGCCGAGCGCCTTGCCGCGCAGCCGGCGCCCCAGCATCCAGGTCGGCGCCCAGCCCGGCCAGCTCCCCTCGCGCGGCAGCACCTCGGCGCCCTCGACCAGCCGGCGCGGCAGCGCCAGCATCAGCATCATCGCCATGTCGGCGGTGTCCTCGGTGAGCACGCTCGGCGTGTTGGTGACGGTGAGGCCCGCCCGGTAGGCGGCGGCGATGTCGATATTGTCGAAGCCGTTGCCGAACTGGGCGATGAGCTTCACCGATTTGGGGAGCGCCGCGATGCGCGCCGCATCGAGCCGGTCGGTGATCGAGGAGACCAGCACCGCGCAGCCGTCGAGCGCCGCCGGCAGCGCCTCGGGCGCATAGGGCGTGTCGGTGGGGTTGAAGCGGGCCGCGAACAGCGTCGCCATGCGCTGCTCCACGGCCTCGGGCAGCCGCCGCGTCACCAGGATCTCGGGCTTGCTGGCCGGCACGGGCAAAGCCTTTCAAGGGACCATTAAGGTCTGTTCGGTAACGATAAAGCATCGCGCGCGAGGCTGGCTACCGGTTTTGCGCGCGGGCCACCACCCCGACCCCTCGAGCCCGTTTCGTCCATGCGTCTTCGTGCCCTGCGGCTGCTCTTCGCCTTCCTCCTCGCTCTTGCGCCCGTGCCCCTCATGGCGGCCGAAACCCCCAGCGGCCTGCCGCTGCCGCGGTTCGTCACCACCCGCTCGACGCCGATCAACGTGCGCGTCGGGCCGGGCTTCAAATATGCCGTGAGTTGGATCTACAAGGTCGCCGGCACGCCGGTGGAGATCATCCAGGAGTTCGACGTGTGGCGAAAGATCCGCGACGTCGATGGCTCCGAGGGCTGGGTGCACCAGAACATGCTGTCGGGCAACCGCGCCGGCTATGTGCTGCCCGAGGCCAATACCGACAGGATCGCGCTGCGCAGCGCGGCGGCCGACGAGGCGGGCGTCGCCGCCTGGGTCGGGCCGGGCTTTCCGGTGCGCATCAGGAGCTGCGACGCCGGCTGGTGCGCCGTCACCGCCACCGACCATCCTCCGAGCGGGCCGGTCGCCACCTATTCGGGCTACCTGCCCGAAGGCGACATCTGGGGCGTCTATCGCGGCGAAAGCTTCGACTGACCGACCAGAACAAGCGGGCCGGCGCGCGGCGGGCGGCTCAGTCCTGCGGCGCCCTGCGTACCCGCACCACCACATCGACATGCGTCACCGTCATGCCCCTGGGCGGCTCGGGCAGGTTCTGGATGACGATGGAGGAGGCGGGGATATCCACCACGCGCTGCTCGTCCTCGAGATAGAAATGGTGGTGGTCCGAGGTGTCGGTGTCGAAATAGCTGCGCGACGCATCGACCGCCACCTCGCGCAGCAGCCCGGCGGCGCGGAACTGGTGCAGCGTGTTGTAGATCGTCGCCAGCGACACATTGACCTTGGCCGCATTGGCTTCGGCGAGCAGCTCCTCGGCACTCACATGCCGGTGGGCGCCCCCGAACAGGATCTCGGCCAGCGCCACGCGCTGGCGCGTCGGCCTGAGGCCCGCCATGCGCAGCACCGCCGTGAGGCACGGCCGGCGCGACGGCACGGGGCGGCTGAACGGATGGCGATCGTGCATCGGTCCTCGAAAAAACCCGCGAAAACTCGCCGATCTTATAGCTTTCGCGCCCCATGCGCACAAGCCACGGACGCGCCGCCGCGGCCCGCGGTCCTTGACCGGCTGGGGGGCGCTCACTAAGACGCCTCGGTATCCATAAGGAAAGCCCGCGACATGGCGGACCGCCAACACGCCTACGCCTATGACGAACTGCTCGCCTGCGGACGCGGCGAGCTGTTCGGCCCCGGCAACGCGCAATTGCCGCTGCCGCCCATGCTGATGTTCGACCGCATCACCCAGATCGACGAGCTCGGCGGCAGCCACAATCGCGGCCTCGTCAGGGCCGAGCTCGACGTCAACCCGGAGCTGTGGTTCTTCAAGTGCCATTTTGCCGGCGACCCGGTGATGCCGGGCTGCCTCGGGCTCGACGCGCTCTGGCAGATGACCGGCTTCTTTCTGGGCTGGGGCGGCTCGCCCGGCCGCGGCCGGGCGCTCGGCGGCGACATCAAGTTCACCGGCCAGGTCACCGATGACATCCGCCTCGTCGAATACGGCATCGACATCAAGCGCGTCGTGCGCTCGCGCGTCGCGCTCGGCATCGCCGAGGGCTTTGTGAAAGCCGACGGCAAGGTTATCTACGAAGCCAAGGATCTGCGCGTCGGGCTGTTCCCGGCGAGCGAGAGCCTCTGAGCACCAAACCCGAGGGGAGGCGTGAGAGCGCATGAGACGAGTCGTCGTCACCGGCATGGGGATCGTCTCTTCGATCGGCAACAACACGGCCGAGGTGCTCCACAGCCTGCGCCACGCCACGCCCGGCATCGTCTTCGCCCAGGACTACGCCGACCTCCATTTCCGCTGCCAGGTGCATGGCGCGCCCAGGCTCGACCCCTTCGAGGTGCTCGACCGGCGCACCACCCGCTTCATGGGCAAGGGCGCGGCGTGGAACTACATCGCCATGCAGCAGGCGATCGCCCAGGCCGGCCTCGAGGACGCCGACATCAAGAACCCGCGCACCGGCATCGTCATGGGCTCGGGCGGCCCCTCGACCCGCACCCTGGTCGAGGCCGCCGACATCACCCGCGAGCGCGGCCCCAAGCGCATCGGCCCGCTCGCCGTGCCCAAGGCGATGAGCTCCACCGCCTCGGCGACGCTGGCGACGCCCTTCGGCATCAAGGGCATCAACTATTCCATCACCTCGGCCTGCGCCACCTCCAAGCATTGCATCGGCAATGCCTATGAGCAGATCCAGATGGACAAGCAGGACATCGTCTTCGCCGGCGGCCACGAGGATCTCGACTGGTCGCTTTCCATGCTGTTCGACGCCATGGGCGCCATGTCGTCCGATTTCAACGCCACCCCGGCCAAGGCCTCGCGCGCCTACGACGCGGCCCGCGACGGCTTCGTCATCGCCGGCGGCGCCGGGGTGCTGGTCCTCGAGGAGCTGGAGCACGCCAGGGCGCGCGGCGCCACCATCCTCGCCGAGCTCGTCGGCTATGGCGCGACCTCGGACGGCTACGACATGGTCGCCCCCTCGGGCGAGGGCGCCGTGCGTTGCATGCGAATGGCGCTCGAAACGGTGCGCGAGCCGGTCGATTACATCAACCCGCACGCCACCTCGACGCCCATCGGCGACGCGCGCGAGATCGAGGCTCTGCGCGAGGTGTTCGGCACGGGCGACGCCTGCCCGCCGATCTCGGCCACCAAGTCGCTCACCGGCCATTCGCTGGGCGCCACGGGCGTGCAGGAATCCATCTACTGCATCCTCATGATGCAGCACCGGTTCCTGTGCGAGAGCGCCAATATCGAAACGCTCGACCCCGCCTTCGCCGACATGCCGATCCTGCGCGCCCGCCGCGACGACGTCGATGTCGGCGTGGCGCTCTCCAACTCCTTCGGCTTCGGCGGCACCAACGCCACGCTGGTCTTCCGCCATCCCGACCTGATCTAGGCCCGGAGCGCCGCCATGCCCATCGCTCCCTGGTCCGAGACCGCCCCGCAGCTCGTCGCCGTCGCCACCGGCCGCGCCCCGGCCGACATGCTGATCACCAACGGGCGCTGGGTGAACGTCCATTCCGGTGAGATCATCGCCGGCACCGACATCGCCATCGCCGCCGGGCGCTTCGCCGCCATCGGCCCCGACCTCGGCTATGCGCGGGGCCCGGACACGCTGGTGATCGACGCTGCCGACCGCTATCTCGTCCCCGGCCTCTGCGACGGCCACATGCATGTCGAAAGCGGCATGGTGACCGTCACCGAGTTCTGCCGCGCCGTCATCCCGCACGGCACCACCTCGATGTTCATCGACCCGCACGAGATCGCCAACGTCCTCGGCCTCGCCGGCGTCAGGCTGATGCATGACGAGGCGCTCGCCATGCCCACCAATGTGTTCGTCGAGATGCCGAGCTGCGTGCCCGCCGCCCCCGGCCTCGAGAACGCCGCCGCCCGCCTCGACGAGAACGACGTGGCCGAGGCCATGGGCTGGCCCAACATCGTCGGGCTCGGCGAGATGATGAATTTCCCCGGCGTCGCCGCCGGCGATCCGACCATGCTGGCCGAGATCGCCGCCACCCAACGCGCCGGCAAGACCGTCGGCGGCCATTACGCCTCGCCCGATCTCGGCCGGCCCTTCTACGGCTATGTCGCGGGCGGCCCGGCCGACGACCACGAGGGCACGCGCCCCATCGATCCCATCGCCCGCGTGCGGCTCGGCCTGCGCGCCATGTTGCGCTTCGGCTCGGCCTGGTACGATGTCGCCCCGCAGGTCAAGGCCATCCTCGAGCACGGGCTCGACCCACGCAACGTCATCCTGTGCACCGACGACCGGTTCGCCGCGACCCTCGTCAATGACGGGCACATGGACCATACCGTGCGCCACGCCATCGCCCAGGGGCTGCGGCCGATCACCGCCATTCAGATGGCGAGCCTCAACACCGCCACCCATTTCGGCCTCGAGCGCGAGCTCGGCTCGATCACGCCGGGCCGCCGCGCCGATCTGATCCTCAGCTCCGACCTTGCGAGCCTGCCCATCGAGACGGTGATCGCCCGCGGCACGGTGCTGGCCGAGAACGGCGTTCTGGTGCGCGACATCGCGCCCTATGCCTATCCCGCTTTCGCTCGCGGCACGGTCAAGGTCGGCCGCGCTATCATGCCGGAGGATTTCGTCATCGCCGCCCCGGCGGGCCGCCGGCGCGTTACGGCCCGCGTCATCGGCGTGGTCGAGAACCAGGCGCCCTCGCGCGCCCTCGAGCGCGAGCTCGACGTGGTCGATGGCCAAGTCATGATGGACCGCGCCGCCGATGTCTGCCAGGTCGCCGTCATCGAGCGCCATCGCGGCACCGGCAAGCTCGTCAACGCCTTCGTCACCGGCTTCGGCTATACCGCCGGCTGCGCCGTGGCCTCGACCGTCGCCCATGACAGCCACCAGATGATCGTCGTCGGCACCGACCACGCCGACATGGCGCAGGCCGCCAACCGCCTGCAGGAGGTCGGCGGCGGGCTCGTCGTGGTGCGCGGCGGCGAGGAGCTGGCGCTTGTCGAGCTGCCCATCGCCGGGCTCATGTCCGACGCGCGCGCCGAGATCGTCGCGGCCAAATCGGCCGGGCTCGTCGCCGCCATGGCGGCCTGCGGCTGCCGGCTCAACAACGCCGTGATGCAGCACATGTTCCTTGCCCTGCCGGTGATCCCGGCGCTGCGCGTCACCGATCTCGGCCTCGTCGATGTCGCCCGCTTCGAGCTCGTGGACCTGTTCGTCGCCGACCCGCTTCCGTAGCGCCCGGCAATCCATTAGGGTCGGCCGTCTATACTTGAAGGCTTCTTCCGTCATGAGATTCGGTCTCGCTCTCGCGCCTCAGCACAGGGTGTTCGGCGCGTTCGCCATTTATTCGTTCACCATGGGCAACATCTTTCCCCGCTTCGCCGAGCTGCGCGACGCCATGGGGGTCGCCGAGGGGGCCTTCGGCTTCGGCCTCATCGGCGCGCCGGTCGGCACGCTGGTGGCGCTCACCTTCGCGCCGCCGCTGCTCGAGCGCATCGGCTATCGCCGCGCCATCCTCGTGCTCATCCCGCTGCTGTCGGTGTTCTACGCGCTGGCGAGCTTCGCGCCGGGCCCGCTGTGGTTCTTCGCCCTGTTGCTGCCCGTCGGGCTGGTGCTCGGCTGCATCGAGATCATCCTCAACCTCGAGGCCGACCGCACCGAGCAGCTCGTCGGCCGGCGCATAATGAACCGTGCCCACGCCTTCTGGAGCTTCGGCTTCTTCGCCGCCGGGCTGGTCGGCGGCCTCGTCGCCCAGCGCGGCCTGTCGCCGCAGCTCCATCTCCTCGCCGTCATCCCGCTCGTCGTCGTCCTCGTGGCGCTGGTGCTCGGCCGCTTCGAGCCGGCCCCGGCGCGCCGCGGCGGCTCCGCCGAGGCGCCGCGCTTCGCCGCCCCCACCGGCGGCATCATGGTGCTCGTCGCCGTCACCCTCGCCGCCATGGCGATGGAGGGCGGCTATATGGACTGGTCGGTGATCTACATGGCCAATATCTACGCCTCGGCGCCGTTCGTCGCGGCGCTGGCGGTGACGCTGGGCGCCCTGGCGCAGGGCCTCACCCGCTATTTCGCCGACGGCTTCGTCGAGCGCTACTCGCCGGTCGGCGTGGCGCGGGTGCTGCTCGCCATCATGACCGTCGGCATCCTCCTCGTCTTCTTTCCCATCCACGAATATGTCTCGCTCCTGGGCTTCGCGCTGCTCGGCGTCGGCTCCTCGGCCATCTTCCCGCTCGCCATGTCAGCCGCCGCGCAGCGCACCGACCGGCCGGCGGCGGTCAATGTCGCGGCGCTGGCGCAGACCTCCTTCGTCACCTTCCTCCTTGCCCCGCCCATTCTGGGCTTCATCGCCCAGCACTGGGGCATCACCTGGTCGTTCGGCGTCGGCCTGCCGCTGGTGGTGCTGAGCTTTGCCTTCACCAATGCGCTCGCCCCGCGCCCCGCCATCCGGCCGGCGACGCCATGAGCCGCCCGCAGCTCGGCCCGCAGCACCGCGTCTTCGCCTGCTTCTTCCTGTTCGCGGCGGCGCTCGGGGCGCTGCTGAGCCGCCTGCCCGACCTGCAGCTCCAGCTCGGCCTCACCGAATCGCAGCTCGGCCTCATGCTCATCGGCATGGCCATCGGCTCGCTGGTCTCCCTGACCCTTTCGACCCCCTGGATCGAGCGGCTCGGCGCGAAGCGCACGGCGCTCCTCACCGTCATCGGCACGGCGGCCTGCTACGCCCTCGTGCCGTGGCTGCCCAGCGCCGTGCTGGTGTTCGGCGTGCTGTTCGTCGCCGGCTTCCTCGCCGGCATGCTGGAGATCAACCTCAACCTGCAGGCCGACAGGATCGAGGCGCTGCTCGGCCGGCGCGTGATGAACCGCGCGCATGGCATGTGGAGCCTCGGCTTCTTCGTCACCGCGCTGGTCGCCGCCGGCCTGCGCCAGGCCGGCCTGCCGGTGACGGTCCATACCGGCATCGCCTTCATCCTCGTCGTGCTCGTCGCGAGCCTGCTGCTGCGCCGCATGACCGACGCGCCGGTGCGCCCCGACGCCACCGCGCCAGTGGCCGGGGCGCCGCGCCTCGCGCTGCCCAATCTCGGCCTGCTGCCGCTCTGCATCATCGCCGTCGCCGCCTTCCTCATCGAGGGCACCGGCATCGACTGGTCGGTGATCTATATGCGCGACACCTTCGATGTCGCGCCCTTCGTCGGCGGGCTGAGCCTCACCCTCTTCACCGCGCTGATGGCGCTCGGCCGGCTCTTCGCCGATCCTGTCGTCGATCGCTTCGGGCCGCGTGCCGTGGCCACCACGATGCTGGCCGTCGCCGCCTGCGGCAGCCTCGCCATCGGTCTCGCCCCGCACCCTTACGTGGCGCTCTGCGGCTTCGGCCTCATCGGGCTCGGCTGCTCCTCGGTCTATCCGCTCGCCGTCTCCGCCGCCGCGCAGCGCACCGACCGGCCGAGCGGCGTCAATGTCGCGGCGCTGGCGCAGGTCTCCTTCGTCGTCTTCTTCCTCGGCCCGCCGCTGCTCGGCTTCGTCGCCGAGCATTTCGGCATCCGCCTGTCCTATCTGCTGGTCCTGCCGGTCATCGTCGGCGGCCTGCTGCTCACCGGCGCGCTCGCCCCGCGCCGCGTCGGCGCCGTGGCGGCGGCCGATGCCTGACCTGCCGCCCCTCGTCGATCTACGCCAGTCGCCCACGGCGCTCAGGGTGCAGCGCGGCGTCATGCGGCTCTTGCGCGCCACCTATGATGTGTGCTGCTTCGCCGAGGTGCCGCTGGCCAATGGCCGGCGCGCCGACGTGCTCGGCATCGGCCCCAGGGGCGAGATCTGGATCGTCGAGATCAAGTCGAGCCTCATCGACTATCGCGTCGATGCCAAATGGCCCCACTACAAGGACTTTTGCGACCGCTTCTATTTCGCCAAGCCGCCCGAGCTGGAGGCCGCCATCTTTCCCGCCGACGAGGGCCTCATCGTTGCCGATGCGCATGGCGCCGAAATCCTGCGCCCGGCGCTGGCCACCCCGCTCGCCCCGGCGCGGCGCAAGGCGCTGCTCCTGAAGCTCGTGCGTCTCGGCGCCGACCGCGTGCACCAGCTCATGGACCCGCCGGCCACCGGCCAGCCCGACTAGATCGTTGTTGATTTTGTCGCGTTTCCGAACCGGAAAAGTCTCACAACTTTTCCTGGAAACGCTCTAGCTACTCGCCCTCGGCGTGGATCACCGTGCCGCTCGCCGCCACCGGCGTCACCGGCGTCGGCGCCGGGATGACCGGCGGCACGCCCAGCTTGGCCTTGAGCCCGGCCATCAGCTCGAGCCGCTCGCGGTCCGAGCCCGCCGCCTGCAGCCGGCTCGACAGATCGAGGATGAAGCTCGCATAGGCATTGTACCAGTCGGCGTTGATCTGCGTGAGGTCGATGCGCCGGCTGGGCGGCGCCACCAGCGTCTCGATGCCGCCGGCGCGCAGCTCCACCGCGTCGTCGAGCAGCGGCATGATCACCTGGTCGCCGGCGATGCCGGTGCCGACGAGCGCCTGGCGCAGCGCCGCGCGCTCCTCGTCCTCGCCATGCACGAGGAAGATCGCGCCATGCGCCGGCAGCCGCGCCTTGATCCAGTCCATCAGCTCGGAATGGTCGGCATGCGCCGAATAGGTCCCCATCGAGCGGATGCGGGCGCGCACCGGCACCTCGGCGCCGTGGATGCGCACGCTTTTCGCGCCCGACAGGATGATCTGGCCCAGCGTGCCCGGCGCCTGGTAGCCGACGAACAGCACCGTGGCGTTGGCGCGCGGCAGGTTGTTGCGCAGATGATGCTTGATGCGGCCGGCATCGCACATGCCCGAGGCCGACATGATGATGGCGCCGCCGCGGATCTGGTTGATCGCCTTGGAATCCTCGACCGCCTCGATGATGCGGAAGCGCGCATCAGAGAACAGCTCGTCGGCATCGAGCTCGGTGTCCTCGAACATCTCGGCATATTTCTTGTAGACCGCCGTCACCTTGCTCGCCAGCGGGCTGTCGAGGAACACCGCCGTCGGTGCAATGGCGTTCTCCTTGATCAGGAGGCCGATGTCGTGCAGCAGCTCCTGGCTGCGCTCCACCGCGAAGGTCGGGATGACGAGGTTGCCGCCGCGCGCCAGCGCCTCGTTGATCTCGCCGCCGAGCGTCTCGCGCCGCTCGGCCAGCGTGTAGTCCTGCCGCTCGCGCCCGCCATAGGTCGATTCGCACAGGATGTAGTCGAAGCCCGCCGGCGCGTCGGGGTCCCGGTAGAACACCTTTTCATCCGGCCCGAGGTCGCCCGAGAACAGGATGCGCACCGGCGTGCCGTTGCCGTCGGCGACCTCGACCTCGATCGAGGCGGAGCCGAGGATATGGCCGGCATTCCAGTAGCGCGCCCGCACCCCCGGCCCCGGCTCGATCCACTCGCCATAGGCGGCGTTCTTGCGCAGCGCCAGCGCCGCGCTCGCGTCCTCCATCGTATAGAGCGGCTCGACCGCCGCCTCGTCGCGGCGCCCGCGCTTGCGGCTCTCCTGCGCGGCCTCGCTCTCCTGGATGCCGGCGGCGTCGGGCAGGAGATATTCGAGCAGGCCCGCGGTCGGCGGCGTGCACCAGATCGGCTTGCGGTAGCCGAAGCGCGCGAGCTTGGGCAACAGGCCGGCATGGTCGATATGGGCATGCGTCAGGAGCAAAAAGTCGATGCCGGCCGGCGCGAAGGGCAGGGGCTTCAGATTGAGGTCGCGCACCGACCTGTTGCCCTGGAACAGCCCGCAATCGACGAGGAACTGGCCGGCCGGATGCACGACGCGGTAGCACGAGCCGGTCACGGTGCCGGCCGCGCCGTGGAAATGGATGGTGACGGTCATGGCAAAGCTCCGGCTGGGGCCGTGGCGGGGCGGGCTATTTGGGGGCGCGCTTGGCGAGGATGCGCTGCAGGGTGCGCCGGTGCATGTTGAGCCGGCGCGCCGTCTCCGACACGTTGCGGTCGCACAGCTCGTAGACGCGCTGGATGTGCTCCCAGCGCACCCGGTCGGCCGACATCGGGTTCTCGGGCGGCGCCGGCGGCTGCTCGCCGGTGGCCAGCAGCGCATTGATCACGTCGTCGGCATCGGCGGGCTTGCTGAGATAGTCCACCGCGCCGAGCTTCACGGCGGTCACTGCCGTTGCGATATTGCCGTAGCCGGTCAGCACCACGGCGCGCGCGTCCGGGCGGCGCTTGTGCAGGGCCGAGACGATGTCGAGCCCGTTGCCGTCCTCGAGGCGCAGATCGACCACGGCGAAGGCCGGCGGCGCCGCCTCGACGGCGCTCATGCCGGCGGCCACCGTATCGGCGCTGCGCACCGTAAAGCCGCGTTTCTCCATCGCCCGCTCGAGTCGGCTGAGGAAGGCCTTGTCGTCATCGACAAGAAGCAGGGTGCGGTCGCCCGCAAGGAGATCATCGACTGTGCTCATCGGTTGTCCATTTACCGCACCCAGGCGGCAAATGGCTAGCTCTCAATGGCTTTTCTGGGCCAGCTAATGCGCACCCTGGCGCCGCCGGCCGGCGCGTTTTCGAAGGCGAGCCGCGCCCCGGCCCGCTCCAGCAGCGTCTTGGCGATGAACACGCCGAGCCCCAGCCCGCCCGCCGACGCGCCGTCCGGCGTGGCGTTGCGGGCCCGCGTGGTGAGATAGGGCTCGCCCAGCCGCACGATCACCTCCTCGCGAAAGCCCGGCCCGTCATCGGTGATCACCACGCCGATCGTCGTGCGGTCCCAACTGGCCTCGACATCGACGCGCGAATGGGCGAACTGGATGGCGTTCTCGATGAGGTTGCCGAGCCCGTAGAGCAGGCCCGCATTGCGCCGGAACACCGGCTCGCCGGCCTCCTCCGGCACCTCGATGAAGATCGATTTGCCCAGCCCTTCCAAGGGCTTGGCGACCTCCTCGAGCAATTCGCCGAGGGGCAGGGCGGCGAACGGGTCGCCGCTTTCCCCGCTTCTGAGGCTCCTGAGCTTGGCGAGAATCGCCCGGCAGCGCGCCGATTGCGCGATGATGAGGTCCACGTCCTCGGCGAGGGGGCCGGGCGGCACGTCGGCCCGCATCTCCTTGGCGGCGAGCGCGATGGTCGAAAGCGGCGTGCCGAGCTCGTGCGCCGCCGCCGCCGCCAGCCCGTCGAGGGCGCTCAGCTGCTCGTGCCGCGACAGCGCCAGCTCGGTCGCCGTCAGCGCGTCGGCGAGCTGGCGCGCCTCATGCGCCACGCGGTTGGTATAGGCGGCGATGAAGACCACGCCGCACACCAGCGACACCCAGATGCCGATGACATAGACGCGATCGAACGTGATCTGCTGCTCGGGGGCCCAGGGCAGCGGCAGGTGCAGCACGGCGATGGTCGAGGCGACGAGGATGGCGAGCGCCGCGACGATCAGCATGGCGCGCTGCGGCAGCGTCGTCGCCGACACCGAGACCGGCGCCAGCAGCAGCAGCGAGAAGGGGTTCTCGAGCCCGCCGGTCAGCGCCAGGAGCCCCCCGAGCTGGAGCAGGTCATAGCCCAGTTGCACCGTGGCCAGCGTCGTCGAGGGCCTGTCGCCCACCCCGTAGCGCAAAATCAGCGCCAGATTGACCACCACCGACAGCCCGATGAGGGCGAGGCATTGGACCAGCGGCAGCGGAAAGCCGAGCCCCCAATTGACGAACAGCACTCCCACCGCCTGCCCGCCAATGGCGAGCCAGCGCAGCCCGACCAGCGTTTCGAGCCGTAGCGGCCGCCAATTGCTGGGCATGAGCGCCCGCTGATAGGCTTCGAGGGTCATCGGCGGGGGCTCCGCATGGGAAGTGTCGCGCCCATATTCAAGGGCCAGAATCGGCAAGTCACTTTCTTGATCCCTCGCAGGCCGGGGCCACATCCAGACTGTTCGTGACTGGGAGAAAGACAATGAGCACCGCGATTATCAAACCGCAATGGGGCCCCGTGACCATCGCCCTGATGGTTTTGGGGTTCGTCGTCTGGTGGCCGCTGGGCCTCGCCATGCTCGCCTACATCCTGTGGGGCGAGATGTTCGGCGGCTCTTCGGAAAAGGCTGAGGCGTTCGTCCACCGCTCGAAGAGCTGGTGCCGCGAGCAGGGCTTCAACCCCCGCCGGTCCCACGGCGCCTGGCGGAACTCGAGCGGCAACGCCGCCTTCGACGACTACCGGGCCGAGCAGCTGAAGCGCCTCGATGAGGAGCGTAAGCGCCTCGACGAGGAGATCCAGGCCTTCCACGACTACATGCGGAACCTGCGCATGGCCCGCGACCGCGAGGAGTTCGACCGCTTCATGCGCGAGCGCAATGCCGGCCGCGGCTTCGGCGACGATCGCCCCGCCGGGAGCTGAACGCGTCGGGGTGCGGGCTTTCCCCCGCATCCCGCCGTGCCCTTTTGATTTGCAAGAGGCGTCGCGCCCGAGCGCGGCGTTTTTGCATTTTTTGCGCTCTTGCGTGGCCCCGCAAATCGCGCCTAGCTACCGGCCATGATCCCGCTGTTGCAGAAGCGTTGGCCCCCGGCCGCCGAGGTGCGCATCGGCGGGGAAACCATTGCCGTCGTCGTCAAGGTCTCGGCGCGCGCCCGCAATTACCGGCTGAGCCTGCCGCATGGCGGCCGGCCGCTCCTCACCGTGCCGCGCTTCGGCCGCTGGACCGAGGCCCGCGCCTTCCTCGAGCGCCAGGCCGACTGGCTCGCCGACCGCCTCGAAAGCTCGGTCAAGCCCGTCGCCTTCGTGCGCGGCGCCGTGGTGCCGCTGCGCGGCGTCAATCACCGGCTGGTGCCTACCGGGCGGCTGCGCGGCGTCGTCGAAACCGGCGCCCATGAGGGCGAGATGGCGCTGTTCGTGCCCGGCGCCCCCGAGCATCGCGCCCGCCGGCTCATCGACTGGCTGAAGGCCGAGGCGGCCCGCGATCTCGACCGGCGCTGCCGCCACCACGCCGCGACGCTCGACGTGGTGGTGCGCGCCATCTCGATGCGCAGCCAGTCCACGCGCTGGGGCTCGTGCTCGTCCAGCGGCCGGCTCAACTTCAACTGGCGGCTGATTCTCGCGCCGCCCTATGTGCTCGACTACGTCGCCGCCCACGAGGTGGCACACCTCGTCGAGATGAACCATTCGCCGGCCTTCTGGGCGGTGGTGGAAACGACGCTGCCCAGCATGGAGCGCGGCCGCGAGTGGCTCAGGCTCCACGGCCGCGAGCTGATGGCCTATGGCGTTGAACCCTAGCCCCGCGCCTTGCGCAGCGCCGTGCCGAAGGCCTTGGAGAGGCTGAGCTTTTCGTCCGAGCTGAGGAAGCTGCCGAGCGCCACGCGGCGCCCCGGCTGGGTCAGCCACAGCGCCGTCACCCGCTCATTGTAGTCGCGCTCGATGACGAAGCGCACGCCGTCGGGGGTGAAGGCCAGCACCTCCTCATGGCCCTTGGCATCGACCTTTCTGAGCTCCAGCGCGCCGCGCCACACGGTCAGCACCTCATAGGCCTTCCCGCCGTTGAGCGACACGGTGAAGGCCCACCAGATGGCCAGCACGTCGAGCCCCATGAAGCCGACCACCGGCCAGGCGCCGGCGACATAGAAGATGAAGCCCGGCACCAGCGCCAGCGCCGCCGTCAGCCCCACCACCACGCGCTTGCCCGCCGGCGACAGCGAGCGGTAGGGCGTCAGCGTTGCCGCAAAAATCGGTCTGGCTTGAATCTTGGTGGTCATAGGCGGGACTATAGACCTCGAATCGGAGGCATGAGAATGGCGAAAGCGCCGGTAAAACGGTCGCAGCGTGGGCTGCCGCGGGGCGATGTCGAGGCCATTTTCGCCGCGTTTGCGGCCGCCAACCCCGAGCCCAGGGGCGAGCTGGTCGCCACCAACCCCTTTACCCTCCTGGTCGCGGTGGTGCTGTCGGCGCAGGCCACCGATGCCGGCGTCAACAAGGCGACGCCGGCCCTGTTCCGCCTCGCCGACACGCCCGAAAAGATGGTGGCGCTGGGGCTCGAGCGCCTCACCGAGTTGATTCGCACCATCGGGCTCTACCGCACCAAGGCCAAGAACGTCCTGGCGCTGAGCCATGAACTTCTGTCACGCTTCGGCGGCGAGGTGCCGGCCGACCGCGCGGCGCTCGAATCGCTGCCCGGCGTCGGCCGCAAGACCGCCAATGTCGTGCTCAACATCGCCTTCGGCGAGCCGACCATCGCCGTCGATACGCATCTGTTCCGCGTCGCCAACCGCACCGGCCTCGCCCCCGGCAGGACGCCGCTCGAGGTCGAGACGGGGCTGCTGCGGGTCGTGCCCGAGAAATATCTGCTGCACGCCCATCACTGGCTGATCCTGCATGGGCGCTATGTGTGCAAGGCCCGCAAGCCCGAATGCTATCGCTGCCTCATCGCCGACTGGTGCCGCTTCACGCCCAAGACGCCGGCCCCCGCCGGCTGGGACGGGGCGCCGTTGCGCTGAGGCCGTTTCCCCGCTATGCCCGCCCGCGACTGGTACAGGGGGTTAGGGGCGGCCGATGGCTGACACACAATTCGACGTGCTCACCATCGGCAACGCGATCGTCGATGTCATCGCGCCGGTGGCACCGGCCTTCCTCGCCGCCGAGGGCATGGACGAGGGCATCATGCATCTCGTCGATGCCGACCGCTCGGCCTATCTCTACGAGCTGATGCCCGCGGGCAAGCGCCAGATCTCGGGCGGCAGCTCGGCCAACACGGCGGCGGGCGTCGCCGCCTATGGCGGTCGCGCCGCCTTCGTCGGCAAGGTGGCCGCCGATCCTTTGGGCGACATCTTCGCCGACGACCTTGCCGCGCTCGGCGTCCATTACACGGTGCCGCAGCTCAGCGACGGCCCGGCCACGGCGCGCTGCATGATCCTCGTCTCGCCCGGCGGCGAGCGCACCATGAACACCTATCTCGGCGCCTGCCAACAGCTCACCACCGCCGACATCCGCGAGGACGAGATCGGCGCCGCCGCCGTCACCTATATGGAGGGCTATCTGTGGGACCCGTCCGAGGCCAAGAAGGCCTTCGTCGTCGCCGCGCAGTTCGCCCACAAGCATGAGCGGCCGACCGCCATCACCCTCTCCGATCCCTTCTGCGTCGATCGCTACCGCGACGAGTTCCTCGACCTCATGCGCTCGAAGACCATCGACTACGTCTTCGCCAATATCGAGGAGGCCAAGTCGCTCTATCAGACCGACGACCTGCACGCGGCGGTGCAGCAACTGGCGCGCGATTGCGAGCTCGCCGCCGTGACCATGGGGGCGCAGGGCGCCATGGCCATCCACGCGGGCGAGATCGTTACCGTGCCGGCCTATGCCGTACCCAAGGTGGTCGATGCGACCGGCGCCGGCGACCTGTTCGCCTCGGGGTTCCTTCTGGCGCTGGCGCGCGGGCGCGAGCTGCGGACGGCGCTCGCCGCCGGCTGCCTCGCCGCCTCCGAGGTCATCTCCCATATCGGCGCCCGGCCGCTGCGCGACCTCCAGCAACTGGCGCGCGAGCACGATCTCGCCATCTAGGTTCGCCTGAGCATCACTTCCTCGACCGTGTGATTGCCGGCCTTCTTGAGGATGAGCTGGGCGCGGCTGCGCGTCGGCAGGATGTTGTCGCGGAGATTAGGCAGGTTGATGTTGTCCCAGGCCCACAGCCCGAACGCCTCGGCCTCCGCCGCCGGCAGCTCGGCGAAGCGGTGGAAGAAGCTCTTGGGGTCGGTGAAGGCGGTCTGCCTGAGCGCTTTGAAGCGCGCCATGAACCAGGCGCGCAGATCGGCCTCGTCGGCGTCGATATAGATCGAGAAATCGATGAAGTCGGAGGCGAACAGCAGCGGCTTGCCGCTGCGCGGCAATTCGCCGGGCTGCAGGATGTTGAGCCCCTCGACGATGAGGATGTCGGGCCCGTCGACGCTGGTGAACTCGCCCGGCACGATGTCGTAGACGAGGTGCGAATAGACCGGCACCTTGACGTCCGTCTTGCCCGACTTGATGTCGGCGAGAAAGCCGAGCAGCGCCGCGCGGTCGTAGCTTTCGGGAAAGCCCTTGCGGTCGGCCAGCCTCTGCTGCTCCAGAACGGCGTTCGAGAACAGGAAGGCGTCGGTGGTGACCAGCGCCACCTTGGGCGAGGTCGGCCAGCGCCGGAGCAGCGCCTGCAGGATGCGCGAGGTCGTCGATTTGCCCGAGGCCACCGAGCCGGCGACGCCGATGATGAAGGGGATCTCGCGGTCCTCGGTGCCGAGGAACCGCGTCGAGACGCGATGCACCGCCTGCGCCGCCTCGACATAGAACGAGATGAGCCGGCTGAGCGGCAGGTAGATGGCCTCGGCTTCGGCCAGCGAGATCGGGTCGGTCAGCGCCCGCAGCCGCTCGATGTCGGCCTCGCTCAGCGTCATCTTCTCGCCGTCGCGGTACTTCGCCCACTCGGCCTTGGAGAAGCGGTGATAGGGGTCGAGGATGCGCGTGCCCATCAGCGCCGGCGCGCGGCCTTTTCCGCGAGGCCCGACTGTGCCGTGCGCCGCTTGAGCTCGGCCATCACCGCCGGGAGCGGCACGTCGGCGGCCTTGAGCAGCACCAGCAGGTGATAGAGCACGTCGGCCGCTTCCGCCGTAGTCCCGGCGGTATCGCCCGCCACCGCCGCGACGATCAGCTCCACCGCCTCCTCGCCGAATTTCCGCGCGCAGCGGTCGGGGCCGTCCTTGAGCAGTTGCGCCGTATAGCTCTCCTCGGGCGCGGCATCGGCGCGGGCGGCGACGCGCCCATTGAGCTGGTCGAGCGTGAAACTCATGACTGATCCATCCTCACGGCGACGCCGTGCGCGGCAAGATAGGCCTTGGCCTCGCCGATGGTAAAGGTGCCGAAATGGAAGATCGAGGCAGCGAGCACGGCGCTCGCATGGCCCTCTTTCACCCCGGCGACGAGATCGTCGAGCGCGCCCACCCCGCCCGAGGCGATGACCGGCACGGGCACAGCGTCGGCGATGGCGCGGGTCAATTCGAGATCGAAGCCCGACTTGGTGCCGTCGCGGTCCATCGAGGTGACGAGCAATTCGCCCGCCCCGCGCGCCACGGCGCTGACGGCGAATTCGACGGCGTCGATGCCGGTCGCGTGGCGCCCGCCATGCGTATAGATCTCCCAGGCCGAGCGGTTGGCGCCGCCGACGCTGCCGGTCTGGCGCCGCCGCGCATCGACTGAAACGACGATACACTGGTCGCCGAACTTGTCGGCGCCGCGTGCGACGAAATCGGGATCGCTGACCGCCGCGGTGTTGATCGACACCTTGTCGGCGCCGGCGAGCAGCAGCTTGCGGATGTCCTCGAGGGTGCGCACGCCGCCGCCCACCGTCACCGGCATGAAGCAGCGCTCGGCGGTGCGCGCCACCACGTCGAGGATCGTCGCGCGGTTCTCGGCGCTCGCCGTGATGTCGAGGAAACAGAGTTCGTCGGCGCCCGCCGCGTCATAGGCGATGGCGGCTTCGACCGGATCGCCGGCATCGACGAGATCGACGAACCGCACGCCCTTGACGACGCGCCCGTCCTTGACGTCGAGGCAGGGGATGAGGCGGATCTTGAGCGTCATGGCGCAGCGCTCCTGAGCCGCGCCAGCGCCGCCGCCGGGTCGATGCGCCCGTCATAGAGGGCACGGCCGCTGATGGCGCCTTCAAGGATGGCGCAATCGGGCTGGGCCAGCCGCTCGATATCGGCCATCGAGGCGAGCCCGCCCGAGGCGATCACGGGGATGGCGACGGCGCGGGCGAGGTCCAGCGTCGCCGCCCAGTTGATGCCGGCGAGCACGCCGTCGCGGTCGATGTCGGTATAGATGAGCGCCGCGACGCCGGCGTCCTCGAAGCGGCGCGCCAGCGTGACGGCGTCGAGCTCGGAGGTCTCGGCCCAGCCCTCGACGGCGACCTTGCCGCCGCGCGCGTCGATCCCCACCGCGATGCGGCCGGCAAAGGCGCGCGCCGCCTCGCGCACCAGCGCCGGCTCGCGCAGCGCCGCCGTGCCGAGAATGACGCGGGCGAGGCCCTTGTCGAGCCACGCCGCGATCTGGGCAAGGCTGCGGATGCCGCCGCCGAGCTGCACCGGCATGTTGACGGCGGCGAGGATGGCCTCGACCGCCGCGCCGTTGCGGCTCTCGCCGGCAAAGGCGCCGTCGAGATCGACGACGTGCAGGTATTCGAACCCCTGCGCCTCGAACTGGCGCGCCTGCGCCGCCGGGTCGGTGTTGAACACGGTGGCCTCGGCCATGTCGCCGAGCTTGAGGCGCACGGCGGCGCCAGCCTTGAGGTCGATGGCGGGAAACAGGATCACGGCGCCCACCGCAGGAAGTTCTCGATGAGGCGCAGGCCGAGGGCCTGGCTCTTTTCCGGGTGGAACTGCGTTCCAAAGAGGTTGTCGCGGCCGACGCAGGCGGTGACGGTCCCGCCATACGCCGCCGTGGCGTAAAGAGTGGCGGCGTCGGCCGGCGCGAAATGATAGGAGTGGACGAAATAGGCGTGGAGGCCCTCTTCCCCGTCGGCGATGCCGGCGAGCAGCGCGTGGGCTTGCGTGAAGCGCAGCGTGTTCCAGCCCATATGCGGCACCTTGAGCCCGCCCGCGGGAGTGAGCCGCACCACGGCGCCGTCGATCCAGCCGAGGCCGGGCCACACGCCCTTCTCGCGGCCTTCGGTGGCCATGAGCTGCATGCCCACGCAGATGCCGAGGAACGGCGCGCCGCCGGCGATGACGCGCTCCGTGAGCGCCGCGCGCATGCCGCTCACCGCCTCGAGCCCCGCCATGCAGTCGGCGAAGGCGCCGACGCCGGGCAAGACGATGCGGTCGGCGCGGCGCACGATCTCGGGATCGGCAGTGACGGTGATGTCGGCCGGCGCGTCGCATGTTTGCGCCGCGCGTTCGAACGCCTTGGCGGCGGAGCGCAGATTGCCGGCGCCGTAATCGACGATGGCGACGATTCCGCTCATGGCCGGCGGCTGAGGAAGTCGCGCTGCGCCAGGTCGGCGGCGGCGGCGATGAGGTCGCCCCGCCACACAAAGCCGCGGAAGATCAGCCAGTCGCGCCTCAGCGCCGGCGCCTCGATGCCGATGAACACGGCGACGACGATATAGAGCAGCACCGCCGCCTCGCTGCCGATGAGCCGGCTGGCATAGGCGAGGCCCATGACCAGCGCGATCCAGAAGACGAGCAGCAGCCACAGCCCGTGCCACAGCGCGAAGACCGGCGGCAGCAGCGTCGCGAGCCACGAAAAGCGCTCCGGCACGGCCACCGGCGCACGGTCCCTGCCCGCCTTGCCTTGCGGTTTTTCGAAGATAGAGTAGACGGTCATGGCATCGCCTTAGAGCAAATCCCCATTGCCGCCAAGCGGTGGGATACCCCTGAGACCTACGGAGCATTCGAGATGGCCAACCCGACCCACGCCGAGCCGGTCAACAGCGACCCCCCCAGCCAGGGCATTTTCCTCGGCTATCTGGCGCTGGTGCTGCTCGTCGTCGCCATCGCCGTGGCGGCCTTCGCCGTCTACGCCGGCGCCTCGCACGGCTTCAGCTGAGGCGGAAGGGCCAAAGGCCCCTCACCCGGCGCTGGCGCGCCGACCTCTCCCCCGAGGGGAGAGGTGAAGAGGGAGCTTGGCCGCGCCGCGAACCTCCCTCTCCCTTGGGGGAGAGGGCCGGGGTGAGGGGGCCTTGGCCCCGCCCTATAGCGTGCCCTTGGTGCTGGGGATGGCGTCGCGCGTGCGCGGATCGATGGCGATGGCGGCGCGCAGCGCCCGCGCCAGCGCCTTGAAGGCCGATTCGGCGATGTGGTGGTTGTTGTCGCCATAGGGCGTTTCGACGTGCAGCGTGATCCCGGCATTCATGGCAAAGGCCTGGAACCACTCGCGAAACAGCTCCGTATCCATGTCGCCCACCTTGTCGCGGCTGAACGCGACCTGCCAGACGAGATAGGGCCGCCCGGACACGTCGAGCGCCACCCGCGTCAGCGTGCCGTCCATGACGAGGTCGGCGGAGGCGTAGCGGGTGATGCCGCGCTTGTCGCCGAGCGCGCGCTTCACCGCCTCGCCCAGCGCAATGCCGACATCCTCGGCGGTGTGGTGGAAATCGATGTGCAGGTCCCCCTTGGCGCGCACCGTGATGTCGATCAGCGAGTGCTTGGCCAGTTGCTCCAGCATATGGTCGAGAAAGCCGATGCCGGTCTGAATGTCGTAGCGTCCGGCGCCGTCGAGGGCGACGGTGACGGCGATGTCGGTCTCGTTGGTCCGCCGCGTGATCTCGGCCTGGCGCATCGTCTTCTCCGGGGCCACGGGCCCGTTTCATCGGCAGGTGCCGATATTGCAATCCGTGGGACAGATCCTAAATACGGAAAAATCCTTTTGGAGTGTTGAATGTCTGAAGACAATGCCTTTCCCGGCTGGCACGGCACGACCATCGTGTCGGTGCGCAAGGGCGACAAGGTGGTGATCGCCGGCGACGGCCAGGTCTCGGTCGGCAACACGGTGATGAAGCACAATGCCAGGAAGGTGCGCCGGCTGGTCGGCGACAGCGTGATCGGCGGCTTCGCCGGCTCCACCGCCGACGCCTTCACCCTGTTCGAGCGGCTCGAGAAAAAGCTCGAGCAATATCCCGACCAGTTGATGCGCGCCGCCGTCGAGCTCGCCAAGGACTGGCGCGGCGACCGCTATCTGCGCCACCTCGAGGCGATGATGATCGTCGCCGACAAGGAGACGACCCTGGTCATCACCGGCAATGGCGACGTGTTGACGCCGGACAAGGGCGTCATCGCCATCGGCTCGGGCGGCAATTACGCCCAGTCGGCGGCCATCGCGCTCGCCGAAAACACCGATCTCGACGCCGAGGCCATCGCCAGGAAGGCCATGCAGATCGCCGCCGACATCTGCATCTACACCAACGAAAACGTCACTTTGGAGACGATCGAGTCCTGACTATGCTCAACGAAACGACCGGCCCGGCCTTTGACGGCGGGCAACAGGACGCGCTTCGCAACGAAGGCGCCCGGAAAGACAGGCCCATGCCCGATACCTCGACCCTTTCGCCCCGCCAGATCGTGGCGGAGCTCGACCGCTACATCGTCGGCCAGAAGGACGCCAAGCGCGCCGTCGCCGTGGCGCTCAGGAACCGCTGGCGCCGCCAGCAGCTCCCCGAGGCGCTGCGCGCCGAGGTGACGCCCAAGAACATCCTGATGATCGGGCCGACCGGCGTCGGCAAGACCGAGATCTCGCGCCGGCTGGCCAAGCTCGCCCAGGCGCCCTTCATCAAGGTCGAGGCCACCAAGTTCACCGAGGTCGGCTATGTCGGCCGCGACGTCGAGCAGATGGTGCGCGACCTCGTCGAGGCCGGCATCTCCGTGCTGCGCGACATCCGCCGCGACGCCGTCAAGGCCGAGGCCCACGAGAAGGCCGAGGAGCGCGTGCTCGACGCCCTGGTCGGCGCCTCCGCCGGCACGGCGACGCGCGACAGCTTTCGCAAAAAGCTCAGGAACAACGAGCTCGACGATCGCGAGATCGAGATCGAGGTGTCGGGGCCGCCGGCGGGCCAGGGCGGCTTCTTCGACATCCCCGGCCAGCCCAACGTCATCAACATCCAGGACATGATCGGCAAGGCGCTGGGCGGCAGGCCGGCCAAGCGCAAGGTCAAGGTCAAGGATTCGCATGCCCTGTTGATGGCCGACGAGGCCGACAAGCTTCTCGACCAGGACCAGTTGACGCGCGAGGCGGTGGAGCTCGCCGAGAACCACGGCATCATCTTCATCGACGAGATCGACAAGGTGGCGGCCGGCGACAGCCGCTATTCCGGCCCGAGCCGCGAGGGCGTGCAGCGCGACCTGCTGCCCTTGATCGAGGGCACGACGGTGTCGACCAAATACGGGCCGGTGAAGACCGATCACATCCTGTTCATCGCCTCGGGCGCCTTCCATGTGTCGAAGCCCTCGGACCTCCTGCCCGAGCTGCAGGGGCGCCTGCCCATCCGCGTCGAGCTGTCGGCGCTGAGCAAGGACGATCTCATCGGCATCCTCAAGGACACCGACGCCTCGCTCATCAAGCAATATGTGGCGCTGATGGCGACCGAGGGGCTGACGCTCGACTTCCGGCCCGACGCCATCGAGGCCATCGCCGACGCGGCGGTGAAGGTGAATTCCACGGTGGAGAACATCGGCGCGCGGCGCCTGCAGACCATCATGGAGCGGCTGGTCGAGGACATCTCCTTCGACGCCGACCAGAAACAGGGCGAGACCATCGCCATCGACCGCGCCTATGTCGCCGAGCGCATCGGCAAGATGGCCGCCGACGCCGATCTGAGCCGCTTCGTGCTGTAACGGGGTTTTAGAAAAACTGCCGTCGCCCCGGCGCAGGCCGGGGCCCAGTAAACGCTGCGGCCTGCATGATTCAAAATTGCTTGCCCAGTGCGTACTGGGTCCCGGCCTGCGCCGGGACGACACCGTGGAAAATAGGCCACATCCCTCTCAGCCTGTCATTCCCGCCGGCGCGGGAATGACACCGGGGAGCGGGGCATGCTACCCCTCGGGCAGCTTACCCGACTCACGAGACTGCCCGTGCCTGCGCCTGCCGCCGATCCGCTTGCCGTGCTTGCCCGCGTGTTCGGCCATGCCGGTTTCCGCGGCCAGCAGCAGGAGGTGGTGGAGCATGTCGTCGCCGGTGGCGACGCGGTGGTGCTGTTTCCGACCGGCGCCGGCAAGTCGGTGTGCTACCAGCTCCCGGCGCTCTGCCGAAAGGGTGTCGGCATTGTCGTCTCGCCCCTCATCGCGCTGATGCGCGACCAGGTCGAGGCGCTGCGCCAGCAGGGCGTAGCCGCCGAGGCGCTCAATTCGGCGCTCGCCCCCGACGAAGCCGCCGAGGTGCGCCGCCGCCTCATGCGCGGCGCGCTCGATTTGCTCTATGTGGCGCCCGAGCGCCTCATGACGCCGGGCTTTCTCACCCTGCTGCGCGATGTCGATATCGCGCTCTTCGCCATCGACGAGGCGCATTGCGTCAGCCAGTGGGGCCATGATTTCCGCCCCGATTATCGCGCCCTGAGCCAGCTTGCGGACCTCTTCCCCGGCGTGCCGCGCCTGGCGCTCACCGCCACCGCCGATCCCCTGACCCGCGCCGATATCGTCGAGCGCCTGCAGCTCGGCGCGGCGCGCATCTTCGCGACGAGCTTCGATCGGCCCAACATCGCCTACACCATCGCCCAGCGCACCAACGGCCAGCAGCAGCTCCTCGCCTTCCTCAAGCGCCACAGAGGCGAGAGCGGCATCGTCTACTGCCTGTCGCGCAACAAGGTCGAGCGCACCGCCGCCTGGCTCACCGCGCACGGCGTGCCGGCGCTGCCCTATCACGCTGGAATGCCGTCCCAGACGCGCAGCCGCAACCAGGATGCCTTCCTCAAGGAGGACGGCATCTGCCTCGTCGCCACCATCGCCTTCGGCATGGGCATCGACAAGCCCGACGTGCGCTATGTCGCCCATCTCGACATGCCGTCCTCCATCGAGGCCTATTACCAGGAGACCGGCCGCGCCGGGCGCGACGGCCAGCCGTCCGAGGCGCTGCTGCTCTACGGGCTCTCCGACGTGGTGCAGCGCCGCCGAATGATCGAGGAGGGCGAGGCGCCCGACGAGATCAAGCGCCTCGAGCGCGGCAAGCTCGAGGCGCTGCTCGCCCTGTGCGAGACCACCGCCTGCCGCCGCCAGGCGCTGCTCGCCCATTTCGGCGAGGCGCATCCGGGCGGCTGCAACAATTGCGACACCTGCCTCGAGCCGGCCGAGAGCTGGGACGGCACCGAGGCGGCGATCAAGGCGCTGGCGGCGATCTACCGCACCGGCCAGCGCTTCGGCGCCGGCCACATCGTCGATGTGCTGGTCGGCCGCGAGACCGATAAGGTGCTGGCCAACGGCCACCACACGCAGCCCGTCTTCGGCCAGGGCGAGGAGCTCGACGCCAAAGGCTGGCAGTCGGTGCTGCGCCAGCTCACCACGCTCGGCCTCGTCACCGTCGATACCGCCGGCTTCGGCGGGCTGCGGCTCGGCGAGGGCGCCCGCGCCGTGTTCCGCCGCGAGCGCGTGGTGATGCTGCGCAAGGACCGGCGCGTCGCGACCAAGGCCGCGCTCGGCCGCGCCGTCGAATTGCCGGCGCCGGCGGCGGCGCTGTTCGAGACGCTGCGCGGCGAGCGGGCCCGGCTGGCGCGCGCGCAAGGCGTGCCGCCCTATGTCATCTTCCACGATACGACCTTGCGCGCCATGGCGCTCGCCCGCCCGCAAAGCCTCGCCGACATGGCGGCGCTGCCCGGCATGGGGGCGCGCAAGCTCGACCGCTACGGCGAGGCCTTCCTCGCGCTCACGGCCGGGGCCTGAGCAACGCCGCCACGGCGCGCACCGAATCGATGGTGGCGATCTCGTCGGGGCCGAGCGTGCGGCCGAGCGCCGCCTCGATCTCGAGGATCAGCCGCACATGGCTGAGGCTGGTCCAGGCGGCAAGGCTCGCCATGTCGTCGTCGAGCGACACCGGCGCCTGGATGTCGAGGGCGCCGGCGACGAGCGCGGCGGCGCGGGCGTCAGCGTCCATCGTCACCCCTCCCGAACGGGCCCGCCTCCCAGCAGGCGCGCGGCATCTCGAAGCGCATGAGGTCGGCCACCTCGCCGGTCGCCGGATTGCGCTTCGGCCGGCCGGTGAGGCCTTTGTAGGCGTAGCCCATGCGCCGATAGACGAAGATCGAGTTGAGGTTGCGTTCGCGCACCAGGCCGAGGAAGGTGTCGGCCGCGCCTACGGCGAAGACATGCCGCATCAGCGCCGCCCGCACCTCGACCACCACGTCGGCGCCCCACCAGGCGCGGTCATGGATGCCGATGCCGTTGCTGGCAAAGCCGCCCTTGCGCAGCCGTAGCGTGTGGACGCCGATGGGCGCGCTCTCGCCCTTGGGCACGATGGCGAAGGCGAAGCGATCGACATTGTTGGGCATCGGCCCCTTGTGCAGCCAGCGCAGCCGCGAGCGCGGCTCGGGCGAGAAATAGAAGCCGGTGAGGATGTCGGCATCGTGGCGCCAGCTATCGGTGACCCGCAGCGTTGCGATGACGCCGAGCGGCCGCAGCACGAAGCGCGCCGTCTCCAGCGGCCGGGCCAGCCTGCGGTTGGGTGGCCTGAGGGTGAGCTTCATGCGTCCGCCCCGGCGGCGCGGCGCACCTCGGCGCGCACGATCTTGCCGCGGTCGTTGCGCGGGATGGCGTCGAGCCGGTAGAGCCGCGCCGGCACCGCGTCGGCGCGTGCCTGTGTGCGGCACCACGCCTTGATCTCCTCGGGCGCGAAGGCGGCGCCGGGTTTCAGCACGATGGCGGCGGCGACCGTCTCGCCCGCCGCCGCGTCGGGGATGCCGAAGGCGCAGGCCTCGGCGATCGCCGGGTGGCGCTCGAGCAGCATGTCCACCTCCTCGGCCTGCACCTTGATGCCGCCGCGATTGATCTCCGACTTGATGCGCCCCACCAGCGTCAGCCCGCCGTCGGCGTCGAGCGTGCCGGTGTCGCCGGTGCGGAACCAGTCGCCGACGAAGGCCTCGGCGTCGAGGTCGGGCCGTTCCCAATAGCCCAGCATGATGGAGGGCGAGCGCACCAGCACCTCGCCGCGTCCTTCGTCCAGGATGGTGCCGGCGGCGTCGCGCACGGCGAATTGGCCGCCCCACGGGCGCCCGACATAACCGTCGCGCCCCGCGGCCGCGTCGAGCCGGCCGCCGGCGATCCAGTTGGCCGTCTCGGTCATGCCGAACATGTTGAAGACGTTCCGCGTGCCGGCCCACTCGGCGATGGCCTCCCAATGGGCGATGGACAGCGGCGCCGAGCCCACATGCACCCGTTGGAGCGGCTGCGACGGCTTTGGCGCGAGGCGCAGCGCCAGCTTCCAGAAGCTGGGCACCGAGCTCATGAAGCCGATGCCGGCGGCCTCGATATGGGGGGTGAGCCGCGCCATCTCGGCTGGGCCGGGCGTTGGCCACAGATGCACATGCCCGCCGGCGAACAGCGGCGTCAGCACATTGCCGATGAGCCCGTGCCCGAAGAACACCGGCAGGACGCACAGCGTTTCGCGGAGCACCGGCGCGCCGATGACGGCGACATTGGCGGCGAGCCGCGCCGCGAGGCTGTCGAGCGAATGGGCGATGCCCTTGGGTCGCCCGGTCGTCCCCGAGGTCATGAGAATGAGCGCCGCTTCGCCGCGCCCGAGCGGCGTCGCCGGGCCGTGGCGCAGCGGCGGCGGGGCGGGCGGGGCGCCGCGCAATTCGCCCAGCCACGCCCCGGCGCCGGTGGTTTCGAGCACCGTCTGCTGCTCGGCGCCGGCGAGCCCCGGATTGACCGCGACGGCTGCGAGCCCGGCCTGCCAGGCGGCAAAGAGGGCGATGACGAAATCCACCGGATCGGCCTCGGCCACCACCACGCGGGCGCCATGGGCGAGGCCGCGCGCGGCGAGGGCCTCGGCCTCGGCGGCGATGCGCGCGCCGAGCGCCGCGGCGTCGAGGCTGACGCCGTTGCGCACCCCGCTGAGGCGGGCGTCGGGCGGCAAATCCAGAGGAAACGAGTCCAGAGGAAACATGTCGTACCGGCTCCTGAGCCCGTCCTGTGTGCCACGCTTTGGCGCCGGCCGCTACTTGGCGCGCTTGATGAGCTCGGCCTTGAGCACGGCGAGATCCTCGGGGCCGAGCCGGCCGATGTCGCGCGCCAGCCGGTTGGCGAATTCGGTGGCGGCCGGGTCGAGCCCGCCCGTATCGATGGTGACGCGCGGATCGGAGAGCTCGGCCAGCCGCTGCAAATCCTCGGCCTCGTCCCAGATCACCTGGAAATACTGGATGATGCGCTGCAGCATGCCCCAGGTCGGCCGCCCGCGCCGCCCGTGCTCGAGGGCGCTGAGATAGGCGCTCGACACGTCGAGTGCCTTGGCCATCTGCTTGAGCGTGACGCCGCGCGCCTGCCTCAGCTCGCGCATCCTGGCGCCGAGCGGCGTCATCGCACCGCCTCGCGCCTCAGCCGCACATACCATGCGCCGGCGCCGCCATGGCCTTGCGCCGCCTGGTCCCAGCCGGCGACGATGGGCCGCAATTCGGGCGCGCTGAGCCAGATCGGCAGCATGGTGCGCAGCACGCCGCGCTCGATGATGGTGGTGGGGTCGCCCGGCGCCTTTTTCAGCCCCTTGCCGGTGATGATGAGGAGCGTGCGCGCGCCGCGCGCGAAGCGGGCGCCGAGGAAGCGCGTCAGCGCCTCGCGGGCCTCGTCCTGGCGCATGCCGTGCAGGTCGAGCGTGCCGTCGATCTCGATGCGGCCGCGCCCCAGGCGCTTCCTGAGCTTGGGCTCGATGACGCCGACCGGCGGCGCGCCCGGCGTGCCCGGCGACTGGTAGGCGGGCAGGGCGGGAAGCTTGGGGCGGCGCGGCGGCGGGGAGACGGTGGGCGGCAGCGGTAGCGCCGGGGCGGGCGGCCGGACGCGCCGGCGCGGCCTGAGCGGCAGCACGGTGCGCGTCACCTCGTCCCACAGATGTAGGTCGGGAACGGGCGGGTAGGTCTGGCCGCCCCGGCGCGACATGGCGAGGCCCCGCGGCCGGCCTCAGGAGAGCTGGTTGGTCGCAACCAGCTTCCAGTTGGGATCGCGCGATTTGGGATTGCGCGCGAAGGTCCATTCGTCGGCGATCGACTGGATGCGGTCGGCATCGCCCTCGATCAGCGTGCCGTCCTTGTCGCGCGTCGCCTGCACCACCTCGGCGTTGAAGCGCACCGCGACGCGCGCGTCGCGCTTGTCGAGGTCGGCGTCGGAAATCTCCACCTTGGGCAGGCCGACAAAGGTGAAATCGACGGTGCGCCCGGCCGCCTCGCGCTCGCCGATGGCCCGCTCGAAGCCGTCATAGACGTCCTTTTCGAGCAGCGATCTGAGCGTCTTGCGGTCGCCGCCGGCAAAGGCGGTGACGATCATCTCATAGGCGGCCTTGGCGCCTTCGAGGAAGCCCTTGGGCGAAAAGCCCGGATCGGCCTCGGCGATGGCCTTGAGCCCGCTCGCCACCCCGGCATCGCCATGCGCCATCTGCTCGATCTCGGCGTCGAGCTTCAGGGCCCGGCGCTCGGCGTCGCCATCGGCCGGCGGCGCCGGCCGGCGCATCGGCACCACCTTGTCGTCGCCATTGGCGGGCTTGGCCTGCTGGGCGGCGTTGCGGCGCTCGAGCGGCGAGCGCTCCGTGCCGGTGCGCGTGCCGAGCACGCTGCGCAGCCGAAACAGCACGAAGATCGCAACGCCGATCACGATCAGGGTGGGAATGTCGAGGAATTCGTCCATGCTGCTCTCGATTCTGGCGGGGGCGGGCGGATGTCGCACCTACGGGGAAGCCGTTCGTCACCCTATATAGGCAATGCCGTACCCCGAAACCAGTTCACGAAAAGTGGATCGGTGCGCGGGTTTGCGGCATAGCGACGAGGAAAAACGCGATGTTCGCCCGCCTGCTGCTCATTTGTGTCCTGGCCCTGCCGCTCATCGAGATCGCCCTGTTCGTGGTGATCGGCGGCGCCATCGGCGTCCTGCCGACCCTGCTCGGCGTCGTCCTCACCGCCATCGCCGGGGCGCTGGTGCTGCGCTGGCAGGGCGTCGCGACGCTGACGCGCCTCAATGCGCGCCTCAGGCGCGGCGAATTGCCGGCCCGCGAGATCGCCGACACCATGCTGATCGGCGCCGGCGGATTCCTGCTGCTGCTGCCCGGCTATTTCACCGACCTTGTCGGCCTGCTGCTCATCCTGCCGCCGACGCGGCAGCTGATCTATGCGCTGCTCGCCCGCCATTTCCGCGTCGTCGAGGCGCGGCCGGGCGATTATCGGGCGGCCGAGCCGGGGCTGATCGAGCTCGACCGCGACGACTGGCGCGACGGGCCGCGCTTGTGACGGCCGGCCAAACCTGCTAGGCCCGCGCCGCCCCTTAATCGCAAGGAATTTCGACGATGGCCGACGACAACGCCGCAGGCGGCGCCACTCCCACCCCGCCGCAGCCCAGCTTCAACCTGATCGGCCAGTACATCCGCGACATGAGCTTCGAGAACCCCGGCGCGCCGGGCTCGATCATCCTCGGCGGCCCCAATCCGAGCTTCAATGTCGGCATCAATGTCGGGGTGAAGAAGCAGGCCGACGACGTCTACGCCGTCGAGATCACGCTCAACGCCAAGGCCGAGCGCGACAAGACCGTGCTGTTCAATGTCGAGCTCATCTATGGCGGCGTGTTCCGCATCCGGAACGTGCCGGAGAACCAGCTCGCCCCGCTGCTGCTCGTCGAGTGCCCGCGGCTGGTCTTCCCCTTCGCCCGCCAGGTGCTGGCCAACGTCACCCAGCAGGGCGGCTTCCCGCCGCTGCTCATGGAGCCGGTCGATTTCAACGCCATCTACCTGCAGAACCTGCGCCAGCTGCAGGCCCAGCAGCCGGCCGGCGGCAGCACCCCCAACGGCGCCGCGACGCCGACGCCGTCCACCACCAACTGAATCGGCTGGCGCCGGCCTCAGCCGCCGCCGAAAATGCCGCTCAATATGTCGCCGATGGTGCGGGCCGAGCGCGGCTCCGCCGCCGCCGGCGGCGCCTCGAGCGGGACGGCCTCGCCTTGCGGGCCGAAATCGCCGCCATTGGCCAGCGCCCCGATCGGGTCGGTGCCCTGCAGCGTCTCGGCGGGAATGGCGGCGGCGTTGATGTCGGGCAGGTTGGCGGGCGGCAGGCCCTGATGCGCCTTGGCCATGAAGTCCGACCAGATCTGGGTCGGCACCGTGCCGCCGGCGAGCTTGGTCGGCTTGTCGTCGTCATTGCCCAGCCAGATGCCGGCCACCATGCGCGAGGTGTAGCCGACGAACAGCGCGTCGCGCGCCTTCTGGCTGGTGCCGGTCTTGCCGCCGATCTGCCAGCCTGAGAGGCTGGCGCGCTTGCCGGTGCCGATCTCGAGCGCCGTTGACAGCATGTCGTTCATCTCGCCCACCACCAGCGGCGACACCACCTGGCCGGGGCCGGCCGGCACGGCGTCGTAGAGCACCTTGCCGTCGGCCGTCTCGATGCGGGTGATGACATTGGCGATGACGCCCTGGCCGCCATTGGCGAAGGGCGCATAGGCGGCGGTCAATTCGAGCAGCGAGACCTCCTGCGTGCCGAGCGCGATCGAGGGCACCGCCATCAGCGGCGACGAGATGCCCATGCGCTGGGCGGCTTCCACCACCTTGTCGGGCCCGAGCAGGGTGGCGAGCTGCGCCGCCACCGTGTTGCGCGAATAGGCCAGCCCCTGGCGCAGCGTGACCTCGCCCATGAACTTGCCGTCGGCATTGGCCGGCTGCCAGCCGCCGATATTGACCGGCGCGTCCTGTGCCACCGTGTCGGGCGTATAGCCGGCCTCCATCGCCGCCATGTAGACGAAGGGCTTGAAGGTCGAGCCCGGCTGGCGCCGCGAGGTGACGGCGCGGTTGTACTGGCTCTGCGTATAGTCGGCGCCGCCGACCACGGCGCGCACCGCGCCATCGGCCGAGAGCGCCACCAGCGCCCCCTGGGTGAAGCCGGCCTTGGGCCCCTCGCTGGCCACCGCTTCCTTGATCAGGAACTCGGCTTCCTTCTGCAGGTCCCAGTTGATGGTCGTATAGACGACGACGTCCTGGGTGATGTCGCCGACATAGGCGGTGACCAGCCCCTCGACCCAGTCCGCGACATAGGATTCGGCGCCCACCACCTTGGTGCGCACCGTCTGGTCGGGGTCGATGGCGGCGGCCGCCGCCTCGGCGTCGGAGATGTAGCCCTCCTTGGCCATGGCCTGGAGCACCAGCTTCTGGCGCGCCAGCACCCGGTCGGCCCGGCCGCGCGGGTTGAGCCGCGACGGCGCCTGCAGCGAGCCGGCGAGGATCGCCGCCTCGCCCAGCGACAGATTGCGCGCCGACTTGCCGAAATAGAACTGCGCGGCGGCCTCGATGCCGTATTTCTCGTGCCCGAAATTCACCCGGTTGAGATAGAGCTCGAGGATCTGGTCCTTGGTGTAGTTGTGCTCGAGCCAGATGGCGAGCAGCGCCTCCTGCACCTTGCGGCCCAGCGTCTGGTCGGGGGTGAGGAACAGATTCTTGGCCACCTGCTGGGTGATGGTCGAGGCGCCGCGGGTGATCTCGCCCGCCTGCACGCTTTCGAGCGCCACCGAGGCGAGCCCGACGAGGTCGATGCCGAAATGCTCGTAGAAGCGCCGGTCCTCGATGGCGACGAACGCCGAGGGCACATAGGCCGGCAATTCGTGGATGGAGACGGCCTCGCCGCCCGATTTGCCGCGGTTCGAGATGAGCCGCCCGTCGCTCGCCACCACCCTGATGTTGGGCGCCCGCTCGGGCACCGCCCAGGTGGTCACCGAGGGCATCTGCATCCAGTAGTAATAGACGACGCCCGCCGCCGCGATGCCGCCGACGATGCAGAGCGTCATCATCCAGTAGACGAGCCGGCCGGCGAGCCGCCACGGGCTGAAGGCGGGGCGGGCCCGCTTGCTGCGCTTCGCCGTCTTCGCGGTCTTGGCCTTGGCCTTCGGCGCGCTGGCGCGGGCGCGCGGCGGCTCCGGCGCGTAATCGTCATAGGCGGCAAAGCCCGGCTCGATCCGCTGGCCGCGCGCCGGCTTGCGGGGCTTGGCAGGGGTCTTGCCCGGCGTCTTGGCGCGGCCGCGGGCCTTCGCCGCGGCGCCGCCGATCCTGTCGTCGGGCGAAATCTGGAAATCCATGAACAGGGCCCCGGGATTCTTCCTGCGCATCGCGAGCGGCCGACTCCGTCTCATGGATCGGGGGATCGCTTTGCGCGTCCAAGCGTGACGCGGCCGCCAGCCGGGCGCAACCCCGAGGTTCTCAAGGCTAAATGTGGCCGGTTTATGTGAGCTTAAGCTATCGGTGCCGGTCTGCCCGTGGCAGGTTGGGCGCACCGGGAGGAGGCGATGGATCTCTACGCACGAAAAGGCCGGTCCCTGCCGCAGAAGCTGACGGTCGCCGGCCTCGAGCTCGCTCTACTGGTCATGTCGGCCGTGCTGCTGCTGGCGCCGTGGCCCCGCGACATCGCGGCGGCGCTCGGACTCGCCCTGCCGCCGGACGTGCCGGCGCGGCGCCTGCTCATCCTGGCCTTCTCGGCGATCACCTATGCGCGCATGAGCGTGACGCTGTTCCATCTGATGCGGCGCGCCATGCCGTGGCAGGAGGCGCTGACCCTGCCCTTCGCCTTTGCCCTCTATTATCTGGGATTTGCGCTGCTGGTGCTGCCCAGCACGGCGCCGCTCGATGCGTGGGACGGCCTGGCGGTGCTGCTGTTCGCCACCGGCGGCGTCCTCAATACCGGCAGCGAGCTGGCGCGGGCGCGGTTCAAGGCCGACACGGCCCATGCCGGCCAGCTCTACACGAGCGGCCTGTTCAGCCTCTCCATGCACATAAATTTCTTCGGCGACGTGGTCTGGATCGCCGCCTATGCGATGGTGGCACGCACGCCCTGGGCGTGGCTGATTCCGCTGTTCACCCTGAGCTTTTTCGCCTTCTACAATGTGCCGATGCTGGACCGGCACCTGGCCGCGCATTATGGCGCGCAATTCGACGCCTACCGGGCGCGGACCAAGCGGCTGATCCCGTTCGTGTGGTAGGGTGCCGAGTGTGCATCCAGGCATAAGTTGGATTTGCTTTCCCTACTGTTCCCGACGTTCTCGAATATGACATCGGCATAAGTTGAGCGGACTTGGCGGGCATAAGTTGGCCTCTAGCGCTCAAAATGGGGGCATAAAGTGGTAAGACCTCGCGCCACTTGGAGCTAGGGACATCGAGGCTCGCTTCTCGATGCGGAGTTCGCTTAGGTATCCCTTTGAAAAGGCATGATGGAATCCGTACTCTATGGTGGAGGGGGATGCCCATGAGTTCCTATGCCGTCGTCATTGGAATAGAGACCTACCAGCAGTCCGGCATCAAGGGAGTCGACTATGCGCTGGCTGATGCCCAGGCTTTCGCGGCGTTACTTACGGAGCGTCTCGACGTCCCCCGGGAGAACATCAAGCTCTGGCTAAATGAGGCCGCCAGCCGGACCCAACTGCAAGAGGAGCTGAAGTACGACGTCGGCCAGCTCGGTCCCGAAGATCGATTTTTCTTCTTCTATGCAGGCCACGGGCTCCTCTCGGCCGGAAGGAACCGACTTACGGCATGGGATACTCATCCTCTTAACGTCCCGGGCACCACTGTGGACCTAGACGAGGTGCTTCTCGCACCACTTCGGGAAAGCGCTTGCACTAGAGCCGCAATCTTTCTCGATGCCTGCGCCGCCGACATGAGCGAGGCGACCTTCTCACGGGATCTGATCGCGGACATGAACGATAGACAGTTTAGGGATTTCGTGAAATCCAGCGACTATCTGGCGGTCTTTTTGTCCTGCTCCCCTGGGGAGCGCTCATACTCATCCCCGCAACTGCAGCATGGAATCTGGACTCACCATCTCCTGCGCGCCCTTGGAGGAGACGAGCCAGAAGCTCTGATGCGCGAAGAGTGGCTTACTGGGCAGAGTCTTCAAAACTATCTGTCTGCTTCGGTCACCCGCTTCACCAGGGAAAAGACGAATATCCCAGGGCGGCAACGGCCGTATGCACTATTGAGCGCAAACGGGACCTTCGATCTCGCATGTTTCCCACCGAAGAAAACGGTCGAAATCGCTGTTCTACGACCTTCTGTAGCCGACGCCGTTTTCACCAGCCAGGACGTGCGACCTTACAAGTCTCTCCCGGGGTTTACCTGGAAGAAGGGCCATACCGCTCCTGTCGCCAAGTCAGTCCGAGCAGAGGCTTGGGCACAAGAACTGTTGCAGGGGGAGGTGGAGGACGAGCTTCAGGAAATTTACTCCAACCTCCGCAAGATCCTGAAGCTCAAATCTCGCGACATCGGCAAGGAAGTGGGCCAAGGCGGCGGTAGCATAGATTCGGACTTCTTTCGCTTCGAACTCGCTGTGCGTCAGAATGATGATGACCCCGGCCAAGTGACGGTCAGCAGGGTTCTCACTCTTCGTGTTCAACCCGGCGAACTGCCGGACGATTTCGATAGCGTGTTTCCAGTAGCGGTGAATTCGTGTCGCCTTCCTCTTCCAGGAATCAAGGGGAAATACTCAGACCTCGTTGATCAGTTCGAGGATTTGGTCGATGACCTTAATGCGACGCTGGACGACGATCCAACAACTGGTGTCATTACCGTGTCGGCCGCTGACGGGGCGCGTATCCGCATCGACACCACTCGTGAGAACGTGACCCTATCGCATCGAGCTTCCAAAGGCTGTGTCGATCTGTTGGACCGCATCGCCGAGTCCCCACTTAAGCAGATAGCTCAACCACGAGAGTCCCAAGTCCGCGCGCTGGAGGATCTGCGCTCCAAATGATGGTTGCAGGAAATTCGAAACGGGAAGCCAAGGTTTGTTTTCTCGACACACCCTAGCTATTGCGGAACGTTGGTCGATTCAAGCGATAGCATAGCCAGCGCGCTAGAGCAGTTCGGCCAATGGGGTATCGGGTGAGAGGGCATAGTACCACGGCTGCCAAAAACCATACCCCTCGTCGCACTGTCCCAATTGCACTCCATTGAAGTCGTCTCGACTACATATGGTGTACCCGCTTCCTGGCTTCCGAAGCACCTCAACGAGGCAGTTTCGAACTTCCATGCCACCCGTATCAACCAGACCAAACTCCGTCTCGTCGCCGTAGACCATGCGGGTGCTGCGTTGAAGAGGCAGATACCAACTGAAATCGGAAACGCGCTCGGAGAGCTGATCGAAGGACCACGCCTGGAAGTTCACGCACGCCTGCACCATCTGCCTTTCATCGAGAACATCGTTCTCGCGGTTGCCCGCAAGTTCGATACTCCAGCGAGCCACCTCTTCCACCGTGTCAACGAGACTCAACTCCGAGGGCCCCATTCGGAGAGTGTCCTGAAGCAGGGACATCGAGAACATGGGCCGGTGATCGAAGCTTGAGGTGTACGAAGAAAACTGAATGAAATCGGCGATCAGTTGCAAGCTGAGGGTCGCCAACTGGCTTGCTTCCTCCCCGGTGAAGGTCGTCGTGGAATCGAGATTGAAGTAAGGAGCGTGGAATCCGAGCTTCCCGCCAATCGTGAGGATGCGCCGGGGACCATCGGCCTCAGCTCCAAGAGAGTGGCCCGCCATGAACAGAAACGCACATGACGAGTAGCACTCGCTGGTGCCGAGTATCCTCGTTGCGATACCGTGCTTGTGCACGAAGTGCGCCATGTCGCGCCCTTCCAGGTAGCTGCCTCCGGGGCTCGTCAAACATAGAGCAGCATCCGAACTGTTCTTAGGCTCGCCGCTCAGGATCTCACCGGTGAGTCCAGCCGCCTCGGCAATTGCAGCCAGGCGTTCCAGATCTCCGTCCACTATTTCCCCCGATAGCTCGATGGCGCATCCGGATGCATTCGAAGGCCCAACCGTTGCTGCGCTCGATTGCGCTACAGACCCTCCCAGGGTCGCAAGCACGGTCAAGGCCGCCAAAAGATACACGCGCATCACATCTACTCCTTCAGCAGATGAACCGATCGCTTGGGACGTCCCAGAGCTTGATGCCGAGGGAGCATATCTCGTCCTGATCCAGCCAGTACATCTTGTCGGAGGGCGTCGAGAAGTTGAGGATCAGCAACTCGAGCGGAGCGTCTACCTCACGGCCGTAGGCGAGCACGTGCGACACGACCATCTGGGTTTCGTTCTCATCCTGCAGCGAGGAGTCGACCGAAGCGAAGGCATGGAAGCCCAAAAGGCTATTGGTGGAACTCGATCGCCAGGGCCGACCCTGGTTGTCGCGACCGCCGAGGAACGCAAGGGCACAGGCGCTGGCGCAGATCTGCTCGCCTTCGACCACCGTCTTGATGCGGTTGTCCTTGAAGAACATGCCGAGGCGCATGCCTTCGTAGAGCGAGCCACCCGGACTAGCGAGGTAGATCGCAACGTTCTTTCGAATCTCCACCGTCGAAAGGAATTCGGATAGGCGCTCCACGTCGCCCTCCTCGATCTCGCCGACAGCAAGGATGGCGGTCACCGCCGGCATGCTGCTGGCGTTCGGGTGGGTGGTGAATTCCATCGCCGCGGCCGGAGTTGCCAGGCTGGCGGCGAGGAGCAAGAAACCGGCGATCGCGATACGGTAATTCATGTTGCCCCCCAAGCAATCTCACGATTGTCGGAGACAAACCGGTGGAAAGCAATTCCAGCTTGTGCGACGTTCCTTGGACCTCAGCTGCCGCTGACGCCTTGACCGACCGAAGCCTTCCAGAATCCTTCAGCGTGGACCAAAAGTAGTTCATGAAGGCGGCTTCCTGAACCCGTTTGGGTCAGGCCAATTACTGAGAAATTTCTCAGCTTTCTCCTGCATTTCCGGGCTTCTTCGCCGCCTGTCACCAAGAGCTGCTGTGAGGGGGTTATAGACGACATGTGGGTAGGTCCGGCAAAAAGCGGCGAACCCGGCCGATTTTTCGGTCTCAACGGAGGTCAACATGAACGAAGTGATCCCCGCGCTCGACACGGTGCGAAACATGCCGATGGAGTACCTGCTGGTTCTTCTCGCGTTCGCCGCTATCGGGCTGGCCGCCTTCACCGTGCACGCCGTCACCCGGTCAACCAAGGCGAAGGGTCGATAATCATGAAGCCGATTTGGGTGCAGTTGCCGACCGATTGGATCGAACGAGGCGGCTTGATAGGACTTGCGTGGTCCGACACGGAGAAGCGATCGGGCTACATTGCCGCCTTGATGGTCCTGATCGCTCTTGCACATCGATCTTCCATCGACAAACCGACGATCCGCGCGACTTATGATGAGATAACGGCAGCGACGCATCTCGCGCGCCCGACGGTCTCCCGCGGCCTAACCGTCTTGGCCGAGATGGGACTTATCACTCGTGCGTCGGCGGGGCAGAGCACCTATGAGTTGGTGTGGGACGAAGGCCGCCGGTGGGCAAAGCTTCCCGCGCGTGGGCTGTACAGCGGCGAAGGCGTGAAGGCTTTCACGCATTTCACGTTGCGGTCCCGGGTGGAACTGGACGCCCTCAAGATCTACTTGCTCCTGGTCGATCGGAAGAGCTTCGACAAGAACCTCGTCGAAATTTCATACGATGGCATCGCGAGGTATTCCGGAGTGCCGACGAGTTGCATCAACGCGGCCATCTCCCTCCTTATCAAGCTCGACCTCGTCCGGATTTCCTCGGGCGTATTCGAAGAGAGCGCTGGGTTGTCCAACACATATCGCATCGCTCATCTGGAGGGCGTGCGCCCCAGAGCTTTCCTGGGCACCGAGACGCCGCCGCTGCCATCGGACACGATTCCGAGATCTACTCTCGGTCTGGCCAGGCCCCGTGTGGTGGTTAGTGCCGAAGCACCTCCAACGCCCTCCCCCGCTCGTACAGGATCTGCTTGAACTCCGGACGCTTCGCCACCGGCGCCACACCGGCGTCCCCGAGCGTGCGCTTCACGTCCTTCCACCGCAGGCCGGTGATCTCGGAGAGTTGCGGGACGGTGATGTATTCCCGGATGAAGCGCTCGACCTCCTCCTCGGCAACCGCACGGATACGTCCATAGAACACGGTCTTCAGGAGGCCGCCGTTGGCGAACGAGAATACGCAATCCGATGGTATTCCGATCCTCTCGATCGCCTCGTTGAAGGTCAGACCGGGCACGCGATCACGTCTGACCGCCAATCGAGCTTCTGCCTTGCTGACGAGGTAGCGATGGATGCCCACGGCGCCGGAGTCGAAGCCCCGGATCTGCAGATTACCGTCGAAGATCAGCGTCAGGATGTGGTTCGCGTTCGTGCGGCAGATTCGGGCGCACAGAGCCAAGGGAACCAGGTGATTTCCTGCGTCGAGGACCTGCGGCACGTAAGCGTCGAGCTTCTTGAGTAGGTTGGTGGCGCCGTCGCGGTGGAAGATCCACTTGTTCATGTCGCGCTGACCGAGCCGCGCTAAACGTCGAGATTGGCGACGTTGAGGGCGTTGGTCTGGATGAAGTCGCGGCGCGGTTCCACGAGGTCGCCCATCAGCTCCGAGAACAGCCGGTCGTGGTCGTCCGACTCCTTGATCTCGACCTTGAGCAGGGTGCGCACATTGGGGTCGAGCGTGGTTTCCCACAATTGCTCGGGGTTCATCTCGCCCAGCCCCTTGTAGCGCTGTAGCGTCGTGCCCTTGCGCCCCGCCGCCGTCACCGTGGCGAACAGCGAGGAGGGTCCGAACACCGGGCTCGTCATGTCCTTGCGGGTGAAGCTGCCGACCCCGGCATAGAGCTCGCCGGTGCGCGCGATCATCTGGCGCATCTTGCGCGCATCGGCCGAGGCCATGAGGTTGGCGTCGAATTCGTGCCGCTCGGTCACCCCGCGCACGGTGCGCGTGAAGATCAGCCCGCCCTGGCCGTCCGGCTCGCCGCTCCAGCCGCGCTCCACCTCGTCGGCGACGCGGTCGAGCCGGCGCGCGATGCGCGCGCCGATGCCGGCGGCGCGTTCGGGATCGGCCAGCGCCTCGGGGTCGAGCCCGCCCACCGTCGCCGCCTGCTCGAGGATGGCGCGGTCGTAGCGCGTGTTGAAGCCGGCGATCTGGTGCACGATGTCGCGCGCCTGGCGCACGATGTCGAGCAGGTCCTGGCCGGTATGCACCGAGCCCGCCTGGGTCACGAAGCGCGCCTCGTCGGTGCCGCCCTCGATCAGATAGTCCTCGAGCCCGCGCTCGTCCTTGATGTACTGCTCGGAGCTGCCGCGCTTCACCTTGTAGAGCGGCGGCTGCGCGATATAGACATGGCCGCGCTCGATGAGCTCGCGCATCTGCCGGTAAAAGAAGGTGAGCAGCAGCGTCCTGATATGGGCGCCGTCCACGTCGGCATCGGTCATGATGATGATGCGGTGGTAGCGGAGCTTATCGATGTTGAACTCTTCGCGCCCGATCGAGGTGCCGAGCGCCATCACCAGATTGCCGATCTGCTCGGAGCCCAGCATACGGTCGAACCGCGCCCGCTCGACATTGAGGATCTTGCCGCGCAAGGGCAGCACCGCCTGGTTGGAGCGGTCGCGCCCCTGCGTCGCCGAGCCGCCGGCCGAATCGCCCTCGACGAGGAACAGCTCCGACTTGGCCGGGTCCTTTTCCGAGCAGTCCTTGAGCTTGCCGGCGAGGAAATTGACGTCGAGCGCCGATTTGCGCCGCGTCAGCTCGCGCGCCTTGCGCGCCGCCTCGCGCGCCGCCGCCGCCTCGGCCACCTTGCCGACCACGGTGCGGGCCTCGGCCGGATGTTCCTCGAACCATTGCTGGAGCTTGTCGTTGATGACGCTCTCGACCACCGGGCGGACCTCCGAGGAGACCAGCTTGTCCTTGGTCTGCGAGGAGAATTTGGGGTCGGGCACCTTGACCGAGAGCACCGCCGTCAGCCCCTCGCGGGCGTCCTCGCCGCTCAGCGTCACCTTCTCGCGTTTGAGGATGCCCGAGCTTTCGGCATAGCCCGTCACCTGCCGTGTCAGCGCCGCGCGGAAGCCGGCGAGATGCGTGCCGCCGTCGCGCTGCGGGATGTTGTTGGTGAAGCAGAGCACGTTCTCGTGGTAGCTGTCGTTCCACCACATGGCGAGCTCGACGGTGATGCCGTCCTTGTCCTGCGTCAGGTAGATCGGCGCCGCAATGAGCGGCGTCTTGACGCTGTCGAGATAGCGCACGAAGGCCTCGAGCCCGCCCTCGTAGTGCAGCTCCGTCTCGACCGGCTCCGGCCCGCGCGCGTCGCGCAGGACGATCCGCACGCCGGAATTGAGGAAGGCCAGCTCGCGCAGCCGGTGCTCCAGCGTCTTGAAGTCGAACTCCACCATGGTGAAGGTCTCGGGCGAGGGCAGGAAGCTGACCTCGGTGCCCGAGCGGCCCTCATAGGTGCCCGGCGCCTTGACCTGCTCGTACGAGCCGACGACGGCCAGCGGCGCCACCGCATCGCCGTGGTTGAAGGTCATCTCGTGGATGCGGCCCTTGGCGCGGATGCGCAGCTTGAGCCACAGCGACAGCGCGTTGACCACCGAGACGCCGACGCCGTGCAGGCCCCCGGAGACCTTATAGGCATTCTGGTCGAATTTGCCCCCGGCATGGAGCTGCGTCATGATGACTTCGGCCGCCGACACGCCCTCGGATTTGTGGATGTCGGTGGGAATGCCGCGGCCATTGTCGATGACCGTGCACGAGCCGTCGGCATTGAGCGTCACCGTGACCAGGTCGGCATAGCCGGCCAGCGCCTCGTCGATGGCGTTGTCCACCACCTCGTAGACCATGTGGTGCAGGCCCGAGCCGTCATCGGTGTCGCCGATATACATGCCCGGCCGCTTGCGCACGGCATCGAGGCCCTTCAGCACCTTGATGGAATCGGCGCCATATTCGGCGGGCGGCACGCTCTGGTCTTGCGGGATGGACAATGGGGCTCCGAATCAGCGGGGGAACGCCGTGGAAACGGTCTAGCGGATCGGCGCGGGATACCCAACCCAAATGGCGATTTTTTGCCCGATTTCAAGGGGGTTGGGGCCGCTCACGGGGTGCTTTCGAGGCGTCCGTCGCGCACCGTGACGCGCTGCGCCCGCGCCCCCAGCGCGTCGAACAGCATCGGGTCGGTGCCGGTCATCAGGCACTGCGCCCCGAGCGCGTCGAGCGCCACGAACAGCGCCGCCCGCCGGTCGGGGTCGAGATGGGCGGCGATCTCGTCGAGCAGCAGGAACGGGGCGATGCCAGTGCGCGCCTTGACCAGCCGCGCATGGGCCAGCACCAGCCCGACCAGCAGCGCCTTTTGCTCGCCGGTCGAGCCGAGCGCCGCCGGCATGGCCTTTTGCGCGTAGAACACCTCGAAATCGACGCGGTGCGGGCCGGACAAAGTGCGTCCGGCGGCCCGGTCGCGCCCGCGCGCGGCCTGCCACAGCGCCCGGAACTCGGCTTCGAGCGCCGCCGAGGCGGCCGGCACCGGCCGGTCCTCGAACAGCGGCGACAGCGCCAGCGCGGCGGCCGGAAAGGCCCGCTCGTCGACGCTTTGCGCGATCAGCGCCTCGAGATGGCCGACCGCGTCGACGCGGGCGAAATGCAGCGCCGCCGCATGAAAGGCCATCTCGGTCTCGAGCGCGTCGAGCCAGCCCGGCTCCGCCCCCGTCTCCAGGAGCCGGTTGCGCTGGCGCATGGCGCTCTCGAAGCTCGTGACGGTCGCCGCGTGCGAGGGCACCAGCGTCGTCACCAGCCGGTCGAGGAAGCGCCGCCGCTCGCCCGCCGGCCCGGTGAACAGCCCGTCCATCGCCGGCACCAGCCACAGCACGCGCAGATATTCGCTCATCGCCTCGATGCTGCGCGCATTGGCGCCGTTGATGCGCACCCGCCTGCCGCCGTCCGGCCCGGCGCCGGTGCCGATATCGACCGGCCCGTCGGGGGTTTCGAGGCTCGCCGCCACCGCCCAGGGCTGGTCGCTGCCCTGGCTCGCCAGCATGTCGAAGCTGGCGCGCCTGAGCCCCCGCCCCGGCGCCAGCAGCGACACGGCCTCGAGCAGATTGGTCTTGCCCGCCCCGTTCGGCCCGGTCAGCACCAGATGCCGCCCGTCGAGATCGAGGGCGGCCGCCGCGTAGTTGCGGAAGGCGCTGAGGCGCAGGCGGGAGAGGTGTGACATGGCGAATAGCGAATAGCGAATAGCGAATAGCGAGGAAAGACGCCCGCCATGCGCGCCCCTATGCGCTACGCCCTGTTCGCTGTTCGCTCCCTTCTCACACCCGCATCGGCATCAGCACGTAGAGCGCCCGCGAGTCGCCGGCTTCCCTGACCAGCGTCGGCGAGCCGGAATCGTTGAACAGGAACACGGCGTTCTCGGTGCGGATCTGGGCGATGATGTCGAGCAGATAGCGCGCGTTGAAGCCGATCTCGAAGCTTTCCGGCTCGAACTCGACGGCGATTTCCTCGCTCGCCGTGCCGTGGTCGGGATTGGTCACGCTGAGCTCGAGAGTGCCGGCGCTGATGGCGAGCTTCACCGCCTTGCCGCCGCGGTCCGAGGCGATGGTCGAGACGCGATCGACGGCGGTCGCGAAGCTCGCCCGATCGACGCTCATTTGCTTGTCGTTGTTCTTGGGCGTCACCCGCTCATAGTCGGGGAAGGTGCCCTCGATGAGCTTGGAGAGCAGCACGATGCCGTCGAGCGTGAAGCGGATCTTGGTCTCGGAGATTTCCACCCCGACCTCGCCCTCGGCCCCGTCGAGCAGCTTTTGCACCTCGCCCACGGTCTTTTTGGGGATGATGATGCCCGGCATGCCGGCGGCGCCCGCGGGCGCGTCGGTATCGGCCCGCGCCATGCGGTGCCCGTCGGTCGCCACCGCCCGCAGCACCGTCGTGCCGCCGGCCTCGAGCGTGTGCATGTAGATGCCGTTGAGATAGTAGCGCGTCTCCTCGTTGGAGATGGCGAACTGCGTGCGCTCGATCAATTCGCGCAGGCTCGCCGCTTCCAGCGCGAACTCATGGCTGAAGGCGCCCGATTTGAGGTCGGGGAAGCTGTCGGGGCTGAGGCAGGCGAGATGGAAGCGCGAGCGCCCGGAGGTGATCTGCATCTGCTCGGCGCTGTCGGTCTCGAGCCGCACCTCGGCGCCGTCCGAGAGCTTGCGCACGATTTCGTAGAGCGTATAGGCGGGCACCGTGGTGGTGCCGGCCGTCGCCACCATCGCCGGCACGGCCTCGGTCACCTCGATGTCGAGGTCGGTGGCGCGCAGCTCGATGCGCCCGTCGCCGGCCTTCACCAGCACATTGGCGAGGATGGGATAGGTGTTGCGCCGTTCCACCACGCGGTGGACGTGCCCCAGCGATTTGAGCAATGCGTTGCGCTCGAGAGTGACTTTCATTTAACGCTACCCCCGCCCCCAGGGAGGCGAAATCCGGGCCCATGCCGGCCCGTCCGGCCCCGGAAAATCCGGGCCGCGACCTTGGCAATTCGGGCACCGAAACGCAAGGCCGCGCACTGTCGCGCCCGGCCTTTTCACCGGCTCCCGGTCTAGGACAGCGACAGCCGGTTGAGCGCCCGCTCGGCCTCGCTGAGCCGCCGCTCGGCGGCCAGCGTTTCCTCGTCGATGCGCGACAGCATCGCCTGCCAGCTCTGCCGGTTGCGGGTGCCCTCGGGCACGCCCCGCTCCGGCTTCACCATGCGGCGCATGGTGCGCTTTACCCTGACCACGAGACGCGGAACCATTCTAGCCTCACGCACAATCCAACTACCGCAACAGTCCGGGGGGCGCCGGGGCGCCCGCATTCACTCCTCGAGCATGCGCTTCAACAGCTCGATCTCCTGGCTGAGATCGGCGTCGTCCTTCATCATCTGCTCGACCTTGCGCACCGAGTGCAGCACCGTGGTGTGGTCGCGCCCGCCGAAGCGGCGGCCGATCTCGGGCAGCGAGCGCGAGGTCAGCGCCTTGGCGAGATACATGGCGATCTGGCGCGGCCGCACCACGTCGCGCGAGCGGCGCGAGCTCAACAGCTCGTTGCGCGGCACCTTGTAGTGGCGCGACACGATCCTCAGGATATCCTCGATGCGCACGCGGCGCGCCTCGCGGGCCCTGACGAGGTCGGCGAGCGTGCGCTCGGCGAGCGGCACCGTCACCGGCTCGCCGGTGAGCTGGTTGGCCGCCACCAGCCGGTTCACGGCGCCGTCGAGGTCGCGCCCGTGGCTCACCACGATGCGCGCGATATAGTCGATGACCGGCAGCGGGAACTGCACGCCGAAGCGCGTCTCGGCCTGCTCGGCGCGGCGCGTGACGATGTCGCGCCGCAGCTCGTAGTCGAAGCCGCCGATCGGCACCACCAGCCCGCCGCTCAGCCGCGAGCGCACGCGCTCGTCGAGCATGTCGAGGTCGCGCGGCGGCGCGTCGCCCGCCACCACCACCTGCTTGGCGCCGCTCAACAGCGTGCCCAGCGTATGGCCGAACTCGGTCGCCGACTTGCCCTGCAGGAACTGCATGTCGTCGATGAGCAGGAGATCCACGCGCCTCAGCCAGTCCTTGAGCGCGATGGCCGACTGGCGCTGCACGGCGGTGATGAAATGGTACATGAAATGGTCGGCGGTGAGATAGACGATGTTGCGCCCCGGCTCGGCGGCGCCCGCCGCCCAGGCGATGGCGTTGAGCAGGTGCGATTTGCCCAGGCCCACAGTCGAATGGATGTAGACGGGGTTGAAGCTCACCGTGCCGTTGAGCGCCGCATTGGCCACCTGCTTGGCGATGCCCAGCGCGATCTCGTTGGAGGCGCCGGTGACGAAGCTGTCGAAGGTCATGCGCCTGTCGATCGCGCTGCCCGACAGCGCATCCCCGCGCGGCGCCGCGACGTCGCGCGACGACCGCGTCGCCGCCTGCGGCTCGGCCTCGGGCGCCAGCGCCTCGGCCGCCTTTTCGAGTCGCGGCCGCGCCTGCCCGTTGACGCGCACGGTGAAGTGCAGCCGCTCGACGCCGAGCGTCTCGGCCCGGAACGTGTCGAGGATGCGCTCGGCGTAGTTGGACTGGATCCACGAGCACAGGAACCGCGTCGGCACCGACAGATGCGCCTTGTCCTCGATGATCTCCTCGAGCTCGAGCCGCGCGAACCACGAGTTGAACACGTCCTCGCCGACGGCGGCGCGCAGCCTTGCCCTGACGCGCTGGAACAGCTCGGCGTCGCTGCGTCCCGTGGCCCCGCCTACCGCGGCCAGAAGGCCCTTCTTGTCCTTGCCCGTGTTCCTGTTCGCATCCTCGCCCGCTCCGCCAATGCCTGCCGTCATCTTCAGCTATCCGCCCCGCTCGCCGCTGGGAGCCCGTTCTCGGGCCCTCGAATGATTTCGTTCCGTCGCCCGTTTCGGGCAGACAAATCCACTGGCCTGCCGCGCGATGCTGCGCGACGGGACCCACTCGGTGTTCCTTTTGATGCCGGGGAGGAGGACGCCCCGACACGTCTTATCTCTTACGCAACGCGAAGACGATAATGATCACACCAACACTGCCGCAATGGTGGGCGCTGCGATCCTTGTGCCACGCTCCCGAAGGATGTCGCGGTCGCGGATTTTCGACGGCCCCCACTCTGCTGTCGCCCGGCGGCATCGGGGCCGTTTCGCCCGTCGCCGCCAACCGACGAAGGCCATCTTAGACCCGCCATAATTTGGCGTGCAACCCGAGTCTTTTTTTGAATCCGGCTTGACAGCCGCGCCCCGCCCTGAGCCCGGAAAATGGTTTTTTCGGGCCCCGGCCGGAGGCAGCGCGGCAAGCTTCTGTGACTCAATGACGATTCGCTTGCAGGACGGCATTCCAGAGCCGTGTTCCAGATTTCGGGCAAGGGGGATAAACAAAAAAGATTCTCCCCGCCGCGCCGGCGCGCGGCCCGCGCCACGCCGGTAAAGTGCCGGGAAACGGGGCGTCTTGAGGAAAGCCGCTCAGTGTCGCAGTTTGGACACACAAGTGTCATGGACGCGGGCGCCCGTCGGGCGCCAACAAAAAAGGCTCCCCGCGGGGAGCCTTCGGCATCGTGTGGCGCTGGCGGTGCGGCTCAGGCCTTGAGGGCTTTGACCCGCGCATTGAGCCGCGACACTTTGCGCGCCGCGACATTGGCGTGCACGATCCCCTTCTGCGCCGAGCGGGCGATCTCGGGCTCGGCCGCCCTGAGGGCGAGCATCGCCTCGTCGTGCTTGCCGCCGGCGATGGCTTCCTCGACCTTGCGGATGAAGGTGCGCATGCGCGAGCGGCGCGACTTGTTGATGTCCGTGCGCGCGGCGATCTTGCGGGTCGCCTTCTTTGCCGACGAGGTATTGGCCATGCGGTCCTCTTTGTCCGGCGCGCCCGACAGGGAGCGCGAAACGTGCCGGAGATGAAATGAAACAGGCGGCACGGGGCCGCCAAAGCTGGCGGTCATATAGTTTGTGGCGCCGCCGCCGTCAACCGGATTCCGGCCCCCTCAGGGCTTCTGGCAGACCGGGCAGTAAAAGCTCGAGCGCCCGGACTGGACGATCCGCCTGATCGTGCCGGGGCAGCCGGGGGTGGGGCAGGGCGCGCCGGCGCGGTCGTAGACGGCGAAACGGTGCTGGAAATAGCCGCTTTCGCCCGCCGCCGAGCGGAAGTCGCGCAGGGTCGAGCCGCCCGCCTCGATCGCCTCCTCGAGCACCGCCCGCACCCCCTCGGTCAGCCGTTCGAGCCGCACCGAGGGCCGGCCGGCCTTGCCCACCAGCGTGCCCGCCGGCGTCGTCGGCCGGATATGGGCGCGAAACAGCGCCTCGCTCGCATAGATGTTGCCCAGCCCCGCCACCACGCGCTGGTCGAGCAGCACCGCCTTCATCGGCGCCGCCTTGCCGGCGAGCTTTTCAGCGAGCGCCGCGGCGGAAAAGCCGTTGCCGAAGGGCTCCGGCCCGAGGCCACGGAGGAAGGGCGAGGCCGCCTCGTCGGCGATGAGGTCCATGAAGCCGAAGCGCCGCGCGTCGGAGTAGATGAGCGTCAGGGCGCCGCGCGTCGGATGGGCGAGGCCAATGACGACATGGTCGTGGCGCACGTCGATCCCCGGCTCGTAGTAGCGCGAGCGCTCCTTGTAGCGGCCCTCGGCGAAGCGGAAGACGCCGGTCATGCCCAAGTGGACGAGCCAGCTCATGCCCCCCGAGAGGCGGAACAGCAGATATTTCGCCCGCCGCCCGGCACCGAGGATGGTCTGGCCCTCGAGCCGTCGTGCGAAGCCCTCGGGGAACGGGAAGCGCAGATCGGGGCGGTTGAGCACGACGCGCGTGATGCGCGCGCCTTCGAGATAGGGTGCGAGGCCGCGCCGCACGGTCTCGACTTCGGGAAGTTCGGGCACGATGCCCCCTTGAGCCTGCGCGCTCATGCATATTTCCCAGCGCGCTCTCCCTTCTATATAGACGGGGCGGACGATGACAAAGGCGGACATGATGGCGCAAACGACGCATTTCGGCGCAAGGACCGTGCCCCTCGACGACAAGCAGGGCCTCGTCGATCAGGTCTTCCACCAGGTCGCCGACCGCTACGACCTGATGAACGATCTGATGAGCGGCGGCGTGCACCGGCTGTGGAAGGACGCCATGGTCGCCCGCCTCGCGCCGCCGCGCACCGGCACGCTGCCCTATCGCGTGCTCGACATGGCCGGCGGCACCGGCGACATCGCCCAGCGCATAATCGCGGCGAGCTTCGGCTTCGCCGAGGTGACGGTGGCCGACATCAATGCCGACATGCTGCGCGTCGGCGCCGAGCGGGCGAAAAGCTGGCGCTTCGGCACGCAGGCCAGCTTCATCGAGGCCAATGCCGAGGATCTGCCCTTCGAGGACGCCAGCTTCGACGCCTATACGATCGCCTTCGGCATCCGCAACGTGCCGCGCATCGAGCGTGCCCTTGCCGAGGCCTTCCGCGTGCTGAAGCGCGGCGGGCGCTTCCTCTGCCTCGAATTTTCCGCCGTCGACGTGCCCGGCTTCGACCGACTCTATAAGGAGTGGTCGGACCGGGCCATCCCGCCCATCGGCCGGCTGGTCACGGGCGATGCCGCGCCCTACCGCTATCTCGTCGAATCGATCCGCAATTTCCCGCCGCCGGCGCGCTTTTCGGCAATGCTCGAAAAGGCCGGCTTCAAGCGCGTCACGCACACCGCCATGACCGGCAATGTCGCGGCGCTGCACGGCGCCTGGAAGCTGTAATTGGGTCTTGCAGCCACCATGCGGCTCGTCCATGCCGGGTTCGTCCTGGCGCGCGAGGGGGCGTTCTCGATCATCGACCGGCAGGCGCTGCCGCCGGTGCTGCGCCCCGCCATCGGCATGGCCCGGCTGCTCGAGCGTCGCGCCGTGCGCCGCCGCGGGCCCGAGGAGCGGCTGCGCGCCGCCCTCGACCGGCTCGGTCCGACCTATGTGAAGATCGGCCAGACGCTGGCCACCCGTCCTGACATCGTCGGCCCCGAGGTGGCCGGCCACCTCGCCGTGCTGCAGGACAAGATGGCGCCGTTCGACCCGGCGCTGGTGCCCGGCCTGCTCGCCGCGGCCCTGCACGAGCGGGCGGCCGAGCTCACCGAGCTCACCCCGCCCATCGCCGCCGCCTCCATCGCCCAGGTGCACAAGGCGGTGCTGGTGACGCCCGCCGGCCGGCAGACGGTCGCCGTCAAGCTCCTCCGCCCCGGCATCAAGGCGCGCTTCCGCGCCGATCTCGAGACGCAGTTCGCCGCCGCCGCCCTCGCCGAGCGCTGGGTGAAGCCGCTCAGGCGCCTGCGCCCCACCGACGTGGTGCGCACCCTCGAGCGCTCGGCGCGCCTCGAGCTCGATTTGCGGCTCGAAGCCGCCGCCATCTCCGAGATGGCCGGCAACATCAAGGACGATACCGGCTTCATCATCCCCACGGTGAGCTGGGACCACACCGCCGAGACGGTGCTGACGACGAGCTGGGTGGACGGCATCCCCATCCGCGACCTCGACGCCATCGCCGCCGCCGGGCTCGACCGCAAGGAGCTGGCGCGCATCCTCTTGCAAAGCTTCCTGCGCCACGCCATCCGCGACGGCTTCTTTCATGCCGACATGCATCAGGGGAACCTCTTCGCCGACCCCCGCGGGCGCGGCATCGTCGCCGTCGATTTCGGCATCATGGGGCGCATAACGCGGCGCGAGCGGCGCTTCCTCGCCGACATCCTCTATGGCTTCATAACACGTGATTACCGGCTCATCGCCGCGCGCCATTTCGAGATCGGCTACGTGCCCCGGCACCAGTCGATCGACGATTTCGCGCTGGCCCTGCGCGCCATCGGCGAGCCGCTCCAGGGGCGCCGCGCCACCGACATCTCGATGGCCAAGGTGCTCGGCCAGCTCTTTGCCACCACCGAGCTGTTCGAGATGCAGACCCGCCCCGAGCTGCTGCTCCTGCAAAAATCCATGGTGCTGGTCGAGGGCGTGAGCCGCATGCTCGACCCCGAGCTCGACATCTGGACGCTGGCCGAGCCGGTGGTCGGCGATTTCGTGCGCCGCGAGGCCGGCCCCCTCGGCCGGCTCGAGGATCTGCGCGACCGCGCCAATGTCGCGCTCGACACCTTCGGGCGCCTGCCCGGCCTCGTCCGCCGCGCCGAGCGCGCCCTCGACGACTACGACGCCGAGCGCCGCGCCCCGCGCCACGGCCGCCAGCGCCTGCTGCTCACCGTCGCCTGCTTCGCCGTGCTGGTCATCGCCGTGGTGAGCGTCGTACGCTTGTTCGCCTGAGCCGCCACGCTTGCGGTCGGCGCGGAAGCGCACCATTAAGGACGCCGGTCCGCTCCAAGGGCCGGGCAACAGGAGGGACTATCGATGAATTTCGCACCGCTTGGCCGGCTTGCCGGCGCCCTGGCCCTGACGCTGGGCCTCGCCGGCTGCATCGACATGACCAGCGATGTGTACGTCACCTCCCCGACCACGGCGAAGGCGATCGTCACCTCGACCATGAGCGGCGAATTCTATCCCATGTTCAAATCCGGCGCCGCCGGCGAGGACCAGGAATTCTGCGCCGAAGCGGGCTCGACCCTCACCGAGCACGCCGATGGCAGCGCCACCTGCGTCGTCGTGTCCGAGGGGCCGTTCAGCGCGCTCGATTTCGACGATGGCGGCAGCGCGCCCGTCTTCACCACCAACCCCGACGGCACGGTGCGCATCGCCCTTAAGACCGAGGGCATGGTCGGCGATCTCGGCCTGGGCGACGACGAAGAATCCGCCGCTATGCTGAAGACGCTGTTCGACGGCCATTTCATCACCTTGCGCTTCGGCGGCGCCGAAATCGTCGACTCCAACATGGAGCGGGCCCCCGACGCGGCCAATTACGTCGAAACGAGGCTCCCCTTCCTCGGCCTCATGGATGGCAGCCTCGAGCTACCGCCCGAGCTCTACGCCGTCATCCGGCCCTGAGCCGATAATGCCCGGCACGCTCGACATCGCCATCCGCGCCCTGCCGCACGGCCGCGACCTGCCGCCGCCGCGCCGGCAGACGCCGGGATCGGCCGGTGCCGATCTCGTCGCCGCCCTCGCGCCGGGCGAGACGCTGACGCTCGCGCCGGGGGCGCGGGCGCTCGTCCCCTGCGGCTTCGCCATGGCGCTGCCTGCAGGTTACGAGGCGCAGGTGCGGCCGCGCTCGGGCCTCGCGCTCCGGCACGGCGTCACCGTGCTCAACGCGCCCGGCACCATCGATGCCGATTATCGCGGCGAGGTGCAGGTCATCCTCGTCAATCTCGGCGAGGCGCCCTTCGTCGTCGCGCGCGGCGAGCGCATCGCCCAGCTCGTGGTCGCGCCGGTGAGCGCGGCCCGCTTCTCGCTCACGGAGGCTCTCGATGACACGGATCGCGGTGCCGGCGGCTTCGGCTCAACTGGGCGCTAGCCTCGCCCTCCTGCTGCTCGGCGCCGGTGGCGCGCTGGCCGGCGACCGGGCACTGATCGACATACGCGGCTTTTCCGCCGACAGCCGCTATTTCGCTTTCGAGGAATTCGGCATTCAGGACGGCTCCGGCTTTCCGTATTCCACCCTCTATGCGCTCGACCTCGCTGCCGACGCCTGGGTCGCGGGCACGCCCGTTCGCGTGCGCCTCGACGACGAGGCCACGAGCCTCGCCACCGCCCGCGCCGCGGTCGCCGCGCAGGCGGACGAGCTGCTCCACGGCCTTGGGATCGACACCGCCGCCGAATTCATCGCCCTCAATGGCGATGGCGAATTGACGGACGGCACGACGCTGGTCTTCGGCCGGCCCGGCTTCGCGCCCAACGCCGTCGAGGACGCCTATGTGCTGCGCCTCGACACCTTCCCCGCCACGTCACCCACGCCCTGCGCCGACTATTCGGGCACCGAGCCACTGGGCCTGGCGCTCAGCCTCACCGGCCCTAATGGTGTGCGCGAGATCTTCCGCGACACGACGCTGCCGGCCTCGCGCGGCTGCCCTCTGGCCTACCGCCTCTATGGCGTCGTCGCGCCGCAATATGCGGCCCCGCCCGCCGCCCATGTGGCGATCGTCGCCACCTATCCCTTCGGCTTCGAGGGGCCCGACCGGCGCTTCATCGCCATCCCCCTCGGGCCATGAGCCTCACCGCCGACGAGACCCGCCGCTACGCCCGCCACCTCGTCCTGCGCGACATCGGCGGCGCCGGCCAGCAGCGGCTGAAGGCGGCGCGCGTCGCCGTGCTCGGCGCCGGCGGCCTCGGCAGCCCGGCCATCGCCTATCTCGCCGCCGCCGGCATCGGCACCATCGGCGTCATCGACGACGACGAGGTGAGCCTTGCCAATCTGCAGCGCCAGATCGTCCATGGCGTCGCCGATATCGGCAGCGGCAAGGCCGCGAGCGCCGCGCGCTTCGTTGCTGCCCTCAATCCGCATGTGACGGTCGCTCTCCATGCCGAGCGTCTCACCGCCGCCAATGCCCAGGCGCTTTTTGGCGGCTATGATCTCGTCCTCGACGGCACCGACAATTTTCCGACGCGCCAATGCGCCGCCGCCGCCGCCGCCGCCCTCGGCCTGCCGCTCGTTTCGGGCGCCGTGTCGATGTGGGACGGCCAGCTCACCGTCTTCATGCCCGGCGGCCGCGGCTTTGCCGATCTCTACCCGCTGGCGCCCGCTCCCGCCGACCTGCCCAGTTGCGAGGCGGTGGGCGTCGTCGGCGCGCTCACCGGCGTCATCGGCACGCTCATGGCCATGGAGGCGATCAAGCTCGTCACCGGCGCCGGCACGCCGCTCGCCGGGCGCCTGCTGCTCTATGACGGCCGCGCCGGCCGCTTCACCGAGCTGACCTACTGAGCGTTTCGAGGAAAAGTGCGTAGCGGTTTTCCGGTTCGGAAAACGCGACAGCAGAGGCACAAACAAAAGGGGGCGCCCCAGCGCGGGGACGCCCCTTTGGTCTGCTGCAGAGGTCGCGTCAGACTTTGGCGATGCACACTTTGCCAGTGCCTTTGGCGACGATGCCGAGCTTGGTGGCTGCGGCCTTGCTGAGGTCGATGATGCGACTGCCGTGATAGGGGCCGCGGTCATTGATCTTCACCAGCACCGACTTTCCCGTCCGCTGGTCGATGACCTTGACCTTGGTGCCGAAGGGAAGCGTCTTGTGCGCGGCGGTCATGGCGTTCTGGTTGAAGATCTCCCCGGAGGCGGCACGCTTGCCGTTGAATCCGGGGCCATACCAGGAGGCGCCGCCGCATTGATTGCCGCTCGCCAGAACAGTCCCGGTCACGGACGAGAAACACCCCGTGGCCAGGGCGGCGACGACAACGATGTGCTTAATCAACTCTTACTGAACTCACGCTGGTTACGACGGCGCGCGAGCTAGAAGCGGGCTGTGGCCAGAATGTGGGAGAATTGGGCCAAATCAGGATGGTTACGGAACTGTTGCACTTTCGCCGCACATGACGACTGCGCCATTGACACAAGATATTGTGCCGCCCCGCCGGTCTTCTGGGCGCAACTGCGCCTATCTTGCGCCGTGACGGAACGGCAACAGCTACGGCCTCGCGCTGCTGTGCGCTGCGACCGCACGGCGATTGCGTGCCGCGCCGCGCCTGCTATCGTCGCCGCCGCCACCTGCCCCGCGCGAGGACCCCGCCCATGACGCTCTTTCTCATCTATCTCGGGCGCGTCCTGCTCGCCCTCTGTTTCGTCTATGCGGGCCTGCGCAACTTCGCCAAGCTCGACCTGCACACCGGCATCCTCGCCAAGAAGGGCGTGCCGCTGCCGCGCGCGGTGCTGATCGCCGGGCTTCTCGTCCAGGTCGGCGGCGGGCTGTCGGTGGCGCTCGGCGTCTTTCCGGCCATCGGCGCGGCCGGGCTCATCGTCTTCACCCTCGCCGCCAGCGCCCTCTACCATGATTTCTGGGCCTATGCCGGCGCCGAGCGCGGCCCCCACATCAATGCCTGGCTGACCAATCTCGCCCTGATCGGCGGCTTCCTCCTCGTCATCGCGCTGGCGTGAGCGCCCCCGCCGCCCGGCGCGAGCGCCTCCTCGCGCATCTCGCCATGCTCGCCTTCGCCGCGCTGGTCGCCGGCTCCTTCACCACCGGCGCCATGGCGGTGCCCTATCTCGCGCCGGTGCCGCTCAATACCGTGCGCTTCGTGCTCGCCGCGCTGCTCATGGGGCTCGCCACCTACGGCACGGGCCGGCACCGCTTCGCCCTGCCGGCGGCGCCCTGGCGCTTCGCCGTGCTCGGCGTGCTGATGGCCGTCTATTTCGTCACCATGTTCATCGCCCTCGAGATCACCCTGCCGGTGGCGACCAGCGCCGTCTTCACCCTCTTGCCGCTGATGACGGCGGTGACCGGCTTCTTCCTCGTCGGCCAGCGCGCCAGCGGCGCCGTGCTGGCCTCGCTGGCGCTCGCCGGCGCGGGCTCGCTGTGGGTGATCTTCCGCGGCGATCTCGCGGCGCTCGGCGCCTTCGACATCGGCACGGGCGAGCTGATCTTTCTGGTCGGGTGCATCGCCTATGCGCTCTATACGCCGCTCCTGCGCCGCTACAGCCGCGGCGAGCCGGCCATGGTGCTGAGCTTCTGGACGCTGGTCGCCGCCGCCATCTGCATCGCCCTGTCCGGCCTGCCCGAACTCTTCGCCGCCGACTGGCTGCACCTGCCGCCGCTGGTCTGGTGGGTGGTGCTCTATCTCGCCATCGGCCCGACGGCGCTGAGCTTCTTTCTCATCCAGTACGCATCGCTGCATCTGCCGGCCGCCAAGGTCATCGCCTATGGCTATCTGACGCCGGCCTTCGTCATCGGGCTCGAGGCGCTGGCCGGCCACGGCCTGCCGGCGCCCAGCGTCCTCGCCGGCGCCCTCGCCATCGTCCTCGGCCTCGTCGTGCTGGCGGTGGTAAGAGACTAGCCGTCGGCCCGACGCGGCAGCAGCCCGTTCATGAACAGGTGCTCGAGATAGCGCGCCGCGTCCTCGAAGCGGTGCTCGCCGCCGCGCGCGGGGCCGAGCACGGCGCGCACCTGCACGTCGAAATCGGCATAATGCTGCGTCGTCGCCCAGATCGAAAAGATCAGATGATAGGGATCGACGCGCGCGATGCGCCCCGCCGCCATCCAGCTTTCGATGATCTGCGCCTTGTCGTCGACGAGGGCCTTGAGCTCCCCCTCCAGCACGTCGATGGCGTGCGGCGCGCCCTGCAGCATCTCGTTGGCGAACAGCCGGCTCTCGCGCGGGAAGGCGCGCGCCATCTCGAGCTTGCGCCGCACATAGGAGCGCAATTCCGGGATCGGATCGCCCGCCGCGTCGAGCTCGCGCAGCGGCGCCAGCCACAGATCGAGCATCGAGGTCAGCAGCCGCCGGTGGATCGCCTCCTTGGAGGCGAAGTAATAGAGCAGGTTGGGCTTGCTCATCCCCGCCGCGTCGGCGATCTGGTCGATGGTGGCGCCGCGGAAGCCATGCACCGAGAAGATGTCGAGCGCCGCTTCGAGGATCGCGTCCTGCTTCTCGCGCTGAATGCGCGTCCTGGGTTTGGGCTTGGCCGGCGCCGGCATGCTCGCGATCCTCTGGCTGCTCGCGCGGCGAGCATTTTCACCTTGATCGGTTGGGTGGGAATGCTAACATTTTTCCAACTGGTCAAATTTCTGGGCAAAGCAGCCCGGCCGTCAAGTGCAAAAGCTCGCCGGAACGGCCTGACCGGGTAAACGTCGAGGGGGAGCCGCGCGTGTCCAGCCGTCAAAATGTTGCGCCGAACGATCTCAGTGCCTTCTGGATGCCGTTCACGGCCAACCGGCAGTTCAAGAAAGCGCCGCGCATGCTGGTCGGCGCCAAGGATATGCACTACGTGACCTCCGATGGCCGCCAGGTGCTCGACGGCACCGCCGGCCTGTGGTGCGTCAATGCCGGGCACGGCCGGCCCAAGATCGTCGAGGCCATCGCCACCCAGGCGGCCGAGCTCGACTACGCGCCGGCCTTCCAGATCGGCCATCCCAAGGCCTTCGAGCTGGCCAATGCGGTGGTCGCCATCGCCCCCGAGGGGCTCAACCATGTGCTCTATACCAATTCCGGCTCCGAGGCGGTCGAGACGGCGCTGAAGACCGCCATCGCCTATCACCGGGTGAAGGGCGACGGCAGCCGCTTCCGCCTCATCGGCCGCGAGCGCGGCTATCACGGCGTCAATTTCGGCGGCATCTCGGTGGGCGGCATCGTCAGTAACCGCAAGATGTTCGGCACGCTTTTGACCGGCGTCGATCACCTGCCGCACACCCACACGCCGGGCAAATACCAGTTCACCCGCGGCGTGCGCGAGGAGGGCGGCGAGGCGCTGGCCAACGAGCTCGAGCGGCTGGTGACGCTGCACGACGCCTCGACCATCGCCGCCGTCATCGTCGAGCCGGTGGCCGGCTCCACCGGCGTGCTCATCCCGCCCAAGGGCTATCTGCAAAAGCTCCGCGAGATCACCAAGAAGCACGGCATCCTGTTGATCTTCGACGAGGTCATCACCGGCTTCGGGCGCCTCGGCACGCCCTTCGCCGCCGATTATTTCGGCGTCGTCCCCGACATGATCGTGTGCGCCAAGGGGCTGACCAACGGCACCATCCCGATGGGCGCCGTGCTCGTCACCTCCGAGATCCACGACGCCTTCATGCAGGGCCCCGAGCACCTCATCGAGTTCTTCCACGGCTACACCTATTCGGGCAATCCGGTGGCCTCGGCGGCGGGCCTTGCAACGCTCGAGACCTATCGCGACGAGGAATTGCTGACGCGCGGCGCGCGCCTCGCCAAATACTGGGAAGACGCGCTGCATTCGCTCAAAGACCTGCCGCACGTCATCGACATCCGCAATCTCGGCCTCGTCGGCGCCATCGAGCTCGAGCCGATCGCCGGCGCGGCGTCGAAGCGCGCCTTCGCGGCCTTCGTCAAGGCTTTCGAGAGCGGCATCCTGATCCGCACCACCGGCGACATCATCGCGCTGTCGCCGCCGCTCATCGTCGAAAAGAGCCACATCGACACGCTCATCGGCACGCTCAGCACAGTTCTCAAGGGCCTCGAATAATATGGAGACGATCCTCAACGCCGTCGCCGGCAAGCTGGTCAAGTCGGCAAGCGGGCGTACGTCGCCCGTCTACAATCCGGCGACGGGCGAGCAGATTGCGGTGCTGCCGCTCTCCACCCCCGCCGAGATCGACGCGGCGGTGCAAAGCGCCAAGGCGGCGCAGCCGGGCTGGGCGGCGACCACGCCGATGAAGCGCGCCCGCGTCATGTTCCGCTTCAAGGAGCTGCTCGAAAAGCACGCCGACGAGCTGGCCGAGAAGATTTCGCGCGAGCACGGCAAGGTGCATGGCGACGCGCTGGGCGAGATCGCCCGCGGCATCGACTGCGTCGAGTTCGCCTGCGGCATCCCGCACCTCCTGAAAGGCGAGTTCTCGCGCGACGCCGGCCCCGGCATCGACACCTATTCCGACCGCCAGCCGCTCGGCGTCGTCGCCGGCATAACGCCGTTCAACTTCCCGGCCATGGTGCCGATGTGGATGTACCCGCTGGCCATCGCCTGCGGCAACGCCTTCATCCTCAAGCCCTCCGAGCGCGACCCGTCGGGGCCGATGTTCGCCTGGCAGCTGTTGATGGATGCCGGCCTGCCCGAGGGCGTGCTCAACGTCGTCCACGGCGACAAGGAAGCCGTCGATACGCTGCTCGACCATCCCGAAATCAAGGCGGTGAGCTTCGTCGGCTCCACCCCCATCGCCGAATATGTCTACCGGCGCGGCACGCAGGCGGGCAAGCGCGTGCAGGCGCTGGGCGGCGCCAAGAACCATATGATCGTCATGCCCGACGCCGACATGGACCAGGCCGCCGACGCGCTGATGGGTGCCGGCTACGGCTCCGCCGGCGAGCGCTGCATGGCCATCTCCGTCGCCGTGCCGGTGGGCGAGGCGACCGCCGAGGCGCTGATCGCGCGGCTCAAGCCGCGCGTCGAGGCGCTCAAAATCGGCCCCGCCACCGACCGCGACGCCGAGATGGGCCCCATCGTCTCGAAGGTGCAGCGCGACAAGATCGTCGGCTACATCGATTCCGGCGTCGCCGAGGGCGCCGAGCTCGTCGTCGATGGCCGCGGCTTTGCCCTCCAGGGCTACGAGAACGGCTTCTTCGTCGGTGGAACGCTGTTCGACCGTGTCACCCCCGACATGAAGATCTACCGCGACGAGATCTTCGGGCCGGTGCTCTCGGTGGTGCGCGCCCCCTCGTTCCAGGACGCGGTGGACCTCATCCACGGCCACGAATACGCCAATGGCACGTCGATCTTCACCCGCGACGGCGACGCCGCCCGCGCCTTCGCCGACCGCATCGAGGTCGGCATGGTGGGCATCAACGTGCCCATTCCGGTACCCGTCGCCTATCACAGCTTCGGCGGCTGGAAGCGCTCGGTGTTCGGCAGCCACGGCATCTACGGCCCCGAGGGCGTGCATTTCTACACCCGCCTCAAGACCGTCACCACGCGCTGGCCGGCCGGCATCAAGGGCGGCGCGGAGTTCAGCTTCCCGAGCGTGAAATAGGTCCTGCCATGCCGTCTCCTGCAGCCCCCGGCGAAAACCTGCGCATCAACCCCGACCGGCTGTGGGATTCGATCCACGCCCTCGCCGAGATCGGGCCGGGCGTTGCTGGCGGCAACAACCGGCAGACGCTGACCGACGACGATGCGAAGGGTAGGGCGCTGTTCCAGTCGTGGTGCGAGGATGCCGGCCTCGCCATGGGGCGCGACCAGATGGGCACCATGTTCGCGCGCCGCGAGGGGAGCGAGCCGGGGCTCGATCCCGTCTTCATCGGCAGCCATCTCGACACCCAGCCCACCGGCGGCCGCTATGACGGCGTGCTCGGCGTCTTGAGCGGGCTCGAGGTCATCCGCACCCTCAACGACCTCAATATCACGACGCGCCGGCCCATCGTCGTCGTCAACTGGACCAACGAGGAGGGCGCCCGCTTCGCCCCGGCCATGCTCGCCTCGGGCGTCTTCGCCGGTGTCCACACGCTCGATTTCGCCTATGCCCGCAAGGACATGGAGGGCAAGAGCTTCGGCGACGAGCTCAGGCGCATCGGCTGGGTCGGCGACGAGGTGCCGGGCGCGCGCAAGTTCCACGCCTATTTCGAGTATCACATCGAGCAGGGCCCCATCCTCGAGGCCGAGGGCATCGAGATCGGTGTCGTGACGCACGGCCAGGGCCTGTGGTGGCTCGAATTCACCCTGACCGGCAAGGAGGCCCATACCGGCTCGACGCCGATGGCGATGCGCGTCAATGCCGGCCTCGCCATGGCGCGCATCTTCGAGCTGGTGCAGACCGTGGCGATGGACAACCAGCCCGGCGCCGTCGGCGGCGTGGGGCAGGTGAAATTCTCGCCCAATTCGCGCAACGTGCTGCCCGGCACGGTGGTGTTCACCGTCGATATCCGCTCGCCCGACCGGAACAAGCTCGACGCCATGCGCGCCCGCATCGAGGCCGAGGCGCCGAAGCTTTGTGATGCGCTGGGCGTCAAATGCGCCATCGAGCCGGTCGGCCATTTCGATCCTGTCACCTTCGATCCAGCTTTGGTCGCGCGCGTGCGCGGCGCCGCCGAACGGCTCGGCTACACCCATATGGACATCATCTCGGGCGCCGGCCACGACGCCTGCTGGATGCAGCGCGTCGGTCCCGCCGTCATGATCATGTGCCCCTGCGTCGATGGCCTCAGCCACAACGAGGCCGAGGACATCTCCAAGGACTGGGCCGCCGCCGGCGCCGACGTGCTGTTCCACGCGGTGGTGGAAACGGCGGAGATGGCGGAGTGACAAGCGCGCGCCGCGAGGCCCCCTCACCCGCCGCTGCGCGGCGACCTCTCCCCCAAGGGAGAGGTGGGGAGTGGGCAGGATCGTGCCACATCGACACCTCTCCCTTTGGGGGAGAGGTCGGCCACAGGCCGGGTGAGGGGGCCTTGCCGTGAGCACCCTCAAGACCAGATTTGCAGGTCTCGCCGCGCGGCGTCTGCGCACGAAGTCCACCGAGGCCGAGCGTAAGCTGTGGGCGCATCTGCGCGACCGGCGGCTGCTGGGCTGCAAATTCGTCCGCCAGCAGCCGGTCGGTCCGTATATTGCCGATTTCGCCTGCCGCGAGGCCGACCTCGTCATCGAGCTCGATGGCGGCCAGCACGCCGCCGATGCGGCGCACGCCGAAGATACGCGGCGCAGCCTGGCTCTGGCCGAACATGGCTACCGCGTGCTGCGCTTTTGGAACAACGATGTACTGAGAAATATCGACGGCGTTTGTCGCGCGATCGAGGCCGAGTTGAAAGCGGCTCCCGCGCCCGACCTGCGTCGTATGCGGTCCACCCTCTCCCCGGCGGGGAGAGGGGACGACGCCCCACTCGGGAGGACTCAATTATGACCATCATCAAGAACGGCACCATCGTCACCGCCGATCTCACCTACAAGGCGGATGTGCGGATCGAGGGCGGCACCATTGCCGAGATCGGGCCGGACCTTGCTGGCGCCGACACGCTCGATGCCACGGGCTGCTACGTCATGCCGGGCGGCATCGATCCGCATACCCATCTCGAAATGCCCTTCATGGGCACCTATTCGACCGACGATTTCGAATCCGGCACGCGCGCTGCGCTCTCGGGCGGCACCACAATGGTCGTCGATTTCTGCCTGCCCAATCCCGACCAGTCGCTGCTCGAAGCGCTCTCGATGTGGGACAACAAGACCTCCAAGGCGAGCTGCGACTATGCCTTCCACATGGCCATCACCTGGTGGGGGGAACAGGTGTGGCGCGAAATGGCCGAAGTGGTCGATCGCGGCATCACCTCGTTCAAGCATTTCATGGCCTACAAAGGCTCGCTGATGGTGAACGACGACGAGATGTTCGCCAGCTTCCAGCGCTGCGCCGAGCTCGGCGCCCTGCCGCTGGTCCACGCCGAGAACGGCGACGTCGTCGCCGCCATGACCGACAAGCTCCTCGCCGCCGGCAATGACGGGCCCGAGGGCCACGCCTATTCGCGCCCGCCCGAGGTCGAGGGCGAGGCCACCAACCGGGCCATAATGATCGCCAACATGGCCGGCGTGCCGGTCTATATCGTCCACACCTCGTGCGAGCAGAGCCACGAGGCCATCCGCCGCGCCCGCCAGCAGGGCATGCGCGTCTATGGCGAGCCGCTGATCCAGCATCTCGTGCTCGACGAGACCGAATATTTCAACAAGGACTGGGACTATGCGGCGCGCCGCGTCATGAGCCCGCCCTTCCGCAACAAGCAGCACCAGGACTCGCTCTGGGCCGGGCTCGCCGCCGGCTCGCTCCAGGTGGTCGCCACCGACCATTGCGCCTTCACCACCCAGCAGAAGCGCGCCGGCCTCGGCAATTTCGCCAAGATCCCCAACGGTACGGGCGGGCTCGAGGACCGGCTGCCGGTCCTGTGGACGCGCGGCGTCAACACCGGCCGGCTGACCATGAACGAGTTCGTCGCCGTGACCTCGACCAACAGCGCCAAGATTCTTGGGCTCTATCCGAAAAAGGGCGCCGTGCTGGTCGGCGCCGACGCCGATCTCGTCGTCTGGGACCCCAAGCGGAAAAAGACCATCTCCGCCAGGACCCAGCAATCGGCCATCGACTACAACGTCTTCGAGGGCATCGAGGTCACCGGCCTGCCGCGCTTCACGCTGACGCGCGGCAAGGTGGCGGTCCGCGAGGACGAGGTGATGGCCGAGCAGGGGCACGGCCAGTTCGTCGCCCGCGCGCCGAATAATCCTGTCAATCGCGCCCTCAGCACCTATAAGGAGATCACCGCCCCCCGCAAGGTCGAACGCAGTTCTATCCCGCAGAGCGGAGTGTGAGTTTGCAAGGGGGGGAGAACGGCACCAAGGTGGTCGAGGCGAGGGGCCTCGGCCTCACCTTTGCGACCGACGATGGCGACGTGGTGGCGCTGAGCGATGTCGATCTCGACATCGGCGCGGGCGAGTTCGTCTCCTTCATCGGCCCGTCCGGTTGCGGCAAGACCACGCTGCTGCGCGTCATCGCCGATCTCGAGCGGCCGACCTCGGGCACCATCACCATCAACGGCATGAGCCCCGAAGAGGCGCGCAAGTCGCGCGCCTATGGCTATGTGTTCCAGGCGCCGGCGCTGTTTCCCTGGCGCACCATCGAGCGCAACGTGGCGCTGCCGCTCGAGATCATGGGCTATGCCGAGGCCGAAAAGCGCGCCCGCATCGCGCGCACGCTGGAGCTGGTCAACCTCTCCGGCTTCGAGCGCAAATTCCCCTGGCAGCTGTCGGGCGGCATGCAGCAGCGCGCCTCCATCGCCCGCGCCCTCGCCTTCGATGCCGACCTGCTGCTCATGGACGAGCCCTTCGGCGCCCTCGACGAGATCGTGCGCGACCATTTGAACTCCGAGCTGCTCAAGCTCTTCGCGGCGACCCAGAAGACCATCGCCTTCGTCACCCACTCCATTCCCGAGGCGGTCTATCTTTCGACCAAGATCGTGGTGATGAGCCCGCGCCCCGGCCGCGTCACCGACGTCATCCACTCGAGCCTGCCCGCCGAGCGGCCGCTCGAGATCCGCGAGACGCCCGAATTCCTCGCCATCGCCCATCGCGTGCGGCAGGGCCTGCATGCCGGGCACTCCTACGAGGAGCAGGGCTGATGGCGCGCCGCGGTGAGGGCAATGCAGTTCCGGTGCTGATCGTCCTCGCCGTGCTGCTGGTCGTCTGGTACGGCGCCGCGACGCTGATGAACGCGCCCTGGCAGCAGACGCTCTATGCCCGCGCCGGCACCACCGACGTGCCCCTCACGCAATACCTCGCCGATGTGTGGAGCCAGGCCAAGCCCGTGCTGCCGGCGCCGCACCAGGTCGTCGCCGAAGTGTGGGCCAACACCGTCGGCCAGGAGCTGAGCTCGCGCCGCAGCTTCCTCTACCACGCCTGGATCACGCTGTCGGCGACGCTGCTCGGCTTCGTCTTCGGCACCGTGCTGGGGCTCGGCCTCGCCGTGCTCATCATCCACAACGAGGCGATGAACCGCTCGCTGATGCCGTGGATCATCGCCAGCCAGACCGTGCCCATCCTCGCCATCGCGCCCATGCTGGTCGTCGGCCTCAGCGCCGTCGGCGTCGGCGGCCTGCTGCCCAAGGCGCTGATCTCGACTTATCTGAGCTTCTTTCCCGTCGTCGTCGGCATGGTCAAGGGCCTGCGCTCGCCCGACGCCATGCAGCTCGACCTGATGCGCACCTACAATGCCAGCCGCCTCCACGTCTTCGCCAAGCTGCGCTGGCCGGCCGCCATGCCCTTCCTCTTCGCCTCGATGAAGGTCGGCATCGCCATCGCGCTCATCGGCGCGCTCGTCGCCGAGCTGACCACCACCGCCGCGGGCGGCCTCGGCGTGCGCCTGCTCACCGGCTCCTATAACGGCCAGACCATCACCATCTGGGGCGTGCTGCTGGTGGCGGCGGCGCTCGCCGCCATCCTCGTCGTCGCCGTCGGGCTGGCCGAGCGCCTCGTGCTGCGCCGCATGGGGCAACCGGCATGATGAGCCGCTGGCAGCAGCTCCTCGCGGGCCTCGCCGGCCTCGCCGCCGGCCTCGCGGCGCTCCTCGCCCTCCTTGGTGGCACCAGCGAGCCGTGGCTCCTCGGCTTCAGCCTCGCCGGGGCGCTGAGCCTCGTCCGCTTCGCGCGGCCCCTCAGCCACTGGCTCGACGGCGCCCTCGCCGCGCTCGGCGGCCTCGCCGTGCTGCTGAGCCTCGCCGCGGTCTCCGCCGCGCTCTGGTTGGCCCTCGTCGCCGCCTGGCTGTTCGCCTGGCTGTTCGTCGATCGGCTCGCCGGCGCCGTGGCGGCGGGCCGCGAGAAGCTGCCCGGCGCCGGCCTCGTCGTGCCGCTGGTCTTCGGCGTCGCGCTGCTCGTTCTGTGGGAAGTGCTGGTGCGCGGCCTCACCATCCCGCAGGTGCTGCTGCCCGCGCCCAGCCAGATCCTGGCGCGCATCATGGCCTCGCCGGCGACGCTGTGGGCCGATTTCGTCCAGACCTTCGTCAAGGCCGTGCTGTCGGGGTTCGTGCTCGGCTGCACCGTCGGCTTCGTCATCGCCATCCTCGTCGATCGCTCGCCCTTCCTGAAGCGCGGCCTCCTGCCCATCGGCAATTTCGTCTCGGCCCTGCCCATCATCGGCATTGCCCCGATCATGGTCATGTGGTTCGGCTTCGACTGGCAGTCCAAGACCGCCGTGATCGTGTGCATCACCTTCTTTCCCATGCTGGTGAACACCGTCGCCGGGCTCAACGCCGCCGGCCGCATGGAGCGCGACATGATGCGCACCTATGCGGCGGGCTACTGGCAGACGCTGGTCAAGCTCCGGCTGCCGGCGGCGGCGCCCTTCATCTTCAACGCGCTCAAGATCAACTCGACTCTCGCTCTGATCGGCGCGATCGTAGCGGAATTCTTCGGCACACCCATCGTCGGCATGGGCTTTCGCATCGCGACGGAAGTCGGCCGGCTCAACGCCGACATGGTGTGGGCGGAAGTCGCGGTCGCGGCCGTCGCCGGGTCCGCCTCCTATGGCCTGATCGTGCTGGTCGAACGCGCCGTCACGTTCTGGCATCCATCCGTCCGAGGGGGACGGGCATGACAACAGGGAAGGGTTAGCGAATGAGGAAACTACTGGTTCCGGTGCTTGCCGCCGCATTTGCGGTGGCGGGAACCATGGGCGCCACCGCCCAGGACAAGCTGACGCTGCAGCTCAAATGGGTGACGCAGTCGCAGTTCGCCGGCTATTACGTCGCCAAGGAGAAGGGCTTTTACGCCGACGAGAATCTCGACGTCACCATCCTTGTCGGCGGGCCCAACGTGGCCCCCGAGCAGGTGATGGCCGGCGGCGGCGCCGACGTGGCGGTGGCCTGGGCCGGCGGCGCGCTGGTGGCGCGCGAAAAGGGCGTGCCGCTGGTCAACATCGCCCAGCCCTACGCCAAGTCGGGCCTGATGATGATCTGCCCCAAGGAGACCGGCATCACCACCGAGGCCGACTTCCCCAACCACACGCTGGGCGTCTGGTTCTTCGGCAACGAGTATCCGTTCTTCGCCTGGATGAACAAGCTCGGCCTCAAGACCGACGGCTCCGAGGGCGGCGTCAGCGTGCTGCAGCAGAGCTTCGACATCCAGCCCATGATCCAGGGCCAGGCCGACTGCATCTCGGTGATGACCTATAACGAGTACGGCCAGGCGCTCGACGCCGGCTACGGCCCCGACAACCTCACCATCTTCAACTACACCGAGATGGGCAACGATTTGCTCGAGGACGGGCTGTGGGCGCTCGAGGACAAGCTCGCCGACCCGGCCTTCGCCGACCAGATGGTGCGCTTCGTGCGGGCCTCGATGAAGGGCTGGGACTACGCCCTCGCCAATCTCGACGAGGCCGCCCAGATCGTCGTCGATTCCGACGACACCGGCGCCGCAACCTTCGACCATGAGCGCTACATGGTCGAGGAGGTCACCAAGCTGATGGGCGACGCCAATGGCAAGCTCAACACCGCCGTGTGGGACCGCACGGTCAAGGCGCTGCTCGACCAGCAGATCCTGACCGAGATGCCCGATGGCGGCGCCTACACCACGGCGATCACCGACAAGCTGTAAGGCGCGAAAACGCCGCAGCACCGGCAGGCGGGGGCGACCCCCGCCTGCTGCTTTTTCAGTGCGGCGGAACCGGCACGGCGACCGGCGTCGTCGCCGGTGGCGGCGCCCGGCTCACCGGCACGACGCGCACCGCCTCGAGCCGCAATTGCAGCGTCACCGGTTCGCTATTGGTGCCGGGCGGGGCGATGCGCGGCATCTCGAAGCGGATCTCGAGGACCCCGTCGCCGGCCGCCGTCACCGCCCGCGGGATCACCATGTGGCCGTTGACGCGCCGCGCATCCTTGAACGTGATGCTGCCGATCGCCGTGCCGTTGGCGCGCACCGCGACGGCGCGCGCCGGTTGGCCGGCATGGGTGTTGGCCCAGCTCGAAAAGGTCAGCAGCAGGTCCTCGCCGGGCGGCGCGAGCCGCATTTTGAGGATGCCGTAGTCGCCGAAGGATTTGATGCCGTCGGCCTTCATCGGCATGAAGCCGCACCAGCGGATGGAATCGCGCGTGTAGCCGTTGCGCCCGGCCACGAAGCTCACCGGCGCGCCCAGCGGATAGTGAAAGGTGATGAGCCGCGGAAAGCACGACCAGCTCCGCTCGATATAGTAGCGCCGATAGTCGTCGGCGACGCGCGGATGGGCGATCATCCACACCACGACGGTGCCGAACAGCGCCAGCGCCAGCGCCGCGCCGAGCTGCCAGAGGCGGGGAGTGTAACGCGGTTCCATGCGGCTTACATCAGGTAATAGGAGCGCCCCATCCAGGTCTCCTGCAGGAAGACGCCGAGGATGAGCAGCACCGGCACGAGCAGATAGACCAGCCATCTGGGCCGGCCGAGGACCAGCGCCGACATGATCAGCACCGGCGCCAGCCCGACCACGAAGCGCAGCATGGAATAGGCGTTGGTGGAGAGCGGCAGCAACACGCCGAGGAGCGAGAACACCGCCCAGTCCCATTTGCCTTTCACCGCCATCACCACCGCCATGCTCATGCCGAATAGCGCCGCGAGGCCGAAGGCGAGGTCGGTCGAGACGGTGCGGAAATTGCCGGCCTTGAACTGCATTTCCACCGTCAGCCACAGATTCCACAACGGGTTGGCGAAGGCGCGCCCCCAGGCGCGCTGGATATGCTGGAAGGCGAGCGCGTCGCCGGCATGGAACCACAGGAACACGGCGAAGAGGCTGATCCCCACTGGCACCAGCGCCAGCGCCAGCAGCAGGTCGGTGCGTTTCCACGCCGAGGCGAAGAAGCCGCGCACCGTGCCGCCGTCCCGCACATGGTTCTGCAGCGCCGCGATGAGGATGGCCGCCATGAACACCAGCCCCGTCGCCCGCGTCGCCGACATCAGCGCGCCGGTGAGGCCGGCGGCGACATAGTCGCGCTGGCGCAGCAGGACGAAGCCGGCGGCGGTCAGCAGGATGAACAGCGCCTCGGTATAGAGCGTGTTGAAATAATAGGCGAACGGCCCGAGGAACAGGAAGGCGCAGAACAGCACATAGGCGCGGAACCGGCCCTCGAACAGCGGCCAGCTGACGATCGCCGCCCACACGGTGAGGAGGCCCGTCAGCAGCGAGCCGGCGACCAGCACGGAGAGCCCGGTGAGCTTGCTCACCGTCCACACCAGCACCGAGTAGAACGGAAAGAACGCCCAGTTGTTGGCGTCGCCCTTGTCGAAGCCCGAGGGCCGCCCCTCATAGCCGTTGAGCGCCAGCCGTTCATAGGCGTTGCAGTCATAGACGCACAGCGCCCGCAGATAGTCGGTGAACCCCCAATGGCCGCTGGCGCGGATATAGACCGCGTAGCGCAGCAGCACGCCGATGGCGAGCAGATAGACCGGCACCAGCACATAGGCCGGCACCCGCCACCGCCATCGTCTCGCCGTCGCGACACTCCCGCTCTCGTCCACCGCCGACCTGCCTCTCAGCCGCCCCGCCCCACACCCTTCGTCGCCCCGGCGGAGGCCGGGGCCTAGTAAACGCCACACCTCTCCTGTGCCCAAATCGCCCGCCCGGTGCGTACTGGGTCCCGGCCTCCGCCGGGACGACACCGCAGGGATACCAACTCCAGGCCACCTTCCTCTCAGTCTGTCATTCCCGCGCAGGCGGGAATGACACGGTGGGTGTGGCAATTCTGTGTGATGCTCCCCCGCCCCCCAAGCTTCTAGCCCAGCTCCGCGCGCTCCAACAACCGCGCGCTTCACGATCTGTTCCGCGTTCCTGCAGCAAATCGCCGGCCGCGCGCAACCAAATGCCGCCGCCGCAATTCTGACATCTATTAGAACTGCGTCACGGAGCTTCCCCTATGAACGGCATCATCTACCTCGTGGGCCTGGTCGTCGTGATCATGGCCGTCCTGTCCTTCTTCGGCTTGCGCTGAGCGGCAGGAGCATCCCCATGACTGTCGAACACGACATCCTCGTCGCCACCGCGCCGCCGGCCGCCGCCACGGCGGAACATCATTCCTATATCGACTGGGCGGCGATCATCGGCGGCATCATCCTCGCCTCGGCCATCTCGCTGGTACTGCTCGCCTTCGGCTCGGCCATCGGCCTCGGCTTCGCCGATTTCGGCGCCGGCGACGATGTGAGCCCGATATGGATCGCCATCGCCGCCGCCACCTGGCTGCTCTGGGTGCAGATTTCGAGCTTCATGGCGGGCGGCTATCTGACCGGCCGCCTGCGCCGGCGCTTCCGCGATGCCGGCGAGCATGAAAGCGACGTGCGCGACGGCGCCCACGGCCTGCTCGTTTGGGCTGGCGCGCTGGTCGTCGGCGCGCTGATCGCGGCGGGCGGCGTCGGAGCCGCGCTCAACGCCGCGGGCGCCGCCATCGGCACCGCCACCACGGCGGCGGCAACGCTCGCCGACGAGGCCGGCGGCACGGCGCTCGACCCGCAGGCTTATTTCGTCGATACCCTGTTCCGGGCCGCGCCGGGCGCCACGCCGCCCGTCGCCGCGACGGGCACGGATTATCGCGGCGAGGCGGCGCGCATCCTCGCCCAGGGCGCCGTGACCGGCAGCCTCGCCGACGCCGACAAGGCCTATCTCGGCCAACTCGTCGCCGCCAGCACCGGCCTTGGCCCGGACGAGGCGACGGCCCGCGTCGACCAAACGCTGACGGCGCTCGACGCCGCCAAAGCGCAGGCGGCAGCGGCCGCCGAGACGGCGCGCAAATGGACGGTGCTCGGCGCCTTCCTCACCGCCGCCTCGCTCCTCGTCAGCGCCGTGGGCGCCTGGTGGGCGGCGATGCAGGGCGGCCGCCATCGCGACGAAGGCACCGTCTTCGCCGCTGTCTTCCGGCGCTTCTGAGAAAGGCAGGGACCCATGTTTCGTGCACTTGGACTATGGCTTCTGGGCGTGCCCATCTGGCTCGTCCTCATCATCGTGCTGTTCATCCACCGCTGACCCTCCTCGCGGCGGGATGACGAAGGGCGGAGCTGCGGCTCCGCCCTTTGGCGTTGCGGAAAGGGCAAGGCTCAGTCGGGGCGGCGCAGCATACCGGCATAGATGCCGGGGCGCGATTTGGGGATCTCGAACGCGTCGAGCCGCTTCTGGTAGAAGCCGACCGGGCCGGCATCGCCGATGACGGCATAGGCGTAGCCCGCCTCGCGCATGGCCGCGAGCGTCGCGATGAGCAGCGCCTCGCCGATGCCTTGGCCGCGCGCCGCCGGATCGACGCCGGTCGGCCCGAAGAAGCCCTTGGCGCTGGTGTCGTAGCAGGCAAAGCCGAAGATCCGGTTGTCCTTGAGGGCCAGATAGAGGGTCGGCGGCTGCTGGCTGAGCGCCAGCGCCGCTTCCGACACCCAGGGCAGCGAGAACTGCGCTTCGATCCAGGCCAGCACCACATGGCGCTCGGGCGGCAGCGCCCGGCGGATGGTGATGCCGGCGGCGCGCACCCTGTCCGTCGCCTCGAACGCCGGCAGGTCGTAGAGCCGCACCAGGAGGTCAGCCATCGCCCTCTCCCTCGTTCTGGCCGTAAAGGTTCGGCATCAGGCCCACGAGCGTCGCGAAGCGCCCGAAATCCTTGTGCGCGGCCCGTGTCCAGCCGGTTTCCGCGATCGCCGACAGGCGCGGGAAGACCAGCCGGTCGAACACCGCCCGCTCGGTCATCGGCTCCGACCAGATGCAGGCCTGCACGCCGAGGAAATGCGCGCGCTCGGCGTCGCTCCAGCCGGACGTGGGGTCGAACCGGTAGGTCTTTTCCGGCGACGCCCAGCCGGCCCAGCCGGCCCCCGGCTCGTGCCAGTCCGGCCCGTTCGCCATGTCGAGATAATAGGCCTGCCCCGGCGCCACCACCACGTCATAGCCCTCGGCGGCGAGCCGCTGGCTGCCCTCGACATCCACCCAGCCGACGAGGTAGCACGCGTCCCGCGCGATGCCGCCGCCATGCGCGGCCTCCTCCCAGGCGCCGGTGATCTTGCCGCGGCTGGTGAGGAACGCCTGCACGCGCTTCAAGAACCGCGCCTGCAGCTCGCTCGCCCCGCTCACCCCGAGCTCGGTGCGCAGCGCGTTGGCCATGGGCGAGGTCTGCCAGGCGGTCTTGGGCACCTCGTCGGCCCCGACATGGAACCAGCGGGCGGGGAACATCTCGGTCATTTCGCCGAAAATCGTCTCCACAACGCCATAGATTGCCGGATTCGCCGGGTTGAGGCAGTTGCTGGGAAACGACTGGATGGAGCGGTAGGGCGCGTTCTCGCCGGGGTCGCGCAACTGCGGCAGGACGCTGAGCAGCGCGTAGCAATGGCCCGGCACGTCGATCTCGGGGATCACGGCGATGCCGAAGCGCCCGGCCAGCGCCACGATCCCGGCGATGTCGGCCTTGCTGTAGAAGCCGCCCGTGCGCTCCGGCCCCGAGCCGAGCAGCGGCGGCAGGTCGAGCCCGTAGCCGCGCCAGGCGCCGCGCGCCGTGAGCGCCGGATAGGCGGCGATCTCGACGCGCCACGCCTCGTCGTCGCTCAAATGCCAGTGGAAGCGGTTGAGCTTGTTCCAGGCGAGGATGGCGAGGAACCGCCGCACCTCGCGCACGGAATAAAAGCGCCGCGCCACGTCGAGATGGCTGCCGCGAAAGCCCGCCGCGGGCGCGTCGGCGATGTGGCCGGCGGTGGGAAAGCTGTGCGCCTGCCGCCTGAGGCGCGCGCCGCGCGCCATCTGCCCGAGCGTGACGAGCCCATAGAGAAAGCCGCTGTCCTCCGCCGCCTCGATCGTCGCCCCGTCCGCCGTAAAGCCGATCCGGTAGGCCTCGGGCACAAGGCGCGGGTCGCGGCGCAGCGTCACCGCCAGCCCGTCCTCATGTGCCGCGCGCGCGAGGCCCTCGCCGGGGAACAGCAGATCGGTGAGCTCGGCGAAGGCGGCGGCGGCGCCCGCCCCGTCGCCCGGCGCGATGGCGAGCCCGTGCGGGGCGCTGCGGCTGCCGCTCACCGCCACCTCGTTGGGCCACGGCAGCACGGCGATCGGGCTCGGCGTGCCACTGAGCCGCATTGTGCCGCGCCGATAGGGGGCGCTGCCGGCACGCGCCGGCGGCAGCGTGACGGCGACCTGCGTCGTGCCGTCGGCGAAGATCACGAAGCCGGTGACCGCCCCGTCCGTCCAGTGCCGCAGCGGATAGTCGAGCCGGTCGATGTCGATGCTCCACTCGGCGCCCGGCGCCAGCACGAAATCGGCCGGCGGTGCCAGCTCGGCATAGTTGGAGAGCTGTCGCACGACGCGGCCGTTGCGGGGGCGCGCTTCGTCGCTGATCCGCACCGGCCCGGAGAGCCCGAGCGCGAAGCCGCCGAGCGGCGCGCGGGTCTGGTTGCGCAGCACCAGCCGGTAGAGGCTGTCGCCCGCCGCGTCAGCCAGCACCTCGCTGCGCAGCACGAAGCCATCATGCCAATCTGCTACCATTTTGATACCACTCCCCGTCCGGGGTTCTAATCGACCCGCCCGCGCGCCGCAACGGGCACCGCCTCGATCTCCCCGTCGGCGCCGATGAGGTGCACCTTGTCGAAGAGGTTGGAGACGACGCAGGCGTGGTTGGGCACGATCCTCAGCCGCTCGCCGATGGGTGGCCAGGCCGAGGGCGCCGCCAGCTCGATGACGCCATGCTCCTCGGAGAGCCCGGCGACCACCATCTCGTCATGGCCGGCCACGGTGCCGAAGCCGGTGAGCCCCAGCGTGTCGCTGCTCAGCGACTTCGAGCCGGCATCGATGACGATGCGGGTCGGCGTCGGCCGCGACACCACGGTGGTCAGCACGGTGAGCGCGCAATCCTCGGGGCGCGCGGCGCCCCAGGCGACCTGCGAACGGTCGTAGTAGATATAGGTGCCCGGCCGCCGCTCGGTGACCACCGTGTCGCCTTCGTGCCACATGTCCGGGCTGTTGCCCGCGCTGATGCGCGGCACCGCGATCCCCGCCGCCTCGAGCTGCGCCTTGGCGTCGGCCAGCCAGCGATCGGCGGCAGCGGCGCCGCCGCGTGGCGGATAGGTCATGAGGCCGCCGAAGCGCAGCCCCGCGGCGGCGACGATCCGGCGGGCGAGCGCCAGCGCCGCGTCCGGGCTCGCCACGCCGCAGCGGTGCCCGCCCGTGTCGCACTCGACGAGGACGGTCAGCGGCTTTGCCGCGTCCGCAAAAGTCGCGGCATAGAAGGCGACCGTCTCGGCGCTGTCGGCGGTGACGCTGAGCGTCACGCGGTCGTTGAGCGCCTTGAGCCGGGCCAGCTTGGAGGCGCCCACGATGTTGTAGGGCATGAAGATGTCGGTGAGCCCGGCATCGGCCATCACCTCGGCCTCGCCCAGCTTCTGCACGGTGATGCCGACGGCGCCGAGCGCCAGCGCCCGCTTGGCGAAGCGCGGCAGCTTGTGCGTCTTGATATGCGGCCTCAGCTTATAGCCATTGGCGCGCGCATGGGCCTGCGCGCGGGCCAGGTTCGCTTCCACGCGGGCGACGTCGATGAGCACGCAAGGCGTTTCGAGAGCAGCGATTTTCGGCACGAAATGTCTCTTTCCGGGGCAAGTTACGCACGGTGGTCCGCACCGGGCTTACGATGGCGGGGGGAGGCATGACCGGAACGAGGATGAGATGTCCTCTCAACGCTTATTCCATGACATCCATTGGCGTCTAAAAACGTAATGTTTTCATAAGGTGTTAGCGACCTGCTGTCTTGGATCATCCACCAGCGTACCCTATAATCGCTGCCAGCCCTTAGGGTGATGTTTAGGGGACCTGGAACATGGCCAAGCTGCTCTATCGCCTCTCCACCCGTTTCGTCGAGACCGCCAGGCCAGGCTTTCATGCCGATGGGAATGGCTTGTACCTCAATGTCTCGCCGCGGGGCGCGAAGCGCTGGACGTTTATCTTCCAGTGGCGGAAAAAGCGCTCGGAAATGTCCCTGGGCTCCGCCGAGGACTTGTCGCTGGGTGATGCCCGCGAGCGCGCGGCCGATGCGCGCCGCATGGTGCGCAGCGGCACCAATCCCATCGCGGCCAGGAAACACAGGTCTGGATCCGACACAGACAAGCCCGCCCCTGTAACGTTCGGCGCCTTCGCGGAAGAACTGCTGAACACGATAGAAGGTGAATTCCGCAACGAAAAGCACAAGGCGCAGTGGCGCGCGACGCTGTCTCTGGTACGCGACCCGAAGACAGGCGGCTTCACCACTGGCGGTCACTGTCTCAGCCTGCGCGACCTGCCGCTCGACGCCATCGGGACGGATGAAGTGCTGGCGGTGTTGCAGCCCATCTGGAGCACCAAGGCCGAGACAGCCGCGCGGGTCCGGGGGCGGATCGAGCGCGTACTGGATGCCGCCAAGGCTCGTGGTTTGCGTTCCGGCGAGAACCCGGCGCGCTGGCGTGGGCACTTGTCCGCCCTGCTGCCAAAACGCCAGAGGTTGCTGCGCGGCCATTATGCTGCGCTGCCCTATGCCGATGTTCCAGCCTTCGTCGCCCGGCTGCGCACCGAGCGGCGGGACGCGATGGCCGCCCTTGCACTGGAGTGGACGATCCTTTCCGCTGCTCGCTCCGGCGAGGCCTTGGGCGCGACCTTGGGCGAGATCGACCGCGAAGCAAAAGTATGGACGATCCCCGCGACCCGCATGAAAGCGGGCAGAGAGCACCGGGTTCCGCTCATGCCCCGCATGCTCGAAATCCTCGCGGTGACAGACAAGGTACGCGGCGACTCTGATTATCTCTTCCCGGGCCCTCGGCCGAAGAAGCCGCTGTCCAAGGCGGCCATGACCATGTTGCTGAGGCGGATGAAGGTAAAAGACGTCACGGTGCATGGGTTCCGCTCTGCCTTTCGAGATTGGGTGGGCGAAGAGACTCTATACAGGCCAGACCTGGCCGAGGCCGCCTTGGCGCATGTTGTCGGCGATGCCACCGTCCGCGCCTATCGTCGTGGCGACGCGCTGGAGGCGCGCCGCACGTTGATGGCCGCATGGGCGGACTTCGTTGCGGGAAAGGCGCCAACCGCCGATGCCGCCTGACCCGTTCGCCGTCCGCGACTATCGCCTCGATGACCTGCCGGTACTGCGCACCACCGCACGGGCCGACTTCGAGACCGGCGACGTCCGTGTCGGGCGCAACACCTATCCCGGGTTCGGGAAGGTCTGGGTCGCCCATATGGGCGGCGTGGAGGGTGCCATCAGCTTCCTGCGCCAGGCGTTCGGCCCCGTCGAAGGGCGGATCGGCATGCGCTCCGTCGAGTTGCGGAATGGCTTTTCTGCCGAGGCAGAATGGGTGGAGCGCTTCCGCCATGACGCGCCAGGCCGCGGCGACTGGCTGGAGCGCAACCTGGCCCTGATGACGCTTATCGAGCATGAGGGCGGCCACGTCCCGCGCGCGATCCTGCTAAAAGTCCTGCCGGTGGCATTGGGCGTCGCCGCGCAGCGCAGGAAGCTCAATGGCGCTCGCCTGCGCGAGTTTGTCTTTGCAGCCTCCCCACGGCCCTCGAATGCCACGGTCAAGCGCCTGGCCGGCCGGTTCGGTCTGGCGTCGCCGCAGACGGTGCGCAACCACCGCCAGCGCCCGACGATAGCTGCCCACCGGCAGGCCCTGGAAGAAGTTCGTGACGCGGCGCTTGCGCGCGGCGAGACTCCCATGGTCACTCGCGGCCACCATGCGGCTGACCCTTGGTTTGCGCAGCATATCGAGGATCAGCTGGCGCAGGCGCTCTACGACGAGGCGCTTCGATACGCGGGTGAGCATGGCGCCCCCTTCGCGCTGCGCTGGGATCTCCTCCATCTCGTCGAGGGCTACGCATTCCGCAGGACGCCGCTGCCGCCCGTCGTGATGGCGGCGCTCGATGCCACGCTCGGCCTCGTGGACGCCGAGGGCAAGCCGCGCCGTCTCCACAAGGGCCGCTTCACCTATCCGGCGGTCAGCCTGGGCGGCGTGGCGCGCCGCGAACTGTTCATGCAGATGGCGCTGTTTGAAGCCGGACTTCGCAGTGGCGAGTCCGAGATCGAGAGCGTTGCGACCGAGCGGCGCTGGGCCGAACTGCCCATCTTCCAGACCGCGCTCGATATCCTCTAGCGGCCCCGGTCCAAATTCATCGGCGACCGTGAATCGGCCCGCTCATGGCAGGCGCTATGCCACCTCCACCATTAGCGTCCACCGCGATGTCGCCGGACGCGGAACCCTGGAGGCCATGATGACCGAACCGCCTATTTCTCTCCTGCGGCTGCCCGCCGTGCTGCAGCGCACCGGGCTGTCCAGAAGCCAGCTCTATCGCCTGATTGCCGCCGGCAAATTCGCCCCGCCGCACCACCTCGCCGGTACGCGCGCTTCGGCATGGAGCAGCGAGGATGTCAACCAATGGATACGGCAGCAAATTGGGGAAACGGCGTAAGCGGCGCTCGTTGCTTGCCCGCCGGCAGCCGCCGGCCAATCCCGTCTGGAAAGTAAAGGATCGGGTGGCAATTTTCGACCCTGACGTAGCGTCGCGCAAAGGGGCGCCGAGTAGATTCCACCGTCGCCATTTCCAGAGGGTGCGGCGTCTTTGATCAGTTTCGGTTCTGCGGTCGCCCTGCCGTGGAAGCGCCCGCGCAGTGTCGGCTGCCCCGCGAGGGTCGGCGCCGGGCGGAGCGTCCTTGCGAGAGTATGAAAAATGACAACTGCGACGATGACAAAGCCGACCACGACCAAGAGCACGGGGGACTTTTTCGCCGCCGCGCGCATCGCTGGATTTGACCCTATACCGTTGAACGACTGGGACGCGACCCGCGACGGGCGCAAAGTTGGAAAGGCGCCGCGCGACGCTGGCTGGCCTACCAAAGATTATCGCAATTTCGACGCTGCCGCGCACCTGCGCTCCGGCGGCAATGTGGGCTTAAGGCCCCGGCCCGGCCGCGTCGTGCTCGACGTAGATCCCCGCAACGGCGGGGATCGGGGTCTGTATGCGCTCGAAATGTATTTTCCCGAGATTGAGAAGGCGCCGAGGACGCGCACAGGGAGCGGAGGCTTTCATATATTTCTCTCTGTGCCCGAGGACCTGGCCTTGTCGCCGGTTCTCCGAGGCTACGGCGGCGGCATAGAGATCAAAGGCTCGCACCACCAAGTGGTCGCGCCGGGCTCGCGCCACCCTGACAACGGCGAACAGTATGTCACGGAAATTCCCTTCTCTGGCCCGCCGCCCATGGCTCCCGAAGGCTTATTGTCGTTGATGACCCTGCCGCCGCGCCAGCCGTCAGCACCGGCCGAGGCGGGCGTCATGTCTGCAGCGCAATTGGAGAAGGCTCTTGGCTTTCTCGACCCGATAAAGTTTGGCGAGTATGAGAGTTTTTTCCGCCTTATCTGTGCCGCGCACCACGCCACGGCCGGCGACCCGGAGGCCATGGGGGTCTTTCTCGACTGGGCCGCGGGCGACCCGAAGTATGCAGATGCTGACGCAGAGAACGAAACAATGTGGGACAGCCTCTCGCTCGACCGCGACAGCGGCGTGACAACTTACAAAACGCTGCTCGATCATATTTCGGCTACCGGGCCCAAGGGGCGGGCCTTCGTTGCCAGCTTCGACCGGGCAACAGCGGCCGAGGACTTCGACGGCGAGCCCATCGACCCTGGCTGGCGGGTCGACGACGATGCCGGTGAGCCGGCCACGGGTGAGGGCAAGAAGCCACGCTACACCATTCTCAGTCTTTCCGAGATCTTCGCGCTGCCCGAGCCGACCTTCCTCGTCGCCGACTTCATCCCCGACGAGTCGGTCACGATGGTGTTCGGTGCGCCAAAGGTGGGAAAGACGTTCGCCGTCATCGACCTCGCTTGCCATGTCGCCCTTGGCCGATCCTTCCACGGCCACACGACAAAAAAGGGCCGCGTGCTCTATGTCGCCTCCGAGGGCGGCGCCCGCGTCTTCGGCGCTCGGGTGAAAGCATGGCAGACCGAGCACGGAGTCGCGACCGCCGATCTGGTTGAGTCCCTGCACGTCATTGAAGATAGCGTCGCCCTCAACGACCCCAAAGCGGTGGCGACCTTCCTCCGCGACATACGTGGCGCCGGCGACTTCGCCCTGATCGTCTTCGACACCCTGCTCGCCAATAACAGCGGAGACGTAAATTCCAACGAGGACATGAGCGCCCTCATGCGCAGCGCGCACGAGATCCGCCGCAAGTCTGGCGGCAACGTTCTGCTCGTCCACCACTCGGGGCGCGCGATTGGGAGCCGGGAAATGGGGGCACAGGCGCTCGGCGCCGGCGTTGACGCCATCATGTCGCTAACCCGACAGGATAAGTCAGACGTGCGCGTGCTGCGGTTGGAAAAGTCGCGCAATAGCGAAGAAGGCGAGACCATCGGGCTCATGCTGAAGCCGAGCGCCGAGTCGGCGGTCATGGTGCGCTCGGATGTGTTCGCCTCGCGCGACCCGAAGAAGGCTTGGGAATTTATCCTGTGCCGTGTGGTGAGCGAGGGCAGCGCCTTCGTACGCGACTTCATTGCCCCCGGCGGAAGGACCAGCCGACTTTTTGCCAAGGGAAGCGTGCACCGCGCGGTGGCGTATCTGCGGGAAGAGGGTCTGCTCAAACCGAAAGTCGGCGGCGAGCGAGATTCCGAAGAGCCATTGAAGGCGACGTCATTGGGTGCCCTCGAAGCTCTCTCCTTCGGGGTTTCGCCACCCACTGAAGGGCTCGAAGATGACGATGAATTTGATGGATACTGAGCGCACGGGGCACAGGGCGTGCCTCACCCCTGATGAGACACGTTTGGCAGGAGACGCAAAGCGAGACACGGTGCGACCCAATCCGCATGATGAACTCTAACAAATTGATTCATCATGCTGTTTGGCCTTCCGCCATGTGAGACACAAAACGAGGCGCAGCGCGACAAGGGCCTAAAAGCCCATGTGTCTCACCCCCACACATTTCTATATGTGTGGGGGTGAGACAGGGTTTTGCCCCGCCGCCAGAAATAGAGTCCGGGTGGATCTCCAATGGTAGGAAATCAGGGGGGTATAGCGGCACGCCGGAGACGTCGCACACTTCGGTCTTGAGGGCTAAGTGCCCGGATCGCGTGCGCGGTGACCGATTGGGTGGAGGACCTCGCGACCTGGCGCCGGCGTGCGGTGCACCCGCTGCGCATCACGTCGCGGTGCCGCTTGCGCGCCTAGCTGGAACGGCGCCGTAAAATTTCCGGTGACTTGCTCAAGGTACTGTCCACGAGGTGCTGCGATGAGGGACTGCCGCAGCTTGGGGTGACTCCAGCTACGGGAAATTTTTGACCTCTTTATCTTAACATCGATTGTTCGAATTCGTGCACCAATTGACTGGTGGTTGGCGTCTGATCGGTCCTAATTAATTCGGCCGATGTTGCCGAGCGCGACGAACGGTGCTGGGCATCGAGGTCGAACACGCCATCCATCGTCGTCCACCACGCTCCATCAGGCGCGCTCGGCACCTCGCCTACAACTTCGACGTGAGCCATAGGCCGGAGTGAGGACCATGTCGTCATGGCACGTTAGCACGTCTTGTCCGCCCCTATATTTTAGAATAATTCTAAACTTACCGGCACGAACCCGTGCCAACTCGAGAGCCTCGACTTTGTGCGCCGGGCTCGCTGGAAAGCAGCTTGCCGCGCGTTGGCGGCGAAAGCGGTAGTCTTGATGGCTCGCACCGACGCCTCATTCGGGTGGGAGGTCTGACCGTGAAGCGCGTGACGCTCGATTTTCAGACCGCTATGTCCGGTTTCACCGTCCTCGGCATGCTACTGGCGATCCTGGGCACCTGGCCGCTGGTCGAGGCGCTGGCCGTCGTCCGCTGGCCGGGTCTGGGGCTCGTCTACCTTGCCGGCGGACTGCCCGCCGCGTGGAACGCGGTGCAGGCGCTGTGGCGTGAGCATGTCCTCGACATCGACCTGCTCATGGTTGTTGCTGCCATTGCCGCCGCCGTCGTTGGCGCGCCATTCGAGGGCGCGGTGCTGCTCACCCTCTTCAGCGTATCCACCACGCTGGAGCACCAGGCGCTGGGGCGCGCGCGGCGGGCTGTCGAAGCGCTGATGGCGCTGCGCCCCGAAACGGCCTTCCGCAGGACGGAAAGCGGGACCGAGGAAGTGCCGGCCACGACGCTGTCGGTCGATGATGTGATCGTGCTGCGCCCGGGTGCCCGCGTGCCGACCGACGGGGTGATCGCGCAGGGCCACGGCAGTCTCGACGAGGCCAACATCACCGGCGAGTCCATGCCGGTGTCGAAGGAGCCGGGCCAGCAGGTTTTCGAGGCCACGGTCAACCTGGACGGCGTGCTGGAGGTCGTCGTCACCAGAACCGTCGGCGACAGCACCATTGCGCGCATGATCCAGCTCGTGACGGAAGCCCAGAGCGCCAAGGCGCCCTCGGAGCGGTTCAGCGCGTGGTTCGGACAGCGCTATACCCTGGCCGTCATGCTGGGCGCCTGCGTTGCCTTTGCGGCGTTCTACTGGCTGGGCCACGATTGGGAGCAGGCGCTCTACCGGGCGGCGACGCTGCTGGTGGCGGCCAGCCCCTGCGCCGTCGTCATTTCCGTCCCCGCGGCCATCCTGTCCGCGCTTTCCGCGGCAGCGCGGGGCGGCGTGCTGTTCAAGGGGGGTGGGGCGCTTGAGACCCTGGCGACCGTCGAGTCCTTTGCCTTCGACAAGACCGGCACGCTGACCGTCGGCCGCGCGGCGGTGACGCGTATTGTCGCGCTGGACGATGACGTCCCCGGGTTCCTCGCCACGCTCGCCGGTTTGGAAGCGCATTCCGAGCACCATGTCGCCGCGGCCATACGCCGGGAGGCCAAGGAGCGAGGCATCGAGGCCGCATCGGTGACCGATGTGACGGCCCGCCCCAGCGCTGGCATTGTCGGCCACGACGCGCTCGGCCTGGTTTGGGCCGGCAATACCCACCTCGTCGAGGAAATGCGCGCATCCCTCGATCGCGACAGGTTTCGGGAGCTCGCCGAGAGCGCCCAGACCATTGTCTATCTTGGGCGGGGGGCGGCGGTCCTCGGGGCAGTCGCCGTGGCCGACGAGCTGCGCGACAGCTCGGTGCCGGCGCTGGCGGCCCTGCGCGCGAGCGGCGTGCGGCGTATCGTCATGATGACCGGCGACCGCCGGGCGGTGGCATTACGTATCGGCGCGGAACTGGGGCTCGCTTCCGAGGATGTGCATGCGGAAATGCTTCCGCACGACAAGGTCAGGCGCCTGGGCGAGCTGGCGGCGCACGGCAAGGTCGCGTTCGTTGGGGACGGCGTGAACGACGCGGCGGCGCTGGCGCGTGCCGATGTCGGCATCGCCATGGGAGCTGCCGGGTCGGACGTTGCGCTCCAGGCCGCCGACGTGGCGCTGCTTTCCGAGGACATGGAACGGCTGGCCGATGCGCATCGGCTTTCGCGGCGGGCCGCGGCAACCATCCGCCAGAACCTGATCTTCGCCATCGGTGCCATGGCGGTGTTGGTCATCGGCGGCTTGATCTTTGACCTGCCGCTGCCACTGGCGGTCGTCGGCCATGAGGGTGGCACGGTTCTGGTGGTGCTGAACGGGCTGCGACTGCTCTCCGACCCGATCCGCAGACCAAAGCCCCCGAGTGCGGCAACCACCGCCGCCGCGGGCCACAAGATGAGTTCAGTACGAGTATCCGGCAAACCCTGAACCTTGACCTGCATCATGACGGTGCTGGCTAGGAGAGGTCTATCGTAAGCGGTGTCCCCCTCCCACCTTCCTGCGGGTCGAGCGTCATGAGATTGCGCACTGATTGATGTCAGTGCGGGAGTTTCTCCATGGACGCTCCATTGGAGCTTCTCACAAGTGGCGGCCAGCGGCGGCGCAATCGACAATGGCCTGACGAGGTGAAGGGGCGGATTGTCGCCGAGACGTTGCGGCCGGGGGCGACCGTTAGTGAAGTTGCGGAGCGGCATGGGCTGAAGCCCAACCATGTCTCCTCATGGCGGACGATGGCCAGGAATGGGAAGCTGGTGCTGCCGGCACCAGAGGATGCGGTGGAGTTCGCGACGCTGATGGTCGCTTCGGTTGATGACCAAGTGGCGGCGGCTGGGCCGGAGGTCGTGGTGGGTCCGGTGACCATCCGGCTGGAGGCTGGCGCTTCGGCGGCCCGGATCGCCTCGGTGGTTCATGCGCTGATGGCAACCTCATGATCTTCCCCTCGAGCCGGGTGCGGATCATGGTGGCGACCAAACCGATCGACTTCCGTAAAGGCCACGACAGCCTGGCGGCGATGGTGAAGAACGAACTGCACAAGGACCCGTTCACCGGCACGGTCTTTGTGTTCCGTGCCAGAAAGACCGATCGGTTGAAGCTGCTCTACTGGGATGGCACCGGATTGGTTATGGCCTACAAGCGGCTCGAAGAGCACACCTTCAGTTGGCCTGCGGTGACGGACGGCCTGATGATGTTGAGCCACGCGCAGTTCGAGGTCCTGTTCTGCGGGCTCGACTGGCGGCGGGTTCGAGCCGTGGAAGCGCGGGCTCCAGAAGCGGTAGAATGAGTGCGGCAGGATGACTCAGGGCGGGTCTTTTTGCGGGAGTGGCGGCGCCTGATCTGGTAGCTTCCGGTCATGCTCGATACCGCCGAACTCCCCGACGACATTGCCGCGCTCAAGGCGATGCTTGTCGCTGCGGAGGCACGCAGTCAGCGCAAGGACGAGCGGATCGCCCAGCTGGAAAAGCTGGTTGCCGCGTTCAAGCAAGCGGCCTTCGGGCGCCGATCGGAAAAGAGCGATCCAGACCAGTTCGAGCTGGCGCTGGAGGATCTGGAAACGGCCATCGCGGCCGTCCACACCGAGGAAGAAGCCGAGGATCGCGCCGCGCGCCGACCGGCCAGGCGGCGCAGCGCCAATCGTGGTGCGATTCCCAGGCATCTGCCGCGGATCGAGGAGATCATCGAACCCGAAAGCCTCGTCTGTGGCTGTGGCGGCGGTCTGCACTGCATTGGCGAGGACATCTCCGAGCGGCTCGACGTGATCCCGGCCCAGTTCCGGGTGATCGTCACCCGGCGCCCCAAATATGCCTGCCGATCCTGCACCGACGGCGTGGTGCAGGCGCCGGCCGATCCCGGGCGGGCTGCCGACCGAGGCCATGGTCGCCCATGTTCTGGTCAGCAAATATGCCGATCACCTGCCGCTCTATCGCCAGGCGCAGATCTACAGCCGTCAGGGTGTTGATCTGGATAGATCGACGCTGGCCGATTGGGTCGGTCGCGCCGCCTTCGAGCTGCGTCCGGTCTACGAGGCGCTGATGGCGGACCTGAAACGGTCATCCAAGCTGTTCATGGACGAAACCCGCGCGCCGGTGCTCGATCCTGGGGCCCGAAAGACCAAGACGGGATACTTCTGGGCTTTGGCCCGCGATGATCGTCCCTGGAATGGCACCGCGCCACCAGGCGTTGCCTTCACCTATGCCCCGGGCCGAGGTGGCCTTCATGCCGAACGGATATAGGCCCTGGCCGAAGTCTTCTCGACCCTGGCTCTGGGCAGATAGGGATAGATGTCGAGGTCCAGCCTGGGCGGCCTGCGCTCGGCCCGGCACAGGACCAGGTGCTTGATGGCATCGAAGCTGATGGCGCCCAGATGCAGCGCCTGCCTCACGGCCGCATGCAGATCGGCCAGATCGAAGCTTTCCAGCAGGCGCAGCACCTGCACATAAGCGCGCCGGCCCTGCTTGCCCATCCGTGCTTCCATGAGGCGACGCAGTGTCGTGAACACCTCCGGCAGTTCCCAGCCCTGCAGCGGGGCCGCCTGGTCGAGTGCGTTGATCTTCTGCTCGATCAGCGGCAGGTAATGCAGCGGATCGAAGACGACCTCTTCGCGCTCATAGCTGCGCGGATGGCGGGCAATGATCTCCCCGCCGCAGCCGATCACCACCTCGTCGACATAGCCACGGATCCAGACATCCTGATGGCCGTAGGCGACTGGAACGGAGTAGTCGTTGGTCCTGTAGCGCACCAGCGCCT